>VOFC01001903.1_pt1 | contig 142000 bp, 108 predicted proteins | sample 5384161 | NCBI WGS metagenome assembly VOFC01 (sample SAMN12384722, study PRJNA508395) | human gut metagenome | isolation source: healthy gut B | host: Homo sapiens | reverse complement strand
GGATGGAATTCAGGAGGGCTTGTGAATTTACCTCTGTCAGCCATTGGTTTTCCTTCTTCAGTTCGTTCACCATCCGGTCTTGAACTTCCTTGTAAGCTACAGACTTCTTATCCTGCTTGTAGGCTTCAATCTTTAGGTTGAGTGCCCAGTTATAGACAAAGCGGCAGCAGCCGAAGGTCTTGGCAAATAAGACCTTCTGTTCTTCTGTCGGATAGATTCTATATTTGTAGGCTCTCAGCATAGATAATTATTGACTAGATATATTGCAAATATATAACTTTATACTTATATTTGCAAATATCTAATACGTTATTTATTATGACATTAGCAAAAAGATATACATCAAATTCCCATTGCGTTTTCAATTTGGGTTATCACATTGTATTTTGTCCGAAGTATAGGCGAAAAGTACTGGTAAACGGAGTGGATGAACGATTGAAAATTCTGTTGCAGCAGAAAGCAGACGAACTGGGAATCACCCTGGAAAACATGGAAGTCATGCCCGATCATGTCCATCTCCTTATCCGAAGCAAGCCTACATATGCCATCCATTTTGTAATCAATCAGTTGAAGGGTTATTCTTCTGTTTGCTTACGAAAGGAGTTTCCATGGCTACGTAGCCGATTACCATCACTTTGGACCCGTTCCTATTTTGTAGAGTCCGTTGGTCATATATCCGAGGAAACGGTAAGAAAATATATAGAAAACCAAAAGAATGTCTGAACAAAAGCGCTATCATCCCCTGCCTAAAGACAGGGGAATTCCCGCTTAATTCTTAAATAGGTGTGTAAAAAATGAATGAAACCTCTTTTCATGTAGGTAAAAGGCTTAGTTTGAGAATTTATATGGGTATCTAAAGATTATTGCAAACTCTGTATTAAGACTACTCAGTTATGTAAGACCTTTGTACTTAGTAATTCAAAATGTTTCATTCATTTTTATTTTTTTTACGACTATGCAGACTATCGTAGGTACGGAAAATTTGGTTTGGAATTTGACGACTAATACGCAACAATAAATATATGAATAAGCAGCAATTAGCAAATAAAATATGGGCTTCGGCCAATCGTATGCGCTCAAAGATTGAGGCAAACGAATACAAGGATTACATCCTTGGCTTGATCTTCTACAAGTTCCTTTCTGACAATGAGGTGAGCTACTTGAAGAATAAAAATAACTGGACGGAGGAAGACCTGCCCGACCTTGTAGAAAACTACGATGACGAGGAGATGGTGGAGATGATTGACCTCTGCAAGAACAACATCGGCTACTTCATCGAGTACAAGAACTCTTTGGCACCTGGCTGAAGAGTGATGGTGATTTCAACGTGGGAAACTTGAGCACTGCCCTCAATAGTTTCGACCGTCTGGTGAGTCCTCAATACAAAAGTGTGTATAAGGATATCTTCAAAACCTTGCAGGCCGGACTGAGCAAGTTAGGTACCGATGCCACGGCTCAGACCAAGGCACTGAAAGAGCTTATCAAACTGATCAAGGATATTCCCACCGATGGCAGTCAGGACTATGATGTGCTGGGCTATGTGTATGAGTATTTAATCAGCAACTTTGCCGCAAACGCCGGCAAGAAGGCGGGTGAGTTCTATACGCCTCACGAAGTAGCTATCCTCATGTCGGAAATCGTGGCAGAGCATCACAAGAACAAGACTTCGCTGGAGATTTACGACCCTACCAGTGGTTCCGGTTCGCTGTTGATTACCATTGGTAAGTCCATCGGTAAGCACATTGAGGACAAGAACAGTGTGAAGTATTATGCGCAGGAGTTGAAGGAGAATACCTACAACTTGACACGTATGAACCTCGTGATGCGTGGTATTATTCCTGATAACATTGATACTCGCTGTGCCGATTCTTTGGATCAAGACTGGCCCATCTTTACCGACGGTGCAGAGATTGGCAAACCGCTTTATGTGGATGCGGTGGTGTCCAATCCGCCTTATTCGCAAGAATGGTCGGCCAACGACCGTGAATTGGATCCTCGTTTTAAGGAATACGGTGTTGCCCCTAAAAGCAAGGCCGACTATGCCTTTTTGTTGCATGAACTTCACCACCTGAAGCCGGATGGCATCCTCACCATCGTGTTGCCTCATGGGGTGCTTTTCCGTGGCGATGCACTGAAAGATGCAGATGGCGAAGGTAAGATTCGTCGCAACTTGATTGAGCGTAATAATATTGATGTCATTATCGGTCTGCCTGCCAACATCTTCTTCGGCACGGGTATTCCAACCCTTATCATGGTGCTCAAGCAGCATCGTGACAACGACGATGTGCTGATCATCGATGCCAGCAAGGGCTTTGTGAAGGATGGCAAGAGCAATAAACTTCGTGCCTGCGATGTGCGTCGCATTGCCGACTGCATTCGCGACCGCAAAACCATCCCAGGCTACGCTCGTGTGGTGAGCCGTGACGAAATCCGTGACAATGGCTACAACCTGAACATCCCTCGTTATGTTGATTCTTCGGAAGCTGCAGAACAATTTGACATCTTTGCCACCGTGTTTGGAGGCATTCCGCAAAGTGAGATTGACGGTCTTTCTCGCTATTGGGATGCGCTCCCCTCTTTGCGTGCCCAACTGTTTGCCAACAAGGCAGACGGTTCACCCTACGCGGATGTGGCCGTGAACGATTTGACGGCTGCTATCGAAGCCAATGCTGATGTTGTGGCGCTCAAAGCGAAGTTCGCCGGTGCTTTTGCCGACTTCCAGCAGGTGCTTCATGTCCGCTTGATAGACAGCTACGATTCTGTAAAAGATATGGCTGAGTTGGATGCAATTTCTCAAGACATATTTGCCCGTTTGCAGGGTATGGAGTTGGTAGATCCTTATAGGGCCTACCAAGTGTTGGCGGACCAATGGCAAGGCATTATGGGGGATATTGAAATCCTACAGACCGAGGGCTTCGATGCGGTACGCATGGTGGAGCAAGCCTACAAGATGAAGAAGGATGCTAAGACGGGCGAGGAAATGGAAGTGCCCGATGGCATGAAAGGGCGTATTATGCCTTTCGACCTTATTCAGCAGACTTATTTCCAAGCGGAACTTGAAGCTATCACCCGGTTGAAGCATCGTCAAGAAGACATTGCAAGTGAGTTGGACGAAATCCGCGAAGCTCTCACTGAGGATGAGCAGGCAGCCTATATGGAAGAGGACGACAACACGAAGTGGAACAAGAAGAAGGTGCAAGCCCATGCGAAACCCAAATGCTTTGAGGCTGAAATGGGCACCAAAGAGAAACTCGTGAAAGTGGATGGTCTTTGGAAGGAGTCCACCAACTTGAATAAGAAGATAAAGACTGCCGCTGAGAAACTCGAAGAAGAAACCATTGTCAAGATTGGTGCGCTGACGGATGAAGAAGCCAAGAGTCTGCTTCAAATGAAGTGGATTGAGCCAATGGTTACTGACATCATGAGCACCATGGATGATGAGCTCAAAGCTTTGGAAACAGCCACGGAAGCCTTGGCGAAGAAGTATGCGGAATCGCTTTGCGATATTGAGAAGCAGTTGGCGAAAGCTGATGGTGAATTGGCTAAATTGATTGGTCAGCTTACGGGTGATGAGTATGCTATTAAAGGATTGAATGGATTGGTTAATCTGATAAAGGATTGAGCGTATGGAACCGAAGGTTAGATTTAAAGGGTTTGAGGGGGAATGGAAGACTCCATCAATAGGAGACGTATTTGAACTTAGGAATGGATATACTCCTTCCAAAATAGTTAAAGAGTTTTGGGAAGGTGGAACTATTCCATGGTTTAGGATGGAAGATATTCGCATGAATGGAGGATTTCTAAAAGATTCACTGCAGCACATAACCCCTTTGGCGGTGAAAGGAGCTGGATTATTTGAAAAAGATCTATAATACTTGCAACAACAGCAACGATTGGAGTACACGCTATGCTAATTGCTGATTCGCTGAATCAGCGATTTACGAACTTTAAAGTTCGTAAATCGCTGTCCGACGAGTATATAGACGAATTTATCTACTATTCTTTTTTCAAAATAGATGAATGGTCTATAAACAACACAAATTCAGGCGGCTTACTCTCCGTTAATATGCCTTTATTAGTAAAACAAAGTTTTCTAACACCATGCAAAGAAGAGCAGCAAGCCATTGCCACCTACTTCCTCACCCTTGACAGCAAGATTCAATCCACCTCCAAGAAGTTAGCATCATTGAAGAAGCTAAAATCAGCCTCATTAGTTGCCATGTTCCCTCAGAATGGAGAATCTATGCCTAAAGTGAGATTCAAGGGATTTGAGGGGGAATGGAGTACAAATAATTTAGGTTCTATATTTGCGGAAAGAATTGAATCTAATGAAAATGGAGAGATGCTTTCTGTAACTATGAACAATGGAATCATCAGATCTTCAGATAACGGGAGATTTGATAACTCTAATAGCGATAAATCGAAATACAAAGTAGTGAAAATTGGCGATATAGCCTATAATTCTATGCGTATGTGGCAAGGAGCCAGTGGCGTTTCACAATATGAAGGCATTGTAAGCCCTGCCTATACAGTTGTAACTCCTAGTGTCGATGTTGATACCGATTTCTTTGGATATTTGTTTAAAACTGATGATGTTATTAGACTCTTTAAACTAAATTCTCAGGGCCTCACTTCTGATAACTGGAATCTAAAGTACCCTGCATTTAGCAGAATTTGCGTATCTTATCCAGAATCAAAAGAAGAGCAACAAGCCATTGCCGCCTATTTCCGCTCTCTCGACCGCAAAATAGCTCTCGAAACCGCCCGTTTAGAAAAGCTAAAGCAAATCAAACTGGCCTGCCTCGATAAAATGTTTGTTTAACTTCAGTCCCAATGATTATGGCAACAAAAGATACCTACATCACATCGTCGCACGATGTAACGATAGACAGCAATTATGCCAACTGGCTGCACGCCCTCAAGGACAACTACCAAAAGGCGCAAGTAAAAGCTGCGATTAAGGTGAATGCCGAGAAGCTCCTCTGGAACTGGCAGCTTGGCAGAGACCTCGTATTGCGTAAAGCCGAAGAGCAATGGGGTACGGGAGTCGTGGAGCAACTGAGCCTCGATTTGCAGGCAGCATTCCCTAACGAAAAGGGATTCAGCAGCCGTAATCTTCGCTCGATGAAACAGTGGTATGAGTTCTACGCTTCAATTTGGAAACAGCCTGTTTCCAAATTACTCTCTGTAGATGAATGGTCGGCTGAAAAGCTCAAACAGCTAGGAGCAGAAATACAGGAACAAGTAAACGAAGGAATGCCTTTCCCTGTAGTATATTTGCTTATGTTCCTTGGGGACACCATATCGAAATTCTGAAGAAGTGTCATACGGTAGAAGAGGCTTTGTACTACATTCACTGCACCATTGAAGAAGGTTGGAGCCGCCAAACCTTGATGAACTGCTTAAAGGCTGATCGTTATCACAAAGCGGGTAATGCCGTCAGCAACTTTACGGAGCAATTACCCGAACGGCAGGCCCAATTAGCACAGGAAATCACCAAGGACAACTACGACTTTGGCTTTATCACCTTGCCCAAGGAATATAAGGAAAGTGAACTGGAAGAAGCCTTGATTCAGCATATCTCCCGCTTCCTCTTGGAGCTGGGTACGGGATTTGCTTTTGTGGGCAGACAGGTAGAACTCGTTGTGGCAGGAAAGAGCCGACGCATCGACTTGCTGTTTTATCACATCCAGCTCAGGGCTTATATCTGTTTGGAGTTGAAGGCCGTGCCCTTGAACCGGAGTTCGTGGGCAAGCTCAATTTCTATGTAAACGCTATCGACAAGCTGAAAAAGACGGAGAACGACAACCCTACCATCGGTTTGCTGATTTGCAGCAATATGGATGAGACAGAGGTACAATGGTCGTTTGAGGGCGTAACTACGCCCATCGGTGTGGCTTCGTATAGCAATGTGAAGGAAGAAGACTTGAAACGCTTGCTGCCTACCAAGGAAGCCTTGGTGGAACGCATCAAACTGCTGGAAGCAGAAATCCATAAATCGAAGAAGGGACTATGACTACAGACAACGCACAGCAATATTTCATCCGTGAGAGCGACTTCGAGTTAGCTCTTACGAACCTTTTGCAGGAACATGGCTGGACACACGAAGTGATTGTTCAGCCTTCGGAGGATGACCTGGTACAAAACTGGGCCAACATTCTCTATGCCAACAATCGTGACATCGACCGTCTGGGCAATGCCCCGCTCACCGCCACGGAGATGAAGCAGGTGATTGACAAAGTCAATGCCTGCAACACGCCCAACGAAGTTAACCGCTTAATCAATGGTGAACTCATCAGCGTGAAGCGCGACAACCCCAACGACCGCAACAACTTTGGCAAGGAAGTTTATCTCAAAATATTTGATGCCAAAGAGATTGCTGCCGGACAGAGCCGCTACCAAATTGTGCGTCAACCTCGGTTTAAGACTGCCCATCAGTTGGGTGGCGATCGTCGGGGGGATGTGATGCTGCTTATCAATGGCATGCCCGTCATTCACATCGAGTTGAAGCGTTCGAAGGTGGATGTAAGTCAAGCTACGTTCCAAATCAAGCGCTATATGCACGAAGGCGTGTTTGCCAACGGACTCTTCAAGATGGTGCAAATCTTCGTGGCCATGACACCCGAAGAGACACTTTATTTTGCCAATCCGGGCAAGGAAGAGAATTTCAAAACAGAGTTTCAGTTCCACTGGGCCGACTTCAACAATGAGGTGGTGAGTGATTGGAGAAGAGTGACTTCTGATTTGTTAAGCATCCCGATGGCCCACCAGCTGGTGGGATTCTATACCATAGCCGATGAAAAGGACAACACCCTGAAGGTGCTCCGCAGCTATCAATATTTTGCCGTCAATAAGATTAGCGACCGCACACACAATACAAACTGGGACAACCATCAACACCGTGGTGGCTACATCTGGCACACAACAGGTTCGGGTAAGACCATGACCAGCTTTAAGTCTGCCCAGTTGATTGCCAACTCAGGCGATGCCGACAAAGTCATTTTCTTGATGGACCGCATCGAACTGAGCATTCAGTCGCTCGACGAATACCGCGGCTTTGCAGGAGATAGCGATGAGGTGCAAGACACGCAAGACACCGCCATCCTGATGAGCAAACTCAAGAGCAACGATTCGAGCAACCGACTGATTGTTACTTCGATTCAGAAGATGAGTAATATCCATCCTAAACAGGGTATTGCGCAAGCGGAGATAGACCTGATAGGCAAAAACGCATGGTGTTTATCATTGACGAATGCCACCGGAGTGTGTTCGGCGATATGCTGGTCAGCATTAAGAATACCTTTCCTCGTGCCATCTTGTTCGGCTTTACAGGTACACCCATCTTTGAGCAGAATGCGCACAAAGAGATTACCACGGAAACTATCTTTGGCGATATGTTGGCCAAATACACCATTGCCAACGGTATTCCTGACGGAAATGTGTTGGGCTTCGACCCCTATATGGTCAATACCTACCATGAAGACGAACTGCGTGAGAAAGCGGCCTTTGCTCAATTGGGCGTGAAACGTATTGAGGAGATTGAGAACGACGACGAGAAGATGAAGATCTACCGAAAATTCACCGACCCCAAACAGATGGAAATGGCGGCATCCTACAATGATGCTGCTGGTGAAATTCGTCACGGCATTGAGTATTATCTTCCAAAAGACATCTATCAGCAGGATGTTCACCACCGTGCGGTGGTCAGCGACATTGTCAAAACACGTGAGACGTTGAGTAAGAACGGAAAGTTCCATGCGATGTTGGCCACGCAGAACATCCCTGAAGCAATAGCCTATTATAAGCTGTTCAAAGAGGTTTGTCCATCTATGAACGTAGTGGCGGTCTTCGACAACAATATTGACAATTCTGACGAAGGCATCGCTCGTGAGGATGCGCTCATCCAAATGTTGGAAGATTACAATGCGAAGTACGGCATGAGTTTCCAACTCTCCACTTATGCCAAATATAAGAAAGATGTGGCTAAGCGTCTAGCTCACAAAACACCTTACAACACGATTGAGCACGACCATAGTCAACAAATAGACTTGCTCATTGTGGTAACGCAAATGCTGACGGGTTATGATAGCAAATGGGTAAATACGCTCTATGTCGATAAGGTGATGAAGTATGTGGACATCATTCAGTCGTTCTCACGAACCAACCGTCTGTTTGGTCCGGACAAACCGTTTGGAACCATCCGCTACTATACTTTTCCCCTACACGATGGAGCAGCATATCAATGATGCACTGGAGGTATATGCCAACCGTCCTTTAGGCATCTTTGTAGACAAGTTGGAAAGTAATCTGGATCAAATCAACAAGAAGTTCCTGCACATCAAGGACATCTTTACGGCTCATGAGATTGAGAACTTTGAGCGACTGCCGGAAACTCGCGTGGATCGTAACATGTTTGCAAAGGACTTTAGTCAAATGACGCATTTGCTGGAGGCCGCCAAACTCCAGACTTTCACTTGGGAAAAGAAGAAGTATGAGTTTGAGCATGGCGACACCTATACCTACGTCACCATGCTGATTGACGAAGAAACCTACCTGGTGCTTCTTCAGCGTTATCGTGAGCTTTTCGAAAGAGTGCCCGGTGGCGGTGGTGACGATACAGAGTTTGACTATCCCATTGACACCTATATTACAGAAACAGGTACGGGAACCATCGATGCCGAATACCTTGATGCCAAGTTCGTGAAGTTCGTAAAGAAGCTATATGCAGGCGAACTGACCGATGCTGTGGTCAAGGAGTTGCATAAAGCCTTCGCTTCACTTTCTGCCAAGGATCAGCGTACGGCCTTGGTTATCATTCACGATATTCAGAGCGGTGACCTTCGGTTGGAACCCGGTAAAACGGTGTTGGACTACATCACCCAATATCAGCAAAGGGAATTGCGCCACCTCATTATGACCTTTGCCGAAGCTACCGAACTTGACTCGGCTTTGCTCTGGAACATCATCAGACGTGGTCCTCTGGAGCAAACTATCAATGAGTACAACCAGTTTGATACGCTCAAGGCCAGCGTTAATCCGGATAAGGCTCGCAACTTCCTTTCACTTGTAGAAGGCAAGGAGATTAAGCCTCGCATGGTCATGCCGAAGATGGACAAAATATTGCGTGATTTCATCCTCGAACCCAATTGCCGTGTGCAAATCATCAATAAGTATCTTGGTCGTGAAGAAGCTGAAGATACAGACATAGCAGACGAGCCGAACAATGATATAACGATACCTGTACCTACGAAAACACCAGCGGCTTCATTTGATATGGATTTGATTGCAGCCAAGATGACCGACGTATTCTCTACAACCTTATCACAAGTAAAAGGGCAGATACGCGACTTTGATGAGGTAATTAAGGGTATCTTCTTCGTTATAGAAAAGGCATCCATTCCTTCTTTGGATGGTGTGGGCATTTACATAAAAAAAGCGTTAACAGATTTATTTGTAAAAACGCCTTCGATTGTGGAGAAGCACGTTGCATTTAATCTGCTGGTTACAAAGTTTGAGGCTTACTTGAAGAAGCTATATTTCCTTGAAAAGGATAAAGAAGTAGCCCCATATAAAGAAGGAGACGACGTTACGTGGAAGGATGTGATTCATGCACATCCCTGCCTTTGGAATTTGAAATATAGCTCAAATGAAGGTCAGCAAATGCTGTTCAACTATCTCATACTAGTGAAGGATTGGAGAAATGCAGAATCGCACATTTCTCCAACTGCTTCAGAAGCGGAAGTAGATGCTGCCATCCAAGTAATTGTCGCTATGTATGGTTATGCCACTGGTGCATCTATCACCGAACTTGAGCTGGCTGGATATGATATAGAAAAGCCACAAACAACTCAGAGCTACTCCTGTACAATATGAGCTCTATCCTGAACCAGTTGCATATACAATGGTGGCAGAAAGTGTTCATGATTTGCCGGAAGAAACTCGGAAGGACATCTTCAAGAAAAGCCTGAATTCCTTATTTGGATATAAGGGAAGCAAATCAGCGTTCAGTAAGCAGCGCCATTGGATTGCTGTCTATCGTGTAGCAGCCGACATGGGTTTTGTCATAGAAGGCGACTATGGGTACTTCAAGGATTTCGTGGATAGTCTGGACTTGAACTACGTGCCGGTCATACTCAATATCAGTTCACTCGCTCGTGCTATTGAGGGCGTGTATGCTGCTGATAAGGCTGACTGGACTTCAGAAGGACTTCAGGGGTAAGAAGTTCAGCGAATACCAAGACATCAAGCTCTGCCTGGATAGTTTCGAGAATATTGTAAATGAAAACGTAGCCAAGTATAAAGCTAAAAAGGTTCAGTCTTAGCATAAACCGCAACTGTGTCTTTTCAGTTCACAGTTGCGGTTTAGTTTTGCTGTGTAACTAAAGTTTCCGTCCCCAATTAAAGAGGGTGGGAAGTAACAGTAATTCAAATTTCGTAAATTAGAATTACTCAAATAGCTGAAAAATTAGGGGTAGGAAACTTCAGATTCTTATTTCCTTGCATGCCGCGCTGCAACCTTGCTGCATAAGGTGCTTAAAGGCGAGTGAACTTTCGGTATGCGGCAAATATATATACATTTAAACTGAAATATATACAGAAATTCAGGAGCAACAACGAATATATTGAAACAATGATGTATATTTGCAGGAAATTTCACAATAAATATACACTATGGGAACAAGAATGCAACGTCTGGAGGTGCTACGCGTGATTCTTTCGTGCAACGAAATGGGAAGCCACGAGGAGATACTGAAAGAGCTGGCAAAAAACGGTTGGGCTGTGACGCAGGCCACCCTTTCGCGCGATTTGACAAAGCTACATGCAGCCAAAATATTGGGTAACGGCGGGTATCGTTACATTTTGCCCGAAAATCCACTCTACCGACGAACGGTGAAACCCGATGTGGTGCCACAGTATTTGCGCAATACCGGGTTCTCGTCGATTAACTTTTCGGGCAACATGGCTATCCTGCATACGCGGCCGGGCTATGCCGCCGGATTGGCCTCGGACATCGACAGCCATCACCTTTCGAGCGTGGCCGGCACGATTGCGGGCGACGATACCATCTTGGTAATTATCAGCGAAAATGCCTCGCGACAGGAATTTACCGACGAATTGGCTACGGTGATTCCCGCTGTGAAGAGCGTGGTGCTGTAAGGCCGCTCGCCCGGCGCGAACGGCCATAAGCCCGACGCGCTGACAAAGAACTTTTACATTCATCCATCCACTTTACCTTGCGAATGCAATGATTAAGATAGGGATTATTGGCGGAACTTCGTTTGCAGCAGGCGAATTGTGCCGCTTGCTGCTGAACCACCCGGAAGCCGAAATCGTGTTTGTGAACAGCGAACGCGCTGCCGGCAAACTGCTGACCGACGTACACGGAGGCTTGTATGGCGAAACTGACCTGTACTTTACCGATGAACTGCCCTTCGATGCCGTTGACGTGGTATTCTTTTGTTTGCCCAAGGGTGGCAGTGTTGCTTTTCAACAAGCCCATTACATTCCGGCCGATGTGCGCATCATTGACCTGACGCCCGATTTCCGTATGGAGGCCGACGAAAACGACTTTGTCTATGGTTTGCCCGAACTGAACCGCCTGCAAATTATGAACGCGCTGCATGTGGCCAATCCCGGCTGTTTTGCCACCTGCATACAGTTGGGACTACTGCCTTTGGCCGAAGCCGGACTGCTCAGAGGCGAGGTAATGGTGAATGCCATCAGCGGAGCAACGGGTGCCGAAATTCAGATTGCCGACGATATGCCTTGTGGGCAAATCACGGGGAACATGTGCCTTTACAAAGCATTCGACGGCGACGAAGTGGCCGAAATCAATCAGTCGCTGCATGGGCTTCAACCTACATTCGCCAGCGAAATAAACTTTCTGTCCTATCGGGCCGATTTTGCCCGAGGCGTATTTGCCACCATTGTCACCGGCTGCACCGCATCGCTCGAAGAAGTGGAGGCTGCCTTTCGCGAATTTTACGGCGAGGCTTCGTTTACGCACTATGTGGGACGTGCCATCGACCTGAAACAGGTAATCAACACGAACAAATGCTTGATTCATGCCGAATGCCATGCTGACAAACTGCTCATCACGGTGTGCATTGACAACCTGCTGAAAGGGACCTCGGGACAGGCCGTTCAAAACATGAACCTGATGTTTGGCCTGGAGGAAAACACCGGACTGATGCTCAAAGCCTTGGGGTACTGATTGCCGACATTCCCGTTAAGTAACTGCCTCAATGCCGTTGAATCTTCCTTAATGCAAAGGACAGCATGTAAGTAAGTGTTCCTAATTATTCAGGCCATTTTGTACTGCATAAAAAAAACATTCATCACTTCGAGTACTGAAGGACGAATGTCTTTAGTTTTGTTCATCTCTGGTTGCTGGAGGCAACTTCTAAAGTCGAATCATAGGCTAAGTTTGTGCTAAGTTTTTTTTGAGTAAGTTTGTTCAAAGCTGTTACTAAGCTTTGCAGTGAGTTTGCGAATCAGTACATGTAGCTGCTTGTCGAGTTTACCCGACGACCTTTTTTTAACGAGGCAAACGCGTGAATGAAATTGCACGACAGAACAATAGAAAGGCGCAAGCACGCCAACCGGCATTGAGATTTGCCGGGAAAAACACACCTAAGGCGGCAAGCTGCGCGTAGAAGTAGTAGACTGCCTGACGCGCAGTAACTGTTTCATCAAGCATAAACGAATAAAGCTTGGCCGCACTGCACATCGGTTTCGAAGCCGCTAACCACGACGTAAGGCCTCTGAGGCTATACCATTCGGGTAAAGTTCTCTCATCATACTGCTGCTGTTTCATAGAAAAGATGTTTTTGTTCATCATAACTTAACTTTTATTGGTAGACAACTGATTCTGACTGCAAATTACATCATAATATTTGACAGAACACGTCATAAAAATAATTTTGCCGTTAAATATAAATAGCAAGGTGCGGTTTTCAGAAGAAAGGCGGCTTTTTTCAACGCTTGTGCTGTGCGTATTGATTTTAACACATTTGCAAACAAAGATAGAACGGAGCAGCCGGCTGGGCGGATGGGGATGCGCTGCAGTGAAAGCGCTGTGGGTTATGCAACTGCGCAAGAGATAAAAAAAATCAGGCTACATCTCAGCATCGCATTTGATGTTGAGATGTAGCCTGATTGGGGTACAGAAGTGGATGCTTTATTCAGCAGCCAGCGGATTCCAGCCTTGGGCCTTGAGGTCGAACTCATTGCCGTCGCGGGTAACGAGCTTCGTGCCCAGTTCGGCGCGCGTGATATGGCCGATAACCTTGACGTCGTCGATGGCCGATACACGTTCGTGGTCGGTGAGGGGAACGGTGAACAGGAGTTCATAGTCCTCGCCGCCATTGAGGGCTGCGGTGTAGACGTTGAAGTTGAATTCCTCGGCAGTAATGGCCGTTTGGTAGTCGATGGGGATGCGTTCTTCGTAGAGGCGGCAACCCGTTTGACTGCGTCGGCAAATGTGCATGATTTCAGACGAAAGGCCGTCGCTAATGTCCATCATGGCCGTGGGGCGGATACCGGCCTCGCGCAGGCGCTGCACAATGTCGCGACGTGCCTCGGGTTTGAGTATGCGCTCAATGAGGTATTCGCGTCCGGCAAAGTCGGGCTGTGCCTGGGCTTCGGGTTCGCTGGTGTGCTGCGATTCGAACACGCGCTTTTCGCGTTCGAGCAGCTGGAGGCCCATGTAGGCTGCGCCCAGGTTTCCGCTGACGCAGAGCAGATCGGTGTCGTGGGCTCCCGAGCGGTACACAATGTCGTCGGCATTGGCTTCGCCCAGACAGGTGAGGCTCAGGGCCAAACCGGTTACTGAGGAGGTGGTGTCGCCACCAACGAGGTCAACTCCGTAGCGTTCGCAAGCCAAGCGCAAACCGGCATAAAGTTCATCGAGGTGTTCAACCTTGAAACGGCGACCTACGGCTACACTGACCAAGAGCTGACGCGGGGTGCCGTTCATGGCATACACGTCGGAAAAATTGACCACGGCTGCCTTGTAGCCGAGGTGTTTGAGCGGGGTGTAAGTGAGGTCGAAGTGAATGCCTTCCATCAGCATGTCGGTGGTGCTGAGCAGGCGGCGGGGATCGGCGGCATCGGTGGTGTAACGCATCACGGCACAGTCGTCGCCCACACCCATGAGGGTGGAATCGTTAACGGGCTTGAGGTCGGCCGTGAGGTGGTCAATGAGTCCGAATTCGCCTAAAGTGGATATTTCAGTCATGAATACAGAAATGTGTAAATGAATTTCAACACCTGCTTAGAAGAAGAAACCGATGCCTATGTTGAAACCAAAGGTGCTATTGTCAGAAAAATCGTGGAGCGACATCTTATAATATAATGAAGGCTCAATGGTGATGAAACGGTTCACAAAGAAAGCGTAACCTACTTCAAGGGGGATTTGCACATCGTTGCTGTTGGGCGTGTAGTGTACATACTGCGCACCGGCACCCATGTAAATGCCGCACTGGTCGAAGTAGTAGCGCGCACCGGCACCAACCGATACGTCGTCGATGGCACGGGTGTGATTGTAGTTGACATCGCCGTGCAGCAAAAGGCAGTCGGCCACGAAATAACCTGCTTTGGCATTCACGCCCAAACGGAACTTTTCGCTTCCGCTGTACGACAGACCTAAACCTGAAAACGAGGTGCTGATGTATTTTTTACCTTGTTCGAACTGGGCAGCAGCCGTGAGTGTGCTTGCCAGAAGGCAGAGCAGGAGTAATGCTTTTTTCATTGTGTGTATGATAAACTTTAAAAATTGACAGAATGAAGGGTAGTTCTTAAAATGCTGTTTTTTAGATACGGCTTGCCGATATTTGCCTGGGGCAAGATGGATAGACGAACCAACCGTAAATCAGGTGTAAAAATACCACAAATTTTGCAGTTGGGGCGGCAGGAACTCGCGTTTTAACGTAAGTTTTGCCACATTCAGTGCCACATGGCCCATTGTGCGCCTTAAATTGAGTTCGATGCAAGGCATGAGGGCGGGTCCTTGCGGTGTGCCGACGGCCATCATGTCTATGCCAAAGGGGCCGCTGTAGCGGTGGGCAAGCAGATGCCGGGCTTCGGTGCCGACGGTTTGAATAATGCGGCGCAAACTTGCTTCGTCGGTGTGAAGGGCTGCGCATATTTGCTGTTCGATGTGGGCCTGCGGTGCCACGATATTGCCGGCATAACCGCCCGAAGCATTGGTTTCGAAGGCCGATGCGCCCAGGTAATGCACAGCTGAACCATCGGTGCTAAATTCAAGGGCAAAATCGAGCAGGCGGTCGTAGGCCTTTTGCACCTCTACCCCACCCTGTTCGCGCAGCAGACGGCGCAGACGGCCGGTGTCGGAAGGCGTCGTTGCCCCGTCGATTACGAACACACCGCGGCCGCTGCACGACCACAGACTTTTACACACCACGCGCTGCCACGATGCAAGGGCTTGGCTGACCTCGTCGAGACTGCGCACCAAACGGGTTTCGCCCACGGCGTGAATGCCCATTTGCCGCAGTTGGGCAACGAGTTGAGGCAGCAGGCATACGGTGCTTTCGCGACTACTTAGCTGGCGAATATGGGCAAGCTCGTCGTCGGAGGGGAGGAGGTTTTCGGGTGCTCCGGCTTTGTGCAGGCGATGGCGCTGGAGGGAGTCCCAGCCCCAGGGCACGATGTGGGTGATTTGCTGCCAAAGCCGGGGAGTGAGTTGGCGAAGGGTGAGCAGACGCACGGCCGAGAGTTTTTCGGCCCATACACTGCCGCAACTATCTGCCTGGTCCGAAAGGGTTTGCAGGGTGTCTTCGTCCACAAGCACGCAGTCGCCGGGCTGGGCCCACAGCACGGGGAGGAGACCCCATTCGGTTTGCAACCGTCGGGCTATGGTTGAGGGATAATAATAGGGGGAGTTGGCGGCCAGGGCCTCATCGTGTGAGGGGTTGAACAGGTGTAGGGTCATGTAAGCAGGTGTTCAAAACTATTTATATAATTCTATCGACGTATTTTTGAAGTCGTCTGAACTTTTATGAAATTCAATCTTCGTCAGAAAAGTTTAGACGACTTATTTACTTTGCACAGCGTTTTTGCACCATTCAAATGTAAAAATAATTAGGAACACCTACTTAAATAAAAGAGGGTTCACTTCGGGAGGGGGGTAAAATTGCGGTTTGGCCTATCGGTGCTCGGTGAGCAGGCATGGTGACTTGATTACGGCCTTGCGGATGTGCGAAGTTACGCTTTTTTTTCGACACGCCGACAGCCCAAACCCACAAAGCCGAGATTGCTAAGCGAAACTCACGGCCGAAGCATGTTGGACGAAAATGGGAGTTAAAATGCGACAAGGTGCAACACGATTTTTTGGAAAGGCCTTGTGGCGTTAATAAAAAAGAAAAGATGGGGCAGAAATTTGGTTTGGGGCATTGGGCTACTATATCTTTGCATCAGGATTTAGGATAACAAGAACTTTTACGAGTGAGAAGTAGGTATTGATAATTATTCAACCTATTTGTTTTAACCTCCCCCTTTATTATGGGGGCAGAAACTTATTTTTTTTGAGGCAGACTGAACGAACTGCAGCGTTTAGCAAAAAGGCCTTTTACAAAGAAAAAACAAACGATGGTGGGTGCAACAATAGGTAGATGCGCCTAGGAACATTCAACCTTGAACTTGCTTAGTTTCTACATTGTGACCATGAAAAAATCAAAACAAAAAACTCCTGAAATAAAAATGACAAAAACGGAATTTGCACTTGCTGTATTTCCCGGACGGTCGGACGAGTATGCACGACGGCTACTGCACGATTACATCATGAACCGACGCTTGGTGATGCGACGGCTGATTGACTTGGGGTGGCGGCCTTATGACAAAAAACTGGATAAAAGGCAGATGCGATATCTGCAAAAAGTAATTGCCGAAAACGTTATCGGCGGCAATGATTTACGACTGAAAAAACGAAGTTTGAAAAAACAACAGACAAGATGATGATGAAAAAAAGAAACATTCGGCTCATTGTGATTCACTGCACGGCTACAAGTGAGCAAACCGCTATCAGCAGCATTCAAACGTACTGGAAAAAGGTGCTGCATTGGCGAAAACCGGGCTATCATTATGTAGTAAAGGCTAACGGCGAATGGGTGCAGCTGGCTATGGACCACGAGGTGACTAACGGGGTGAAAGGACACAATGCGAATGCCATACATGTGGCTTACGTGGGTGGAATCCGCACCTTGAAAAACGGCAAGACGGTGGCTTGCGACACGCGGACGGAGGCTCAACGAAAAACGCTGAAACACCTTGTGGAAAAACTGAAATGGATGTATCCCAAGGCTTTGGTGGTGGGGCATCGCGATTTGTCGCCCGACTTGAACGGCAACGGTAAAATTGAGCCTATTGAATATCTGAAAATGTGTCCTTGCTTCAATGCCATCGACGAATACGGCGGTGAGCATTGAGGGTTTTCGGAACGAGTGTGAACCGGATGAGTGCATCGGGCAAGCGGAAAAAAGGAGGCAGAAAGCCATTTTTAAAAAGTTTCTTCGCCCGGTAGTTTGGTCACGTTTCGGGTTTGGCGTATCTTTGAAGTCCTGTTCTGTAAGCAAAGTGTTTGCATAACAGTTATAAGCCTTGCCCCGACGTGGGGCTTTCTACTTTTAAGAAATGACGTATGAACAGTGTTTACGATGCGAAATTGTTGGGACTGCCCAAGATTGAAGATCCGCGAGGCAATTTGTCGTTCATCGAACAGATGAACCATATACCTTTTGCCATAAAACGGGTGTATTGGATATACGATGTGCCCGGCGGCTGCGACCGCGGCGGTCATGCCTACAAGCAGAGCGAGGAGTTTATCGTGGCGCTGTCGGGCAGCTTCGACGTGGTACTGAACGATGGTAAACACAAACAGACGGTTTCGCTGAACAGGGCTTTTCACGGACTGTATGTGCCCAACGGATTGTGGCGCACGATGACTAACTTTGCCACAAATTCGCTCGTACTTGTGCTTTCGTCGACCGATTACGACGAAAACGATTACATCATGAACTATGAGGAGTTTAAACGCTGGCGCAACGATCCGAGCATCGAAACGCATTCGCCAAACTACCTTACGTCGGTGAAGGCGCACGAAATGAACGGACGCGAAATCAGCCGCGAGGTGCGCAACGTGTTTGACTGCTCGCCCTGCGAACTGAACAAAATTCACGATCCGGAAGGCAACCTTACTTATTTATACGAAGAAATGCATGTGCCGTTCCCAATTAACCGCGTGTTCTACATCTACGATATTCCGGGTGGAAAGGACCGCGGGGCGCATGCTCACAAAACTTGCCACCAGTTTATGATTGCTGCCTCGGGCTCGTTTGAAGTGGTGCTGAACGATGGCGAAAACGAAAGAACCGTGCAGCTGAACCGACCCTACGAGGGCCTACATGTGCCGCCGGGCATCTGGGCTTCGGAACAGGGTTTCTCGTCGGGAAGCATTTGCTTGGTGCTGACTTCGCACAACTACGATGAGGAGGATTACATCAGAGATTACAACGAATTTCTGAATTATGCTGGTAAAAAATAACTGACACTATGGTGAAGTTCTTAGATTTACAGGCCATTACTCAACTGCACGCTCAAGCATACAAAGAGGCGGCAGCACGGGTAATCGACAGCGGATGGTTTCTGCAAGGTAACGAAACGCTACGCTTTGAAAAACATTATGCACAATATATAGGTACGACGGAATGTGTCGGCACGGCTAACGGACTCGACGCGCTGCGTCTGATTATTCGCGGATACAAAGAATTGGGGCGACTGACCGAGGGCGACGAAATCGTGGTGCCGGCCAATACTTACATCGCAACTTTCCTGGCTATCACGGATAACGGACTGGTGCCGGTGCCGGTGGAACCTACGTTCGATAACCTGGAACTCGACACGGAACGCATCGAAGCGGCGCTGACACCGCGCACCAAGGGCATCATGACGGTGCACCTTTACGGACGTGTGGCTTATAACGAAATGTTGGACGAAATTTGCCGCAAACACAGACTGCTGCTGATGGAGGACTGTGCGCAAAGTCAGGGCTGCGAATGGAAGGGAATAAAAACGGGTGCGCTGGGCAATGCAGCTGCTCACAGCTTTTACCCCGGTAAGAACTTGGGTGCTTTCGGCGATGCGGGGGCGGTAACTACAAACGACTGCGAACTGGCTGAGGTTATACGGGCTTTGGGTAATTACGGTAGCGAACGCAAATATGTGTTTAAATACCAGGGCATCAACAGCCGCATGTCGGAACTCGATGCGGCGGTGCTCGACGTGAAACTGAACTATCTGGACGAGGATAATGCCAAACGACAGGCGTTGGCTGATTTTTACTACCGCGAACTGAATAATCCCTTGGTACGGTTGCCCCGACGATTGCCCGATGCGCAAAACGTGTATCACTTGTTTCCCGTGTTTTGCGAACGGCGCGACGAGTTGCAGGCGCATCTGGCGGCTTGCGAGGTGCAAACCTTGATTCATTACCCCATCGCACCGCACGAACAGGAATGTTACGCTAAGGCGGAATGGAACCAACCAAAATGCTCACAACCAATAACTGAACGCATTCACCGACAGGAACTTTCGCTGCCTATGAGCCAGGTGCTCTCGGCGTCTGAAGCGCAAATGGTGGCCGAGGCCGTGAACAGTTTCAGGTGAATATAAAGATATTTGGTACATTGGTATATTTGCTACATTGGTATATTGGTACCTTTGCAATATTGCTATATTTGGCAAAAATATAACATTCCGACAATTACTTGACGCCCCGGAACTGATTTTAGGGTGATTCTCATTTTTCCTTAACCTAAATACTCAAACTTCTGATAGCATTGGGCATGGACATTAGCGAACTATTAGCGAAATTTTCAACACACCCCAAAGTGGGGGCTTTGGCAGAACTGCTTTCTGACCCAAAAACAACTCTGATTCACGCTCAGGGGTTGCAGGCTTCGGCTGCGCCCATGGCATTTGCTGCTTTGGCCGAACGGTCGAAGGCGGTGAAGCGCGTGATGCTGTTTGTGCTCAATGACGAGGAGGAAGCAGGCTACTTCTATCACGACCTGCACCAGGCTTTGGGCGACGAACGCGCGCTCTTTTTTCCTTCAACTTACCGCCGAGCGGTGAAATATGCGCAGCGTGATGCGGCCAACGAAATATTGCGCACTGAGGTGCTGAACCAACTGAGCAGCTACGAACAGCGACGCAAAACGGGAAAAAACTTACCGCTCTTCGTGGTGAGCCATGCGGCGGCATTGGCCGAAAAGGTGACACCACCGCAAACCATGGCCGAACGAACCATGCACCTGAAGGAGGGCGATGTGTACGACTTGACGGAACTGAGCCGGCAACTCATGGAATTGGGCTTCAAACGCAGAGACTATGTGTACGAACCGGGGGAATTTGCCGTGCGTGGCTCCATTCTCGACATTTATTCATTTGCCGCTGAATATCCATTCCGTATCGACTTCTTTGGCGACGACATTGACTCTATCCGTACGTTCGAGGTGCAGACGCAGCTCTCACGCGAACGACGGACGGAAGTCAGCATTGTGCCCGACGCTGAACAGGGGGCACTGGGCATGGTGCCTATGACGGATTATCTGCCGGCCGACACGGTGCTGGTGGTAAAGGATTTGGCGCTGATTCACGACGATATTGACCGCATCTATGCCGAAGGTTTTGCACAGCAGGCCATGATGGCGCAGGAACCAACTTCGGAAATGGAGGAGGCTGAAATGCGTGAACGCTTCAATAAGGAAAACTTGCTGATTACGGGCGAGGCTTTGCTGCGGGGCGTTGCGGGTCTGCAACGGGTGAACATCGGTACGCAACCCTTGGGCACGCCGGCGGCTATTGTGCAGTTCAACTCGACGCAGCAACCGCTGTTTCACAAAAACTTCGAACTGCTGCGCCGCAACTTGGGCGAACTGAAAGCTGCGGGCTACACAATTTACATCTTGGCGGACAGTGCCAAACAGAATGAACGCTTGCAAAACATTTTCGAGGAAATGGGGGCGCAGCGCGACTTTTTATTCCAGTGTCGAAAACACTGCACGCGGGCTTTACCGACAACGACCTGAAGGTGTGCTGCTTTACGGACCACCAGATTTTCGACCGTTTTCATAAATACAACCTGAAGAGCGACCATGCACGCGATGCGAAAATGGCGCTGACGCTGAAGGAAATCATGCAGTTCGAGCCGGGCGACTTCATTGTGCACATGGATCACGGCGTTGGACGCTTTGCAGGACTTGTGCGCATGCCGACGGCCGATGGCGAAATGCAGGAAATGATTAAGCTGACGTATAAGAACGATGATGCGGTGTATGTGTCGATTCACTCGCTGCAAAAAGTGTCGAAATACAAAGGCAAGGAGGGCGAACCACCGCGCATCAGCACACTCGGAACAGGGGCTTGGGAAAAGCTGAAGGAACGCACGAAAAAACGCATCAAGGACATTGCACGCGACTTAATCAAACTTTACTCGCAGCGAAAAGAGGAAAAGGGATTCGCGTTCAGCGCTGACTCGTTCATGCAGCACGAACTTGAAGCTGGATTTGCCTACGAGGATACGCCCGACCAACTTCGCGTGACGCAGGAGGTGAAAGCCGACATGGAAAGCGCGAAACCAATGGACCGTCTGGTATGTGGCGACGTGGGATTTGGCAAAACGGAAATCGCCGTGCGTGCAGCCATGAAGGCGGCGGCTGACAGCAAGCAGGTGGCAGTGTTGGTGCCGACCACGGTGCTGGCTTTGCAGCATTACAAAACTTTTGCCAACCGACTCAAGGATTTTCCGGTCAGGGTGGACTACCTCAGCCGCGCACGCTCTACGGCACAGACCAAAAAGGTGCTGACGGATTTGCAGAACGGCGACATCGACATCCTGGTAGGAACGCACAAGCTCATTGGCAAAAGCGTAAAATGGAAGGACCTGGGACTGCTCATCATCGACGAGGAACAGAAATTTGGGGTGGCCGTGAAGGAAAAACTGCGACAGCTGAAAACGAACGTCGACACGCTGACCATGTCGGCCACGCCCATTCCGCGCACGCTGCAGTTTTCGCTGATGGGGGCGCGCGACTTTAGCGTAATTCAAACGCCACCGCCTAACCGCCGCCCTATCCAAACGGAGCTGCATACCTTTGGGCATGAGGTAATTGCCGAGGCCATTAACTTTGAAATGAGCCGCAACGGACAGGTGTATATCGTCACGAACCGCGTAGCTTCGCTCTATACGCTCCACGACCTGGTTCACAAATACGTGCCGGATGCGCGCATTGCCATCGGCCACGGACAAATGCCGCCCGATCAGCTCGAAAAGGTTATCATGGGTTTTGTCAACTATGATTACGATGTGCTGATTTCGACCACCATTGTTGAAAACGGCATCGACATTCCCAATGCCAACACCATCATCATTGATGCGGCGCACCACTTCGGTTTGTCGGACTTGCACCAAATGCGTGGTCGCGTAGGACGCGGTTCTCGCAAGGCGTTTTGCTACTTGCTGGCTCCCCCGCTGTCTTTGCTGCCGGCCGAATCGCGCCGCCGTTTGCAAGCCATCGAAAATTTCAGCGACTTGGGTTCGGGCATTCACATTGCCATGCAGGACCTCGACATTCGCGGTGCCGGTAATTTGCTTGGTGCAGAGCAAAGCGGTTTCATTGCCGATTTGGGCTACGAGGCTTACCAGAAAATTCTGGCGCAAGCGGTTACGGAACTGAAGAACGACGAGTTTGCCGACCTTTACGCACAGGAACTGGCTGAAAAGGGTGACCTGGGCGGTGAATTTTTCATCGACGACTGCACGGTGGAGTGCGAACTGCATGCTTACTTTCCCGAAACCTACGTGCCGGGAGCTACAGAGCGCATGCTGCTTTACCGCGAACTCGATTCGCTCAGCACCGACGAACAGATTGCTGCTTTCCGCCAGCGCATGATCGACCGCTTCGGTCCTTTGCCGCCCGAGGGCGAGGAGTTGTTGCGCATTGTGCCGCTGCGGGCGCTTGGCCGCAAGGCGGGAGCTGAAAGGCTGACGCTGCGCAAACGACGCATGACGCTCTACTTCGTTTCGAACCCGGAAAGTGCTTTTTACCAAAGCAAAACATTTGAACGCATCATCGAATATGCCACTAATTCCTACAAGCGCTGCAAGCTTGACGAAGCGGGCGGAAAGCGGCGAATGACGGTCAACGATGTGCCGAGTGTAGAAATGGCACTCTTAGCGCTTCGCACCATTTTAAATGTCGAACATTAACTGCTTGCGACATGGAGGGTGATAACGCGTAAATCCGCGCATTTTCCGAATGCACGCTGGCAGCAGTTCAACTTTCCAACAGTTTTTTCAGGCAGGCCGCAGTTTTTTACTACTTTTTTTGTAGTAAATCACTGCGGCCTGCGTCTTAGTATAAAAAGAACAGAGGTGCAAAGCCGTACTAATACCTGTTGGCTTGCCGCTGTTTCACACTTGTAGCCAATGAACGAACAAGAATTTGCAAATATTGTCCGCGAACATAAAAGTACCATTTACACCGTGTGCTATATGTTCTCGAAAAACCAGGACGAGGTGGACGACCTTTTTCAGAAAGTGCTATTGAACCTGTGGCGCGGCATCGAACACTTTAAGGGTGAATCGAAACTAGCCACCTGGATTTACCGCATCAGCCTCAACACTTGCATTTCGGCCGATCGGAAAAAGAAAAAGCACGCCACCGAAACGCTCAGCCAACAGGCCGACATATATGCTGCGACTGACGAGGCCGAAACGCGCCAGATACAAATGCTGCACAAGCGGGTTCACCGGCTCCGCCCTTTCGACCGCGCCATCGTGCTGCTATGGCTCGAAGGATTGCCCTACGACGAAATCGGGGCCATCACTGGCATCTCGGCCAAAAACGTGTCAGTGCGTCTGGTTCGCATCCGCGAAGAACTCAAACAAATGACCGACGAGGAATAACATCGCCGGAAATTACGCCATCTCATTATCCCAACTAACACTTACGTTCAACACGCTCATCATGGACGAATTAGATATTCTCAAACAACAGCATCAGGTGTTCAAAAACTCTATCGAACACATGAAACTCGACACCGGCAATCAACTTTGCCAACAAACTCAAAAACGCATCAAACACATGAATCGCGAAATGACCCTGCAAATTATGTTTGGTTACTTAGCCGTTGCTTTTTGCATTGCTGCGTTTAGCATTATTGGTTTTTCGTGGGCCTACTGTTCGGTTATCTGCATCGTTCTGCTGCTCGAAAACTTTTTTATTTACCGTTCATCGCGCATGCTCAAACCCGAAATGTTGGCTACCGGCAGCATGACCGAAGTGGCTCACCGTGTGGCCTATATCAAGAAATGCTTTGTATGGCATCTGCGCATCGGATTGCTGCTGGCCATGGTATTACTCTTTTGGGGAGGCTACGAAATAGCTGAAATCATCAATTTGCCTTTGGCGCAACGTCACTCGCTACTCGTTTCGGGGGGAATCGGCGGAATCATCGGTATTGTTATAGGCTACTTCATCAACCGCCATCAGCGCCGACTGGCCGAAAAACTGCTCGACGACTTACGCGATTTCGAAAACTAACTGTACCTGAAGTTTGCGCTACACTGTCCCGCAGAGGGGCTGTTGCAAATGTGTAGGATTAAACGCAACTGCAAGTACATGTTTCAGACAGGCCTACCTGCCTTACTTTCTTTTGTATCAAAATGTCAAAGAACACTGAATGAATAAAATAAGGAATACTGTTTTTTCATCCGTTTAGACTGACGTACAGTTTCTCCATACTGTCGTGCAGCCTTTATATGGTTGTGATGCAAAGATACAACGCAAACACCCCGAAATCCAATTTTTTTTGACCGACTAATATCGCAGCCCGAAAGTTTTCCACACTCCCAAATCGGCATTCATCCCTTTATCTACGGGCATTCCTGCGCGTTTTCCACACGCGAAAAAAAAATGAAATCGGGATATTCCTTCAACTATTTCCAATGTTCAATATGTACGCAGCGCGTGTATTTTCCCCATGCTATTTCAAAAAAAGCTCTTGAAAACTTACACAAATCAGTGCTGAGTACCCAGCTAAGCACTGCGCTACTTGTAATGTGTATCTCTGACCAAATCGGTTTTAATAATAAGTTTTTTGCTTCATATACCTTACAAAACAAACAGATAACACACCAAAACGAAAAAAAATAACGATTTCTCGTAAAAAAGTTGCGAATATGTTTGGTACTTTCAAACAAAGTTCGTACTTTTGCATCGCTTTCAAGAACGAAAGATACCGATGGTGCTTATAGTTCAGTTGGTTAGAGCGTCAGATTGTGGTTCTGAATGTCGTGGGTTCGAATCCCACTAAGCACCCAACGAGGAGTGAACATCCATAATGTTCACTCTTTTTTGTTATCTGCCTACGACGGGCAAACGCTTCCTTCAATGCTCGTCACGAAAAAACGGAATGTGGTTCAACCGCATTCCGTTTTAATTTTATTGTCTTAGCCTAAAAAAGGAATGGGATCTAAGAGGTGTTGCGGATAAGAAATTCTTCCTTTTCCGCATAGCAAATTTATATGGCTATCCCCACTAAAAATCTACTGAGCCCTTTTAATATAATCTGTAAAAATAACGCACAAAAAAAAGGAACACAACCAAGCATATTGCTCATTGCATTCCTTTTGTGTTGGGGTATCCGGACTCGAACCAGAAAAGGCAGGACCAGAATCTGCAGTGTTACCATTACACCATACCCCAATCATTCGCCATCCACCAAACAGGCAGACAACTTAAAAATCTAAACTTGTTGGGGTATCCGGACTCGAACCAGAAAAGGCAGGACCAGAATCTGCAGTGTTACCATTACACCATACCCCAATGTCTAAAATTGACGGGTGTATTCTGTTATTTCTTGAATACGGCTGCAAAATTAAGGCTTTCTATTGAACTCTCCAAATTTTCGGTCCATTTTTTTCAATAAAAATCAATTATTTCTTGTTCATCGGGTAGTTTCCTTCGCATTGTCAGGCTATTTGCCGGTTGACAAACCACTTTTAGGGGGCAAACCGCTTAATATTAGATTTTTAAAGCTAATTTTGCGTTATCAACTTAATCTACCACTTCAAAGTGCAAAAGCTGTCACAAATCATCTAATAGCAGCGTTTGCTCTCCCCTAATTATCCCCTTGCATGAAACTACGAAAAATAAAACGTTACTTATCGGGAATTCGCGACATTTACTCATCACAAACCGGATGCCACAAGCGCGAATTAGCCTTGCTGCAACGTTATTACTCAACAGAGTCGCCGCGACGTGGCATCAGCCAAACCGAAGTGGTAATGATGGTAGATGGGCGCTGTCTGCATGGCGGACTTTCCGACCGTATTCGCGGCATTGTCAACGTCTATAGCTATTGCCGCACCCACTGCATTCCTTTCCGCATTCACCACGTTTATCCGTTTAACCTCACCGACTACTTTGAACCCGCCCATATCGACTGGCGCATCGAAAGCGAAGAACCGTCGTACAACAGCAACGAGGCTTACCCCGTGGTGCTGCAGGCTGTACATTTGCAGCAGAAACTGCACAGCCTGTATCTGCGTCAGACGCTGAAACGCCACAAAGGCAAACAAATACATGTGTATTCGAACACGGTGATGAACGACAAAGCCTTTCACGACAACTTCAATCACCTGTTCCAACCCACCCCACTTCTTCAGCAAGCCATCGATGCCGTACCGCTCAAGCCTCATTCGGGCTATGTAGCCATGGTATTCCGTTTCCAGCAGCTGCTGGGCGACTTTAAAGAAGGGGGCTTCTCCACCCTCGAAGGCGCAGCACGTCAGGAACTCATTGAACGCTGCTTACAGGAAACCGACCGCCTGTACCGCGCACATCACCACGGCAAACTCCTACTCGTCACCTCCGACAGCGTTTCGTTTCTCGAAACCATCAGCAGCCGTTTCAACTATGTGCGCATCATTCCCGGCAAGGTGGTTCACATGGACTTTTCAACCAACGAAACGACGGGCACTTATCTCAAATCATTCGTCGACCTTTTCCTGCTGGCCGGAGCCGACAAAATTTACCTGCTGCGCACCGGCAAGATGTACCGGAGCGGTTTTGGCAAACGAGCTGCACGCCTTGGCAACATTCCCTACGAAGAAGTAAAATTTTAAAATCTTGCGCATAAAAAAAAGCGGTGTATTCACTTACACCGCTTTTTTTATTTCTATGTACGAATCAAGGCCCAACGATTAGCCAATGGTAAGGAGAGTAGTACCTTCCATTACGCTGTCGCCGGCAGCCACACAGATACCCGTAATGGTACCGTCGGTTTCGGCCGTGATGTTGTTTTCCATTTTCATAGCTTCGAGCACCAACACCGTTTCGCCCTTCTTCACAGCCTGACCGGCAGCCACGAGTACTTTCGTAACCACGCCGGGCAGCGGAGCCTTAACGGGAGCGCCGGCACCGGGACCGTTGGTTGCAGCAGGAGCAGCAGCAGGAGCCTCAGCAGCTGCGGGAGCAGCAGCGGCAGGAGCGGCAGCAGGAGCTTCAGTGGAAACAGTGGGGAGAGCCTCTTCAACGAGTGAAGAACCTTGCATTTCTACTTCAAAGGGAATGCCGTTTACCTCGACTTTAGCCTTTGAACCCACGATGCTGTCGATAGTTACATCGAACTGGGCACCGTTGATGGTATATTTATATTGTTTCATTGCAGATTAAGAAATAATAATGGTGGATTGAGATTGAGAAACTGCCTACCTTGCGATACAAGCAAAAGGAGTTACAAAAATTAAGGCAGCTGGTTCATCAAATCCGAGGGGTTGTTCCAACCCGTACGGTGATGTTCCACGGTGATGATGCCCGACTCATCGTCGTGCACGATTTCCACTTCGTGTTCGATGAGTGCCAAAGCAATGGCAGCAGCATATTCCGGCATTTCCGCGTCGGTCGGTTGGTGATGCCATCCGTCAACCAGGAAATCGGCAATGGTACCCTGCTTTTCGTCGAGACGAATGGTCAGCGTCTGCTCGCCGAGTTTATATTGAAAAGTTTTCATGCGCTGAGTTTTGAAAGCTCCTCATGCAGTGCGGCCAACAAAGGCGGGCTGCATGAGGCGCATAAAACGTCGATGTTTGAGCAAAATAAGATAAGAAACGAGTAAACACACGCAAAGGTAGCGTTCACCGTTTCACAGAATATTACAAAGGAATGTTTCCGTGCTTCTTGGCCGGACGCGTTTCGCGTTTGTTAGCCAGCTGAGCCAAGGCGCGGCAAATGCGGAAACGCGTGTTGCGCGGTTCGATAACGTCGTCGACGTAACCATATTCGGCAGCCTTGTAGGGGTTGGTAAAGAGGTCGTTGTATTCTTTTTCCTTTTCGGCGAGGAAAGCCTTGGGGTCTTCCTTCGTCTTGGCTTCCTTACCATCGAGAATAGCCACAGCACCCGATGCACCCATTACGGCGATTTCGGCCGAGGGCCATGCGTAGTTAAGGTCGGCCTTGAGCTGCTTGCAGCCCATCACGATGTGTGAACCACCATAGCTCTTACGCAGCGTAACGGTAACCTTGGGCACCGTAGCTTCGCCGTAAGCGTAAAGCAGTTTGGCACCGTGGTCGATTACGGCATTGTATTCCTGACCCGTTCCGGGGAGGAAGCCCGGCACGTCGACGAGCGATACGATGGGAATGTTGAAGCAGTCGCAGAAACGTACGAAGCGGGCAGCCTTGCGCGATGCGTTGCAGTCGAGCACACCGGCGTAAACGCTGGGTTGGTTGGCAACGATACCTACGCTCTGACCATTGAAGCGGGCAAAACCGATAATGATGTTGCGGGCAAAGTTGCGCTGCACTTCCATGAACTCGCCATTGTCGACAACGGCACCAATCACCTTGTACATGTCGTAAGCCATGTTGGGGTTATCGGGGATGATTTCGTTGAGCGAATCTTCCTTGCGGTCGATGGGGTCCGTGCATTCAATGCGCGGAGCGTGCTCCATGTTGTTCTGCGGAATGTACGAGAGCAAACGGCGGATGAGCTGTGCAAACTCTTCCTCGGTCTTAGCCGTGAAGTGACACACACCGCTCTTCGTTGAGTGAACGCCGGCACCACCCAGGTCTTCCTGCGTCACATCCTCGCCCGTCACGGTTTTCACCACCTTCGGACCGGTAAGGAACATATAGCTTACGCCTTCGAGCATCACGACAAAGTCAGTGAGTGCAGGCGAATAAACGGCACCACCGGCACAAGGTCCGCAGATACCCGAAATTTGGGGAACTACGCCCGAAGCTTCAATGTTACGCTGGAAAATTTCGCCGAAGCCTGCCAAGGCGTTGATACCTTCCTGAATACGTGCGCCACCCGAGTCGTTCAAACCGATGCAGGGTGCACCCATTTTCATACTCTGATCCATGACCTTACAGATTTTCTGTGCCATGGTTTCAGAAAGTGAACCACCATTCACGGTGAAGTCCTGTGCAAACACATATACCAGTCGGCCATTGATAGTACCGCTACCGGCCACTACGCCATCGCCAAGGAATTGCTTTTTCTCCATGCCGAAGTTGTGGCAACGATGGAGTTTGAACATATCCATTTCTTCGAATGAGCCTTTATCGAGCAAAAGCTCAATGCGCTCGCGAGCAGTGGCTTTGCCTTTAGCGTGCTGTTTTTCGATAGCCTTTTCGCCACCACCCAGACGGGCTTTCTGGCGAAGTTCGACCAACTGCTTGATTTTTTTAAGTTGTTCGCTCATGTCTGTATGCTGTATTGACAATTAGGTTTCGAACCCCTTTGATTGGGATTTGGTGCATCCTGCCCGAAGTATCTGGCTGGCAGACCTTTCTTTCCTGTTTTAATCATATCGAAAAGGATGAAAAGCCTCACTTGCCAAATGCCCAAAGGTTCTTAATGATTTTCTGCGGCAAAGATAATCAATTCTTGGCACACATCTTTAAATTGTGTGCGATTTCATGGTATTTTTCCTATTTTGTAGCTATGTATCGGGTAAGGTGGGCAACCAATAGCTTTATTTTAACTCAATTTGAATATTGCCTGATACAAAAAGCCGCGATAGCGTGTGCGACAACAAAAATATAATGTGTAATTTTGCAGAGATGAACGGCACTTACCCCTACTTCGGGTGATGGGCGTGACGATTTTTACCCAGAGTCACACGCTGCATAGTGTGCGTTCCACACATTTTTTCACACGTATTCTAACCAACACTAAAATAAAACTCCATGGTCAAAATAACTAAAGAGGCTGCACTGCATTACCACGAAATGGGTAAGCCGGGCAAAATTGAAGTAGTGCCTACCAAGCCGTATCGCACGCAAACTGATTTGTCGCTGGCTTATTCGCCGGGTGTGGCCGAACCTTGTTTGGAAATTCAGAAAAACCCGCACGATGCCTATCGTTACACCAATAAGGGAAACCTGGTTGCCGTGATTTCAAACGGTACGGCTGTATTGGGTTTGGGCGATATTGGCGCCATGAGCGGTAAACCCGTCATGGAGGGTAAAAGCTTGCTGTTCAAAATATATGCCGGTGTCGATGCTTTCGACATTGAGGTAAACGAAAAGGACCCCGAAAAGTTCATCGCTGCCGTCAAGGCCATTGCTCCTACTTTCGGTGGTATCAATCTGGAGGACATCAAAGCTCCCGAATGCTTCGAAATTGAGCAGCGTCTGAAAGAAGAACTCGACATTCCCGTCATGCACGACGACCAGCACGGCACGGCCATCATCTCGGCTGCCGGACTGATTAACGCACTCATGGTGGCTGGCAAAAAAATTGAAGATGCCCGCATCGTTATCAATGGTGCCGGTGCTGCTGCCATTTCGTGTACGCGCCTTTACTGTGCCTTCGGCGCACGCAAGGAAAATGTGGTGATGCTCGACTCGAAAGGCGTTATCACAACCGACCGCGAAGGATTGAACGAACAAAAACGCGAATTTGCCACGCAACGCACCGACGTGCACACCCTGGCCGATGCCATGCGCGAGGCCGACGTGTTCGTAGGTCTGTCGAAAGGCAACGTGCTGACGCAGGACATGGTACGCTCCATGGCTTCGAACCCCATCATCTTTGCCTTGGCCAACCCCGTGCCCGAAATTTCGTACGAAGATGCCATGGCTGCACGCCCCGACGTGCTCATGAGTACCGGACGTACCGACTATCCTAACCAGATTAACAACGTCATCGGTTTCCCCTACATTTTCCGTGGTGCACTCGACACGGCTGCCAGTGCCATCAACGAGGAAATGAAAATGGCTGCTGCCCGCGCCATTGCCGAACTGGCACGCCGTCCGGTGCCCGACATCGTGAACCGCGCCTACCATGTGCGCAACTTCACCTTCGGCCCCGACTACTTCATTCCGAAACCCGTCGATCCGCGCCTCATCACCGAGGTGTCGATGGCTGTGGCTAAGGCGGCTATGGACAGCGGTGTGGCTCGCAAACCCATTGAGGACTGGCGCGAATATCGCCAAAGCTTGCGCGAGCTGATGGGTCAGGAAACCAAGTTTACGCAAAACCTCTACGACACGGCTCGTTCAAACCCGAAGCGTGTGGTATTTGCCGAAGGCACGCACCCCACCATGCTCGAAGCGGCTGTACGCGCCAAGGAAGAGGGATTCTGCCACCCCATCCTTTTGGGCAACGATGTGCAGATTCGCCATATTGCCGAGGATTTGAAACTGAACCTCGACGGCATCGAAATTCTGAACCTGCGCAACGATTCGCAAAACGAACGCCGCCACCGCTACGCACGCCTTTTTGCACAGAAAATGGAGCGTAAGGGCTACACGCCGCAGGAGGCTGAGGACAAAATGTACGAGCGTAACTATTTTGGTATGATGATGGTTGAAACGGGCGAGGCCGATGCCTTCATCACGGGCTTGTACACCAAATACTCTAACACTATCAAGGTGGCCAACGAGGTAATCGGCATTCGCGAGGGCTACAAGCACTTCGGTACCATGCACCTCATCAACTCGAAAAAGGGTATCCTCTTCGTGGCCGATACACTCATCAACCGTCACCCCGATGAGGAAGCACTTTACGACATTGCTCGCCTTTCGGCTGAAACTGCTCGTTTCTTCAACCGTACTCCGGCCATCGCCATGCTGTCGTACTCGAACTTCGGTACCGACACCGAGGGCAGCGCCGAGCGTATGCAGCACGTCATCAAGCGCCTGCACAACGAACTCCCCGACTTGGCCATCGACGGCGAAATGCAGTTGAACTTTGCCATGGACAAGGATTTGCGCGACGAAAAGTATCCGTTCAACCGCCTCAAGGGCTTGGACGTCAACACGCTCATCTATCCCAACCTTTCGGCTGCCAACTCGTCGTACAAAATGGTGAAGGCTATGGTCGACAATGGCGAAGTGGTAGGCCCCATCCAGATGGGTCTGAACAAACCCATTCACTTCACCGACTTCGAAAGTTCGGTTCGCGACATCGTTAACGTAACGGCTGTAGCCGTGATTGATGCCATTGTTTACGAAAAGAAAAAGGAAAAGTAAACGACGGCCACTTACGAACTTTCAAACCGGTTGTTGAACCCACAAACTGCTTTTTTTGAAAGGGGCGGTGTGCTGTAATTTTGGTTTCCGAACACCAGCGTAATGCCCCCGCAAGTCATACGACAACCCTATTTGCCCGGTGCCCTCATGCAAGGGGCGTCGGGCAAATTATTTTTATCAATTTATGCGAAGCCTTTTCACGTTTTTCTGTCTTTCCGTGCTGTGCATTTTGCCACAGGCAGTACAAGCGCAAACCGTCATCGAACTGGACCGTGGCGGAAACGTGCGCAACAAAACCCTCGACGACTACAAGGAAGAAAACGGCATGGCCGAACGCCTGCGTGCCGACTCTTTGCTCTATGTCGATCACTTGCGCCGCGCCTTCAACGCACTCCACACTGATTCGCTCACCGAAGCCGAAAACTATTTTACCCAGGCCTTGAAGCTGCGTCCGCATGCGCCGGGCAATCATGTGGTGCGCTATAATCTGGCGCAAATCAGTCGGGCCAGGGCGCAATACCTGCCGGCACTCAAGCAGCTCAACGAATTGATCAAGGAATTACCCAACTACTACGATGCACGCTTGGCGCGAGCCGAAATCAACCTGGAACTGGGCAATGCACGCGAAGCTGTGGTCGATGCCGAAGTGCTGATGAACAACGATGCGCTGAAACAAATTGACCCCGACTTACAGCTGAAGGCGCTTTTCGTCAGAGCTGCTGCCCAATACCGGGCGCACCGCTACGTCGAGGCGCGCGCCGACATTCACCGTCTGCTGCAGGCACAGCCCCAAAACGTAAATGCCCAAATAATTGAAGCTCTGATACTGCAAAAAATGGGTCAGCCCAAGGAAGCGCTCAACACCTTGAACCGCATTGTTTCGGCAAACCCCACGCACGAGGATGCGCTCCTTACGCGTGCGGCCCTGCACCTGGAACTCGGCATGACGGCTCCGGCCAAGGCCGACTATGACCAGCTCATTGCCCTGCAACCGAAAGATGGCAACCTATATGTGGAACGCGCCCGTACGCTCATCAAACTCAACGATAAGTCGGGTGCTCGCCGTGACCTTGACAAGGCACTTTCGCTCGGCATTCCCCGTGGCATGGTGCAGGCACTCTACAATTTGCTGCGCCCCTAACCCCTGTAGCCCTCTGTGGCTGGGTTCAACCGAAAACGTTACGGCTCACGGCCTTTAAAGGTTAAATTAACCCAAAATCCACACCTTGATAAGCCTGCGAATTGGGGTCGCTGCAATCACGGAGCGGCGCTTCGTGAAAATTTATTCCGCGATTCTTGAATTTAGTTCCGAGCCTGTCCGAATTAGTTCCGAGCTAGTTCAAATTAGTTCCGAGCTAGTTTACACAATTTCGGAACTACTGATAATCAGCGCTTTCAAAATCAGCACAATATAGGTTTCCGCAATGCTGTGTTCGCCCCGGAATCAGAGAAGCGGCCAACTGTTTCGTGTTATATTTATTAGGATATTTGTTAAATAGGAAATGCGTTCATCAAATATCGCCTCCATCTTTCCTACGCACCCCTACATGACTAAACGGCTGGCGTATCCTCACGATATTTCTACCCGAATTATGATTAAAAACTGCTTTGCGCTGTTCATTCTCCAATGGTTCAGCGTATTCACCCTCTCCGCCCAATCTGCCCACTCCGCAGTTTCGGCACAAATTCCCCGCGAAGTACGTGCCGTTTGGCTCACCACGCTCATGGGGCTCGACTGGCCGCAACATGCAGCCACGACCCCCGAACAGAGCCGGAAACAGCAGCGCGAACTCTGCCAACTCATTGAGCAGCTACATGCCGTGGGCATCAACACGGTGCTGTTTCAAGCCCGCTTGCGTGGCACCACGGCCTATCCTTCCGAACTGGAACCCTGGGACGGTGTGTTCACCGGCACTCCCGGACGTGCGCCTTTGTTCGACCCCTTGGCATTGGCCGTGGCCGAATGTCACAAACGCGGCATGGAGTGTCATGCCTTGGGTGGTTTCCTTTCCCATCTGTAAGGCGGCTATGGCCATGAAGTTGGGCCGTCGCGCCTTGCCTCAAAAGCATCCCGAACTCTGCGTGCGTGCGGCCGACCAGTGGTACATGGACCCTGGGGTGCCCGAAACGGCTCCTTATTTGGCGCGGCTCTGTGGCGAAATCGTACGTCGCTATGGGGTAGATGGCATTCACCTCGACTACATCCGCTACCCCGAAAAGGGCATTCCTTTCACCGATAACCAATCGTACCAATGCTACGGCAAGGGACAACCGAAAGCCGAATGGCGCAGAGCCAATGTGAACCGCTGCGTACAGGCCATTCACGACACGGTGCGTGCCATACGGCCGTGGGTAAAACTCAGCTGTTCGCCGGTAGGAAAGTATGCCGACTTGTCGCGCTATTCGTCCATGGGCTGGAATGCGCGCGATGCGGTATTTCAGGACGCCCAATACTGGCTGAAGCAGGGCTGGATGGACTGTCTGTTCCCGATGATGTACTTCGACGGCAACCATTACTACCCCTTCCTGGCCGATTGGAACGAAAATACGTCCGGACGCATGGTCGTACCCGGTTTGGGCATTTATTTTCTCAATCCGGGCGAAAAGAACTGGCCGCTACTCACCGTCAGACGACAGATGAACGTGGCACGCCACATTGGCCTTCACGGACAAGCCTTTTTCCGTGCTCGCTTTTTGGTAAACAACGAAAAGAACCTGTACCATTGGTTGCGCAACAGTTTCTATGCCACTCCGGCACTGGTGCCTCCTATGACGTGGATTGACAGCGTGCCTCCGGCATCGCCCGTTGTCGAACAGCGCATACAGGGCAACCGCTTGCTGCTGCAATGGAAACCCGTAAGCGATGACACGCCGGTATATTATAATGTGTACCGTATCGACGCGCGTTATGGCGATGCCTTGCTGGCCACCCGTTTGCAAACCACGCAGTTTGAAAAACTGCTAACCTTTCCGGCACTCAAACACAGCCGATATGTGGTTACGGCGGTTGATGCCTACGGCAATGAAAGCGGCCTGACTGATACACTCGGGTCAGCTCCTACATGCTCTGAGTAAACTCACAATCATTTTTTACATAAGTTATGTCTGTCACCACCTCCACCCCCCTACGTTCGTCTGCCTCGTACGCCGATAGCAAGCCGCATTACGAACTGCTCGATGGTTTGCGCGGTGTAGCCGCCCTGTTGGTTGTTATTTATCATGTGTTCGAAGGTTACGCCTTTTCATCGGGTGCGCCCCTCATCGAAGGCATGAACCACGGTTATCTGGCTATCGATTTCTTCTTCATGCTCTCAGGTTTTGTCATTGCCTATGCCTACGACAGCCGCTGGCAAAGCACCCTCACACTCAAAAACTTTGCCCTACGCCGTTTGGTGCGTCTGCACCCCATGGTACTGATGGGGGCGGTACTGGGTGTCATCACCTTTGTGTTGCAAGGCAGTCAGCAGTGGGACGGCACACACATGGCCCTATCGGCCGTGATGTGGGCACTGCTCATGGCCATGTTCATGATTCCCGCCCTGCCCGGCTGCGGCTACGAAGTGCGCGGCAATGGCGAGATGTTTCCCCTCAACGGACCCACATGGTCGCTCTTTTTTGAATACATCGGCAATGTGCTCTATGCCCTGGTACTTCGTCGTTTCAGCACGCGCGTGCTGAACCTTTGGGTCGCATTTTTAGGCATCATGATGGGACTGTTTGCCTGCTTGAACGTATCGGGCTATGGCAGCATCGGCGTGGGCTGGACGCTCGACACGGTCAACTTTTTCGGCGGTTTGCTGCGCATGCTCTTCCCCTTCAGCATGGGTTTGTTGCTGTCGCGCGTACACCGTCCGTTGGTCGTACGTGGTGCCTTTTGGCTCTGTTCAGCCTTGCTTTTTGCGCTGTTCATCGTTCCCTTTTTAGGATGCACCGCGCAGTTCAGCCTGAATGGTCTGTTCGAATTTTCGTGCCTCATCGCAGTTTTTCCCCTCATTATCGTGCTGGCAGCCTCGGGCCGCACCACCGACCGCTTTTCGACCTTGGTGTGTAAAACCCTCGGCGACCTGTCCTTTCCCCTTTACATGGTGCATTACCCCTTTATGTATCTGTTCTACTATTGGATGATGCAAAACGGACGCACCGCCTGGGCCAACACCCAGCTTGTCAGCATCGGCGTGGTTCTGGGCAATGTGCTCCTGGCCTGGATTCTGCTTAAGTGCTACGACGAACCCGTGCGCCGCGCCCTTACGCGCAAATTCCTCAGCCGCCGGGCTTGATTGCCTTAATCCATAAAACTGTACCTTATGTGTATGTTCAACGACGTAGCTGCTGAATCATCTCATCGGATTGTGTTTCAACAGCTACGTCATATTTCCCAATTTACCTTTTCATACATCCCATGACAACTCGAAACTTTCCTGTGGTCGGCATGAGCTGTGCATCGTGTTCGGCCCACGTCGATAAAGCCTTACGCTCCGTGCCGGGAGTTACCGAAGTGGCTGTGAATCTGCCATTGAACATGGCAAACGTCACCTACGACGAAACCCAGTGTAACCCCATCGACTTGCAAAATGCCGTCGGGCGCATGGGCTTTGAACTCATTGTGGCTGATGCGCCATCGCCCGAAACTGCTACGCCATCGCCCGAAACTTCAGTACACGCTGACGCAAACAACCCGGAAACTGCCGGCGAAACGGCAACTGCTGCGTCTGCACAAATGCCCGATTTCGAAGCCGAAGCCCAACGTGCTGCTGCTGCCACCCGCAGCCGCTATGCCGAACTGCGCCGCCATGCCTATGGTGCGCTGATTGTGGCCGTTCCGCTATTGGTACTCAGCATGTTGCCCGACATTTTTCCTGGTCAAGGCATCGTGCTCATGGTGCTGGCCGGTTATTCGCTCTACGAGTTTGGCGGCGAATTTTACCGCAATGCCCTGCGCCTTTTGCGCTACGGCACGTCGAACATGGACACCCTCGTGGCGCTCAGCACCTTTGTGGCTTTTCTGTATAGCTGTTTCAATTTGTTTTTTCCTCACTTTTTCCTGGCGCATGGCATCGAACCGCATCTTTACTTCGACTCAGCCGGTGTCATCACCGCCTTCATTCTGCTGGGCCGTATGCTCGAAGCCCGTGCCAAAAACCGCACTACTGCTACCCTGCGCCGACTCATGAATTTGCAGCCCGACCAAGTGGTACTGGTTATGCCCGACGGCACAGAAGTGATGAAACCACGGGCCGAGGTAAAGGTGGGCGACAAACTGCTGGCTCGACCCGGCGACCGCATTGCTGTGGATGGCGAGGTAATCAGCGGACAATCGTATGTAGATGAAAGTATGCTCAGCGGTGAACCCATTCCGGTTGTGAAAGAAGTGGGTTCCTCGCTCCTGGCCGGAACCATCAATAAAAACGGTACCCTTTGCTATGTAGCAAGCCGTGTGGGGGCCGACACCACGCTGTCGCAAATTGTGCGCCTCGTGCGCGATGCGCAAAGTTCGAAAGTGCCTGTGCAGGCTTTGGTTGACCGCATTGCAGCTATTTTCGTGCCCGTCATCATTTGTTTGGCCTTGTTGAGCTTTGTGGCATGGATTATTTTGTCGCCGACCCATGGTTTCACCCATGGGCTGGTAGCTTTGGTTTCGGTACTGGTTGTGGCTTGCCCTTGTTCGTTGGGATTGGCCACCCCCACGGCCATCATTGTGGGTGTGGGACGCGGAGCCGACATCGGCGTGCTGATAAAGGATGCTGCCAGCTTGGAAGTGGCGCGTAAAGTCGACATTGTGGTGTTCGACAAAACCGGCACCATCACGCAGGGACACCCCGAAGTGGTCGAGGCTTTGATTCACGACCAAAACAACATTCCGGCTGTTATCCATTCGCTCGAACACCTGTCTACCCATCCGCTAAGCGATGCCATTTGCCGCTATTTTTCAGCCGAACAGCGTATGCCGGTGTTTCGCTTCAGTGCCACACCGGGCAAGGGACTTACGGGCTGCATCGGGACGCACACCTATTACAGTGGCAGCGTCAGCTGGATGCGCGAAATGCAGAAAGAGTTTCCCGCCGAAGTAGCCGAACGCATGGCGGCCTGGCAGGAAAAGGCTTATTCCATTGTGGCGGTGGCCAACGAAACGACCATTGTGGCACTCATTGCCTTGTGTGACGAAATCAAGAGTTCATCGGCAGCTGCCGTGGCCGAATTACACAAAATGGGCATACGCACCTGCATACTGACGGGCGACAATGAAACCACTGCGGCTGAAGTGGCACGCCGCGTGGGTGCCGGACAATATGCCGCGCGTCTGTTGCCAGCCGACAAGGCTGCCTTTGTACGCCGCTTACAACACAGCGGACTGACTGTAGCCATGGTGGGCGACGGCATCAACGACAGTGCAGCTTTGGCTCAGGCCGACCTCAGTGTGGCTATGGGGCGTGGTAGCGACATTGCCATCGAAACCTCTATGCTCACCATTCTTTCGTCCGATCTCATGCGTCTGCCGCAGGCCATTCGTTTGTCGCATCAAACGGTAGGCACGATTCGCCAAAATCTGTTCTGGGCATTCTTTTACAATGTCATCAGTGTGCCCATTGCAGCCGGTATCCTCTACCCTCTCTGCGGTTTCATGCTCAGCCCCATGATTGCCGGTGCAGCCATGGCCTTCAGCAGTGTCAGCGTAGTGACCAACTCGTTGCACAGTGCCAAACGGAAACTGTAAGTTAGCAAAAACACATAAGCCCCGATACAAGTTTCACACCTCATAATGTGAAACCTGTATCGGGGCTTATTATTAAGTAGGTGTTCAAAATTATTTTATATAATTCTATCGAAGTATTTTTACTTTGCTTCGCGAAGTCAGGCTTCACCTCAGCATAGCTCATGCAAGCAAGCTTGCTTCGCTCTGCATTCGGTTTGCACTGACATTGCATTACGTTCTTGCACCGCATTTGTTTGCCCTGCGCTCAGTCACATAGCCCGCTATGCTCCACTGCTTCGCCAAGTCAGGCTGCACCTCAGCATAGCTCTTGAGAGCAAGCTCTCGTCGCTCTGCATTCGGTTTGCACTGACATTCGCACAGAACAAACAACTACGGCACAATAACGCAATTCAAATGTAAAAATAATTTTGAACACCTACTTATCGCCTAATTCTACAAAGGTAAGTATCTTCATTGAAACTGGCAAATCATATCTGAAACAGATTGTGTAAATCATTTGTCAGAAGCCGAAAAATAACAGAACAAATAACTCGAGAACGCGAAGCACAGGGGTACGACAAAGGTAGGCTGTGGTGCTTTAACCTACAATTTGTTTGACAAAACAAGGCCATATCTGCCAAAAAAATTGTAGATTTGCCATTTAAAAACAATATGTCAATATGCTTGAACGCAATGGGTGGGGCTGCAGCAGGCAACGCTTGCATGGATTCATGCCATTTGCATCCCTGTTTACCGTTTGAAGCTATTTGATTCAATTACCTGCCAATACATTCATGAGCAATACTCACTACATCACAGCCTTACGGTTTCCGCTGGCCCTGCTCGTGGTATTTATCCATACGCACAATGCCCAGTGGCAACTCATCGAAACGGGTAGCGCACCGACTTTGGCTTCCTTTTTATCGGGCATACTACCTACCTTTGCCGTGCCTCTGTTCTTTGCGTTGTCGGGTTATTTGTTCTTTTACAAGGTAAGTGCGTTCAGCCTTGACTGCTATGTCGGCAAAGTACGCCGACGCATGCTTACGCTGGCCGTGCCTTATTTGCTATGGAACCTCATAGCCTTTGGCCTCTATGCCCTGCAAAGCAAACTGAGCGGCCATGCACTGGCTTATCCGTTTTCGCCCGAACTATGGTGGAATTGTCGCGAACTGGCTGCACCATTCACCAATGTGTGGGGCTTTACCGTTGGGGCAAGCACGGCACCCATTCAACAGCCGCTGTGGTTCATGCGCGACCTCATGCTCATCGTGCTGCTATCGCCCCTTGTCTATGGTTTGCTTAGACGCAGCGGCTGGTGGAAACTCCTTGTGCTGGGTGCTGTGTACTACACGGGCTTGTGGCCAAACCCCGGCGGCATTTCGTTCATGGGCATTTGGTATTTCAGTTTGGGAGCCTGGTTCAGCATCACCCGACGTGATGTGGTCAGTTTCACCCGCCCGTGGCTGATTCCGGCTGCCGTACTGACTCCTTTATGTGCCATTGTGCTCACTTGGTTTGGCATGGGGCACCCACGGTTAATCAGGTGGCGCAGTCAATCTACGTGCTTTCGGCCATGACGCTGGCTATTCATGCTGCCCACATTTTTGCTTCGACACATACTCCCAGTGCTTGGCTTGCCCACAGCAGTTTCTTTATTTACGCTGCCCATACCATCGTGTTGCTGCCACTCACTGCGGTTGTTTCGCGCAGTGGCGGGTTCCGGCATGTTGCTTCAGGGAGTGGCCTTTGTTGGCTGTGCCTTACTGGCCACCATGATTTGCGCTGCGACATATAGGGTGCTGCACCGCTTTATGCCGCGCCTCAGCGCACCGCTGACAGGACAATACAAATAAGGGCGGAGAATTATTGATTTACATACTAAAATTTCTGATTACGGCTCACAACCTACTCATCAACCCAAAAATAAATTAGATTGATATGAAAACATCCACACTCTGCGTGCAGGGCGGCTGGCAACCCAAAAAGGGTGAGCCCCGCGTACTGCCTATTTACCAAAGTACTACCTTTAAATACGACAATAGCGACCAAATGGCTCGCCTTTTCGACCTGAAAGATTCGGGTTACTTTTACACGCGCTTGCAAAACCCCACCAACGATGCTGTGGCTGCTAAAATTGCGGCACTCGAAGGGGGTGTGGCTGCTATGCTCACTTCGAGCGGACAGGCGGCTAGCTTTTATGCGGTGTTCAACCTTTGTGAGGCGGGTGACCACTTTATTTCGTCGTGCAACATTTACGGAGGTACCTTCAACCTTTTTGGGGTGACAATGAAAAAAATGGGCATTGAGTGTACCTTTGTTAACCCTGATGCTACGGACGAGGAAATCGAAAAGGCTTTCCGACCGAACACGAAGTGTGTGTTTGGCGAAACGATTTCAAACCCTGGCGGTGACATTTTCGACATTGAGCGTTTTGCGAACTTGGCCCATAAGCATGGGGTGCCTCTCATCGTTGACAATACCTTTGCTACGCCTATTAACTGCCGTCCCTTTGAATGGGGTGCTGACATCGTAACGCATTCTACCACCAAATACATGGATGGACATGCTACGGCTGTGGGTGGCTGCATCGTGGATAGCGGACGATTCAACTGGATGGAACATGCCGATAAATTCCCTGGCTTGTGTACACCCGACGAGAGTTACCACGGACTGACTTATGCCGAGAACTTCGGCAACATGGCCTACATCACGAAGGCTACGGCACAGCTGATGCGTGACCTTGGCAGCATTCAAAGCCCCGAAAATGCTTTTCTGCTGAATTTGGGACTCGAAACGCTGCACCTGCGCATGAAGCGACATTGCGAAAATGCACAGCGGGTGGCTGAATTCTTGCAGAACGATCCGCGAGTGGCTTGGGTGAACTATGCCGGACTTGAGGGCAATAAATACCATGCCTTGGCGCAAAAGTACTTGCCCAACGGTATTTGCGGTGTGATTGCTTTTGGCTTGAAAGGCTCGCGCGAAGAGGCCATCCGCTTTATGGATAGCCTCAAAATGATTGCCATTGTGACGCATGTGGCTGATGCACGTTCGTGTGTGCTTCATCCTGCCAGCCACACGCATCGCCAACTCACCGACGAACAGCTGAAGGCTGCTGGCATTGCGCCTGACTTGATTCGATTGAGTGTGGGCATTGAGGATATCGACGATATCATCGGCGACATCGAACAGGCTCTGAACCAGCAGTAACTGCTGCCTTGAAGCATTGAAACTGTGCTTGCACTCGGCATCGGAGTGCTTGCGCTATTGACTTTCTTTACTAAAGAATCGGCACTCAACATTCGGGTGCTTCACAAAATGAACATATTCACCCAAAAACCTACGCTTATGAAAAAGGTTATGACTATGGCCCTCATGGCTCTGTTTACCCTCTCGTTAAGTGCACAAACGCCCGTAAAACGTTGCGACAAAAAGCAATGCACTGAATGTCCTTACCAAAAGGACTGCAAAAAGGACTGTAAAAATGGTCAGGGAAAGTGCAAGGATTGTCCTGCTAAAAACAAGGACTGCAAGAAACAAGACTGCAAAAAACAAGATTGCAAGAAACAAGACTGCAAAAAACAGTGTGGAACTCCTTGCAAAAAGCAGTGTGACAAGAAGTAAATAGCATGAATCGGCAAACGATTCCGGCTTAATTCCTTATATGACTAAATCCCGGTGGCAAACCTTTAATTTTGCTACCGGGATTTTTGTGATAATGCATTTCAAGCCTCTACTTTAACCCAAACTGCATGATTGGGTATTGACTAGGTCAGAAACCTTGATATGTATATAAAAAGACCATTGTCACGTTGTGTGGACAATGGTCTTTTAAAAGGTTTTGAATCAGGTTATTTCAATGAAATGCGCAACTTGTAAGTCATGGGTTTTTCAGGAACACGGTAAATGGGGAGCGTGTCGACATCCTGACCGCACGAAGCGTTGCCTACGCCACGCATCCACGCATCGAGGTGGAGTACGGTGTAAGGACGGGGAGTGAGTTCCCACATGTGGTTGCTGTTCATCAAGTCCTTGTCGGTGAATTTCAAAGCTGAGAAGTTTACACGGCCTTCAGTTTCGATTTTCACACCAAAACCCGACTTGTCGGTGAGTACCAGTTCGCGGAGTTCTTCGCGGTTGCCGGTGCTCTGGGGCTTTACATAGCGTTCGGGCATATCGGCCACATTCGCTGTGTAACGGCCTACGAGAACACCGTCTTTGCGGTCGCAATAGTTTTCCCACGGACCACAAGCGTAATAGTTGAGCGTTGAGAGCGTAGAGTCGAGCATACATACCAAACCGGCACGGCGCAAATTGGGCGTGTGCGGAGTGAAGTGTGCTTCGACATCAACAATGCCTTGCGGATAAACGGTATAGTTAATCTGCGTAGAGCAAAGTTTGCCTTTGCGTTCGGTTTTCACAACGAGGTTGCCATTGACGGTTTCCGTCTTGATGGTACCCTTTGCCTTGAGGCCGTTGTCGGTGTTGCCGAAGCGGTCGTTTTCAATCCAGCGGTGGTTGTCGTAAACGAAGCCCTGACCGTCGGCAATGATGTTGCGGCCATTGAAAGCCAAACCAGTGAGTTGAGCAGTTTCGTTGTCGAAGGTAAGCTGTACGCGGCTGTTGCCCACCTTGGTTTCGTGCATGGCACCGGTCGACATCATCTGCGGTGCTTTGGCGTCGGCCTTGATGGCAGGCAGTGCGGCACGTGCTACGAGTTCGTATTGCTTGTGAGCCACTTCGTGTCCGGCTTCGGCATAGAGTTGGGCATCGCGGAAAGATACGCGGAGATTGAGCATCACTTCCTCGCCGGCCGCTTCGGCTTTGCGGAGCTTCACCTTGGGCAACTTGAGCGTAAGCGTGGCTGTGGCACCGGGAAGGGTGTTGGGCAGATTCACTGACTTCGTAGCTACTACATAGCCGTTTTTCAGCACGTCGTAGTTCAACTTCATGCTTTCGAGGTTGAGGAACGAATAGGCATTGCGGATTTTCACAGTCACGGTGTTCTTGTCGACATTCTTTTCCATGCCGTCGAACTTAATGTGCTGGTAAGCAGCCTTCACTTCCTTGAGCTTGGCGCTTTCGTGGCGCGTGGCGGGAATCACACCATTGCTGCAGAAGTTGCCTTGGTGCGGGCCGGGATAGTCGTAGCCGGTGTGCAGGCGGTACTGGCCTTTTTTCATTTCCTGCGGGTCGTAAATGGCCTGGTCAACCCAGTCCCAAATACAACCACCAGCTGTGGCATTTGAACTTTCAATGATGTTCCAGTACTCGGTCAGGTTGCCGATGGCATTACCCATGGCGTGAGCATATTCACAAATGAACATGGGCTTGTCGAGGTTGCTGGTGTTCTGGTTCATCCAAGCCATGCCGGGATACATCTTTGAATAGAAGTCGGAGAAGCGTCCGCCACCATACGATCCGTTCGAGCGGGTTCCTTCGTAGTGAATGGGGCGCGGATCGAGCTTGCGAGCTGCATCGTAGCAGTTGCGGAAGTTTTCGCCGTTGCCGGCTTCGTTACCCAAACTCCACATCACAACGCTGGGGTGGTTGCGGTCGCGCAGTACCATGCGGTCGATGCGGTCAACGAAGGCCGGAATCCATGATTTGCGGTCGGAGATGCTTTGGTTAGCGTGGTCTTCGAGGTCGGCTTCGTCGCAGGTGTACAAGCCGTAGTAGTCGTACATGGCGTACATCTTGGCCTCGTTGGGATAGTGCGAGGTGCGGATGGTGTTGATGTTGTTCTGCTTCATGAGCGTTACGTCGCGAAGCATTTCGTCGGTCGTGGTGGCACGGCCGTAAAGCGGCGATGTATCGTGACGGTTCACACCCTTGAGCATGACGCGCTGACCGTTGACATAGAACAGTGAGTTCTTGATTTCAATGCGGCGGAAACCGTATTTCGTAGCAAATGCCATTTCATCTTGTCCCTGTGCGTTTTGCTGAATGATGCGCACGGTATAGAGCGTAGGCGTTTCGGCACTCCAAAGCTGCGGACGGTCGATGCTGAACTTGAGATTCAACTGTTCGCCGTGACGGGCCTTGCTGCTGAGCGAGGTTTCCTTGACAAGCGTGCCGTCGGGGGCAAAAATCTTGGCAATGAACTTCTTTTCAGCTTGTTCGTTGTCGCGGTTGTCGATGGTGAGCTGAATGTTCACATCGGCCTTGGCGTAGTCGGCACTGAGTTCCGAGGTGATGTAGTGGTCGCGTACGGCTGCCTTGGGCGTGTTGAACAAATACACTTCGCGGAAAATACCACTCATGCGGAACATGTCCTGACATTCCAGGTAAGAACCATCCGACCAGCGGAATACCTGCACGGCCAGGGTGTTCTTGCCCTGACGCAAATGCTTCGTTACGTCGAACTCGCTGACGTTGTTGGCACCCTGCGTGTAGCCTACATATTGACCATTGAGCCAAACGAAGGCGGCTGAGTAAATACCACCGAAGTGGATGAAGGTGCGGCGACCATCCCAGTTGGCGGGCAGGTCGAAGGTACGCACGTATGAACCTACGGGGTTGATGCCGTAGTTCTTGCCACCATCATTGAAGCCGGGGCGAGCCTTGATGAAGGGAGGCGTGTTGGAGTGCGGATACTCTACGTTGCTGTAAATGGGTTTGTCGTAGCCCTGCATTTCCCAGTTCGAGGGAACGGGAATGTTGTCCCAGTTCGTTACGTCGAAGCCCTCTTTGTAGAAATCGAGCGGACGCTTCGAAGGTTCGCTGACGAGGTTGAACTTCCACGTTCCGTTGAGGCAAAGGTAGCGGGCATTGCGCGGCGTTACCCACGGGGTGTCGTAGTAAGCCTTGTCGGCCAGCATGAGCGCTTCGGTTTCGTAAGGCATGTAGGTGGCAACACCGGGTTCTTTGTTTTCGGCAAAGCGCGTTTCGTCTTCCCAGTAGGGCGACTTGATTTTGGGCTTTTCCACCTGTTCGAAGGTAAACCACGCCTCGCGGTTGGCTGCATTGTAAGGCGCAACCGTGAGTTTACCGTTTTGCAAGGCATACATTTTGTCGGCCTTTTTGCCAGCCGAGCGGATGATGTAAGTTTGCTTTTGTCCCTTGACGGGTTCAAACACAAACTGCGCATTGTTCCATACGCCATCGGCTGCGGGCCACTGCAGGAGCCAGGTGATTTGCGCATTGTCGCCGCCGTCGTCGAAGTTTTGCGTGTAGAAAGCGTTTTCCACGACACGACGTTTCGGTCGAGCATTTTGATGTTCCAGTACTGGCCACGGTTCTGCTTGTCGACCTTTTCGCCCACGATGCGGACATTGTTCTCGCCCGAATCGCCATTACCCAACACCAGTTCGGGGTGGGCCACCGAGCGGATGCGGTAAGTGAGCGCAACGTCGAAGCCCGATGCTTCAGCCAACTGAATTTGGAACTGTGCCGCCTTGTTGCCTTTGGCTTTGGCCTTGGGCAGCAGCACCAGGTTGCCGTTCGTTACGGCAGCAGCCATTTCGGGGCGGTTGGTGGGAATAAGGAGCACGAACTTGCCGTCCGTTTCGGTTTCCCACAACTGTGCTTCGTCCGAACCGTTGTTTTCACCGGCTTCCAAAGCATCACCCTCGGTGCGGATGGCACGGTTGTTGAACGGATTGATAAAGCGCCACGAGCCGGAAAGTTCACTCACGTTGAAGTGTTGTCCGGGGTTGGCAGCATCACGTTTCTCGAGTGCTAAACGGCCTTTGGCATCAAGCGTCATGGCTTGCTGACCGTTGGCAGTGAGCAACTGGTAGAGCGCGCCGCGCTGAAAGGTTTGTGCGGTTGCAGTAACAACTGCCATGGCACAAAGCAGACAGAGCGCCAGCGTGCGACTCATGATTTTGGTAACTGTCATGTTGTTTGTAAAAAATGAATATTAGATGTGTGAGATTTTGCGTTAAAGTTTTTTTCGTTTGAGAAAAGGTCGATTATGTAGCAAAAATAGTGAAATTTACCGAAACTATCAACTTACTTACCCACGTTTTGCGCGGTTACAATGTAATCTGTCCGAAACGTGGCTGTGTCGTGGCTCAAAAATACAGAAAAAGCTTTGTTTGAGTCGCTATTTGTCGTAATTTCGCATCGAAACGAGCGGTGAGCTTTGCCCGCCGCCCACCTGCTTAACTATTCAAAATCATGACTCTTCAAAATCATGCAAAACGGATATCCTGAAAATAAAGCTCACAAGGGCATTGTTTTTCCCTCACCCATATTCGGGCCCATTCACAGCCGCCGCTTAGGCGTGTCGCTGGGCATTAACCTGATGCCGGCCGACGGCAAAGTGTGTACGTTCGACTGTATTTACTGCGAATGCGGTTTTAATAAAGACCACCGTCCGCATTTGCCGCGCCCCACACGCGCCGAAGTGGCAGAGGCGCTCGAAAAACAACTGAAATTGATGCTGGCCGAAGGACCCCAACCCGATGTTCTGACGTTTGCGGGCAACGGCGAACCGACGGCACATCCCGACTTTGCAGGCATCATCGACGACACAATCGCGCTGCGCAACCGCTATTTTCCGAATGCCAAGGTCAGCGTGCTGAGCAATGCTACGATGGCGGTGCGTCCTGAGGTGCACGCGGCACTGGCAAAGGTGGACAACAACATTCTGAAACTCGACACGGTGGATGCGGCATACATTGCGCGTGTTGACCGCCCGACGGGGGCTTACGACGTGGAACGCATTATCCGGGCCATGATGGATTTTAAGGGACACGTCATTGTGCAAACGCTCTTTATGAAAGGAACGAGCATGGGCGTGAATGTGGACAATACTTCCGACCGCTACGTGCTGCCCTGGATTGAGGCGGTGAAACGCATTGCACCGCAAAGCGTCATGGTTTACACCATTGATCGTGAAACGCCCGATCCGGATTTGCAAAAGGCTTCACCCAAAGAACTTGACGGCATTGCCGACAAACTGCGGGCCGAAGGTTTTGAAGTGGAGGTGGCTTACTAAGAGTGGAGCTAACTTACTAAAAAATATTTTTATCTGATTTTTTATGCTGATAGCTTTAAGCGGCGGGGCCGATTCGGTGGCGCTGCTGCTCATGATGCACGAACGGGGCGAAGCGGAGGCTGCAGCGCACTGCAATTTTCATTTGCGGGGCGAAGAAAGCAACCGCGACGAACAGTTCGTCAGAGACTTGTGCCAAAAACTGGGTGTCCGCCTTTTCGTAAAACATTTCAACACGGAAGAGGAGGCGCAGCGCACGGGCGAAAGCATCGAAATGGCGGCGCGTCGTTTGCGCTACGACTGGTTCGAGGCTTTGCGTAAGGCGCATGGCTTTAGCAATGTAGCTGTGGCGCATCATCGTGATGACAATGCTGAAACCATTTTGCTCAACCTTGTTCGCGGTACGGGCTTGCGCGGACTGACGGGCATGGAGTCCGAAAGGCCGGGGGTGGTTCGGCCGTTGCTGAACCTTTCGCGACGGGACATTCTGAACTACCTGCAGGCACGTCATCAGCCGTTCGTGACCGACAGCACCAATGCCGATACGCATTTTCGGCGCAACAAACTGCGCCACGAAGTGCTGCCGCTCCTGGCCGAAATGAATCCGAATGTGGTGCGCACGCTCAACGATATGGGCGAACGGCTACGAGGCGTGGAACGCATTTACCGCTATGGGGTGAACTGCCTGCTAAAGCAGCTGACGGTTTCGCCCGATAACCATGCGGATGTATTGCGACTGAAACTGCCTGAACTGAAACAGACGCCGGCACCCGATACTTTGCTTTTCGAGGTGTTGAGCGGCTATGGTTTTACACCGGCCCAGGCCGAACAGGCACTGCACATGGGGGTGGGAGCCTTCATGGAATCGGCGGCCTATTGCTTGACGCGTCAGGCCAATCTGCTGTGCGTTGCAGCCAAACCCCAACCTTTTGAACCATTGACGTTACCGGCTTTACCCACTGAGGCAGTATGGAAGCATTCGCGTTTACTATTTCGCTGCTCCGACGGGCGGCAGTGCATTACGTTTACCCTCATGCCACGCAGCTGTTTGACGGCCATTCCGCGCAGCCGAAGCACGGTGGCACTCGATGCCGACAGCCTGTGCGGAAATTTGGTGGTACGCCGTCCGCTGAATGCCGATCGTTTCCAACCTTTCGGTATGCGGGGTACGAAGTTGCTGAGTGATTTGCTCACCGACCGCCATTATTCGCGCATCGACAAACTGCACGCACTGGTTGTGACCGACGACGAGGGCATCGTATGGGTGGTAAACGAACGGCCGGCAGCCCGCTGTGCCATTACCGACTCGACGCGGCATGTGCTGTTAGTCAGTACGGAAGCGGAAGATGCGCCTGGTTCTTCAAAATGTTCATCTGATTGTTCATCTGAATTATAAGTTTATGAAATACTTTTCTTACCTTTTTTCAACGCTCCTTGCAGCCATGTTGCTTGCAGCCTGTGGCGAGGACCGCAGCGGCGAACAGCCTTTTGCACCCACGCTGGGCGAGATGAGTGCCGTGGTCATGGCCGATTCAGTACGGCTCACGGGCATTGTAACAGCGTCGCCAAACAGCACCCTGCTTGAATGCGGTTTTACTTATGGCAACGATACATTGCGCGGCAAAGTCCAGGCTCCGGTTCCCACTTCGCAGTTCAGTGTAACCATTGATTCGCTGTTGCCTGGCAACTATTTTGCTGTGGGCTATGCCCAAAACGGAGTGGGCACGACTTATGCCGACACTTTGCGTTTTACCATTGAGTGAACTACCGCTAAACTAAAGATTTAGCGGCTTCGGAGATACCAATACCTCCTCTCTTTTCCTGCTTCTTTCTGTCACGGCTTTTTAGGACACGAGGTCGGTCATCCACCGTTGGACAGTCCACAGGCTTGACTTTCCCTCGCTCCGAGGGTAGGGCTTTCAAGCCAAATTCCTTGATATTGCAAGCGGCATTGAAGTCACGGTCGTGATGCGTGCCACATTCCGGGCAAGTCCAGCTTCGCTCGCTCAATTTCAATCCTTTATAGATATAGCCGCATTGGCTACAGGTCTTCGAACTTGGGGCAAAGCGGTCTATCTTGATGAGATTCACACCATACCACCTGCACTTGTATTCAAGGATCGTTAGGAACATCCCGAAAGATGCATCTCCTACGGCTTGTGCCAGATGGTGGTTACGTTGCATTCCCTTCACGTTCAGATGCTCCATGCAAATAGTGCGCACTTGGCTCTCGTGCGTGAGTGCATAGGTGATTTTGTGAAGGTTATCCTTACGGGAATCAGCTATCTAAAATTGTTCCTACATCTTATATATACCTCTTTTACTATCGTTGTATTTATAGATATGCATGGAAAGTCAAGGGTAGCTGCGCTACCCCGCATTTTTCATCCCCTAAACTGAAGATTTAGGGGTTTTCAAATTCTATAACCAAAGGTTTTCCACATTTACTTGTTATGAAAAGACCGACATTTCCACTTGGGAAGTGTCGGTCTTTTTTTTGTAGCTAAAGCCAAAAGCTTTCTGCGTTTTATTTCAGTGCTTTCTGCGCTTTATTTCAATTTGTAGCTGAATGATTCGCCATTTTCCAAAGTTACTTTTGCCACAATGACCTCATTGCCGGCATTCAGGAGCGGGAGTGCCACAGCTTTTTCACCGTTGCACTGCACGTTTGCCAATAGGCGGCCATCGAGCGTGTAAAGGCTAACCCCTTCAGGGCTTGTGCAGCCGATACCTTCAACGTATGGTTTTGGAGCGAAACAACCGGTGATTGCGCCGACTGGCTACCCGTGATTTGTTCAATTTTCGAAACCACAGGCTTCTTGTTCTCGTCAGCCTTTTCAACCAATTCGTAAATAGCCGGAGCCGTATCGCCCGTCCAGTTGATACGCAAGGCAGCCAGGTTCTGCGCCTCGGCAGGAAGCGACAAACGGATAACACCCACACCCACTTCGAAGTTGAGCGGAGTCCACGTTTCGAGGTCGGTGGTGTACTCCATGGTTACTCCTTCCATCGTAGCCGGGTCAGTAAAGAGCGTAACCCCATTGATGAGGCTGAAGTTTTGGAAGTAATAAGTCAGCATACCCGTTTTACCCGTCTTCGTAGCATTAGCCGTCGAAGTCGAAGGGTTCGCATCCGACACCTGTGCGTAGCCTCCACCGTTTCCATCGGTGCAGCGTAGTTGCGCAAAGGCACCCTCACCGTTCACTTCAATTTCATACAAGCGAAGCCATTTGCTCGTATTGGCCTCCGTCAGGCGCAGGCGAACGTATTTGGCATCCTTCATTTCGCCATCGAAGTCGCAAATTTTAGCCTCGTCAGAGTAAGGCATAACCTGCGGCATATCCATGGTAAATGTCGTAGTTTTCGTACCCTTGATTTTCAGAGCCGTCCACTTTTTGCCATCGGCCGACACTTCCACCACAGCCTTGTTCATGTGGTCGCCGTTGACCGTACCCATCACCACGCGCACCTTGTCGATAGCCTGTTCCTTCGCCAACGTCAGTTTGTACTCATCGTTGTTCTGTTGGTTGCGGTTCAGGCAAACAAACGTGTTATACTTACCATCATGCATCAGGTTAGCCGTATGGTTGTCCCAGAAATCATCATTGGGCACCGAAGCGGAAGTGACACGTGTGGCAGCAGGAGTAGTGACGCGAATGCTCTGCGAAGTGAGTCGCACCTGAACGGGCGTATCCTTATCGTTGAGCACACCCACGTAGCGCACATAGCCTTCGGGCGTGGTTTCCGTATCGAAAAGGCGTGTCCACTGCTTACCATCGGGGCTGAGCACCACCTTGTGTTTGCTAATGAGCGTATCGGCAACCACAATTTTTTCGACCTTGGTGGGATTCGGCAGTTGCAAGCCCATCCAGTCGCCCTTGTTCATGGTAATGAATTTACCGCTCGTAGTAGGCGAAACCACCGTAGTACCCGAAGCCGACATTTTCACTCCTTCGATGTTCGTAACACCCATCGGGCGCGTCGGCGCAGCTTCCTGCTGCAAGTATTCGCTGCCGAGCGAGTTTTGTTTGAGGTATTCAACGAAAGCCGGCATCGACTTTTGCGACGGCTGCGACGGACGTACGCTCACGCTGATACCCGTGCCCATACCTTCGAGTGCATAAGCCAGGTATTCCTCCTTCGTGTCGAGTTCGTTGGCCTTGGCCATTTGCGTCACAAATTTTTGCCAAATGCTGTCATCGTTGCCCGTCATGCCCTTTACGCTGATAAAGCCATCAATAGCTTCAGCCATAGCACGCAGACGGAGCAGCCAGGGCGCCAGGTCCTTGTAGAGTAAGCGTTCGTTTTCGGCAGTGGCATCTTTCATTTTTATCAGCACATCGGCGTTAGCCATGATGTTCTGCATGAGCGTTTGCAGCGCCGCGCCATCATTGTTTTGCTTGTAGGCATTGATTAGCGTAATGAGTTCGTCGGCATTGTTCCAGCGCAAATAAGGCACCAAGGAATTTGTAAGCCTTCTGCGCTTCTTCATTGCCGGGCAGCACAGCAGCAAACGAAGCCTCCCACGAGGTTTTGTTGTTGAAACCGCTGTGGTTCCAAGCATAGTCGGCCACGCTAAACAGCGGCGTCTTCGACACTTCGCCCTGCTGCATCGGGTTGCTCACGATGCCCTGTCCGCGCGACAAGTTGTTGGGCAGCGTACTGTTATTGCCCACCGCAGGCATTTCGAAGAAGTTATAATACATGTCCGAGGGATAAATCTGTCCGTCGGCATTATCGTTGCAGGGATAGTTCCACCACCAGGCCACTTCGCGTTCCAGCGGTGTAGCCGGCGTGTTGAAGTCACCATCGTTCGGCACAGACCACACGCCGTTGCCCGTGGTGTAAATGGTGATGTATTTGGGCGTTTTAGCCAAGGCGCGGAAAAAGCGGTCGTGCTGGTCCTGCGAACCGGCGAAGCTGCGGCAGTAAATCTGCGGCACGAAGTGCAGCGGACGCACCGTGTCGTTGGCAACCGTTCCCGGCGTGTTCCATTTGGCCTCGATGGCTCGTTGCAGAGCCGTCAGCTGGTCGGCATTTTTCTTCATGTCGGCATCGCTGTTCGGTATGGCCACGTCGTCGACAAACACTGCAAACTGGCGTACGCCCAGGTCGTACATTTTTTCGTACTTGCCCATGATTTGGTTAATCACCGTCTGCCCGTTGCTCACGAAGTTATTTCCCGGGTGAATGGCCCAGATAAAGTTAACCTTCGTTTCGTGCGAGGTCGAGGTAATGTCCTTAATCATGTCCTGCGACAGCCAGCCGTTCTTCACCTGTTCGGGAGTGAGCGATTCGGGATAGGCATCGCCCCAGAACTGCGAGTGGTAAGGGTCGCTTTTGGCACCATACATATAGGTGTTCATTTTGTGGCGCATCATAAAGCGCATCAAGTCCTTTTTCACCTCAACCGTATAGGGGTAGCCGTAGTAACCCTCAACGAGTCCGCGGCTCTTTTGGTCGGCATAGTCATAGAGAGTGGTGACAGCCATGGCCTGAGTGCCCGCGTCAAACATCTGTTCGAGCGAAGCGAAGCCGAAGAAAGCGGCATCCGTGTTCTCGCCCAGAATCAGCAAGTCAGCGCGTCCGTTTCCGCCGTCGCTGAGGCTAAGTAAGTGGCGGTCGTACTTATTGGCCAGTCCGAATACGTCCATTTTCAGTCCGAGTGCTTCGGCTTTGGCATCAGCCACTCCCTTGCTGCCTTTGACGCCCACAAGCACGTTCGACTGGGTGGCCGAAGGTTCGTTTGCCGTTTCTACCTTTAGTCCGGCTTCGGTCAGCACCTGTTTGGCACGGTTCACGGTGTAAGCGTCAATGCCCTCTTCACACACCAGCGTTACGGTGGACGTGAAGTTTACCTTGTCCGTTCCTGCCACTTGTTCTTGCGGAACGGGGTAAATCACATATTGGGCTGCTGCACCTGCCGGAAGGAGCAGTGCTGCCAATGAAACGAGTAATTGTTTTTTGTTCATAGATATTGTTTAGAAAGAATTGTTTTTCACTGAAAGGTTGCGAAGCTATGCTTCAAAAGCTGGTGCCCTATGAATTATTCTATAATTGTTTCGCCAATTATTCGTACGTAAATAATTTTTTTCGGGAGGAAAGATGCACCCGCTTATTCTTTGCAAAGTTACTATAAACAAAACATATTCTGCTTTATCGTCTTCATTTTTTTGCAGTTCCAATCTTTAAATAGGTGTTCATAATTATTTTTACGTAAGTTACTTGGAACGCAAAGCCGATGCGCTCAAAAAAAACACTGTGAACGCTTCGGTGTACTCATCGAAACGTTCACAGTGACACTGCGTACGGCTGTCATCGCTCTTCATGAACGCGGTTTACATTTTTGGGGATATTGAAAATGCAAAAGGCTTTCAAAAGCGATGCAACACATATATATATATTAGTAATTCTCGGCTCTCAGTTCAAAATAGCTTTTCGGGTGGTTACACACGGGGCAAAGTTCGGGTGCCTTTTTGCCAATCACAATGTGTCCGCAGTTCGAGCATTGCCAAACGCACTCGCCCTCGCGCGAGAACACCACGCTGTCTTCGATATTCTTCAACAATTTGCGATAGCGTTCCTCGTGCAGTTTTTCGATAGCACCCACCATTTCGAATTTTGCCGCAATTTCCGCAAAACCCTCTTCGCGAGCCTCGCGTGCAAAGGTGGCATACATGTCGGTCCATTCATAATTTTCGCCGGCAGCAGCATCAGCCAGGTTCGTCGTAGTGCCCGGCACTTCGCCTCCGTGCAGATATTTGAACCACAGTTTGGCATGCTCCTTTTCGTTGCGTGCCGTTTCTTCGAAAATGTTACCCATTTGCACATAGCCATCCTTTTTAGCCTTCGAGGCATAGTACAGGTATTTGGTATGCGCTTGCGATTCGCCGGCAAAAGCAGCCTGCAAATTCTGTTCGGTTTTCGTACCTTTTAAATCTTTCATGTGTTGAGTAGGTTATGAGTTTGTGTAATCGTCAAAGCAATACAGGCTTTCTGTTGGCAACATAATTTTCTATCAGCAACATCACTGTTGCCACGAAACTTATGCATTCAACCAGAAAGCCTGCATCTGATGATAGAGTATGTGGAATATTGCTATTTTGTAGCCATACTAAATGCGTACCCGTTCGGGCACGGGGTCATTACTTCTTGAAGTAACGGTTGAACAAGCCTTCGAAGCCGCGGCCGTGGCGAGCTTCGTCGCGAGCCATTTCATGAACTGTATCGTGGATAGCATCCAAGTTCAGTTCCTTTGCACGCTTAGCGATACGGGTCTTGTCAGCGCAAGCACCGCTTTCAGCGTTCATACGCTTTTCGAGGTTGGTCTTCGTATCCCAAACCACGTCACCGAGCAATTCAGCAAACTTAGCAGCGTGTTCAGCTTCTTCCCATGCGTAACGCTTGAAAGCTTCAGCAATTTCGGGATAACCTTCGCGGTCTGCCGTGACGGCTCATAGCCAAGTACATACCAACTTCGGTGCATTCGCCCGTGAAGTGTGCATTGAGGTCCTTAATCATTTCTTCGTCGCAGCCTTTAGCCACACCTACTTCGTGTTCAGCTACGAAGTTCAAACCCTCGCCCTCAACGAGTTCTTTGAATTTAGAGGCAGGAACGCCACACTGAGGACATTTTTCGGGAGCGTGTTCACCTTCGTGTACATAGCCGCAAACGGTGCAAATGAATTTCTTTTTCATAATGAGTTCGTTTTTTTGAGTTGTTATGTTTCTTATTATTTATTATCGTTATGGGAGTTGCATGTCAGCCGGAGCGTATCAGTCAGTCTCCGCTGCAATACATTTGTTGCACAAACCTCTGAAGTAAAGGGCCGTTTGAGTGGTTTTGAATCCTTCGGACTGGGCAGCACCACATGGTCTTCCAGTTCAGGATCTGTCAGCGACATGTCGTACACTTTGCGCGGGCTATGTGACTGAGGACAGGACGAGCAGATGCGGTGCTGAGGAAGAACAAGAACCGGTTCAAAAGTAAAAATACTTCGATAGAATAATATAAAATAATTTTGAACACCTACTTATCGGTCATACCTGGCCGATACAAAAAGAACATCCAACACTAAGGATAAAGCCGACGCTGATTTCTCCGGAAGGAGGTTTCAGCGTCGGCTTTTATTAAAGGTAAGGTATGCGCCACCCTTGACAGTAAGCGCATACTTTCAGCATTGTAAAGAACTGGGTGTCGGTCAGTGATTAAAAGGTTGCAGTGCCTTGCGATCAACGAGCATGCCGTTCGAAGCCTTGAGGTTGAACTTGCCGTTCTTCTTGGCGCGGAACTTAATGACAAAAAGCTTGTGGTCGCCCTCGTCAAGCAGGAAGTTGTTGCCGCGGTTCACGAAGGTGGGATAAAGCACCTTGTCGCCACTGGTGTGCAAACGGTCGTAGGTGAGGTTCACCATTTCCTTCATGCCCACCGGGTCAACACCCACGTATTCAAGTTCGCGAGTGTCGTAAGGCAGGGCAAAGCTCAGGGCATTCACTGCGTGGAGGCCCTTGCCGTCGACCGTTACTTCTACGATGTCGCCGGCCTTATAGGTCTTCACATTGGGTGTCAGTACAAGCGAACCAGCCACTTTTTCGTTGTCGTTGCGCACACCACCGTCGAGTTCAACGCCCACGCACGAAATGTCGTAAGCATCAATCAGTCCGTTCTTGTTGATGTCGCCAATGCTTACATAGTCAAAGTCGCCATCGCCCTTACGCAAACCGGTATAGTTCATGTACGAGGTAAAGTCGTTGTCGTCAATGCGCTTATCGCGGTTGATGTCGCCCTGCAGCACACTTTCGGTGTCGGCCACCTTGAAGATATACATTTCGCGACCCGAAGCAAAGTTGCCAACAGCCTCGCTCAAGTGCATCTTGATGTAGCGTGCCGTGGGGTTACCGTCAAACTTGAAGGTCTTGACCTTGCCATCCTTAGCCCAGTCGAAGGCTACGGGTTCGCTCCAGTTCTGACGGTCGGTGCTATATGACACCGTACCCTTAAGCAGCGTACCGTTGCCACCGTCCTCGCGCGGCATATACTCCATGCGATCGAGCTGGTTGAGCGTACGGAGGTCGATGGTCATATCGCACGGAATGGCCTCGCCCTTGCCCCACTTCGAGTGCCACATGGCCTTTTCGTCGAAGTCGAAGAGTTTGTCAACTCCGTTGCCACCCTGGTTTTCACAAGTGGTTTGTGCCTTGATACCCTTCAGTGCAAACTCAAGCGGGTTGCTCTTCGTGGTGCCGCTGATGGTGGTCCATTCAGAGTGTCCGTCCTTGTTCACAGCGCGGAGTTTGAAGGTATAAGTTTGTTCGGGCTGCAAGCCGGCAAAGGTGAACTGGTTGTCGCGGATGGTAGAGTAAAGCATACCGTCGAATTCCACTTCGTAGTAGTCGGCATTGTCTGTTTTCGTCCATGAAGGGGTCAGGTCGAAGGTACCCAGTCCGCTCTCAGCCACCTGTCCTTGCGGTGCCGTCAGCGCACCGGTGTACGTGAGCAGGCGGTCGGCCGGTGCAAAGGCAAAACCATTCACCGTTACACTCATAGCCTGTTCAGCCACATTGGCCTTGGCCAGTTTCACGAGCAACTGCGGGTTCTTCACAATTTCCACTTCGGCAGCCTTGGTGCCGGGCGTCGAAAAGCGGTTCAGGTTAGGGCGTTCGTTGTAGAAGTACACGTTCTCGCCCTTTTCAAACTCGGCCAGCGAACTTACGGGGGCGAGTTTCACACTCTTCTTGCCCACCTTGGCCGTCACCTTTTTGGGCTGTGCGCTCACGTTAATGCGGAGTTCGGTTTGCTTCTCGGGCACAAAACCTTCAAAGTTGCCCTCAGTGGGTGCCAGGTCAACGGTGAGTTTGCTACCATCGACCGTAGTCGACACGAGCGTACGGGTGCAACGTCCGTTCAGGTATTCCTGCGTAGCACCGTCGTCATCGTAGTCGTAGAACTCGGTGTGCTTTTCGGCATAAATTTCGTAGGCACGGTAGTCCTTGCGAATTTGCGAAGGATTATTGTTGGGGTTCGTCATCGGAATGATGGCATCGGCCTTCACAAATACGGGGAGTTTCCACAGCGGTGCCTCATAATTATTGATAATGCGTCCGCCTTCGTACACGTCGCCGTTGTAATAATCCACCCACTTGCCTTCGGGCAGGTAAATTTCGTTACGCACGTCGTTGCCTTCCTTATCCATCTTCGTGTCCTTATATATAGGAGCAACCAGGAAGCTGGGACCGAACATAAACTGGTATTCAGTTTTTGTTCCGAGCGTATAATCGTTGGGATAATCCAGGAACATGGCACGAATCATGGGTTTTCCGTCAACGGCCTCGCGTGCAATGCTGTAAGTATAGGGCATCAGCTCGCTCTTGAGTTTCAAGTACGAGCGGTTGATACTCGTGGCCGGTTCGCCCAACACTTCGGGATACTTAGGGTTCGAGCCCCATCCGTCCATGTTCAGTTCCATGGGCGTAAAGGTTTTCCACTGGAATTCGCGCACATTCACAGGCACGTTTTTACCACCGAAAATACCATCGACGTCCGAGGTGATGTTAGGCTGCCCCGAAAGGCCGGAACCGATGAACGTGGGGATGTGGAAACGAATGTATTCCCAGTCGCCACCCGTTTGGTCACCGCTCCAGATACCGGCATAACGCTGCGTGCCTGCCCATCCGTCGAGCGAAATGATGAAGGGGCGGGCGTTCGAGCCATAGTAGGGCATGATTTCGCCCACATCGGCCACACCATTAAGTCCGAACGAATAACCGGCACCTACCCAGGCCACGTCGGTTTTGAGCACACGCACACCGGCATCGCGCACTTCCTTCACAATGTCGCGCTGCAACAAAGCTTCGATGCCCTCTTTGGGGTGCAGGTCGCTCTGCGTCCAAAGTCCGATTTCAACGCCTTTCGAGCGGGCATAGTCGCCAAACTCTTTCAGGTTCTGAATGTTTCCGTCGAGGGTTTCGGTTTGTCCGTAGCCGGCTCCGTAGCCGTCGTTGGGCAGGAACCATCCGAGGGGCATATCGTGCTTGATGTAGCGGTCAATGGCGGCACGTGCCGAGAACTGGTAGTTGTTCTTTTCGCCGTTCAGGCTTTCCTTCACGCCGCCGTTATCCTTCTGGCTTTCGTTGTATCGTTTGCCATCTTCGTAGAGCATGAATCCGTTTTCGGCTTCGGTCCAGTAGTCACGGTTGTAGGCATTGAGGTGTCCCTGGTAAAAGCCGAATTTAGGCAGCAGCACGGGGTTACCGGTGAGCTGGTAAAAGTCGTTGAGCAGGTCGACGGGCTTTTCGTTCACCATGAGGAAGGCGTCGAGGTAATTTTCGCTGTGCTTCAAAATCACTTTACCGGCCTCGGTGGCACCGAAGTCGTAGCGTCCGGGCTTGAAGGTGTTGAACATCACGCCGTAGCCCTTCGTACTCCAGTAAAAAGGCGTGGGCGATGCCACACCGCCATCCACCCAGTTGTTGGTATTTTCAATGGCAATGGCCTTTCCTTTATGCGAGAAGCGTCCGTTCTGCACGCCGCCGCCATAGAAGTATTCATTGGGCTGTGCCTTGAGCACCAGGGTCGTACCGTCCTTGTCAAAGCTGACGGGCTGCACGCTTTCGGCCACGGTTTGTCCGTTCAGTTTGTTGGTCAGCGTCATGAGTCCGGTTTGGCAATCGAAGCTCAGGGTCAGTTTTTGCGTGCTGACCATCACTTTTCCGCCCGTGTTCTTCAGTTCAACGGTGCCCGTGGCGCGACGCGGCGAATTTACCAGAATTTGTGCAGGCGGTGTAGCCTGCGGATCGCGAATAATGCCTCCGTTGTCGTCGCGGAAGAGGCGGAAAATATTTTCACCGTAAAAGTCGACCGTCAAGTGCTTACCATTGGCATAGGTAATTTCGATGGTCGTGGGATTGATTTTTTCGGCTTTAACGATAGCCTCGTTTGCCTGTTCGGCCTTGCTGCTTTGGCTGGCGTGCTGCGCATAGCCGGCAGCCTCAGCCGTAAGCGGCGCAAGTGCTACTCCGGCCACTGCCAAAGGCAGGGCCATCATCAGTGCTGCACAACGGCGGCAACGGCTGGTTAGATGCTTTTTCATTGTGGTTAATATTGAAATTGTCTAAACTAATTGCGGTTTATTAAAATGGGAGTATTTTGTTATCTTTGTGTTTACCACAAACAAACAGAAACAAAAACTCCCATATGTAATAGTACTCGACAAAGATACGATAATTTCGGAAATTCTCCCACATCTATCAATAGCAAAACGTGGTTTTGTATGTAAAGCTAACATTGTAGAAGTAGTCAACTGCATTTTATACAAGTTGAAGACTGGTATTCAGTGGCGCTTACTTCCTGTAAGAGCATTGTTCAGTGATGTAGTTCTTAGTTGCAAGACTGTCTTCTACCATTTTCGAAAACGGAGCAAAAACGGTGAATGGAAGTCTGTTTGGATTGCACTGACATTCGCACAGAACAAACAACTACGGCACAATAACGCTGGTTCAAATGTAAAAATAATTTTGAACACCTACTTATTTTTGAAACTTTACGAGAAGCACATATTTATGTTGATGGCTTGTTTTTGAATGCTGATGCAGGCTTTGACAGCAAAGGTTTCAAAAAGTGGTGTAATAGCAATGGAACACCCAAAGGAAGACATCATAGATGACTTGCGTGCTTCTTGTCTTTTATCTGAAAATCCACGTCAATTTTACTCCAATGTAAATACTCTTCGGCATATTTTCTCCATTGATGTATGGTGTGAACCTCATCAAGATAGACCGCATTGCCCCCAGCTCGAAGACCTGTGGACAATGCGGCTATGTGGATAAAGGATTGAAATTGAGTGAGCGAAGCTGGACTTGCCCGGAATGTGGCACGGGTATTGACCGTGACTTCAATGCTGCTTGCAATATCAAGGAATTTAGCTTGTAAACCCTACCCACAGAGCGTGGAAAAGTCAAGCCTGTGGACTGTCCTCTTGTGAATGACCGACCTCGTGTCCTCCTAAAAAGCTGATGACAGAAAGAAGCAGGAAAAGAGAGGAAGTATGGGTATCTCCGAAGCCGCTAAATCTTTTAGTTTAACGGTAGTTCACTAAACCTTCATATTGTGTTCTGCCAACATTTGAATCCATTGGTTCAAGGCCAACGTGTTAAGTAAAACAGATATGGTTATTGAGAGTAGGAAAGCATAGCTACGCTTTTCATGAAAGCAGATGGCTGCCAATATTATGGCACAGATAACGAATAAATCGACAATGCTGTTGGCACCTACAGCCCTGATATCGTCGAACATGAGTACCATTGTGGGTAAAACTCGTCCTAAAATGATGGCTGATACCGCAAATAGTACAGGTAGTTGGCGTAATTGTGAATTCCATAGTACATAGTACGTGAATGCAAAATAGCAAATGGTCTGACACCAGGCATTTGCGGTGAAACTGAAAGCGTTTACCCAGCAAACTGCTACAAGAAGCAGGAAAGACATTACTGCTATCAAAACGAATGTCATAAGTTTTTGTTTCATAGTTCTTGAAAAATTAGTGGTTCACAATATAATATTTGCTTTTTGTATGTTTGAAACTGAAGTCGTCTGAACTTTTATGAAATTCAATCTTCGTCAGAAAAGTTTAGACGACTTCAATATTATCATTACAACTGCCCAAACCCAATGTCGCTAAAATAATAATCCAACTTAAACATGGTATTTTTTCATAATCATTTGCTTTATGGTGATATTGCAAAAATATATAGAATTCATATATAATACAACAAAATGATGAATTATTTTTTTAGATACAATCTTTTTGATACATATTACCCTTTTACAATGCTTAATAGCCACCTTTTTACAAAAATGAACAATTCTGTCGGTATATGTGTCTGCCTTGACAACGCAATATTTAGGCATAGCAGCTCAGTGCCATGCCTTGTAGGATAGCCTCCAGCCGCCACTATCCATTTATTATCAGCTCCATTGCCATTAAAACTTTGCAGATAACGCTTTTTAAGGGACGGCGCTGTAAGATGCACAAAGTAATAATCACAAGTTTACACACGAACTGTAATGAGCCTGAAATCAAGGAACAAAACTGTTGGGAATACCAAGAACTTTCTTATTTCGGGGAAATAGTGAACTAATTTGCTGATAAATGAAATAATTTTGAAAACAAAACGATAAATCACTAAAAAGTTTTCTACCTTTGTATGAAGAAGTAGCTGTTTTGATTTTTCACCTCCGATAGGTTGAACGGCAAATTACTCCCTCGGGACAAAGCCGGACACACTTGGCTGAAAAACAGTTCGATGACGCAGCACGGATATGGCTGCGCTCACCACATTTCACACCTTCAAAAAAAGGCGAAACTACAAGCATGGCTAAAGAACCACTGAAATCATCACACCGCAACGAAATGCGGCTTAACATTATCAACACGGCCATTAAGGCTTTCCATACTCATGGCGTAAAAAGTGTGACGATGGACGACATCGCCCACAGCCTTACTATGTCGAAACGTACGCTTTACCAAATTTTTTCGGACAAGGAGGAACTGCTCCTGGCCTGTCTGCAACAAAAGGAGGAGGAAAACGTAAAAACCGACATGGAACTACTCGAACGTTACGACAATGTGCTCGACTTTTTACTGCACATCTTCGAAAACCGTATGCGCGAATTTGAGGTTATTACGCCTAACTTCTTTACGGAACTGGGCAAATACCCCAAAGTGACTACCTATTTTTCCAAACGCAACAGGGCGCACGAAGACGAGGCGGTGGAGTTTCTGAACAAGGGTATCGAACAGGGATACTTCCGTCCGGACGTGAACTTTGTGATTATTTACCGACAACTCACGCTCGGACTGAAACTGAGCATGAACAGCCGCGAACTGACACAATTTTTTCGCAACGCGAACTGTTCATCAACACGGTGATTCCGTATATACGCGGATGTGCCACACTGAAGGGCATCGAAATTATCGACCGCTTTATCGATAAATATCGATCGGCCGAGGAACGCGATGCCGACTGAACATTGCTTTCAGCGCAATGCCCTACAAGGAGAAGTGTGTTACTTCTGTGCTGAAAATGAATTGGAAATACGATTGAATGACTTTGTCAAAAAAGTGCAGACTACACCGCGGCGTATGCCCGGTAGAGCTGCACTTTTTGTTTGAAGTGAACCGACTGTACGGCCAAAGAACGCGCATGTTAAAATTAACGCTACATTTTTACTCCATCTGCCTGCTTTGTTCGGGGGACGAGGGCAAGGATTCGGCCATTTGAAAACACTTCGGCGTGATTTGCAGCCATTAGTGCCGCGATTCTCGAAATTAGTTCCAACCTTGTTGAAATTAGTTCCGATCTTGTTGAAATTAGTTCCGACCTTGTTGAAATTAGTTCCGAGCTAGTTCGAATTAGTTCCGAGCTAGTTTTCACAATTTCGGAACTACTGAAAATCAGCACTTTCATCGTGTACACAAAATCGGAATGCCGCCCGTCTGTCGGCCACAGAAACCTTACATTCGCGAATTTAGTTTGTTCTGCATTTATAGGAACTTGCATTTGCCCCCTTAAATCTTCAGTTTAAGGGATGAAAAACACTCTTTAATATCTTATTCATCCTTTTTACAGCTTACATTTTGACAACACCATTTGTACTATAATTACTATTTGATAGATATATAGCTATACAAAATAACTAATGTTTTATTTGTTAGTGTTTTTTAAGATTAACTATTTGCTTATTCGCACTTAAATCCAGTACATTTGCGCTAAGAATTTAGAAAAAATTCAACCTACTCAACCTATTTTTTTAACCTAACAGTTTTAGCCTATGAAAAGGATAGTTTTACTCACTGCTTTGGTTATCACATCGCTATGTGCATGGGCACAACAGCTTCGTACGCCATTCAAAATGGCAGAAAGCAACCGGGAGTATTTGCAGCACGGCGTGCGACACATGACCAGTCCGCTGGGACAAAAATCGATGCAACGCTACAGTATGCAACCTACTGACCGACTGATGCGTACCGACCTTAACAGCCGACGCATTGCGGCAAAAACACTCAATACCAACTACGAACTGGTAAACGAACAGCCGGCGGGCGAGGTGAAAATGTTTTACCGCTCGGGTAAGAATTACTATACCGCAGATGGTACCAACTTTCAGACGGACGACCAGCACGGATTGATGAAGGTGGTGTTCGACCCGGATGGAAAAACCGTGTGGTTCAAGGAAATCATGATGGACCTGGCGGGCTACAACAGCTGGGTGAAAGGCACTTACAACGAGGATAAAACGAAAATCAACGTAGAACTCGGACAAACCGTGGGCTACTTCGAGCCAGTACAACCAGTACTTGCTGCTGTACATGTTCAAATATGATGAGGCGAGCCAGACCTTTGTCATCGACGAGGCTCAAAAGCAGCTTGAAGTGGCTGTCGAGGGTGAATCGCTGAAAATGTTGGGCACCGACAGCAAGCACTTGCTGAGCATGGTGTACAGCTCGAACAATGCGTGGGTGATGCTGGGCGACTATGAAACGGTACTTGCGCCTTTCAACGAAGTGGCAGTTGAGGTTCCCGAAGGACTGACTACGAAGGACTATATGCTGAACGCCGTGGACAAAGAGGGCAAGGCTGTGACTACTAAAGTGAAAATGGGCGAAGTGGGCAACGACGTGTATGTGCAGGGCTTGCTGAATTCACTGCCCGAAGGTTGGCTGAAAGGCAAAAAGGAGGCTAACAAGGTGACTTTTGCCAACAAGCAGTTTGTGGGCATCGTGTCGGACTTCTACCCGGTGTGGGGTGTGGGCGCGAACTCGGTCGATGACAAACTGGTCGAGGCTGACTTTGTGCTCAACTTCAACGAGGCTTCGAAGACGTACACTTCGGATATGTTCTTGCTTGAAAATGTACTGAAGGACGAATTCGGATACATCGACTATTACTACAATGTGACGCTGATGGAATATCCTGACGTGCAGTTTACCACTGACATCATCACCGAACAACCCGAGGGTGAACTCAAGGCGTACAAGCGAAGCGGTACTGCGCTGTCGACTTACATGGGTTATCCCTACGTCGATCCGCAGGATGGTTACATCATGTTCATGGTGTATGCGCCCGATGGCAAGACGGTGTACTTGAAAAACCCCGTGACGCAGGCTCGCGCCAATACGTGGGTAAAGGCGACGAAGGAGGGTAACAAAATTGTGATGCCGTTGTACCAGTCTATCGACTACAGCGAAAACGGCGATTACTACATCTACCTGGCTAAGGTGGTGGCTATGAACCCGAACGACGAGAAGAAAGTGTATGTGCCCGACTTCTCGGCTAAGAACGTGACGTTCAGCATTGACGAGGCTACGGGTGTGGTTTCGCTCGATGAACTGAAGGACGACAAGGCGGTACTTGGTTTGGTATTCAGCAACAACATGAGCTACAATAACTTTGCTGATTTCAATTCGGTTTACACACCGCTCGACGAAGAAATTACGCTGATGCCCGAAAACCTGAAACAGGAAAAGTGGTCGGTTATCTACAATGAAGAGGGCGAAACGGCTGATGGCGAAGTGGTGGTGGCTATGGATGGCGACAAACTTTACATGAACTCCATACTCGACCTCGACCCGAAGGCTACGCTGGTGGGTACAATCAAGGGCAACAAGGTGGAATTTGCTACCGACCAGTATCTGGGACTTTACCCCAAGGCTGATGCCACGGCTTACTTCGGTGGCGCAAAATACCGCATTGAACAGGAGGAGGTGATTCCGGGTACGGGATTCATGATGGACCACTGGTACTACGATGTGACGCCTTCGCTCGTGATGGATTACGATGCTGAAAAGCGTACGCTGACGGCTCCCGAGGGTACGACGTTCCTGCTTAATGCTACGAAGCCTTCGGTGGATGTAATGTACATCTGGGCGCTGAGCGATGCGTACTTTGCTTTCAAGAGCGAAATTGCAGGTATCGACAATGACTTGACCGTGGAAGGTAAAGAGGTGAAGAGTGTGAAGTACTTCAACCTGAAGGGTATGCAAATTGCCAAACCTGAAAAGGGTGTGTGCATCCAGGCGGTTACGTTTACCGATGGCTCGACCATGACGAAGAAGATGGTTCGCTAACGAAACGAGCCTTGAAAGTTAATTCATACTGATACATACAACAAGGAGGTAAACACCCATCAACGGTGTGTTTGCCTCCTTTCATTTTTGTGTCGGTGACTTGCGTGCGGCTGTTGGTGCTGTTCGTATTGGGAATATGATTCTGCGCTGCAACGAATGGGCATGAGCCGACTTTCGAGCGAGCCTCGATGACAGGCTACAAAAAAAAGCAACTTCCATGGGTATGAGCCATTGGGAAGTTGCTTTTTTTAGGAATAATTATTTTTTAATTGAAAGGGCTATGCCAAAATGTCAGTTGGCAGAGAAAAAAGAAGGCTGCCGGAATTTATTCGTCGCTGGATGCACCGACGAGCATAAGGGCATAGTAAATGAGCGTGGCGAGCGAACTGAGGGCTGCTACTACGTAAGTGTAGGCAGCAGAACGCAGGGCTGACACGGCCATGGGGTGATCGTAGGCCGAGGTGATGCCGGCACGCTGCAACCAGGCAGTGGCGCGGCGCGATGCGTCGATTTCAACGGGCAGGGTGACGAAACTGAACAGCGTGGTGAGGGCAAACAGGCCGACACCAACGGCCAGTATGCCGGGGTAGACGGTAATGAGCAGTACACCGGCTAAAAGCACCCACTGCACCCAGTTCGAGGCAAACGATACTACGGGAACCAGGGTGCTGCGAAGTGTGAGCGGACCGTAGGCTACGGCGTGCTGAATGGCATGGCCGCATTCGTGGGCAGCTACTGCGGCTGCGGCTACGGAATTGCTGTGGTACACGCTTTCGGAAAGGTTGACGGTGCCGTCGGCGGGGTTGTAGTGGTCGGTGAGGTGACCGGGTACGCAGGTGACGCGCACGTTATAAATGCCGTTGTCGTGCAGCATTTTTTCAGCTACTTCGCGTCCGGTCATGCCCGAGGCAAGGCCTACTTGCGAGTATTTTTTGAACTTTGAGTTGAGGTTGGCCTGAACCAGGTAACTAATCAGCGCAATGCCGATGAAAAGAATGATGTACATAAATGTGTTGTGTAAGAATGTGTGTTGATAATCAAATGAAGGGTGGATGCCTGAGGGCTGAGGGCTGTTATTTGCGTCGGCCCATTTTTTGCAGCAGAAACTCGCGACACTCGTTCATGATTTGCGCACCAAACAAACGAAGCATCAGTACATACGAGGCGGCGGCTACCACGACCTTGATGACGAGCGAGGCATAAATATTGGTGACACCTCGGGCTGCGAACCATGCCAGGGCCATCGACAGGGCGGCAATGGCGCAGAAGGGAAGCACATCGCGCAGGGCCAAACGCAGCTTAAGGCCGATGAGGCGTTGCACAAAATGGTGCCACACAAAGAGCCAAAGAGTGTTGAGCACCACGTAGGCTATGACCATGGCTTGCACGCCGAAGCGGTACATTCCGATTAAAAGCAATAACTGTGCCACGCAAAGTGCCATGGTGTTCCACATAAAAAGTTGGCTTTTGCCTTGACTGACCACAAAATTGGAATAGAACGAGGATATGGGCACAAAGGCGCCGCCAATGCAGAGTATTTGCATGAGGTAGGCACTGGGAAGCCATTTGGCGGTGATGGCTATTTCGATAAACTCGGGCGCAACGAGGGCCAGGCCGAAGAGGGCGGGACAGGACAGAAAGGCGGTGAGGCGAAGCATTTTGCGAAATACTTGCTGCATGCGTTCGGGCTCGTTGTACGAGAGGCGGGCAAAAAGGGGCTGGGTTACGCTCCATACCATGCCGGTGAGCATGGTGTAGCCCATGCCGGTCCATTTGTTGGCCTGGTTGTAGTAACCTACAGTTTTTTCGCCATACAGGCGGCCAAAGAATATGCTGAACAGGTTGTTGTTGATGTGGGTGAAGATGTTGGTGGCCAGCAGGCGCGAACTGAAACCAATCATGCCGCGCAGTGGGCGGAGGTTGATGTGGAACGTGGGGTGCCACTCGGAAAACCACCAGCTGCCGACGGTGAGCATGAGGCAGAACATGAGGTTTTGCACGGCTATGCCCCAGTAGGCAAAGCCGTTCCAGGCTAACACAACGCCGGTTATGCCCGATACGATGAGGGCCAAAATGGTGAGACAGGGCTGTTTCGCGCACTTTCATGTTGCGGAAGAAGCCAGGCGCGGGGTGCGGTGTTGAGTGCGGAGATGACGAAACTCAAAAACGAAAGGCGCGACAAGGGCACCAGCACGGGTTCGCGAAACCATGCGGCTATGAGGGGTGCACAAAGGTAGAGCACGGCGTAGATGCTGAGGCTGCAAATAACGTTGAACCAGAACACGGCATTGTAGTCGGCCGCAGTGACTTCTTTTTTGCGGTTCAGTCCGGAAATAAAGCCGCTTTCCTGAAGGGCTGAGGCTATGAGGGTGAATATGGTGAGCATGCCTACCATACCGTAGTCGGCTGGTGAAAGCAAACGGGCAAGGAAGATGCCAAAAACGAGATTGAGCAGCTGTTGTGCGCCATTGCTGATGCCGCCCCACATCAGGCCGTTGGCGGTTTTTTCTTTCAGTGATTTTTCAGACATAAGCAGTTTTTGCCGGGATTTATTTCGTCGGGGATTCAGTAGATTATTGAACGGTGATTTTCGCTCGGTTCGTATGGTTTGTTAATCAATGTGGGACTAAATATTATATCCCTATTTCACTTTTTTGCGATTGTGGAAAATACACGGGAACGCCCATAAACAAAGGGCTGAAGGCACATTCGGAGGTGTGGAAAACTTCGGAGGTGCGATATTAGGTGCCCAAAAAATTTGGATTTCGGGGGGTGCGTGTTGTATCTTTGCTGTAGCGAAGTCAGGCTGCACCTCAGCCTCAGCAGATGAAAAAACAAATTACTCTTATTGATTCATTCAGCGTTCTTTGACATTTTGATACAACAGAAAGTAAGGCAGGAAGGCCTGTCTGAAACCCATGCGCAAAAGTGAAGTATGCACTGCGCTGTTTCTACCGATCTGATTTTAGGAACTCCATGTTTCTCCCGGTTTCGGTGCAAAGTTACAGCAATGACGCTATGCAACCAAATGGGCGGTAACTTAAACTGCCTTTTGCGGTGAGGATTGCGAAGCGGCATTGGGCTTTTTCGCTTTCTTTTTCTTCTTCTTGTGCTTGGCAGTTTGCTTTTCGGACTGCGGTTGCGGTTTGGGCTGCGACTGTGTCGTGGGCTGCAACGTTGTCTGCGGCTGCTTTGGGCCAATGGGCTCGGCCGCTTGGTTTACAGCTGTATCCGGCGCAGGTGTCTGCCTCAATGCCAGCCATTGCCTGATGTCGTTTTGCACGCGCTGGTAAAGCGGACAGTCCATATAGGCGGTGTGTTTGCGAAGCATTTCCTCGATAGAAGCTGTGGCATTCTGATAGGCCGATAGCTCGTTCTGCATCTGCACATTGTGTTCGGCGAATTTGCGTATTTCGCGTTCGCGCTCGCGGCGCAGCATTTCGCAAATTCCCCCGAGCAGGGGCGTGACTATGCCGTCGAAAATGTCGTGACCACGCATATATAAATAGGTGGTTTGCGGCGTGAGGCCCAGATTCAGCATTTCGGTGCGCAGCGGTTTGTAGGTGGTTTTTCCCTGCGGAAACTGCGCTTGCAGACGACTGATTTTTGCATTGACCAGTCGACGCAAATGGTCGAGCGTTTGTTCGGGATGGTAATAATTTATTTCCTTGAGTTGCACGATGTGGTAAAAGTCGAGCATGGAGAACTGCTTGTACACTCCGTAGCGGTAGGCCCATACGTTCCACACGAAAAGCGGCCACACGATTTCGGAATATCGCGCAAGGAAGTTCTCGAAGTCGAAGAGGTGGCGGTCGTTGAGCGTGGCCATGACGCACACATGCTGCAAAGCCGGAGCATAGCACTGAAAGTTTTCGATGGCGTAGGCATAGGTGTGAAACACGTAGGGATTACGGCACACGGTTTCGGAAGTGAGCGTTGCTCCCTGCATCAGGTAGTCGTAGTCGGCATCGACACAGGCTATCATGCAACGGCCGAGCCGTTCGCCTAAATCATTGGACAGGGCTATTTTCTTACCCTTGCAAAGCGAGGTGCGCGAAGGTAGCATCACTTCGAAATATACGCGGTCGGTTTCGAGCGGCCGCAGCAAATTGCTCCAAAAAAATATATCGTCGTAACTTTCAACGTAGACCACGATGCACTGTCGCGACTTTTTGCCGCTCAGGGTGTTCATGGCCTCAATATAGGCACTGGTTAGGTGCTGACTTAATTTCTTCATGGCAAAAAGGTTAGTTGGTAACGAAAAGGCATGGCACACGGAAGAAAGTAAGCGGTGCGCTGTTCTGAGGGACGGGAAGGTGACGTCAGATAAGGTGATATCAGAAAGTGATGTCGGACACCTCGGTGACGCAATCCTCCCAACCGTTCATGATCAGTGCCGGCGAATGGGTGGTCATTATCACTTGTGCGTTGGGGTTGAGTTCGCGTATCCAGGGCTATGAGCCTTCTTTGCCACTCAAAGTGCAGACTGGCCTCGGGTTCGTCCATGAAAATGACGTAGGGTTGCTGGTCCTCGGTGAGCACGGTGAGCAGTATGAGCAGTATTTGCTTTTCGCCGCTCGACAGGCAGTAGGGCGGAATTTCCTCTTCGTACTGAAGGAACGACAGTTCATTGCTCTGCCGATTGATGCGTTTGCCGGTTTCGGAAAACAGTTCGTCGACAATGTCGAGGAAGCGTGTCTTTAAATTGGCCGTTTGCGTAGCCTTTTCGCGGGCATCGGGGTCGCCGCTGGTAAGCAAGGCAATCATGCGGTTGCCCACATTGACCTGATAGTCGAGGTAACGACGCTGCACCAGGTAAAGCTGCCAGTCGAGTTCGGTGACAATGCGTACGTCCTTGATACCTCCGATGGGTTCGGCAGCAATAATCTTGCGGTCGAAACTGCGCATCACATCGTAGCGAATGCTTGTGGCATCCGAGGGGCTGAAGTCTATTTTCACACCCAAATGGGTGCCACCGGCAATTTCGCCCGTGGTGGGAACAGTGCGCAAATGCTGAATGAGTTTGTTGAGTATGGTGCTTTTTCCTGCTCCGTTTCGTCCGCTTAACACGTTGACGTCCGGACGCAAGTCCCACACAATGTGTTTATGGCCGCTCCATAAACTGGATATTTCTATACGGCTGATGGAATGAGCTATTTTTGTCATGGCAAATAAATATTACGATTTTACGCAAATGTACAGGTTTTCCCATTGATAGGCAAACGTAAATGAGTGATTACACGACAAAAAACGATAGTTTGTCCATTTTTAAGGAAAAAAAAGAGGCGGGCAATTAAACCTTCTGATTTATTTTCCATCTATATTGATGTGGCCGAACCACAAACGGACATGCAAACTTACTGAATTTACAACACATATATAGTATCAAATAAATGAGACGAAGACTATTATTCTTCCTGTCGCTGCTGATGACCACGCAATTGTGGGCACAACACATCGTAACAGGTAGGGCTACAGAAAGCCAAGGCAAAAAACCTGTAGAACTGGCTACTGCCGCTCTGCTTAAAACAAACGATACCAAAGTGCTACGCGCTGCTTCAACGGCTGCCAATGGTACGTTTACCCTTGTGGCACCGACTCCGGGAAAATACACCGTGCGCCTTTCGTATCTGGGTTATGAAACCGTAACGAAAAACATTGAAATAAAAGCCGGAACTGATACGCTGAAAGTGGGCGACTTGCTCATGCAGGCCGATAACCATACGCTGGGAACGGCAACGGTTTCGGTCACGGCTTCGAAGGTGGAACAAAAGGATGATACCACGATGTTTAACGCTAAGGCGTACCGCGTGCCCGAAGGTTCGACGCTCGAGGCATTGGTCAAGCAGTTGCCCGGCGTGGAAGTGGGTGACGATGGTTCCATCAAGTGGAACGGAAAAACGGTGAAGGAATTCCTGATTAACGGTAAGGATTTTTTCAAAGGCGATACGGAAACGGCCATGAAAAACTTGCCTACCGACTTGGTGAGCAAAATTAAAGCCTACGATAAACAAAGCGATTACACCGAACAAACCGGCATCGACGACGGGGAGGAAACTACGGTGCTCGATATCTCGACCAAAAAAGAACTGAACGAATCGTGGGTGACAAACCTTGACGTGGCTTACGGTAATCACGACCGCTACAGCGGACGCTTGTTTGCTACCCGATTCACTGACCGTAGCCGTGTGTCGGTGTTTGGCTCAATGAATAACACGAACAATCAGGGATTTGGCAGCTACCGTGGATTTGGCGGTAGTAGCGGACTGACGGCTACTAAAAGCGCGGGCTTGGACTTTTCGTGGGAAAATGATAAGAAGAAACGCGAGGCAGGACGCTTGGAATTTGGCGGTAACGTGCGCTACTACCATTCAAGCCGTGACTTGGTGAGCATTTCGAACTCCGAAACTTTCCTTACCTCTGACAGCAAAAGCAGTTCGTTTGCCAATTCGCGCAGCAAAACGGGTTCGTCGAGCTCAAGCGTCAATGCCAGTTTGCGTATGCAGTGGAGTCCAGACACTATGACTACCATCACTTTCCGCCCGGGCTATTCGTACTCGGAGTCGCACAACGATGGTGCTTCGCTTTCGGCTACGTTCAACAGCAATCCGTATGCCTTTTCGGTGAGTCCGCTCGACAGCATCTTTGCGCAAAACGTGATTTTGAGCAATCCCGAACTTTACGCCATTATGGTGAACACGAATCAGCGATTGTCGATGGGCGACAGCAAAACGCACAATGTCGACGGTGGCTTGAACGTGACGCGACGTCTCAACGCCAAAGGACGCAACTTGTCGCTGCATTTGCGCGGTAGCTACTCAAAGTCGGAATCGAACAGCTTTTCAATTTCGAACATTCAGTACAACAACCAAAACGATAAGGATAAAAAGAACTTCCTGAACCAGTACAGCACCACGCCCTCGAAGAACTACAACTACCGAGTTCGACTGAGCTATGCTGAACCGTTTGCCAAGAATTGGTTCGCCGAGGCGCGTTACCAGTTTGCTCACCGCTATCAGGATTCAAACCGTTCGCGCTTCAACCTGGATTCGCTGGCTTACGATCCTTTCAAAACCCTTTTCCCGGGTTACGAAAACTTTGGCGATCCTGAAAATTATCCGGAACTCGGCACTTTGCCCAACCGTGATGAGGTGCTGAATGCTGTGCGCGATAATTTCAATTCGCAGTATGCCACTTATAAGTACTACGACCACACGGCTAACGTGGGCATTCGCTATAACTCCGAAAAAATACGTTTCAATGCCGGCGTAGACTTTAACCCCGAAAAAACAAAAATGGCATACAATCGCCCCGGACAACACATCGACACGCTCATTACGCGCGACGTGTTTAAGGTGTCGCCGCAGGTGCGTTTCCGCTACAAATTCTCGAAAACCAGCCAACTCGACATTCGCTACCGCGGTTCTTCGTCGGAACCTTCGATGACCGACCTCTTGGCCGTTGTCGACGATGCCGACCCCTTGAACATTTCAATGGGTAACCCCGGCTTGAAGCCTTCGTGGAGCAACACCTTGCGTGTGAGCTACCACGGCTACAACCCCGAACGACAGCAAGGATTGATGGGTGGGGTGAACTTCAGCCAAACGAGCAATGCTATTTCAAACCGCATGGTTTACGACGAAACCACCGGTGTGCGCTACATGCGTCCGGAAAACATCAATGGCAACTGGAATGGTCGCGGTATGTTCATGTTCAATACCGCAGTCGGACGCGAAAAGCTGTTTAACATCAACACCTTTACGTCGTTCAATTTCGACAATTCCGTGGGTTACATCAGCCGAATGAATACCAAGCAGGCAGTCAGTGCGTCGGCTGCGCTGCTGGCACTTCCCAAAACCGAGGTGGAGCATACTTACGACTACTACAATAATATATTCAACAGTGCGTCGTCGGAAAAAAACACCACACGTACGTTCCGCATCGACGAAAATGTCAGATTGTCGTACCGTGCCAACTGGTTTGACGTCGGCGTACTCGGACGTTTGAACTATCAGCATGCCCGTGCCACCATTCAGAAAAATGCCAACATGGACACCTGGAACTTTGCATACGGTGCAAACGCCAACTTCAACTTCGACTTTGGCCTGAGCATTTCGACCGACATCCGCATGACTTCGCGCCGTGGCTACTCCGACCGTTCGATGAACACGAATGAACTGTTATGGAATGCCCAGATTGCCCAGTCGTTCCTCAAGAATAATGCCGCTACCATCAGCATCCAGTTCTACGACATTTTGCAGAAGCAAAGCAACATAAGCCGTACGCTCACCGCCACGCAGCGCACTGACTCGTGGACGAATGCCATCAACTCCTACTTCATGGTTCACTTTATTTATAAGCTGAACATCTTCAACGGCAGCATGGCTGGTAAGGGCAAAGAAAAAGGCGAACGCATGGGACCGCCCAATATGCGCGGTCACGGACCTATGCCGATGCGTATGGCACACCCCATGATGTAATGCAAACAGGCTCACTTACATATATAACACACAACTTCAAAGCCACCAGCACGGTAAGCAGCTGTAAGGTAACCACCTACACAATTAGTTGCAAATCGGTGAATCGCCCTTTGTAAAGGAAGGGATAACCTTAACAGTTTGCCAACTTGTGCCGGGGCAATGAAACAAATTAAAAACATCTCTTTCCTTATTTCATTTCTCTATTTTTTCAAGATAGATTGAAAGTGTCGCCGCAGTGATTGCGCCGGCACTTTTTTGTTTTGAAGTCGTCTGAACTTTTATGAAATTCAAGATTTGCCTTAATTTTTGAGGCGTTTTTGGGCCTTGAAGAAGGAGTGTAGCGAGCTACACGACTGATGAAAGGTCAAAAAACGCCTCAAAAAGAAAGGTGAAGATTGAATTTAGAAGGGATAAATCTCCAAATCAAATCTTCATCAGAAAAGTTTAGACGACTTCTTTATCAAAATTGATGCGCTCAAGGGCAGATTTGTAACTTTGCAGCGTTTCCAAACCGGATAAACATTGCAGCATTTCTGAACTTAAAAAATAATGCTTTCTGCATTGTATTCCGGAACAGTGAACAGCGATATTTGACTTATTGATACAAAAAAATAACAGAGCAGTCAGGCTACACAAACAATACTTGCATCCGGTGATACCATCGAGAAGAGGAGATTATGCGCTTCCCACTCGCCTAACAACCTACTCTTTTAAGTTAAAATATACCTTTCTTAGGGTATTTCGGGACTTTATAGGTCAAAGTACCTTTGCACCCGAAAAAAAGGTTTCCGGCAGGTTGTCCACTTGTGTTTACTCTTCGGTTGTCAGCTGAAAGTAAATAGCCAAAGAGTAAACAGAAAACAGGTGAACAAGTAAAATGCTTCCTACTGAAATACTGACTGTTTGGGCACCCAATATTCAAATGGGTTCAACCAGTAACTTCATATGGTAACATACATAATACGGTAACATACATGACAAATAAAATATACTTAGGTAAAACCTTAGGTTCATTTCTGATTGTACTGTTGCTCATGCCCATAGGCCACGCCATCATGATATTGATGGATGTACAACGCCACCGACAAAAACTAAACCCTGGTGCCCTACCCGCCACACCGGGCGAAAGCCTGTTCTGCTCTGCTTATTTTAATCAATCAACATATCACGTATGAAAAAAATCTTTACGCTTCTTGCTGCCACCATGGGTTTGCTTTCAGCTTCGGCACAACAACATGGTGCCATGACCTTTGCCGGCAAATCTGTATTCTACGTTTCAGCCGGTTCCACCCAAATGGGCACCACCGAAACGGCTTCAGACACTGTACGCTACGAAGGTTCCGATCTCACGCTGCCCAGCATGAAATACAACAACATGGTTATTCCTTCGTTCACCATCAAGAACACGAAGTACACAGGAGGTCACGAAGGTGTAACCTGGGCCGACCAGCCCTTTACAGCCACTGTTGGCGGTAAGGAAGTAAAAGGTTCTTCGCTCAAAGGTTCATTCACGCACGACGGAGGGGTCTACAAACTTTCACTGGCCCTCACCTTCAACTATGGTGCCATGCCCATGCCCATCACTTACTCCATCGAAAGCTACTATGTGAAACCCACCACGAAGCAGGTATCGGTAGTAGTTGGTGGTTCAATCGGCCCGTACATCAACCCATCGGTTACCTACGATGCGCGCATCTACGAAGTCGACGGTCAAAAGCAACTCGACATTGCGCTACACGAGTATTCACTCGACGGCACAGTCATGGGCGACATCCTGTTAGGAAGCCACATCATCAAGGGCCTGACATGGAACGAAGAAAAGGGCGGTTACTTCCGCGACTACTCGCAGGACGGAATCACCTTCCACTTCAAAACCTCACAGGGTATGGACGGTAACTACGGATTCACGAAAGGCGGAAATCTGCTGGTTAAGATGAACGGCACGGACATTACCTACGCCGAAAACGCTTTCCAGCCCGGCGCCATGCCTTTCCCTATTGTGTCGACCTTTGGCAAGGACGATGCCACCGGCATTGACCACGTCACCACCACGCAGCAGCAAGTATCAAAGAGCAGAAAATACATTTCGAATGGTCAGCTCATCATCGAGCGCGACGGTAAGAAATACAATGTGCAAGGAATTGAAATTCGATGAATGTGTTTGGTTTTACAAAATGGTTCACGGCCATGTCGGTAGCACTGCTTTCAGCATGCACCGGCATAGCCGATGGCATTTATGACGAACCGCCGGCCGAAGAGCTCGGACGCGAAGGTCAGATTACAGTAAACGCCACCAGTTGGACCGACTGGCACTACATCGACTTGAAAACCGACTCGGTGAGTGCACCGGTACCTATTCCCATGACACTGACGGGCGAGAGCGACGGAAAGAACGGACAATATCTTTATTGGTTCGATGTCTTTGGCGAAGGAGTGTCGAAAAACGAATTCCGCTCGTTCACCCCCTGCGACCCGCAGCCCGAGCCGGCCGAATGGAGCATTGCTGTTCACCGCAACAATGTGCGCACCAACGGTGGGGCTGTGTTCGAAACGTCCTACACCCGCATCGACCAGTTGCCCGAATCGAGCGAAGCTTTTGCCGACATGCCGTTCACCGAGGACGTTTGGACCGAGAACGAAGTATGGGACTCACAGACACAAATGCTTCAAAGCCTCGTACCCTCTCAGGGCATCAATGTCAACCGCGTACTTTCATCGTGGCTCACCATGCGCATTCCTCCCATGCCGCCGCAGTTTGTCCATAACAATCATGTGTTTATCCTCCGTCTGAACGACGGCACCTATGCCGCCTTGCAGCTCGAGGATTATTTGTCGCCCACAGGCACCAAGTGCTATTTAACTATCAATTATAAATATCCCTACTGACGTTGATCATGACACCTATCGCAATGTTTCCCATCATGGCCGCCTTGAGCCTGCCCATGCCGAAAGAGGAGTTTAAAGATTCTGTTTTCAGCATCAGCAAAGCGGGCGAGGTGGTGGTCACTGCCACACGAACTCCGAAACTGCTGAAAAATACGCCCGTACAAACGCGCGTCATTTCGCGCCGCGACATTGAGCGGAGCGATGCCACCAACATTCAGGACTTGCTGACACAAACCATGCCGGGAGCAGAATTCACCTATGCCATGAATCAGCAAACGCACTTAAACTTTTCGGGATTTGGCGGACAGGGACTGCTCTTTCTCGTTGACGGTGAACGGATGGCCGGTGAAACAATGGACGATGTAGACTTTTCGCGCATCACGCTCGAAAACGTGGAACGCATCGAAATTGTGCGCGGTGCTGCTTCGGCTCTTTACGGAAGCAATGCGGTGGGGGGCGTGGTCAATGTCATTACGCGAAACAACGCCAAGTCGTGGACGGCGCAAGTCAACGCACGCCTTGCCAAACACGGCGAACAGCGCTACACGGCCGCGATGGGGCTGGCCAACAAGCATGTGAGCAATTCTCTCTGTGCCAATTTCAGCAAAACAGACAACTACAACGTACACAGCGCCCCCAACCCCGTGACGCGCATCATCACAACGATTTACGGCGATAAGGTGCTGAACCTCAACGACCGATTCAGATGGCAACCTACAGAACAGCTCACCTTCACGGCACGAGCAGGTTATTACTGGCGCGAAACGGTGCGTACCGCCGATGTGCCGGAACATTACCGCAGTTTCAGCGGAGGGGCCAAAATGGAATGGCGACCTACGGCTCACGACAATCTTTCGCTGACCTATGCTTTCGACCAATACGACAAGTCCGACCACCTGCGTCGTCAGAATCTGGAACTCCGCGATTACAGCAATGTGCAGAACTCAGTGAAACTGCTCTACAACCACAGCTTCAGTAAGCAGCACCTACTGACCCTGGGTGTCGACTATCTGCACGATTATTTAATGAACGTCAATCTGAAAAACCGCATCCGCGAACAGGACTGTCTGGGTGTATATGCCCAGCACGACTGGGAGATTTCGCCCGAATGGGAAGTCGTTGGTGGCGTTCGCTACGACTATTTGTCAGACCGCAACCTCTCGCACCTCACGCCGCGTCTGAATCTGCGATACCGTCCGCAGCACAACCTAACGTTGCGTCTGGGCTACGGCATGGGCTTTCGCAGCCCAACGCTGAAGGAGCGGTATTACAACTTCGACATGAGCGGCATTTGGATTGTTGAAGGCACGCCCGACCTTCGTCCCGAAAAAAGCCACAACTTTACGTTCTCGGCCGAATACGCCAAACCGCGTTACAACGCCACGGCTTCGGTTTACTACAACCACGTGCAGGACAAAATTGCCACAGCGGCGCCTTATTACAAAAAGCCGGGCGACAAACTGCCCTACCTGCCCTACGTCAACCTCGCCGACTTCAAGGTGTACGGTGGTGAATTGGGCCTCAACACCCGATGGAACAACGGCTTCTCGGCTCGCTTCACCTACGCCTATACCAAGGAGGAGCTGCCCACCGACAACGACGGTAATTCCATCAACAACCAATACATTCCGGCGCGTGCACATGCGCTCAACGTCTGGGCCGAGTACGAACATCGGTGGAGCAAACTGTATCGCACGAATTTCTGTTTGAGTGGCCGTTTGCTTTCTGCCACCGAAAACCGGGAGTATGTGGATTACTACGACATTTCAAAGGGTACTGTTAAAGTTAAATACCCTGCCTACACGGTGTGGAAGTTAGCCACCACGCACCAGTTTGGCCAAGCAGTGAAATTGTCGCTGGCGCTCGACAACCTGTTCAATTACCGTCCGCGGCATTACTATCTGAATGCACCGCTAACCGACGGTATCAACTTTCGGTTGGACTCTCTATCGACATCGACAAATTCTGACGAACTGTTTGGATGAACCTTTCTCATACATTTTTTCACCAAGAGGAATACCGATATACATGCCATCGGGATTCCTCTTTTTTAGTTTCCATAAGATTATAGAGAGCCGATATTTGCAAACGCAATCTCTTGCGCGTTTCAGACAGGCCTACCTGCCTTACTTTCTGTGGTAACAACATGTCAAAGAACGCAGAATGAATAAAGCACTAATATTCGTTTTTTCATCCGTTTAGGCTGAAGCGCAGCTCATCAATGCTGCAGTGTAGCCTTAATTACGAATGCAAAGATACAACACGCACCCCCCGAAATCCAAATTTTTTCGGCACCTGATATCGCAGCTCGAAAGTTTTCCACACCCTCAAAATCGCATGCAGCCCTTTGTTTATAGGCATTCCCGTGCATTTTTCCACAGACCGAAAAAAGTGAAATAGGGATATAACATTTTGTCCCATTCCGTTTATCAAAACAGACTAACCGACCATCTCCCCAACCCTCTTTCCGTCCCCTTCATGAGTTATGACGCAAGGGTAAAAAAAAGACATCCGCCCCGGAAGAGGGACGAATGTCATTTTTTTGCTTGTTATTTCGAGTCGTATTTCGAAAAAGCGGCAGAACGATGAATTAGTCGTTCTTGGCAGCAGTACGCTTTTCCTTAATGCGAGCCTTCTTACCCGTAAGGTTACGGAGGTAGTAAAGCTTAGCACGACGTACTTTACCAACTTTGTTCACTTCGATGCTTTCGATGTTGGGTGATTCCAAGGGGAAGATACGCTCTACACCAATGGTACCCGACATTTTGCGTACGGTGAAACGCTTCTTGTCCTGATGACCAGAAATTTTGATAACAACACCGCGATACAACTGGATACGCTCTTTGTTACCTTCGACGATTTTGTATGCTACAGTGATTGTATCACCAGCCTTGAATTTGGGGAACTGCTTGCCTGTAGCAAAAGCTTCTTCAGCAATTTTAATTAAATCTGCCATTTTGATGGTTTATTAAAATATTGTTGTCCGTCCCAACCCAGCTTAACGGGGAACACTGCATCCCGACAGCGGCTGAGTGGAAAAGCGGTGCAAAATTACAACTTTTCGGGCAAACTGCCAAGCATTTACCACGAACATATTTGATTTTCAGATTTTTCGAGCCTTTTTTATGCCCGACGCGGCATTTCAGGCTTGCTTCAGCCGGTTACACGGCCTCCAGATAGTACATAATGCCGCCACTGAGTTGCAGAAGCGAAATTTCGCAAATCTTCGTATTGTATTCAGCCACGAGTATGCGTTCTTCGGCATCGAGCAAGCTCTTTTGTGCCTCGCGCATTTCGATGCCCGGCAGGTCGCCCAGCATATATCGTTCCACAGCGATGTAGTGGTTTTCCTGCGCCGTAATCAGGTTCTGTCGTTCGAGGCTCAGCAGTCGGAGGTTGTTTTGGTAAGCCTGCCACAAGTCGGCCAGGTCGGCCTTCAGTGCCAGTTCGAGTTCCTGCTGTGCCATTTCGGCATTTTGCAAATCGATCTGTGCGTTAGCCCGCTGACGGCGGCGATTCCCGTCGAACAGCGTCATGCCCACCGTCACACCCACCGAACCGCCCCAGTTGTGGCGCGCCGTATTCGCCGAGCTCGAGGGGTAGCGGTTGTAATCGTAGCCATAGTTACCATTGAGTTTCACATAGGGGTAATCGCGGCTTTTCACGCTCTGCAAGTCAATTTGCGCCAGCGTGCGGTCGTGTGCAGCCGAAATAAGGCTGGCATTGGTGCGCAACGTAGCTGCCCAAAGGCTGTCGAAACTGAGTGCATCGTTCACCACAATCATCGTGTCGCTCACCCACAAGCGGTTGTTCACCTGCTTTTCGGCCATCAGTTCGTTCAGGCGAATGCGCGAAGAGGCAAGAATTTCGAGCTGTTTCAGGCTTTGGGCACTGTCGGCGTTAAAGTCCACCTGTGCCTGCTGCAAGTCCAGACGCGAGTTATCGCCAATAATCCAGCGTTCCTGCACAATGCGCAAGCGTTCTTTCGAAAGTGACACGGCATAATTCAGGTTGTGCATACGTATGCGCTGCTGCACAAAGTTATAGTACTCAGCCACGAGGTCGGCCACATAGTTTTCAATGGCCAGTCGGGTTTGCGTTTCGCTCTGTGCCTTGAGTTCACGCAAACGCTGATAGTTGGTTTGTATTTTGTAACCATCGAACAGCGTCCATTCGGCAAACACGCCCACACCGGCCTGATGTCCCACCTGTCGGCGTTCGCGCACCACTCCCAACGCCTTCGAATGGGTGTTTCGGCTGTCGAGTGCGGCATCGTAATTGCCTCGCGCTGTAACCGTCGGCAAATAGCCGGCATTGGCTTTGGTGGCATTGTTGGCCGCGCGTTCAGCCTCGTTGCGCACCATGCGCAGTGAGTAGTTATTGTTCAGGCCGCGCTGAATGCAGTCGTGCAGAGTGAGTGTTTGTGCTACTGCCGGCAGCAGGGCAGTCCCAAGGGTCAGCACAAAGATAAGGATTGACTTTATCATGACTTCGGCTTTTTATGAATCATATTAGTTGATACGTAGGTATAAATGGCCGGTACCACAAACATGGTGAGGAAGGTCGACACCAGCATACCGCCCACCACAGCAGTACCCATGGCCACACGGCCCGCAGCGCCCTCGGCCTTGGCAAACACCAGGGGCAGAAGGCCCAGCACGGTCGAAGCACTGGTCATGAGAATGGGGCGCAAACGCTGCACCGAAGCTTCGCGTATGGCGGTAAACTTGTCTTCGCCGCCTGCCTGGCGTTGATTGGCAAATTCCACAATCAATATACCGTTCTTCGCCACCAAACCAATAAGCATGATGATACCGATTTGGCTGAAAATGTTCATGGTTTGTCCGCCCAGCAGCATGAAGAGCAAAGCTCCGCAAATGGCCAGAGGCACGGTAAGCATGATGACAAAGGGGTCCTTGAAACTTTCGAACTGTGCCGCCAATATCAGGTAAATAAGGAGCAAGGCCAAGCCAAAGGCAAATACCAGACTCGAAGAACTTTCGCGGAATTCTTTCGAGTCGCCGGCCAGGGCGGTACGGAAAGTTTCATCGAGCGTTTGTTTGGCTATGCGGTCCATTTCGTCAAGTCCGTCGCCAATGGTTTTACCCTCGGCCAGTCCGGCCGAAATGGTGGCCGAAACAAAGCGATTGTAGCGATAGAGTTTGGGGGGCGCAATGCTTTCGGCCAGGTCGACAAGGTTTTCCATCTGAATCATCTTGCCGTCGCTGCTGCGCACATAAATGGCCTTCAGGTTGTTCGGGTCGTTGCGCTGCTGTCGGTTAATTTCGCCCACAATTTCGTATTGCTTTCCGTTCAGGTAAAGGTAGCCCATGCGCTGTCCGCTCAATCCGTACTGTAAGGTCTGTGCCACATCGCGCGTGCTCACCCCCATCAGGTTGGCCTTGTTGCGGTTTACAGACAGGCGCACTTCGGGTTTCGAGAACTTCAGGTCAACGTCGGCCATGCGGAAGGTGGGGCTTTCGTAAACGGCTGCCATGAACTTGGGCAGCACTTCTTGCAGTTTTTCGAGGTTCGGGGCCTGCAGCACATACTGCACGGGCATACCGCCTCGGCGTCCGCCAAACGACGATTGCTGCTGCACAAAGGCGCGGGCATCGGTTTGGGTGCTGACAGCGCGGGTCAGCTGTTCGGCCACCTGCATTTGCGAATAGTTACGGTCGGCCAGGTCCTTGAGCGTAATCTGTATGTTGCCGCTCGATTCAGACACACGGGCCGTGATAAACTGGGCATCGGGCACAATGGAATCGGCCAGGCGATTGATGCGTTCCGTGTAGTCGCGCATGTACTCGTAGGTCACACCTTCGGGGCCTGTGGTGCGTATGCTGATGCTCGAACGGTCCTCGAGCGGTGCCATTTCGGCGGGTACGCTGGTCCACATCCACACACCTGCCACAAGCGAAACGGCCATGATGGCAATGGCTATCCAGCGGCGTCGCAAAAAGGCACTGAGTGCGCGGGTGTAAAGGCGGTTCAGTCCGTCGAAAAAGGGTTCGGTCTTTCGGTAGAACCAACTTTGCTGTTCGCGTTTCACCAGCAGTTTGGTGGCGAGCATCGGGGTAAAGGTGAGTGCGGCAAACGAGGAAATGACCACGGCTCCGGCTACCACGAAACTAAACTCGCGGAACAGGCGGCCGGTGTTGCCTTCCATAAACACAATGGGCACAAACACGGCCACCAGGGTGATGGTCGTCGAAATCACGGCAAAGAATATTTCACGCGCACCGTCGATACCGGCCTCAAGGGGTTTCATGCCGCGCTCTATGCGTATGTAAATGTTTTCGGTCATCACGATGGCATCGTCCACCACCAAACCCACAGCCAGCACAATGGCCAGCATGGACAACACGTTGATAGAGAAGCCGCAAACATACATGATAAAGAAGGCTCCGATGAGCGAAACGGGAATCACGATGCAGGGCACGAGCGTTACGCGCCAGTCGCGCAAGAACAGGAAGATAATGATGATTACCAGCGCAAAGGCTTCGTAAACGGTTTGCTTCACCTCACTGATTGAGGCGCGAATAAAGCGGGTATTGTCAAAACCGTAGTCGTACTTCACGTCCTCGGGCAGATCTTTTTTCATCACCTCCATGCGTTCATGCACGGCATCGGCAATGTTGATGTGGTTGGCACCGGGCTGCGGCACCACGACCACGCCGACCATGGGCACGCCGTTCATCTTCATGTAGCTTTTCGGTCGCGCGGACTGAGTTCGGCGCGTCCGATGTCGCTCAATCGGATGGTACTGTTGCCGGTCGACTTCACAATCAGGTCGTTGAATTCCTCGGTACTGTGCATCTGTCCCATGGTGCGGATGCTGAGTTCCACGGTGTTACCTTCAATGCTACCCGAAGGCAGTTCCACGTTCTCGCGGTCGAGTGCCTGCTTCACGTCCATCGGCGTAATGCCGTAACCGGCCATTTTAATGGGGTCGAGCCACAGTCGCATACAGTAACGCTTTTCGCCCCAAATCTGCACGCTGCTCACCTCGGGAATGGTTTGCAGCTGTTCTTTCACGGTGAGGTCGGCAATTTCGCTGAGTTCCAGGAGTGAGCGTTTGTCGCTCTGAATAGCCACCATCAGAATGGGGCGTGCGTCGGCATCGGCTTTCGACACCGTCGGGGGGTCGCAGTCGCGTGGCAGATAGCGTTGTGCACGTGACACTTTGTCGCGCACGTCGTTGGCGGCCGTTTCCAGGTCGACCGAGAGTTCAAACTCCACGGTAATGCGGCAGTTACCCTGCTGGCTGACGCTCGTCAGACTTCGGATACCGGGAATACCGTTGATGTTTTGTTCCAATGGTTCGGTAATTTGGTTTTCAATCACGTCGGCATTGGCACCGGGATACGAACAACTGACCGAGATGATCGGGTTATCGACCGAAGGAAATTCGCGCACGCCCAAATACAAATAGCCGATGGCACCGAATATCAGGATAATCAGTGTAAACACGGTGGCCAGTACCGGGCGGCGTATGCTTAGTTCGGATATATTCATCATAGAATGAGAAAGCTTTTACGTCAAGGTTTAAAGTTGTTTGTGAGGGGTGTTCCAATGAATTGTAAGCATGTCATTTTCGCTTCCTCACCTTAGTTCGTCAGTTTCACTTTCTGTCCTGTGCGCAGCTGCATCGTACCGCTCGTAATTACGGTATCACCCACGGCCAGTCCGCGCAACACCTGCACCTCGGCATCGGTGCGCAGTCCCTTGGCTATTTCAGCGGGCTGTGCCGTTCCGTTTTTACACAAAAACACCTTGTCAATACCCATTTCCGAAATTACAGCCGTTGCCGGAACGGCCAGAGTATTGGGATATTCGCGTGCATTGAGCGTAATGCTCACATAACGTCCGGGTACCAGGGCACCTCCGGCATTGGGATAATGGGCGCGTACGGTGTAGGTTCGGGTTTGCACGTCGACCTGCGAGTTGGTGGCATACACCTTGGCATGGCGTGGGGTGAGGTCGCCCTCGACGGTAAATGTCACTCCGGCTCCGGGTTTCAGCAGTCCGGCGTAGCGTTCGGGCACATTGAACTCGAGTTTCAGAGGTGAGTTTTTGGTCAGTGTGGCCACCGTGGTCGAGGTGGTGGCATACGTACCCTTGCTCACCTTTCGCAGTCCCACCACGCCATCGAAGGGGGCGCGCAGTTCGGTTTGGGCTATTTCGGCACGCACCATGTCCATTTCGGCGCGCAGTCCCTGCAAGTTGGCTTCGGCCTGTTGAAAGGCTTCCTTACTCACTGCTTCTTTTTCGAGCAGTGCGCGCTGACGGTACAGGCGGTCTTGCATGAGTTTCAGCTGTGCTTCGAGTTTGCGCAGCTGTGCCTGCTGGGGTGCATCGTTAATTTTGGCCAGCAGTTGTCCCTGTTTCACGTGGGCTCCTTCGGTAAAATGAATTTCGGTGATTTTTCCGGCTTTTTCAAAACTGAGGTTCACTTCTTCGTCGGGCAACAGACTGCCGCTCACTTCAATGGCATCGCGCAGTGCTTGGGGCTTCACCACATAGTATCTCACGGGCAACACCTTGTTGCGCATACCTTTACCGCCCTTGGGGGCTTCGTTGAGTTCGGCATTTTCGTGCGGCATAAAATTGCGCACACCCAACACAGTGAGGCCCACAGCCACTACGGCCATGATACCCCATTTAACGTATTTGTTCATATATCTGTAAATAAGTGCGTTTGCGTGTGTATGTGTTTTGCATAGTTTCTCTAAGCAGAGTGCCTGCGTCATCTGGAAACTGGGCATTACGTTCGCAAAATTAGCAAAAGCTACCGAAAAGCTGTTCTTTATTTCCGGCTAATTGTGCATATCTGCCATTTTTAGTGTGTTTTTCAGGTCATCCGCGTCTTAAATATGGCTTTTGCCTAACAACCGCTGCCCACTCCCCCCGACTCCATGCTGCGCCAGTACTTGTGCTGACTGGCATGCAAACAGCAAAATCAAATAAAATCTTTGAAAATGTAGAAATCTGCTAAAAAAGTCGTAACTTTGCCATTTCTTGCAAGGGTGTTTTTGCGCCTGGCAGCTGCCCGGCAAAACACCGCGCAACTTTTTTGCCGAACCTCACGCACATATTAAACTATACAACATACATTTTACATGAGTCATTTTCCCTTTGCGCCGCGATTGGTTAGCGAACTGCGGCATTACAACAAAGAAAAATTCATGGCCGACCTCATGGCCGGCTTAATTGTGGGCATCGTGGCCCTTCCCTTAGCCATTGCCTTCGGCATTGCCTCGGGTGTATCGCCCTCGCAGGGCATTCTCACCGCCATCATCGGTGGTTTCCTGGTTTCGGCTTTAGGCGGTAGCCGCGTACAGATTGGCGGCCCCACGGGTGCGTTCATCGTCATTATTTACGGCATTGTCAGCAATCCGCAGTTAGGTCTTTCCGGACTGATGATTGCCACCATGCTGGCCGGTGTATTCCTCATTGTGTTGGGTGTTTGCCGCCTTGGCACCATCATCAAGTTCATCCCCTACCCCATTGTCGTAGGGTTTACCAGCGGTATTGCGGTCACCATTTTCACCACGCAAATCAAGGACCTGCTCGGACTGAACATCACCGAAGCCATTCCGGCCGACTTCGTGTCGAAATGGATTATTTACTTCCGCCACATCACCACCATCGACTGGCTCACGGCACTCATCGGTGTGCTCAGCATTCTCATCATTGCCCTCACCCCGAAGGTGTCGAAAAAGGTGCCGGGTTCGCTCGTAGCCATCATTGTCATGACCGTTGGTGTTTACTTTCTGAATGCCCACACCTCTATGCACGTCACCACCATCGGCGACCAGTTTGGCGAAATCAAGGCTTCCATTCCTGAACTGCAAATGCCTGCCATCACCTGGGAGGGCATCAAGAGCCTGCTGCCCACGGCCATGGTCATTGCCGTGCTGGGTGCCATCGAATCGTTGCTTTCGGCCACCGTGGCTGATGGTGTGTGCGGCGACCACCACAATTCGAACCAGGAACTCATTGGTCAGGGTGTGGCCAACCTTTGCACGCCGCTCTTTGGCGGTATTCCGTGTACGGGTGCCATTGCGCGTACTATGACGAACATCAACAATGGGGGTCGTACGCCCGTGGCCGGACTGATTCACGCCCTGGTGCTGCTCGTTATTTTCCTCGTACTCATGCCTCTGGCGGCCTACATTCCCATGGCTTGTCTGGCTGGTGTGTTGGTCATTGTGTCGTACAACATGAGCGGTTGGCGCACCTTTATCCAGCTGTTCAAAAATCCGAAGAGCGACGTGATTGTGCTGATGATGACTTTCCTGCTCACCGTGATTTTCGACCTCACCATTGCCATCGAGGTGGGTTTGCTCGTGGCCTGTTTGCTCTTCATGAAGCGCATGGCTGAATCAACGCAAATCAAGGTGATTGCCGACGAAATCGATCCGAACGACGAAACTGATGCCGAGGTACACGAGGAGGCACTGACCATTCCTAAGGGGGTTGAGGTGTACGAAATCAATGGTCCTTACTTCTTCGGTATTGCCAACCGTTTCGAGGAGCTGATGGCCGAACTCGACAACCATCCCAAGGTGCGCATCATCCGTATGCGCCGTGTCCCGTTTATTGACTCCACGGGTATTCACAACCTACAGAACCTCTGCGAAATGAGCCACCGCGAGGGCACGCACATCGTACTTTCGGGTGTCACGCCCAATGTTTATTCGGTGCTTGAGCACAATGGTTTCTGCCACTTGTTGGGCAAGGACCACATTTGTCCGAACATCAACGTAGCGCTTGAACGTGCTGAAATGATTGTGAAGCGTCCGCTGAAATAGCCCGCTTTTTTCTGGCTGAATGTAAGAAGCTGTTTATTTTTTACTCAAAAAGCATGTTATTCAGCTTCTAAGCGTAAAATGCCATTCTGCCTCAGCTTGTTTTTCAGCTTGCCCTTACCAACTGGGGCAAAATCTCATACACGCAGTGAACTTTTGCCCGGCTTTCGGCCTCGGCAAAGGTTCACTGCTTTTTTGGGGGCACAAGGGCCTCAGCGACCAGCCGAATAAGCGGCTAAAACCACCGTACAGCCCGGCAATAACCCGAAACCAACAACGAGTTATCATTTCTCGCCCATCATTTTTTCGTCCACAGACGAAAATTTTATCAAAACATCCTGTTTTTTCGTCCATGGACGAAAATTTTACCCATTTCGGCATTTTTTTCGTCTGTGGACGAAAAAAAACAGTATATTTGCGAAAAATTCGAGTATGAACGAAAAAATTGAATCCATAAAAAAATACAATCTTTGGTTTGGCAACACCATTGACTGTGGATTTCCCCGACCACTTTATACTTCAAATATCCATCAATACTTGGGTAACAAAGTAATTAAAGTGCTTACGGGTCAGCGGCGTGTAGGCAAAAGTTATATACTGCGCCAAACAGCCATGCAGCTTCTGCAACAGGGCGTAAAAGGCAACAATATTGTGTTCATCAACCGCGAACTGACAGCTTACGATTTTATAGCAGATTACAAAGACTTAGACCATTTCATTCATCTGTATCGTCAGGAATTAAAACCTGAAGGCCGTGTCTATATTTTTATAGACGAGGTGCAGGATATTGATGGCTGGGAACGTGTTGTCAATTCACTGTCGCAAGATTTCACCGAGGATTACGAGCTGTTTATCACTGGCTCAAACTCGAAGATGTTCTCCGGTGAGCTTTCTACGCTGCTGTCGGGCAGATACGTGGAGTTCCACATTTTTCCTTTATCGTACGAGGAGTATGCAAACATTCATCAGCTGACTATCGGCAAACAAAGTTATATTCAATATATGGCTGATAGCGGCTATCCGGAACTGGTACATTTCAATTCATCGGACGTAAAGCGAAACTACATCTCCGGACTCAAAAATACAGTTTTGCTGAAAGATATTATACACCGTTATACCATACGAGATGTCAAATTACTTGAAGATTTATTTGCCTATTTGGTAAACAATTCGTCGAATCTATTGTCCATTACCAACATCACCAACTTTATGAAAAGTAAAGGACGCAAAACATCTTACGATACTGTAGCCACATATTTAGGATATATAGAAGAGGTATATCTGGCCCATCGCGCTTTGCGCTATAATATCAAAGGAAAGGAAACACTTTCGGGAAATTCCAAATTCTATATGAACGACCTTGCGTTCAAAAACTACCTCTATGCCGGATTAGGATATGGCACTGGCTATCTGTTAGAAAATCTCGTGTATTTAGACCTCTTGCGTCATGGATATGATGTATATGTGGGTAATATCAAAGACAAGGAGGTCGATTTTGTAGCCTTTAAAAACGACCGCACCATTTATATACAAGCCACTTACATGCTCATTGATGAGCAAACCATTAACAGGGAATATGCTCCATTAGAATGTATTGACGACAACTTTGAAAAAATCGTTGTTTCACTCGACGACCTTCAACTGCCATCGCGCAATGGTATCAAACACATCAGAGCATGGGAATTGTCGGATATTCTGTAATGCCCACCCGATAAGTAGGTGTTCAAAATTATTTTATATAATTCTATCGAAGTATTTTTACTTTGCTTCGCGAAGTCAGGCTTCACCTCAGCATAGCTCTTGAGAGCAAGCTCTCATCGCTCTGCATTCGGTTTGCACTGACATTGCATTACGTTCTTGCACCGCACACTCTCACACAAAAAAAGAGAACTGCCAATCCGCTGAACTCAGCAGTTCAGCAGACCCACAGTTCTCACTACATGAAAAAGAATAGCAAGCAGGTGTTCTAAAATAATTTTAGGACGCCTGTTTTTTTTGTAAGCAACCCACCGCCGTTACTTCTTACTCATCGGCGACTTTTTGGGTTTCACATCCAGTCGGTACACAACGTGAAGCATCACATACGAGGGTTTCGTGTTGTAACGCGTTTCCTGCCAACCCTGGTTGTTCACCTCGCGGCGCACATTGGGAATCTGTTGCAGCAAGTCGAAGCCGATAGCCTTGATGAGCCACTGTTTGCGGCGGCCGAGCGGACGCGACAATTCGGCATTCCACACCCAGTCGGTCGTATTCATCGACGCATCGGTGTAGCCTCGGCGGTAGTAAGCCATTATATCCGTACCGAAGTGGATGCCCCATATCAAGGGGGTGGAAAGGGTCACACCATAGTTGAAGTGCGTAAAGGAGTTCGTCGCAAAACGTCCGTCCAGACTCTTCTGCTTTCTCCAGGTCAAATCGGCCTTTGCCCCCAGACGCATCTCGTTGATGCGGTAGTCCACACGGAAATGGTCGGTAACGTTCAAGTTATCAACGGCCGACTTTATCGGCGACGCTGCCTCGCGGTCCGACACGTAGTCCAGACTGTGGTCGAAACTAAAACCTAAGTCGTTGCTGATATTCCAACGCTTTGCCTTGCCCAGCAAACGGCTGTAATTACCCTTTGCCCAGGCACGCCATGTGCCGTTGATGTTCATGGGGCGCACAGTTGTCACACCCGTTTCGCGGTTGTAAAAGCGGCCAAAGCTGAAGTTGTTTTCCCATTCCGAGTAACCGCCCGACACCTCAATGCTCCGCATATAGTCGTTGCGTTCTCTGAAGCGATACACCGCTTCAAGGCTATATTCGCGACTCGTTTTCAGCGACGGGTTGCCGGCATCATGCCACAAGGGGTCGCTGCTGTCGTTGCGGTCAATCAGGTACGAGAGTTCCGGCAAGCGGTTCATAATGGTTCCTATCAAATCGACCGAATGGTTGTTTTTGCCCCAAAACGGATTCAGACGTGCGTTGCACACCACCTGCGTTTTTTTCATTTCCTCGTCCGTCTGGTTGCGGTAATCGCTGATGCGGCGCGAACTTACCGGCAATTCGGCTGCGGCATTGAGTCCAAAATCCTTGAAACGTAAGTTAAACTTTTGCTCCACCGTGGCATTCCGTTCCATCCGTGTGGTATGATACGAGTTCAGTTCGTCGATTACCCACGTCAAGGCTGCCGCTGAAGGAGCCAGCCCATCGTCGTTGCTGCGCGAAAGGTCCTGATGCCCCGATTTGAAGGTCTGTTCATAATTTACAATGGATGCAGAGCGTATGCTAAAATCGCCAAAATATTTAGTACCCGCATCAAACGTCACACTGCCTCCATAATTATAGTCGAACGAGGGAAGGGCATATCGCCGCTGCTCCGTCAGGTTACGGTGCGGTTCCATTTTATAGGCCAGTCGGTCAAACAGGTTGCGGTCGGCATCGTGCTTGTTGTAGCTGAACTTCAGGTAAAAATCCAGCGTTTGCCTTTTACGCAAATAATTACTTCTGAAAAGAGTCACCGAAGTACCCCAGGCCGTTTCGCGTTCGTTGCTCCACATCGTGCGCTGGTAAAGCGTGTCGAGCGCACTGCCGCCTTGTGCCTGTTCGCTGACATACTCCGAGTTTCCTTTCCGTTTGTTATGCCGGTAGTAGGCCGTTGCATTCGCGCTTGAAAATCCCCGGGAATCAGGGTTGTAAATATGGGCATTCCAGTTCAAGTCCGTCGAAGTGCGCTTATTGGCCGACTGCGATGTGTAGTGCGTCAGCAAGTCATTGTAAAACGTCTCGCCGATGGTGCTGCTTTCGAACAATTCCTCCTCGCGCTGCGCTTTCAGCGAAGTATTGAACTGCAATTTTTTGTTTTTGGGTTGAAGCGAAAAAGTGACACCGGCCAGATAGCTTTTTTTCTCGCCCGACGTCGCATCCTTGCGGGTCCATTCTCCTTTGTCGCCCGGTGTAGCCCCATCGTTCGTATTGTTCGCAGCCGCGTAAATACCGATGGACGAATGGTTCGTGTAGCGCAAGGCAAAGAGGCGTGCCATCCAGCGTTCGTCAACGGGTGCTTTCAGTGTCGTACCGCCTCCCACTTCGTAATTGCTAATCCACCCCTGCTCATATTCGCGCTTCAGCATCACGTCCATCACCAAGGGATCCTGCCGCTTTTCTTCCTCGCTTAGCGGTGCATCGTCGCCACGATATTTGCGTTTATCCGATTTTCTGTACACCTTTACCTTGTTCACCGTATAAGCCGGCAAATTGCGCAAGGCTATTTTGGGGTCGCCGTCGAAAAAGTCGCGTCCGTTAACCAGCAGACTCTTCACAAACTCTCCGTTCACCGTGATGCGTCCGTTGTCGTCAAGGTTTACTCCCGGAAGGGCACGCACCAGGTTGTCGAGCATCGACCCTTCGTGCATTCTGAAAGCGGCGGCGTTATATTCTATCGTATCGCCCTTCATCACCATCAATATGCGCGAAGCATTCACCTGTGCCTCGCCGAGGTTCTGATCCAACTCGGGCCAAAGGTCAATATCTTTTCCCGCATACCTCACTTGTTCATCTGGGTTCTTCGCATACCGCTCTGGAATCTTCCACTCCCGGAACTCGGTAGGATATCCCTTACACTCCACCCTGATTACCACATGATTGCGACGGGGAACTGTACCTTGATGGCCAATATACTTATTATTAATGAACCAAGCCTCCAAAGAATCTCCCACCAACGTCACACTGTCCTTCTCCATAATCGACACACGTGCCTCCGTCAGTGCTTCCTGCGTAAAACCATCCAACACTTTTATATACCGCACAAACATCGTCGGCTCCTGTGCTAAAGCACTGAACGATGAAAAGGCACTCAGCAATAAAGGGTATATGATTCTTTTCATAATTTGAATATTTTATAGGTCATAATCGTCTTATCAATAATGCTTCAATGATCATCAACTCTACTTTAATCAAGATGATTATACACCAGCCATTCTGTAGGATAATGATCGGCTATACTTACATTCTTTAAAGGTCCATCAAAATGGTGGTAAGGCCTTACTACTTGTTTTTCTTCTGCTTCCGAAAGGTAAGCTCCCCACCAACTGAATGTGCTATTGGCTATGATGAACTTTTTAAATTGGCTCATCAAGCACAGCTGATGAATGGCATCCAGTTCATCTGCAAAATGCACCGTATGGGCCATTGTAGCCAAATTTTCCTTGCACCAATCCAAATCATCCGAAAATACATAGACGTCCAGTCCTTGAAAATATGTTCGGTAGGCACCCATGTAATATTCCTGAGGTAAAAGATAGTGTGTGGGATCTGTTACGAAATCACCGCGTCTGACGGAAATAGCCACACATTGGTTCATGTCTATGTTTGACGCTGTGACAATCTGTTTTACGGCTTCAGATATGGCTTCCTTAAACGAAAAGTTTCGACGGATTACACTTTCACAATCTTGCCAATATTTAGCTGATTGCAAATAACCATCTATTCCCACCACCTCATGCTGAATGATGTTTTTAAACTTATCAAAGAACGCTATGGAGTAAGAAAAATCCGGTTCTCTAAATAGAATATTAACCGGCAATGTCAATATGGGTATATCACTTAAATCGAAATACCGGCCATTTTTCCACTCTTTAAAGAATGCAAGTTGCGTTTGATATCGATGAGCCATACCTAAAAGGGAGGCTATAACGAAAAGTTGGTTTCCAAGATTAAATTTCAACCAAGGATTATGCAGCATATTTGAATAGATCATCGAATTCTTTTATAGATAAGTTAGTATTCAAAATTCCATGCGAGCATTCCGGACAAACCGGAATACTCGTGGAACTTCATATAAATATATTAACAACTACTTCATAATACGCTCTATTCAATGCCTTTTTTCGTAGGCTTCACCTTGAAATGGTAAACCAAGTGGAGCGAGGCATAGCTTTGACCACCATTCATCCACCATTCGCGCTGCCCCTGTGCATTGACCGTAGTGGTTACGTTTGAAAGTTGATGAAGAATGTCGAAAGCTACTGCGCGAAGCACCCACTGCCCGGTACGACCCAAACTGGTCGACAAGGCTGCATTCCACACCCAATCAGTCGTATTCATCGAAGGCTCTCGATAGCCGCGACGCATCGTCAAATTCACATCGGTATCAAACGCTATGCGCCACACCAGGGGCGTGGTGAAACTCAATGAATACGTCATATCCACATAGCTCATATTCTGAAAATTGGTCGCCGCCGAATGCAGCCCCGTCCAGTTCACCTTGCTTTCAAACGAAGCACGACGCTCATTCTTGCTGTAGCTGATCGAAGCGTTAAAGCCTATGCGGTTGTTATGCACCGTCTGACGGAGCAAATCCGACATTTCGCGGTCGTTGGCATAAGCCACACTGTTGGCAAACGTATAGTAAAGTTTCGACGACAGATTAAAGTGTTTCTGTTTGTCGAGTGCTCGTCCATACGAAGCCTCGGCGTTGGTCCACCAGTTTCCGTTGATGTTCACCGGGCGCGAAGTGGTCACACCGGTTTCACGGTTATAAGTCATTGCCCGGGTGTGCTGCCGGTTTTTAATTTCGTGCCTTACCGCAAAGCCCATCCACTGTGCCATGGCGCGTTTGCGGCGCTGCCACCTCAGTTCGAACCGATGGGTTTGCGAGGATTTCAAGTTGGGGTTACCCAGCGTTTGATACAGCGAACTGGCATCGTCGTAAATGTCGAGCAATTCGTTAAGTTCGGGGAGTTCGGTCGACAAATCGTAACGGGCTATAAGCGCATTGTTCAAGGCTGAAATCTGCACATTGGGCGTGAAGTAGTAATATTTTTTACGCAACTGCTGCTCATGGTTATTGCGATTATCCATCACCCTGTGATTCGCTGCCTGAAAGGGTAAATTAAAACCTATCTCGACCGTACGGCCTTTCCTGATACCGGGCAACGTAACATTCGTAATCCATTCCAATCTATGATGGGTCTGACACTTGTCGGTCTGATAGCTGTTGCGCAAATTATACTCCCAGGCATAGCCCGTTTGCATATTGGGCACATACTCGGGCCATTCGCCGTCGTCTTTGTACAGCCGTCGTTCCGCATCGTCATAGCTATGCGAAATGTCGTACGACAAACTGCCGGAAACGTAGATATCGCCCTTGTAATAATCGAAAAGCGACACTCTGCTTCCGCCTTTCACATTCAGCTTATGCCACGGGGTTGCCTGAAAGGAATTTTCATTGTAGGAGTTTACCTTTGACCAAACATTCGAGAACCTAATGTATTCCTTCTCGGTTCGGGTATAGTCAACCGAAGCGATCAGTGGTATATAATATTTGAGAAAAGGGAGTTTAAACGACATGGAGGTTTGCACCTCTGTTCTGAACCACGAGCGTTTTTCGCGTGCCATGATCCGGCTGCGTTTAATCAGCAAATCCATGAGCCGGTCACTGCGCGAAGCATCGAAAATGCTGTCGAGCGATGCACACCGCGCCCGATCCATAGGGTCTCCGTTGAACGAAGCCGATTGAGCTTCTTCATATTCACGGTTGCGAGAATAGCTGATTTTAGGGTCGAGCGAAAATTTGAAATGCTTGAAATTCTTTTCCAAACGCGCGGTCCAGTCTGCCTGAAACGTGCGGCTTCGTTTCATAAACCTATATCGGTCGAATATATCGCCGCCCGACAAGAAATTTTGTTCTGAAATGCAGTTTTCCATCGAGGTTTTTCTCGTTCTTCACCTGTAGGTCTGTATGAAATTTTACTTCGGTTTTTTGCCATCCACCGAAAAATCTATACCGCCCGACTGCGTTATGGGTTCACCGCCAAGGCCATACGCCACCATCTCGCGCCAGTTTCCATTGTGCGTGGCCGAGTAATTTTTGCCGATATTATTGGCTATACCGTAAATGCCTATGCTCGAATGGTCGGTAAAGCGCATCACAAAAAAACGTCCGAAATACACATTGCTCCAATCCTGGTGTGTTCGCGAACCGCCGCCTATCTCCATATTGGCCAGCCACACCTTACGGTACATCTTTTTCAGCCGCACATCCATGGTCAGGCTTGCGCTACGCAAGCGGCGGAGCGAATCGGCCTTACTCACAAAACCACTGCCTATGTTATGATACACCTTGATTTTACCTACGGTGTAGTAAGGCAAGTTTCGCAAAGCCACCATCACATCGCCGTTAAAAAACTCACGACCGTTTACAAGCAACTTCGATACAAACTCACCATTCACCGAAATGCGTCCGTTCTTGTCGAGCTGTGCCCCCGGCAAATTGCGAATCAGGTTGTCGAGCATCGAACCGGCAGTCAGTTGCAAATTGGCCACATTGTACTCCAGCGTGTCGCCCCTCACCACCATTTGCAGCCGCGAAGCCGTGACACTTGCCTCGCCCAGCTGTTTGGTCACGATGCTGCGGTTAATCAATATCCGGTCCAACTTATTCCAATGATACTTACCATCTTTTTCACGCTTCAAGTCCTTTTCATCGGGAAGGTCAACAGCCATCACAACGGGGTCATACCCTTCCTTTTCAACCTTGATGACGATTCGACGCAGCAAAGGTATATTTACATAACTGTCGTATATTTTACGGACTCCATTTATATTAGCTATACTGTACCTTATATAATTGCTCAGCAATGTAGTACTGTCTGCCTTATAAATCGAAATCTGCAACCCATCCTTATCAATGAATCGTTCACGCGTATAAAAAATCGCGCACATCAAAGGGACCTATCTGCAAATCTCCATCAGAAACGACAATTTGGGGATCCTCTAATTTCCACCCTTTAGCCTTTAGTTCTTCCTCAGTCAGTTTAGTCACTTCAGTCACTTGACAAAAAACCGATGTGCCAAACAAAAAGAATATCAATAGCCATACTATCCTCTGCATATCCTTAAATTTTTAAGATTCATTTTCTATCAATTATCCATCTGAATTCAAATACTTATCGTAAAAATTCCTCGATGGAATCTTACGATAAGTACTCTGAAAGTTCATAGCTTAATAGCTAAAAATCAAGATAACCTTTGATTAAAAGGCAAATCCGATACCTGAGCCACCGGCGTTTCCAGAACCATCGGGGCCTTCCGGTTCATATCCTGTAGAACCGGTAAATATATATGTACTTTCTGAACTTGTACAATAGGCAACCCTTTTACACCTTGCAGCGCAGGCACTCGAACACTCATTCTGAGTCAGGAAGTTACCATATGGTTCAGCTTCTTCCGTCGCTGTAAATTCTTTCCCATCTACAGAAATTTTAAGGGTTAGGTTACATTTACATTCAACGATTGCAACAGCTCCACCAACGATGGTTTTGAGTTCGTCCTTAGTAAGGACACTGCCTAAGGATGCAGCCTCAGGAATTTTAATCTTTGTCATAGCGATAAGATTTAAATGTGAATAATTGATAGGTTATTTATGAGCTTCCACAACCACTGTTTCCAAGTCGTTTGCCCATGCCGGAATTACCCGGTCATGCTGTTCCAAATTCCTTAAAAACGAATGGTTGCTTTCACCCGGTGAATGAATTTCAATACTTGAAAACCCGGATTTCTCCAGCATACGGACAAGCGTTTCCCGGTCATAAAGCATGCTATGCCCCCAGAACCGCATATAATTGTTCAACACCAACGAAACAGGAATGGGTGCATCGTCTGCCTCAAAGTCTGCAAACATGGAAGGGGCATACTGCTGCAAACTCCACCGGACATACGATTGCGTAAGTTCACTCGTCGGATTAGCATACATTTTCAGCAAAAAGTCCAAAGTGGGAACGGCCAAGCGTAAAACCCCATTCGGTTTTAATACCCGAAAGGCTTCACTCAGCATAAACTTTCCTCTATCATACGTAAGATGCTCTAACAAATGCTCCGAATAAACATAATCAAATGTATCAGCATCAAAAGGAAAAGAAAATGCTGCATTCATAAAAACAGCACCGGTTTCCGGACGCACATCTGTATTAAGCCAACGGGGCAGAATATTTGTACCACAACCTATGTTCAATGCCTTAGGACTGGCCGAACGTAAATAATCGGAAACCATATACTCGTCATACACACCCATATTATCGCGAATATCCAAACCATATAACATGGAATAAAACTTCGACATTCGCTTTTCGGCCAATGCAAAATGCGACGATATCTTACCTTTTTGATTGTTCGCCCTTGTCACATCCGAATACCCGAAATCCACTTGCTTTGAGATAAACGGCCCTATAACCATTTTGTTGGAAAACAATTTCGACAGAAATTCATCAGCCACATCAGTTTCTTTAAAGTCTGCCTGAAGTATACTTTCGTAGGCCGACTTATAAATCACCGTGAATTGAGTACACCAAAACCAATCAGTCCAGAACAAACCGTTTTGCAAGGGATACAGTTTACCAAAACCGCCTACACCTCCCAGTAAAACGTCTGCACCCATCATACCTGCTTGAACCACTTGCTGCAAAAACAACTTAGCATTATAGTTCGCAGTAAACACATGGTCATCCTCGCACACAAGTATGACATCATGATCTGCCGCCTTGGCAGCAGCTACTATGCCACAGACCGACTGCCATAAACCAACCGCACCTATCGAATGCCGACAAGCTTCAACCATGTGAACATCAAACTCTTCACGTCCCTCAAACTGAGAACGTATGTGAGCCAGCCTGTCTGTACGTTCTGGAAGATTTATCACATAAGTGGGTATTTGCATATCGTCGGGCAAATCTGCAGTAGATTGCTCTATGAATGCCCTATCCAACCGGCTGTAATGATTCTTCACTTTCGTCAATATATGCAATGAAGTTTCAGCGTAATTAAACAGCCTGTCAACCCTTCCGACCTTGTTGTTAGCCGACGTAACATCTGAGTAACCAAACTCTTGCTGTATACTCACAAACGGATACATCACAAATTTTTTACTGCAAATTTCTGACAAGAAAATATCTGTTACATGCTTTTCATAGCGATTGGCCAATATTACATCATAGGCCTTTTGAAATACCACCGTGAATTGCATGCCGGTAAACGAAACCACTTGATATAAGTGAGCCGACTTGTATAACGGAAGACCTATGGCACTCATCCCGCCGGATAGCAAGTCTGCATCAAGCGTAAGAGCTTCTGAAATACATGCTTGCAGCAATTCATTGGTATAATTGGCCGTAAACACATGGTCGTCTTCACAGAAAACGAAATAGGGTGTTCCTTTTTCTTTTTCCTGCGACACGATAGCGCAAAATGTTTGCCATAAGCCCCATGCCCCATCTTTGTCGGCTATGGCACTGACTATATGCAAATCAAACTCGTTGCGTCCCCGAAACTGCTTCCCCAAAGATTCACGGCGTTCTTTTCGCTGTGGCAAATTCGCGGCATAAACCGGTATGGTTGCTGGTATTTTCATGATTTGTAAAGGTTAAGTAAATCTTCAACTTCGTATAATGACGGCAAAGGGTAATTATCTACCAATATTGTCGGGGTTGAATAAAATTGGTGCTTTGTACACCATGCTAAATGATTCAAGGTTCTTTTCTTAGCTGAGTCCGTGACTTCGATTTGATTATTTTCCCAAAATTTTGTAGCATTGCTACGCCCTTTGTCAAACCATTTTGTCAACAATGCCCAAACATCATCTTCATCATGACACACAGCATAAGCCATAAACCTTTCGTTATCGGCTAACAACGATTCATCAAAAGCGGTCAATACATACCGAATGCCAAACCCCATTGTGCGCAATGCTGCCAAACGCTTGTGCATACGGGCACAAGGGTCACAATAGGGATTGCTCACAACCGTAATACATGGAAAACCCTCTTTACCATGAGCAAGCAATAAAGGACTTAATAATTCATCAATGGTAATTTGCGGACTTGTCTCCAAGATAGATTGAAAAAGAGATTGATTACTTTTAAATCGATTGAGATGGTAGCGCAATTCTGTCATGTTACGTTTAATCGCAATATAGGGCATCAATCTGTGAATGGAAATCAAGAATACCCCATAAGCAAAAGGCAGTAAAGCGATAGCATAGATAGGAGGGAATGCTGCGTAAACTCCATTGGCCAACCAAAGTATCATTTGTGCCCATAGCAATGCGACGACCGTCAAGCAAAGTACACACCATGACTTTAAGCGCACAGCTTGCGTCCAACAACTCCATATAGTAAAGGGAATGTAGCCAATACCATCCAAGGCAACCATGAAACGAAAACACCGGGCAATATACAAAATGCCGACACATTGGTTACGAAAAAAGCCAAACCTATTTCGCTTAAATGATAACCGGCTACACGCGATTCCCTTGAATCTAACACCGATGACAATTCGCTTTCGTGAATACACTGCAAATCTTATCTACTACACCTCCGCCTCTGTTTATATGCTGTATGGTCAACAGCGCACAAACTACTGCACCACACACATTAAGCAATAATGCACCTATCAACCAAGGGCTGACAGCATACCCCTTATTGACAAAACCAAATACAGTCACAATGGCTAAAAATGTCCAGAACAAAAAACTCTCTATCTGTTCCTTGCGTTGTTGTTTCAAGTGAAGCACATAATTCGGTTCTGCCGACTGTTCTGTCTTCTCCAACAAAGTTACAACTCCCGTCCATGAACGGAGAAACTGCTGTCTGGCTATCTTAACCAACGAATTTTTCCAAACAATTTCAACAAAATCAGAATTGCACTGCGTAACAAGCACCAAATCCTGAGAAAACTCTGCAAGGAATGGCACTGATAACCGATCAATGTCTTCTTTATCTGACATTGATATTGACACATTGCTGATATCATACAACGCTAACAAATCACTTATTCCCCATAAATTATTACGGTCCGGGTGCTGTAAATAAATGTTGCGTGCATATTTCTTGGTATAAGGTACATGCAATTGTTGCAATACTAGTTCAAAAACATTTTTCATAAATACTGGCTATAGGTATTAGTCATCATTCAATAACCTTCCCATCGGTTGCAACAGATGTTCAATCAATCGTTTATTCCGAACTATGATTTGAGCCTTTAAAGTGGTAGGTTGTGTTTGCAATGCCTTGCTGACAGCCATCTGGAATTGTACTTCGACCAAATACATTCCCTGTTCATTGGCAAAAGATGCCACACTGCTGACATGCCCTTCAAGTACACACTGGGTTGTTGGGATATATCGGTTAACCTCACACTTTGACCAATGGATACTTTATGTACTGACTGGGCATCTACATGCATCACACCCGACGTAAAGTTAACCCGTTCGGGCAATACAACCATCAACAAAGCACCCGGCGAATACAAGTTTCCAAGCGTACAATCCGAAACATACTGCACGCGCCCATTCAAACGACTACGAAATATGCTATCTGTTTCGGCAGTTCCCAGATGCTGCAATGCAACCAAAGCATCGCCTCGATTCACCTTACCATTATTTTTTACAAACACATGATTGAGTATCGAGGGGCTTCGGACATAAAGCTGCTGAGGAGCCGGGGTTGACACCAAACGAATATCAGCGGTTACTTTCTCGGGATAGTAAAAAAAATAACTACCAACAATCATTAGCAAAACAACTATGGCTACAAGCGTAATTCCCCAACGCTCTATCCAATGAGGAATGCCGCCCATTACTTCCTGCACTTCGTCGCAATGCAATTCTTGTGAATGCTTGGTTTCATTATTACTCATTGTCCTAATTCCAATTGATTTTTCACTAATGTATAGTAGGCTCCTCGCTGTGCCGTTAATTCTTCATGGGTGCCCTGCTCTATGACCTTGCCTTTATCGAGCACGATGATATTATCAGCATGGCACACAGTACTTAATCGGTGAGCTACAATCAGCACGGTTTTGCCTTTATAAAATTCATGCAAATTCTGCATAATCACTTTTTCATTATTGGCATCCAATGAGTTGGTTGCTTCGTCAAAAAAGATGAATTGAGGGTTTTTATATACAGCACGTGCTATGAGTATGCGCTGACGCTGACCGGCACTTACACCATTGCCCTCCATACCTATTTTGGTACTGAACCCCAAGGGTAATGAATCAACAAAATCATCCACATTGGCCACATGGGCTGCATGGCGCAAGCGTTCCATATCAACTTCATCGGTACTTACGGCTATATTTTTAGCAATGGAATCTGAAAAAATAAAGCTTTCTTGCATGACCGAACCCGTAACGCTACGCCAAAAGTGTGGATTAAAACTGGACAAAGGTGTGTGGCCTACACAAATCTCACCGCGATTAGGTTCGTAAAATCCTTGCAGCAATTTCACCAATGTAGTCTTTCCGCTACCACTGGCACCCACTATGGCCGTGACCTTATGTGCCGGTATGCAAAGCGACACATCATTGAGCGCATAATCACGGTCGGCTCCGCTGTAACTGAACGACACATGATGTATGTGTATATCGTGTTGTTCGGGCAATCGACGAAGTTTGGAAGTAATACCTATCTCTTCGTCCTGCTTTTCGTGTATCTCGTTCAGTCGTTCCAAACTGATTTTGGCATCCTGAAACGATTGGGCAAAACCAATGAACTCACCTATCGGCATGGCAACCTCGACCTATAATATAAGTTAGCGACATCATCATGCCCAACGTCATCTGCCCCTCGACCACGGCTTTTGCTGCTATGAAGGATATCAGTATACTTGTGGTTTGCGTAAAGAATACTGACCCTACTTGCTGTATCTGTCCCAATGTCAAACCCTTTACACTGATCTTGAATAGCTTTACTTGTATATGTTCCCATTCCCATCGTTTTTGTCGTTCGCAGTTGTTCAGCTTAATTTCCTGCATGCCTTGTATCAACTGGATGACTTTACTCTGTTCGCCGGCTGATTGATTAAAGCGGCGAATATCAAGTTCACGACGAAACTTCATGAATGAAAGTATCCACAACACATAAAACGTATTACCCAATAAGAATATACCGAGAATAGAAAGACTGTAATAGCCCAAAATAGCACCAAATATGAAAAAATTGGCTACTGAAAAAAGGATATTTACAGCATTTCCCATCAAGAACGACTTAATGCGTCCGTGGTCGCCTATGCGCTGCATAATGTCGCCTGTCATTTTCGTATCGAAATAATGAAGCGGCAATTTCATGAGTTTCATCAAAAAGTCGGAAATGAGTGCTATGTCTATGCGCGAATTCATGTGAAGCATGATCCAACTTCGAATGAAACCTACAGCCAGTTGCGACACAAACAGGGCTAATTGGGCTATGAGTACCAACGTTATGAAACTCAAATTCCGATCGTTAATACCTACATCTACCAAGGCTTGCGTCAAAAAGGGAAAGACCATCTGTAAGAGCATGCCTAATACCATACCGATGATGAGCTGAACGAATTGACGCTTGTAAGGAAACAGGTATCGTGCAAAATACAGTAAATCGCGCCGTGTCGACTTTTCAGGTTCTTCTTCCATTTCCATAAAGTCGGGACCCGGCTCAAGCAACAAGGCAATTCCTTTTTCTACTCCTCGCTCCTTCGTGGCATACCAACATTTGGAAAATTCGGTTTCAGGTAATCTGACCAACTGACCGGCCGGGTCTGCTATGTAGAACAGGTAGTTCCCCTTACGGTGACGCTTGATACGATAGCATACCACAAAGTGATTCTGATTCCAATGAAGTATACAGGGCAACTGTACCTCATCAACCAACTGCGATAATGAAAGGCGCATTCCGATACTGCGCATACCAATGCTTTCGGCAGCATCACTTATTCCCAACATCGACACACCTTCGCGCGTTATAAACGAACGTTCGCGCAAGGTCTGCAACGTAATGACGGCCATAATATTTGGCTATCATACGCAAACAGGCCGGACCGCAGTCCATGGTGTCTAATTGAGGATAATGTGGGAATGACTTCATAGATTAGGTGGAAAAGTATATGGGTTAACAACTACCAGCAACAGGCAGTAAATGCTGTGTAGAGCATTTATTTAATTTAGCGATTGCAAAGATAAAGAGAAATTATATCGCTTCAAAAAAAAGCATGTATACTTTTTATGTGTACAAAAAAATGGTATAAACCATTGATTTTCAATAGTTATACCATTTTTTACATGTGTACAGCATGTGTATTTTGCTAAACAAGTGATGCTAAATATTGACGCAGCGACACACTTTTATCGGTAATTTCCAACCGTTGCTTGAGTATGTATGACCTATGCCGTATTGTACCCTCATTGACTCCCAATATTCGCGCTAAACTCTTCGACGGAAGGTCTAAACGTAGCAACATCATAAAACGATAATCGGACACATCTAACTGAGGGAAACGTGTATGAAGTTTCGACACAAAATGGTTTTCTGCATTTTCTAAAAAGGCTTCAATTTCCTGCCATTCCATTTCTTCTAACAAGAAGTTTGCAGAACTCTTGTCAGAGGGAGAAAGCTTGTTGAACAGTTCAATCTTGCGAATCAAGAACTGACGCATCATGTCTAACTGAACATCCTTGTGCTTTAATTCAAGTTCATGTTTTTCAGCTTCCATGCGTTGCGATTCTTTGAGCAAGTTGGCTTCGTATTGCAAATTTGGTCTGCGTGTTTTCCAACGCTAATTTTTGCTGTTTCTTTTTTATTGTTGTACACCATAATGGCTACAAATACAACACTGACCACAAGAATTATCAGCACAACAATAATGTAAAACTGTTGCGATGATTGAGCCTGAGCTTGCGCCAACGCAGTGCCTTTGCGTAAACTTTCGGCATAGTGACGATCCTTTTCGAGCATGGTGTTTGCATACATCTTTTCCAAATAGGTGTAGGCAGAATCGGCATAGTTCATCACAAGGTTGTGACTGTTCTGCCGAACGGCTATGTAATGGCGCAACTTGAACACATTGTAAACGACACTCATTTTTTTTGTCTGCAACGTATCGAGTATGCGCAAACAGGCTGCGTCTTCGCCTAATTCAAAATAGCTGTTGGCCAAAGCTAAAAGTTTGTGTTCGTTGCGCACCGGGGCATAGCGGTAGGAAAGCTGGGCGTAGTCGCGGGCTTGCACCTTATTGCTGTCGACCAGTGAAAATACACTCAAATCTTGGTAAACATTCGACACTAAGGCTGAATCGCCTTGTTGCAACACGCTGGGCAGCAAGTGCTCGGCCAAACGGAGTGCTTCCTTGCAACGTCCGTTGTAAACCAGATTTTCGCCTTTGGCAAGCTGCAGGTGAATGCGATTGGTAAAGGTGGCTTGCGAATAGGCTGCATACAGCGACAAGGCTTTGTCAATATATTGCAGGGATTGATGGGGGGCATACCAATGTGAGAGGGTTGATAGTTTTTCGAGGGCCATACATTGCACAGCTGTGTCGCAACTGGCAGCTGCGGCACGTTCGGCTTCGTGCAGACAATGGGCGGCAGCATGCGCACTGTCGGTGAGCAAATAGTATTTGCCCATGTAGTACATGCAGCGGCTGTAGAGGCTGTCGGTGGGCAATGTGCGGTAATGATTGTAGGCAAGGCGAAGGAGCGAATCGTTGCTTACGTCTATGCCGCTTTTGTCTTGCGACAAGGTGTAAACCAGGGCATAATGGGCTGCTTCGGCCTCGCTGAAACGGCTGCGATTGAGTGTTTGCAGCAGCGAAAGGGCACTGTCGGGCCGGTGATTCTCGGCCAAGGTCATGCACTGGGATATGGCGGGGTGCTGATTGCGATGACACGACGAGGCGACGAACAGGCATAGAAGAAAAGTTAGAATAAGGGAATGGGTATTTTTCATGAAGATTGGCTATGAATAAGTAAGTAAAACGCTGGTTGCAGGGGGCAACAGCTGCTTAAAGAAGTCGTCTAAACTTTTCTGACGAAGATTTGATATGGAGATTTATCTCTTCTAAATTCAATCTTCACCTTTCTTTTTGGCCGTTTTTTGACCATTCATCTGTCGTGTAGCTCGCTACACTCCTTCTTCAAGGCCCAAAAACGCCTCAAAAATTAAGGATAATCTTGAATTTCATAAAAGTTCAGACGACTTCAAATTTTCAAAATTAAAACAAAATGATGAAACTGCAAAATAATTGTACCTACTTTTGGAACATGCGGTACACGAAGGTATTGAGGGTAAGGAAAATGGTGTAGAGCGTTTACGGAAACTGTATATGGCCGGGGGTGGAGTTGGCAAAGAGGTGAACGAAACGAGTGCTTGGCGTGGGTATGTGTATGGAGTTCGGAAAATAGTGTGCTGGGGGCTTGAGAAACCAGGCGGTGAGCAGATGATTTTCAGCCCCGATGCGATACATGGCAGATTTAACAAATGTACTAACAAAGCTAAAAATCAGCAGTAGGCCGCCGGGCTGCTGACTGCGCGAAACCGGCATGACGCAAACCGAGGTTGTGCGATTTATGAAAGTGCTGATTATCAGTAGTTCCGAGATTGTCGAAACTAGCTCGGAACTAATTTCAACTGGCTCGGAACTAATTTCAACAATCGCGGAACTAATTCGAGCAATCGCGGAGTAAATTTTGACAAGGTGCCGTTACGTGCCGAAAATGGCTGTTAGCGGATGGCACACGGGTATTTAACTTTTTAATTGTTTTTCACCTATAAGGGAGAGGTACTATTCACATTTCGGGATGCGTCGACAATGGGTTCAGCATATTATGACAAACAATTTGCAGCATACATTTCAGTGATTATTCGGAGGTTTGAAGCCGTGGTACCCTATCGAAACACATAGAATATGCTATAAATCAATGGTTTTGAAGCCGTGGTAGTCTCAAAACTTCCGAATGATAACTGATTTTTTTCCACTTTTTATTGAAATAATAGGCTGAATCCATTAACACCTTTTTGCTAAGTAGGTGTTCAAAATTATTTTTACATTTGAATTGCGTTATTGTGCCGTAGTTGTTTGTTCTGTGCGAATGTCAGTGCAAACCGAATGCAGAGCGACGAGAGCTTGCTCTCAAGAGCTATGCTGAGGTGCAGCCTGACTTCGCGAAGCAAAGTAAAAATACTTCGATAGAATTATATAAAATAATTTTGAACACCTACTACACGGAAACCCAATGCTTCGATTATCTTGTAAAACGTGCTTACACTCGGTGTTAAAACACCATTTTCAATCTTGGATATATAGGATTTTGTGGTATGAATACGTGCCGCAAGTTCGGTTTGCGTCACATTGGCCTCCTTACGGGCTTGCAAAAGGATTTGCGCCGTGTAAAAATCACGGGCTTTATCCTCGTTCATTTCCCTTTCGGACGTTCCACGCTTGCCAAATTTGGCATCCAAAACCATATCATAATCATTTATCTTGTGATTGTTTTTCTGCATAATAAGCCTCCTTTATTTTTAGTGCCTTTTCTATTTCTTGTTTGGGTGTCTTTTGGGTCTTTTTTGAAATCCATTGAACAAGACAACTATTTGTCCATCATCAAATATAAAAAACACACGATATATGTTACCCATATATTCCGTACGCAATTCAAAAATGCCATCACGGATGAATTTGACAAATTTTGAAGAAATACGGTCTTGGATTTTCAATAACAATAAGCCATACTGTATCTTTTCCTGAACCTATTCTTCAAGTTCTGCCATAAAGGCTTCAAAGTAGCCACCGTATGTCCTTATCTTTCTGTTCATAATGCAAATATATAGAATGTTTCATTATTATACAACTTTTTTTATTGGGTTTATGAACTCACCTAATATTTTATAGGAAACATGCAGGCTCACTGAAACGAAAGCAAAAAAAAGCCCGGAATGAAGCAGAGAATGGGTTTGCTTCGGTCCGGGCTTTGCTGTAATGACTGATTCCCTAAACGGGAATGGAGAGTGTTAGAACTTGTGAACCACGAGTCCGCTGCGGAGCTTGGGTTCGAACCCAAGGTGGCTTTGGGGGGCATGATGTTGCCGCTGTCGGCAATGTTCATGATTTGCTCCATGCTGACGGGATAGAGGGCAAGGGCCATCTTCATTTCGCCACTGTCGACACGGGCCTGCAATTCGCCCAATCCGCGAATGCCGCCTACGAAGTCGATGCGCTTGTCTTTGCGCAGGTCCTTGATGTTGAGCAGTTCGTCGAGAATGAGGCGCGACGAGATGTCGACATCGAGCACGCCGATGGGGTCGTTGGGGTTGAACGTGCCGGGACGTGCGGTGAGGGCGTACCAGGTGCCTTCGAGGTAGAGGGCAAACTCGTGAGCCTGCGACGGACGGTAGGGTTCGCTGCCTTTGGCTTCAACCACAAAGTTCTTGTCGAGGGCGGCAAGGAATTCGGCGGCGGTCATGCCGTTGAGGTCCTTAACCACGCGGTTGTAGTCGAGAATGGTGAGTTCGTCGGCGGGGAAGCATACGGCCATGTAGTAGTTGTATTCTTCGTCGCCGGTGGTGTGTTCGGCCTGATGGGCGCGTTCGTCGCCTACAAGGGCGGCTGCGGCTGAACGGTGGTGACCGTCGGCAATGTAGAGTGACTGCATGGCGGCGAACTCAGCGGTAATGGTGGCCTCGTCGGTTTTGTCGGTGACAATCCAGAGCTGGTGGCGGAAGCCGTCGGCTGCGGTGAAGTCGTAGACGGGGGTTTGGGCGGCGTACTTGCAGCGAAGAGCGTAGAGCATGGGGCGCGGATGGTAGGCCAGGAACACGGGTTCCATGTGGGCCGAGGTGGAGCGGACGTGCTTCATGCGGTCTTCTTCCTTGTCGGCACGGGTGAGTTCGTGCTTTTTGATGACGCCTTGCATGTAGTCGGCCACGCTGGCGCATACCACCCATCCGTACTGCGTTTTGCCGTTCATGGTTTGGGCATAGAGGTAGTAGCTGTCGGCTTCATCCTGTACGAGCCATCCTTCTTCCTGGAACTTGCGGAATTGTTCGGCGCCGCTTTCGTAAACGCGGGGGTCGTATTCGCTGGTGCCTTCGGGGAAGTTGATTTCGGGCTTGATGATGTGGTAAAGCGACATTTCGCAGCTACCGGCTTCGGCGCGGGCTTCTTCGGATGAGAGCACGTCGTAAGGACGGCATTGTACTTGCTCAATGAGTTCTACGGGCGGGCGCAGGCCCTTGAAAGGTTTTATTTTGGGCATGGTCGGGTTGCTTTTTGGGGGTGATGCTGCAAAAGCGGCTGTGAGCTTTGCGGCCTTAAAAAAAAGCTGCCTACACACTACACGGTGTTGCAGGCAACTTGTTCGTTAGTGTGTGAAAAAATGGTTGGCTGATTACTTATTAACCTGGAAGGTGGTGACGCCGTTTTCGAGGAAGTCGACAATCTGACGGGCTGCAGCGAGTCCGGCGTTGATGTTGGCTTCTTTGGTTTGGGCACCCATCTTCTTGGGGGTGAAGATGTAGCGATCGCCAAGGAGTTCGAGGGCGTGTTCGTGGTCCTTCATCTTGAGGTCGCTGACGTAGCGCAGGTCGGTGCGTTCGGTGAGGGCCTTGAGGAGTCCGGCTTCGTCGATAACGTCTTGACGGGCGGTATTGACTACGATACCATTTTTAGGCATGGCCATGAGCAGGTCGTAGCCGATGCTGCCGCGCGTTTCGGGCGTTGAGGGCATGTGGAGGCTGACAATCTGGTTGTTGGCAAAGAGGTCGTGGAGCGTTTCATAGGCAGTGAAACCGGCATCTTTGATTTTCTGCGGGCGGCCGGTGGGCGAGTAACCCGAAATTTCCATGCCCATGCCTTGGGCAATGCGGGCTACGTTCTGTGCCACGGCTCCGAAGGCGAGCAAACCGATTTTCTTGCCCATGAGTTCGGTGCCGGCAGTGCCGTTGAACATGTTGCGCGAAGCGTAAATCAAAAGGCCGATAACGAGTTCGGCTACGGCGTTGGAGTTCTGTCCGGGGGTGTTCATCACCACTACGTTGTGGGCCGTGGCGGCTTCGAGGTCGACATTGTCGTAACCGGCACCGGCGCGTACCACGATTTTCAGATTCTTACCGGCTTCGATAACTTCGGCGTCGACTTTGTCGGAACGGATGATGATGGCGTCCACGTCGGCTACGGCTGCGAGGAGTTCTTCCTTTTCGGTGTATTTTTCAAGCAACACTACGTCGTAGCCTACGGGCTTGAAAATGTCTTGAATACCCTGAACGGCCACGGGGGCAAAGGGTTTTTCGGTAGCAATCAGAACTTTCTTCATTGTGTTTTTGGTATAAATGATCGCTTCAGCTCCGGCGCAAAGGTGCTGGGGAATGAAACGACAAGCACCCTCGCCCCTACATGAAAACAGGAGTGAGGGTGCTGTGGTTAGTCATTGAAATTGGGGGGAAAATCCCGTGAAAAATTTACTTGTGCATTTGTTCGAATTCCTGCATGCAAGCAACCAATGCTTTCACGCCTTCGAGCGGCATGGCGTTGTAGCACGATGCGCGGAAACCGCCTACTGAACGGTGACCCTTGATGCCCTGCATACCCTTGCTCTGAGCAAACTTGAGGAATTCGGCTTCGAGTTCCTTGTGTTCGTCGGCCATTACGAAGCAGATGTTCATGAGTGAACGGTCTTCCTTGGCAGCAGTGCCTTGGAACATGCTGTTGCGGTCGATTTCGGCATAGAGCAGTTCGGCACGTTCCTGTGCGCGACGTTCCATTTCCTTAACACCACCCTGAGCCTTGATCCACTTGAGGTTCTGGAGTGCGCAGTAAATGGGCACTACGGGAGGCGTGTTGAACATTGAACCCTTGTCGACGTGGGTGCGGTAGTCGAGCATGGTGGGGATGGGGCGGCTAACGTGGCCAAGGAGTTCGTCCTTCACAATAACGAAGGTGACACCGGCCATAGACATGTTCTTCTGAGCACCACCGTAAATCATGCCGTACTTGCTCACGTCGATGGGACGAGAGAAGATGTCGCTCGACATGTCGGCAATCACGGGCACGGGGCTGTCGAGGTCCTTGCGGATTTCGGTACCGTAAATGGTGTTGTTCGTAGTGATATGGAAATAGTCGGCGTCGGCGGGAATTTCGTAGTCCTTAGGTATGAAGGTGTAGTTAGCGTCGGCTGATGAAGCTACTTCAACAACTTCGCCAAACAACTTGGCTTCCTTCAGGGCTTTCTTGGCCCACACACCGGTGTTGAGGTATGCGGCTTTCTTCTCGAGGAAGTTGTAGGGAACCATGCAGAACTCAAGGCTGGCACCACCACCGAGGAAGAGCACTGAGTAGCCCTCGGGGATGTTGAGCAACTCCTTGAACAAAGCCTGGGCTTCGTCCATCACGGCCTGAAATTCCTTGGTACGATGGCTGATTTCCATCAATGACAGACCCATATCGCCGAACTCAACACATGCGTCGGCAGTTGCTTTCATGACTTCCTGCGGGAGAATGGACGGACCCGCGCCGAAATTATACTTCTTCATTGCTTTTTGGTTTTAAGGTTGTGATTTAACATCATGTGAGCGAAGATAGGGTTTTTCTGATTAGTTGCCAAAGAAAACGCGCCTTTTTTTTGCGAACATTTAATCTTAATGCGTTATTCGCTCAATCAATATGACAGAATTAAGGACAATAACTTAAAATTGGCAGTTTTACGACGCTTCGTTATTATCAAAGCGTTGCATTTTTATGCAGTTTAAAAGCAAAAACGCGCAACGAACTTTTTCAGGGTTCATTGCGCGTAAGGGAGAAATATGTGCAATTTTTGCGTAGTTCTTTTACTTTTCGCCAGCCGGCTGTTGGGCGGGTCGGTCGGTGGTCATGCCGTGCTGCACCATGTACTCGGTGGTTTGCAGAAGCGAGAACACATAGTCCTTGAGCGGTTGCCATTCGGCACCGAAGGCCGGAGCTTCGGTGGGAGTGCCCTGGGGGTCGAGGCGGTAGCAGTATTCGCGGTCGGTCTCGGCATTATATACATAAAGGTGGGTGGCATTGCGTGCGGCTATGGTTTTGTCGGCTGTGTAGAAAGCGGCGGGGCGTTGTTCGCGCAGCAGGTCGATGCCGAAGTTGTTTTGCACGTAAGGCACACGAAGCAGGCCAAGGAGCGTGGGGGCTACGTCCACCTGTCCGGCAAAATTCGATATTTCGCGGGGCGACAGACCTTCGCCATGAATGAACAGCGGAATGTGGTTGAAGGATTCGGGCAATTCGCAGTTGGAGGTGCCCACCATTTTGCCGTGGTCGCCAAGAAAGACGAAAAGCGTGTTCTTGTACCAGGGTTCGCGGGCGGCTTGCTGCATGAAACTGCCGATGCAGTGGTCGGCGTAGCGCACAATCTGTTCTTCGGGCGTGAGCGAGGGGTCGGCAAAGGCGTCGGGCACTACGTAGGGCGGATGGTTGCTGATGGTGAGCAGGGTGGCCATGAAGGGATGGCCTTCGGCGGCACGTTGGCGCAACACGGGCAGGGCGTAACTGAACAGAAAGGCGTCGGGTACGCCGAAATGATTGACGACTTCGCTGCGCGGATAATTTTCCTGGGCATACACTTCGTCGTAGCCGTTGGTGCGGAAAAAGGCGTTCATATTGTCGTACTGGCTTTCGTGGGTCATAAAGAACAGGGTGCGGTAGCCTTGCTCTTTAAGCACGGTGGGAAGGCCTGAATAGACGGGTATATCGGACCCCTTCATGGCATTGCGAAACATGATGGAGGGGAAGGAGTAGAGCGTGGCGTAAAGCCCGTGGTTGGTGTGATTGCCGGCTGAATAGCAGTTGGCAAAACTGAGGGAGTGGGCGTAGAGCGAGTCGATATGGGGGGTGAGGTGTTTGTCGTTGCCAAAGCGGGTCATGAGTTTGGCAGACATTGACTCCATGAGCACGATGACGACGTTGCGCTTCGTTGGCAGGCTGTCGGGGGTGATTGGGCGGGCTATAGGCGATATGCCTTCGATGCCGGTGCGCTGGTAGTAGTGCTGCACACGGCGTATAGCTTCGGCGTCGGGCATGAGGCGCAGCTGTTTGTTTTCGGGCCGCATGTCGTCGAGGGTGCTGGTGAGGAGGCAGAACATGGGGTTTACGCCGAGGTTGTTGAGCACGGGGTTGGTGCAGAAGTAGGCGGCGCTGACTTTAATGGGGTTGTAGCCCAAACGGCCGCGAATACCAAGAAAACAGGCGCCGAGCAGGGTGATGGAAAGGCCGCTGACGCTGAGCAAATAGCGCCAGGTGAGGGTGCAGCTGTAGGGTATGGCGGGCGAGGTGCGCTGTACTTGCTGCTGAATGCGGCGGCGCAGGGTGTAGAGCCCGTAGGAGAAGATACCGAGGATAATAAAATAGGCGGCTATATAAAGATAATAGGCGGGTTCGCCAAATATCATGCCGAGGGTGGTGCCGCCGTAGTCGGCCCAGTTCCAGATCGAGGCGTTGAGGGGTTTGCTGAAGTAGCTGAAATAGGGGATATTTCCGGCACTGGCCATGAACACGAGGGCATACATCACGCCAAACCACCAGCCGTAGGCGCGCAGCAGCCAAGGGCGCCACCAGCTTAACAAACCGGTGACAACGGTAATGACCAGGGGAAGGGCCATGACGTAGCAGGCTATGACGTTGTCGAACCAAAGGCCGTTGAGAAAGGCGCGGGCGGTCCAACCGGCATGAGCGGCTACTTCGGGGGGTAACTGCGGACGCACACTTACATAAAAAAGAATGCGGAAAAGGCTCATGAGAACAAGTGACAAAACTTGCACGCTGAGCAAATATGTCAGTGACTTTACGAAAAACTTCATCGTTTTTAATATTTTGTGGGGCAAAGGTACGAAAAATGTAGTAACTTTGCACAATGGGTAACCAGGCTCTGTGGGGGCTTTGTGGCTGAAAAACAAGTTTTTAGAGACTATTTAACAACTGACACGGCGACAAACAGACCTTAGCGGCACAGATTTTGCTTACCTTTTAAACAGATTAAACGGAGCTAACTGACGCACAACGGATAAAAACCAGACTGCGTGCGGCGGCTTTGTGAAAAAACAAACCCATACTTAACGAATCATCAATCATTTATTCCCCTATATTTTACATGGAAGAAACACAACTTTTAGTGAATAGCATCATCGACGGTATTCAGGAAAAAAAAGGACGCGGCATCGTTACGGTAGATTTGCGACATATTATTACTGCTCCCTGTGCCTACTTCGTAATCTGTACGGCGGCTAACCCGCTGCAGGTGGATGCCATCGCTGACAGCGTTGAGGAATTTGCTCGCAAACAGGCACACGAAAAACCGGCTAACATCGCCGGACGACAGAACGCGGAATGGGTGGCCATGGACTATGGTACTGTCATGGTGCACATCTTCGTGCCTGAAGCGCGAGAGCATTATGACCTCGAAAACCTTTGGGATGATGCTGAACTGACCGAAGTGGCTGATTTGGACTAATACACAAGATTGAAACACTTAGACGAAGACTTACACGACTGTTGCGTTTCAATGCTTGCAATGACTTATGGTATTGGCCTGACTCACTTAGGATGCTCTCTATATGACACTCACTATGATGTGACAGGCTGACACTTCTTTTCTGAAATGAATCAAACCGAATATGCCTAAATTACCCAACATATCGCCCAAATCGGACCCGGAAAAAAACAAAAAACCGGGATTTAACCTGACGTGGGTGTACTTTATCATTATCATTGGCCTGGGTATCATGCTTTACCAGGGAAACCAAAGCAACCCGGGCGGTGTGAACAAGGAGGTGGACTACACCACTTTCCGTAACTATGTGAAACAAGGCGTGGCCAAAGAGGTGGTGGTGAATAAAACCGAAGGCAACGTGCGCATGGTGGTTCGCCCCGAAAAAATTCGCGAAATCTACAAACAGGGCTCTGACCAAACGGGAAGCGCTCCGACGGTTTCGACTAAATACCCGAATATCGACACCATCAATGGCTTTCTGGATGCTAACTACCAGGGAAGCGTAAAATATGAGGAAAGCGATAAGTTCTTCATGAGTTTGCTCAGCAGTTTGCTGCCCATCATCCTGTTAGTGTTCCTTTGGTTCTTCCTAATGCGGCGCATGGGAGGCGGCGGCGGCAGTGGCGGCATTTTCAATGTCGGCAAAAGCAAAGCGCGCCTGTTCGACAAAAATGGCAAAAACGCTACGCACGTTACCTTTAAGGACGTGGCCGGACAGGAAGGGGCTAAACAGGAAATCCGCGAAATCGTCGACTTCCTGAAAAACCCGCAGAAATATACGGAACTGGGTGGTAAAATTCCTAAAGGTGCTTTGCTCGTGGGTCCTCCGGGAACAGGTAAGACCTTGCTGGCCAAGGCCGTGGCAGGCGAGGCAGCTGTGCCTTTCTTCTCTATGAGTGGTTCCGACTTTGTCGAGATGTTTGTCGGCGTGGGTGCCAGTCGTGTCCGCGATGTCTTCCAGCAAGCGAAGGAAAAAGCTCCCTGTATTGTGTTTATCGACGAAATTGATGCCATCGGCCGTGCTCGTGGCAAAAACCCCTCAATGGGGGGTAACGATGAACGCGAAAATACGCTGAACCAGTTGCTCACCGAAATGGACGGTTTCGGCACAAACTCGGGTGTTATTGTCCTTGCGGCTACAAACCGCGTCGAAATTCTCGACTCTGCCCTGCTCCGTGCCGGACGTTTCGACCGTCAAATCCATGTCGACCTGCCTGAACTCTCTGAACGTGTGGCTATTTTCAAGGTTCACCTGGCTCCGCTCAAACTCGACAGTTCGCTCGACATCGAAATGCTGGCCCGACAAACACCGGGCTTCTCGGGTGCCGACATTGCCAATGTTTGTAACGAGGCGGCGCTCATCGCGGCTCGCCATAACCGCAAGGAGGTGGGCAAGCAGGACTTCCTCGACGCTGTTGACCGCATCATCGGTGGTTTGGAAAAAACAACCAAGGTGATGACCGAGGACGAAAAACGTGCCATCGCCATTCACGAGGCCGGACATGCCAGCGTGTCGTGGCTGCTGCAATATGCCAACCCGCTCGTCAAAGTGACCATCGTGCCGCGCGGACAGGCCTTGGGCGCAGCATGGTATTTGCCCGAAGAACGCACCATCACTACCAAGGAACAAATGCTCGACGAAATCTGTTCGCTTCTCGGCGGACGTGCGGCCGAGGATGTGTTCCTGGGTCATGTTTCAAGCGGTGCGCTCAACGACTTAGAACGCGTCACCAAACGTATCTACGGCATGGTGGCCTACCTCGGTATGAGCGACAAACTGCAGAACCTGTGTTACTACAACGCGCAGGGCGAAGGATTTACCAAGCCCTACTCCGACAAAACGGCGGAACTCATCGACAACGAGGTGCAGCGCATGATTAGCGAACAATACGAACGCGCCAAACGTTTGCTCACCGAAAATGCGGCTAAGCACAACGCGCTGGCCGACTTGCTCGTCGAACGCGAAGTTATCTTCACCGAAGATGCTGAAAAGATTTTCGGCCCGCGTCCCTGGAAGAGCCGCACGGACATCCTTATGGAAGAGGAGGCGATGAAACTGGTTGACGAACGTAACCGCAAACTCGAAGCTGAAGCTAAGGCTAAAGAAGCTGAAGCTAAAGATGCGAAAGAAACAGAAAACCAGAAAGCAGAAGGTGCTGCAACGGCAGAAACAAAATCGGCAGAAACCGAAAGCAATGCTGAAAGCAAACTTGAAAGCCATGCCGACCTTCAAACGAACAATCAATCGGATAACCAAGCCGACAATCACAGCGTAAACGCGTAAACGCTTTAACACTTTGAAACTGTTTAGATTTTTCCCGTCATTGGGCTGGTGGAAAATTTAAACAGTTTCTTAGTTCATGTAAACAACCATTTCTTTCTTAGCACAATACTCATTTTAACCGCATTCTTAGCATGAGCAATCTTGTAGTACGCAGTCTGACGGGTATCGTATTCGTAGCCGTACTGGTAGGCGGCACGCTCTACTCTCCCCTCACCTTCACTGTACTTTTTGCCCTTATCACGGGCTTGAGCGTTTGGGAATTTTCTACCAATGTCAACAATCACGCTGGCGCATCGGTCAACCGGCTCATCAACACCGTGGCTGGTGTTTACCTCTTCTTAGCCTTCTCGGGCTATTGTGCCGACTTTGTAAAGCCCGACGCATTCATCCCCTATCTCGTTTCCATCATGTATCTGCTCATCAGCGAATTGTATTTGCAAAAACGCAATCCGCTGAAAAACTGGGCTTACGCCTTTGCCTCGCAAATTTACGTAGCATTGGCCTTCTCGCTGCTCAACGTGCTGGCGTTCCAGTACAATCCGCTGATTAACCGCACCGAGTTCCTGCCCATCTATGCACTGAGCATCTTCATCTTCCTGTGGACCAGCGATTCAGGCGCCTACCTTTGCGGTTCCATGCTCCACAAGTATTTCCCTGCCAAACTTTTTCCGCGCATTTCGCCCAACAAGTCATGGGTAGGCAGCATTGGCGGCGGACTTTTGTGTTTGGTTGCCGCCACCCTGCTTTGGCATTTCAATCCCGGCACCTTGCCCCTTCTCCACTGGTTGGGTCTGGGCCTGACGGTATGCGTATTCGGCACCTGGGGCGACCTGGTCGAAAGCCTTTTCAAGCGTCAGCTGGGTATTAAAGACAGCGGCCATGTGCTCCCCGGCCACGGCGGCATGCTCGACCGCTTCGACTCCTCACTGCTCGCCATTCCCGCAGCCGTTCTTTACCTTTACACCATTCAGGCGTTTTAAGCATCGAGTTTAAAGTTCAAGTTACCCAAGCAAGTGTTCAAATGTGTGAATTCTGAACACCCATTTAAGTTACACAGTCACTATGCTTCATCCATCCGACATAATCAATCGGCGCAAGCTGATTCTTAAAATTGCCTTGATAGTGCTGCTTCTCACCTCCTTGGTCAGCACAATAACCTATTTGGTCATACGCCGCCCATTTGTCAATGATTTTGAAATAGTTGACCCTCTTGGCGGCAACCTTTTTCCGTCGGCCCTACTCTCCGTAGCCACCACCGATGCACAAATCATTCAGCCAATGAGTACCACCAACTGCATCGGCAACCCCAAATCGTGCATTGCCATCAAGGTAAAATCCAATAAGCCCAACAGCCGCGTTCAAATCGAACTGGCCGAAACGCCTTTCTACAACCACTCCGTATCTACCTTCGTATTGCCCGAAGAGGACAAGGAATACATCATTTACCCCGACATCCTTTGGCGATACGAAGAACTGCGCAACAACGATCAGGCCACGCCCATCAGCGTAGTTGCCACGGTAAAAATGAACAATGTCGACTTTGGACAAAAAATGCGCACCTTCTCCATGCGCAGCCTCAACGAATGTCTGCTGGGCTACCAAAAACAGTTGCCCAACGGCAAACAGCGTTTCATCAGTACCCGTCTGTTCTATGCCGCCTACGTCAACGAGGAAAGCCCGAACATCGACAAAATTCTGCGCGAGGCACTCAACACCCGCATCGTGCGCAAGTTCCTGGGCTACCAGGCCGGCAAACCCGAAGCCGTCGACCGCCAAGTCTACGCCCTGTGGTACGTGTTGCAAAAGCGCAATTTCCGCTACAGTTCCGTGTCCTACTCCAGTTTGTCGAGCAATGTGGTCTATGCCCAACGCGTTCGCACCCTTGAGGACGCGCTTAACTCCTCGCAAATCAACTGTGTCGACGGAAGCGTTCTCTTCGCCTCGCTCCTGCGTGCCATCAACATCACCCCCGTGCTCGTGCAAACGCCCGGCCACATGTTCGTAGGCTATTACACCGACGACAAGCGCAAGAACATCACCTTCCTCGAAACCACCATGATTGGCGACGTCGACCTCGACGACTTCTTCCCCGAAGAAAAACTCGATTCGACGAAGACCACCAAGTCGCAAGCCGAAATATCGCGCCTCACCTTTGAAAAGTCCAAGCAATACGCCACCGAAAAATACCTCAGTGTCGAAAAGCAAGTACGCTCCAACCAGCCGCGCTACCTGTTCTTCGAAATTTCGAAAGGTGTGCGCAGCAAGGTGCAGCCCATTGGCCGATAACCCTCCTCCGGGTTCTGTTCAAGCCCCATTACTCCCCTATCAAAAAAAGACCGGAAGAAAGCAAAACTGCCTTTCTTCCGGTTTTTTTTGTAGTTTACTACCCGAACGAAACAACGCAAACAGCCTCATCATTTGTCATTACTGGCAAATATCGGTCAACATAGCGATGGAATAATCATCGTATGCCAAGAGGCTATCGCGCTGCAAACGCTTCAAGTGTCGGTTAAAGAAGGTGCGATTTCTTGCACTATGCAGTAACTTGTTCATCACATCGGCTTCAAAATCAAAATGAGGAAGCAGCAAGGCTGCATGGATGTAATTTGCATTTTTCGAACGGCAATCAATGGCCTTCTGCAAATCCTCGTCATACTGTTCGCGGTGTGCCACCTCATACATCATCAGTAGATAATGCGCCAGAGCATCGCTCGTCACAAACACAACAGAATGCTCATCCGTATCAAATTCCCCTTGTTTAAATCCATTGAACTGCAGTTCATCTTTGCAGTTTATCAAATAAGGGGGCTGTTCAAAGTCAACCAGCGAACCGACCGAACAAGCCAATTTCCGGGTTTTATAGTTGTAGTGAAAGGCTGCACTGTCGCCATAGCTCATCCAGCTGCATGGTCTGCCTCTCTGTTGCCACACAGCAACCAGCGTTGCAAACGAGCCTTCATCGTAGAACTTATCCAGCAACATTCCTCCTTTTCTTTGGGCTTCCTGCTCACAATCGTTGTAAAAAGGCTCCCAAATGTTTCCTATCCATTGGTCCAGTTCCTCGGCCGAGCGTATGGGGGCTGTGGGCAGTTTGTCGAGTAGATAACGGGCCCAACGGTCGGCAAACAAACCTCCGCCTCCTGCACCGTCCGACACGGCTATCACGCCCTGCGATGCACTCACAGCGTCTTCGTTCACATAGCCGGGTTCTGGTTTTCCTAAAGTCATGCAGTGTGATTTCATTGATTCTGGCTGATGTTTGTCGGGGTTCCTATGTCCATAAGTTTAATCAGTGTCGTAGCATCCACATTCACGCCCATGGCGCGGTGGCGTCCCTGGCGGTCGTCGTTTAATTGCCTGCTGATGTCTTGATTATAGCGCTCGGGCAATAAACTGGACATATTGAACAGGGTTTCTGCATAAGGATTGCCGCGCATCTCGTCGATGTCTATCGGACAGGCCACTTCTTCGGCCGACTTGCTTGAAGTAAAGTGAATATTAAACAAAATCACGTTGCCGTCGTTTGTAAACATCGACTTCAGTTCGTTGGCCTGCTGCATGACGCATTCCGTCGAAGCACCGATAAATTCTCCGTCGGTTATATTGATGATGGTCGGGGGGTAACAGTCCTTTTCGCTGTGTTGCTTCATCCATTCCGTGAGCAAACGGTGCGCATGGTCGAAAGCGGTGTGAATGCGCGTACATCTTCCGTTGTGTCGTGCCTCCACCCATTGCACCTTTTCCACCTCTTTCACCACCACTCCCTTGCGGGTGCGTTTTTCCTCGCGGGTGATAATTTTTTTGAAAGGATTATTCTGCAATTCTTCAGGCGAAACGAAGTCGCGTCCTTCAAGTGCTCCCTGCCAGCCGCTGTAGGCTTCTTCGCCATAGCCAATCACTGCTATGTCGTAATAATGCCGCACGTCGGTCAGTTTGATGCAGCGCGACACCAACTCATTGATTTGTCGGTTCACAATGCGTGCAGCTGCTTCGGCCATCGTCATTTCTTCGCCAAAGAGCTGGGTCTTTTTTTGCATGCTTATCGAATGGTCCACCAGAAAGATAAAGGCCGTAGGGGTGTTGCGCGTAATTTGTGCCGTGTAGGGCACTTTGGTTTGTAGCGCGGTTGGCTGTGTAGGTATGGGTATGCCAAAATTGCCGATGTTCGTAATGCACTCCAAAGGGATAAAGTGCTTCACCAACACTTCTGCCTGAAAAAAGGGCTGTTCGTCTTCATCTAAGTCAAAGTGCTTGTTGGCCTTAACGGCTGCAAAATGTATTTGTTTCAAGTCGTCGAGTCCGCTGCCAACCCGCGCGCCGTTTTTGGTGGCATTCCGGTCGGCATACTTGGTGCCTTCCTGCCAAATTACCTTGGGGTCGATTTTTAAAACAACGGGGTTCGAGATGCGGTTGTCATTCATGGCCACAAACATCATGGGATGCTGCTTAACGAAACTCACTCTCACGTAATGTTCCAAGTTGTCGCGCGAGTCCAGACTGCGCGAGGTGCTGCTGCCGCCCGGTTTGGCTATGGTTATTCCTTTTTCTTCGCAATCGGCCCACGAATAGAGGCCGCCGTTTTGAATAATCGACTCCAGGTTTTCGCGGTCGGTAAAGTGATACAGGCAGTCGATATGATGGCTGTCGATAACCTCTTTATATGCTTTCCAATTATTTTTCTGTGTCATTGTAGTAATGTATTGTCGTCGAACAAACTCAGTTGCTGGTAGCCGTTTTGGGGGGCTGCAGGTGCCGTTCCGGCTACATCTTCAAAAGGGTACAACCCTTCGGTGTATGCTTTTACCAGATAGGCATGCGAGAGGGGCTTGCTGCTGTCGTCCACATCGCAGCAGGTGTTGTAATCCAGCAGCACGATTGTTTGGGTTTGGCTTGCTTGTCGTAGTCGTTCAATGATGTCCATGGCCTTATGTTCGAGCATCCACCGATAGGTGGGCAGGTAAATCTGCTTGCGTGCTTCGATGTAGCCCAACAGTTCCTTTGCCATATACGCCTTTGCGGTGTCCGAGCGGCCTACCGAATCGGCGTACGCTTCGTTTGATATTTTTCATGGTGTCGTTCCGAAACAGGTTAATGTCTACATCTGCTCCTTCAAACACTTTCAGTCCTTGCCAAATGGCTTCGACGCAGGTGGCTGTCATGCCTTCGGTAAATGGTATGGGTATGTCGTAATGTGGATAAAAGGGACTGAGTCGGCGCAGGCCGTCTGTGGCCTTACTGGTAACGTCGGCCAGAATTGCGCCTGGAAACTCCTTCAGCAGGGTTTCCTTCTTCTTTCGCTTCGAGGCTATGTGTATCATTGTTAGTTCACGGGCTTTAGGTATTTGTGGTACTCTGCATGCAAGATTCTTTTAAAATGGGCTTCTGTGCCTGTGGGGATGTAGAGGGTGGAAAGGGAATTACAATAATCAAATGCCTCTTCTCCTATCGATTGGAGGCTAGAGGGCAAAGTAAGGGAACTTAAGGAACTACAAAGACTAAATGCACTATCTCCTATCGATTGTACTCCTTCCGGAATAGTTACCTCACTATTTTCACCCCAATAGGCAATAACTTGGGTTCCATCTGATGATAATAACATCTGACCTATCACTCTGTAGAATTGATTACAAATTACAGAGCGTAAGGAAGTACAACCTGTAAATGCACCACCTCCTATCGATTGGAGGCTAGAGGGTAAAGTGAGGGAGGTTAAGGAACTACAACCACGAAATGCACGATCTCCTATTGATTGGAGGCTAGAGGGTAAAGTGAGGGAGGTTAAGGCTGAACATCTAACAAATGCCTTTTCGCCTATAGTCTGTAATCCTTTGGGTAAAGTGATTTGCGCTAAGAATGAACAACCTCCAAATGCATAATCATCTATGCATTGCACTCCATTTGGTATTGTTTGATGCCTATTTTTACCCCAACATGAAATAACTTTTGTACCATCTGATGTTAATAACATATTTTCTGTTACCATGTAGAAACTATTGCAAATAACAGAAGTTAAGGAAGAACAAGCACTAAATGCACCACCTCTGATAGTTTGTAATTCTTCTGGTAGAATAATTTTTTTTAGGGATGGACATAAAGCAAATGCAGCAAATCCTATATATTGTAAACCTTTAGGTAAAGTAATATCTTCCAAGGATTTACAACCACTAAATGCACTATCTCCAATCGATTGGAGGCTAGAGGGTAAAGTGAGGGAACTTAAGGATTTACAACCACAAAATGCCTTTTCTCCTATCGATTGGAGGCTAGAGGAAAAAATGAGAGAACTTAAGGATTTACAACAGAAAAATGCACTATTTCCTATCGATTGGAGGCTAGAGGGCAAAGTAAGGGAAGTTAAGGAACTACAACCACCAAATGCCCCATCTCCTATTGATTTGAGGCTAGAGGGCAAAGTGAGGGAACTTAAGGATGTACAACCCCAAAAATGCCCTATCTCCTATCGATTGAAGGCTAGAGGACAAAGTGAGGGAACTTAAGGATGTACAACCCAAAAATGCCCTATCTCCTATCGATTGGAGGCTAGAGGGTAAAGTGAGGGAGGTTAAGGAACTACAACCGTAAAATACCCTATCTCCTATCGATTGAAGGCTAGAGGGCAAAGTGAGGGAACTTAAGGATGTACAACCCAAAAAATGCCCTATCTCCTATCGATTGGAGGCTAGAGGGCAAAGTGAGGGAACTTAAGGATGTACAACCCAAAAAATACCCTATCTCCTATCGATTGGAGGCTAGAGGGCAAAGTGAGGGAACTTAAGGATGTACAACCCCAAAATGCCCTATCTCCTATCGATTGAAGGCTAGAGGGCAAAGTGAGGGAACTTAAGGATGTACAACCCAAAATGCCCTATCTCCTATCGATTGGAGGCTAGAGGGTAAAGTGAGGGAGGTTAAGGAACTACAACCGTAAAATACCCTATCTCCTATCGATTGAAGGCTAGAGGGCAAAGTGAGGGAACTTAAGGATGTACAACCCAAAAATGCCCTATCTCCTATCGATTGGAGGCTAGAGGGCAAAGTGAGGGAACTTAAGGATTTACAATACTCAAATGCACTATCACAAATCACCCGAGTTCCTTTCCGCACGGTATATTCTTTAAGTTCCACATTTCCTTTCAGCAATCTCTTCCCATCTTTACTATATAGAACACCATACTCATCCCTCACGCCTTCGGCTCTATCCTCATCAGTCACTTCAGTCGAAAGCACTTCTTCTTCCACCAACTCCGGGTACTTCAAGTTCAGCAAACGGAAGGATACGTTGCTGAGGCCTTCTTCGCTGTGAGCCAGTAGGAAGAGGGCATAGAGGCGGGTGAGTTCGGAGTCGGTAAAGAGGGGAGGAAAGGCTTGCAGCAGTGCGCAGGACGAGAGGTCGCGGTAGTCGGAGGCTGAAAAGAGCAGACGGTCGGAGGCTCCGTAGGTGTTCCACAGCGAGGGAGAGAGACTGAGGGCTTTGAGTGAAAGCAGAATGACAGCGAGGGGAAAATCGTCGATGTGTTCGTTGAAGCGTTCGGCCGTGCGCAGGGGGTGACGAAAATCGGGACTGCCTAATTCGCGCGCAGCAGTACCTTCCATGGCCGGAACAAACATGCCATCGTAGTCAACGAGTGTCAGCGTACCATCGGAACGTACCAATATATTGTCGGGCTTCAAGTCGCCGTGGGCAAAGGGCTGAGATAGGAGCCACGAAGCCAGGCGGCTGAATTGGAAGGCAAGAAGACGTAGAGCATTCGGTTCATCAAGATGCGACTGGATATAGCGGTCGAGGGTTTCACCTTCAACCCAATCCATCAGTACCACGGGAAATTCCTCGTCGTTGGTAGATTGCGATTCCACAAAGATTTCCTTATCCAAGTAGCGGAAAGGGGTCAAAAAGCTGCTGGAGGTATAGGCTAATTCCCCTGAGCTATGAGTTGATAGCTCTCGGCGCGTCCTTCCTGCTCTTTCAAAAAGCACTTCACGGCCACGTCCTTATGCGCTTGCGGGTCGTACATTTTAAAACCACCGCAAAGTTTCCGCTCGACATCATGGGAGTGCCGTTTCCATCGAGCACCGGCTGAAGATGGCTGAGCTTGTCGAAGTTGTCTGCCGCCAAACGAATAGCTTCTATGTATTCTGAGATTAAAGGATATTGCATCGCTCTTATAAGTTGGTGTTAAAGAAATTACCGTAAATGCAATATTACACAGAATTTATGAAAAAACGGGGGTTCGCTTTGAAAAACCTGAAATATTGCAGCGATAAGTAGGTCTGCTTAATTTCCGAATGTATCAAATTAGCCTTGAGATTCTCATTTTTCACTCCGCCCACTTGTTCACGGAAAACGCTCCCCAGTCGTTCCAGCAAACGATTGGGGAGCGTTATTTTTTATAAATGTAAAAATAATTTTGAACACCTACTTAGCAAGGGTTACTGTTCGTAGACGTTTTCGATTTCTACCACATACACGGCATGGAACGAGCCGCCGGGTTTGTCGCTGTACCAGCGGTTGAGGCATTCCTGGTCGATGAAGTCGGCGGCTTTCATGTCGGAGCGGAACAGTTTGCGGCATTCCACGGTGAGGCGGACCTCAGCAAAACTTACGGCGCCGTGTTCGGTGGCGACGGGGGTGAGGCCGGTTTCCTTCAGTTTGTCGTGGGTGCGGCCCGATACCGTACCGCAAAGGTTTACGACGCGACGCATTTCGGGACTGTGGCCGAAGAAGGTGAGCGTCAGGTGATCGTTTTCCTCAATAAACGGATAGGTAAAACGTTCGGGACGCACGAAAAGGAAGGCTACGGGCTTGTTCCAAAGATAACCCAGTCCGCCCCATGAGGCTGTCATCATGTTGAAACGCTCGGGCGTGCCGGCCGTGATGAGCATCCATTCCTTACCAATGATTTCAAAGACATTTTCCTTTGCCAGAGTTTCGATAGTGGTGAGTTTCATAAGCTGATGTGATTGTGTGAAGCAGGTGCTGAAAATTAGGCAATAATCACTGTATGCCGAGGCACTTTGCAAAGGGGTGCACACGGTCAACGCCTGCTTTATGTGAAAGGTAAAGGACTGTTCTGCTTGATGGTGCAGAGCAGTCCTTTACAGTTTGAAGTGCGAGTCTCTATAAGTAGGTATTCTATATCATGCTTTTCAGCGCCTACTTTAAATGCAGTGTTAGTTGAGTGCCAATTCGACTACCTTCTTCACGGCAGCTTCGAGTTCGGCAGCATCCTTACCACCTGCCGTAGCAAAGTGGGGAGCACCGCCACCGCCACCCTTGATGAGTTTGGCGGCTTCGCGAACCAAAGTACCGGCGTTGAGCTGACGGCCGGCCACGAGGTCCTTGCTAATCATCACCGTGAGCAGCGGTTTGCCTTCGTGCGTAGAGCCAATCACCACAAGGGTGTTCTCGGGCAAGATGTTCGAAATTTGGAAAGCAAGGTCTTTCACAGCATCGGGTGCTACCGACGTCGGGATGACGGTTTGCACCAAACGCACACCGGCCTGCTCGGTGGCACTATTGACGAGTTTGTCGCGCAACGTAGCCAAACGCTCCTTGACGTAAGCATCTACCTGCTTTTTGAGGCCGTCGTTCTCGTCGATGGTCTTGCGGATAGCCGCCGTAAGGTCCTTGGCATTGTTGAAGAAGCCCTTGAGGTCGTTCAGCATGTTTTCCATGGCGTAAACGCTCTCTTCAGCAGCTTCGCCCGTCATGGCCTCGATACGGCGCACACCGGCAGCCACGCTGCTTTCAGACACGATGCGGAACATACCGATGCGGCCCGTGCTCTTGACATGGCAACCACCGCAGAATTCCACGCTCTTGTCGAACTGTACCACACGCACGCGGTCGCCATACTTCTCGCCGAAGAGGGCAATGGCACCGAGTTTCTTGGCCTCGTCCATGGGGAGGTCGCGGTGGTCCTGCAAGGGAATGTCCTGACGGATGCGGCTGTTGACAATGCGTTCCACCTGACGCAGTTCCTCGGGCGTAACCTTCTGGAAGTGCGAGAAGTCGAAGCGCAGGTAGTCGGCCGTTACGAGCGAACCCTTTTGTTCAACGTGGGTGCCAAGTACTTCGCGCAGAGCCTGGTCGAGCAAGTGCGTAGCCGTGTGGTTCGCCTCGCTGCCGCGGCGTGCCTTTTCGTTGACCAAAGCGCGGAATGCAGCTTCGGGCTGAGCAGGCAGTTTTTTGGTGAGGTGAATGGGCAGGTTGTTTTCGCGCTTGGTGTCGAAGATTTCAACCGTTTCGTTGTCGTTTTTCAGTACACCGCTGTCGCCTACCTGACCACCCATTTCGGCATAGAAAGGCGATTTGTCGAGTACGAGTTCAAAGTAAGTCTGCTTTTTCTGCTGCACACGGCGGTAGCGCAAAATGCGGCAGTCGGTTTCGGTGAAGTCCCAGCCCACGAATTCCGTTTCGCCTTCGGCCAAAATCACCCAGTCGTCGGTTTCGACGGCAGCAGCATTGCGTGCGCGCTCCTTCTGCTTCTGCATTTCGGCGTTGAACTTGTCCTGATCGATGGTCATGCCGTGTTCGTGGCAGATGAGTTCGGTGAGGTCGAGGGGGAAGCCGTAGGTATCGAACAGCGTGAATGCCTTTTCGCCATCAATCACCGTTTTACCCTCCTTACGGGTTTGCTCCACCACGTTTTCGAGCAAGTTGATACCCGTCGACAGGGTGCGCAGGAAGCTTTCTTCTTCCTCCTGCATAACGCGGCCAATGAGCACCTGCTGTGCCTTGAGTTCGGGATAAGCGTCGCCCATTTCATGCACGAGCGTCGGCACAAGTTTGCAAAGGAAGGCTTCGCGCTGACCGAGGAAGGTATAGGCATAGCGCACGGCACGGCGCAGAATGCGGCGAATTACGTAGCCGGCCTTGGCATTCGAGGGGAGCTGACCGTCGGCAATCGAGAAGGCGATGGCGCGCAAGTGGTCGGCAATGACGCGCATGGCCACATCGACCTTTTCGTCCTGTCCGTAAGTAAAGCCCGAGAGCAGGCCGATTTGCTTGATGATGGGTTGGAACACGTCGGTGTCGTAGTTCGACTGTTTGCCCTGGATGGCGCGTACCAGACGTTCGAAGCCCATACCCGTGTCGATGACGTTCATGCTCAGCGGTTCGAGCGAACCATTGGCTTTGCGGTTGAACTGCATGAACACGATGTTCCATATTTCAATCACCTGGGGGTCGTCCTGGTTCACCAGTTCGCGGCCGGGCTTAGCAGCCTTTTCCTCAGCTGAGCGGCTATCGAGGTGAATTTCAGAGCAAGGTCCGCACGGACCGGTATCGCCCATTTCCCAGAAGTTATCGTGCTTGTTACCATTGATGATGTGGTCAGCGGGCAAGTGTTTGAGCCAAATGCTGGCAGCTTCGTTGTCGCGTTCCAAGCCTTCTTCGTCCGAACCTTCGAACACCGTGGCGTAAAGGTCGTTGGGGTTGAGTTTCAGTACATCTACCAGGTATTCCCAGGCATAGTCAATGGCTTTTTCTTTAAAGTAGTCGCCAAAGCTCCAGTTGCCCAACATTTCGAACATGGTGTGGTGATAGGTGTCGTGTCCCACCTCTTCCAAGTCGTTGTGTTTACCGCTCACGCGCAAGCACTTTTGCGAGTCAGCGCGTCGGCGCGGTTCGGGATCGCGTTGACCGAGAATAATATCTTTCCACTGGTTCATACCAGCGTTGGTAAACATCAGAGTGGGATCGTCCTTAATAACCATCGGTGCAGAAGGCACAATGGCATGACCTTTCGACTCAAAGAATTTTTTGTATGAGTCGCGGATTTCGTTAGCCGTCATCATTGTAGTATTATCTTATATTTTGAATATGCTATTGGAGTAAAATGTTTCACTTTTTTGTTGTAGGTGCAAAGTTAGTGCAAACCGAAAGCAGAGCAAAGAAAAAGCTTGATTTTTATTTGCTTGGCTGAGGTGCAGCCTAACTGGGGCGATAACCAAAGGAGTGCAAACCGAAAGTAGAGCAAAGAAAAAGCTTGATTTTTATTTGCTTGGCTGAGGTACAGCCTAACTGGGGCGATAGCCAAAGGAGTGCAAACCGAAAGCAGAGCAAAGAAAAAGCTTGATTTTTATTTGCTTGGCTGAGGTGCAGCCTGAAACCACCAATTCAGTTTGGCTTGAAACACGTTCAACGCTAATACCGCCCATCGTAGTTTTAACAAATCATCTAATAAAAGCAAAAACCCAAAATTCAGTGCTGCATACATGCGCAAGCGGAATATGCCTGCGCATAACCGCGTTTCTGGTGCGAATGAAAACGCTGATTATCAGCAACTCCCAAATTAGCCAAACTAGCTCGGAACTAATTTCAACTAGCTCGGAACTAATTTCGACTGGCGCGGAACTAATTTCGACTGGCGCGGAACTAATTTCGACAAACTTGGAGATACAAACCCTTTTCCTAAATTGTTTGGTCTTTTCCACTTCAAACCTTATCTTTGCACTCGCAAAGCGCCTGTGGCGAAATTGGTAGACGCGCCAGACTTAGGATCTGGTGTAGCGATACGTGTAGGTTCGAGTCCTATCAGGCGCACCATACAGAATCCTAACTGCTTGAATATGAGCAGTTAGGATTTTTGTTTTTATAAAATTGCCAACATTTTGCCAACATAATTCGTCGCTAATTTATTGTGGTTGGCAAAGTTTATGTTGTTTTCATCCGTATTTCTCATAATTTCATTGCATTTCACTTGACATCGCCCATTTTATGAGTCACCAAATGACAAACTATAGTCAGGTAGATTAGCTCACATATTCTATAAATTGATGTATATATCATCTATATAATACAAATATCACTATCTAACATAATAATTCAACACCTTTATTCATTATTCTAACAGGAAATCACTACTTTTGTACTTTCCAAATAATTATACGCAAATATGAGTAAAGATATAAACAGACTAAAGGTCGTCCTGGCTGAAAAGAAACGAACCAACAAATGGCTCGCTGAACAATTGGGTAAAAGATCCTGCCACTGTTTCAAAATGGTGTACCAACACCATACAACCGAATGTCGAAACATTGGTGGAGATAGCCAAATGTCTGAATGTTGAGATACAGGATTTGTTTTGGCCAATAGAGAATATAGCAGCCAAGGATGATACGAATAGATAATAAGATGGAACAAAATAAGAAAGATTTACTCTTTGAGCATAGAAATAAACTTGATGAGGTTATTTCAACACTCTCGGCAAACTTCTCGCAAAAAGAAGTTGCTAATTAAATTAACTTTTATAGGTGGTGAGAGATAATTTAAAGGATTGGGCTGAAAAATAACAATGAAACAATATAAGTTTGTAGATTTATTTGCTGGATGCGGCGGTCTGAGTTTGGGGTTGCAACAGGCTGGATTTACTCCATGGTTCGTTAATGAAATTGTGGAACAGTTTTGCAATACCTATAAATTCAACCATGATTTGAGTGATGACCACTATTTTGTGGGAGATATTGCGGAACTCAACCTACATCTTGAAGAATACAAGGATATGCTATCAGATATAACATTGGTATGTGGTGGACCTCCTTGTCAAGGTTTCTCTATGGCTAATCGTCAACGAATATTGGATGATCCTCGTAATGCTTTATATAAACAATACTTGATATTCTTGAAAATACTCGTCCTAAGTTCTTTATTATGGAGAATGTAAAAGGGATGATGAACAAAATAGAAGAAATCAAACAGAATTTTGAGGAATATCTTGGCGGCGAGTACCAATATGATTATGCACTTTTGAAGGCACAAGATTATGGTGTACCACAAAATAGAGAACGTTTCATAATGATAGGCAATAGAGTTGGGGTAGAGCCAAAGTTGATATTCGAAGAAATATACAAGCATAAACGCAAGCCTTTCGTGCTGAAAGACGCTCTTGAAGGGCTTCCTCATTTAGTCGCGAAGAAAGAAAAAGGTTCAAAGGGAGTAGAATGTGCAGAGTCTGGCTTTACAGAATGCGATTTCTCGTACATCAAGAATGACTTCTATAAATTTATCAATGGTGACAAGGAGATTACAAAGCTCTACAATCATAAGAATCGTTATAATAATGAGCGAGACATAGAAATCTATCGTAGATTACCACAAGGCGCAAACTCCTTGCATGAGTCTATTGCAGACATCATGCCATATAAAAGGAGAAATGATATATTCAAGGATAAATACTTCAAATTGGATGAGACGCAAATCTGCAAGACGATAACTTCTCATATGAAGTTTGATTGCAATATGTACATCCACCCTTGGGATGCAAGAGGATTAAGTCCTCGTGAGGCTGCACGCATTCAGACGTTCCCCGATGATTATGTGATAACGGGCTCTCAAAATATGTGGTATGCACAAGTAGGAAATGCCGTTCCTGTAAAACTTGCCAAAGCCATAGGCGATGGCATCATGAAATTTATAAGATGAGACATTTAGAATTATTTGCTGGCATAGGTGGTTTTAGAAGAGCAATGGATTTGCTTACGCAAGACCACATCATGGATTTTCATTGCATTGGCTACTCTGAGATAGATGCCAAGGCCGTGAAAACTTATTGTGCCAATTACCACCCTGAGGTTGATGGCGAGTTGGCTATGGGGGATATAGTGGAATTTACTAGCAATAAAAACAACATGGACAATTTGCCTCAATTTGATTTGGTGACTGGCGGTTTTCCCTGCCAAACTTTCAGCATGATGGGAAAGCAAGCTGGTTTCAATGAGGATCGTGGGCAAATGTTTTTTCATATCATTGATATCCTTGCTGCAAAGATGCCAAGATATGTGCTTCTTGAAAATGTGAAAAACCTTAAGTCACATGATAAGGGAAGAACATTTGCACGTATCAAACAAGAGTTGGAGGCATTAGGGTATCAAGTCTTTACTGACATATTTAATACTGCACAGTTCCATTTGCCACAAACTCGTAACAGACTGTTGATTTTTGCGACGACAGAACCTGTCCCTGCAGATTTTGAAGTGCAATTTACTTGCGACAATATTGCAGTCTTGTTTGATCAAGTATATCAAGATTTGGGCACATACCATTATCAAAGCGTCAACGACATATTGAGTTTGGAGGTTGATAAAAAGTATTTTCTTTCGGAGAAAATCAAGCCAACCCTGTTAGCTGATGGTTCTGCCAACTTTAAGTCGAAGTCAGACATCAATATGAGTATAGCTCGGCCTTTGACCGCAACAATGCACAAGATGCACCGTGCTTGTCAAGACAACTATTATAGTCAAGACTTCATAGAGTCACATGGTGCTATCAATCCTGTCAAAACGATGACCAAGGAACAATTGGCACAGTTGCCTATCCGTAAGTTGACGCCGGAAGAGGCTTTCATGTTGCAAGGCTTCCCAGCAAACTTTGCCATCAACGGCCGAAATGCGGGGGTTGCAGATGGCTCGCTATACAAGCAAGCTGGTAATGCAGTCAGTGTAAATACGATTTATGCTGTTTTGCATTACCTTATAACAAATCATATAATTCACGAATAGCTATGTTTTTTGAAGTTCACTCAGAAAAGAAAATTGGTTTCAAGAAATTAAGTCCTAACGACCTTGGTTTGAAGGAGTCTGGGCATCAAACCCATATTGGACTTTATCAGCACGTCTTGGATTTCTTGCCAGATAATCATGTGGAGAAAGCTGCCATATTGATTTATGACGACTATTGTGAAATTCTGAATTGTGACTATGGAAAGATAAACCGTAGTACTGGCAAGATGGAAGCTCCCAATATTAAGTCGGGGACAAGAAACGAACATACGATTGTAAATCAGATTCGTGAATTCGCTTCCTTGAAACCAACTTGTGAGTGGTATCTAGTGTGGTTTGGCTTGCAAAGTGAGGAATTAGTCTTTTGGCTAATATCAAGTGACTCGGAAGATTTCCAACATGCTTCTAACATTTTCCCAACTCAGAACAAGGTCTATGATGAGAATAGTGCTTCTTTTTCGCTTGCTATAGACTTCTTGGAAAAGAAAGTGAATGGAGTTTCCGTGAAGTTACAGGAAGAAATAGAAGTTGCTTCGCAGACAGGTAAACAAATTAAAAAGTATAAGAAACAAGATATTGAAAAGGCAAACAAACTTTTCAAGCAAATAGGTTACAGTGGTGAGCAAATTATTGAACAATATTTGGAAAGACAAAAGTTAGCTCATACGATAAGTAATTACAGATGGATGAATGCCAATACGGAGTCTGGTATGCCGTTCGACTTCATAATAAACGAAGGATTGGAAGCAGAAAACTTTATTGACGTGAAATCGACTCGGTTTGACTTCAACCAGTATCTCTATTATAGCAATGAGGAAATCGGTTTTGTTCACGGCTTGAAGGAAGATAAGAAATATTCAGTTTACAGGGTGTTCGATATGGACAATGCTCAGAAAAAGCTCCGTGTATGTACGAACTGTATGAGTTATGTTTCTTCTGTCAATGCTGACATAGCTGACCTTTCTTCCAAAATGGAAAAGGTTCAGACGATACTTCAATCCATAAAGATTGGAGTAAGACCTAATGACTGTTTTGTAAACATTCAACCGCAAATTATATTGTAATTATGGACGAAATTGTAAAACATATCAATGATACTAATGCCAGTTATCGACCATTGGGAGCTGGCGATGCCAAGAATACAGACTTATTCTTAGACAATGAGCATTACCAACTCTTTGAGAGTAATGGCGAGCATATAACTGTAAGATACCACAAGGAGAATCTTGCAAAAGCGATATTGTTTATTGCCTCTATCTTGCCAAGAAAATTTGACCAATCATCTGTACATTGTGTGATTCCATATACCAAGGAGTTTGTCGTCAATCAACTGGCTTTACTTGATGCTTTGTTTGTTGAAGACGGAAAATCAGTAGAGACAATTACCCAAGAGTGGAATGCTCGTAAGGATGTGCCTCAAAAAAGTGGGAAGATAGATACTCGTTTCTACTTTAATGGCTTGTTGAAGGATGTAATTTATACAGATAGCAAAGGTAACGAGTGCAAAGGAAAATTTACCATACGTAATTACTTTGCAGGTGGTTATTCTGAATTACATATCAAAAGGCTAATGATGGTATTTTTGACATCGAGATTACAAATGTAAATACACCATATAATGATGGAAAGGAAGATGGATTGGAAGAAAAAGAAGTGATGGCTAAACCTTCTTTGTCTTTGCAGCAAATCTTTTATGGTGCACCTGGTACAGGAAAGTCGCATACAATTAAAGAGGAAACAAAGGAGTCGGATGTGATTCGTACAACTTTCCATCCAGACACTGACTACTCAACTTTTGTTGGGGCATACAAACCAACAACGGCATTACTACCTATTTGTGATGAACTCGGACAACCAATGAAAATTGGTGCGACAACATTACATAAGGAGCAAATTGTCTATGAGTTTGTGGCACAATCATTTCTGCAAGCATACGTCAATGCTTGGAAAAAATTCGACAAGGACGATAAACAGTACCTTGTCATAGAAGAAATCAACAGAGGTAACTGCGCTCAAATCTTTGGCGACCTGTTCCAACTTCTCGACCGTAGTGATTATGGCTTTTCTGATTATCCTATAAAAGCAGATGCTGATATGAAGCGACAACTTCAAAAAGCATTTGCAGGATTGGTTATTGCGCAAAAAGACAAAATTAATGCCATGTATGAAGGCAAGGATATTGTATCACAAGTGTTGAATGGCGATATTCTACTATTGCCTAACAACCTTTACATATGGGCTACCATGAACACAAGCGACCAGAGTTTGTTCCCAATAGACTCTGCTTTCAAGCGTCGCTGGGATTGGACTTATATGCCTATATCTAATGCAGAAAAGGACTGGATTATAGAAGTTGATGGAAGCAAATATGATTGGTGGCAGTTCCTTGAAAGGATAAACGAGAAAATTGGTTCCACAACCAATTCTGAGGATAAGAAACTCGGCTATTTCTTCTGCAAAGCACAAGATGGTGTTATATCGGCAAAAACATTTGTCGGTAAGGTTATCTTTTATCTGTGGAACGATGTGTTTAAGGACTATGAGTTTGGTGATGCTATTTTCAATGATGAGGATGGTAGCAAGTTGTCTTTCAATAAATTCTACACTTCAGAGGATAAAAACTCAAAAGTCGTCGAAAAGAAAGTCGCCTTGTTCTTAAAGAACTTGGGTATTGAGATTATCGCTAAGGAAATTATGTCAACAGATGATACCATCAACACTACTTCTATTATTAAGGTAAACGGCAAAGAAATCAAAAAGATAAATGCCATACCTTATACTGTCATTGAGGAATACGTCAAACAAAATCAAGGAAAGACTGCACAAGAAGTTATTGATATTTGGAAACCTTTCAAGAAATACTCTATGCGCAGTTGGATTGTTGCGAACAAGGAAGAACTTGCCAACATGGATGAACGTTATGCCAATTATTCGTATAAGATAGATTGTGCGGATGGAAATTCTCTTTGGGTCAATAAGGATGGTTGGATGCACAGACCTGCTAATCCGTCTTTGAGAGATACAATCAATGAGTTTATTCATGCTGTCAACGAAGCGAACTTGGGCATAATTATTACAGAAGAAAATATCTAACAATGCGCATACTGATAGAAGAATATCAATACAACGTAGCCGATATAAAGGACATTCTTTATGGTATTGATGCTTTAGAGAATGTTGAAGGTAAGGTGTCCGTTCATTATGTAGGGTATTTTTATAATACTCTACTAAAGGATTGTGTCTTTATTCTTCCAAAGGTGTTGCTCAAAGATGTAGAAGGGCAAGAACTCGTATTTGGGAAATATAAGCCAGAAAGCATAGCCAACTTGGATAAGATGAATCCTCTTGATGCTGTTGAGAAAAAATTTTCTCTACAAGTTTGCAGTTTGGATTTATCGTGCCATTGTGGTTTACAAGAACGACAAACGCAACGATACCGATATTGTATATCATTCGCAAATAGCCCAAGTTGGTAATGGGCAGCGCAGATTGAGCAATACCTATCTTGATATTCTTCTGTCGTTGTTACAATTCAACCGTGACAACCAAAGTTTCTTCTTTTTTTCGTCGTAAAGAACTTGCATAGTGGCTTAAACAAAATCAATTGGACTCGAACCATTGGTACACAAACAGCCATTGTGCAAGATGGACGACCTATATACTTGAATCCTGTCAACAAAAAACGACAAATCAACTTTGATGAAGAACTGCTTGTTATCTTCTTCTCAATTTTGAATTATATAGGTGAGACATACGGTTTTCCAAAAAGAAATCTGTTGTCGGTTTCAGTTGATAACAGGGAAAAGTTTGAGACGTACTTGAATGGTTTCGGCAAAACTCGTTTGCGCCAAATTAAGTACAAATATTTCTCTGACAAAGCACTACAACTGTGGCAATTGTGCTATGCCTTCTTTGATGAAGCAAGGCAAGTGTTCATCACGACAGAGCAGAAAGAATACCTGTTGGTAAAGAATTTCTATATTGTGTTCGAGACTATCATAGACGAACTGATTGGTGACAATCCATTGCCAGATGGTATGGAGAAAAAACAAGAGGATGGAAAAATCGTTGACCACTTATTTACAGCCAAAAGTTTGATTGAAAGCGAGAACAAGCAGACCTATTATATAGGTGACAGCAAGTACTACAAGATGGGGCATGAACTCGGCTCAGAATCCATCTACAAGCAATACACCTATGCAAGAAATGTCATTCAATGGAATCTTGACATTTTCAATAATGGTAATACAACGGAGTCGGGCATTCGTATTCGTGATGATGTGACGGAAGGATATAATATCATTCCGAACTTCTTTGTGTCAGCAAAAGTGGACGAAAGTTTTGACTATACGAATGATGGTATCGAAAAGACAGATCGCAAGAAGAACCGTCACAAACAAGTACAATTCAACAACCGCTTGTTTGACCGCGACACCTTGCTTCTGTTCCATTATGATGTAAACTTTCTTTTTGTTCTGTCGCTCTATGCTAGAAATAACACGGATCAAAAGACGCAATGGAAGCATAACATTCGTGAGCGTTTTCGCACAGAAATACAAGAATGGCTACAAAAGGATTACGACTTCTATGCAATGAAGGCACATCCCGATGTAAATGGAGAAGAATACATCAAGACACATTTCAAAGAGTTGCTTGGCAAGGTCTATACTCCATTTACGGACGAAAAAGTCTATTCTTTAGCATTAGACACAACAACAGATGCAAACAAGGCGGAGAATGAACAACTGCTAAGTGTATTGAAGAAATATTTCTTTGTAGCAGATTGCAAACTTGGTGAGCAGCCCAATCAAGTCCTTCAAAAACCAATATCTGAGGGCTATTCACCTATCACTGCCACAACAAAGAATGGTGTATTGATGGTAATGATGGAAAACTACGAAGGAAAGAAACTAAAGTTCCTACCAACAGGAAAACTTGCAGTCGGTATCAAATACACAAGAGACGGCATAGAAATTGCCGAGAACTTACAATCAATTGGATATTTATTGTTCCATACTCGTAAGGATATCGGTCAGCATCTTTTCCGTGTGAAGAGCGTTCAACTCATAAAGTCAGTGGACGACTTGCCTGTTGGAATATACAAGAATGTCAGCACAACAGAAATGTATGTCATGGTTGATATTGATACATCCTATGAAATGGATTCATCTGAGATACATTCTTCGAAGAAGGCATATACTCCTAATACGAGATATGATGCACAATATTCAAACAAAAACGATATTAAAAATTAAGATTAGCAATTATGGCAAAGTATACACATGAACAACTATGCTTGTTTGCGCAACCCGCAAGTGAAACTGAAGAGACAAAACTTGAACGAGCTATAGAAGCCGTAAAACGTGCTCTTGGCAATAGCGACATTATACTATCTGACAAATATGAAATTTTTGGTCAAGGGTCTTACGCAAATAATACAAATGTTCGTAATAACAGCGACGTTGACATTAACGTTTGCTATACTGCAGCCTATTATTACGAACTTCCAAAGGGTAAGACTAAAGATGATTATGGTTTCAGTGGTAATGTTCAATATTCTTACTCTGAATTCAAAAAATGATATTGAAAGGATGCTTGTTGCTTATTTCGGAAGGAACAATGTTATAAGAAAAAACAAATGTATTCACATTCAAGAAAACACCTATCGGACAGAAATAGATGTTGTTCCGACATGGGAACACAGAACGTATATAGGAGAAAATAACGACCCATATAATTTTTATAGAGGAGTTAAACTCTGGTCTGATGATGGGGAAGAAGTGATTATCACAAACAACACAAAAAATAATGGCATTAATAAGAATACCCAAAAAAACGATATAAAAGATTGGTGCGTATTTAAAAAAATGTCAATATTAAGATGGCGGATTCTGGTTTTATAAAAATAAATAATTCATTTCAATCGACTTCGGTTTTTTTTTAGTTAAACCATAGAACCGGCAAAAGTCGGTTCGAAAACACTAAAGAGGTCATTGAAATGTTGTCAAAACGAATGGTTAAGCATGAAGAAATGTGCTGAAAAAATGTGCTAATCTGCTGATAACAAAGATAAAAAGCATTGCATAATTCGTTGGTTTTTAGTAAATTAGAAGTCTCTGAACTCTTCTGATTATGACTAAAGAAACACTCCTTATGCAATACCAACTGAGTGCCTGTCGGCTCTCAAATCAGTTGCTAATATACACAAACCTTTTGAAAAAAGCGTTCATGGACACCATGAAATTATTCATGGCCATCCCAGATCGTATAAACTTCCTTCACTGGGCAGATATGGCTGTTTCTCAGAACAGACTTATCGTAACCTTTTTGAGCATGAAACTTTCGATTGGTTTGCGTTCAACGGCTCTATCATCAGCAAGTATCTCACAGGCAAAAAGAAAAGCCATCGCCATCGATCCTTCCTATATCCCCAAATCAGGCAAGAAGACACCTTGGATAGGCTACTTCTGGTCTGGTTGTGCAGGAGAGTACAAGCGTGGATTGGAAATCATGGGCATCAGTGTCATTGACATCGACAACCATGAATGCATGACTTTAGGTTCCATTCAGACGCCGGATTGTAAGACCTTGGATAATATGGACAAGAACCTCGTTGACTGGTACAGCAGTTATCTTATCAGTAGAAAAGACAAGATACAGAGCATATCCAGAACGGTGGTTGCAGACGCATTCTTTTTCAAGGAAACTTTCATAACGCCTATGTGTGAGAACGATTTCCATGTCATCAGCCGCTTTCGGAATGACGTAATCCTGTACTATCCGACATTGGAACAGAAAACAGGAAAACGTGGCCATCCCAAGTGGTTTGACGGTAGGATTGACTTTGCCAATCTGGATCTGACCCGGTGCAAGGAATACAAGGTGAACAAGGGAAAGCTATACGGATTGAGGGTATATGCAAAAGCTCTCAAAAGGTATGTTTCCTTGGCCATCTGGTATCCGATGGACGGGAGGACTGACAAGTGGCAGCTTTATTTCTCTACAGACGATTCCATGGATGGACGCGAGGTGCTGGATTATTACAGAACCAGGTTTCAGCTGGAGTTTTGCTTTAGAGATGGAAAGCAGCATGCAGGAATCACCAATTGTCAGTCAACCGACTTCAGAAAATTGGATTTTCACTTCAATGCATCGCTTGCTGCTGTCAACTTGGCCAAGGCGGCATGTAAGAGGCTCGGAATAGCCTATTCCATATCCTCCTGCAAGTCATTCATACACAATGCTTATATGCTTGAACGATTTATTTGCGTGTTTGGGATTAGCCCAGACCCGCAAGTTATTGACAAACTTTTCAAAGAACTCATTTTATTTACTGCCAGAGCCGCTTAGGCTTGGCGAATTTTTAACGAACTATTGTTAGAGTATTAAAATGATAAGAATAAATACAAAAGGATTCATATGGGCTTCTATTATTATTATAGCCTCTTATTTAATCATAAGCAAGCTTTTTCATAGCTCATTATTTGGTGATATTTCCAAGACGGTTTCTATCTTCGTCTTTGTTTTCTTTGTTTATTCAAAATGGTTATGGAAGAAAAGTCCATTTATTAAACTTCTTCCTTTTCCATATCTTGGTGGTATTTGGCAAGGTGAATTAAAAAGTACATACGAGGACGATATGACTATAAAACTGCGTGTTGAAATAAAACATAGTCTGTTTCATCCATATCTCAAGATGTATACAGATGAAAGTAATAGTTTTTCATTCAATATTGACGAGGACAAAGGGATACGACAAATTATATATACATATCAAAATAATCCCAAAGCTACCGAACGCCATCATAGTTCAATCCATTATGGAGCTTCCGTTTTGAATTTCAATGAAAAAGGAAATTTTATGGAAGGTAAACATTGGACGGACAGAAAAACTACAGGTACAATAGAATTAACAAAGATAAATAAACATGGTGCAAGATATACATAAACTTTTATCTGAAGGTGAGCGCGTAACGCTCGAATGTAAGAAAGCCACGAAAGGTGTGCCAAATTCACTTTGGGACACTTATTCCGCTTTTGCCAACACATACGGCGGAACCATTCTGTTGGGTGTGGTAGAGCATATGGACGAGCAAGACAATACCAAGCGGTTTGAAATCGTTGGTGTTGAGGATGCAGACAAAATCCGCAAGGACTTGTGGAATACTGTAAATAGTCGTGAGAAAGTGAATATCAATCTTCTGTACGACGATGACATTCAGACGATAGATATTGACGGCAAGAAGATTATTGCCATCAACGTGCCTCGTGCCGATTATACAGTCCGTCCTGTCTATATCAACAACAATCTGTCAAGAGGAACTTTCAAACGCAACCATGAAGGCGACTATCATTGTACGGAGCAAGAGTTGAAGATGATGCTCCGTGATGCCAATGAAGCTGGCAATGACGGATTGTTGCTGGAATACTACACAATGGACGACATCGATATTCCAACATTGGAACGCTTCCGTCAGATGTTTCAGAACTTGCATCCAGAGCATCAATGGAACTCGGCAGAACATAAGGAGTTTCTAACGAACTTTGGAGGTTATACACGAGACCGAAGGACAGGAAAAGAAGGACTGACTATGGCTGGACTTTTTAATATTTGGCAAAGGATTGTCCGTCCGTGAGCGTTTCGACAATCTGCGAATGGACTACATTGATAAATCCAATTTGATAGGCGACCAACGCTATAGCGACCGATTGACATACGATGGGACTTGGGAAAACAACCTGTTCAACTTTATCCGCATGGTCATTCCGAAACTGACACGTGATTTGCCTCACCCTTTCAGTATGGACGGTGTAGTGCGCAAAGACGATACGCTTCAAGCCAAGGCTGTGCGTGAAGCCGTTACAAATATGGTTATTCATTCCGATTTTATGGTGAATGGAGTGCTGAAAGTTGAAAAGTATGACGATTGTTTTGTTCTGACCAATCCAGGACTTCTGAAACTGCCTATTGAGCAGATTTACAAAGGTGGCGAGTCAAAGGCACGTAATCAGCGTATGCAGAATATGTTCCGCATGATAGGTTATGGAGAGAACCTTGGTTCGGGTTTTCCACTCATTCTAAACGCTTGGAATGAAAAGCATTGGATAAAGCCTGAGTTATTAGAACAGCCTGAACTTATGCAAGTGAAATTGACTCTGCATATTCAGAACAATGTTGCATCTGGTTCATTGAATGACCCAATAAATGACCCAATAAATGACCCAATAAACTTGACCGAGAGGCAGAAGATGATTTTGCGGATGTTCTCAGAGGAAAAGAATCTAAGCAGAGAAAGGCTTTGTGAGAAAACCGGATTGTCGGATGCCACCGCCAAGCGTGAAATAGCATTTCTCAAAAAGACTGGCTACTTGGAGCGTGTCGGCAGCCTTAAAACAGGACATTGGATAGTTGTTTCAAA
>VOFC01000186.1_pt1 | contig 142000 bp, 204 predicted proteins | sample 5384161 | NCBI WGS metagenome assembly VOFC01 (sample SAMN12384722, study PRJNA508395) | human gut metagenome | isolation source: healthy gut B | host: Homo sapiens | reverse complement strand
GTTTACTGGGGCTTCAATTCGGGCTTGCACCCCTCCTCTTAACCTTCCAGCACCGGGCAGGCGTCAGCCCCTATACGTCATCTTACGATTTAGCAGAGACCTGTGTTTTTGATAAACAGTTGCCTGGGCCTATTCACTGCGGCTCTCCTTTCAGAGAGCACCCCTTTTCCCGAAGTTACGGGGTCAATTTGCCGAGTTCCTTAACAACTCTTCTCCCGTTGGCCTTAGAGTTCTCCTCCTACCTACCTGTGTCGGTTTGCGGTACGGGCGCCTCAGATATTCGCTGAACTTTTCTCGCCTTATTCCAAGCATGCTTCGCGCTATCGCGCTCCCTTTCGCCCGGGGCTACCATCGCCCGGGTCACACCCTTCCTAAGTGTCCTTCAGTTTAAATCTTTTGGCGGCTACGGAATTTCTACCGTATGTGCATCGGCTACGCCTTTCGGCCTCACCTTAGCTCCCGGCTAACCAGAAGCGGACGAACCTTCCTTCTGAAACCTGAGGCTTTCGGCCATTATGATTCTCACATAATTCTCGCTACTCATTCCGGCATTCTCTCTTCTTTGCAGTCCACACGCACTTCCGCTCATGCTTCACCCCGCAGAGAACGCTCTCCTACCACGCGCGGCAAAGCCACGCATCCCAAGCTTCGGTATACGATTTAGCCCCGTTAAATCTTCGGCGCAGGGTCACTCGACCAGTGAGCTATTACGCACTCTTTTAATGAGTGGCTGCTTCTAAGCCAACATCCTGGTTGTCTGTGCAACCCCACATCCTTTTCCACTTAACCGTATTTTGGGACCTTAGCTGTGGGTCTGGGCTGTTTCCCTTTCGACTACGAAACTTATCTCACGCAGTCTGACTCCCGATCATCAATTATCCGGTATTCAGAGTTTGATAGTCTTCGGTAGCCTTTCGGCCCCTAGGACATTCAGTGCTTTACCCCCGGCAATCTAAATCGAGGCTAGCCCTAAAGCTATTTCGGAGAGAACCAGCTATCTCCGGGTTCGATTGGAATTTCTCCGCTACCCACACCTCATCACCGGCCATTTCAACGGACGTGTGTTCGGACCTCCATGGAGTTTTACCTCCACTTCATCCTGGACATGGGTAGGTCACCCGGTTTCGGGTCGAATACAACCGACTGCGGCGCCCTATTCAGACTCGCTTTCGCTGCGGCTCCTGACCTTAAGTCATTAACCTCGCCGGTCACATTCACTCGCCGGACCATTCTACAATAGGTACCCGATCACCCTTTGACGGGCTCTCGGTGCTTGTAAGCACAAGGTTTCAGGTTCTTTTTCACTCCCCTCCCGGGGTCCTTTTCACCTTTCCTTCACAGTACTGTTTCTCTATCGGTCACTGGGTAGTATTTAGGCTTGGAGGGTGGTCCCCCCGTGTTCCCACCGGGTTTCACGTGTCCGGCGGTACTCTGGATTCAGCTGGTTGATCTTCTCTTTCGCCTACGGGACTCTCACCCTCTTCGGTGTGCTTTCCCACACACTTCGGCTAGATACCTTCAATACCGTCCGCTGTCCTTACCCCGGAAGTATTTCTACCTCCGGTTTGGCCTCCTCCGCTTTCGCTCGCCACTACTCGCGGAATCTCGTTTGATGTCTTTTCCTCGCCCTACTTAGATGTTTCAGTTCAGGCGGTTCCCCGCGTACGACTATTTTATTCACCGCACGCTGCACGGATATTGTCCGTGCGGGTTGCCCCATTCGGATATCCCCGGATATATCGCTTGTTTACAGCTCCCCGAGGCTTTTCGCAGTTAGCCACGTCCTTCTTCGGCTCCCAGTGCCAAGGCATTCCCCTTGCGCTCTTCTTAGCTTGACCTTTTCTACAGAGCTTCCCGCTCTGCATTATGTGATCCTCTTTGTTTGTTCTCAACTCGAGTATTTTTTATGAATAGTAGTATTTTTGTTACCCTATTTTCTAACGTGCATGACTTTTCAAGACGGTTGTCATACACGCCTATCTCTCGTTTGTCTTTTCTTTGTTCAGTTTTCAAGGTGCGTTGTTCAGGATCAAATCCTGAATTCAGACAAATATCTTATTTATCTGAATTCAAACTTCAATCTTAAGTTCTGTAATTTTTTCTTGTTACAAGATTTTTCTTCGAAAAAATTTGGTGGGCTCAAATGGACTCGAACCATCGACCTCACGCTTATCAGGCGTGTGCTCTAACCACCTGAGCTATGAGCCCATCTTGGTGGAGATAAGCGGGATCGAACCGCTGACCTCCTGCTTGCAAAGCAGGCGCTCTCCCAGCTGAGCTATACCCCCGCTGATTGTCCGCTCTCATCCGAGCTGCGAACCTCAAAAATTAAACAACGATTCCCTATACTTTGAACCCTGCCGGCTTTCGCCGACCTGACCGGATTATGCGGATTCTACTCCGCATTTCTCCTTAGAAAGGAGGTGATCCAGCCGCACCTTCCGATACGGCTACCTTGTTACGACTTCACCCCAATCGCCAATCCTACCTTCGGCGGCTCCCTCCTTGCGGTTAGGATACCGACTTCGGGTATTACCGGCTCTCATGGTGTGACGGGCGGTGTGTACAAGGCCCGGGAACGTATTCACCGCGGCATGCTGATCCGCGATTACTAGCAATTCCAACTTCATATAGGCGAGTTGCAGCCTACAATCTGAACTGGGACCGTTTTTAGGGGTTTGCTCCAGATCGCTCTCTTGCTTCCCTCTGTTGACGGCCATTGTAGTACGTGTGTAGCCCAGGTCATAAAGGGCATGATGATTTGACGTCGTCCCCACCTTCCTCCATCTTGTCGATAGCGGTCTCATTAGAGTGCTCTTGCGTAGCAACTAATGACAAGGGTTGCGCTCGTTGCGGGACTTAACCCAACATCTCACGACACGAGCTGACGACAACCATGCACCACCTGTCTCGACTCTCCCCGAAGGGCACCTGATGCATCTCTGCTTCGTTAGTCGGATGTCAAGACCTGGTAAGGTTCTTCGCGTTGCTTCGAATTAAACCACATACTCCACTGCTTGTGCGGGCCCCCGTCAATTCCTTTGAGTTTCAACCTTGCGGTCGTACTCCCCAGGTGGAATACTTATTGTGTTTACTCCGGCACGGAAGGGGTCAGTCCCCCCACACCTAGTATTCATCGTTTACAGCATGGACTACCAGGGTATCTAATCCTGTTTGCTCCCCATGCTTTCGTGCCTCAGCGTCAGTTAAAGCCCAGTTGGCCGCCTTCGCCACTGGTGTTCCTCCGAATATCTACGCATTTCACCGCTACACTCGGAATTCCGCCAACCTCTACTTCACTCAAGAACAACAGTTTTGGATGCAGCTCCGGAGTTAAGCTCCGGTATTTCACATCCAACTTGCTGTCCCGCCTGCGCTCCCTTTACACCCAGTAAATCCGGACAACGCTTGCCACCTACGTATTACCGCGGCTGCTGGCACGTAGTTAGCCGTGGCTTCCTCTTTGGCTACCGTCATTTGTTCGTCACCAAAAACAAAGGTTTACAATCCGAAGACCTTCTTCCCTCACGCGGCGTTGCTGCATCAGAGTTTCCTCCATTGTGCAATATCCCCCACTGCTGCCTCCCGTAGGAGTCTGGGCCGTGTCTCAGTCCCAATGTGGCCGTTCAACCTCTCAGTCCGGCTACCGATCGTCGACTTGGTAGGCCGTTACCCCACCAACTATCTAATCGGACGCGAGTCCATCATTCAGCGGATTGCTCCTTTGGTATACAGAAGATGCCTCCTATATACATTATGCGGTATTAGCAGTCGTTTCCAACTGTTGTCCCCCTCTGAACGGCAGGTTACTCACGCGTTACTCACCCGTCCGCCACTAAGCTGTTATGGTCTTTGACCGAAGTCTCCGTCCAAAGCAGCTCCGTTCGACTTGCATGTGTTAGGCACGCCGCCAGCGTTCGTCCTGAGCCAGGATCAAACTCTCTGAAAATTTGTATCTCAAGTCTTACGACTTAAAATCTTTTCAAAGCTTAATCGCTTCTCAGTAACAACACTTTTGCGTGTTGTCCCGTTATACTTTAGAGTTTCTAACTCTCAAAAATTTTCGGGTTCTCTTTATAGTTATCGTTGTTTAATGGATGACAGGACCTATAGACTCTGTGCTCGGTGTAAAGACAGAACTTTCGCTTCGAAAGATCAGGAAGAAGACCACAGTAAAATTTGAATTGGCTGACGGTCCATGCAGGATAGATTGCGTTATATTCACGATCAACAAAGCAACCGGCAAAGCGCTTACCGTAAAGCGGCTGTCGATAAATGAAAATGATCTGAAAACTTACGGAAGGATCAATAAATGAAAAAATCAAATTATTAATTATATTGGCTGTTATAACGGCGGTGCTGTGTTCCTGCTCACCGGGGCAGCTTGCCAGTTCCCCTCAGCCGTCGACTCCCGGCAATGCCGACGACCAGGCGATAAAGCAGTTCAGTCTGCTGTACAGTGGAAGCGATCCGTTGAATCCTTACACTGCCGCGTCGCTGCAGAACAGACAGCTTGCATATCTTTTATACGATCCGCTTGTAAGACTGACGCCTGAGTTTCAGCCGGAATACATGTTGGCAGGCGGTATTGAACAGAACGGCAAAAGCGCCGTCATTACTTTGCGCCCGGCATACTTTTCCGACGGCACCGCCGTCACAGCCGACGATGGGTCTATTCGTACAAGCTCGCCATGTCGTCTGACACGGCGTATCCGACACAGCTTGCCGAGATAAAATCTTTCACAGCAGGCAGCAAAAGTACAATTAATGTGACGCTTTCAAAGGACGATCCTTATTTTGCAAACCTGCTTGATTTTCCGATCATAAAGTCCGGCTCGGATAAACTAACCGACAGCAACAACATACTGCTGCCGCCGATAGGCTCGGGAAGGTATGTGCCCGATCTTGATGCAGGCGTTCTGACTGCCAACGACTCCCCATTGCCGGAGCGCAGTCGGTCAAGACCATTGCGCTTATAAACGCACCTGACAGCGAGGTCATAAAATACAATCTCGAAGCCGGAAACGTCAGTATATACGGCACCGATCTTTCAGACGGAAAAGATACCGTCAATGGTCGGCAACTCCACTGCCGTCGGCTTGAATAACATAGTTTATGTGGGGAGTAAACACGGCAAACGAGCTGCTTTCCGATCCTGTGATGCGCTATGCGTTGTCGGCAGCACTTGACCGGGTAATATCTGCAGCAGTGCCTATTTCTCATATGCAACCGAGGCAACCGGTATATTCAATCCGCTCTGGCAGGACGCCAAGGGACTTCAGAATATTGAACCTTCTACAAATACGCAAAATGTTGTTGCTTATTTGAATAAGTTGGGTTATAATAGTAAAGATGCAGAGGGCTTTTTTGTAAATGACGGCAATAAGACCTTGACACTAAGCTTTATCTGCTACGGCGGAAACGAGCGGCGCCTTGCAGCCGCAAGGATGATCGCGGAACAGCTCAAAACGGAAGGCTTTAAAATAAATCTCAAAGAGCTTGACTGGGGCGGCTATACCGCGGCGCTGTCCTCCGGCAATTTTGATCTGTACATTGCCGAAACAAAACTTCTCGGCAACATGGATATAACCGAACTGGTCACACCGGGCGGCGCGCTTGCCTTCGGTATAAAGGAAAAGAGTGCCGAGCCTGCGGCTGACGATAATGCAACCGGCACAGACGGCGGAACCGATACCGGGGATACCCCTCAGCAGACCGAGCCGGCTGAGCCTGCCGAACCGGAAGTAACCGTGGCTGATGCCGTTGCAGGCTTTACGGCGGTCAGCTCTCCCTTGTCGATGTTTTGAGCGCCTTCAATACGGAAATGCCCATTATACCGATATGCTACCGGTCGGGCGTTACCGTTACCAAATCGTATTTAAAGGCTGACAATGTATCGTCGGTAACCGACGTATACTTTGGAATACAAGGAATAATGAATAAATAATACATTACAAACGGAGGTATGATTTATGATCGCTTATGAAACGAAAACAGGCACGATCACCGTGTCAAATGAGTATTTTGCCAAGCTCATAGGAAATGCGACTTCCTCATGCTTCGGTGTGGCAGGAATGGCGCCGCACGGCAGGCAGAAAATACGCAGACTGTTTTCAAAAAGGGATTATACCGACAGCGGAGTCAGAATATCCGGCAACTTTGACGTTATAAATGTCGATCTGCACATTATTGTGGCATACGGCATGAACATAAACGCAATAGCAAAAAGCATAACCGAAAAGGTCAAGTATGTCGTCACAGAGGCGACCGGGATCTCTGTCGGTAAAGTTACGGTCCGCATTGACGGAATCAAAGAATAATTGAAAAGTCAGGCGGCGTAACTGCCGCGATCCAAGGAGTTGTTAGTTTTGATAAACGGAAACACACTGCGTGACGCGTTGCTGTCCGGTGCAAATAACATCGTGAACTGCAAAAAGAGCGTCGATGAGCTTAATGTTTTCCCCGTTCCGGACGGTGATACCGGAACAAACATGTCTATGACAATCAGCAATGCCGCAAGAGAACTGATATTGCTTGACAATGAAACTGCCGGAAAGGTAGCGGCGGTCAACGCATCGGCGCTTCTGCGCGGTGCAAGAGGAAATTCGGGCGTTATCTTGTCGCTTCTTTTCCGCGGATTTTCCAAGGGTCTCAAGGGCAAAGAGTTTATGGACGCCGAGGCGCTGCGCGACGCCATAAAAGCTTGGTGTTGATGCGGCGTATAATGCCGTCATGAAGCCGACCGAGGGCACGATACTTACGGTTGCAAGGGTCGCCTCCGAATACGCGGATGCCGCCGTCTCTGAGGGCAAGGACGTTGTAGCCGTTTTTGAAGCCATGCTCGACGGTGCCAAAAAGGCTCTCGACGAAACGCCCGAGCTGCTGCCGGTTCTCAAAAAGCCGGTGTGGTCGACGCAGGCGGCAAAGGCTTTGTGGTCATACTCGAAGGCATGCTTTCCGTAATAAAGGACGGTAAGATGATAGAATCGCAAAGTGCCGAAGTTTCGTCACCTGCCGCCGAAAAGCGTAACGCTGCCGGAAGCACCGAGGCTGATATAACATACACATACTGCACGGAATTCATAGTGAAACGTGCCGCAGACTGTGCCGAGCCTGCCGCTTTGAGAGCCTATCTCTCGAAACCATAGGCGACTGCGTCGTTGTCGTTGACGACGATGAAATAATAAAGGTACATGTTCACACCGATCACCCCGGAAACGCCATTGAAAAAGGTCTGACCTTCGGTCAGCTTGTCAATTTAAAAATAGAAAACATGCGTGATCAGCACGAAAAGGGCAAAGCATGACGCTGAGGGCGAGGCTCCCAACAAGGCGGCTCCCGAAGCTGCGGCTTATGACAACGCTCCTGTTGAGATTGAAAAGCCGGTCGGTTTTGTAGCTGTTGCTGCCGGCGACGGTCTGCATGAATTGTTTGCCGATCTTGGCGCCGATATGATAGTAAGCGGCGGTCAGACAATGAATCCGAGCACCGACGACATACTCCATGCAATAGAGAAAACTCCGGCTTCGACCGTTTTCGTTCTTCCCAACAATAAAAACATAATCATGGCTGCCGAGCAGACCATTTCACTCAGCACAAGAAAGGTTATAGTCCTGCCCACCCGTACCATTCCGCAGGGCATATCCGCCATGCTGGCATTTGACCCCGAAGCAAACGACGAACAGAATGCCATAGCAATGCAAAAGGCTTATGAAAACGTTCAGACCGGTCAGATAACCTTTGCCGCACGCGATTCCGACTTTGACGGAAAGCAGATCAAAAAGGGAGAGCTGCTGGCTCTTGCAAACGGCAAGGTTGCCTTTACCGAGACCGATCTTGAAAAGTGCACTCTGCGGCTTGTAAAAGCCTCGGAAACAAAGACACCGCATTTGTAACACTTATCTACGGCAGCGATGTCTCTGAGGAACAGGCGGAACAAATCAGCTCTGCGCTTGAAGAAAAATTAGGTTCGTCGGTCGAAGTCACTCTTGTGAACGGCGGACAGCCTGTATACTATTTCATCATTTCGGTTGAATGATATGAATGCATCTGACAACATCAGATATTTAAAAGGCGTCGGCGAAAAGCGCGCTGAGCTGTTTTCGCAGCTCGGCGTGACTAATGTCGGCGCTCTTTTGCGTCTTTATCCAAGGGCATACAGGGACCGGACGAATCCTTTAAAGCTGTTTGAAGCACCGTTTGACCGTCCCTGCTGTATAAAGTGCAGGGTATGTACTCCGGTAAGCGAGACATTTATAAGACGCAACATGATACTTTACAAATTCAGCGTGAATGACGGCAGCGACACTGCCGAAATAACGCTGTTCAATAATAAGTATCTTGCCGGGAAAATAGTTGTGGGCAAAAGCTACCTGTTTTACGGTCAGGTGGTGAGAACGCTGTTTTCGTGTGAGATATCATCGCCTGAGATATACGACGAAAACGATCAGACCATAATGCCGATATATCCGCAAACGGCAGGGCTTTCTTCAAACGTGATAAGAGAAGCCGTCAAATCCGCGCTCGCATCCTGTGTGCTTAATGATCCGCTGCCGTGTTCCATGAGAGAAAAATACGGTCTTATGGAGCTTATGCCTGCATTACATGCAATCCATTTTCCGTCATCCGAAAAGGAAATCGCATTGGCAAGGAAACGGCTTGTATTTGAAGAACTGTTTTTTCTGCAGAGTGGAATACTTTTTTCAGAAAAGCAGCCGTGACAAAACTACAGGCGTAGTTATCAGCGGCAAGGATATCGGAAAGTTTGCAAGCCTCCTTCCCTTTACGCTGACCGAAGCGCAAAAAGGCGCAATAAAGGACTGCCTTGCCGACATGAAATCGGGGCGCCCCATGGCGCGGCTGGTGCAGGGCGATGTCGGTTCGGGCAAAACGATGGTGGCTGCGGCGCTGTCGTTCTGTGCCGCAAAGGAGGGCTGGCAGTCGGTCATTATGGCGCCGACCGAGGTGCTTGCCGCCCAGCATTTCAAGAACCTTTCGACACTTTTTTGAAGGAGAAGGCATATCGGTAGCACAGCTCACAGGCTCGGTCACAAAGTCCAAAAAATTTAAGCTAAAAGCCGCTGTTGAAAGCGGTGAGATCGACATAGTGATAGGCACACACGCCGTACTGCAGGACGATGTAAGGTTCAAAAATCTCGGTCTTATTGTGACCGATGAGCAGCACCGCTTCGGCGTTGAGCAGCGCACAAAGCTGTCTCAGAGAGGGAGCAATCCGCACATGCTTGTCATGTCAGCCACACCGATACCGCGGACAATGTCGCTGATATTTTACGGCGATCTTGATATAAGCGTGATAGACTCACTGCCAAACGGCAGGCAGCCTATAGAGACCTATCTTATAGGGCCCGACAAGCGCAGCCGCGCATATGCCTATATAAAAAAGCACCTTGACGACGGCAGACAGGGTTATATCATCTGTCCTGCCGTAGAGGAAAACGAAAAGATTGATCTTGCGGCAGCAACCGAATACTACGAAAATCTCAAAACCGGCGAATTTAAGGACTACCGCTTGGGTCTGCTGCACGGTAAGATGAAACCTAAGGAAAAGGATGCCGTGATGAGCGAATTTGCCGCCGGAAATATCGACCTGCTTATATCTACCACGGTTGTAGAGGTCGGCGTAGACGTTCCGAACGCAGTTATAATGCTCATCGAGAATGCCGAGCGCTTCGGTCTGTCGCAGCTTCACCAGCTGCGCGGCAGGATAGGCAGAGGAAGGCATCGCTCGACCTGTATTTTGCTTTCGTCGGTCACAGGCGGCGACACGGGCCGCAGGCTGAAATTCCTTTGCAGCACTACCGACGGATTTAAAGTGGCTGACGAAGATCTCAGACAGAGAGGACCGGGCGATTTTCTGGGTAAACGCCAGCACGGTCTGCCTGAGCTTAAAATTGCCGACCTGTCGGAAGATATGGTGCTTTTCAGAACCGCCGGGAAAGCCGCAAAGGAGCTGCACGAAACCGACCCACACCTCGAACTGCCGGAAAACAGGTGTTTAAGAACGGAAATAGGAAAAATGTTCCGCGCCGCAAACATTTACGGCTATAACTGACAAAAAGCACCTCCGAATTCATCTACCCATTAAGGGCAATAACTTATGAGCATGGGCATTCGAGGGCGAAGAATTCACCGGGATTAGTCTATTAAAGGCTTTTCCCGGTGCTTTTCTTTGCTTTTCAGGGGAAGAATACCAATTTTTTGCTGAATTCCTTGCAAAAAATCTCCCGAATTTGTTGCTCCCATCAAGTTGCTCAATCACTTCCCGAGAGAAAATCAAGAATGCCAAGCGATAATCATCGGCATCTTATATTGACAAAAAAAGAAAAATAAATATATAATGTACAAAAATACGTTTGTAAAAATCAACCAATATATTAAGGAGACGAAATCTGTGAAAACTACACAAGGTATTTTTGTAAGATCGGCAGCTGCGGTGCTGTGCTTTATCATGATACTTTGCTCGGCTGCCTGCTCTTCCTCAAAGGAGTCCGGTGAAACACCGACACAATCTGAACAATCAGGACAAACCGAGCAAGCCCCAAAAAAGGAACTTATGACAGAATTCAAATATTCCTTTAACTATACGGATTGGACTGTTCCGAAAACAGATGATGAGCCTTTCAAGGATATAAGCAAAATACCGTCCAACAGCGGAAAAAAATCGTGTATTTCAACATCGAAAACCGCGAGGCAACACCTATAAGTTACCAGCTTAAGCTTACAATGACCGAAGGTACGGCAGGAAGCGCAGAGTTTGGATACATCGTTCCCGTTCAGGCTGCGTACGAAACTTTAGGTTCCGCAGTCAGAAATATTATCGAATCAAACCCGCTTGATTCGGGATATGTTTTTTTCAAACACTCTTGGAGCCAATAAATCCGTCACCGTTGCTCTTGTGCTGTATTGCGCGGCAGGCACTGTCGGTGCCGAATCAAGGTTGAGCATTTCATATGACGCCTCTGCCGTTTCCGAATCAAATTAATCGCTGAAAGCTGCCGTCGGATACCACACAGAGTCGAAAACAGCATAACAAAAAAAGGGGCTGTCGCAAGAGCGAAAGATTCGCGAGCGGCAGCCCCGTTTTTCACTTTTTTATAATTATATATGACCGATATCGACGTGTTCACCGCCGGCGCATCGGTCGGCAGGGACAAGCTCATCCGAAAAATGTATCATTATATTATCGTCGTTTGCAAGTCTTGTCTGCAGCTCCTTTATATCGACAAGCGCTATCGGCTGCTTTCGGTCTATTGAAATAACCGCCGCCTCGGCTGCTGCCTGACCGGTAAGTATCGCAGGCGGTATTACCCTTATGACGTCCCATGCGTACCCTTCCCCTGCGGCACTGCGTCCGGCAGTTATGAGGTTGGGGTATTCTTTTCTTGTGAGCGACCGAAGCGGTATTTCATAAAGAAAATCGCGGCGGTCAAAGTCGTTTATGGCACATACCGAGTCATCGAAATGCCTGTAGCAATCCGACTCTTTTCAAGGTATAATCGCCGTCTATCCGGCAGGTCGTTCTGAAGTTCGGCATGAGCGGCAGCATGGCGACCTCACGGCTGTTGCGGTCATCCTTTTTCAGCTTTTCGAGCATGGTCAGCTGATTGTCGATGAGATAATCGGAGACCTCCTCGACGGTCAATCCGCTCCACATCGGCTTATCTGCAGGCTGGTTGTGGCCGTAGAGGTCTATGCAGCCACCGGCAATGGTTGTGAATGCCTTTTCAATACTCTGAGCTTTTACAGCCTTTTCACAATCGGTAAGTGTTATCTTTTTGCCGAGATAGGTGTAATAGTTCCTGCCCTTCACAGTCGGCACACCGGCACGGCGCAGTATATCGGCGTCACCCGTGACATCTATCACAACATCCGCCTCATAATACTCTCTGCCGGATTTACTTTCGGTGACAATTCCTTTGCATACATTGCCCTCCATAACCGGCTCAGACGCTATGCAGTCAAACAGAAGATCGACCCCTGAATTTTTTATCATTTCGGTAAGCTGAAGCGCAAATATGTAGGGAGAATACCGCTGTATATATCTCACATCGGTAGGATGATCCGGCTCACCGTTTTTCCATTCGTCGGGTATCGTGTCGTAGCCGTATTTTGCCGACTCTCTGACCCACTCCTCGCAAAGCCCGAAAATTATCTGCTTACCTCTGCCGTTGCACATGGGCACAAAAAAGATTTATAAGCCCCAGTGTCGCAAGTCCGCCGAGGATGTTGGACTTTTCAAGCAGCAGAACGCTTTTTCCGCGCTTCACCGCAGTCAGTGCGGCTGCCACACCTGCCACGCCGCCTCCGGCAACGATAATATCGTAATGTCTTTTACATTCAAGTTCGGTGATCAGTCTTATACTGCTCATAGCCTTCTCCTTATACCTAAAAAAATCACAGGCAGCCGCCAAGGCGACCGCCTGTCATATAATTTATTTTGCGTAATCAACAACCCTGTTTTCTCTTATCAGATTTACCTTTATCTGACCCGGATAATCGAGGTTGTTTTCTATTTCCTTTACGATATCACGCGCAACAATCACCATCTGGTCGTCGCTGACAGCCTCCGGCTTTATGATGATTCTTATTTCACGTCCTGCCTGAATGGCGTATGACGACTCAACACCGCTGAAGGAATTGGCGATTTCCTCAAGCTTTTCAAGACGCTTTATGTAGCTTTCGATGTTTTCACGTCTTGCACCAGGACGTGCAGCGGAAATAGCATCCGCAGCCTGAACAAGGCATGCGATAACCGTCTTAGCCTCAACATCTCCGTGGTGTGCATGTATGGCATGGATAACGGCCTCGCTTTCCTTATACTTCTTGGCGATCTCAACGCCAAGCTGTATATGCGAGCCTTCCTGCTCATGATCAACAGCCTTGCCGATATCGTGCAGCAGACCGGCACGCTTTGCAAGCGCGACATCCTCACCAAGCTCGGCAGCCATAAGTCCGGACAGGTGACATACCTCGAGCGAATGATTAAGTACGTTCTGACCGTAGCTGGTCCTGAAATGCAGACGTCCGAGCAGCTTTACAAGCTCGGGATGCATGCTGTGCACTCCTGCCTCAAGCAGCGCTCTTTCGCCCTCCTGCTTTATGGTGCGATCGACCTCGGCTCTTGCCTTTTCAACCGTTTCCTATCCTTGCCGGATGTATGCGTCCGTCAACTATCAGCTTTTCGAGAGCAATGCGCGCAACTTCGCGGCGTACGGGATCAAAGCTTGACACTGTTATGGCTTCGGGCGTGTCGTCAATTATAAGATCGACACCGGTAGCCGTTTCTAAAGCTCTTATATTGCGTCCTTCGCGTCCGATTATCCTGCCCTTCATTTCATCGTTTGGCAGTGACACGACCGACACGGTTGCCTCCGACGAATGATCGGCAGCGCAGCGCTGTATAGCCATTGATATCATCTCTGGCGTAGGTCTCGGCTTCATCCTTGAATTTCTGATGATACTCCGAAATTTTGAGCGCTTTTTTCATGCTGCAGCTCGCCGTCAAGAAGATCAAGCAGCTGTGATTTTGCCTGCTCGGCAGTATAGCCCGATATTTTCTCGAGCATATCGAACTGACTTTTTTTGAGCTGTTCAGCCTCAGCCAGACGTTCGTCAACCACCTTTGCCTTTTCCGCTATTTTGTTTTCTTTGTTTTCAAGGTTTTCAACCTTGCGGTCTATTGCCTCTTCCTTTTGCTGAATTCTATGTTCCTGTCTCTGTACCTCGGAACGGCGCTCACGCAGTTCCTTTTTCGGTTTCGTTACGCGATCTTATGATCTCGTCTTTAGCTTCCAGTATGGCTTCCTTTTTCTTGGCTTCGGCATTTTTCATAGCGTCGTTAAGAATACGGGTAGCCTCTTCCTCCGCCGAGCCTATTGCCGCTTCGGCGGTTCTGCGGCGGTGTGCCACGCCGAGCACGAATGCAAGGATCGCGGCGACAAGAGCCACAGCTCCCTCAATGATATAAATCATGGGGTTACCTCCTTTATATTAACCGCTGTTGTTCCCGCCGCGTTGATATAGAAAAAACAAACATTCAAGGCGCACGGATATACCGGCCGCGTGTCCGCCGGGTATGTAAACAGACAAAAAAGCCGAACCGTTCGCCAAATAGGTCCTGCTTGTCCCGAGCACATCCTTATATATTTTATTACTTTAAAGGCTTTATGTCAAGACACTTTTGTATAAATTGTAGAAACACACGTTTCATATACACAATATGCTGTGTCACACGGCACTTTTATTTGTATTTGTTCCGTATAAATGTAAAAAAATCCTTGAAATAGGAACGCATATATATTAAAATAGGTAGGTGGTACAGACGTTTAGGTACCGGTATATCCGACGTCGGCACTTTCAATTACATACTACAATGTACGGTGATGAAACATGGTAAAATACCCGAGCTTTCAAAGGCGGAAGCACAAAAGGAATACAGCGTTGTAAAAGCGGCGTATGAGCTGCTTTGCAGCAAGGGACTTGAGCTTGATATGTCACGCGGCAAACCGGGACCCGATCAGCTGACGATAAGCACCGATGTGCTTGATCTTGTGAACAGGGACAACGGCTTTCGCAACCGCGACGGTATAGATTGCAGAAATTACGGCGGACTGGACGGGCTTGTCGAATTAAAGGAGCTGTTTTCACAGATACTTGAGGTGCCTGAGAATCAGGTCATAGTAGGCGGCAACTCCTCACTGAATATGATGTTTGACATTATAAGCCAGGCGATGACGCACGGAATGAGCGGCGAAAAGCCTTGGATGCTGCAGGGCGGCGTTAAATTTTTATGCCCCGTTCCGGGATATGACCGGCATTTTTCGATATGCGAACACTTCGGCATCAAAATGATAAACGTTCCTCTGAAAGCTGACGGACCGGACATGGATATGGTCGAGGAGCTTATAAAGGATGAAAAGGTAAAAGGTATATGGTGTGTGCCAAAATACTCAAATCCTGACGGCATAGTATACAGCGATGAGGTCGTAAAGCGCCTTGCTGCTATGCGTCCGGCGGCAAAGGACTTCCGCATAATGGGATAACGCATACGCCGTTCACCCGATATTCGGTGAGTGTGATCACCTGCTCAATATATATGACGAGTGTGTGCGCAACGGCGATCCGGACAAGGTCATACTGTTTGCATCGACCTCAAAAAATCACATTCCCCGGCGCCGGTGTTGCGGCGCTCGGATGCAGTCAATCAAATGTCGCCGCAATAAAGAAAAGAATGAGTTATCAGACCGTAGGTCCCGATAAAGCTCAATCAGCTTCGCCATGCGAGAATGTTCCCCGATATAGACGCCGTGAATGAGCACATGCAGCTTCACGCCGCAGCCATGAGGCCTAAGTTCCAGACCGTGCTTGACGGACTTGAGCAGCAGCTCGGCGAACTGGGTATCGCCACATGGACCCATCCCAACGGCGGATATTTCATAAGCATGTTTGTGGAAAAAGGCTGCGCGAAGCGCGTCGTATACCTCTGCAAGCAGGCAGGGCTCAACCTTACACCGGCAGGCGCCACATATCCTTACGGTATCGATCCGGATGACAGCAATATAAGAATTGCCCCGTCATTCCCGCTTCCTGCCGAGCTAAAGACCGCGACCGAGCTGTTGTGCACCGTCACAAAGCTGGTGAGTCTCGAGAAAATACTCAGCAAAAACTGAGTATTATGCGAAACTTTGCATATTTTGCATTGACTTAAAGGCAAAAAAATTATATAATCTATTTATTATAGGTCGGTGCGACCGACCTTTAATGCAGAAGCGCCCCTTATCGGGACGTATAATAAACTGGAGGTTTTGCGATGAAGCGCAATAACAAAAGCATCGGCAAGCCGGCGTTCTTTATTGTCACAATACTTGTGCTTGCCTTTTCCTTCGCCGCATTTTTCGGAATTTCCGATTACTACGGCGATACAAGAAAGGTATATATAAAGGGCACTGAGGATATCCGCTGGGGCATAGATATCAGCGGCGGTGTCGAGGCTATTTTTTCACCCGATAAAGAGGAGTCGGAAATCACCGACGAGGATATGGACTCAGCCAAAAGCATAATCGAGACCCGTCTTGTCGGCAAAAACATAACCGACTATGAAGTGTATACCGACTATGACAGCCATCAGCTTATAGTCCGCTTCCCGTGGCAGTCGGATGATGACAGCTATGATCCGACCGCTGCCATAAACGAGCTTGGCGAGACTGCCATGCTCACCTTCTACAAAGGTCAGACCAACACAGGCGACGTCGTCCTGCAGGGCTCGGACGATATAGAGAGCGCGTCTCCGGGCTACGATCAGAAGAAAAAGGGTATGTGGTGCAGCTCAGGCTGACCGAAGCCGGAAAGCAGAAATTTGCAAAGGCGACCGCTGAACAGCTGAACGGTTACATTTCCATATACATGGACGATACTCTTCTGTCAGCTCCTCAGGTCAACAGCGTTATAAGTGACGGCAATGCGATAATCACCGGCATGGAAGACGCCAATGCCGCAAAGGACCTCGCAACAAAGATCAACGCCGGTTCGCTCCCCTTTGCACTTACCGTTGACGATTCAAAGCTGCAGGTCATTTCTCCCGTGCTCGGCGAACAGGCATTAAGGGTCATGCTCATCGCAGGTATCGTGGCATTTGCTCTTATATGCGTGCTCATGATATTCCGCTACCGTCTGCCGGGTGTTATTGCCTGTATTGCTCTGTTCGGTCAGGCTGCCGGTATGATAGCATGCATTTCGGGATTTTTCCCCGGTATCCCCAGTTTTACGATGACATTGCCCGGTATAGCCGGTATCATACTTTCGATAGGCTTCGGTGTTGACGCCAACGTTATTTCCGCCGAGCGTATCAAGGAAGAATTCAAAAAAGAAAGACCATTGACGGCGCCGTGTCACAGGGCTTCAGCAACGCCTTCAGCTCAATACTTGACGGTAACCTTACCAACGTTATCGTTGCGGTGGTTCTGCTTGCCGCATTCGGCACTCCGGACAGCGCACTTTCCAAGGCCTTCAATTTTATATTCCCCTTCCTCAGCGCATCTGTTACCGGTAATATATATTCCTTCGGATACACTCTTATCACCGGTGTTATATTCAACTTCATCATGGGCGTTACAGCTTCGCGCTATATGCTTTGCGGAATATCCCGTTTCAAATTTTTCCGCAAGCCCTGGATGTACTGTTCGGCTCCCAAAAAGGAACGCAAAGAGTTCGACTTTGTCAAATTCTTCAAAAAGTCGCTTTGCATCACCGGATGCATACTGATTGTCGGTATCGTCTTCACCTGCATACGCGGTGTCAAGTCGGATATCACCTTTGCCGGCGGCAGCCGCTTCACCTATTCGTTTGAAGGCGACATAAATGCCGACGACGCTGCAAACACCGTAAACGAAAAGCTCGGAGTAAAGCCGGTAGTCACCCAGAATTCCGACTTCTCGGGCAACAGCAAAAAAGCTGGTTCTTACCTTCAGCGGAGATATCACCGCTGAGGCTGATGCGGAGAAGCTTAAATCGCTCCTTGCCACGGCAAGCGATGACAGCAGCACCGACAGCACCGACAACAGCGACACCTCGACCGATGCCAATTCCGAAAAAATGATCGAGGTACAGACCGCACTTACAAAGATACTTACCGACGCGTATCCGGATAACACCGTAAAGCTCAACGAGTCAAATACGGTAAACCCGACGCTTGCTTCGTCGTTCTTTATAAAGAGTATCGTTGCGGTTCTGTTTGCCGCAGTGTTCGTTGTACTTTTTATATAGGAATACGTTTCCGCAAAATCGGCGGTGTATCGGCAGGCGTGTTCTCATTCGTCGCACTTCTGCACGATATAATCGTTGCCTTCTTTGTAATGACCATATTCGGTCTTGAGCTTGACACCAACTTCTTCGCGGTAGTGCTCACCCTTCTCGGTTACTCGCTCAACGATACCATCGTTATATTCGACCGTATCCGTGAAAACAAGAAGTTCTTCCCGACCCTTTCGGTCAGAGAAAACGTCAACAAGAGTATCAACGAGACCCTTGCAAGGTCGGTCATGACGGCGGTGACGACGTTTGTCGCTATCATCGCGGTCGTCGCGGTTGCCGAATTCTTCGGTGTGACTGCCCTTCGCAGCTTCGCACTTCCGATGGCATTCGGCATCATATCCGGCTGCTACTCATCGGTGTTTATTTCCGGTCCGCTGTGGGTTGTCTGGAGCGAAACAAAAGCCAAAAAACAGTCCAAATCTTCGGTAAAATAGTAACAGTAAAAGGAACGGAGTGCTGACCACACCCGTTCCTTTTTTTCTGTTTACTTTATTACTATGATCCCGTTCGTGTATTCGGCACCGCTTGGATCCGGTGCCGCAAGGGACAAAGAGTACACTTCCGTTGCCTTACATTCAAAGTCGAATTCCTTTGATTCCTTAAGACTTGTCGCTCTCATAATTATCGGTACCGGGCAGGTCTTTTCTTGCCCTTTCAAGTACGTTTGCCCCTGTTCTGTTCAATCCCAGTATCCTTATATACCGGGGAGCGTAGGGCTGGTCCTCTCTTTTTTCTCTTAAAAGAGCCGAAAGCACGAGCCGTCTTAGCCTTGCGTTGGTGTACCTTTTGGTGGCTGCATTTTTATAAAGCTCATCAAGGGTGGAGCTTATTCTGGCGGCGCCGTATATCCTGTTTTCTATCCCCTCGCTTATGTCCGGCAGCAGCGCCAGTTCCTGAGGCGCAGACATTTTAAGGGTCATGAGTATCGCCTTTTCTATTCTTTTTTATATCCGATATCTTTCCGTTCTCTATATCACGGAGTAGCACCCCGGCGGCATTTTTGGGCATGAAGTCCAACATTTCCGAAGTCCTGCCGTCACATATAGTGCTTCTTGAGCCTGCTTGCAGAGCATACGCCGTCCGCTGCGGTTTCGGAGTCGTGCCCGGCGCCCACCCTTTTATCGCCTCAAATTCCATTTTTGAGTTAAGATCTTTAGCGGCGTTTATATATTCTATTGCCAGTGTGTCGTTTGGCGAACGCAGCAGCTCACCACAGCCGCAAAGTTCATTTACTGCTGTTTCGCGTGCCCTGGCAAGCGTTTCTTTAGTGCCGAGCAGCTCTTTTACCGCCCTTTCGAACTGTGATGACCTTGTGCAGTATACCGTTTTCATTATTTTTTGTGATATCTCCGCACTCACTACCGAAAACAAGCGCATCCGCCGTAAGTGCATTCGCAATATAAACGCCGCCTGCCGCAAACCGCTGGGCTGACGACATTGCAAAGGAAGTGGGAAGCTCGGCTACAAGATCATATCCGCATAAAAAGAGCCTGCCTTGCCCTTGAAAATTTTGATATTATTGCGGTATCACCGCGCTGCACCCAGTTGCCGCTCATGACGGCTATTACGGCGTCTGCACCGCGCCTTTTAGCTTCGTTTGCAATCATTTCATGTCCGTTATGGAACGGGTTGAACTCTGCAATAACTGCGGCGACCTTCATACTGTCACTTTCTTTCCGAAATCACTTGAAAAACTGAATCAAATGCTGTATTATAGTTTGTGTCGGATCCTATGGACAAACAGGATCTGACATCCGTTTGATAATATTTTAATCGGTTTTGCCCACAATTTCAACATTAAAGTGCGGCAGGATCTGAAAGGATGTAAAATATGAAGATATTGGTAGTCAATGCCGGCAGCTCGTCGCTCAAATATCAGCTTATTGATATGGACAACGAACAGGTCATTGCAAAGGGACTTTGCGAAAAAGATCGGTCTTGAAGACAGTGCGATCAAGCACAAGGCAGCCGACGGCAGAGAATATGCCGCAGTGCGCCCCATGCCCACATTCCGAGGCTTTTGATGCCCTTATGTATGCACTTTGCGAGAGCGATGCCAAGGTCATAAGCTCCTACAGCGAGATAGGCGCTATCGGCCACCGCGTCGTTCACGGCGGAACGCATTTCAACAAGTCATGCCTTGTGACCGATGAGGTTGCAAAAGAGGTAGACGAGCTCAGAGAGCTTGCGCCGCTGCATAACCACGCACATTATCTCGGCATCGAAGCATGCACGAAGGTGTTTGGCAAGAAAGTTCCCCAGGTCGTTGTTTTTGACACCGCTTTTCATCAGAACAATGCCGCCCAAGGCGTATATATTCGGTCTCCCCTATGAATACTATGAAAAGTACAAGGTCCGCCGCTACGGCGCGCACGGCACCTCGCACAAGTATGTCAGCGAGCGCTGCGCCGCAATAATGGGCAAGGATATAAAGGATCTTAAAATAGTCACCTGTCATATAGGCAACGGTGCGTCCATCACCGCTGTTGACGGCGGAATATGCGTTGATACCTCAATGGGCTTTACGCCGCTCGGCGGATTCGTAATGGGCACACGTTCCGGCTCACTTGATCCTTCGGCTCTTACCTATATCGCCAAAAAGGAAAACATGACTCCGGACGAGGTTTCGGACATGTGCAACAAAAAGTCGGGCATGCTCGGCATTTCGGGCGTTTCAAGCGACAACCGCGATATATCGGCGGCAGCCGAGGCAGGCAATGAGCATGCAAAGCTGGCAGGCGAAATACAGCACTATCAGATAACAAAATTCATCGGTTCGTATATTGCCGCTATGGGCGGAGTTGACGCAATAGTGTTTACCGCCGGTATAGGTGAAAACGACCCCGAGCTGCGTGCCGACGTTTGCTCGCACTTCGGATTCATGGGCGTAAAGATAGACGCCGAAAAGAACAAACTTCGCGGCGAAGAGGTCGAGATTTCGACTGAGGACTCCTCTGTCAAGGTCTATGTTATCCCGACCAATGAGGAGCTTGCGATAGCCAAAGATACTCTTGCTATAGTAAACGCTATGAAATAATTTCACATTTCAAGGAGACAGATATGGCAGATATTAAACACGATATACTTTCCGGCAAATATGATGCCGCGTTTTCGAAAATGTACCGCGACTCGGCTGCGGCAAGAGAGCGTTACGCAGCTGCCGTGGACAGCTTTGAGGCTATCTACGGAAAGCGTGACGGGCTGCGCCTGTTCAGCGCTCCGGGACGTACGGAGGTTGGCGGAAATCATACCGACCACCAGCACGGCTGCGTACTGGCAGGCAGCGTCGATCTTGACGTCATTGCCGTCGTCGCACCTACATCCGACGGCTCGGTAAGGGTAAAGTCCGAAGGCTACGACGAGGATTCGTTCAACATTTCCGACCTTGACCCTAAAAAGACCGAATACGGAATGGCTCTTGCGCTCATTCGCGGAATGTGCGGAGAATTCAAAAAGGACGGATACTCAATAGGCGGCTTTGTCGCATATACAACGTCGAATGTCCTTAAAGGCTCCGGCCTTTCATCGTCAGCGGCATTTGAGGTACTGATCGGCAACATACTGTCGGGACTTTATAACAGCGGAAGCGTCGATCCGGTTGAGATCGCGAAAATAGCGCAGAGAGCCGAAAACATTTACTTCGGCAAACCCTGCGGACTTATGGATCAGATGGCAAGCTCGGTCGGCGGATTTACCGGAATAGACTTTTGGACCCTCAAAAGCCTGTGATTGACAAGGTCGTTTTTGACCTTGCCGCACATGGGCACAGCCTTGTGATAGTCAACACCGGCGGCAACCACGCCGATCTTACCGGCGACTACGCCGATATAACGATCGAATGCCGCAGGGTATCTGAGTATTTCGGAAAGCAGTTTCTTCGCGATGTCAGTGAGGATGAATTTTATTCCGACCTTGCCTCGGTAAGAAAGGCAGCAGGCGACCGTGCGGTGCTCAGAGCCATACATTTCTTTGCCGAAAACAAGCGCGCTATAGCCGAGAAAAAGGCTCTGACAGAAGATAGGTTTGCTGATTTTCTCGCTATATGCAAGGAATCGGGCAGGTCATCGTTTGAGTATCTGCAGAACGTATACTCGCCATCAAACCCCAAAGAGCAGGGACTGTCTCTTGCCCTTGCCGTTGCGGAAAGGACGCTCGGTGACCGCGGAGCGTACAGAGTGCACGGCGGCGGTTTTGCCGGAACTATTCAGGCATTTGTCCCCGACGATCTTCTGGAAGAGTATCTTACTTCTATGAGATCGGTGTTTGGTAACGATTCGTGCTATGTTTTAAACATTCGTCCCGTAGGCGGAACCGAAGTAAAAAGCATAACACCTGGCGGAAACATCTGTAAAACGAAACGGGTAAAGGCACTATGCCTTTACCCGTTCTGCTTTTTTTCGGGGCATGATTTTGTTTTTTTCGATACAAGGCGCCGAAAATATCAACATATAGTCTTTAAATATTCAAAATCTTTCATATTTTGTAGGTTTGTCAATGATGTGTTACAAAAATCAGAAAACTTCGCCGAAGGATAAAAAGGAATACAAATAATCGGCAGGAGATTTCCAGTTAAGAGGGCGTATAGGGAAATTATTGTACTTTCTGTTGTGAACAGCAAGTTGCTTTTAAAGTCATCAAAAGAGTAAAATGAATGAGTAGCATAGAAGTATTCGTTATCTTTGCGATGTGAACGCTCTACCTACCGTTGTGTCTGGGAGTGTACGGTTTTATCAGCTTGTGCTTTATGCCACACTGTTTGAGGCGCGCCTCAAACAGTGTGGGTGTCGGCTTTTCGGTATTGCCTAAGCTTTTAGTAAATTCCGAGCCGTTGTCGGTTTGAACACATTGTATCTTAAAAAGGAAATTTTTTTATAAGGTGTTCAAGAAAAATGGCAGAGGAATATGTGCTGTGTTCCTCAAATGCTTCCAAATACCTAAAGCGTGAATACTCATCTATTGCGGTATATTGGTAAAATTTTTTGCCCTTTTGCATCACCTACCATACACACCTCCGGTACAAATTTAACATCTATTTGAACTCTTTGACCGGGGAATTGCATTTGTTCATATTGTTTTGCCACATACTTTGGGTTTGGCGGTTTAACAGCCATTTGACCTTGTCTGCGTAAAATGCGATATAAGCCCGTCACCGAGCGAGTATATCCTCTTTGGCGCAGCTTTACCCAAAAAACCACCAATCCGGCGTTCATATTACGCTTTCGCATATCTGCAATTAGTTTTAATTCCTCTGCCGTATGTTCATTAGGGTGATGGTGCGGTCGGTGTGATTTGTCTGCTAATGATTGCAGCGTTCCGTCATATCTTTTCTGCCAACGGTAAATATACTGACGGTTTGTTTTGTATCTGATTGCCGCTTTTGTTACACCTTTTTTTATTTGCATAGTTAATTAGGGCTTGACGGTACAGCATTGTTTGTGTTACAGTATTCATGACGAATGGTGCTTCCTTTCAGTTGGTGTCGCAACTTTAACTGTAACACAGAAAGCTCCATTCGTCACTCTTTTTTTTTAACCTCTGTAACACATCTATTGTAAACCTACATTAAATATTCAAAATCTTTCATATTTTCTATTGAATTAATCGGAGCAATGAGATATAATGTTATTGATTTCGGAATTTTTTCAGCCCATAAAATAAAAGAGGAATTGTTATGATTGATATTTTAAATTTAGCCGTCAAAGGCGGCACTGTCGCCGAAAATTTCAAGCAATACGGCGGTACGGTCACCTTGAGCGGACTTATAATTGTTTTTGCAATGCTCATCCTTTTCGTGTTTGTAATAGCGGCATTCGGTGCGATAATGAGCCGCACTGCCGGAAAGCCCAAAAAGGCAAAGCCTGCGGCGCCCAAAACCGAAAGTAAGCCTGTACCGAAGAAAAGTGCTCCGGCTCCGGCTGCAACTGCGGCTTTGGCTCCCGTAAACGGTGTTGACGATGAGACGGTTGCCGTAATTTCAGCCGCCGTAGCCATGATGTATGAGGGCACGGGTAAAATTCCGGTTATACGCTCGGTAAAACCTGCGGCAACAGGCGTCCGCAGCGCATGGAAAACAGCCGGCGTGCTTAACAACACCCGTCCGTTCTGACGAAAGCCCCAAGTATTAGAGAGAGTATGGTGTCAATATGGAAATATTTAATACGGTTGTGGGAATCTTAAAAAAGATTCCGGTCTTGTAGCTCTTTTCACGGCCGACGGTTGGAAAAACGGCGTGATGATACTTGTGGCATGCGGGCTTTTGTTCCTTGCCATTCACCCGAAGTTCCAGTTCGAGCCGCTGCTGCTTCTGCCCATTGCATTCGGCATGCTGCTTGCAAACCTGCCTCATGCCGGAATGTATCATTCCGAAATATGGGCCATTCCGGAAGTGACCGGGGGAGTAGCCGAAGCCTTTGATTACTGGACATTTGACGGGAGCTCCTTCCACATAATTGCCGGAAATGTCCTGCGCGACGGCGGAATTCTCGATATTCTGTACCTTGGCGTAAAGCTCGGTATTTATCCTCCGCTTATCTTCCTCGGCGTCGGCGCAATGACCGACTTTGGTCCGCTCATTGCCAATCCTAAGAGCTTTTTGCTCGGTGCTGCCGCACAGCTCGGAATATTCGCGGCATTCCTCGGTGCCCTGGCACTCGGAATGACCCCTGCCGAAGCTGGCTCGATCGGTATAATCGGCGGTGCCGACGGTCCTACCGCGATATTTGTAGCATCAAGGCTTTCTCCGCAGATATTGGGGCCTATAGCCGTTGCGGCATATTCCTATATGGCGCTCGTACCTATCATACACAGCCGCCTATCATGCGTGCCCTCACGACAAAGAAGGAGCGCGCAGTCAAGATGGATCAGCTGAGGAACGTCTCCAAAACCGAAAAAATAATATTCCCGATACTTGTTACCATAATAGTATCTCTTCTGCTTCCGGATGCTGCATCGCTTGTCGGCATGCTTATGCTCGGAAACCTGTTTAAGGAGTCGGGCGTTGTTGACCGCCTCAGCAAGACCGCTCAGAACGAGCTTATGAACATTATCGTTATTTTCCTGGGACTCACAGTCGGAGCGACCACAACCGGTTCGACCTTCTTAACGGTCTCGACCCTTAAGATAATCGCCATGGGACTTTGTGCATTTGCAATCGGAACTGCAGGCGGCGTCCTGTTCGGAAAGCTTATGTATGTTGTCACCAAGGGAAAGGTCAACCCTCTTATTGGCTCCGCCGGTGTTTCGGCAGTACCTATGGCTGCCCGTGTTTCACAGAAGGTCGGACGTGAGGAAAACCCCCAACAACTATCTGCTTATGCACGCTATGGGTCCAAACGTTTCCGGCGTTATCGGATCGGCAGTTGCAGCAGGCGTTCTTCTGAAGCTTTTAGGCTGATAGCAGCACAGTTTACAGTTATAACAAACCCCGGTGGAAACACATCCGTTTCCACCGGGGTTTTTGATGTTGCGGCATATTAAAGATAAATTTTAATTTATCTGCGTAATGAAATATTGTCAAACATAGGGCAGGGGCTCGTTTCCTGCCCTGCGTCCTTCAATATACCTGTTACGCTGCTAAACTAAAATTTTATCAGTATAAAAATTTGTGCGCCTTACGGAAAGGCGCACAGCGATGTGTCGGGATCCGGTTATTCTGATATACTTTTTATAATAAGCTCTGCCGGCTTTATCGTTCCAGTGCAGGCAGTCTGTCCCCACAGCAGTCGTGCTGATATTTTTATATCGCCTGCGCGCTCTGTCGACCGTATAAGCACTGTGGCTATTCCGGCTTCGGCACAAACGGGATTTGCGCCTATCTCACTGTCGCCCACGATAACTCCCTCACCGCTTATTTCAAACAGTATGGGTTCACTGTCCGATGTGAAGGGCACGACACTGCCGCTGTCATCAATCAGCTTGCAGCGCACGGCTATTGTATCCGATCCGTCGGCAATAAGGTCGATACCCATGTTATCTGCCTCAAGCCGCAGCTCCCTTTGCGACGCCCGGAGAGCGTACGGAAGCCTCAGCCACCTGATTGCCTCCGACATACGCCTTTGCAACAAGGGTCGACCTTGCGCGCTTTTTAAAGCGCTGCCTTACGTTTTCAAACGTGAACGGCGGATGTGCCACGGCAAGACTGTCGGGTCTGCGGCGTTCGACAAGCTGCCCGTCGCAGTACAGCTCGATCTCCTCGGCGTTTGATATCACCGTTACATCAGAAGGACTCGTCTCCGCCCACCAGTTGGCAATAAACAGAATATCGCCTATCTTACTGCGGTCGACCTGACTCTGCATAAAATAATAGCTGAATTTAGGTATCCTGAACAGGTCAAGATGTCCGCCCCAGCAGGGATTTATATGGTATCCACGGTTATGCGCTATGCCCGGCCAGACGCCGTAGCCGCACAGCCGCTTGTTATTGTAGACATCGATATAAAGGTTCGCGCCGTCGTCCGGAGCATTAAAATCACGCACCATGCGCTTGACCGACTGAACCATGGGAAAGTCGCCCCAGCCGCGCTTTATGCGCCATATGCTGCTCTGATTTGTGAAATCGTCAGGTGCGTCGCCGTATTCTCTTATCCACATCGGTCTCGGCGTGTCGTCCTTCTGCTCACAAAGACCGTACCTTTCGTGCCATGTGCCAAGCATGTCGGGATCGTAGTTGCAGTAAGGCTATATCGGTGGGCCCGTAGTCTGACGCCGTATAGCACGGATCGTACGGGTACTCCTCGTGCACAGCCTTGTGGAAGGCAAGCTGAATATCGTATGACATCTGCGATTCGTTGAGCACCGGCTCCCATATAAGCACCGACGGATTGTTGCGCTGCCACCGCACTATGTCGCGCATGTTTTTACCGCCTCGTCGACAAATGCGCCCGGCTCGCAGTATTGCCAGCCCGGATTGCTCACAATAAGCGTTATGCCGAGCCTGTTGCGAGGCATCGGTCACGGCATGGGAAAACGGATAATGGGATCTTATGTTTTCGGTGCCCATTTCCTTTAGCTTCATCATATCCCTGAGCAGCAGATTATCCGGCACGGCGTTGCCTATATAAGGCCACGTCTGGTGATAGTTGACTCCTGAAAATCGATGGCTCTTGCCGTTGAATATAACGCCGTCGTCAACGGTGAAGGTAAAGGTCCTTATGCCTATCTCCAAAGAGCTTGAATATACATCGCATCCGCCATAGGACAAAGTATAGGTAAGGGTGTAAAGCTGCGGCGAGTCGACGCTCCACAGTCTTGGCTCTTTAACGGTGATTGTGCCTTCAAAATACCGTGACTCACCTCCGCCTATATCGCTGTCCAGCGAAAAGCTGCCGGCGCTTTTTCCTTTATGCGACAGATCGGCTGTCAGTGACACTTTGCGATGACTGTCGTACTCATTTTAACATGCACCTTTACGATAACGTCGGCAGCCGCTTCGGTAACATTTTCAAACCGGACGAATATACCGCCGCCCGCGACCTCGTTTGCAAGCAGAGGATCGGTCACATAAACGGACTCACATACAGTAAGCGAGGCATCCCTGTACAGTCCGCCGTCATAGGAAAAGTCAAGACCGGACTGCGGTTTTCCCGGCGGATGATCCTTGTTGTCGCTGTTGTCAAGGCTTATCAAAACATCATTCTCATCGCCGAACACGACGCTGTCGGTTATATCGGTCACAAACGGCGTATATCCGCAGGTGTGCCTTGAGACCTCACTGCCGTTTATACTGAGGACGGCAACACCCATTGCTCCCTCAAAAGTCAGAAACAGTTTTTTGCCTTTAAGATCGTCCGGCACAAAAAGCATTTTTCTGTAGACGCATTTCCCTTGATAATTGCGGCAGCCGCTTGAATTCTGCGGCGTCAGCTTTACAGAATGCGGCAGGCAGACCCTTTCCGCTTTTTCGGCGTCATAAATATCACCGAGACAAAAGCTCCAACCGCTGTTGATATTTGTAGTTTGATTCATGGTATTTCCCCTTTTGGACTATATGCCGGTCACGCATTTTCCACAAGGCTCTGTGCGGTATAAAGCTCGTAATATCTACCCTTTCTTTGCAGCAGCTCCTCGTGCGTTCCGCTCTCGGCAATGCCGCCGTCCGATATGAACATTATGCGGTCACACTTTTTGTATCGTTGACAGTCTGTGTGCTACTATGAATGAAGTTCTGCCTTCCATAAGGCGGTCAACCGCAGCCTGCAGCAGTTTTTTCGGTGCGCGCGTCAACGCTTGAGGTCGCCTCGTCAAGCACAAGTATCCTCGGATCGCCTATGAGCGTTCTTGCGAAGCGATATGAGCTGCTTTTGTCCCTGGGACAGACCGCTTCCGCGCTCCCTTACCTCGGTTTTATAGCCCTTTGGCAGCGACACTATAAAGTCATGCGCCCTTACCGCCTTTGCTGCGGCTATTATTTCTTCATCGGTGGCGTCAAACTTGCCGTAGCGGATGTTGTCCTCTATAGTTCCCGAAAAGATGAAGGGATCCTGAAGCATTATGCCCATCTGGCTTCGCAGTGAATGAAGCGTAACATCCCTCACGTCAAAGCCGTCTATCGTCACGGCACCGTCGTTTACGTCATAGAAGCGGCTGATAAGGCTCACTATGGTCGATTTTCCTGCACCGGTAGGACCCACAAGCGCTATTGACTGTCCTGCCCTTACGCTGAAATTAAGATCACGCAGCACCGGTTCATCCTTTATATAGCCGAATGTGACATGCGAGAATTTCACATCGCCGTTTATTTCGGGCAGAGCCACTGCTCCGTCTTTATCGGCAATATCGGAAGGATAGTCCATGGTCTCAAATATTCTTTCAAGGTACGCCATTGAATTGATAAGCGAATTATATACCGTTGCAAGATTGGATATAGGCGACCAGAAGCGTGCCGCGTAGCTCGCCATGGCGATTATAACACCTATATTTACATTACCCGGCGTGAATATGAGGAAAGCCAGCGCGTAAACGCCAAGCTGCGACCAGTGTGAAATATTCTCGGTGGCATTAGGAATAAGTGCCTGTATCCTTATCGCCTTGATCCACGACCTGCTGTATTTTTCGGTAAGGTCCTCATATATCTCACGGTTTTTCTCTTCGCGGTCGAACATTTCGGTGACCCTTACGCCCTCAATGTTTTCACAGGTATATGCCGTAAGGTTGGATTTTTATTGACATGTTCTGATGCGCTTTTCGCTGAGCCGGCTTGGTTATAACAAGAACGGTCACGAGCAGCGGCAGACCGCAGAGCACCGGTATGGTAAGCGTCGGGCTGGTAGTCACCATGAATATCGCTATGATCGCAAGCGTTATAACATCTATTATGGCGTTGAATATACCGTTTGACAGCATATCCGACACCGCGCCGACGTAGCTTGTGACCCTGACCAGTATTTTACCGAGCGGTCTTGAGTCATAGTAAGAAAACGGAAGCTCCTGCAAATGTGCAAACAGATCGTTTCTGATATCAAGCACTATGCTCTGACCGATCTTTGAGATGATGACAACGCGCACCGCTGTAAGCGCCGACGACGCCACCATGCAGAAAAAGGTACAAAAGCGCCTAATATTATAAGGTACTTCATATCGCCGTAGCGGCTGCCGCCCTCGGTCATGCCGTTGTCTATGGCTTTGCTTATTATCTGCGGTCCGAGCAGCGTGAATATGGTCGCAAACACGGCAAGCAGCAGTGCCAGAGCCATTTTGCCGGAATACTTTTTGACATATGCAAGGCTGCGCTTCATGTGCGAAAAGTTAAAGGACTGCTCAAGCCTTTCGTCAACACCGTATGTATTGCGCTCTATGCCGTGCTTTACAGCAGCATTTTTGTTTTCACTCACTGCGAAAGCACCTCCTTTTCACCCTCTATGACCGGCAGATCAGAAACGTTCTGCAGCCGGCATATCTCACGGTAGTAGCCGGGTCTTGACGACAGCGATTCGTGTGTGCCGATCTCAAGCCGTCCGCCGTTTAAGATGAATATTCGGTTTGCGCGTCTTACCGATGATATGCGCTGTGCGATTATTATTTTGGTGCAGTCGAAGTCGAGCGCCTCCAGCTCATCCTGTATTCGCTTTTCGGTCTCCATGTCGACGGCAGAGGTCGTATCGTCGAGCACAAGTATAGGCGGCTTTACGGCAAGCGCCCTCGCGAGCGATATTCTCTGCTTCTTGTCCGCCCGACAAGCCCACTCCGCGCTCGCCTACTATTGTTTCGTATTTTTCATCCAGTCCGTCTATAAACTCATGCGCGTCTGCGACCTTTGAATACTCCTCAATGTCGCTTTCCTCCATGTCTGGAGCACCGTATGCTATGTTGCCCTTAATGGTATCCGAGAACAGAAAAACGTCCTGCATGGCAACGCCTATCGAGCTGTGCAGCTTTGACAGCTTCCACATATGTAAATCGGTGCCGTCGATATATATGTGACCGCTGTCAGGCTCATACATTCTGCAAAGCAGATTGACAAGTGCGGTTTTACCGGAACCGGTGGGTCCCATTATCGCTACGGTCTCGCCCGGCTCGATCTCAAAACTTATATCGTTGAACACCTTACGGTCGCCGTAGGAAAACGAAACATGATCGAATTTTATCCGTCCCTCAAGGCGCTTTTCAGTATCGACGCAGTCGTTACGGTCGTGTATTATGGGGCGGCTGTAGAATATCTCCATCACCTTGTCGGCTGAAGCCATGAACCTCTGAAGGTCGTTTATGACCGTTCCAAGGCTTTTTGAGCGGATTTGCGAGCATATTTCTCATGCTGGAGAATGCAGCAAGCTCACCCAATGTCAGCTGCCACACACCTTCCTTGCCGCCGGAGGTTATAACAAAATAGCCGCCAAGCACTATCAGTATGACTCCCAGCATATCGGTTATAAACGAGAGCGTCTGCGCGAATATCTGATGCTTTACCGCAATATTTATCGTGCAGTCCATGCTGTCCTCACAGCACGCTTTGAACTTTCCTTTTCAAATTCCTCACGCGCAAACGCCTTCACCACGCGGTTTGCCGCAATGTTCTCCTGCGCCACGGTGTTTATGTAGGCATTTTTGTTTCTCAGCGTCACATAAAACGGACGTATATATTTTGCATATCTCCATGTCATAATTCCGATAAGCGGGGTTATTATAAGCATTGACACGGTAAGTCCTATATGCATGGTGCTGAGCATTATGATAGCACTCAGCAGCATCACAACCGAATCCACAAACGTGTATGATATCCATGCTACCACATGGCGTATGTAATCAAGGTCGCCTGTGGCGCGTGATATTATATCACCGGTGCGGTTGCGGTCAAAAAACTCCGGTTCCTGAGTCACCAAGTTGGCGAACATTGCCCTTTCTATAGTAACAAGCACCTTTTGTGACGATATTTCGAGGCAGTTTACCATAAGGTAGCGCATGCATGACCGTATTAATTTTACAAGTATCATTATCGCTATGATATTTATAAAAATATGTGCCTCCATGCTGCCCCGGAAAACGTCGTCTATAAGCAACTGTGTCAGCTTAGGCGTTATGACCGTCATGGCGCTTGTAACAACCGACAGCAGCATGCCTATTATAAAAAACCGCCGTTTTCCCTCCATGTTTTTCCATACCCATTTGAGTTGGAGCATATAGGTTCCCCTCCCTTTGCTCGAATCATCTCATTAATTATTATAAACCGGATCCGAAAAAAGTACAGCACATCGGGGCAAAAACATGCTATAAAATACGACTCGTATTTTGGTTGATTTATACAAATATTCGTCATATTCAACAACTAATCAAATATGCGGTTGACTTTGCGCCGCCGGATTGGTATAATGCACGTTTACCTTGAAAAATAATGACAGAAAGGGCGTGTCGCCGCTTGGAAAAAAAGCAAAAAAGACATTTATGTCGCTGCTTTACGGAGCGGCGGCAGGCTTTGTAAACGGACTTTTAGGAGCCGGCGGCGGTATGCTTGCCGTGACGGCGCTTACCATGAGCGGACTAAATCGCAAAAAGGCGCACGCAAATTCGGTGGCTGTGATAATGCCGCTGTCACTGCTCAGTGCCTCTATGTATCTTTTGTCCGGCAGCGTTAAGCTTACCGACGCCGCACCTTATATTCCCTCATGCCTTTTAGGTGCCGCAGCAGGCTCGCTCCTGCTTGGTAAATTTCCGGACAAATGGCTCAAAAGGATATTTGCCGGATTTATGATCTGGGCAGGTATCAGACTTTTTTATAAACGGAGAAACAAATGAACATCACGACACATAGCAGGCTTTCTGTCGGGCATGATAGGAGCCATGGGCATGGGCGGTGGCGGCGTTCTGCTTATATATCTCACCGCCTTTGCCCATGTTCCACAGCTGAAAGCACAGGGCATCAACCTTATTTCATTTCTGCCCACGGGACTGCTTGCCACCGTTATATATGCGGTAAAAAACAGATAGTGTGGAAGCAGGTTCTGCTTATGTGGTGCGGCGGTGCGGTCGCCGCTGCAGGAGGATATCTTCTTGCAAAATTCATCGAAACCGCTCTGCTTTCCAAAATATTTGCGGTGTTTCTGGTCACATTCGGTCTGTACCAGCTTATTTTCACCGGCAAGAATAGTCAAATGAATAAAACATATAGTGGAAGTATTAAAGATCAAAAGGGAGAAAAATTACAAAATGAGAATAGCAATTGGTATAACCGGCACTTCCGGTGCACTGCTTTCAAATCGCGCGATAGAACTGCTCTATGAAAAGCACGACCTTTGCGTAATGGCGACCGAAAATGGAAGCAGGGCGTTTTTCTCGAATCCGGCTGCAGACTTTATGACTTTTTAAGAAGAAAGCCCGGTGTCGTAAAACCGGATAATTCAGATGTTTTAAGGTTCTTGTCAAGCGCGGGGACAGATATAGACAGGCTGCTGTTGCTGCCCTGCTCGACACCGGCAATAGGAAAAATAGCGACCGGAAGTGCCGATTCGTCTTTAGGTCAGCTGGCGTCGCTTATGATACAAAGGCGGCGGCTTACCGTCTGTGTAAGCTGCCCTACGCCCGGCGCAATAACTCTCGGAAATCTCGCCGGTCTGGCGTCACTCAGGGGTCACTGTATGTATGCTGCCGCAAATTTGCGGCGATACCGATACAAAAATATCTTGACAGCTGCCTCCAAACAGTATTCTCAGCATCCGATATAAACTGAAAGCCAACAAAATATGAAGAAAACGGCAGTGCCCGGTCACTTTTGTGACCGGGCACTGCCGTTTATAGATGTCAAGTTATTTGTAGGCTTTTTTAAAATTTATCAGCGCTGAACGCGTCCGCTCGCATTACCGCCTGCAAGGCTCTCAACCTCGGCGACGCTTACCATGTTGTAGTCGCCCTCGATAGAATGCTTGAGGCAGCTCGCGGCAACGGCAAATTCTATGATGCCCTGTGCATCCTTGCCGTCGAGCATGGCATAAATAAGTCCTGCGCCGAAGCTGTCGCCGCCGCCGACGCGGTCAACGATGTGCATATGATATTTGCGGCTGAAATAGCAGTCCTTGCCGTCGTAAAGCATGGCTGCCCAGTCGTTGTCGTTTGCGGAAATGGAGCTGCGGAGCGTGATAGCGACATATGAGAAGCCGAATCTGTCCTTAAGCTTTTTTGCGACCTCTTTGTATCCTTCACCGTCTATCTTTCCGCCCTCGATATCGGTGTTTTCGGCTTTGATACCGAACACATCCGACGCGTCCTCCTCATTTGCTATGCACACATCGACATAAGGCATAAAGCTCAGCCATGACCTTGCCTGCCTTTTCACGGGTCCACAGCTTCTTACGGTAGTTAAGGTCGCAGCTGACCTTAAGTCCGAGCTTTTTAGCAGCCTTTACGGCTTCAAGGCATATCTCGGCAACATTGTCGCCGAGCGCCGGAGTAATACCGGTGAAATGGAACCATTCGGCTCCGTCAAATATCTTTTTCCCAATCGAAATCTTCCTTTGAAGCCAGAGCTATTGCGGAATATGCACGGTCATAATGACCTTTGACGGACGCTGTGACGCGCCCTTTTCAAGATAGTATATACCTACCCTGTCGCCGCCTCTTGTGATATAAGAGGTGTCAACACCGTAGCGGCGGAGCGAATTGACCGCCATCTGACCTATTTCGTGGGTCGGGAGCTTTGTGACGAACGCGGCATCAAGACCGTAGTTTGCAAGGCTGACCGCGACGTTGGCTTCACCGCCGCCGAAGGTTGCACCGAAGGTCTCAGCCTGAACAAAGCGGTAGTACCCTTCCGGGGCTAAACGAAGCATGAGTTCACCGAATGTTACGACCTTTTTCATTTCGATCTGATCTCCTTTACAATGGCGGCAGCCTCGGCTGCAAGCTTTTCTATTTTGTCAAAATCACCTGCTGCAATAGCGTCGGACGGAACCATCCAGCTGCCGCCGCAGGCAAAATATAGCGCTGCATGAAAGATAATCTCTTACGTTTGACGGGCTGATACCACCGGTCGGCATGAACTTTATCTGACGGTAAGGGGCAGACATAGCCTTTATCATCTTAAGACCGCCTGCAGGCTCTGCCGGGAAAAACTTGAGATATGTAAGTCCCAAAGCCATGTCAGCTTCGATCTCAGACGGGGTGACAACACCCGGAACGATCGGGTAGCCCTTTTTCGACACAATATTTTATGACTTCAGGATTGGAGCCGGGGCTTACTATAAACTCGGCGCCTGCCTCCATAGCCTCGTCAACCTGTTTTGTGGTAAGCACGGTACCTGCGCCGACGGTCATCTGAGGATAGCTTTCCTTAATAAGCTTTATAGCCTCCTTGGCGGCGTCGGTACGGAAGGTTATCTCGGCACTGCAAAGTCCGCCTCTTACAAGTGCGCCGGCAAGTGCTTTGGCATTTGCTGCGTCATCGATCTTAACGACCGGGATTATTCCGGCATTGCTGATCTTTTCAATTACACTGTTCATACTCAATACCTCTTTTTGTTTCACATTGTGAAACACAGTTTCTTATAGTGCAACTATATTGTAACAGACAATGCCAAAAAGTCAAGAGATTTATTGCAAATTATAAAGAAATGTGCTATTATTTCTTGCAGGGCGTGTAACTGCGGTTACCGCCGTCTTAAAAAGCGGTGTTATGTTTCTATATACCGGCACCGCTTAAAAAGGAGAGCGTTACTGATGGCAGAACAATCCGGCGTACAATCGGTTGAGCGTGCGTTTGATCTTATAGAGCTTATGTGTAAAAACGGCGAGATGTCGGTAACGGCATTATCGGCAGGCACGGGACTGCACAAAACGACGGTGTGCCGCCTGCTCGGAACGCTTACGATGCTCGGCTATGTGAGACAGAGCAGCCGCACCGGTCATTACGGGCTTACCCTCAAATTTCTTAAAATATCGTCCGGACTGCTCGGCAGCTATGATATAAGAAGGCGCGCCAGACCTATGTTTGAAAGGCTTTCGCGCAGCTGCGGGTGAGACCGTGCACCTTGTCAGCCGCGACGGTGCGAATATAGTGTACATAGATAAATTTGAGTCACAGAAAAGCTCGGTTCGCATGGTATCGCAGATAGGACTTTCACTTCCCATGGTATGTACGGCTGTCGGAAAGGCGATACTTGCAACATTGCCGGACAGTGAGGTAAGAGCGGTATGGGATGCATCGCCGCACGAAAAAAGACCGGATTTACCATAACCGAATATGACAGCTTCGTAAAGGAGCTTGACACGGTAAGGCTTAAAAGGCTATGCGGTTGACAACGAGGAAAACGAACTGGGCGTGCGCTGCGTCGCGGCTGCCATTGCCGATATCGACGGGCAGTACACCCACGCCTTCAGCGTTTCCGCGCCTAAGGACCGTATGGACGACGAAACGCTTGAGAAATATTCCGATCTTGTTTTAAGAACCCGTGACGAAATAGAAAACAGCTCACTGTAAAATAGTATTATTAAAACCGGCAGGAAAAATGATATGCACCCCATTTGTTAGGCAGTATGATATAATGTCTAACAAATGGGGTGCATATCACTTCTGATCCTGCCGCCGGGTTTACCCTATTTTGTCCCCTCAACGTAACGCTTCGCCTGAACGCTGAACAGATTATAATATTTACCCTTTTGCTCCATAAGCTCCTTATGCGTACCCTTTTCGGCCACTCTGCCGCCTTCCAGCACAATTATCTGCCCAGCCGTTGTGGCGGACGACAGTCTGTGTGAAACAAAAATACTCATTTTGCCCGATCTCAGGCGGTCAAATTCATTGAATATCTCCTGCTCTGCCAACGGGTCGAGCGATGCGGTCGGCTCGTCGAGAACAAGTATATCCGATCTTGAATAAAACGCCCTTGCGATGGCGAGCTTCTGCCACTGTCCGCCCGACAGCTCCGATCCCGTTCTTTCAAACTGTCTTGTAAGCGGTGTGTCAATCCCCTGCGGCAGCTTTTTCTATGAATCCGTCGGCATTGCTCTGCCGTGCTGCCTCCATAAGCGAATCGTGACTTGGCGTAAGCGACAGATAGCCGAACGAAATGTTTTCCCCGACCGTCACGGCGTACCTGCCGAAATCCTGAAAAATAATTCCGAACATACCGTAAAGGCTTTCGAGATCATACTCCCTTATATCTCTGCCGTCGAGCAATATCACCCCGTCTGTCGGATCATAAAGTCTGGTCAGCAGCTTTATAAGCGTTGTTTTGCCGGCACCGTTCAATCCCACAAGCACGGTGGTCTGCCCTGGCGAAAAGGTTATATTTACATTTTGCAGCACGCACCTCTCACTGCCCGGATAATGAAAACTGACATTTTAAACTCAATGGTGTGCGGCGCATTTCTTTTGACCTTAGCACCGGGTGTGACCGTCGGTACGATACCGGGGCTTTTGTTCATAAAATACATCAGATTATCTATAAACAGCGTTCCCCTCGTAAACTCCGGCTGAGGTCGATATAAGTGTGGCTATACAGGTGGCGATAGACATTATCGCTCCGGTGTAAAGGGTGTAATCACCGAGCATTATCTCGCCGGAAAGTACCCTTTAAAGCCACAATTCCGCAGAAAAACAGGTTAACTATGACCGACACTATACCAAGCGCTATCTGCCAGAGGCTTTCGGACAAAATAAGCGTCCTCAGTCCCTTGAAATACTCGCCGAACACCTTTTTTGAACTTGTCGGCAAAAAAATCGGTCAATCCGAAGATGCGGACCTCTTTAACAATGTCCTTATTGACTAAAACGTCCGAATAATAATTCATTTCGCGCCTGTCCTTTGAGCGGCGGCGCTTGTAATTGAAATTGCGCTTGCGGTATATAAAGCTGATGATCGCCGACGGCAGCGACACTGCCATTATTATAAATGCGGCTAATCCAAGACCCGGAGCGGTCGCCATAACCGCAATATAGCTTATAAGCTCAATCAGCGTGCTTGCCGCGGTAAAGGTCTTTGTTATGACCTGTATCGGCCGCATGCCTGCCTCGCGGTTGGCGTTTTCCAGCTTCTCATAAAACTCCGGCAGGTCGAAATACTGCAGGTCAAGCTCGTGCGACTTGTTCATGATCCGCAGCTTTATCTGTTTTATCACAAGCTCACCCGAAAGACTGTCCACAGCGGTCCCGGCAGTCAGCGCGCGAGCCTTTTTAAAACACGGTAGATAAAAAGATAGATGAGCAGCATGAAAATGCGCGAGTGAAAAAAAAAAACTCCGACACCGGCGTATCAGCCGCCTGCAGCTCGTTAATTATTTCTTTTGAAAGCAGCGCACCTGGCGACCGGCGTCAGTCCGTTGAAAAGTGCAAGAAAGGTCATCAGAAAAAGTATCCAGTGACCGGTCTGCCATATTATACCCACTATGTAGAAAAATCTTTTGAAAAATCCGCCGAGCAGTTCTTTTAAGAACCGCGGCACATCGCCTACCGACCGTGGCGGCGGCACCTTGTCGTATTCGTAAACAGGCGGCATAAATTCACCCCGCAAATTATTATACAATGATATTGTATCACAAAAAAATGTTTTTGGCAAATATTCATTGACATTTATAAAAACTGACTGTATCATAATAAAAAGTATCAAAAGGCGGTACAAAAGAATGTCCGACAATTCGAAGTACGACATAGCACCGGGTATTTACCGTCACTATAAAGGCGGAGAATACGAAGTGCTTTTTTTATGGCTAAAAACAGCGAAACGCTTGAGGACATGGTCATCTACCGCGCACTTTACGGCGGACATGACGTTTGGGCGCGTCCGGCGCATATGTGGAACGAAACCGTTAAGATTGGGGAAACCACGGTCAGACGGTTTGAAAAAATAAAACAAGCCACTGTTGATGAGGTGTGATTCATGAAGGTAACACAGTATCAGACCACAAAGGATTTTAACTTAAGACCCTATGTTTTAAAGCCTACGGGCGGCAAAATGGGCGGAACTGAAACGATCATCGTATCAGAAGCACCGGTAAATACCGATTTTCACGGCTTCGGCGTTGCAATCACCGGCTCGTCCTGCTATAATCTTGCCCTCATGGATGAGCAGAAAAGAGCGGATTTTCTGAACGACATTTACGGCGACGACGGTCTTGGACTTTCGGTTGCAAGACTTTCGGTCGCGTCGAGTGACTATTCCGCCGAGCTTTATTCATACGATGATGTTAAAAACGACACGTCGCTTGAGCACTTTTCAGTCGAACGCGATGACGACTACACCGTACCGATGATAAAGGAAGCGCTGAAGGTTCGTCCGGACATGTTTGTATTTGCTTCCCCGTGGAGTCCGCCGGGCTGGATGAAGACCGGCGGTTCAATGTGCGGCGGCGTGCATGCGCGAGCAGTTTATCGACTGCTACGCTGACTATCTGATACGCTTTATAGAAGAATACGAAAAGCGCGGTATAAATGTCGCCGCTCTTACCGCACAGAATGAGACAGAAACCACTCAGGAGGGCAAAATGCCGGCATGTCTCTGGCATCCGGATATTGAAGCAAAATTCATAATTGCATTAAAGCGCAGGCTGAAAGCGGCAGGCAGGGACGTCAAGGTGTTTATGCACGACCATAATTTCAGCTCGTGGCCAAAGGTTCTGTGGCAGCTTGACGAATACAAGGAACTGTCTGAGGAATGTGACGGCGTAGCCTTCCATTACTACAGCGGAGCGGTTGAGGATATTGATTTTGTAAAGGAGAAATACCCCGATCTTGAATATCATTTCACCGAGGGCGGACCGAGGCTTTACGACAATTACGCAACCGACTGGTGCAAATGGGGCGTAATCATGTCAAAAGCACTGAAGCACGGCTGCCGCACCTTTACCGGCTGAACCTTCTGCTTGACGAGGTCGGCGGTCCCAACATAGGTCCGTTTTTCTGCGGCGGTCTCGCAACCTTAAACAGCCAGACAGGTGAGCTTACATACAGCGGACAGTATCGCGCGTTCTCGCACTTTCAAGGCATATAAAGCCGGGTGCCGCAATATACGACGCCCATTTACAGCAACAGCACCCCCGGCATGTTCAGCTTTCCGGGCACTGTCAGGCACGTTGAGCTGCTCGCCGCTCTGAACCCGGACGGCACCTATGTACTGACCGTTTCAAACTCCGGTGCGGCAAAGCTGCAGCTGCAGTATGAAAAGGACGGTAACTGGTATTATATCGAAGCCCTGCCCAACTCGGTATCGACAATTATATTCGAAAAATAATATGTGACTTTAATATCCGGTGATCATTTCGGTCGCCGGATATTTTCATTCTGCATATAATGTAGGCAAAGGAGTGTGCCACAATGACCGAAACTATGGGCAACGAGAATTATGTAAGCGATTACCTCGGACTTTATTATGCAATAGTCAACGAAATGGCGGTCGGCATGACCGACGCCACGATATCTGACAGCATCTCGCACAATTTTATAGTGCAGATGATACCTCATCACGAGGCAGCTGTTCAGATGTCAAGGAATCTTTTGCACTACAAAAGTCCGAAGCCATGATAAATTTTGCAAACAATATAATAAAGACGCAGACGGCAGGCATAAACGCAATGCGCGACATGCTGCTGCAGTGCGGCACATATGAAAACACCGCCGACGAACTAAAGCGCTACGCCAGAAACTACGACAGTATATACAGGACCATGCTGACGCAGATGAGAAGCGCGCCGGCTTCGGGCGACATTGACGCCGATTTCTGCCGCGAGATGATACCGCACCACATGGGCGCCATACGCATGTCGCAAAACGCGCTTATGTTTAATCTTTGTCCTAAGCTGCCGCCGCTGCTCAATTCCATAATCGATGAGCGGACTGAAGGCGTGCGCCAAATGCAGGCGTTTTTAAAAAGCGACCCGTCATGCAGATAAATTTCGCGGAGCGTCCTTTAATATATAAAGGGCGCTCCGCTTCTTTCATTCGGTATAATCAAACATATTTTTGATGTTGAGCGTTATATAAAGCGGCAGTAAAAGACCGGTTATGGAATTGCTGTATTTAAGCTCGCCGGTTTCAATACATGCCACGCTGTTGAGTGCTACAAGGTTCCTCGAATTTTCGATAATGCGGTCAAGTACATTGTAGCAGTCCTTGCCGTTGGTGGTTGACGGAGCGCATATGCACATTTTGATCCGCATGGTGGCGGGTGAAGCGTTATTGGCTATTTTTACGGCATTTTCAGCCGGCATGACGCGCACCCTGTCTATACCTATCGAAACTATTTTTCCCTTAACGGCAGGTCATGCCGCTTGCCCGGAAATTCCGGTATAAATGTTATATCGTCAAGCCCTTCTTTGCCTTCATAGTATTCGCAGACGTATTCGATTATGCCTTTAGTTGGTGTCATAAAGATCATCCTTTATACGCGGCTTCAGCACCGCCCAGATATAAACGGTCTCGCCGCCGAACGATATTTTATCGGCACGGAGATCCCGAAGGATCTCCCACCCGATTTGATGACCACGCCGTTCCAGAGATGGCAAAAGTCCGGCCACGGCGGACCTATATATAAAAAGCACTCGTTGTCACGGAAGCCAAGCTCGTTCCGGTCCATGTCAAGGTACATTTTATTTTTGTACCTCATGGGCTGTATTATAGCCTTGACAGAAACGTTAAGCTCGTTCGGATAATAGACTATGGCGTCCGATCCGGAGCGCTGGAGCAGACGCTCCACACCTTTGGAAAATCTACTCAAGACTTTAATTCACCCCTTTACGGATATAAAAGCGAAACGTTTTGGCTTCAGCAGGAATTCCACATCGGCAATGGCGTCATCATAGAGTGCTTTTGCATATGAGACAGCCTTTTCCGAACAGTCAATGATCGAAATATCGCCGGCTTTGAGGTCGGACGCGGTAACCGAGCTTTTCAGCACATATCGGTAGTAAGCCATACATGCCGCAGCATAACACAAAAGATCGTCATAAGGTGCTGCTTCGGCACTGTCCTTTAGCCACCGCTGCATTACATTGACCGCAGTGCGTGGCAGAATTCTCCGCCGTCACTGCCGACCTTCTCCTCACCGGTAAGAGATTTGTATATTCCCATCACCCTGTCAGCCGAAATGCGGTATTTTGTGGCGATCATTATATTTTAAGAACAGCCGATGCCTCGTTGAATATTTTGGCAAATCCGGCGGTGGTGGTTATAACGGCTCTTTCAAGCTGGCGGTCGATAAGCTTGTCATAGTCAATGCTTATATCTGACGCTACGACCTTTTCAAGCGCACAGCCTGCGTCAAGACCGATTATCTTGTTGTCGTCAACTGCTGAAGAGCGAAGTACCTTAGCACCGAGCGGATTGCCCGGGTTGCCGGTTCCCTGGAAGTTGATACCGGTAAGCGGATTCTTAAACTCGGAGAGGTTCATAAGCTGCCTCATGGTAGAGGGGGACATGACAAGGCGGTTGAGCACATACGGATCAAGCTTCTTGTAAAGAGAAAGCAGATCTTGATAGCTGAGTGTACCCGAAGTTGCGGCATTTATCTGTGAGGCAGGATTGCTGTTGCCGTCGCCTGAAATAAGGACATTCACGGCGTCAGCAAACTGACTGCGCGCAATGTGAGCGCCTATCTGGCGGAGAGTTACCGAGAACAGGTCGATCTTCTGATATTTGAGTGCCTCATATGAGGCTACAAGCATGCGTCCGCGCTTGTGAAGCTTTACAAGGTTTTCTCTTGTCTTTACAACCGTTTCAGGAATAAATGCACCTTCCTCAACGCGCTTCAGCTCCTTTTCGTCGTCCGACGGAACCGATGCGATGGTGCGGTAGTCAAGACTGTTGATGCGTGTGGTGGCAGCGACTATTCCGGAAAGCATATCCGCATCCTCCATTCCCTGACGGACTGCGCGTGAAATATACTCAGGGAAAAGAGCTGCCGACTGGGTTGCCGAGAAGAACTTGGATATACAGTCTGAGCCGGCGCCCGAAACCTTTATATCGAAGCGCTTGAGCTGACGGCCGAAGGCGTCAAGACCTTCATATTCGGTGCCTGCATACTGTGCCGAAGGATCGAGCTCCTCAAGTATTTCTGAAAAGCTTTTGTCCGGATTGGTGTACATTCCTTTTTCAAAGTACGATATTATCAAAATTCATAACTCTTCTCCTTTTTGATTAAAGAATAATTCCGACTGTCTTGGCGGTAGTGTCAACCGTAAGCACAGTGACGGTTCTGCCTGTGGAGGCAGCAGTGATGCCGCCGTCGCCGTCTGCGGCAACCGTAACGGTTCCAAGCGCCGGAGCACTGTCGCCGCTGTACGGCAGTTCGACATAGCCGCCCATTATGACCGCTGCTGCGTCATCAGACGAAGATGAAACTATACCGACAAACGCGGCATTCGCCCCAGCCTTTGCTATGGTGCTGTTTGCGCTGATCTTTACCGGAGTACCGGCATCGATGGCTGATGCCACCTTAAAGGTCAGTATTTTCTGGTCAAATCCTTTGAAACTGATCATTTATATCACCTTTCCTTAAATCATAAATGTTTTGTTTTTATCGTTGTTTATTTTTGTTTTGTGGGTCAAAAGCTGTGACCGGGGCTCGTCATCCGCCGACTGTGCCTCCTTGTACAGCTTATAAAGCCTTGCAGGCTCCATTTCGTCAAGCATTTCGCCGACCAAGGCGCAGATTTTCTCGTTTGCCGACGGCATGAGCAACTTTACAAGCTCGTCCCTTTTGCACTTTAAGAACTTCCCTGCGTCTGCGGCAATAGCGTCGAGGCTTTTAATGCGTTCGGAAAGCATTTTTGCCTCACTGCCCGACAGCGTAACGTTCCCGTTTTCGGCGCTTTTTAAAATACCGCCTATTTCAATATCCTCACTGCTGTAGCTTTTACGACCCCTGCTTCTCTGAGCCGGAACCGCGACAAAAGGACCATTCGTACGCATCACGCGGATCGGATAGCTCAAAATAGCACAGCTTTTTTACACCGCCCGATTTATAGGTCCTGCCCTTTATATGATCGCAACTGCCGAACGGCTCGCCGCATATCGAGCAGCGTGAAGAACCCATTGAGCAGCCAACGCTGACCTCCTTTTTGATGCCGGCATCGATGTCAAGTATAAGCTCCTCCGATCTTTGCGATTTTGGGGTATACGCTCTTGCAAACAGCCTTTGTAAGGCTCACCCAGCCTTGTTTTACGGTCGGGCACATCCTGTGCTTCGCAGGAAAATATTCTCGCACACTGGTTTTCGCTTTTGTGCGAATGATCGAATATACCTGTCTTTCCTACGAAAAGCTCAGCCATTTTACAAAGCGCATCATCGCTGAACCGCTCGAAGTCGCGGTCAACATCGTTGTCGCACAAAACAACCGAAAACGCATATACCTCGTCAGCCGAAAAGGTTCTGCGTGTAAACTTGTTTATAAGGGACAGTTCTTCCTCGCTTGGGGCGCCTACATTCCCTATGCAACCGTTTTTCACTCTGTTTCACCTCCGTTTTCCTCGATCACCGCTGCCTGAGCACGGTAAAGCCTTGCCTTGGCGAGCTCGACCTCATCCTTGAGCGTGATGTCGTCCCAGACAACAGAGGGCTCGCATGTGTAGCCCTCGCCGCGCAGCCACGCTTTGCAGATGCGCTCCACGACCGGGTCAAGCAGGCGCCTGTAATATTCAAGCTCGCTTGTCAGCATGTCAGACTGTTCGGACGACATCCTCTCGGTGCTCGACCATGAAAGTCCCAGCATAAACGGCGGTATACCCGTTTTGGCTATGATCTGTTCGAGCATCTGGCGCACCGGTATCTCGCTGTCAAGCACCTGATTGTCTGCACCGATGACCTTTATATCGACGTCACCGACAGCGACGAAATCGCGCACGCCGTCCTTGCCGCTCATGGCGGACGACCACTCTCTGGCTATCTCGGCGGCACGGTCAGAGCCGTAAGCCGATTCTAAGCTGTCACCCGGTTTATAGGTGACGGCATACCGCAGATTTCCGACACGCTCGAAATTGTTGCCGATACTGTCATATATCTTAAGCAGCACCGAGGTCACAAACGGCAGGCCGTCAAGCAATGACCTGCCCTCCGGATGTGTTGATGTTGCACCTGCGGCGCACAGTATCACACGCTCAGGATGCCTTAATGTGACCGATTTGCCGCCGTCTCTGACAGCTACCGAATAACAAAACGGACTGTCGCCGCGCTTGATCTCAAGTCCGTCAAGGGGCGCGTTATAAAGTCCCTGCAATCTTCCGGTCTTGTCCGATATAACCATTTCTCCGACAGCCGTACCGTACATCAGCATACTGTCAAGCATGCTGCCCAAAAGCTCTGTATTCCGCAGGTGCATATGCCTGTCGGAACGGTTTTGAGAAACTCTGACAGCTCGTTTTCGGCTTCCTTTGTCGCCGCATTTGACCGTAAAACCGCCGATAAGCCTTATTATCTTTCCGATAGCTGCGTCAACGATCGGGACAGCCTCTCTTATGGCGTCATAAACGGCAAATTCCGGACGTGTAAGAGGTCTGTGACGGTCAATTACACCGAACGGATGACCGCCGCCGCGCGCCGTCTGAACTGCGGCGGTTATTTTCTGCGGTTTTTCTGTTTGTGTTTTTCTGCCCATCTTTTTCCTTTCCGGGATCAAAGGGTATCCCTTCTTGCAGCTATTGCAACGCTGCCTCTGCTTCCACCGTAAAGCACAGTGGACACAAAGTATCTGATATCATCCATCGCATGGTCGTTTTCCTTTCTCGGGCAGTCCTTTGCCGCCCCTCGTCCCAGCAATAAAGAGAAAACTCACGCACCGAATCGTCGCATCCGCGGCAAATTTTATCCTGCCGCTTTTAAGGCAGTCAGAGACCCTTCTTATGCCGTCCAGAACATCATTTTTAGCAGGTATCACCTTAAATCTACCGTGCTTTCTTATGGTGGCGATGAATGACGCCGCCGAAGGGTCGCAGATGACCGCGTTTATGCGCCTGCCGTCAGCCAGTTTTTCAAGCTCGGCATAGTATTCCTCGTCGGTTTTCTGAGCGCCTGAGCGCTTTGACGAATAATAATACTCATGCGTCCTGTACAACACGCCGCCGCTTTCTCCCCACAGTCCCATCGATGTCGGATTGACCGTGCCGTAGTCGCAGGATATATAATATCCGGAACACTGCTGTGGGCAGTCCGCCATGCACGAGTCCCCGAACATCGGGTAGATGAGTCCGTCTGCAGCGACCCAGCGTCCCTTTACAAACCGCTCGTAAAATGCGCCGGAATACATGTTTTCGTACCGCTGCAGCATTTCCTTTGAGAGCGACGGGTTCTCCTCCATTGAGAAATGAAGATAAAGCGCCCTTTTGCTGTCGGCTTTCTTTATCCATTCATTGTAGAACCAATGCGCCGGGTTGGACGGGTTACAGTTGAACCAAAATTTTGAGCCTTCGACAGAACACCTCGCCAGAGCCTGTTCAACGAATGAGCGCGGCATCAGCGCCACCTCGTCAAACATAACGCCCGACAGCGTCATACCCTGTATCAGCGACTGGGAAGCCTCATCCTTGCCGCCGAATATCCAGAAGGTGTTTTTTCGTATCCGTGCATCCGCACCTTTATATTTCCTCCCGATAATTTCAGGGTGCATCTGTACCCCAACTGGGACAGCACCGGAAGGTAGGGAGCAATGAGATTTCTTCTGACCGATGACGTCGTTCGTCCGCAGACCGCAAACGAGGCGTTTTTGAAATTGGTCATTGCCCACACAATAAAGGAAACGAACATACAGAGCGACTTGCCGCTTCTCACGGCACCGTCGCATATGATGGCATCCATGTCACGGTAGGGACTGTCGGGGCCCCACCAGCACAGCGTTGCAAGCTGTTTTTTTGAAAAGGGTTTAAAATTCATCGTTGTCGCTCCGGGTGTTTTCTTTGATGGCGGCAGCACCCTTCATTATTGCGTCAATAAACGGTGCCGACCCCTCTCCGCTGCCCGGCGCCGATGACATAAGCATATCGAGCGCCTTTAAGCGGTCAAAGAATTTGATTTCGATGCCGCCGTTCCCACTGCGCTTAATTTCCGACACCATAAACAGATCGAGGCTATCGGTATCGGGACATTCCTCACCGTTCAGAAATATCAGTCTGACCGCATCGGCGACCGAGCCGAAAGCAATTCTTCTCAGCCCGTCGGACGCGTCTGCAATACGTCCTGCCGATTCCTTTTGTACCGATATTTCGTCGGCGATCTCCTGCCTTTGCAGCAGCTTAAGTCCGGCTCTGTCGGGAAACGCTATGCCTGCCCTCGCCGCTGCCTCGCGGTGATTGCCGCAAACACTGTAAAACCGACAGAATTCTTTTTTCCTTTGGAGTTAGTGACATGTTTTAAAATCCCTTTCACAATACCCCCTAAAAACGGGTCCGGTTGCATATATTCGGACAACAGAAATGCAACAGAAAAGAATTTTTTTAAACGGCTATATTTTTCTTTACTCTCATCATATAAATCTACGGGAATAAAAAGCAGCAGGCAAAACGCCTCTGCAAGAGAAAGGTAAGAAGAATATGATATGCAATTATTATCCCGAAGGTTCACTGATCACGACGCCTAAAACTGCCGTATACTGTCGTCAGAAACGCTGCTTGAGGAAGCAGCCGCAAAAGGAGAAATAATAGAGGCAAGAGCTTTAAGCTGCGACGCAGCGCACAATCTGCTGGTCGACCTCGGCAGTATAAAAGGTATAATACCGCGCTGCGACGGCGCTATCGGAATAAATGACGGCAGTGTCCGCGATATTGCGCTGATTTCCCGGGTCGGCAAGCCGGTGTCATTTATAATAGAAGGATTTTCGCGTGACGGCTCCGGCACAAAGGTTGCGGTGCTGTCAAGACGCCGCGCGCAGGAGGAATGTCTTAGTAATTACATATCGCGGCTGCGCTCCGGCGATATCGTAAAAGCACGGGTCACGCACCTCGAAAGCTTCGGCGCATTCTGCGATATCGGCTGCGGATGCATAGCTCTGCTGCCTATAGACTCAATATCGGTATCAAGAATATCCCACCCCGGCGACCGATGCCGGTGCGGAGATGAAATAACCGCAGTCATAAAATCAAACGACTGCGGCAGAATAACCCTGTCAATGAAGGAGCTGCTCGGCACATGGCAGGAAAATGCCGACTGCTTTTGCGCCGGTGAAACGGTATCGGGCATAATCCGCTCGGTTGAAAGCTACGGGATATTTGTAGAGCTGGCTCCGAACCTTGCCGGACTGGCTGAGCTGAGATCCAATGTTTCGGCAGGTGAATGGGCAAGCGTTTATATTAAAAGCATACTGCCCGATAAAATGAAGGTAAAGCTTATAATAATAGACTCCTTTGACGGAGGCGACCGTCTCATGCCGATAAAGCAGTTTTATAAAGGTGACCACATAGACAAGTGGCATTATTCCCCCGATTGCTGCCCAAAAGCCGTCGGTACGGTGTTCGAGTGATAAGTATATTTTACTTTAGCGGCATCAAAAAGCAATAATCTAATTGTACATTTGCAGAAAAAGACGTTTGAAATTGAAAATCCAAAATTGGAAATTAGAATTTTGAAGTTGTCAGATAATAAACATAAAAACAGATCTGTACATAGTATGGCAGGAGCACAGCTCCTGCCGTTTTTTATACCCATGAAGCGGTAAATTTTAGTTTAGCGGTGTAAAACGCAAAAAATTAATTCTACACTTGTAGGGCAGGGGCTTTGCTCCTGCCGCATTTTATGTCGACATAACGGTAAATTTTAGTTAATAGGTGTACAAAAAAACAAATGGCTAATTGAATTTTTGTAGGGAACGACCTATGCGTCGTTCCGCGCGGTTTCATTAGGTTTTAAGGAACGACACTCGAGGCTCGTTCCCTACAAATGCACAATTAGATTTTCGGTTTCTTACGCAGATAAACTAAAATTTATCGTCATAAACATGGGTGTAAGAAGCGGCAGGAGCGGGGTCCCTGCCCTACGACGTACCAATCAGCTTTTGGGAACATTGAGGGACGACACCCGGGGCTCGTTCCCTACAAATCTACAACTAGATTTTCGGCTTTTTACATAAAGAAAATAAAAATCATTTCTTATAATATAATACGGATGCGAGGAGGAATTCCTACCTGCATCCGTATTGTAAACATTAATTCGAAATTGTATTTTACATCGGTTTCATGTATAATACTAAAGTGTCTATTTTTCCTTTTCCTCATGGTATTCCTGCTCGGTGTTGACGTTCCAGATCTTTGACCGGTCACTGCTTCCCGACACTATCGCATCGACCGCTTCAAATGCCGTTGCCATGGAATGATCCATGTTGTTGTAGCGGTGCTGTCCGTTTCTGCCTATGCAATAAAGGTTGTCCGTTTGTCAAGGTATTTTGTTATCTCCGGCATTTTGTCGTAGGTGTCAAAAATATGCAGGATACGCCTTTTTAATAAGCTCACGGTGGCTGAACAGCACATCCTCACGGTCGATAACGCCCATCGATATAAGCTCATTTATCGCAAATTCGGCGGCGTCTGCATCTGACATGCTCCACAGCTCATCACCCTCGCGGCAAAAGTATTCGAGACCGATCCAGACAGTATCCTCCGGCTTTTCCACCATGTAGGGGAGACCAGTTGTTGAATATCTGTATACGCCCTAACTTCACCGATGTGTCCTGAACGTATATCCAGCAATCCGGCACTATATTGCCGAGCGTTTTGCGCCCGGTAAGATTTTTCAGTTTGAGCCTTTTCAGCAGAAGACCTACCGTCATAAAATCGCGGTACGGCAGTTTGTCCGCCGCATACGCTATATCCTCAGGCTTGTCGGAATCTATCGCCGACACAAAGGTCCTTTATAGGCATCGTCGATATAAATATATCACCGGCAATTTCGGTGCTTTTCCCGTTATCGCTGAAAACCGCCGAAACTATCCTTCCGTTTTCGGTATGCAGCTTTGTCACCGGACAGTTGTATTTTATTACCGCGCCGAGCCTTTCAGCCTCATGCGCAACCTTTTCCCACAGCTGACCCGGACCGTATTTGGGATATAAAAAGCTTTCGATCAGCGATGTCTCTGTCTTTTTGGGAGCCTTGCCGGTCAGCTTTGCAAACATATCCTTGAGCACCGCCGTGACCGAAAGCCCCTTTGACACGCTGAGCGCCCCACTCTGCCGATATCTCGCTCGGATGCCGTCCCCAGAGCTTCTCGGTGTACCCTTCGAAAAACATGGAATACAGCACCTTGCCGAACCTGTTAATATAAAAATCCTCGAGGGAATTTTCTTTCCTTTTTGAATATTGCGGCGCGGATGTATGAAAATCCGGCTCTTATAGTAGTCACAAATCCCATGTTTTTGATAGTGTCCCACTTGAGCGTAACGGATAATCAAAAAACAATTTTTGTAGTATATCCGCGATATCCTGTCCCTTATAAGCATGACGTCGTCGGTCGTTTCAGGGTCAGGTCCGCCCTCGCTCCACGGCTTTTGCCTGCCCAATATCCTGTCGTCAATGGCAGGCGCGCCCTCGGTCGGCAGCATTTCGCTCCACCAGTTTGTTACACGGCTGTCCTTTGAAAAAAAGCGGTGACCGCCAATATCCATTCGCCCTACCTTGCAGTCCACCGTCTGTGATATACCTCCGGTGCGGTCGGTAGCTTCAAGCACAGTGACATTGTAGCCACCCTTCTTTTGCAGCTCATATGCTGCGGTGAGACCGGCAGGTCCGGCGCCTATTACAATTACATTTTTCATTTTTCTGCCGTCACGCCTTTCTTCTGTATAGTATAATCTTTTTTTGAGCCGTAGTTCCAGAAAAACACGACCGCAGTCGCGACTATCTTGGCTATCATATAATGAATACCCGGTATAAGATCCATCAGATAAACGATACCCTCGGTAAGGGCAAGTCCTATCAGACCCGTTACAAGGTGCACCAAAAACTCCTGACTGCGTTTTTTGTCTGTAGGTGTTCCGGTAAATACAAACAAAACCGACAGCAGGTAATTAGTTACAAGCCCCAAAATGAAGGCTGCCGCAACCGATATATAAAGCGGCACTCCAAGACAGCTGTGGAGCAGCCATAAAAGCCGCCCAGTCCACCAATGTGGCGGCGCCGCCGGCAAATACATAACGAAAGAACTGTATAAATCCGTTGGCGGTAGTGGCTTTAAACAGCTTGTTTATATCAAAATGCAGCAAAGCCGAAAACAATTCCTTCAAGGATCAAAACCTCCACTGACATATTAAGTTTATTGTACCACACTTCATTACTTTACACAACTGTTTTATAGGAGTATCGAAAATGCAAAGAATGCTCGGCACCGTCCGCAAGGCGGTCGATAAATACAATATGATATCGGGAGGCGACAAAATAGCGGTCGGCGTTTCGGGCGGCAAGGACAGCCTTGTACTTCTGACGGCGCTGTCCCGGCTGCGTGAATTTTACCCGGCTTTGTTCGAGGTCATCGGTATTTCGGTAGATCCCGATTTTGGCGGTAAAAGCACCGATTTTTCCGGAGTCGCCGAATACTGCAAGGAACTTTCGGTCCCGTTTATTGTTGAAAAAACACTGCTGTGGGACATCGTGTTTAAAGAAAGAAACGAAAAAAATCCGTGCAGCCTTTGTTCACGCATAAGGAAAGGCGCACTATATAACGCCGCTATACGCTCCGGCTGCAACAAGGTGGCTTTAGGTCACCACATGGACGACGCCGCCGTGACGTTCTTTATGAGCCTTTTGAAAAACGGCACACTGAGCTGCTTTTCACCGGTAAATCATCTTGAGGAAAAAGGTATAGACGTAATAAGACCGCTTGTGCTTACCCGTGAATTTGACACGGCAGGCGCGGCTAAAAAATATAAAATGCCGGTGATAAAGAGCGGCTGCACCAAAACGGCTGCACCGCAAGAAGCGATGTAGCCGCCGCCTTAAAGGCTCTCGGAAAGGATTACGGAGGTCTGACCGAAAAACGGTGGGAGCTATGATGAGGGCTCATCTTTTCGGTTGGTAAAACGCCATACAAATATTGAAATTATTTTATATTTGTGATAGAATTGTCGGAGTAATCTGAAAAGGAGGGTGATACCGTGCCGGTCGATGTTTATGACAGAATAAAGTCAAAAATACTGCCGACATACAAATTCGCTTTTTGTTTTTTCGGTCATTTTCGGGTTTATCGCTCACTTTTACCGCATGACGAACTGGCTGCCGAACTGAGACTCTCTTGTTTTCCGCAATGATCCGCAGCATATGGAGTCACTGGGAAGATGGTTTTTGCCGTATGCATCAGGGATCAGCAGCAGCTACGAGCTGCCGTGGCTCAACGGCATACTAAGTATTCTATATATCAGCATTGCGGTCGTTTTCATATGCAAAACCTTTGATGTCAAAGGACGGCTCACAGCCGCTCTTATCGGTGCCGTGACGGTGACCTTTCCAACCGTTATATCGACCTTTACTTACTGCTATGTTACCGATGCGTATTCGCTGGCATTTCTTTTTCCTGCATCGCCGTTTACCTTTAACGCACAAAGGACTCTTGGCGACGATACCGGCTGTGGCACTGCTGACGCTGTCCTTGGGCATTTATCAGGCATATATCACGGTCGCGATAGCACTGCTGATGTGCAGCCTGTTAATAAGGCTCATCTCCGGTGAGAGCACATGCAAAGTGTCGCTTAAAAATGCACTCAAGTACTTAGTCTGCGGTGCCTTGTCACTTTTACTTTACTACTGTATTAACTCCGCCGTTATGGCGCTTATGCATGTAGAAGCGTCTGATTATCAGAACATTTCCGGCACATTCAGCTTTAAGGAATTTGATCTTATATCGGCTATCATATCGGCTTATTATGTATTTTTCAAGTTCTTTTCGATTTTGACGGTGGCTTTAACCTGTACTCAGCCGTCAATATCGCAGTCTATGCTGCGCTGCTTATCGGATATGTGGCATTGGCGGTCAAAAGTAAGCGCCGCATCGCGGCATGTCTGCTGTCATTGGCTTACATTGTGCTGATACCGCTCGGCTGCACGGCGCTTTACCTTGCAAACAGCGGTCTTGACTATCATAATCTGATGAAAATGAGCTATTTTATAGCATACATATATCTACTGCTGCTTTTGGAAAGGCTGGATTTCAAGGCGGCGCTGCCGCAGGCTATAAAGACATGGACCGTAACGGTTTTGTGCCTTGCCGTTGTATTTATAAACACCGTGACTGCGAATGTGGCTTACCACAAGCTGCAGATCGCGTTTTTACAGATCGTACGGAATACTTGTAAGGATGTCAGACCGTATTGAGTCGCTTGAAGGCTGTGAAAATTTTCAAAAAATACTTGTGATAGGCTCACTTGACGATTCAGAAAGCTATTCCGTGAATTTTCCGCCCGATATAACCGGCACGACCGACGGTCTTATCATACGTCACGACGACGAAACGGTGGGTCAGAGTGTTGTCGCATCGGCACTTTGCGATTACTGCGATATGTCGCTCGAATTTGTTCACGGCGATGAGGCAGATGCGCTCAAAGGCACCGAAGCAGTAATAAACATGCCCTGCTGGCCAAGTGACGGGTCGGTCGCTGCACTCGGCGACACGGTCATACTTAAATTGGGCGAGGAAGTGCGCTGAACGTAAAGATCACAAATGTCAGGTGGGAATAAATTGCATATCTATTTTTGCGCCGACGATTTCGGCATTACCCGGTCTTCGTGCGACCGTATAGCAGAGTGTGTGAACGGCGGATGCCTCAACAAGGTAAGCGTTCTGCCCAATTCCCGGCTTGAAAATATAGAGGAAAAGCTTAAAGCCTTAAAGGGCGCCCGGCTCTCGGTGCACCTTGATCTGGTTGAGGGCAGATGTGTGGGAAACGCAGAAGAGCTTTCCTTGCTTACCGACTCCGACGGGTATTTCAAAAACGAATTTGCAGGACTGCTTTTAAGCTCTGTTTTACACAAAAAAAGCCTTTAAGCAGCAGGTCAAGGCTGAGATAAGGGCGCAGATAAAAAGAGCGCTCTGCATCTTTCCCTTTGGCACTCCCCTTTTATTGGACAGCCACCAGCATACACATATGATACCTGCTGTGTTTTCAGCACTTTGCGAGGTCATAGAAGAGGACGGCTTAGACGTGCGGTATCTGCGGATGCCGGTCGAACCGGCAATGCCTTTTCTGAAAACGCCGTCGCTGCTGCCTGCTTACCTTTCGGTCAATCTTATAAAACGTATAATACTGCGGCTGTGCTTTTGTTTGACCGCAAAAAATACCGGAAGCTGAACGTTCCGGGTGCGTGTTTTTTCGGCATAATGTTTTCGGGTGATATGTCGGAAGCAAGGGTAAAAAGGCTGCTTCCAAAATTTATAGAATACGCGCAAAAGCGAGAAGAGGATCTTGAGGTTCTTTTTCATCCGGGGTACATAACGGAGGATGAAAATACGGCATACTCCAAAAAGCGTTAAATTCAGAAAATTTTATCTCTCCCCCGGCAGGCGGCGTGAATACGATGCGGCACGCAATATTAACGGAAAATAGATGAAATCCCGGCAGTAAATTTACTGCCGGGATTTTTCGGCTTTTAAACCGACGCTGCCCCTTCTACAGTCTGACTATTCATCCAGAAATTCATCAACTATGTATCTTGGTCTTGCCTGTACCTCTTCAAATATTCTTGATATATAGTATCCTATTATACCGAGGCTTATCATTATGATGCTGCCCGTGAAAAGCAGCAGGAAAATTACCGTGGTCATGCCCTCTATCGCCCGTCCGACTATTTTATCAACAAGGCTCCATATGCCGACAAACACCGAAATGGCCAACATTATCACACCGAACCATGTGACTATCTGCATAGGGTGCGACGTAAAGCTGGTGACCGACGACGCGGCATATTTCATCAGCTTTACGGTAGACCATTTTGAGCTTCCGGCAAACCTTTTTCCGACATCATAGGTGATCGACGTCCTTTTTGTACCCGACCCATGATGAAAGGGTCCTGAAAAACATGCGATGCTCAGGCATCTTTGCAAGAGCGTTTATAACCTTGCGGTCAAGCAGCTTGAAATCCGACGTGTCACGCATATCTATCTTTGTCACCTTGGACATCCACCGGTAGAAAAGCTCGGCACCGGCACGGTGCAGGCGGCTTTTCGCTGCCGCGCGTGTTTTTTATGCCCTCCACGACCTCATAGCCCTGTTCCCAAAGCCTATACATATCAACTATTTTTTTTTTCGGGCGGATGCTGCAGGTCACAGTCCAGCACCACCGCGCAGTCGCCCCTGCAGCGTTTGAGTCCGGCAAAGATAGCCGGATCCTTGCCGAAATTACGCGAAAAATGCACGCTTTTGAAGCGCTTGTCAGTCCCATGCAGCCTGGATACTATTTCCCATGTGTTGTCGGTCGAGCCGTCGTCGACAAACAGCACCTCGTAATCTATATTCGCATCGGTAAGTATAGAATTCAGGGTACCCGACATGGTTTCAAGCGTCTCAGCCTCACAAAAGGCTGGTATTATAACCGACAGCATAGCATTTCCTCCTCATTACCTTAGGCTGGCACACTTTTTTACCTTCCCTCTATCATGCGGTCGGTATCGGTGTTTGCGGTCTCATTGATCATGTTTTCAATCTCGCGGCAGATATCGTTTTTGCTGCCCTCGATCTTCTTCATGTCCTCTACAGTCCTGTCCGATGCGGCGGTAAGCCGGTCAAGCTCGGCGGTCGCCTCGCTGCAAAGTGAGGCTAAGGCGTCCTTTTGCTTTTTCTGCATTTCATTGACCGAATCGACAATAGCCGCAACCTCGCTGCGATATTCAGCCATGCGGTCAAACATCATGTCGGCATATTCCCTGATCTTGGCGCTGACCGCCTTGTTTTTGTTTTCAATATCGCGGTATGCCACGGCAAATATTATGGCGAGCCGCTCGGTCTCTGACGCCTCGTTTTCTTTGTTAAGCCGCCCATTCAGTTCTTCTATCTGCTGCTTATAACCGGCTTCGTTTGCTTCATATTCCTCTATTCTGCTTTTCAGAATATCAAGCTCCTGCTTATTGAGTTCATCAAGGCTTTTGTATTCCGAAGCCCTTCTTTCGAGCTCATCTGTTTTGGCTTTCAGCTGCTTTATCTCTCCGAGCAGACTGCTGTTGCTGTCTGTAAGAAACTTGCAGTAATCGTCTGTTTCCCTGCGGTTATATCCGAATAAGCTTACCTTCATATGATCACATCTTTCTGCTTTGATCTGTTATTTATCACGGCTTTTTCAAACCTGTCCGGACCGACAGGCTTGTAAAAAAAATAATACCCTTGTACATATGTGACTCCGGCGCTTTTGAGCAGTTCTATCTGCTCAAGCGTTTCGGCGCCTTCGCACACTACCTTTAAATTCATATCCTGTGCCACATTGACAAGACTTTTTGAATATCCTCCTGCCTATCTGACTCGACATTCCGGCTGTTATGGATTTGCTCAGCTTTATGGCGTCCACAGGGAAGTTTTTAAGATCGTCAAACGACGAATACCTGTCGCCGAAATCGTCAAGTAATATACAAAGTCCGGCACTTTTGAGTTTCTTAAGATTTTTGGCTATGTTATCTGCATCGCCGTCATAATCGCATTTGTTCTCGAGCACCTCTAAGGCTATGAGCGACGGCTTGACCGAATACCTTTGCAGCAGTGCCGTGAGCTGCTCCGCCACGCCGTCAAAAGACAATGTGTTGCGCGAAAAGTTGACCGAAATATAGTTTAGGTAGCGGCAGACGCCGTTATGCACCGACGCCCACTGACAGACCTTTTCAAATACAAAGGTGTCAAATTCCCTGTCCAGATTTCCTTCCCTTACAGCCGGCACAAAGTCCGCCGGAAGAAGCACGTTGTTGTTGCTGTTCAGCCTTGAAAGCACCTCGCAGCCAATGATGTTTCCGCTGCTTATGTCAATAACCGGCTGAAATTCAAGGAAGAAATTATTTTTCCCGACACCGTTTCTGAGATTTTTCCGATCTCCATACGGTTGTCATAGTCGTTTTGCAGGTCATAGTCCCACGCGACATAGTCGCGCGTACTGTTTTTTGCCTCGGTGCATGCCAGCTTCGCCCGTGCCACCGATTCCTCAAAGCCTATGGTGCCGGCAGGTATCAGATACGCCCCGAAATTGACCGTAATAGGTGAAACATCCTTTTTTGACCTGCAAAAAAGCGCAAGATCGTGCCTTATCTGACCGACCACCGACGTAAGGTTTGATTCGCTCATTCTTGTCAGCACAATATACTCCCTGCCACCCTGCCTTGCAACCATATCGTCCTTGCCGTCAAACGAGGCAAGCAGCGTTTCCTCAAGGTGGACATATCCGGCTTCGGTGCCGCCGGTCTTTTTCGGGTGCCCTATTTCCCCATCCGACGCAGAGATATAGACAACACCGCACGGTATTCTTGATACGCGCCTTATTCTGTCATAGCTTCTCTGAACAGCCAGCAGAGGTTTTATTTCGCTGTGGCGCCTGCCGCCGAAGCTTTTTGAGGGCGCGGCTTATAAACAGCACCCCTATAGAAAACATACACACAAACACTGCTATTAAAGCAGCCGTTACAACAATATAACTGACATCCATTAGTTATCGCTCCAAAAACAATATACCGGCACATCTCCGGGTCTTCGCACAAAGCCGGCGGATACAGCCGCTTTGTCTGCCGCAATAAGATCCTTTTTCCCCTGCCTCTTTCTTCTTATTACCTCACGCACAAAACCAATACCGCCGAATTGCGGCAAACGAAACTTGTCGCGGAAGTTTAGCCCATTGTTCCTGCGGTATTCCGCAAGAACCTCCGTAACGGCTGCCGTGACCGCTTTTTTGGAAAGCATACCCTTTTTGCGGTTTTCCGATAATATGTATTTGTAAAACCTTAAAAGCCGTTTTACGTCTCCGGCAGAGCGGAAATACACTCCGTTTATATAAAAATCCTCCTCGCCTGCAGGAATTCCTGAAAGCATGGCGTTGTAGTACCGGCGTTCGCTTTCAAGCACCTCCTGCTTCTGCTTTTCTGGCGTTTTGCTGGTTATCGACATATCATGTATGCGGTAAAGCATGAGATAATCGCCGCTGCAGGTGATTTTTACACCGTCGGCTGCCATCCTCGTCCACAGATCAAGATCCTCTGAGCAGGTGTGCCGCGGATCGTAGCTGTACCGCTTCATTAACTCTGTCCTTGCAATAACGCCGGGGTGCAGCACCGGGCAGAAAAACAAAAAGCATCGCCTTTATGCTCTCGCTGTCACACCCTCTGCCTATACCGCATGGTATTATATCGTCGCCCTTCAGCGCAAAAACCGGCAGAATGAAAGGCCGACATCGGGATTTTCCTCCATATACCGGTACTGCTTTTCAAAGCGGTCGGCAAGGCAGATATCATCTGCATCCATCCGGGCTATATATTTTCCGGCTGCAAGACCGACAGCCTTATTGAGTGAATTTGCAAGCCTTAGATTGGTCTCGTTTGTGACAACCTTTATCCTTTGGTCCGCAGCCGAGTAATCCGACAGTATTTTCCCCGTATCGTCGGTCGATGCGTCGTCTATCACTATGACCTCAAATGAGTCGAAGGTCTGTGAAATAATACTGTCCATGGTCTGCCGCAAAAACCGTTCGCCGTTGTACACAGCCATTATGACAGACAGCCGAGGCTTTGATTGCTCCATAAAATTTCTATCCTTTCAGCAAAGAGCAGACGCGCAAAAACAGATAAGCCGTTTTAAATGCCTGCCGCTTTAAAAGCGACAAAGCAATCCTGCTCTTTACGGTTATGCCCGAAAACCGGGCATTTTTCAAGGCATTTTCAAACACTCCGGGTAAATGCTCGGGCGGTATCCAAAACGCCGCGCGATCCGCTTTTTGCCGCGCTGGCAAAAATGACAAAAAACATAAAAGCCGCATAGCGGTAAAGCGCCTGTCTTACATTGTCTCCGCAGTTTTCGGCACCAGACAGTATTTCTACACCAAGCCTTATGTCCTCAAAATGCCGTGGGCTGTACAGCCTTGACATCGACCCCTCGCGGCAGCGGCAGTTGTATGCCGTTTCCACAGACACATACACACTTTTTGCGTCAAGATAGCACGGTATCAGGCAGGTGACATCCTCGCCCATTGATATGCGAGAATCGACCGACAACTGATGCTTTTTATGATATCGCTTTTAAATACCTTGCCCCACAAAAAGTAATGCATGTGGTGCATATGACTGTCGAGCAGCATGTTATCGGTGACGGTCTTAAGACATTCCCGGTATACAAGCCCTCAGGTATGGGTTCCGCGTCACGCAAGACGCGGTCTCCGGTCACATAATTAATCGCAAATGACACTATATCCGGTTTGTACCTTTCGATCAGCTGATAAGCGTTTTGAGGAAGCCCTTTTCTATGGTGTCGTCGCTGTCAACATTTATTATGTATCTGCCCTCTGCCGCCCGTACGCCTGCCTGTCTTGCCGATACAAGTCCCCCGTTTTGCTTATGTATAACCTTTATCCTTTCATCCTTTGCGGCATACATGTCGCATATTCCGGGGCAGCCGTCGGGCGAGCCGTCGTCTACCAGTATCAGCTCGTAATCGGTAAAATCCTCAGACAGTATACTGTCGATACATGCCGAAAGATACGCTTCAACATTCCATACGGGCACGATTATTGAAAAATACATTCTATCCCCTGCTTTTGAGTTTTATAAGCAGCCTTTGAAGGCGCACGGCTGAAAACCTCATGGTCATCGCAAATACCGCCTGTGCAAACGGCAGTCTGTGCCACGGATAGCGTTTGAGCGTGGCTCTGAGCCTTTCGGAACGGCATATTGCCTTTAGTCTTTCGTTCAGCTGTCTGCCTGTAAGCTTGTTTTGATCTGCAAACTGTATTTCCTGCATAAGCGCCGCCCTTTGCGTACGCCTGAAACAGTCGGTCGGTATATATTCTGTATATGTCCTCGCTCATGCGCTTGCCGAGACGCTCGTTTATGCCGTCGGTTATGCGGCAGCACATTTGAAATCTGTCCGGACGGTAGCTTTTTGAAAGCGAGCCTTGGTTGCGGCAATAGCAGTAGTACGCACCCTTTATCCCCACCGCGCGGTTTGACAGCATAAGAAAATCGAGCAGGAAAAAAGACGTCCTCGCTCATAACCTCGCGTTCGGACATAAAGCGCAGTCTGTTTTCTTCCAAAATACTGCGCCGGTAAATGTTTTTAACGGTGCTGAAGCCGTACCGGCTGTCCTCCGGCTCACCGGGCAATGCGCCCGAGATATCAAGCATAAGCCGGTCAATGCCGTCCTTGCCCGAAAAGCATTTATATTCGCTAAAGCAGTTTATTTCCCTTTCCTCGCCCGATCTTGCGGTCATAATACCGCCGATACAAAGAAAACCGCACATGGCTATGTCGGCGTCCTCATTCTTAGCGGCAGAATACAAAGCTTCGTACATGTCGTGCTTTACAAAGTCATCCGAATCGACAAAGCCGACATATTCGCCGCAGGCTATATCCAGTCCGCTGTTTCGGGCAAATCCCAGTCCCCCGTTTTCCTTATGAATTACCTTTATGCGGCTGTCCTTTTTTGCCCACCGGTCGCACAATGATGGGCAATTATCGGGTGAGCCGTCGTCCACGAGTATTATTTCTATGTCGGAAAGGGTCTGGACTATCAGCGACTCTATGCATCTGTCAGGATATTTTTCGACCTTATATACCGGTACTATTATGCTTACCTCAGGCATTTTTTGCACCCTCTTTCAGGGATTCGTATATTTTTATAAGCCTGTCGCAGTAGCCTGCGATATCCATGTCCTCCTGCGATGCCTTCCGGCAGTTTTCCTTCATTTCATCAAGGCGTTTTCTGTCGCTTATAATATCGGACACTGCCGCAGCAAAGTCGTGAGGGTCGGCGGACGCAGATAAAACTCCGGTCACGCCGTTTTCCACCAGCTCAGCCATTCCGCCCATATTCATTGTGACCGCCGGTACCGAGAGCATACGCGCTTCAAGTATCGACATGGGACAGTTTTCATAGCAGACCGACGGCACGGCTATCGCGTCCGCGAAGGCTAAGCAGCTGTCAAGCTCACTGCCGCTCACAAATCCGGTAAGGGTTACGTTGTCTATTCCCTCAAAGCCGCTTTTTTCTCCGGTCCGTCGCCCATGACGACAAACCTGACATCGGGCAGAAGCCTTGCCGTTTGGGCTAAAACACCGGTGCCCTTTTCGGTGCTCAGTCTGCCTGCAAAGGCGATATAATTGAAGCCGAAGCTGTTTTTGGCACCTTCCTGCAGCTTTCGCTTGTTTACAAAATTGTGCATGACATATGTACGCCCCGAAAACAGCTTTTCGTTGTCCTTTAAAAGCTTGCCGTAAAGGAACCTGCTCGGAGCTATGAACGCGCCCACCCTGCCGTATGTTTTTTATGCTTATAAAGGTAAGCCTCGGCGGTGCCGATAATGCTTTTTGCAAGCGACGAATGTATGCACCTATTCTTTATGCAGTGCATTTTACTGCCGCCGACGCACTTTTCGCAGACGGTTTGCCGGTCGGAATTATACATAAGGTGATCGGGGCAGACCAGCTGGCAGTCATGCAGCGTCCAGACTACAGGTATTTTACGTTTGTAGGCAGCGTCTATTACCGACGGCGTAAGCTGAAAGTTTATGTTGTTAAGGTGAACCACATCGGGCTTCATACTGTCAAGCACCCTGCCTATTTTCCGGCGTGCTTCAAATGAATATATTATTTTTAAAAGGGTAAAACAGCTTTTTAAAGTGAACCTGTATGAAAATCCATATTAGCGGTGTATTCGCCGGCTTCGTTCCCGACGGTATTTTTTCGTCGTACATACCGAAATACTGCACCTCGTGTCCCGATGACTCAAGGTGCCTGCCGATAGAGAGCATGTAGCTTTCGGCTCCGCCGCGCGGATATAAAAACTTATTCACCATAAGTATTTTCATTTAGAATCACCTGCCTTTTAAAAGCTCTTGTTTTTTAAATCGCCTGCGGTTCCATACCGTAGCGTTCTCTTTGCTCCGACACATTCTTTTCATAACCGTTGCCCATAATTATAACGCCCATAACCGTGGTCAGCAGCGGATAGTTTATTGTGTTATCGGTGCTTGAAACGATTATAAGATAAACGGTCAGCAGCGTCGTCACCACTGCGGTATCCGCGTCTGCGTTCCTGCCGAAATATTTTGTACGCAGCAGTGTCATCGACAGCAGCCACAAAATATATCCGAAAAAGCCGAGATCTATGTAAAACTGCAAAAAATCGTTATGCACCGCCGAAACGCCGAGCGATACCACCTCGTTGAGCTGGTAGGTCAGAAAGCCTATCCCGTTGCCGACGAAAGACGGCGAAAAGCTGTAATATTTGCTGACATGTGAATAAACATAGGCGCGTCCGCTTGTGTCTATTCCTGCCCTTTCAAGCATTGAAAACACATCTGCCTTTTATGACCGCGACATATGCGACAAGCAGTACGACCGATAAAATACTTACAGCGTTTGCGGCGCGCGATACCGCCCCGTCGGACAAACGTCCGAAAAGCCACAGCACACCTCTTACAGCCGCCACTACCGCCATTGCTATAAGGGCTATTCTCTTGAACGCGGCAAGAAAGCAGAAGGAGGACAGTCCGAAAAGCACCCAGAACCAGACCTTTTTCTGCGGTTTATAAAGCATGTATATTATGTATGCGCCAAGGCAAAAAGGCAAGCTCGTGTATCTCTGCCTTTACTATCGTCTCGCCGGTCTTGCCGGCAAAGCTGGCGACAAGGGTGATAAATTCACTGAAGAACTTACCTATGCCGTCAGTGAGCATTATTCTGACGATCATGACGATATTTGATGCCACAATAGCGGCAAGGTTGTACCATATTCCGCTTTTGCCGAAAACGTACAGTGCAGCTCCGGCACAAAGAGCGCACGACAGCCAGTTCGTATAAATTACGCAGCCCGAAATTCCTCTCAATATTGTGGACACATCGCTTTTATCAATGACCCACACAAGCATTGACGCCACTATAACAACAAGCAGCGGCACGGCGAAAACGAAGGCTGACTTAAGCGACACGGCGGCACGCGCAACATCGGGCTTTATAATAAAATACACAAATGCCGAAGCAATCAGCAGGAGGGCAAAAACGTGGCGGAGGGTAATGCCGATGCCGCCTATGTAGACCGCTTCTTCAATAAAGAAATACATAAGGAACATCACAGCAAGAAAATATACTCTTGCTACAGTCTCCACTGCTTTCCCAAGCGGCATTTTTCACCCTCCTTTACGCTTTTTAATTGCGCTTTCCTTTACTTTGTACCCTTTGCAGCCGACTCATAGTCACGGCTGTTTTTTATGGCCTCAACAAGCAGCGCCCTTGCCGACTGTATCCTGTCACGGAAGGTCTCGGCGACGCCCATCGTATATTTTATGCCGACATTTTCGCATATTTCTCTGCTGTCGAGCGAAACCGCAAAATTATTCAGAATATCCTCTACGGTTATCAGATCGGTCTTTTCGAGAACTATTACGAACTGCGAATTTTCGTTATACACGAACATAGCATTCTTTTTTGAAAATACCCTTTTCAGATCATTGGAAAAGAGCGTCAGCACATCGTCGCCGACATTTCTGCCGAATTCCTCGTTTATCTCGCGCTGATTGGTAATGGTCACCGACACCATGACCGTGCCGTCGTCAAGTATGCTCCCTGCTCTTTTTAAACAGATATTTGTCAAAATAGGCGCGGTTGTAAAAACCGGTCCTTTTTGTCGGTGTAGAAATTAGCTGTCAGTATATCGTTCATTCTGCCTATAAGGATGAGTCCGCCGCAGCAGACAACAACAATAAAGATAAACGCGATAACGCTGTACAGCCCGACATTTATGCTGGCTCCGGTCGATGCGGTTGACAGTATGGATATATTCTTGCAGCCTAAATATTCGTTATATTCGCTGTTGGTGCTGACCGTTTTATCGTAAAGCACGGTAAGCTTATCGACCACCTCTTTAAGGGTAACTTCTGACCTCGGCTTTTGCCGCGTCATAGCCGGATCGGAGAGCTGCGCGCAGGTCTTATCCGATCCCGAGCAGTCGCCGCCGCAGGCACCGGTGCATTTGTTGAAGGAATCGAGCACATAGCGGCAGTAGGCGGTATCTATCGAGGCCAGCGCCTCGTTAAGGTCATGGTCTCTCCATGCATATATCAGCTCGTCATAGGTGACGGTCTGATCGCCCTTGGTGATGACATTGCCCTCACCGTCGGTTATATCCTTGCTGTGCACCTCATTGAGTATGTACTCATATGTGATGTTGGTATTGCCCGACTCACGCATTTTGTACACATAAGACTCTATGACCTCTTCAATATCGCCGAACATTTCCCTTTCGCCCGAGCCGCTTATTGCGTTGTTATCTATCCTTGTGTTGTAGGTCGCGTTGAGCAGGCTCTTGCTTTTGGTTATCTGGTAGCGGTATATTTTTTGAAAACATATCCTTCAATGTGACCGATCTTATAAAATTGAATTCATCTATTAAGTCACCAAACGATGTTCCGGTCTCGGTCGAGCGGTAGTATGGATATGCGCTGTCGCGCTGATAAAGCATATTGACCGTGTTTTCAATGTTGTTGTCGATATGCTCCGCCATTCTCAGGTAGTCATAGTTGTTGTCATATATTTTTTCGATGTTGTTGCTGATGTGATCGACATTTATATAATTTTCGCCGAACACCGAAAAATAAACGTCGAGCGTCTCGTCAAGCATGGTCTGTGCGAACCTTGCGCCCTCGGCATTGGTAGCAGTAAAGGCTATTATATATTGTTGGAACATATACATATTCCTTACCTTCCTTAAGCTTTGCTTCCTTCTGAGCTTCCTTGTCGGGATCGGGCACCTCGGTTATCGAAATGCGCGAGGTCAGCCTGTCAGCCGAGTATCCGTCGCCGAGCGACAGACGGTCTATGACCTTGCTCATTATCGCTGATGATTTTATCTCGTTTACGTCGAGGTCGGTACCGGCAGGCGTTTTGCCCTCTGCGGCAGACTCAAAATTATAATTTATAACAGCCGACGCCGTATACGTCCTTTGCTTTTTAAGTATAAAATTTATAAGCACCGACAAAAGCAGCGACAGTATCAGCACATACGGCAGGAGCCGCTTTATGTATTTGAATATTTTTTCTCATCCATAAGTGCTTCTCCTATTTATTGTTATCGGTGCCGAACACTGCCGACGATTTTTTAGCCCAAAAGGCTATATACGAGCAGACAAGTATCAAAAGCAATATCTTAGCCTTGGACAGCAGACTGTATGAACTGACATTTGCCGAAATGCACTGGTTCATCTGGTTTGAATAATACTCCTGACCTATGAGCCGTGCCTCCTCAGCCAGTGACTTGAGGCTTGATTCGATCTCTGAAATGAGCGACGCGGCATATGCCCGGTTTTCAGCCGTATTGCCGACGGCACTGCGGAATTTTTCGATCTTTAAATTGTTGTCGTTTATGCCCTTTTCGACCGATGCTATAGACTTGCTGTATGACACAGCCTGCACAGACAGCTCATCTATTCCTATTTTGGTGCGTCCCATGTAGTATTTGCCGTCCTTGTCCCATGTAGGCACAAGAACTATCCTTGCCATATCGCTGTCATACCTTGCAACAGCCTTATTGGTTATAGCATAGGACTGCTCCAGCTCCTGTTTATCAAATCCCGACTGCACGTTTATGTAGTCAAGACGGCTGAGCAGTCTTTCCGAGTCAGCCGAGACCCCGTTTTGCAGAACATAAGAATAAAGCGCGTCGTTTATCCTTGCGGAATTGAGTATATCGACCTTCGCGGCGACCGAGTCAAAGGTGGACCCTTTTGATGATATAAAGGAGGAATTTTTTTGTCTTAAGCCGTAAAGATAGTTCAGTATTCTGTTTGCCTTGCGGCTTAAAAAAGATCTGCGGCGTCGATATAATCGAGTCCCCCGACCTCGTCTTCTATATCATCCAGCTTTATCTGAAAGTCGTTTACATATTTATCAAAATAGTAGTCGCGGGTACGAATTGCAGACCAGCTGCAAAAGCGTTTCGGAATCGTACTTCTGCGTCTTTTTCCCGGCGTAGTAAAACCGCAAATTCCGTTGATATATGATAGCTGTCCTTGGAATATGAATTTCCCTGATTAAGCGGCGCGACGCTTAAACATTCCTTAAGATCGGACACCGTAAGGTCGTCATATCCACCCTTTTTGATGGTGCGCTCCAGAACATCGTCGCATATTATCTCAGCCATGTTGTATCTCGTGCCATTGACATTCTGCCCGAGCGACGCTTCGGCATAGTTCAGTCCCACAACGGCATTTGCCTGCTTGGTCGTATCAAAATATGTGACCAGCGTATACACGACGCATATTATCACAGCAAACACAAATGCATCGACCCTTATAAGCCTCAGCTTTTTGAACTCAGCCTTTGCCTGGCTTTTGGTCATATTGCGTATCTTTTTCCAGAACGTGTAAAGAGCAATAATGCACAAAACGGCTATGACGGCTATAGCCGCCAGCTTTATTATCCGTGATATCATAATATCTGCACCTCCTGTCAGTATTTATTTACATCCACTATCACAAGCTCGGGCTGATTGAACATTCTTATAGGACCTTTGTTTGTAAGCCCCGAGCTGACGATTATATCCGAGCTGCCGGTACGGTATTTACCGTATATATAATGGTTATTCCTTTCGGGCAGCAGTCCGAAGTTTCTTGAGTAAACAGCGCCGATGCCGGGCAGCCTTACCACGCCGCCGTGGGTGTCCCCCGATAGCACAAGGTCGCCCCAATAGTCCTCCTTTATTGTCTCCATAAGTAACGGATCATGACAAAGGTTCAGCCGTATGCAGTCGTCGCCCTCGCTTATGAATTTGTAGAATTCATCACCGGCATACTGCCAGAACGCCGACGGATTAAAGGTAAGCGTGCCGAATATCTTAAGCTTGTTTGCTCCTATATCAAGTGTATCGGTCTCGTTAAAAAGCACCTTTACACCGGTAGCCTCAAGCGCGCTTTTAAGGCCGTTGTCGCGGCTTAAAAGCTTTGATACGTCGCGGTTCCCGTCAGTTGCGCCTATAGCTTTATCAATAGCTTCAAGCGTCATATCAAAGTCGAACGCACGCTGCCACTCGTTGTTGCCGTACGCATAATAGGTAGGCGCTATTTTCGCAAGCTCTGTACAAAGATATGTTATGTCGTCAAGGTCGCCGTTTACATCGAGGCAGTCCCCGGTCATGACTATAACATCGGGCGAGAGCTTTTTTATCCTGCTTATAAGCCCGTCGTTTTCTTTGCCGTAGCTTGAATTATGCAGGTCGCTTATCTGAATTATGCGGAAATTATCATATGTATTGTTAAGGCTGAGCGAATAGAAATTTTCCTTGAATTTCCTGTTGGCTATGAAATTGACCGACACTATTGCCAGCACAAACGCCAGCACCATGCATACAGCCGAGGCTATTATATTCCTGATGCCGCGTTTGTAATCTTTATGCGCGGCAGAAGGCTTTTCGTCCGCATCCTGCGTCTTTTGTGACCTGCCCGGTCCGATTTTTATACTTAAATCTTATATCCGGCATCTTTGCACAGATACCGCCGGCAACGATCCGTAAAGCGTTTATGTTTCTGCTTACAAAATCCTTATATGCCGCTTTGTCGCTGTATTCAAAAATAAAAATATTGTCCTGCACATTCAAAAGCGTGAAGCTCTTTTCAAAAGCCGCAAGATCATCGGCAGACAAAAATGAGCTTAAATGCTCCAGAAATTCCGACTGTATGCCGTCGATATTCAGGTTTTGCATATGTCGTTTTCTCCTTTCAGGATATATCGTAAAGTTCACATGTCGCGTCAGCCGTTTTGTCCCACGAAACCGGCTGAGGACATGCCCGGCTGCGATGCCCCGCAGATGCTCCGTTTTTTCTTTGTTTTCCAACAGTAAATTCAGCTTTTCCTTAAGGTCGGCAACGTCGCCCTTTTTGAAGGTAAGTGCTGCATCGCCGCAGACGGCGGTGTTTTCCGGTATGTCGGAGCAGATAACGGCGTTTCCGTATGACATAGCCTCCAAAAGACTAAGCGACATGCCCTCGATATCCGACGGCAGGCACACCGCATATGCGTTGCTGTAGACCGACGCTAAAGTATCACCCGATATAAAACCGGTGAAGATTATATTCTCATTACCGTCAGCCATTTTTCTTAGGTGTGCAGCGTAATCATCGGTATCGCTCGTGTCGCCGCATATGACCAGCTTTTTGTCGGTGCGAAGTCCTTTATAGGCATCTATCAGCTAATGTACTCCCTTTTCCTCGGTAAGTCTTGACACAAGGCATATGTATGAGCCGCGGCTTATGCCGAACAGCCGCTTTATGATTTCGTCGCCGATGATTTCGGGCTTTTTATGCCGTTATAAATAACAGTCGTGCTTTTTATCATATGTTTCCCTGAAATACTCTTTTTGCGCTTTCCGACAGAACTATCACCCCGTCGGCGTATTTTACAAGCATTCTTTCACCGAACTTTATATATTTAGCACCGAAGCCGTTTTTCCATTTTGCACGCTGCCAGTCCAGTCCGTGGACTGTGGCAACGCATTTTTGCCGAAAAGCTTGGGTATAAACATGGCGGCTGAGGGGCCCTCGGCGTGAAAGTGCACTATATCACACTTTGAAAACGAGCATTTTACGGCTGCCGTAAAGGAAGCCAGCATCGCCGATATTCCCCTTAGTTTTAAAGTCGGCGCCTTTTTTAAGCACCACGCCTTTATATCTGCCATGATTTATATCACCGGCAAACACATCTTCTGATTTGTCCGAGCTTCTGTTGTAGCAGGTGACCTCATGTCCATACCCTGCTATTATCGGGCAAAGGTTGGTAAGCGCCGTTTCTATGCCGCCTTTAGTGGACGGCACCACCTTATGCCCTATCATTGCTATCTTCATTTTTTGCACCTATCTTCCGGTCGCCTTCAACATTGCAATCGGTGTTTTCACGATTATTTTTATGTCCTGCCATGTAGTGCGGTGCTCTATGTAATCGAGATCCATCTCAAGCCACTTTTCAAACGGCATGTCGTTGCGGTTTTGCGTTATCTGCCATGTGCAGGTAATACCGGGAGTCACTATAAGTCTCAGCTTTTCATAGTTGCTGTACTGATCCACCTCGGCAGGCAAAGCAGGTCTGGGGCCTACTATGCTCATATTGCCTATCAGCACATTGAAAAGCTGCGGCAGTTCATCTATTGAATATTTTCTGAGAAATCTTCCGAACCTCGTTATTCTCGGATCGTTTTTCATTTTAAAGACCGGTCCGTCCATTTCGTTTTTATGCATCAACTCAGCCTTACGCTTATCGGCGCCAACATACATCGAACGGAACTTGTACATATAAAATTTCCTGCCGTGACGGCCTATCCTTATCTGCTTATAAAACGGGCTGCCATGCGGATCGTCTATAAAAACGATGAGCGCCACTATAAGTATGGGGATGATAAGAATTATCAGCAGAAGGACTGTGACTATTATGTCAAACACCCTTTTCTTTTTTCCAGTATGAGGCGTACGATCCTTCAATAAGCAGGCTCAGTCTGTCCGCTGTCTTTTATCGACCTTTTCGTATTCAAGAAAACTCATTACCATTCCCACCTGTCAGATCTGTGAAGAAATTTTGCATAAAGAAAGCAGTAGCATCTTATACCTATAAGCCGTTTGAGCCGCAGCGTTCTTCTTGTAACGTCGCTGCACCACGACGCGTCAAAATGGTGTATGGACAGCGTTTCCTTTGTCACCCTTTTTTCTCCGGTGAAAAAGTTTATGGGGCAAAGTACTTCTTCCTTTAAAAATACAACGTTGTCTATGACCTGATCCCTTGCGTCGGTGTCGACGCCGAGCAACCTTAACGTCTTTGTATTTCTGTCTGGACATGGCGTTTCGTCAAAACTGCCGTCCTGCTTTAAAAAGGCAAGCCCGTCATAATCCTTTAATATCGCTTCCACGAACCGGCTGCCCTTTTTGGCTCCGAAACCCAGTCCCGTTGACACAAGGCTTTCGCCGCATTCGTATCCGAAAAATCCGTCATAGTTTTCGGTCAGCACATCAAGGCTTTTTAAAAGCTCAACGTCGGTGTCGAGATAAACGCCGCCATGCTCATATACGACCTTCAGCCTGAAATAATCGCTTACAAACGCCCATTTCCCTGCTTCATAAGCCTGCTTCGCATAAAGATTTTCATTCAAATCGGTGTTGCTCTCGTCCCATCTTTTTTATTTCATAGCCGGGGCATTTTTTCTTCCATGACGCTATGCATTTTTTGACCGAGGCAGGCAGCGGACTGCCGCCGAACCAGCAGTAATGTATTACCTTCGGTATACTCATTTTCATCAGACCTTATTATCAATGTATCCTTCAGTGGCATTTTCTTTGCTTATCACCCTTGCCGGATTGCCTATCACTATGCTGTGATCCGGTACGTCAAAATTCACAAACGACAGCGGAGCTATAAGCACATCGTTTCCTATATTTATGTTTCCGACTATGACGGCATTAGTGCCTATCCAGACCTCGTTGCCTATTGTGGGCGAGCCCTTTCTGCTGCCGCGGTTTTCCCTGCCTATCGTGACGCCGGTTGCAACATTCACATTGTTGCCTATTACCGCATCCGGATTTATTATCAGCCGTCCGAAATGGCCTATGTAAAAGCCCTCGCCTATTTTCGTCCTTGCCGGTATCTGTATTCCGGTTTTATGCGACAGATACATAAGTCTTAACCGCATCAGCGGATTTTTTGCTTTCCTGCGCCTTCCTGAAGGCGATCATGAATTTAAGAGCCGGTTCTCTGAATATTCTTTTTATAAACGGCTCGCCGGCGGTTCCGTACCACCTGAAAAGATCATTCGATATACTCTGTTTCATTTTTTTATCTTACCTTTCAGAAAATCGAACAGCGCTTTGAATACATCAGGTCTCAAAAGCGCATTTGCGGCAATATAAAGCGGCGCTATCCAAAGCATATTCAGCACGCCGTGAAGACAAAGGGTCAGAAATTTCATGCCGCAGAAATGCGCTGTGCCGAAAATCAGATAAATGCCTGCAAACACCGCACCGTTTACAAAAAGCAGCGCAAAGCTGCCGGCGGCACTGCGGTGGAAAATTTTACGGTTTGTATATATAAGCGTTACAATATTCCTGAAAACTATCGCCGCCACTGTTCCGGCAAGTGCACCGCATATTCCGAACAGCTTTATGCCGATAACGGTAAAAGAAAGGTTTATGGCCATTTCGACTATCGCGTGCCACTTTGTATTCTTAAAATCGCCCGAATATTCAATGACCTGATTGGCAGGCAGCTTGGCGCATGAAATAAGCTTTGACGCCGAAAACAGCAGTATAAGCAGCGGGTTTATGTATTCTGCATCGTTTATTCCGCCGGTGTATATCTCTATCACCGCCAGCAAAATGTATTCATAGCCGTGTAAACAATAAAGTTTGCACAGACATACAGCGTCTCATAAGCGCGGTATTTTTAAGAAATTCCTCCCGGTTGACCGAAAAAAGCTGTCCGAGCGCAAAGTTAAAACCCTTGACGAGGTTGCTTATAAAGGTCTCGACCTGCGAGAAAAACAGGTTGTATATATAGTAAACACTGGCAGTGCCGAAATCAGCCAAAGCGGACAGCAGCAGTATGTCGGTGTTGTTGAAGACCATTGCGGATATCTGATGCACTATCACCGAATTTTTCTGCGATATCGCAGCGGTGTTCGGCTTTACGCCGAAGTCAAGCCAGCTGTAGCGCTTTTTTGCATACGCGGTTATGTATAAAAGCTGCAGCACCGCTATCAGGCAGTAGGTGCCCTGCATAAGCAGAAGATCGTCGGTCAGCATAAGCACGGCGACCTTTGCAAGACCGCTCACGACCTGCAAAACGGTCTGTGAATTGTTTATTATGTACTGCCTGCCGTCGGTCTCCATTAAAATGCAGTATTTGCCTTCAATAAAAAACGTGACAAGCGACGGCACACCATTCAGCAGCACAAGCGCTATAACGGTAAAGGAGTCAAGATCTGTATCGACCGCAAAGCCGTAAACCGCAGCTATCAAAAGAACGGCAAAGCCGTAAACGCATCCTACCTTTATATAGTGCTTTCTGGTTGCGGCAAGTATACCGTTTATTTTTTCGCGGTCTTTTGTGGCAACCGGTTTCAGCAGCGCCTGTGAGGTCGCAAGACCTACCCCTGCCTCCAAAAGGCAGAGATATGAGAATATCTGCTTGACGGTCGACAGCACGCCGTTTACCCCGGAGCCGAAATTTTCAATATAAAGTCTCGGCAGTATAAAACTGATGGCAATGGTCACGATCTGGCAGAGCACAACCGATATCATATTGAATTTAATTTTTTTCGAATGTGCGCCCAACCGTACCGCCTGCCCTTCAGTATATATTTTTTAAAAATTTGAATTTTTCGGTTCTTGACAGTGCAATGACCGCGGCACTAAAGCCGATGGTAGGTATCAGAACTATAAAAAACGCAAGAAGTGAATTGACATTGTCGTAAGGGGTAAGTATTGAAAAAGCCTCGACAAACAGCATGTGCGTAAAATATATGAGCGAGCTGAACGCCCTCGCATTTGCCGCCGCGCGTCTGCTGACACTGATATTCAAAAGCAGCACGGTCTTTGCGAGAAAATATGATGCAGGCACGAGCAGCAGATACATGTCATATTCGAGCTGCCAGTCCATTTTTTGAAACAAAGATAAATTCGGCAATAAAGCAAGCATTGAAACCGCAAATGCCACTGCCGCCGACCGCAGTGACCCCGAGTCCTTTTTGCAGGCAAGCCTTGCGCCGAGCGCTATGAAAATTATGCCTTCAAACACGCCGTTACGGGTCGTGACCGTAAACCGCAGTACACTAAGTGCCGCTGTCCTGACGCATTGTGGAAACGGTATCATATTTATAAGCCCTGCATAGCTCTGTCCGCAAAGTCCGATAAGATAAAGAAACGAACCTAACACTATTATCCGGTTTATGCTTACTCTTTTATTTATAAGGAAGCTTACGGCTGCAACGGCAACAGCGGTGGCAGGAAGATACCACAGAAAACCGTACCCTGCGCTGAACACCATGTTTTTTGCCCAATTAAGAAGTATTAAAACAGCACTTTTGACATTTGAAGATTTCAGCATCTCAAGCACCGTAAACGGAAAATAGACCACCGACCATACAAGGTACAGCTTTAATATCCGTTTTATATACCCAAGCACGATTCCTTTGTCGATACCGCCGTCATTCATTTTTGAAAAGAGAAAAAAACCGGAAAATATAAAGAAAAGCGGGACCGCGACCCGTGACAGGCAGTTTACAAGAAACGAGTCCATCCTTCCGTCAATAGACAGCAGCGGCGACGTATGTATACAGACAATAAGCAGGGAGCATATTAATTTTGCAATATCGACCGAACAATAATACTGCCTTTTGATTTAAGCTCACCCTCTTTCAGGACAAATAAAAAAGACTGCAATAAACGCAAATCTGATTTGCGAAAATTGCAGTCTGTCAACCGTAGTATAAACCTTAGGCACAATGACTTTGTGTCCTCATCTTTCGATGAGTTTACCAATATTCAATTTATAATATGATACACCGAATACTATATTTTGTCAAGCTTTTTGTCTTGTGTTTATTATCAATTTATGTTAATATATCGTTAGTTACAAGAAAGGACCGGATATTTGTGAAAAGAGACCGCCTGACCGATCTTTTAAAAGGGTATGCCTGCCTGCTCGTTGTATTCGGGCATGTCATAATAGGGCTTCGCACCTCGGGTGCTGCGGTACCGTCCGCCATGCCGCTATTGGAAAAATTTATATGGACTTATCACATTGACCTTTTTATGTTCCTTTCCGGATATGTCTACAGCATAACCGGCGGATGGCAGAGGAAAGGCACACAGCTCAGATTTATCGGCTGTAAGCTGCTCGACCTTGGCATCCCTTATTTTATTTTTCTTCCCTTTACATAGCGGTCAATCATTTTACCCCGGGGGTCAACAATCCGTCGGCGCTGTCGGATATTTTAAAGCTGCCATACCGTCCGGTCGCGCAGTATTGGTTCCTGTTTGCACTTTTCTGGCTGTTTGTTATCTGGACGCTGCTTTCAAAATTTTTCCCGAACTATATAATAACCGTGCTGACCTTTGCGGTATTTATTATCTGCAAAGTTTTGCAGGTCGATCTTTTATTTCTTGACTCATCCTTCAACTGCGCGCTTGCCTTTGGACTCGGAACATCTTTAAAATCACTTGATATAAAAAAAACTGCCGGCTGTCATCCGTGCTTTGGTAATACCGGTACACATAGCGGTCGTCTGCTGCGTTATATATTACGGCATTTACGAAAAATTATTTGTTGACGATGCCTTGACACTGCTCGGCATTTTTTCATCGGTATGCTTTATATCACTGCTTGGCGATATAAAGCCGGTACCAAATTTTCTGCAGCTTATTTGCCGCGATTCCTTCCCTATTTATCTTTTGCACACCTTTTTCACAGCCGCGGTAAGGATTTTGCTTTTAAAACTCGGAGTTGCAAATTATACCGTGCATGTAATTGCAGGCATGACGGCAGGGCTTATATTCCCGATAGCTGCTGCAAGGCTATGCTCGCTATCGCCCTTCCTTGATATCTTGTTCTATCCGTCACGCTCAATAAAGAAAATAAGGTCACATAATAAGGATTAAAACGTTTTTTTATATGCCACAGAGCCCACAAGGTTTCCCTTGTGGGCTCTGCCGCGTTATATGGAAGATCTACTCGTCATCGAATGTGTCCCATCCGAGATCTCCAACCGAGATCTCGACTTCGTCACCCCCTGCAGACATTTTCTGCCGGTGCGAGGGAGGTTATGTTAATGACAGGTTCTGTATACTTCTTCATTTCGATTTCCTCCCTTTATTTAAGATAATCCTTTATATCGATCTCCTGATCGATACCGGCACCGAAACGCAGACGTGTGAACATTCCGTCGTAGCCGTAAACCTGAGCGTCAAACAGAGCTTCGGACAATTTGCCGGTCTCTTTTCGGGAAGCGTCCACCAATCGGCATAATTTGAAAGGTTATCGCCTGCGCCGAGAACCTTGGCATGAGCGGTGTTGACGGCTAAGAACTTCTGGGCAGCATACTTCTTGTATGCGTCGGTGTGTGTATGACCGAACACATAAAGAGGATTGATTGCCGTGCCTGCGCTGAAGTCCTTGGTCAGACCAAGACGTTTATTCTCATAGGTAGTGTGATTGTTGAATGCGGATATAAGTGACTTTACTTCCTCGATGTTACTGCAGGAGCTGACTCCGTCTCCGGTTCCGGCGTGACCTGCCTGAATAAAGGTCCAGCCTTCAAGTGAAGCATCGTATGCTTCCTCGATCAGCCAATGCATCTGTGCATCCGAATACATTCTCCATGACTCGGCAGCCTCGAACAGGAACTTGCCGTTCTGTGTAAACGGAGCGTCATAGCAGTCGGTAACTATCAGTCTTGTTTTCTTTTCAGGGAAATCAACGTAATAATAGCTGGAATGTGCGTTCTTGCTGTCATGGACTATTCTGTCGCCCGCAAGCGGAGCTACAATCTCCTGATACCATTCCTCAAGGGATATGATGCCCTGGATCTTGACACAGTTCGGGTTGTAGGACGGATATCCGTAGCCGGAGCTGTATTCGTTGGCATCGTGGTTGCCCTTAGTCACAAATACAGGAACATTGGCTTCCTTGAATAGCCTTACATACTGTCTTAACTTTTCAAGCGAAGCAGCGTTTTTAGCGGTTCCGTGGATAATATCTCCGCCTAACATTATAAAGTCGACATCGGTAGTGTTGGCAAGTTCAACCATAGCATGTATCGTTCTTAAAACTGCCGGCTCTGACGGAATGTCCTGTGACGATTTCACATAGTCGATGTGAAGGTCGGTGATGTAAAGATAGGAGAAATTGCCCTGCTGGACCACTCTCAGATCATTACGAAGACCTTCAAACTCATCTTTGTAGTACTCCGTAACACCGTTCGGCACAACATTTACAGCCTTATATATTTTATTGTAGGAGTTTGCAAAAGCGTCGGTGTAAAGATATGTTCCGTCCGTATACTGCTGGTATGCAACGACCGTGAACTCGGTATCCTTCATCTTGTCAAGGATATTGCCCTTAAGGAGCACCTGATAATCGGCGTAAAGGTCTGTCGAGTCATAGATAACTCCGGTGGCTTCTGCGTTGACAGCCTTGCACTGCTCATAGTTTTCCATGGTCAGAGTGGTCTGCCCTGCCGCCTCCATAAGCCTGGTCGGTGTTACAAGGAAACCTGTTTTTGTTACCGCACCGTGCGCTGCGAGGGAAGCAGCGGTCTGTGTGTAAATTCTTGCTCTGAAGCGGACACCTGTGGTGTACTCGCTTGTCTTTTCGCGGTAGGACGAAGCGATTATAGCCATGTTATCGGCAGCAGCTGTCGTAAATGTCACATTTACGCGGATATTCTTTGCCGAGGCAGGTATCGTGGTATCAAACTCATGTCCCGGATCCCATTCGCCATTGGTCTCAAATATGTTTTTCGTGACCTCCTCGGAGAACGCCGAGCCGTATGCGTCATAGGTTACCGAAATGCCGTTTGCGGCAAGCTGCTCACCGCTTGCAGGATCAACTGTTACAAGAACATACAGTTTTTCCGTCCTTGGCATCGACGGTAAGATAAGCGTTGCTTGACGAAGTGCCGCCCAACGTGCTGTCGCCCTTTACGGTTATGCTTGACGAAGTGCCTGCCTCGTAGAACTTTATGTCGTCAACAAGTACATTGGCGCCGTCGCCCGAAACGCCGAACACGAAGTTGGCAGCTTCCTTGCCTGCTTTGAAGGCAAGTGCGCCTAAGTTCCAGTCGTCACCGTCAGCACACGCATCAAATGCATTGCCGGTGCCGAGCACGGTATAGGATGAAGCATCTCCGCTGCCGGCTGTGAATGCGCCTGCCGCACTTCCGGCAAGTCTCTTGTATCTGAATCTTACAACATAAAGCTTTTTGGCTGCAAGACCTATTCTGCCGGGACCCACTGCGTCGTATGACGGTATCTCAGCTGCGCCTGTACCCGTAAATTTAAGGACCTTGTTGTTTGCGTTATCAGGATCCGCCGTGATCTCAGCTCCTGCGGCGTTTACTGAACCGACATTCTCAAAACGCTGATTTATAATATCATACTTTGCATACGCGGTCCTTGTCTCGTTCTCCATGACATTTCCGAAGGGGGTCGTACAGTCAGGATCGCCGTACCAGCCGATAAAGGTCTTTTCAGCGGTATTTTTGCCGGCTGCCAATGCCTTTCCGACCGCCGAGGTGACGGTGGTGATGTATCCGTTTTCGTTTACGGTAACATCGGCATATGCCGCATTTTCGGATATGGCAACGTCATCTATGTAAACATTACGTTTTGCATCATTTGTCGCCCCGTTTGCAAGAGCGGTGATGTAAAGATGATTCTTCTCTCCTAAATAGCCGGTGGTAAAGGTGCGTGTTACGGTTACCCATTCTCCTGCTTTATTCGAATTATACGAGGTGCTCGAAATGGCTGTCTTGTCATTTGCAACATAATTGGCATACGAGCCTGTGCAAAGCTGGAAGTTCACGGTGTTTTCGGTGCCGTTATTCTCTACCAGATAACGGTAGCTGACCGTATATTCCGTGTTATCCTTTAAGGCATAAAAGGCTGCATCAGAAGCGTCGTAACGTGCTATTTCAATGTTGCCGCGCTCGTCATTAAGAGGCAGTACCGCAACTTTATTCTTTGGATCCAGCGGATCTTTGGTAATATCGGCTTTGTAATCTCTCGAATCGGAAAAGCCGCCTTCATTGAAGCCTATATAAAGCTTTGAATATTTGGCATAAGCCCTTCTGTATTCATTTTCCAGGACCGGTCCGAACTCGTTGATGAAATCAACATCGGAATACCAGCCGAGGAAGGTCATGCCGTCGGCATGATCCGGCTCGGGAAGCTCACTGCCTACCGCCGCGTCGGTGTAGTCGATCGCAACACCGCTGTTGTTGGCGTACCAACCTTTTTCAACCTTGACATAGTCGACATAGAAGTCTGTTTGACCGTTTGAATTATTGGTACCGAAGGTCATGACAAGATGCCTGTTATTCATACTTGCCGGAGTGCGGACATATACGGTATATGTCTTCCAGCTCGTATCCTCTACCGGGCGTACTATGGTCTTGAGGTTATATACCTTTGACCACTTTTCCGCATCTCTGGAGGTCTCATATCCCAGTCCGAAATACCCTACCTTGCTGGGTGAGGTGCAGACCTGCTTATAGCGGACGGTGATCCTGTACTCGGTATTGCCGGTCAGCTTACAGTAGCTGCCGTTGTAAAGTGAAAATTTCTGAACTGAACTCTCGGCAAAATGACCAGGCTTATTATTATTGCTGGTCGGGAAATGGAGGATGTGTGTGTCGGGGTCGACCTCCCACGCAACTCCCGATGATGCATATACGCCGCCGTTATCAACGCCGTCAACAAGGCGTTTCCAGCCCGAATAATCTGCGTTGAAATCATAAAGAGTTGAGTCGAAGACCGTAGCGGTCAGATACTCAACATCAAAGCTGCCGCTTCCGCTTGATGCACCAAATGTCATAAACAATGCCTTACCCTCTGCCAAACTTCCTGTACTGACCGTCAGATCATATACCTTCCAATCTGTCTCGGTGCCGTCTATTTTGAGTATTGCAAGTGATTTCAGTGCACCCGACTTCATGTTCGGAGCAGACGGCTTGGTAGCGATCGAGAAATATCCGGTATCTGAGGTGCTCTTTGCATTGTAACGGATCTTTACCTTTATGTTAAAGGTCTTATCCGGACCCGGCGTCCAGAATTCACTGTCATAAATGCCGAAATGCTGTATCCATGATTCCGATGTAAGGCTGGGATTATTCTTGTTAGTGGTCGGGAAATGGAGATATCCGTTGTCAAGATCCCAACCGGTTTGCGAAGCACCGTATGTGTAGCCGTTCGCCGCATTGTCCGAAACAGCTGCGAAGTTAGGATGGCTGTCCGAAAAATCAAACGTACGGCTTCCGGTGTCATCCTCAGGACCCAGCTCGGTAAGAACAAGATCGTCTATGTAAACGACGTCACCGCTCTTGCAGTAGACCGAAACAACAAGGTTTGGGCTTACATCACCGCCGGTGGTGATGATATAATCGTGTCTTGTCCACTCGACCGATTTGAGCTCCTTGCTGTACATATATGTTTTTTCCGAAGAAAGATCCTTTCCGGCATCCCAGACGTTGCTCTTAGCGCTCGCCATCTGGATGTATATGGGGATGTCGCCGGGGAAGGACCTGTTCACGCACGCACCGATCTTATATTTCAAAGAGACTCTATAGCGCGTGTTTGCCTTGACCTGGATCTTGGTTGAGCCGTCATCACAAACGGCAAGAGCCTTGTACCAGCTAAGATTGCCTGAAGGCGCCACCTTAAGTGAATGGCTGCCGGAGGCTGCCTGCTCGTCGGTAATACTGGCGGCTGTCGAACTGCCGGTGATGGCACCTGTACTGCTTTCAAAGCCTGTAGACTGCACATCGCCCACAACTGCTTCCGCGTTGAAAGACAGCCCCGGAATGAAGGCAGAACTTACAACAAAAGCAAGTGCAAGTGCCGCTCCAACCAACTTTTTGAGCCAGTTGTTGTTCATTTTAACATTACACTCCTTTTCAAACAAAAAATTTTGTTGAAATCTTCTAAATACAATGTTACAATATGAAATAAGCTAATTCAATGTATTATTTTCTCATAAAAGTGTAATTTAGTGTACAAAGGAAGTGTAAAACGCCGTGAGCAAAACCGGACATCCCGTGAAAATAGACCGCATATGTAAAATGAGATATTTTGAACTTCCCAGCAACTATACGCACAATCCGGGTGAAAGTCATGAGGCGTACGAGCTGATCTTTCTCGAAAGAGGATTATTTTTAGACACAAGCGAGACGCCTACCGTCACAATGAAGCCCGGCGACGCAGTCGTTTACGGTCAGCACTATTTTTCACAGGACCGTCTGCGACGGAAAAAAAGCTCGGCGGTGGTCGTTATACTCACCTTTTACTCAGACTCGCCGGCGCTCAAGGAGTATCTTTCGGGCAGGCACTATTTCAAGGTCACTCCAGAACAGCAAAAAGCTGCTCGCAAGCATACTGTCGCTTATGCCAAAGGTGTGGGACATCAATTCGCACGAATGTGACACCATGTCGGACGCGTCGCCTTACCTTGAGCAGATATGCATAAACTACATAGAAATACTGTTCTGTCAGTTTATAGAGCAGCTTGATACAGAAACAAGAAAAGAGCAATCAGGGAGTTTTTAGATGGAAAGCACACCGTCTGAGAATCCGACTGTGTGTAAAATAATAGAGATCCTCAAAAGCAATATATACGGAGGCCTGAATTACGACCAGCTGTGCAGTGATCTTGGCTACAGCAAAAGCTATATAGCGCGGATATTTAAGGTGAATATGGGATATACCGTGATGGATTATTACCTGAATTTAAAGATCGGCGAGGCAAAGCGACTGCTGCTTGAAACGCACATGAACATCGACGCGATAGCAGGCTCACTGCAGTTTGAAAGTCCACAGTATTTCTCAAAGGTATTCAAAAAGCGCACCGGCATGACGCCGAAATACTTCCGCAACAAGATATTCAAAGGCTCGGTCGTTCAACAGCTGTGACTGACACATTTGCGGTTTTTCCGATACCTGCTGCATCGTATGACGCGATTCCGGTCGTGCCGCCCCTCCTCGTGCAGAGAAAGCAGCCGTGCCTTTCTGCTTCGCTCGCTTTCTTTCCGCCCGGTAATATTCATTGTATGTACGCACAACTATAATAAAGTTTTGCCTGCAGTACATCCTGCAACAGCCAAAACAGAATAGATAAAAAGCCTTTACGGGTACAGAAAACATCTGCAACCTGTAAGGGCTTTTTTATGTCTGCGATCAGATTATTGCTGCCGTTTTTTTCAATGAGCAATGATGATTCCTGTTTTCGCGGCTTTCGGGTAAAATATTAGAAAAATATCCGGAGGTAAAATGAAGTGAAAGGACGATTTATCACGGCAAAAGTAATTGCCGAATTTAAAGAGCATCTAATTTTAGAGGAAAGGAGCGAAATAACGATTGAAAAATATATTCGTGATGTTAAGGCATTTTCGGTGTATACGCAAAACGCCGCCGTTACAAAAGAAGTCGTTATCGCATACAAAAACATCTGCAGAAAAATTACGCCGTGCGGAGTGTTAATATGCAAATATTAACTATTCGTCGGCTAAGCCGACACCATACTTCTTACCTTTTACCTATTACTTATTACCTTCCAAAAATCCGTTATTAATTATTCAAAGTAAGAGTGAAAATGTAATAAGTAATAAGTAAAAATCCCGCTCACTAATGTGAACGGGATTTTTGGTACGCCCGACTGGACTTGAACCAGCGGCCTTTAGAGTCGGAGTTATAAGGCCGTAAACTGCAAGCTGTTTCGGCGCAAGGATTTGGTGGGTGTTGCACAAATTTTCGGTGATTTATGAGAAGCCCCCCGGAGGCCTTGCAGGATAATGCCTCCGGGGGTTTTCGCAGTAGTAGTCAAATAGTAGCCTGTATTCAAAACTATGTCTGAGCCTTCAACGAGGCTTCTTGTTTCCTCCTTGGCTCTTTCCGGCACTCCTGCATTTTCTCTTTGGGGCACTTCTAACCAGGATTGTCCGCAACGCTCAAAGGTGCACGGCACTTCCGTATGTTCTATCTGCTGACCATGGCTACTGGCTGTCGCCGGGGTGAGCTGTGCGCCCTGCGCTGGTCGGACTTCCGCAGCGTTATGACCCCTACCTATTCTGCACATGATTCTGTATAACCCATAACCGTAAAAAGACGCGAGCCGCTGTATTGCAGCAGCTCGCGTCTTTTCTCTCAGTCATCCAACTCCGTCTCATGCTTGAGGATCGCGCCGGTGGCGGCGTTGATCTCATAGCTGTACTCCATGCCGCCGGATTTGAACTCGACCTCGTAGACGAGCGTACCGTCCTCGTCGTCCAGTTCGATCTCCATGTCATACGCCTTGCTCTCGCTCACGCCCGCGTGGTTCAGGGCGATGGACTTCGCCTTGGCGTGACCGATGTCTCCGGAGGCCGCAGGGTTGGAGGGCTGCACCATAGGTATCTCCGCTCCGTCAGCCGCCTCGCGCTTGCTCTCCAGGATCGCACCGGTGTAAGCGTCGATCTTGTACTCAAACTCCTCACCGGACTGACTCCTGATCTCCACCTCATAGTGGGCGATGGACTCGTCCAGCTCGGGATCAACCTCGCTGTACGCCATCTTCGCGGTGGATGCCTTGGCGAACGCTGCCCCAGCAATATCCATCGCCTTGTCCGTGCCGATGGGCATGGCGGGCGCACCCGCCTCTGCCAGGTCCTTCAGCTCCTCCACGGAGAGCTTTGCCAGCGCGTCAAACTTGAGCGCCGGGTTGATGGCGAGGACGCGATTCACCAGCGCCGCCTTGCCGGTGGAAATACTGTTCTCCCGTGCCTGCTGCTCCCGCGCCGCATCCTGCGTCAGCGTCTGCGTCAGGACGGCGGCCTTTGCTTCGCTGGTCTGCAACACGCCGTCCACGGTGCTGGTCAGCTCACGCTGGAGCTTTTCCGCACGGGCTGCGTCCTTGTCCTCCACCGAGATCATGATGGCGGAGGAAATGCTGTCGAGATAGCCGTTTCGCACGAGACTGCCCACGATGGCGTTCACCGCCACATCCAACTTCGCACCCTTGAGGTCGGCACCATTGCTCATATCCGCAAGGATGGCCTTGGCATCCTCGTTGAGCGGGGTACAGACGAGAACCTTTTCGTTCCTGCTGACCTTCAGCTCAATGCTGGGGTTCACATCCAGCGACACCACGGACGCCACCGCATGCGCCTGCTGATAGAACACGCCTCCGCCGCACAGCAGCATCACCGCGAGGCAGGCGGCAGCTACCAGCGTTGTCCATTTTCGATTTACCGTTTTCTTTGTTGTCATGGAAATTACCGTTCCTTTCCGCGCTTCACAGCGGGAGAGAACGCCGCTCATATCATCCGGCGCGGTCTTTTCAAGGGCTGCAGCCAGCCTCTGCTCCATTTTTTCATTGGTCATCGGGCGTCATCTCCTTCCAGAAAGCTGCGCATCTTTTTCAATGCTCTGTGATATTTCGACAGGACGGTAGGAAGCGTCAGCTCCAGCAAAGCCGCGATCTCTCTGTGCTTCATGCCTGTGACCGCATGGAGCAGCACAATGCGCCGCTCCTCGTCAGCGAGTCTTGCCAATGCGCCTTGCAGCAGCGCGCGCTCGCCGGCGTCCAGTCCGCACTCCTGCGTGGGAATGGCGTCCCATTCCTCCTCGCTGAGGGCGGCATGGCGTTCCTCCCGCCGCAGGCGCATCAGGCACAGGTTGCGGCACACGGTCAGCAGCCAGCCCATGGGTGAGCCGGTGGGGCGGTACTGCTCCGCGCAGTCCCACACCTGCACATAGACATCCTGCGCGAGATCCTGCGCGTCCTGCGTGTTTTTGAGATAGGAAAGCGCAAGACCGTACACCGCTGTGCGCGTGCGCTGATACAGCTCTGCCAGCGCGTCACGCTCCCCGCCGGCAATGTGGAGCAACAACTGCTGCAGCTTGTGTCGATCCTCTGCCGGAGCATATTCGGTTGTCATCAGCATACTGAGCATGGGCTTTTTCTCCTGTCATCCGTGTAATGCACGGAAAGGGCGTTTTATTGCATTTGGACTTAAAACTTTTTTGATCAAGCTCCGCTGAGCACCTCGTAAACACGGATCAGTGCTGCGATCTCGCAGGCAAACCGATTCGCCAGCGCCTTCTCCGCTCCGCTGGGGCCGTTGTAGTTGAGATAGATGGCCAGCTCCTGAAAGGTCATGCCAACCTCGTCCGGCTGACCGATGCCAAGGTAGCTCCGCACCAGATTCAGCTCTCTGGGCGTCAGCACCTCCTCCATCCGCTGCATCAGCAGCGTCCGACGCATCATGCGGTCATAGGCCACGGCAGGATCGCCGCCGCAACTGATGGAGAACACATCGTCGCCAAACTGCCGCGCGCCGCACAGCGTCCGGTATTCTTTTATCAATGCCCCAGCTACCTTGGCAGATACATTCAGTTCTCCGCACACCACCTTGACCGACTCAGCATCAGATGAGTCCCATCCCTCGGCGCAGAGGTATGCGTTTTGGTACAGAGAAAATCGCCGTTTGAAAGCCCGATATATTCGGGCTTTTCGCGGGAGACATCTTTTTGTCTGCACATTATGGTCCGCCCGAAGGGACTCGAACCCCGGCCTTCAGAATCGGAATCTGACGCGATATCCAGCTTCGCTACGGGCGGAAATATATCTCCGCTAAGCGGAGATTTTTTACCTATTTATTCTCTGCAGGCTCACCGAAAGCGTCGGTAAGCTGCGGCATGTCGTTCAAAAGATACGGGTCGAGCATTACTGCCTTTATAAATTTATCAGCCTGTTTTGAGTAAGTGGAAACGTTCTTTTTTTGCCCTCAATAGCCGTTCCCTCGACCTTACGGCGAATGAGAAAATATTTGAACTTTTTGAATATTCCTCGCTCACCGCGTCGAACGCCTTATCAAAGACCGTATCGTTCAGGCTGTACGCCTTGCCGTCGTACTGGGAAGCCCTAACGAATCGTCCACAAAAACGCCGCCGGCGACCTCGTCAAGCTCTGACAGAGCCTCTTGGTCAACAATATAAACAATGGATGAGGCAGAGGCAAACTGCCCCATAAGCCTCGACGACTTTGCCCGTCCGGTATCAAGCAGCCGTTCCTCGTCCGGAATGGCACAGTCCATAACGAGAACGTTGACCTTGCCGTCACCGTTTGTATCCTCGGCGTACTGCTCAGCCACGGTCGCGACGTTTTCTATCATCGCACTGCTGACATAGTGCTTGAAATAAAGCACAATGGTCATATCGTACTCGGTCCTTGTAGAGCATTGCGTAATACCCACCGCCATTATAACGGCGACTATCAGTATCATTACAAGCGGAAATTTACCGTAGTACCACAGGTCTGAAAGCGTCAGCTTTTTCTTTACGGCATCGCCCTCGACCGTCGGTGTAAAACCGCCGGGGTCCTTTTTCAAACTCCAGTGCCTTTTTCTTAAGCTCTATAAGCTCGCGCTGCTGCCGCTGCTGCTCTGCAACTATATCCTGCCTGTCTTTTTTGTCACTCATTTCATAGGTACTCCATTAAATTTTGACCGCCAGATAATTATACCTTTTTAAACTCCTATGTCAAGTGATAAAACGCACAGCCGCCGCAGCCCCCTGCCAATTATCAGCCTATCAGGACAGCCGTGCCTGCACTCCAGACGGCGTCCTCAGCCGCGGCTGAAAGATGGACCGGCTCCAGCATTTCAGAACTGCACTTTTCGGCAAACTGCTCCGCAAGGCGTTTGTCACAAAACACATCCCGGATCTCTGCAGCCACATTTCCGCTGTCAAGATCGTAGCACCGTATGCCATAGGTTGAAAACTCGCCCTCTTCTGTTTCTGCTGTCTCTTTTACCGCAATATAAATATACATTTTTAGCCTCTCCCTTTTTACGCGTTATTCGCGTTTGGAAGATAATACCACAAATTCTGAAAAAGTAAAGGCTTTTTGGATGAACAGCAGATATTTTACGATGAACGACAGCATTATTCGTCGGTTTGACAATTTTCGACAAATCGAAAACACCCCAAAATTCCGCTTAAAAGCGCCGTAATGCCACAGCCACCATTGCATAAGAAAACATATAAAATGTATAAATATAAACAATTTTTGCGTTTTCCGTATGCAATTCAATAACGACTACTACATTGAACGATCAACTTGAAAGTATAGGCGATTATGAATTTGCAAATTGTACTGCAGCTGCAACATTAAACATTCCGGATAGTGTACGGACAATAGGAACAGCAATAATCAACAATTCCGGAATAACAAAAGCCCATGTTGGTCAAACACATAGTTGGACTGCCGGAATTCCATCAGCAGGTGCTAAAAACGGAACTGTAAATTTTGCCAAATGATATAATATAGCAAACGATTTGTCGAGAACAGATAAGTATTGCACCTATTAAATCATGCCCATCGGCTGTTTTTATGCAAAGAAAGTATAAAATAATTTAGGATCACTATACAAAATGTATTGCCGTATTATTTGAAGATGCTTTCGGTGTATTTTTTGAGCATAAAAGCTCGAAAAGTGCTCATATGCCGGGTCGGTTTTTGTCGTATTTCGACCGAAAAGCCGATAGATATTAAAATCGGATCCGATTTTGTGATTTATTTTCACTATTTCTCTATCCGAATTGTATTTTGTGAATGTTTTTAGCAATTTTCTATTGACTTTGTTGTCATTTTATGGTATTATTTTGGTAAATTCGCGGCATGTAAGGCTGCACCGTGTGAGGTATCAAAATGCTTTTAAGGTTCATCATTTGCGATGAAAATTATAACGAGAGAGTCCGGCTCTCTTCAATGATAAAGGAATATTTCAGCAACAAACCGCTCTTTACGGTCGAGTATGTAAAGATCTCTTCAAGGCATGAACTGCTGGCGAGGGTGCGGCATGCAAAGGAATACGACTTTTTGTTTATAGACGCAAGTGCGGACCTTACCGGTGCAATAGATACGCTGCTAAAACTCAGAAAGTGCGGCTTTGTCGGCAGAGCAATGTTCCTTATAAAGCACAGCGACCGGATGCATGACGCGTATATGCAGGGTGCATCCGGCTTTTTTGGCAAAGCCGATACGTTTTGACAGGCTGGTTCGTCTGCTTGACCGGCTGACAGGCAGCGGCGACGAGGCGACCGTAGCGCTGCAGAACGGGTGCGCGTATGAAAAAAGCTGGCGCTCGGCAGCATAACCTACATAGAAAGTCTTGACGGCAAAAGCATAGTCCATCTGACCGACGGCAGGAGCGAGACTGTGGGCAAAAGTTTGTGCGAGATAGAGAGGGAATTATCGGGCGGCAGATTTTTGAGGTGCCACCGCAGCTACATAGTGAACATGGATCACATAACGGGCATGGACAATCATTTTGTGCTTGACACAGGCGACCGGATAGTGGTCACGCAGCGATTTATGGCGGCGGCGCGCGTCGAAGTGGTGCAGTATTACAAGAAGAAAAAGGCGGAAACAGGTGTGTGACGCGTCGGCGGCAGATAGAAGAAATCTCTGATGTCAACCCCGGTTTGGCAGGCGGAAAGCAAAAAAGCTCATGAATTTGTGCGGCGCAAAGCAGGTCTTGCGCCGTTACGTTTTTATATTTATATACAGCTGAATTTTTGTTTAGGTGTAAAAGCGGAAAATCTAATTGTACATTTGTAGGGCAGGGGTGGGGCTCCTGCCCTACGATGCAACAATCAATTTTTATGTTTATTATTGAGCAACCTAAAATTTTAAATCTCAAATTTACAATTCAGACTGTCGTTCCCTACGTCTGTCAATATTTCATTACGCATATAAACTGAAATTTACCGCCGCGGCAGCACAAAAAAATCGGCTGGGATGAACCCCTGCCGATTTTTCTGAATATCAACCTTTTATTGTAACATGATACCAACCGCCGCCGATACGCTTGACTGCGATTTTTTCGCCGTCATCCGGTGAATGTATCCATTTGGGTCTTTCATCAGGTGAAAAGGCAAGACAGTAATGGTTGTTTTCAATGCCGAACGATATGCGGCGTCCCTTTACCGATATGGTATCAAAAACGGAGTCTTTATATGTGAATCCGTTTTTACTGATATTGTCAAGCGATGATACTATATTGTCGGGCAGCTCGACATATTCTTTTGTATCAAGATCAAAAACGCGTATACTATAATGCCCCCTGCTCACAGAGAACAGTTTGTCCGGTCCGCCTTGATAATTATCAGAAAAATAGTCTTTAACGGTATTAAAATCCTCGGAACATGCCTTGTAATCCGCATTGAATTGCCAGAGCGTTGTTTTATAGAACCGATACCTAAGTATAGGACGCCTTGCACACAAAGGCGCACAAAGCCACCGCAAAAACCACACTTGTTGCAATGATCAGACCTTTACGCTTCATAGTGAATGCCTCCTTTTATCAACCGACATTCAATACTGTATTTCAATTTCCGGATACCGGTTGAGTTTTCCTCTGAGGCTCTCAAGCGTTTCATCCCGATCTACGATTTCGGTGTATTTATCATATTCGAAATCTATACGCTCAAAGGAAAGCTTTTCAAGCCATGCGGCGCAGCCTTTGTTTACAAATCTTTCCCATTCGGAATAACGGAATCCGTTCTCATCCTGGTTGACATCCACCGATATCATTGTTCTGTCATCGATCAAAAAATAACAGTGCATCGTTTTGCCTCGTGCGTAGGCTATTATCGGATAGCCGTCTTTGGTCTTTCCATCGTTTAACAGCTCAATGTAATTTCTGTCCTTTAAGTCTTTATCCGATGCAAGCCAGTCCCAACCCAGCACCTCGACGGGATCCTCGCAGCCCGGACTTACCTGCTCCACTCTTATGTCCGCCGTCTTGGGCGTCCGCCTGTCACTTCTGTCGAATGTAACGCAGTAGCCTGCACTCCAAACATTAAACCCTGTTTCCTTAAGAGCGTCAATAACTATACCGTATTCAAAATCAACGACATCTTCATTTATAAGCTTATATTTTTCTTCCCTCTTTTTTGATTTCTGCCGGCTTACCGTCAGACACAGGGAAATATGTGTGATCGGGAACGGCTTCCAATGCTCTAATTAGCTTCTTTGTATATTTGTCGACAGAGTAACTTGATTCCTCGCATTTTCCTGTAAGCACACCGGAACCACAAACTCCTACCACCGAAGCATAATTTTCAAACGATGTGAAGTATAGCCATTGGTTATAATAATCCCTTTTGGACTTATGTACTTCTGTGTCGGTTTTGTTGCTGCCGCAGCCGACAAGGAATACCGCAATAAGCATACATGCGGCAAGCTTTAAAAGCAAGTTTGTTCAAAAGGACACCCCCTTCTGTAAAGCCAATATCATAAGCAAATCGATTCAGTACTGTGCTATAAATTCCATTGCCGGATACCGGTTGAGTTTTCCTCTGAGGCTCTCAAGCGTTTCATCCCGGTCCACGATCTCGGTATATTTATCATATTCGAAATCTATACGTTCAAAAGAAAGCTTTTTTGAGCCATTCTGTATTGTATTTTTTAAAAATTCATCAAACCATGTAGAATGGTCATACCCATTCATCGTTTTACTGATACTGATTGACACCATTATCCTTCCCTCAAGCAGCAAATGACAATATGCATCTAAATGTGTCGTATACATTATAATTTGACAGGTATTCTCTACTTCTTCGTCACTTGAGAGATTGACATAACGCCTGTTTACAGGGTATTCGGCATATTTAGCAAGCCTATCCCAACCAAGTGTTTTTTCAGGCTCGTCGCAGCTCAAACTTACTTGTTTTACCTCAACATCCGCTGTCTCAGGTGCCCATTTATCAGTTTTGTCAAAGGTAACCGTATATGACGCTTTCCAAATATCAGATGAACCGTTGCCGATGGCATCGATCATTATACCGTATTCAATATCAAAGGCATCACAATTTATAAGCTTATATTCCGCCTTCTGCATTATGATCTCTGCCGGCTTGCCGTCAAACACAGGGTAATATGTGTGATCGGGCACAGTGTCCCGTGCCATTTTTAATTTTTTTACAAGTTTGTTCAGTGTATAGCTTGATTCCTCGCATTTTCCTGTAAGCACACCGGAACCGCAAACTCCTATCACCGAAGCATAATTTTCAAATGTTGTGAAGTAGAGGTATTGGTTATAATAATCGTTTTGGGACTTATGTACTTCTGTGTCGCTTTTTTGTTGCTGCCGCAGCCGACAAGAAGCACCGCAATGAGCATAAATGCGGCAAGCTTTAAAGCAAGTTTATTCAAAAGGACTCCCCCCTGTCTTGATCTTTAGCAGTTACGAGCCTAACATACCACATCGTAGCTAAAATCATACTTTCCGCGCAGATAATCGATCCGCATATTGCGGTCAACCACCCTTTTGTAGTCGCCGTAATTGAAATATATGCGGTCAAAGCTCAGGCGCTTGAACCAATCATTCAATGAAGTGTCAAGCCAGTTGAGCCGATCATTCCAGTGTTCCTCATCCGACGAGGTGATATTCAATTTTATATAGATGTTTTTTCGATAAGAATATAAATGAAAAGACGTTTGAGCCTGGGCTGAATAATGATGACACAAGGATGTTTTCCGTCAGCCAGCTCTGCCTCCGGCAAATATAAATACTTGCTGACACCGTCCTGTTCGTCTGACTCGGCTGCACCGACAGCCACATCGTCAAGCGTGTACCTCATTTCAACAGCTGTACCGCCGCCGGAAGCCGCAAGAGCCGAAGACAGCACCTCTCCAGACAGGCAGGACAGCAGCGCCGCTACAGAAAGTAATACCGCCATTAATTTTTCTGAATTTGTTTTTCATGCTCTTTTCCTCCAAAATTTTGCTTATTGGGAATGCTTACAAATACATCATACACTTTATTTAACAAAAAGTCAATTAAAGCGCAATACGGGAGCTGTTTTTGTTAAATATGCACAACGCGGTGGTGTCTTTATTGACGTATCAATATAATGATCAAAAACCTATTGACATTGTCGGAAAATGTGATAAAATGAAAGCAGTTGAACAGAGAAGGGTGCTGGAAATTCATCCGGCTGAGATTGGACGTGTTTCGTCCTGACCGTTTACCTGATTCGGATAATGCCGACGTAGGGATCATACCTGTAATGAAAATCAAAGGATCCTTCGGTGTGCCGAGGATCCTTTCTTTGCATGCTTTTCTGCGAGACAAAAAAATCATCGGAGGAAACATATATGAAAAAAAATTCAACACTGAACGTCTGGTCGTCAGCGCCGTACTGATCGCGCTCGCGACCGTCCTCTCGCTTTTCCAGCCGTTAAGACTGCCGGCAGGCGGAGGCATTACCATACTCAGCATGCTGCCCATCGTGCTCATCTCCTACCGCTACGGCATGGCATGGGGCGCCGCCTCGGCGTTCATATTTTCACTTTTGCAGATGCTGACCGGCTTTGACACCGTAAGCGCGCTGTTTTTGCCGGGCGACAATCAGCAGGTCTGGTGGAGGCGCTGCTCATCTGCCTTATCGACTATGTATTTGCCTACACTGCTTTTTGCCTTGGAGGACTGTTCCGCAAGAACGGCAACCCGTCTGTGGCGCTCTGCTTAGGCTCGGTCGTGGCGCTGTCGGCAAGATATCTGTTCCACATCATTTCGGGCGCCATATTCTACGGCGCTTGGGCTGAGTGGTGGTTCACCGATGTTTTCGGCGGTGAATTCGGCGCCGGCATCCTTTCGCAGTATTCCGGCTTCGGTCTGGCACTGCTGTATTCCATATTCTATAACGGACTTTACATGATACCCGAAATAATCATAACCGCCGTCGGAGCGTTTATCGTCGGCAAAATCCCGGTCGTGACCGGTAAAAAGGCTGCAAAGGCCGCCTGAAAAGATATAATGCTTACAAGTGCCGGTTCTCTCTCCTAATACCGGCTGATCTGTGGCAGAGTTTACTTAAAAAGTAAACCATCGTGCCATACCTCCCTCTATATGACCGTCTCTGCTTATGCCGCTTGCAGGGGCGGTCGATTTTATTTGTCACGGCACGGAATAAACATACCGGCGCAGCGTTTATTATTAATGTAGACAGCGGGGGCTTTGTGTGATAAAATAAACTCACGGGTGTGTATACGCCTCAGTCAAACAGAAAAGGGGTATTTATATGGGTCTTATAAAAGCCGGCGTAGGCGCTTTGGGCGGCACTCTTGCCGATCAGTGGAAGGAATTTTTTTCTATTGCGAGGCGCTCGATGTCGATGTGCTTGCCACAAAGGGCAGCAAGCGCATAACCGGACGTTCGTCCAACACCAAAGGCAACGATAATATAATTTCAAACGGTTCGGGCATCGCCGTCGCCGACGGTCAGTGCATGATAATAGTCGAACAGGGACGCATTGTGGAATTTTCCGCCGAGCCGGGCGAATACACCTTTGACAGCTCGACCGAGCCGTCGGTCTTTGCCGGCAAATTCGGCCCCAGCCTGCTCGAGTCGATAAAAACGGTGGGCAGGCGCTTTACGTACGGCGGGGATACCGGCAAGGATCAGCGCGTCTATTATTTCAATACAAAGGAGCTGGTCGACAACCGCTTCGGCTCAGCCAATCCGATACCTTTCCGCGTTGTTGACCGCAACATCGGTCTTGATATGGACGTTTCGGTGCGCTGCAACGGCGTTTATTCGTATAAAATAAGCGATCCGGTGCTGTTCTACACCAACGTCTGCGGAAACGTTGAAAGCGAATACCGCCGCGAGCAGCTTGATTCACAGCTCAAGACCGAGTTTATAAGCGCATTGCAGCCGGCATTTGCAAAAATATCCGAGACCGGCATACGCCCCAGTGCACTTCCCGGCCACGCCGAGGAGCTGTGCGAGCTTATGAACGAATTGCTCACAAAGAAATGGTCGGAGCTTCGCGGAATTTCGGTCGTGTCGATAGCCATGAATCCCATCACCCTTTCGGACGAGGACGCCGAGGCTATCAAGAACGCACAGCGCACCGCTATCATGCGCGATCCTTCAATGGCTGCCGCAACGCTTACCGGCGCGCAGGCTGAGGCAATGAAGGCTGCCGCATCCAATCCCAACGGCGCTATGAACGCCTTTATGGGATATTCAATGGCGCAGAACGCCGGCGGAATAAACGCAGGCGAGCTTTACAAAATGGCAGGCAGTGCCGCTGCGGCAAACGCGGCGAACCCGGCAGGTGCCAACACCTGGAAATGTGAATGCGGTGCCGAAAACACAGGCAACTTCTGCCAGAGCTGCGGCAAGCCCCGTGAAAATGGCTGGAAGTGCGAGTGCGGAGCGATAAACAAGGGCAGATTCTGCCCGAACTGCGGAAAACCGAAGCCGGCAGGAGAGCCGCTTTACCGCTGCGACAAATGCGGATGGGAGCCGGAAGACCCCAAGAATCCGCCGAAATTCTGCCCCAACTGCGGCGACCCGTTCGGCAGTGAAGACATAATCAAATAAACAAGCGAGGCTGGAGCAGATGCCCGAGGTCATAGAATATAAATGCCCGTGCTGCGGCGGAGCGGTCAGCTTCAACGCAGCCGGACAAAATCTGAAGTGCCCTTTATTGCGACACTGAATTTGATATAGATGCCCTCGATAAATTCGAGAAAGCGACCGAAGCCGGTGCCAAAGACGATAACTCCGACGGCGACAGCTTTGAGGGCGCGGCGGAGCGGCTTGACGAAAACGGCATGACGGTCTACATATGCGAGTCGTGCGGCGGCGAGATAGTCACCGCAGACACCACCGCTGCCACGAGCTGTCCGTTCTGTGGAAACCCGACCGTTATTCCCGGCAGGCTGTCGGGGGACTTAAAAGCCGGATCTCGTGATACCCTTCAAGCTTGATAAAGCAGCTGCGGTATCGGGGCTTGGCGGTCATTTGAAGGGGAAACGGCTTTTGCCCAGGGTCTTTAAGACCGCAAACCACATAAAAGAGGTCAAGGGCATATATGTGCCGTTTTGGCTGTACGACTCCGACGCGGATTTTGACCTGCTCTATAAAGCGACCAGGGTCAGGATGTGGAGCGACAGCCGATATGACTATACCGAAACAAAATTCTATTCGGTCACGCGCGTAGGTGCCGTGTCGTTCGACAAGGTCCCTGCCGACGGCTCGGCTAACATGCCGGACGATCTTATGGAGTCACTCGAGCCTTACGACAACAGCGCTGCGGTCGATTTCAGCACGGCTTACCTGTCGGGCTTTCTTGCCGACCGGTATGACGTGACAAGTGAGCAGTGCAGCGCGAGGGTCGGCGGACGTATGCGCGCCACTGCCGAGCAGATGGCTTATTCGTCGGTCATGGGGTACAACACCGTCACCAAGGCAGGCGGCACGGTAAACCTCAAAAACGGCAAGGTGAGGTATGCACTTTACCCTGTGTGGATACTGAATACCGAGTGGAAGGGTCAGAAATATACCTTTGCCATGAATGGTCAGACCGGACAATTCGTCGGCGATCTGCCGGTCGATAAAGGTCTTTTCTGGAGATGGCTTTTAGGACTGTTCGCCTCGGTCAGCGCAGCGGTACTTTTGCTTGCCTGCCTGTTCTTCTATCTGCTTTAAGGGGGTACTGCGCTTTGAAACGGATAATATCAGCGATAATTTTCTCCCTTATTGTTTTGCGGCGGCGTTTACCCCGGCGTCGGCACACGGCGCACGGCTGCTTGACGGTGCAGGTCTGCTTGATGAGTACAGCGCGGAAGCGGTCACCGGAGCGCTCGACCGTATGAGCGAGCAGCTCAAAATGGAGCTTGTGATAGTAACCACCGACTCGACGGACGGCAGGGAGCCGCGCGACTACGCCGCCGATATCTATGATTACGGCGACTACGGATACAACACCACCAACGACGGAATAGTTCTGCTTATAGTCATGGACGACCGGTATGTCGGCATGACCTCGACCGGAAAGGGAAGAAGCGTTTATACAGCTTCGGTCCAGAACGATATGCGCGATGTCATAACCCCTTACCTGCGTGACGGGAACTATGAAAGGGCTTTTTTCCTCTGTTCTGCGAGCTTTGCTCCGACGCAAAGGATGCTTACGACCGCGGCGAGAGCTACGATGTAAGCAACTATGATTATTCGAAAAAATGCCGCTGTCGGTGCTTATCATAGCATCAATGATCATCGGACTTATAGTAGCGCTCATAGCGGTGCTTGTCATGCGCTCGAAGATGAAGAGCGTCAGAAGCCGCAACGAGGCTTCCGACTATGTACGACCGGAAAGCTTCAGCTCTGCAGGCAACGAGATATTCCTTTACAGGACCATTGACCGGCGCGAAAAGCCGCAGGACAACCGCGGCAGCAGCGGCGGTTCGCACACCGGCTCTTCCGGCGTGGGACACACCTCGACCGGCGGACATTTTTTAGGTAATAAGCAAAGGCAAATAGCAAATAGTAATCTGTCCGCCCGGCGGATAAGCAGATCATGAAGTGTCCGGAACAATTCAGGCCAGGCAGTATGATAAATGTACGAATGTGCGGCAGGAGCAAAAAGCTCCTGCCGCTGTTTTTATAACAAATCATTTTTAAATATAGGTTATATGTACGATTTAATTCATTGACGGACCGAGCCGAACGTGCCAAACAATTTTTTGTTTTCTCATATCGCTAAACTAAAATTTATCCAACACCCGTGATTTCAATGCCTGAAATGTCCGAGGGTGGTTGGCGACTGATCCTTAAACCCTTTGAAATCATTCGAGCGCCGCTCTAACCACCGCTTTGCTGCCGTACCGGTCGCGAATTTTGTCGACGCTGCGCTCCAATATGTCTGCTTTAATTATCTTTTCCCTGTCATCGAAAAACGACAGCTGACATTCCGGTGCATACGGCTGCAGTTTTATTGCGCGTATACCTATGGAACGCAGCGGCTCGCCGTCCCAGTTTTTCCTTAATAGACGCATGCCCTCTATCGCCAGATATTTCGACGACTGCACCGGGTCGCTCGGCACCGCCATAAACTCCTTGACCGTAAGATCGCTGTGGCGTATATGCAAACATATCCCGTGTGCCTCCATGTTTTCTTTCCGCAGTTCCCTCGCAACGGTTTCCGGAAAGGCTGAGCAGTATCCTTTTTACATCGCCAAAACTGCACAGATCCTTAGGACAGGTGGTTGATCTTCCGATGCTTTGCGGAACAAATTTATGGCTGCTCTCCAGACCGGGCGAATTCTCTCTGCCATTGGCATAATGCCAGAGCTGCTCACCGGTTTTGCCCAGCTTCATTTTAAGCACTCCCACATTGGTATTTGCAAGATCTCCTACCGTAAATATCGCAAGCTCGCGCAGCTTTTTTTCGGTCGATCTGCCGACACCAAGCAGACATGATGCATCAAGCCCCCACACGACCTCTTTAAAGCTGTCATACGGAATGACGCTTACCGCATCCGGCTTTTTTGAGGTCTGAGCCCAATTTTGCAAATATTTTGTTGAAGCTGACCCCGACCGATATGGTCAGTCCGGTCTCCGTTTTTACATCGTTTCTTATCTTTTCGGCTATTTCATATTCACTGCCGAAAAGACGGCGGTGCCGGTAACGTCGAGCCAGCACTCGTCTATGCCGAACGGCTCAACAAGATCGGTGTACCGTTCATATATTTTCCGGACCATAAGCGAAAAATGCTGGTACCGCTTAAAATCCGGCGGAACTATTATGAGTGAAGGACACTTCTGCTTAGCCTGCCATATTGCCTCACCTGTGGTGACACCAAATTTTTTGCCTCCTCGCTTTTGGCAAGTATTATGCCGTGACGCTCCTCGACACTTCCGCCTACTGCGACCGGCTTGCCTTTCAGCGTCTCATTGTCCCGGCTTGCGACCGAGACGTAAAAATTGTTAAGATCGCAATGCAATATCGCCCTTTGCGCCACATTTATCATCCCCTGCTTTTTATGATTTCCATGTCACACTTTCATATTAGCACAAATGTTCTGATTTGTAAAGAACTTTTGTTCGCTAATTTGTGGAATATCTTTTTATCACCGATGCTGAAAAGCAGGACGATGCATAAAAATATGAGCGCGGCGGATGCCGCCGGACTGCCTGACGCTGCGGCAGAAGGCGGATTTACCGATGCGGCAACGGTTCTCGGAAACAGCCGCTCGGCTGCGGCAGTTATGCCTGCTGAAAGAGCTCCGTGCAGGATTCTGCCCAACACCAGCCGGTGCAGTTTCAGATTTATATGTCTTGCCGCCGCCATAACCTGAAAATGCACCGACACACCGGAAAATCCAAGCAGGAATGCAACCTTTACTATCTGCCGGCGCGTACAGCCTGCCGTTCCCACCGTAACCTCAAGCAGACCGCAGATAGCTGCAGCCGTCTTTTCCTGCATAACGGCGTTTATACCGCCCGAAATTCCAGAAAACAGTACGACAAATGCACATACGGTTAGCATTGTAGACGCTGCTGCCGAGACCGACTCCACAAATGCCTCACCTGTAGGCCGCGGTTTAATTTTTGTGACGGTACCGTCTGCGGCAGGGGTACAGGGATCGCAGCACCTTGTCCTTTTTCTTAAGATATTACTGACGACCGCTATAATAAGAGAGGCGCCGATATGCGTCGCAAGCAGTCTTATGCCGTCCGACCTTGATCCGAGCGTCACCTCACCAACCGCGGTTATGATAAAAGCCGGTCCGGCATTGACGCAGTAAAGCATCATGCGGTTTGCGGTTTTCTGATCGGCAGCGCCGCGCAGGTACATATCGTCTATCAGTTTGGCTCCTACCGGATAGCCGGACAGAAATGACAGCAGCATGACCACAGTCTGCTCACACGAAAGTCCGAAAATAAATTGCGACAGCCGCTCTATATATCTGCCGAGTGCGTTTGCCGCACCGGATAATGATATAAATAGCACAACCGCCGTAAACATAAAGAGCGATGGTATGACCGTGCCGGCACAAAGCTGCAGTCCGCGCGACACACCACCGCGAACGGCAGGTGAATATATAAGTATAAATATTCCTGCCGCGAGTCCTGCGGCACCCAAGGCTATATGTTTCAGCTTTAATACAAATCCACACCGCTCACCGTCCATTAATTCATATGCACCAGTGCCGCGTCAAAAGAACCGCAGAACGGGTGCGCGTATGAAAAGCTGGCGCTCGGCAGCATAACATATATAGAGAGTCTTGACGGCAAAAGCATAGTCCATCTGACCGACGGCAGGAGCGAGACTGTGGGCAAAAGTTTGTGCGAGATAGAGAGGGAATTGTCGGGCGGCAGATTTTTGAGGTGCCACCGCAGCTACATAGTGAACATGGATCACATAACGGGCATGGACAATCATTTTGTGCTTGACACAGGCGACCGGATAGTGGTCACGCAGCGATTTATGGCGGCGGCGCGCGTCGCAGTGGTGCAGTATTACAAGAAGAAAAAAGGCGGAAACAGGTGTGTGACGCGTCGGCGGCAGAGAGAAGAAACCTCTGATGTCAAGCCCGGTTTGGCAGGCGGAAAGCAAAAAAGATCATCAATTTGTGCGGCGCAAAGCAGGTCTTGCGCCGTTACGTTTTTATATTTATATACAGCTGAATTTTTGTTTAGGTGTAAAAGCGGAAAAATCTAATTTTACATTTGTAGGGCAGGAGTGGGGCTTCCGCCCTACGATGCAACAATCAATTTTTATGTTTATTATTATTGAGCAGCCTTAAATTTTAAATCTCAAATTTTCAATTTAGACTGTCGTTCCCTACGTCTGTCAATTAATTATACGAATGTATTTATCGCTAAATCAAATTTCCTTTTTATAATGGAAACAAAGCCGGCAAGGTCTTATTCCTGCCGGCTTGTTAAAATGTTTATCTATTGCTCCGTTCCGCTGAAGTAGTTTACGATATTTTCCGCCACGTTTTCGGGGGATGCCTGCCTTCATGAGTGTCTCTTTGTCGGCGCTCTGGATAGCACTCAGGGTCTTGAAGCGGGCAGAAGCTTTTTGCCCGTGCCTCTCCCACACCCTCAATCTCGGTAAGCTTTGAAACATATGCATTTTTTGAGCGCGACTGTCTGTGATAGCCTATGGCAAAGCGGTGCACCTCCTCCTGAATGGTTGACACCAGGGTGTACACACTTCGGTTGGCTTTGATCGCTATTTCCTCGCCGAGCGAGGTCACGGCGCGCGTTTTGTGCTTTGAGTCCTTGACCATTCCGAACAGCGGAACATCTATATCCATTTTCTTAAGCACCCGTTCTACCGCCGATATCTGTCCCTTTCCTCCGTCAAGCAGTATGAGGTCAGGCAGGCGCCCCGAAGCTCTCGTCATCGCTGCCGTTCTTGTATTCCGTGAACCGGCGCTCCAGCACCTCAGCCATTGATCTCGTGTCATCCTGACCTGAAAAGCTTTTTATCTTAAACTTACGGTATGCCTTTCTTTGCGGTCTGCCGTTTTCAAAGACCACCATTCCGGCGACATTTTCGTCACCGGCGGTGTTGGATATATCGTAGGATTCTATTATTTTCGGCGGCTCCTTGAGTGACAAAAGCCTTGCCAGCTCGTCAAGTCCGGCAGTCTGACCCATATGTCTCCCCAGTGACTGCGCAAGCCGCTCCGACGCGTTGCTGCGGCACATTGTGACAAGACGCTCCTGCTCACCCTTTTCTGGTACGACCACCACCGCTGTGCTGCCGCGCTTTTCGCTGAGCCATTTTCCCAACAGCTCTCTGTCCTCGGTCTCACCGTCTACAGTTACGCGCGGCGGAATGTCGTCACGCATCGAATAGTACCGCCTTATAAATTCGCTGCGCGCCTGCGGCAGCTCGTAAACGGCGTCGGTAAGAAATTCCTCGCGGTCACACAGCTTTCCGTCCTTGAATATAAACACCTCAAAGCAAGCCGCTTCATTCGCGGCGGCAAGCGCTATGATATCCTGCCTTTTTTATATGTTGAGCTGTATATTTTCTGCCTGTCGCCTATTTTTTTCGATGGCGGTTATCCGGTCACGCAGCTTGGCTGCCTTTTCCAAAAATCAAGCCTGTCGGACGCAAGCAGCATCTGCTTTTTAAGCTCCGACACCGACTGCGACGAACCACCCTTTAAAAATTCGACCGCCTGCCTCACCGACTCGCGGTATTCCGCGGCGCTTATTTTTGCGGCGCAAGGTGCGGAGCAGTTCTTTATAAAATAATTGAGGCACGGCCTTGCGTGACGGTTTATGCACTGCGGGAAGCTCTTTGAGCACTGCGGTAGACGGAATATCTTGCGCACCTCGTCCATGGTCCTGTTCACCACAAAGCCGGAAATGTAAGGCCCTATATATTCCGCGTTTTTTGTCGTCGGTATCGAACGACGCGGATATCACCGGCCAGTCGCCGCCGGTTATTTTTATATAGTGGTACCCTTTGTCGTCCTTAAGCAGTATATTGTATTTCGGCATATGCTGCTTTATAAGCGAACATTCAAGAATGAGCGCTTCAAATTCGCTGTCGCATATTATATATTCAAAATCTTCAACCGACGACACCATCTTTCTGACCTTGTCATTATGCCTGCGGTCGCTTCTGAAGTACTGTGAGACCCTCATTTTAAGCCGCTTTGCCTTGCCTACATATATTATCTCGCCGTTTTTTGCATGCATTATATAAACGCCGGGCAGAAGCGGCAGCTTATTTGCCTTGTCCCTCAGCCTCATTATTCTGTCGTCAGCAGTCACACCGTTCACCCTCCCTGCCGTTCGGTCATAATTACATATTAACAGTATGCCGCGAAATGCGTGCCTTGTCAAGGCGGAAAGTGGAATTACATGTATTTTGACACCTCGCTCCATGGCTTCTCAATGGATGTCACGCAAAAAAAGCAGCGTATCGGGAGTTATCTTACCTCCAATACGCTGTCTTTTTCTATATCCCTCTGCCCGACCGAGGAAGTTCCCCATTTAGGCTCTATCGTTATGCTGCATTTGCCGTCAAAGTCCGCGACGGAAATCTTAAAGTTAAGCGCCTCGTTTGCCGGTATCTGCACCGAATATTTTGTGTTGTCCCCATATTTCACAACAAAATATCCTGTCGAATAAGCGCTGCCAACGGCATCAGCCTGCACCGTGTAGCTTCCGTTTTCAAGCAGATATTCACCGTTTTCGGGTGCTATATGATTTCCTTCCCCGTCGGTGACCGAACATATCAGCTCGTATTTTTCAGCCGTTTTTATTGTCGCCACCGAGCCGCTGTTAGCCGACGTAAACCATGCCCAGCTTGCAGAGCAGAGGCAGGCGGCGCACACAAATATCCCGACAAGCGACGGAATTATCATACGGGTAATGCCGTTATCCGCTTCCCGTTCGTCCTCAGCCGCTTCGGCAGCTATTTTTTGCGGTATATGCGGTTATACAGACGCATAACATTTTTGTCGTTTACAAACGGTATAAGGCAAAGGTAGTGGCAGCGGATTTCTCTGCGCCAGCGCCTGTACTCTTTTTTGTGTCAGCCGTCTGCATTTTTCCAGTAGTAGTATTCGGTGTCCGAATTGAACCTGCGTATAAAGCTTATCAGCCATACTATAAGCAGGACCGCAACCGCCGTTAAAGCCGCCGCTATCAGTGCAACTGCCCCGTTTCCCATATTCCGGACTCCTTTCATACATTAGTACAGATAAAGCAATCAAAAGACACATCGTCGACACAAGCTCTGTATCTTTCTGCCCGCCGCAAGCGGCAGGCGTCAATCACGGCGCTGCAACTCCTCTCCCCCCAACAAAACCGCTTCGCTTGTTTTGCCGGGGACCACGGATGGATATGCCCTTTTGATTGCCCCTCCACCCGGAGGTGGAGAGGAATTAAAATTATTATTTTACGGTCACGACCAACTGGTTATTGGTAAGAATCTTGTGATAATTTCCGCCTTCAGCGCCAGTCTGATAAGAGAAAATGTACTGACCGTCATTCGTCTTAATAAAGCTGTCAGTAACAATCATTCTTGTAGCCCATTTATTATAGTTCGGGGTAGGAATTGCGGTGAAGCCGTCGAAGGTGCAGTTGTCAACGGTGATATTGTAGCTGATACCATCAATAATGTGATCAATGAAGATGGCAGACTTAGCCGCACTGCCAGTGTTCTTGAAGGCACAGTTCTTTACCGTCAGGTTGACAGGAGTGCTGCCCTCACTGTAAATCTTGATGCCGTATCCATTGGTATTGAATTTGCAGTTGTCGAAAACAACATCCTTGCAGCCGTAGCCGATCTGAGAAACAGGCTGGGTGAAGGTGCAGCCAGAAAACACGAACTTTGTGCCGATATTCTTTTTAGTTCAGTGTCAATTTCGCAATCAATAAATGTCACGACACCGCCACGGGCGCAAATACCAGAAATTGCGCTGGCATCAATAGTGATACCCTGGAAGGTTAGATTTGCACCGTCTTGGTAGGAAAGCGAACCCTCAGAACCGGGGTTCGTGTTCTGAAGTTTAACCGTTGTAGTTTTGTCACCGGTGATCTTAATGTCCGATGTGTGTCCCTGCGCCGGGGTGGCTACACCACTGTCAATGGAAACGGTGGTGTTGGCGGGCAGTACGATCTGAGTAGGCGTGGTCTTACCGGTAGCAGAATCCACCTTCTTTGCAGCAGCGATGGCGTCCTTTACAGCGTTGTTTACAGTTGCCACATCGCCAGCCGGAATTTGCGTCGTGGTTACATCATCATATTCGGCAAACTTATCATATTGATCGTCCTTGCTGTCCTTTTCATATGTCCACTGAGTAGCAACAACGGTGATACCAAGACCTTCGAGAGTTTTATCCTGATAATCGTTGTTAGCAGTCTCATCCATATGACCCTTGATGTAAAGAGCGTCGCTCAATGCAGCATCCGGAGTGAGATGACCCTCAAATGTATCAAGATCAACTTCTGTTCCGTCAGCTTTAACGACAGAGAACTTGACAACCTTAAGAAGCATGTTGTCACCGGTGATACCGTTCAGTGTCAGCTTGTACTTGAGTGCAAGACTGCCCGTGCTCTTAATCTTAAACGCAGGGGTCATAAATGTTGCGCCGGGTTCCCAGAGAATATCGGCAGAGCCATCCTTGTTGACGAAGCTCATGCTTTCGTTTTTAATGGATGTCTCGCCGTCTTCTTTGACGATATCGACCTTCAGAGTACCCGCCTGGATCTTGTTTACCGCAGTGGATGCGGTGTCGGTGAACCATGCATATGTGGTACCGATGAGCATTGAAATACTCATAAGAACTGCTGCAGCACTCATGATCAACGCTCTTTTTTGTGCTTTTGATTTTGTTCATTGTTTTTCCTTCCTGCTTTTAATAATAATTGTTTGTTAAAATATATGTAAACGCCGTCTTTGCAGCGATCACATCAAAGCAATCAAAAGGCATAAGGCTTAACTTATACCCTTTGATTGCCCCTCCGCCAGAGGTGGAGAGGACTTGGTATAAATTCAGCCGGATTTGGCTGACTGCTATTTGCTGACAGTAAAGCTGCCGTCGGCGTTTGTGGTAACAGTGTAGCCGGTCGGGACAAATGCTTTGAACTGTTCAAGGGTTAAACCGCTGTTCACGAAAGTACCGCCCATGATGGTCAGTACCGCTCCGCCGTCGTCAACAGGTTTGACGATCCTGTTGTTGCGATAGCAGTAAACATCGATCTTACCGTTCACGATGCCGGTCATAGTCTCATCAAATGTGACGGAAGTACCCTCTGCCTTATAGGAGCCGGTCTCCCAGTGCATCACATCCAGTGCATACTCGCCATTTCTTGCGTAGATATTGGTGTTGCCCTTAATAACAACCTTGCCGCAGTTCGTGGACAGAGCATAACTCGTTCCCCTGCTGTTTCCGGCGGTATCGTTCGCCTCGCGCATGTCAAGCGTGCAGTTTTCAATCGTAAGATTACTGTAGTTCTGAATAAGAATAGCAATGTTGTGGTTCGCGTCCTCGCCGTGGTTGGCTTTATAGGTTCCGTTCTTCAGTGTAACGGTGGAACCCTGCAGAAGCTGCATACCGTTGGTGGTGGTATTGGCTGAGCCCTTGCCATAAGAAACGCCGACGGTCTTGTTATTGAAATCCATGGTAAGGGTGTTGCCATTAGCCGTCACGATGCCGGAAGTGTTGCTTATATCCTTGGCAACACTTACAACGACATTTTTGTCACCTGCCGCAGCAAGACCTGCAACCGCGTCTGCAATGGATGCTGCATCCGTAACGGATATGCCGCATTCTCATCGTACATATTGTTGTAGCTGTCGCTTTCAACGGTATCCTGAGTAGCAATGACAGTGATTGTAATGCCGTCAAGAGTCAGACCCTGATAGTCATTGCCGGCAGTGGTCTGCATCACGCCCTTGATGTAATATACTTCGCTGGTTTCAGTTTTTTCAGGTTACCGGTGAACTCGTCAAGTGCAGTTTCTGTTTCTGTTCCATCGGCTGCCTTTGTTACAACATAGAAGTCGATAACATCCAACAGATCAAAATTGCCCTCATTGGCAGCGGTAGTGCCTTTGTTGACCTGTGCTTTCCACTTCAAAGCCAGGTTACCCTTGTTGGCAATTCTGAAGCCTTCGGTCAGATAGCGGCAGCCCGGCTCCCAGAAAAGCGCTTCACCTTCCGCACCGGCGGCATTTTTGAAGTTCAGCGTATCGATATGAGTATCACTGTCTTCGCCGATAATATCCACTTTCAGATTGCCGGACACAATCTTATTGACCCCGGTGGATGCGGTGTCGGTGAACCACGCAAAGGTGGTGCCGATGAGCATTGAAATACTCATAAGAACTGCCGCAGCACTCATGATCAACGCTCTTTTGTGCTTTTAATTTTGTTCATTGTTTTTCCTCCTTGAAAGTTTATATCAAACGCACATCAGTGTGTTTTTTGCCCATCAACGTTTTCCGTCTTTGCTTCACCGGCTCCGTTCAGCTGCGACTTCATCGCGAGCAGCTCCTGCATCATTTTCTGCATTTCCGCCTTTTCGGCAGCCAGCTTTTCGCGCTCGGCGTTTATTTCTGCCTGCTGCTCTGACTTATATCTTTTGAAAAGCCTTATGCAATGTATCCCTTCTGCCACTATCAACAGTAAAAAGGGCGTCAGTATGCAGACTATATATCCGGGCGTTGACTTCAAAAATTCAAAGAATTTGCCGACGCCTGTAATCTTCGCCGCATATTTTCCTATCACATACGGATATGTGACCACCGTCTCATCATCGGTATCTGTGGTGGTTCCGTAGGTTATAAAGCCCGGATTGCCGTTTGCGTCGGTGGTAAGACTTCGTATTTTATGTGTGACCGTTTCGCCGTAGTTTGCTGTATTTTGGGATATGTACGCTATTACGTCCCCTTCTTTGAGGGTCGCCGCATCAACATCCTTTACAAGGACGAGGTCGCCTGCGCTGAAATCGGTTTTGCTCATTGAATCTGACAGAACGACAAACGCCTTGTATCCGAAAAGAGAACGGTCCGCACGGTCAAAGACCGACACCGACACAACAGTAAAGACCATCATGAATACCGCAAAAGCGACTACAATCCACGCGGCTATGTTCTTTATTACATTCAGCGCCTTCATAATGCACCTCCGTTATCCGAAAATCCTGCCCGGATTATTCAGCATCTGCACAGCCTCGGCAGACAATACAAATGACAGCGAGCTGTCGCCGGTATCGTTTCCTGCCTCTTTCGGATAATAGAACAGCACAGTAAGATTGCGGCGCTCACCTATTTTGAGATAATCGTCGGTAGCCGGTATGGCCTCCCTGTTAAGGCTCTTAGCCGTGCCGTTATATATCTGCTTTTCGCGCCGTCCATGACCGTTATTCTCAGCACATCAGCCAGTCCGCCTGACACATGCTCAAAAATACAGTCTGTAATAAACGTCGCAGGTACTTTCGTTCTTTATGTAAAAATCCTTTTGTACGGTCATGCCCGGTTCAAACAGGAATTCATGCTCGTTAATCACGGGGCTGCCCCCGTTGAGATCAATCTTTATACTGCCCGTCTTGAAGGTGTTGTCCATTACGGCTGCCACGGAATAACGGATAGCCGCAGTGGTAACGAAAAGGCACAGTATCAGCACTATTATTGCTGCTATGCCGCCCCTTAACGCGCCCAGTCCTTTTCTTTTACTCATGCTGCGCCTCCCTGCGGTGGGTAATTGTGACAGCTGCAAGCACCGCGCCGGACAGCAGCATGACCGCTGCAAAGATCAGTACCTTTGAGTTGTCTCCCGTGCCGGGCGCAGGACCGAGCGGCTCGTCCTCTGCGACCCACCATTTGAAGTCGGCTATAAGGCCTGTGTTCTGATACTCATTTCCCACCGATGTATCAAGGTATGCCGTAAAGGTATAATCAGCCATGCCGGTGCCGCTGCCATCGGGGACAACTGCAGTTTCCAGAGCATCAGGCATGTCGTTTATTGTTCCGTCATAAAGTTTTGAACCGTTTTCGGTTATTTTAACCTTCAACACCTCTGAGAGCTTTTCGCCGCCCTCCCTTACATCCGCAGAAAAGCGCAAAACAACAGTGCTGCGGCACGACACCGCAACACTGTATAAATTATTATAGCTATCCCCGGGAGCATGTTTTCCGCTCTGAAAGGTATGTTGACCGAAGGCGCCTTGTCATAAAGCTCCAAAGACACCCTGCTGTCGCCAAAACGCGTGCCGGAAGTTCCGGCGTTATATGTTTTTGTATGTTTTTCGGTTACCGATACCGCCTCGCTGCTTTCGGGTGTGATGACATTGCCGCTGACGGTTGCGGACACGGCGGAGCCGATATGTATAAGCCCATAAACCGCAACGCCTACCAACGCCATAAGACTCAGTATAACAAATACCGCAATAAGCGCTACGATAAATCTTACTACCCTTGTGTCGTCTTTGTCGCTCATATTCACACCGCCCGTCTTACTGTTCCAAAAGTAGACTTTTTGGAACAGTAGTCTGCAAAGCGGATTATAAAGGAAAAAGACCTCTAAATTGCATAAAATCCATTCAATGAAGTAATTTTTTGAAATTTGAGCCGATTTTTTGAGACAAAATGGTTGCAATCTGGAAAATGTTGTGCTATAATAAGCAATAAATTAAGTGTTTCAAAAAAGTCTACCTTTTGAAACACTTTTTTATTTGCCTTTTAAAGACTTGTATTCCATATATTTCCTGTAAAAAAGTTGATGGGCTCATATCGCAGAGTATCGCGGCGTCCCTTATTGATATGGCGTTTTTTTTCGTGCTGACTTGCCACAAAGGAAAAGTTGACCGGTACCTCTGTTTCGGGTCTGCCGAAGCGGACACCGTTTGCCTTGGCGACCGTTATCCCCTCAAGCTGGCGCTTTTTATGCTCTCACGCTCGCTTTGCGCGACAAACGACAGTATCTGAAGCACCAGATCAGCAATGAAGGTGCCCATAAGGTCCTTGCCCTGTCTTGTGTCGAGCAGCGGCATGTCGAGCACGCAGATGTCTATTCCCTTATCCTTTGTAAGTATGCGCCACTGCCTTTGTATTTCCTCGTAATTGCGTCCCAGCCGGTCAATGCTCAGTATGTAAAGAATATCTCCCGATCTTAAATTATCCACCATCAGTTTATATTGCGGACGGTCGAAGTCCCTGCCCGACTGCTTGTCTATGTATATATTTTGAGACGGAATGTTGTGCTCTGACAGGGCAACCAATTGCCGTTCCTCGTTCTGATCGGCGCTTGACACCCTGACGTAACCGTATATATCCATGTTCATGTACCCCAGTATCTGAGTACAATTTTACATGTAAAACGGTGATATTTCTATTTGTAATTATAGCCAGTTGTGATGTGATCAGGCAGACGCGGTATGCCTGATCATAAATGTTGTAGATATTATTCCGATCATCGCAGGCAAAAGGAAATTTCCCTGCCGATCCTTGCGTCATTATGCAGCCAAATTTTAGTTTATCTCTATATGATATGGGCATAAAAAAGCGGCAGGAGCGGAGCCCCTGCCCTACGTCTGTTAATATATTTATTACATCGTTAAACTGAAGTTTCCCGTCCTTATAACAAATATCGTATATAAAAATTTCCCTTTAGGTTCACTTTAAGAGCTGCTGTTATCATACACCCAAAGGGAGGCAAAAGTCATGGCGAAAGGAACAATATTCAGCTTTGAGAGATATGAAAAGAAATACTTTCTGACAGAAGCCGGGGCTCACCGGCTGCTCGGCATCATGGATCGGTATTTAAAGCCTGATGCCTACGGCGAATACACCGTCTGCAACATTTATTATGACACAGACGACTGGCGGATAATTTCCGCTTCATGCGAAAAGCCTGATTACAAGGAAAAGCTGAGGGTGCGAAGCTACGGCGTACCTGAAGCCGGGGACAATGTGTTCGCGGAGCTGAAAAAGAAGTGTTCGGGAATTGTTTACAAGCGCAGGATCGTGACCGCAGCCGATGAGATCACTGCCTTTTTAAACAGGACCGATCTTGCAGGCAGTCAGATAGAAAACGAAATCATGTGGTTCCAAAAGGTTTATAAAACCCACCCAAAGGTTTTTATTGGATATGACCGCACCGCATTTTCGGGAAGTTCGACCCCGGACTTCGCATAACCTTTGACCGGAACATCCGCTTCCGCACCGACCGGCTCGACCTGCGCCTTGGCGACGACGGAACGCCGCTGAACACAAACGGTCTTGTTCTTATGGAAATAAAAATACCAGGTGTATGTCCGCTGTGGCTGTCGGAAATTCTGTCCGAAAATTCGGTATTCCCCACTTCATTTTCAAAGTACGGTGCTTTTTATAAGGAACAAATATTAAAATCAAGACCTGCCGCGGCAGAGCTTCAAAAAAGGGAGATGCAGATAAGTGCTTGACTCAATAATAGGTGAAAATATAACGATAACATCATTTTTAATATGCACGGCGGTGTCGCTGGTACTTGGTATCTGTACGGCTTTGGTGAGTATGTATCGCTCCCACATTTCAGGCAGCTTTGCGCTGGCGCTTGCGGTTCTTCCCACAGTGGTCGAAACGGTGATACTTCTTGTAAACGGCAACATAGGTGCAGGTGTTGCGGTCGCCGGAGCATTCAGTCTTGTGAGGTTCCGCTCTGCGCCGGGAAGTGCAAGGGAGATCAGCGCGATATTCCTTTGCATGGCGATAGGGCTTGCGACCGGAATGGGATATGTAGTCCTTGCGGTGATACTGTTCGCAGTCGTTGCGGCTGTTATGCTTATCCTGACACGCACAGGCTTTGGTGAGACCTCCGGCAAAGACAGACTGCTTAAAATAACGATACCCGAAAATCTCGACTATGACGGTCTGTTCGACGATCTTTTTGAGCAATACACGACCTCGCATTCGCTTGTAAAGGTCAAGACCGTCAGTATGGGCACCTTATACGAGCTGCAATATCAGGTCGCACTGAAAAACGATCCCGTAAAAAAGGAATTTCTGGACAGTATCCGCTGCCGCAACGGAAATCTCAATATAGTGTGCTGTAAAGAGCAGTCAAAGGATACATTATAAATAGCAAAAAACCACCGTTCCGGAATACTCCGGAACGGTGGTTTTTCGTTTATTAATAAAAGCTGATATCAAAATCGCCGTTCTGTGAGCAGATATACCAGTCACCCTTAATCTTGACGATGTAAAGAGTGGACTCATCAGTGTCCTCGTCGTCCTTACCCTTTATGGTCATATCAATGTCGACCTTGTAGCCCTTGGTGACGCTCTTCTTCGGGATATCGTAATTGTCCTTAAGACCTTCCTGGATATTCTTGAGTTTCTTGTCCGAAAGCTCATCCTTATCGGTCACCTTGTACGATACCTTGACATTCTTGCCGTATTCGTCCTCAAGGCTATCCATAATATCGTCATAATGGTCCTTATATTCATCCTTGATATCGTCGATATCTACGTCCATCTCATCCTCAAGGTACTGCCAGTATGCCTTCGGGGCAAGCTTTTCTATCTTATTTACCTTGCCTCTGATAGCTACATCTATGTAGTTATCTATTGCGGACTTATAACCGCCGCCCGAAAGAGCAACGCAAAGCACTATTATCACGACAAGCAGGGCAGCAACCGCGCCTGCAACGATGCCGAGCAGCTTTTTGTCGGATTTCACCTTGTTAATAGTATCGGTAACGGTATCACCAACGTTGCTAAAGACAGCCGCAGCCGGATTGGGCTGTACGGGAGCCCCGGCAGTCGGCTGAACCTCAGGCTGGGTCGCCTGTCCGCCTACGGGTGCACCACAGTTTGAACACACAGCAGCCTCATCGGGCAGCTCAGTTCCGCATTTTGCACAGAATTTGCTCATGAGTAAATACCTCCAGTTTTATTTGTGTTACCTTAAAGGCTCACAATATGTTAAATAAATATTAACATTTGCCGGGTCGCTTGTCAAGAGGAAGCGCAAAATTAGTCGAAAATAGCGGCAAGAAAAACAAAAAAAGCCGCAAACCTCCCATCTGCGGCTTTTAGTCTGCAAAAAGGCGGCAGATGCATCAGTCTATTTTATATGTTTCAATAACATCCTCCGCTATGTCGCGCTTTGTGCGGCGTTCGTCCATCGCGCGCTTTTCTATATATTTATGCGCCTCTTCCTCGGTATAGTCCCTGTATTCTATAAGGCAGCATTTTGCCTGCGACACGAGCCGCAGCTCCTCATACCTTGACCGCAGCCTGTCGTTTTCCTTTTTGAACAGGCATATTCTCATTCTGGTCGCGGCTGCAAGCCTGAACGCGCTGTCAAAAACCGATTTTGACAACGGTTTTGCGACGGTCAGCGCACCTATCGTTTCCATTTTGGCGCTGACGCTGTCTAAAATGTCGTTTTTCACGATCACAATAACACCGGCAGAGGTGTTTCTCACGGCAGCAGCCGCAAGATCCGTACCGAATTCATCGGTCAGCGGTGTATTTATAAGTACAATATCATAATCCTTTTCGGCAAAACGGCGCTTTGACTCACCGGCGTTTGTACACACCGTGACTGTCGAACCGCCAAGGCGCGAGACCTGCTGCGATATGACCTCCATGCCTCTTTCCGAGCCGGACACTATCAATACGTTGTATGTCACACGTCACCGCCTCGCAGTCAGAGAGCCTTGAACACTTTATCAAGATAACCTGCCTTGTCAGGGTAAGCGGAGAACCTTTCCCATTCGCGCTGTGAAGCGGAAATATAGCTGTCCGCAAGTCCGGCTGTCAGCGCCGAACGCACAAACTGGCTCTCTTTCGAAAGCCTTATTGCCGTTTCAAGGTCGTGTGGCAGCCGCGCAAAATTATCGGCATTTGCGGCATCAAACGGAACGGGCAGGGTTTTGGACATCTTTATACCCTCAAGTCCCGCTTCAATAATAAGCGTCAAAGCCAAAAACGGGTTACAGGTGGCGTCGGGCCAACGGACCTCGATATCCGCAGCGTCAGCCGACGATGATGTGAGCCTTATGCACTGCCCGTGATTTCCCCTTGACCAGCCGATGTATGACGGCGCATCGTCGCCCGACAACCGGTCAAACGAGGCAACCGACGGGTTTGTAAAGCAGGTGATCTCTGCCGCGCGGTCAAGAATACCTGCCGCAAATGCCGCGGCGGTATCGGTGATACTGCCGTTTTCGCCCATCACATTCTGCACGCCGTCTTTGGTCAGCATCAGTTTGAAGGCAAGCCCGTTTCCGCAATGATCTGCAAGCGGCTTGGGATAAAACGAAGCAAAAAGTCCGTTCGAGGCGGCGATGGTCTGCACGGTCGATTTGAACAGCACGCAGTTTTCGGCAGCCTTGAAGGCATTGCGGCGCCTGAAATCTATCTCGTTTTGTCCCGGTCCCTTTTCATGGTGGGATGATATCGGTTTCAACCCCATTTCCTCAAGCGACAGGCAGATCTCACGCCTTACATTCTCGCCCTTGTCAAGCGGCGCTATATCAAAATATCCTGCTTTGTCCTGCGGTATACGGGTCGGGTCGCCGTTTTGGTCGGTCTCGAAAAGATAGAATTCGCTTTCAATTCCGACCGAGCAGCCGATGCCGTATTCGGCAAGCTTCTTTGCCGTATTTTTAAGTGTACGTCTTACATCATATTCATAAGGCGAGCCGTCAGCCCTTTTAATATCGCAAAAAGCCTTATGACCTTTCCCCTCTGCGGTCTCCACGGCATAACGGTCAAAGTCTTAGGATCGGGAAACAAGCGCAGATATGAGTCCTCCGCACCCATAAAGCCGTCTATGGCTTCTCCGCTTATAGGCACGCCGTCGCGGAAAGCCGTCGCCAGTTCGCTGTCTATAACCGACAGATTTTTGACGTTTCCGTGGATGTCGCAAAGGACATCCTTATGAATTTCACGTCGTTTTCCTCGACATATCTTAAAACATCGGCTTCGTTTGTAAACATCTTATTCCTCCGTCTTAAAGGTTGGTTTTCCGGCAGTGCCGCCGTTCTTTAATATGATTATACACTAAAACGCACAAAATGTACAGTATCAGTTTGCGGTGTAAAGGCGTTTATACGGATTGTTTGTATCGGGGACAAGGACATAGAAATTTGAGTCCAGTATTTCCTTTGCGTCACAGCCGAAATGATGGCAGTATTCATCGACAAGCTCTTTAATTTCAGCCTTGTCGCCGTCTGAGGCGACGCGGCAGCTGACCTGCTCGGGCAGACCGGTTGGCGCTGCAGCGCTTCTTATAAACATTTTGCCGCCGTGCATACCGGTTCCGCAAAAGCTTCCTACGGGAGCCTTTCCCTTCTCGCAGCCCAACCCTAAAACAATTATCGTTCCGCCTGCCTGATATTCGCCGAGGAAGCACCCGGCTGACCCTCCGATGACCAGCTTCGGCTGCTTATCCTTATACGCCTTCATGTGTATCCCTGCCCTGTATCCGGCGTTTTTCTGCACAAATATCCTGCCGCCGCGCATTGCGTATCCGGTGGCGTCACCGGACGAGCCGTATATCACTATTTCTCCGTCGTTCATTGTGTCGCCGGTTGCATCCTGCGCATTGCCGTTGACCGTTATGACGGCGCCGTCGGCATAGGCGCCGAGCGCGTTGCCCGGTGTTCCGTTAATGGTCATCGAGACATTTTTAAGTCCTGCGGCTATATACCGCTGTCCGCAGCATTCCTCTATAAGAACGGAGTCGTCGCCGCTTTCGCGTATTTTTCCGTTCAGCTCCGAAAAGGTCATATTACCGGCTTTTATGATCATTGCTTCGCACCGCCTAACATCTTTTTTCTGTCAACATTCGAAAAACGCCATAAGCTGCGGCTTTTCGGCTATCAGTTCAAAATCTATCGTATCGAGCGGCGTTTTGTTTCTTATGAGAGCTGTATATATGCCTGCTCTTTCGATATTGCCTATCATTATAAAGCCTATCAGTCTGCCGTCCTTTATCATCAGCTTTTTATATGTATCACCGTTTTTATACACGCGCTCTTCTTTGCCGACACTTCCTGCGGTTATCATATGATACCCGAAAAAAGCCTATCGCGTTCTGCGGAATTGCGTCTTTATACACGCTGTTTCCGCCTGCCATGTTCACACCGCCCGTAAAGCCCTGCATATAGGCATTGGGCAGTATGGCAAGTATCCGCCTTTCACCGCAGGACACGTCAAAGCTCTCGGTGCAGTCGCCTGCGGCATATATTCCGTCTAGGCTTGTGGCGCAGCGTTCGTCGGTAACTATTCCTCTTTCCACCCTGCCGCCGGCATCTTTTACAAGCGACACATTGGGGCGGACGCCGACCGCCGTTACGAGCACGTCAAATCCGATTTCTTTTCCGCCCTTGGTAAAGGCTGTACCGTTTTCATACTTCACGACGCAGTCGGAAAGTATGAACTTAACGCCGTGCGCTTCGATGTGCTTTTTTCACAAGCTCTGCGCCGTACCCGTCAAGCACCGACGGCATCACGCGGTCGGCAAGATCAATGACCGTGATGCTGCCGCACAAGTCCCGTATTCCCTCAACGCATTTAAGACCTATCAGTCCGGCACCTACGACCAGCACCCTCGACTCCGGAGTCAAGGCGTCACGCAGAGCCTTTGCGGAATCAAGCGTCATGAAGGTGAATTTGTTTTCTACCTCATCATACCCTTCTGCCGGCGGCAAAAACGGAGACGAGCCTGTTGCCACCATAAGCCGGTCGTATTTTATATGTATTCCGCTGACCGTCACGACCTGCTTTTTTTCTGGGTATCGACCGTTTCAACCGTTTCGCCGAGCAGCGTATCGACATTGTTGTCACTGTAAAAGCTGTCGGGTCGGTATTTCATGCGGTCTTCGGTCGTTTTTCCGCACAGCAGATACGATATCAGCGGTCTTGAATAGGCGTGGTGCTTTTCGTCGGATATAACCGTTATTTTGCCGGTCTTATCGACCGTGCGTATACCCTCGATGCAGCCGACCGCCGCGGTGGAATTGCCTATTATGACATACCCATATACTGTCACCTCTCTTCAAATACTATCGCCCCGTTAGGGCATCCTTCTACACACGCCGGCTTTTTGCCGTTTGCCGTGCAAAGTTCGCACTTCTGCGCCGCGTGACCGTCGCTGTCCGGCATTACCGCTCCGTACGGGCACATGGCAACACAGGTGTAGCAGCCGACGCATTTATTTTTATCTATCACAACGGTGCCTGTTTCATCCCTTGATATGGCTCCGGCTATGCATCCTTTCATACATAGCGGATCGTCGCAATGGCGGCAGCTGACGGCAAAATGTATATCGTGCGCCGCGTCGTCCTCAACTCTTACCCTCGGATTTATCCTGACGCCCTTCAGCTTTGTCATGCTGTCAAGCCCCGAATTGCTGAATTCACAGTTATATTCGCAAAGGTGACATCCAAGGCACCATTTTTCGTTTACATATACTCTTTTCACTGTCAGCACCCTCATTCGCCGGCATGCTTTATGCCGAGTATTTCAAGCTCTTTGTCGCTCAGTCCCACACCGCGCAGCATGAGACGGTTGCCGCGCGAGGGATTCGAGCGAGTTAATACCCATGCCGCCCATCATTTCCTTTATCTCATGCGTCCATGCCTCGACGAGGTTGACAAGTCTCTTGTAGCCGATATCGGGATTGAGGCGCTTTACAAGGTCGGGCCGCTGTGTGGCTATGCCCCAGTTGCATTTGCCGGTCTGGCAGGTGCGGCAGAGATGGCATCCCAATGACAGCAGTGCCGCCGTTCCGATGTAACAGGCGTCCGCGCCGAGCGCGATAGCCTTTACGACATCAGCGCTGCTCCTTATAGAGCCGGCGACCACCACCGACACATTATTCCTTATACCTTCGTCGCGCAGTCTGCTGTCGACGCTTGCAAGGGGCAAGCTCTATCGGGATACCCACATTGTCCCTTATTCTTGTTGGCGCCGCTCCGGTGCCGCCGCGGAAGCCGTCTATTGCTATTATATCGGCGCCGCTTCTTGCAATACCGCTCGCGATTGCCGCGACATTGTGAACTGCGGCGATCTTAACGATGATCGGCTTTTTATATTCCGTAGCCTCTTTCAGCGAAAACACCAGCTGGCGCAGATCCTCGATGGAATAAATATCGTGGTGCGGTGCCGGCGAGATCGCGTCCGAGCCCTCCGGTATCATACGGGTGCGCGATACGTCTCCAACTATCTTGGTACCGGGCAGATGACCGCCGATACCCGGCTTTGCGCCCTGACCCATTTTTATCTCGACCGCGGCGCCTGCCTCAAGGTAATCCTTATGGACGCCGAAGCGTCCCGACGCGACCTGCACTATGGTGTTCGGACCGTAGGCGTAAAAATCCTCATGCAGTCCGCCCTCACCGGTGTTGTAATATATCCCAAGCTCGCTTGCCGCACGGGCAAGGCTTTCGTGGGCGTTGTAGCTTATCGAACCGTAAGACATGGCTGAAAACATTATGGGAGTGCTGAGCTCCAGCCTCGGCGGCAGCTTTGTTATCAGCTTTCCGTCCTTGTCACGCCTTATTTCCGACGGCTTTGCGCCGAGGAAGGTTCTTGTTTCCATTGGCTCTCTGAGCGGATCTATGGACGGGTTGGTGACCTGCGAGGCATTAATAAGTATCCTGTCCCAGTAGACCGGCAGCGGATTGGGGTTGCCCATTGACGAGAGCAGCACACCGCCGGTCGATGCCTGACGGTAGACCTCCTCTATGAGCTGCTTTGACCAGTTGGCGTTTTCTCTGAAGGTGTTATCAGACTTCACGACCTTGAGTGCCCTTGTAGGACACAGCGAAACGCAGCGGTGACAGGCGACGCATGACTTGCTGTCGGAAAACATTTTGTCAAGACCGGCATCGTATCTATGTACGTTATTGGAGCACTGCCGCTCGCATACGCGGCAGCCGATACATTTGTCGGCATCTCTTACTATCTCAAATTCCGGGTATATATAGTTCACAGCCATTACCGGTCACCTCCCTCGTTCAGTCTTACAACGACCGCTTCTCCGCCCTTCGGGGACCATATGCGGTCAAGCTCCGGTTCTATCGTTCTTATCGCACATTCCTCACTTGCAAAATAGACCATCTCGCCCTTTTCACCTATTACCATCGAACGCAGCTTAAGACGGTCATTGAGTGCCATTATTCCTCCGTTGAAGCCGACAAGTATTGAAAACGGTCCGGTAATGAGCAGGCTTGCGAAGGTGTCGCGGAGGTATAGAAACCTTTCCCTTTCGGCAGGCTCCATATTGTCGATATCGTCCCAGAACGGCGCCGCGATTATATCAGCAGCCTCCTCATACGAAAAAAGCCCTTTTTTCCTTATAAGGAAGTCGAGTATATATGCTATTACCTCGGTATCGGTCAGCAGCGTACATTTATAGCCGAACATCTCTATATAGCGGCGGTTTTGCATCGTATGAGCTTATCTCGCCGTTGTGGACGACCGACATATCAAGCATCGAAAATGGGTGCGCTCCGCCCCACCAGCCCGGCGTATTGGTCGGATATCTTCCGTGCGCCGTCCAGCAGTAGCCGTCGTATTCCTCAAGTCTATAGAATTCCCCGACGTCCTCAGGAAATCCCACCGCCTTGAACACTCCCATGTTCTTGCCGCTTGAAAAGACGTATGCTCCGTTTATCACGGTATTGATCTTTATAACGCAGCGCGCAACGTATTCCTTTTCGTCAAGGTGGCTCGATACAAGCCTTGTAAGGTTCGGTTTTACGAAATAACGCCATATTATCGGCTCATTGAGTATATCGTGGGTCTTTCTGGTCGGCAGCTCGGAGGGGCTGGCGATCTCAAAATGCCGGTCCAAAAATTCCTCGCACTCGATCTTGGCTTTTTTGTTGTCGTAAAAAATATGCAGCGCATAATAGTCCGCATACTGCGGATATATCCCGTATCCGGCAAAGCCGCCGCCCAGTCCGTTTGAGCGGTCATGCATCGGCACCATTGACTTTATTATCCGGCTGCCGTTGATTTTGCTGCCGTCCTTTGCGAATATGCCCGATATGGCACATCCCGAAGGTATTCTGATCTCGCCCTCTTTAAGCATTTTCATTCCTCCAGATGCATATAAAAAAAGAAAGGCCGCCGAAAGGGCATAAAAAGCCTTTCGACAAACCTCTTTGTTTGTTGCCATCATTTTACGCCTGCAAATTTGCCTTGTCAAGGAATTTTTCCGTCTTGCGATATTTTTTAATTATTTAAAGTATATAGCATTATACATTAATATATCACAGGACTCGCACTTAATAAAATTAAGTTTCAATATTATTTTTTAAGGTAAAAACTTAACTTAATTAAGTGTCAGCCTAACATAATTAACAAATTTTAAGTCTTTTGCGAATTTTATAAGGTTTTTTAAAATTGGGTATTGACATTTGGGCTCATAGTGCTATAATTTTGCCCATAGACAGCAACGGCGCTGCGGTATGAGCAAGACTCGGACCGTAGTGTCGTTTTGTTTTTGAACCACTTCATTTATAGGAGGATGAATAGTATGAAGATCACAGAGATATTCGGAAGCAACGTTTTCAACGAATCGGTGATGCGTGAGAAGCTGCCGAAGGAAGCGTACAAGGCGCTGAAGAAAACTATACACGACGGAAAACCGCTTGACAGCGCACTTGCAAACACCATTGCAAACGCAATGAAGGATTGGGCTATTGAGCGCGGAGCCACGCATTTTACCCACTGGTTCCAGCCAATGACCGGCATCACCGCCGAAAAGCACGACAGCTTTATTTCACCCACCGACGACGGTCATGTAATAATGGAGTTTTCGGGCAAGGAGCTTATAAAGGGCGAGCCTGACGCGTCGTCCTTCCCGTCGGGCGGACTGCGCGACACCTGCGAGGCAAGAGGATATACCGCATGGGATCCTACCTCATGCGCCTTTGTAAAGGACAACACACTTTGTATTCCGACCGCATTTTGCTCATACACGGGAGAGGCACTCGATAAAAAACACCTTTGCTGCGCTCTATGGAGGCACTGAGCACTCAGGCAATGAGGATCTTAAAGCTGTTCGGCAACACCACCGCAAAAAAGAGTGACCACCACCGTAGGACCGGAACAGGAGTATTTCCTCATCGACAAGGAATATTACGATCAGCGCAAGGATCTTATATACTGCGGACGCACCCTGTTCGGTGCACCTGCCCCGAAGGGTCAGGATCTTGAGGATCATTATTTCGGCGCTTTGAAGCCGCGTGTAGCCGCATACATGAAGGATCTTGACGAGGAACTTTGGAAGCTCGGGTGTTAGCCAAGACCGAGCACAACGAGGTGGCTCCTGCACAGCACGAGCTTGCCCCTATATTCACAACAACCAACATAGCAACCGATCACAACCAGCTGACCATGGAAATAATGAAAAAGGTCGCACTGCGCCACGGTCTTGTCTGCCTGCTTCATGAGAAGCCCTTTGCCGGTGTAAACGGAAGCGGCAAGCACAACAACTGGTCCATGTCCACCGATACAGGACTGAACCTGCTTGATCCCGGCAAGACACCGTCCGAAAACGCACAGTTCCTGCTTTTCCTTGCCGCAGTCATCAAGGCTGTTGACGAGTATCAGGGACTTATGAGGGTGTCGGTCGCATCCGCCGCCAACGATCACCGTCTGGGCGCCAACGAAGCACCGCCTGCCATAGTTTCAATATTCCTCGGCGACGAGCTTGAGGCTATTCTCGACGCCATTGAAAGCGGCACTGCTTATGAGGACTCCAAAGCTACCAAGATGAAGCTCGGCGTAGATGTGCTTCCGGCATTTCCGAAGGACAACACCGACCGCAACCGCACCTCACCGTTTGCATTTACCGGAAACAAGTTTGAGTTCCGTATGCTCGGCTCCACCGCGTCGGTAGCCGACCCCAACATAGTGCTTAACACTATAGTCGCCGAAGAGCTTCGCGTCTTTGCAGACGAGCTTGAAAAGTCTGATGACTTCACCGCAGCTGTCGGTGCGCTTGTCAAAAAGACCATCAAGGAGCACAAGCGCATAATCTTCAACGGCAACGGTTATTCGGATGAATGGAAGGCTGAGGCCGCAAAGAGAGGCCTGCTCAATCTCCGCTCGACCGTAGACGCTCTGCCCGAGATGATAAAGCCTGCAAACGTTGATGTTTTTGTGAAGCACAAGGTTTACACCGAGGCTGAGATAGACTCAAGATATGAGATCCAGCTTGAGAACTATTCAAAGACCATAAATATTGAGGCTCTGACCGCTATAGACATGGTCAGAAAGGATTATATTCCTGCCGTATCGGCATACACCTCCGAACTTTCGGGCACCGTGCTTGCCAAAAGGCTGTATGTGACTCTATCCCTGCGACAGCGAGGTAGAGGTCATAAAGCGCCTGTCCGAGTTGGGCTCTGATATGAGTAAGATCGTATCAAAGCTTGAGACTGCCGACAAAAAGCCTCCGCGCTTTCAGGCAAGGAGCAGGCTGACGCCTTCCACGGAGAGGTCATCCCTGCCATGGAGGAGCTGCGTGCAGCGGTCGACGAAGCCGAAAAGATCACCTCTGAGGAATACTGGCCGGTACCGTGCTACGGCGACCTTATTTTCAGAGTGTAAACCTTACAGCCGTATTCTATTTACTGTCTCCTATCGGTAAATATGCGGAAAGCGCCCACCTTGAAAGGTGGGCGCTTTAGTTTTATGCGGTTATTAAGAAAGTGCAATGACAAGTCCTACAATGAGGGCTGCAAAGACGGCATTTATCACGATCTTTGACACCTTTCGTTTGACGAACAGCTTACGGTCGTTTTGTACTGATCAAACGAGCCCTTTCTCAAGGTCAGCAGTATCTGTTTGAAGGTGCGCTTGATGCCTATCCAGTCAAACCGTTTGTTGAAATCGTCCGAGAAGTTGGATATAAAGAAATATGTAAAGAGTGCCGGCAGGACATATACCATCAGCAGTATTACTATCCTTACCAGTGACAGAAGTATTATATCCAGCCAGTTATTTATCGAGGATGAGCCAAACGTATCGCGCAGATACTCAAGCCACGGCGTGCCTAAGAATATTTTGTGCAGAACCAGCAGGTTCTCGGTGTTTGATTTTTTTGGTACTATCCAGTTCAGGTAAAGAAACACCAGAGCGGACACCGGAATTGAAAGCAGGCGTATCTTTGTAAATACCACCCTTGCGATCTCAAACAGGAAATACGCCAGAAAAACAGGCCAGTACGCAAAGAAGTGGATGAGCTCCGCCACGAACGGCAGCTTCCTTGTGCCGTCACGTCCGAGCTTTTTGTCGATACCGTTGAGTATTCTGTTCTGTGCGGCTTTCCGCTCAGCCTTTCTGATTATGGGTCTTACTCATCGATATAAGCAATGCAGGAATAGGTCGTTCCTAAATCAATACCAAATACATAAGCCATAATTCTACCCTCTTAAATTAATTTTTGAACTGATAAACTATTACTCTTTCGGGCAGCAATACCTTGTCGCCCTTTTTATAGCCTTCCGAAATGCTCTGCTTCACCTTTTGTCGAGCGACTCATCATCGGTAGCCTCCAGCTTGGGCTGGTGGATGGCAGGGTCAAAATCGTCGCCTGCCGCCGACGAATAAGGATCAACATTCTGCTGCTCCAAAAGATCGGTCAGATCCTCAAATATGTAACGGTACTCACGCCGCAGGTCGTCAGCCGGCATGGTTTCAAAATCGGGAGCCGAAAGCTGCCTGCCCATGTCCTTTCTGACCTTTATGACCGCCTTCATAAGCTGATCTGTGAACCTGTCGGCTGTTCCCTTTTTGTAATAATCAAGCTCATTGTGCAGCTTGTTTATCATCTCATCCTTGACATTTATCTGATTTTTTATGAGCTGCTCCACCATCTGTGACTGCTCACGGGTGTTGAGAAGTATTTCAAGCAGCTCGCCCGCCTGTTCCTCTGACAGCCTGTCAAGGTCTTTTGTTTCCTCCGACACCGGCTGTTCCTCAAGAAATTCGTTATCAGTCATAACGCACCCCAAAGTGATTATTTGTCTTTTAATATTTCAGTACGGTCTCCACATCCTCGACCGAGTCCTCCATACCGCCGAGGACACTGTCAATGTGGCTGTCGTACATAGCGGTCACTATACCGTCCGGGAAGCTGACTTCGATCTGCTCGCCGGTCTGCATGTTTTGAGAACGCATCTGCCGTTTTGCAGCTCGTCGTCACCAAGCACGGTGCTGAAATTCGCCCCCGACCTTGTCGGCATACTTCATCTGTGCCTTGACCGAGCGTCCTGTGACGTCGGTCACTGCGGAAAAGACCTTCATCACGCAGCGCAGTACAGATCTTTGTAGCTTCTATCCGCGCGTTTTCACCCATGGTCCCGATATAAACATCGGGCACGGCAGGCTCCGGCATATCGACGCCCTGATTTTCCATTACCATAAGCAGCCTTTCAACACCCATTGCAAAGCCGAGCGACGGCATCTGCGGTCCGCCCATCTGGGATACGAGCCCGTCATATCTTCCGCCTCCGCATACGGTCGCCTGTGCACCGATATCGCCCGATATGAATTCAAACACCGTCTTGGTGTAGTAATCAAGTCCTCTTACTATTTTCGGATTGACCGTGTAATCAAGTCCCACTGCGTCAAGGTGGCGTTTGACACCTTCAAAATGCGTGCGGCACTCGTCACAGAGGTAGTCGAGCACTACCGGTGCCGAAGCGGCTATCTCCTTGCATACCGGAGATTTGCAGTCAAGTATACGCATGGGATTGCGGTCAAGACGCTCTTTGCAGGTGTCGCAAAGCTCGTCCTTCCTGCTCTCAAAATAACTTCTGAGCGCTTCGTGGTACTGCTTACGGCAGGTAGGGCAGCCTATTGAATTTATCTCGAGTGACAGCTTTTCTATGCCGAGGTTTTTGAGCACCGCGTCAGCCATCAGGATCATTTCAGCATCTGCCGACGGGTCTGCCGCACCGAACATTTCGGCGCCGAACTGATGAAATTCTCTCATTCTGCCAGCCTGCGGTTTTTCATACCTGTAGCAGCCACCGACATAGCAGACCTTTACCGGCAGCGCACCGTTTATAAGTCCGTGCTCTATAACAGAGCGAACAACGCCCGAAGTAAACTCCGGACGCAAAGTAAGCGAGCGTTCGCCCTTATCGGTAAATGTGTACATTTCCTTCTGAACGACATCTGTCGTTTCACCGACGTTTTTTGTGAACACTTCGGTATATTCAAACACCGGCACCCTTATCTCGCCAAAGCCGAAAAGGCGCGCAGTGTCAAGCATTTTTCCTTCCGCATAGTGCCATTTATAGCTGTCAGAGGGCAGCACATCGGCTGTTCCCTTGACGGCTGTACTGAATTTTTGCCATTTAAAAATCCCCGTTTCGAATTTATGAATTGCGGACACTCTGTCTCCAGTCAAGGTCGCCGCGCTCAAGTCCGTGAATGAGCATTTCAGCCGTTGCGATATTGGTCGCAACCGGTATGTTGTGCACATCACAAAGACGGAGTATTGAGTTCTCGTCCGGCTCATTCGGCTTGGGATTAAGAGGATCTCTGAATATCAGCACGAGGTCTATCTCGTCGCATCCTATCCTCGAGGCGATCTGCTGGGCACCGCCCTGCTCACCGCTCAAAAATTTTATTATCTCAAGTCCGGTCGCCTCTGCGACCAGCTTGCCGGTCGTTCCTGTTGCAAGAATGGTATGGCGGCTCAGTATCCCGCAGTAGGCGATACAGAACTGCACCATCAGTTCCTTCTTGGCGTCATGTGCTATTAAAGCAATATTCATTTGTCTACCATTCCTCTCATATAACATTCTTTATTTTGGGCAGCGGGATGTCGTTTCCGTCGATCCTCGCCGCTATTCTGTACATTGCCTGCGCAGCCTTGCCGCTGCGGCATTCACCGGAATTCAAACGCGATAAATATTTATCCTCCGGTATTATACCCAGCAGTCTTGCTGCCGAGCGGTCGATGATATTGTCTATGCAGCTGCACTTTCCGTCCGGTCTTTTGAGGGTGAACCTGTCTATTATCAGCCTGCATTTTATGCCGGCGCGCCAGAGTCCTGCGCTCAAAAGCCCTGTATTTCTGACCGCTATATCGTCCGGTGTCACGACCGATATAAAAAGGGCGTCATGCGGCAGCAGCGCCAATCTTTCAGCCGGCAGCTGACCTTTTGTGTCGATTATCACATAATCATAGCTTTCAGCAGCCGAAGCAGCGACCTTTGAAAGTGCCGAAAAATCGGTCTGCCCGGGTGAAAAAGGCGACGGCATGACCTTTACGCCCTCAAGAGCCGGAGCATTTATGGCGGCGTCGCCCGGCTCACACCTGCCGGACAAAACGTCTCCAAGATCAAAGCAGGTATCCTCGCTGACGCCGAGCATAGTGTCAAGACACCTTGCGCCCTCGTCGGCATCTATGAGCAGGGCGCTTTTGGAAAGGCTTGAAAATGCCGATGCCAGCCCCACGGCGACGGTCGATTTTCCGCTGCCGCCCTTGGATGAGATCAGCACTATAACCTTACCCATTTTAAGGTCCTCCCGGTCTTTTCGTTTTTGACGTTTATTAAAATGCCTCTTTTTACATATTATCACAACAAATGTATCTTGTAAAGCAGAAATCAAGTTTATTGGAGCAATGTATTCGGCATGGACTCGGTATATTTTCGGTCGAGCCAAAGAAATACTCATCAAGTATCGCTTTTGCGACCGGTCCGGTCGAATAGCTCTTCTCGCCGTGCTCGACGACTATCGATATTGCTATTTCCGGATCATCGTAAGGGGCAAATATTATAAGCACGCTGTTGTCAAGGCCCGTGGTCTGCGCAGTACCGGTCTTGCCTCCGACCGCTATCGGGTAGTTTTCGAAATACGCCCTCGCGGTACCCTCCGACGTAACCGAAAGCATACCTTCCTTGACCGTGTTCATGACCGATTCCGAGGCGCCAACCTCGGCTACCACCTGTGGTTCGGTCTTATAAACATCTTCGTTGGTGGTTGCCGATTTTACGCTGTTGAGCAGCGTCGCCTTAAGTCTTTTTCCACCGTTCGCTATTGTTGATGTATACACGGCAAGCTGGAGCGGAGTGAAAGAGTTGTCCGACTGACCTATCGCCGCCGAAAGCGTGAGTCCGGCGTACCACGGCTTACCTACCGACGCCGAATATTTTGGACCGGCAAGTATACCCTTCGATTCGGTCGTTTCGATGCCGGTCAGCTCACCGAGACCGAAGTTCCTTGAATACTGGTTGAGCTTGGTTATTCCGACCTGTCTGCCGACATCAAAGAAGAAATAGTTGCATGACTGCGATATAGCCGAGATGACATTTACGTTTCCGTGATAATGCATACAGCTCGGCTGCGAATCTTCATAAAAAGTGTATTTCTTTTTGCAGAAAATCGTTGTATAGCGGTCTATTATGTTTTCCTGCAGACCTGCAACGGCAACAATCGGCTTGTACGCCGAGCCGGGCGGATAAAGTCCCCTGAACGCGCGGTCGTAAAGCGGCGTGTTTGGCGCCGAAGCTATTGACTGATAATCCGAATAGTAGGTATCAAGATCATATGACGGGTAGTTTGCCGAGGCAAGTATCTCACCGGTCTTGACCGACGAGACGACCACCGCACCGCCTGTGATATGCGAGCCCTTGCTGTTGAGCTCGTTTATATTGTTCGCAAGCGCGTCCTGCGCCACCTTCTGCAGCTTTTTTATCAAGTCCTAAGAATACGGTATTGCCCTGTGACGGCTGCTCTGTGACCTCGGTATATACCACATTGCCAGACTTGTCAAAGTAGTAGGTCAGCTTGCCGTCGGTGCCTCTTAAGTAGTCCTCAAAAGCCTTTTCTATTCCGCTTTTTCCGACATAATCGCTGTACCCGTATCCCTTGTCCTTCAGTGTCTGCCACTCGCTCTGATCTATCTTGCCTATTGAGCCTATCATATGCACGGCGAGGGTCGGGTCGGCATAGTCCCTGTAGGTCACGACCTCGATCTCGACACCTGCAAGATCACCGTATGACTCCGATATGGTCATCATTAGCTCAGCCGAAATATCCTCGGCAAAGGTGTAAGGGTAGGACACCGAAAAATCGGCGCGTTCCATTGAATAGCGCACGCCCATTACCGTTCGTTTATACCGGTCGGGACAGCTTTCAAGGGAATACCTCTTTATCATTTCATTGTAGCAGTTTTCAGCCGTCGCATAGTCGTTGAGACCGAGCTTTGACAGCAGCTGCGACACTGCCGACGCGTCATCCGTAAAGGCATACGGTGCCGATGCTTCCATAGGAAGCTGATCGTTCCATTGCTGGCTGTATTTGTCCAGCAGTTCGCACATGGTTATTATTGTACTGTTATAATCAGCCTTTTTCATATAGGCGCTGTTGAAAACTATATTGTAACCGTCGCGGTTGGTAACTATCGGACGCCCGTATCGGTCAACTATAACTCCGCGCGTGGCTTTGATATCGGTCGTGACCGATTTCAGCCCTGCATTCCTGCTTGCAAATTCATCGGCGGTGACCACCTGAAAGTCAGCCGAGCGGAAGCCGAATATCAAAAAAAACCGCAAGCAGCAGTGATATCATAACAATTATGCGCGGATTCTGCTTTTCTTGACCCTCATACGGTCACCTCCTTTTCATAGATTACATATTTATCAGAATTTACGCCTTATATCAGGCAGTCTGCCGAATATCGGCGCAACTATAAAGTACATCACGATGCCGCAGGCAGCGGTAAACGCCGCGGACGGCAGAGTATAGTTCATAAGTATATATCCCGGTACCGGATCGACAAATGCATAAAGCAGCATCCATTTTGCAAAAGAAATATGCAAATGCAACGGCCAAATTAAGAACGCATGCGGCGGCTATATTGCGGTTGAAAAGACGATCCATCAAAGCGCCGCACACAAAGCCGCAGACGGTCAGCGCCACAACGTTGTAGTACGAAGTCGACGAATACACATCAAGCAGTATCCCCGAGCCGAACCCGAAAATAGCGCCCGGCAGCCAGCCGAAATAAAAAAGCTGCATAAATGCTTGCCGGTATTATAAGCACTGCGGACGCGGTGGAAATTTTCAGCGGCAGCAGCCCTGTTGACTGCAAAAAGTATTATGATAAGGCAGACGACCGCGTAGACCGAATGAAAAACTATCTTTTTAATTCTCAGTGCAGTCATTTTGCGCCCTCCGGCTCCGCGATTATTCCCTGACCGGAGTAATATGTTATTATCATTACCTTTTTAAGCGTTGAAAAATCATCTGCCGGTTCCAGAACAGCGTAAAGCGAGGTATCCTTACTCTGCTGCTTTATGTCGCCCACATTTCCGACCACCAATCCTGCCGGGAAAATACTGCCGCCAGCCGTCACGACCGTATCGCCTATTGATACCGAGCAATCGCGCTGGAGATTGTAAAAATAGCATTTATTGTCTTTAGCAAGATCCGCTCTGCCTGATATCACGCCGTCGTCGGCAGTCCGGCTGTCCCTGCCGCCTGCCTTTAATTTCGGACTGAGTATCGTGGTGACCTTGGAATAGGTCGGTGCGATCTCGCTGATGTATCCTACAAGACCGAGCGGCGTTATGACAGGATCGTGCAGCGCCACGCCGTCAAGCAGTCCTGCATCAATGGTAAATCCGCCGTACGGATCGGTATTGTCCCTCGCACTGACGTTTGCCGGCTGGAACAGCATATCCGGATTTTTTTCCTTTATACCTAAAAACTGCTCATAGTATTCATTCTGAATCTCGGTCTGCTCAAACTGAGACAGTTTTTCGGTCAGTCTTGCGTTTTCCTCGCGCAGCTTTTCGTTTTCATCCATAATATCCCGGTTGCCGGATACTGATTTATTAAAGCTGTCTATCTTAGCCGAAATTCCTGAAAAGAAGCTTTGCACCGGTGTTGTCAGTGAGCCTATAAGGCTGCTTATCGGTGAGGACACGCTGCTGAACACCGCTACAACGGTTGAAATCACTATTACAGCCGCCATGACTGCCACAAATATTTTAAAGCTCCTGCTCCTTAAAAAGAACCGCACGGTCCGTCACCTCCATTATCAAAATAGGACACCTTATCTGTATCTCTTTCCGCGTTTGAACACATATGTGTCAAATGTCAGATTTGTTTCTATCCTTTTGCCGAGACCCAATGCCACACAGTCAAGCGGATCCGGTGCAACGCGGACGCTCATGCCCGTCTCGGCGGTTATAAGTTTGTCTATGTTACGCAGCCTTGCGCCGCCGCCGGTAAGCACTATCCCCTTGTCGATTATATCGGCAGCAAGCTCTGGCGGCGTTTTTCGAAGGTCGTGCGTATGGCATCAACCACCTGATATATCTGGTCCGCCAGTGCTTCCCTGACATCCGCTGCGGTGATCTCGATGTTTTTAGGCAAACCGTCTACAAGGTTTCTGCCCTTGACCTCCATCATACCCTCGCCCTCGTATTCCATGGCGGAGCCAAGAGATATTTTGATCTGTTCGGCGGTCCTGTCGCCTATAAGAAGATTATGCTTTTTCCTTACAAAATTCACGATCGCCTCGTCAAAGCTGTCTCCGGCAGTCTTAGTTGACTGTGCGGTAACTATATCGCCGAGAGCAATGACCGCGATCTCGGTAGTACCGCCGCCGATATCGACCACCATGCTGCCGGACGACGCGTCAACATCAAGTCCGGCTCCTATAGCCGCGGCAAGCGGAACCTCAACAAGATCGACCTCGTATGCTCCCGCATGGCTTGCGGCATCAAAAATAGCGCGGCTTTCAACCTCGGTAACTCCCGACGGTATGCAGAGCATAACGCGCGAGCGTGAAAAGATCGAACCTCTCAGCGCCGATTTTATGAATTTTTTAAGCATGGCCTCGGTAACGTCGAAGTCGGCAATAACTCCGCCCTTTATAGGCTTGACGGCAACTATTGATCCGGGGTTCTGCCTATCATTTCCTTGGCGTCCGAGCCGACGGCACAGACCGCGTCGCTGCGCACATCATATGCGACGACCGACGGTTCGCGCATAACAATACCCTTACCCTTAATGCCGACTATAGTATTATCTGTACCGAGATCGATGAAAATATCTCTTGTAAACATAATTTCCTCCTGTCATCCGGATAGCTGCCGCATATAAGCTTATTTTTGACTGCAAAAATTCTATTTTATTATATAACATTAAGCTATAGCCTGCAAGGGCTTTGAAATAAATTTACAAAATAAAATATCCTCCGCACCAAACGGTACGGAGGATGCAAAATAGCTTTTACTTACTTTACGAGCTCGATTATCGCCATCTCGGCTGCGTCGCCGCGGCGAGGACCGGTCTTTGTGATACGGCAGTATCCGCCGTTCTTGTCAGCATAGGACGGTGCTATCTCATCATACAGCTTTTTAACAACTGATTCCTTGGTGATGAAGGCTAACGCCTGTCTTTTTGCTTGCAAGGCTGTTGTCCTTTGCGAGCGTAATGTATTTCTCGGCCATAGCGCTGACTTCCTTGGCTCTGTAAACGGTGGTCTCGATCTTTCCGTTCTCGAGCAGGAAGGTTACCATTGCTCTGAGCATAGCGATTCTGTGATCGCTGGTTCTACCGAGTTTTCTGGTTCCGGGCATTTAACTCACTCCTTTGAGAAAGCGTTTTATTCGTCGTCGTTTGACAGGCTGAAGCCGAGCGAATGTAATTTTGCAACGACTTCCTCAAGCGACTTGCGTCCGAGGTTCCTTACCTTCATCATATCCTCTTCGGTTTTGCTGATAAGGTCCTCAACGGTATTGATGTTTGCACGCTTCAGACAGTTGAAGCTGCGAACTGAGAGATCAAGTTCTTCAATGGTCATCTCAAGGATCTTGTCCTTTCCGTCTCCGGCTTTTTTCGACCATTATTTCGCTGCTGGAGGCGTCCTCTGACAGATCAATGAACAGTTTGAGATGTTCAGTGAGGATCTTGGCGGACCATGAGACCGCTTCCTTAGCGGTTATGGTACCATTGGTCCAGACCTCAAGTGTCAGGCGGTCAAAATCGGTCTGCTGACCTACACGCGTATTGTCTACGCTGTACTTTGCCTTTAACACAGGGTATAGATCGAGTCAACGGGTATGACACCTATCGGTGTATGATCCGTTTTGTTTCTTTCAGCCGGAACATAGCCTCTGCCCTTATCGATGGTTATTTCCATGATGAGCTTGCCCCCCTGATCAAGGGTAGCAATGTGCATATCCGGATTGAGTATCTCAACTTCACTGTCAGCCTTTATCGATGCGCCGGTGACCTCGCAGGGACCCTCAGCCTCGATGTAGACGGTCTTGACACTGTCGGAATGAAGTTTCGCGGTAAGCCCCTTGATGTTGAGGATTATCTCGGTAACGTCCTCCTTGACGTTCGGGATAGTGGAGAACTCATGCTGCACACCGTCGATCTTGACCGACGTAACAGCAACACCCTGAAGCGAAGAGAGCAGCACTCTGCGAAGGCTGTTGCCTATCGTTGTGCCGTATCCGCTCTCAAGCGGCTCAAGTGTGAACTTACCGTATCTGCCATCCGGCGTCATATCCAGTGTTTCAATTCTGGGCTTTTCTATTTCGATCATAAAAGCTCCATTTCTCCGCACTAATGAGTGGTATGGTTTAAAACCCGGCGGTCTGTGCGGAAATCCGCTCGGGAGTCATCACAGCCGTTACAAAAAACACACCCAAATATGCAGGACAAGAGGCGAACTGCTTCCTGTCCGCATTCCCCGGTGAATTATTTTGAATAGAACTCGACGATGAGCTGCTCTTCGATCGGAGCGTCAATAGCGTCACGCTCGGGCAGATTGACAACGGAAACGGTAAATGCGTCTCTGTTGACATTGAGCCACTGCGGAGCAGGACGTCCGGCATTAGCCTCCATAACAGCCTTTATCTTCTCGCTTGAACGGCTTCCCTCTGCTACGGAGATAACATCTCCTGCCTTGAGAAGGTATGATGCGATATCTACTCTTATGCCGTTAACGGTGAAATGACCGTGACCGACAAGCTGTCTTGCTTCTGCACGCGAAGATGCAAAGCCGGCTCTGTAAACAACGTTATCAAGTCTGCTTTCGAGAATTCTGAGCAGGTTTTCACCTGTAACGCCGACCTTGCGCTCAGCCATCTCAAAATAATGATGGAACTGAACCTCGTTGACGCCGTAGTAACGTCTTGCTCTCTGCTTTGCGCGGAGCTGCATTCCGTATTCGGAAGTCTTTTGCGTCCCTGTCCGTGCTGGCCGGGTGCATAAGCTCTGCGGCCTACGGAGCACTTTTCTGAGTAGCAGCGTTCGCCCTTGAGGAACAGTTTCTGACCCTCACGGCGGCAGAGCCTGCACACCGGACCGGTATATCTAGCCATCTGTTACACCTCCATGTAATTAGACACGTCTTCTCTTAGGAGGACGGCAGCCATTGTGCGGAATAGGAGTAACGTCTTTGATAAGACTTACTTCCAGACCGGCGGACTGAAGTGCGCGGATAGCGGCTTCACGTCCGGCACCCGGACCCTTGACGTAAACTTCAACTGACTTCAAGCCATGTTCCATGGCTGCCTTTGCGGCGGTCTCCGCTGCGCTCTGAGCAGCAAACGGAGTCGATTTTCTCGATCCGCGGAATCCGAGCTCACCGGCAGATGCCCATGAAAGAGCATTTCCCTGAGTATCGGTTATGGTGACTATCGTGTTGTTGAAGGTCGACTGAATATGTGCAGCGCCACGCTCAATGTTCTTTTTCTCGCGGCGTCTGCGGGTTGCTGTTGCTTTGGTTGTAGCCATATTTTACTTCCCTCCGCTTACTTCTTCTTGTTAGCGATTGTCTTCTTGGGTCCCTTGCGGGTACGCGCGTTTGTCTTTGAACGCTGTCCTCTTACAGGGAGGCCCTTCTTGTGACGTGAACCGCGGTAGCTGCCGATCTCGACAAGTCTCTTGATATCAAAGGCTATTGCACGACGGCGGTCACCTTCGACCTGGAGATTATGGTCGATGTATTCACGCAGTTTGGAAATATCGTCTTCAGTAAGATCCTTTACACGGGTGTCCGGATTGATACCGGTTGCGGCAAGGATCTGCTTGGATGTTGTAAGACCGATACCGAAGATATAAGTGAGTCCTATCTCAACTCGCTTGCTGTTCGGAAGGTCAACACCGGCTATACGCGCCATTTATCAATGCACCTCTCATTCATTGGGTAGCGCAGGTCAACCCTGGCGCTGCTTGTGCTTGGGATTTTCACAGATGACCATGACTTTTCCCTTGCGCTTGATTATCTTGCATTTGTCGCAAATTTTCTTGACAGAAGGTCTGACTTTCATCTTTTGTTACCTCCAATTCGTTACCCGGCTTACTTGGAGCGCCAGGTAATTCGTCCTCTTGTAAGGTCGTAGGGCGACATTTCAACCGTGACCTTGTCACCGGGCAGTATGCGGATGAAGTTCATACGCAGCTTGCCTGAAATGTGAGCAAGTATCACATGTCCTCCCTGTATCTCGACCTTAAACATCGCGTTGGGCATAGCCTCAACTACGACGCCTTCCAGTTCTATCATATCCTCTTTGGACATTCAAATCTCTCCCCTTGACTTAAAGTTCTCGCCTTATATCACGCAAAGCATGCTTCAGCGATCTGTTGGTTTTTCATCATTTCTTCGGTAAGACAGACCGTAGTCGGAAAAATGTGTTTGATGTTTTTTTCTTTTGGGACGCTCAAGTGGGCGTTCCTTTCCGTCGACAGAAGGACAAAGTCCTCATCCGCTGACAGCACCACCATATATTTTCCCTTGTCTCTGCCTGCACCGGAGCAGACAACGGTACCTCTTTCGGGCGGCATACACTTACCTCCATTATCATGCAATAGTCATGATCCGGGGCCCATCAGCCGTTATGGCAATGGTATGCTCAAAATGAGCTGAAAGTGAACCGTCTTTAGTCAGTACAGTCCAACCGTCCGGCATAACCTTAACATCATATGAACCGGCGTTTACCATCGGCTCTATTGCTATTGTCATACCGGGGACGAGACGAACTCCCTTCCGGATACTCCAAAATTGGGTACTTCCGGGGCTTCATGCAGACTCGTACCTACTCCGTGACCTACATAATCACGCACCACAGAGTAGCCGCGAGACTCGACATACTTCTGCACCGCAGCGGATATATCGCCGACTCTGCCGCCTGGACAGGCGTGCTTGATGCCCTCGTAAAGGCTCTCGCGCGTTGTGTCCATCAGCCGCTTTGCCTCATCGGATACGTCTCCGCAGGCAAAAGTCGCAGCATTGTCACCGTTAAATCCCTCGTATTCCGCTCCAAGATCGACGCTTACGATATCGCCGCTTTTAAGGACGCGGTCTTTTGCAGGAATGCCGTGAATAACCTCGTTGTTAACAGATATACATGCGGTCGCCGGATAGCCGTAAAGTCCTTTAAAGTTTGGCTTCGCACCCTTGCTCAAAATGAACTTTTCAGCTATCTGGTCAAGCTCCCAGGTGGAAACACCCGGTTCGACCGCCGAACCTACGAGTTTGAGCGCCTGGGCTGAAATAACGCAGGCCTCTTTCATTATGCCAAGTTCCCTGGCTGTCTTGAGCACTATCATGTCAGATACCAAGAGCCTCGAAAACAAGGCGAGTCGTGTCCTCAACCTTTTCCTGACCCTTAACCGATTTAAGCTTACCTGCCTTGCGGTAGTAATCCTTGAGCGGCTCGGTCTGTTCATGATAAACAGCCAGTCTTTCAAGAACGGTCTCCGGGTGAATCATCTTTGCGCTGTATCAGTTCCGTACCGCACTGATTGCAAATGCCGTCTTTGGAGGGCTTCTTGTAATCGGTGTGATAGCTTGAACCGCAGTTCGGGCAGACGCGGCGTCCGCCGAGTCTCGCAGCTATCGCTTCGTCACTGACATCGATGTCAAGCACACAGTCGATATCGACTCCGAGCTTATCCAGTGCCTCTGCCTGAGGTATGGTTCTCGGAAAGCCGTCAAGGATAAATCCGTTTTTGCAATCGTCCATTTTAAGACGATCCTTTATTATCCCGATGACGACATCGTCGGAAACGAGCTTGCCTGCCTCGACGGCAGCCTTGGCTTTGAGGCCCATTTCGGTGCCGTTCTTCATTGCCTCGCGGATGATATTTCCGGTTGAGATGGTGGGTATCGCAAGGCGTGAGCATATAAGCTCAGCCTGCGTACCTTTACCGGCGCCGGGGCGCCGAGAAGTATTAATTTCATAAATGCCCTCCCGATCAGTCAAGGAAGCCCTTGTAGTGACGCATCATCATCTGTGACTCAAGGTTTGTAACCGTCTCAAGTGCAACACCGACTATAATTATTATAGAGGTACCGCCTATCGAGAGACCGGAGAACTCCGGCTTGATTATAGAAAGATGATCGGTCCTACAGCGATAACACTGAGGAGCAGAGCGCCTATGAGTGTTATTCTCGAAAGAACCTTCTTAATAAAGTCAGAGGTCGGTTTTCCGGGTCTGATGCCGGGTATCGAGCCGCTGTTCTTTCTGAGGTCATTTGCCATTTCGACAGGATTGTACTGTATCTGCACATAGAAATATGCGAATGCGATTATAAGGGCAAAATACAGTGCCGCATAGAATGCTCCGCGAGTGCTGAACAGATTGAATATCTTGTACCATGTGCTTGTGGTATCGTTCATAAACGATACTATCATGGTAGGAAGCATCAGTATCGAGCTGGCGAATATGATAGGCATAACGCCCGACATATTGACCTTGATCGGAAGATGGGTATTGTTGCCGCCGTACATCTTACGACCGACAACACGTTTTGCATACTGTATGGGTATTCTGCGCTCGGCGTCAGACATCCATACAATGAAGGCAATAACAATAAGGAACACGATAACTATTGCAATGCAAGCAAATTTGTAACCGAGTTTCCAATAAGACTTGATTGCATCGGCAGCTGCCGGTCCGCGGGAAATGATTCCTGCAAAGAGCAGCATTGAAATACCGTTGCCTATTCCGCGATCGTCGATCTGCTCACCGAGCCACATGACAAGTGCGGAACCTGCGGTAAGGCAGATTACCGTTACAAAGCCGGCAAATACCTTAGCTCCGGTACCTGAAACGGTCAGATAACCGCCTCTTGAAAGGTAGATGAAGTACGCAAAACCCTGTATAAGACCGAGAATAACGGTCGTATATCTTGTGATCTGTGCGATCTTCTTCCTGCCTTCTTCGCCCTCTTTGGACAGCCTTTCAAGTGCCGGAATTGCAACACACAAAAAGCTGCAGGATAATGGATGAGTTGATGTACGGGGTAACGCCCATTGCGAATATGGCACCGTACTCGAATCCACCGCCCGAAAGGAGCGAAAACGCGCCCAAAATTTCATTATTGCCGGCATCGGCAATAAGCTTTGCCTGATCTATAAAAGGTACAGGTATCGCCATGCCGACACGAAAGATAACTATAATAAATAGAGTAAAAAGAATCTTTCTGCGGAGATCTTTGATCTTCCATGCATTCTTAAGTGTCTCTATCATATTAAAGTACCTCGTACTTTCCTCCTGCCGCGGTTATCTTCTCCTTTGCGGCAGCAGAGAAATTGGCAGCCTTAACAGTGAGTTTCTTTGTGAGTTCGCCGGATCCGAGAACCTTAACTCCGTCGTACTCTTTCTTGATAATGCCCTTCTCGATGAGAGCAGCTGCGTCAACAACGGCGCCGTCCTCAAAAAGCGTTCAGAGCCGAGACGTTAACAGCAGCAAATTCGTTTGCGAATATGTTGTTAAAGCCTCTCTTAGGGATACGTCTCTGCAGCGGCATCTGACCGCCTTCAAATCCGAATCTCTGTCCGCGGCCTGCACGGGCTTTTTGACCCTTGTGGCCCTTACCGGCAGTTTTACCGTTGCCGGAACCATGACCTCTGCCGATACGCTTAACATCCCTTACGGAACCTGCGACGGCTCCAAGTTCATGAATTTTCATAAGTTCGCACCTCCTTAGCTTAGCCTTCAGTTACCTCGACGAGGTGGATAATCTTTCTGATCTTGCCCATTGTCGCAGCGTTGTTCGGCTGTACAGTCGAATCACCGATCTTGCGAAGTCCAAGGGCATGTGCGGTCGCGATCTGATCGTCCTTAAGGGCGATGAGGCTCTTGACCAGCTTTACGTTAAGGCTTGCAGCCTCTTTCTTAGTAGCCATTTGCTGCTCCTCCTTAACCTAAAATTTCTTTAACGGTCTTTCCGCGGATGGCAGCAACCTCTTCAGCGGTACGCAGAGACTGAAGACCTGCGATGGTCGCTCTGACAACATTGTAGGGGTTGTTGGTGCGGAGAGCCTTGGTACGGATATCCGAAATGCCGACGGTCTCGACGACAGCACGGACAGCGCCGCCCGCTATAACTCCGGTACCGGGTGCGGCAGGCTTCATAAGAACTCTGCCGGCTCCGAACGAACCGATAGTTTCATGAGGAATCGTTGTGCCTTTCAGTGACACTTTAATAAGGTTCTTTTTAGCATCTTCGATGCCCTTGCGGATAGCGTCCGGAACTTCACCGGCCTTGCCTACACCGAAGCCTACAGTGCCGTTGCCGTCTCCTACAACCACAAGCGCCGCGAACTTCATAATGCGTCCGCCCTTAACGGTCTTTGATACTCTGTTTATGGCAACGACTCTTTCTTTAAGATCCATTGTTGATGCGTCAATAATAGTAGCCAAAAGTGTTTTCCTCCTTCTTTAGAACTTGAGGCCGCCCTCACGGGCTCCTTCGGCCAGCTCTTTGACACGGCCGTGATAGATATAACCGCCGCGGTCGAAACACGCAGACTTCAATACCCTTTTCGGCAGCGCGCTTGGCGATCATCTCACCGACCTTGCGGGCCTCTTCCTTATTACCTTTGCTCTCGCCAAAGTCCTTCTCGACTGAAGATGCGGCTGCGAGGGTCACACCGTTAACGTCGTCAATAAGCTGGGCGTAAATATTGCTGCGGGAGCGGAAAACATTAAGGCGCGGACACTCGGCAGTACCGCTGATCTTACCGCGGACACGAGCGTGTCTTTTAAGACGAGCCTTTATTTGAATCAGGCTTTGTAACCATTTGATTTTCTCTCCTTTATTACTTTTTTAGCGCCCTTACCGGCCTTACCTTCTTTACGGCGGATATGCTCGTAATCGTACTTGACCCCTTGCCCTTGTAAGGCTCCGGCGGACGCTTTTCACGGATTTCTGCCGCAAACTGACCGACCTGCTGCTTATCGGGACCGCTTATTACAACAAGGTTCGGGTTGGGAACATCTATTGTAATGCCGTCCACCTCAGGTACGATAACCTGATGAGAAAATCCAAGGTTCATAACAAGGTTCTTACCCTGCTTCTGAGCACGGTAGCCGACACCGTTGACCTCAAGTTCCTTCTTGTAGCCTTCGGTAACACCAATGACCATGTTGTGAACGAGTGTACGGGTAAGTCCGTGCAGAGCACGGTCATCCTTATCGTCGGTCGGGCGGGTAACGAGAATCTCGCTGCCTTCGACCTTGACCGTCATCCTGCTGTTAAAGGTTTCGGTAAGAGAACCTTTCGGTCCCTTAACGGTGACAGTATGTCCATCGGTCTTAACTTCTACGCCTGCCGGTATCTCGACTGGCTTTCTGCCTATTCGTGACATTTACTGCACCTCCCCTTACCAGATGAAAGCGAGGACTTCGCCGCCGACATTCTCGCGGCGTGCCTGCTTATCGGTCATTATACCTTTTTGATGTTGAGAGGATAGCTATTCCGAGGCCCTTCATGACCTTCGGCATATCCTCAACATTGCTGTAAATACGCAGTCCCGGTTTGGATACTCTGCGGAGTCCGGTTATGATCTGCGATTTGTTGGGACCGTACTTAAGAGTGATCTTAATGGTTCCCTGCTTACCGTCATCAACAACGGTAAAGCCGGCGATGTAGCCCTCATCAAGAAGGATCTGTGCGATTGCCTTCTTTACATTGGATGCAGGAACATCGACCGAATCATGCTTTGCCGAGCTTGCATTACGGATTCTCGTAAGCATATCGGCTATTGTATCGGTGATTTGCATACCGTCAACCTCCTTTACTTTTTGCTGCTTACCAGCTTGCCTTCTTAACTCCCGGGATCTCGCCTTTGTAAGCAAGCTCTCTGAAGCAAATGCGGCAGACACCGTACTTGCGAAGATAAGCGTGGGGGCGGCCGCAGATTTTACATCTGTTATACTCTCTCGTTGAAAACTTAGCGGGTCTTGCCTGCTTTATCTTCATAGATGTCTTAGCCATGTTTACGCTCCTTACTTCGCGAACGGGGCGCCCATAAGAGCCAGAAGTTCGCGGGCTTCCTCGTCGGTATTTGCGGTCGTGACAAAAATTATATCCATGCCGCGGACCTTATCAATCTTGTCATACTCGATTTCAGGGAAGATAAGCTGTTCCTTAACGCCCATAGCATAATTGCCGCGGCCGTCGAAGGAGTCGGGATTTATTCCCCTGAAGTCTCTAACTCTCGGAAGAGCTGCATTGAAGAATCTGTCCATGAACTCATACATCTTTTCGCCTCTGAGTGTGACCTTGGCGCCGATCGGCATACCTTCACGAAGTTTGAAGTTCGCAATCGACTTTCTCGCCTTGCAGACGACCGGCTTCTGACCGGTGATGAGGCTGAGATCATTGGTGATAGCATCGATAACCTTTGCGTTATCTCTTGCTTCGCCGCATCCGATATTGATTACAATTTTATCGAGCTTCGGAATCTGCATGACGCTCTTGTAATTGTACTTTTCATCAGCGCAGGTGCGACGTTTGCTTTGTATTCGTCTTTAAGCCTTGCCATGTCATGTCCTCCTTAAGCTCAGAATGTTTCGTGGCACTTCTTGCACACGCGGTCTTTTTCTTCCGTCCTCATAGATCTTGTGACCTATACGGGTCGGCTTCTTGCATTTCGGGCAGACGACCTGGACCTTGCTGGTGTAGATCGCGCTCTCTGCTTCGATTATTCCCGAAGGATCGCCGGGCTTGCGTGCCTTGACATGCTTCTTGACCATGTTGAGTCCCTCAACAATGACCTTGCCCTCTTTGGGGCTTATCTGCATGACCTTTGCCGGTCTTGCCGCGGTTGTCCTTATCACCGGTGAGGATGACAACGGTATCACCGGTCTTAATGTTCATCTTACTCATGTCCGTGTACCTCCATTAAAGAACTTCCGGAGCGAGAGAAAGGATCTTCATGTAATCCTTTCACGGAGCTCACGGGCGACCGGCCCAAAGATACGAGTGCCTCTGGGGGTCTTGTCTTCTCTGATAATTACCGCGGCATTTTCATCAAAACGGATATAAGAACCGTCATTGCGGCGAAGACCTCTGCAAGAACGTACAACGACGGCCTTGACTACATCGCCTTTTTTGACGGTGCCGCCCGGAGTTGCTTTCTTAACGGAAGCAACAACGACGTCGCCAATATTGGCATACCTCCTGCCGGAGCCGCCAAGTACACGGATACACATAAGTTCCTTTGCACCGGTATTGTCGGCAACCTTGAGGTAAGTCTGCTGCTGTATCACAGTCTTTTCCTCCTTTAGACTACTTAGCCTTTTCTACGATTTCTACGACGCGCCATCTCTTATCCTTGGACAGAGGGCGGGTCTCCATAACAAGTACACGGTCGCCTACACGGCATTCGTTATTCTCATCATGTGCTTTGAATTTAACGGTGTTCTTTATGATCTTCTTGTAAAGAGGATGCTTGACGTTGTCGCGTATTGCAACGACTACGGTCTTATCCATCTTATCACTGACGACCATACCAACTCTGGTTTTACGAAGGTTTCTTTCGCTCATAACTGCATGCCTCCCTTTCCTTACGAATCGGCGCCGTTCAGTTCGATCTCGCGGAGAAGAGTCTTGACTCTTGCGATATCCTTTTGACGGCTGCAATTCTGGTCGGGTTGTCGAGCTGGTTAATGGCGTGCTGGAAACGAAGATTGAAGAGTTCTTCCTTCAGCTTCTTGAGCTGCTCCTCAAGCTCTACCGGAGTCTTATCTCTGAGTTCCTTAACATTCATTACTGCTCACCACCCATTTCCTGTTTGCTGACAAACTTGCATTTGATAGGCAGCTTGTTAGCGGCGAGACGCATGGCTTCACGAGCCACCTCATCGGCAACACCGCCGATCTCGAACATAACTCTGCCGGGTTTTACGACAGCTACCCAATATTCCGAGCACCTTTACCGGATCCCATACGGGTACCGGCAGGCTTCTTCGATATAGGCTTGTCGGGGAATATTTTGATCCAGACCTGACCGCCACGCTTGATATAACGGGTCATGGCGACACGGGCTGCTTCGATCTGATTAGTGATCCACGCCGGCTCAAGAGCCTGCAGACCAAAATCACCGTTTGATACGGTGTTGCCGCGGAGAGCCTGACCTTTAAGACGGCCTCTCTGGACACGGCGATACTTAACACGCTTTGGCAGCAGCATCAGCGCGCGCCTCCTTCCTTACGTGGCTTGCGGACATCGTGGAGGACTTCGCCGGTGTATATCCAGACCTTGACGCCTATGCGGCCGTAGGTCGTGTTTGCCTCAGCGAAACCGTAGTCGATGTCAGCTCTGATAGTCTGAAGCGGAATGGTACCCTCACGGTAGTTCTCGGAACGTGCTATTTCAGCACCGCCGAGACGGCCGGATACCTGGGTCTTTATACCCTTGACGCCGCAGCGCATTGCGCGTCCGATCGCGAGCTTCATAGCACGGCGGAAGGATACACGCTTTTCGAGCTGGGCTGCGATGCTCTCTGCAACGAGTGTTGCATTGACATCGGGATTCTTGATCTCAACGATATTGATGTAAACATCCTTATCGGTCTTGAGCAGTTCCTTGCACTTGACCTTCAGCTTCTCGATCTCCTCACCCTTTGCGGCCGATGACCATGCCCGGCTTTGCGCAGTGGATGAATACGGATCTTGGAAGCGTCACGCTCGATCTCGATCTTGGGGACGCCCGCTGAATAAAGGGTCTTTTTCAGGAACTTACGGAGGTTATAGTCCTCAACCAAAGTATCGCCGAAATCCTTATCCTTGGTGAACCAACGAGAATCCCAGTTTTTGATAACTCCGACACGGAAGCCGTGCGGATTTACTTTCTGGCCCATAACTTAACCTCCTTTTCAGTCTTCACGTTCCCTGAGCACCAGGGTGACGTGAGATGTTCTCTTCAAATGCGGTGTGCACGTCCGTGGTCCTTGGCTCTGATCCTCTTGAGGATCGGGCCGGGGCAGGCGTAGCACTCTGCAACATAGAGCTTGGAAACATCCATCTGATGGTTGTTTTCAGCATTTGCCATAGCTGACTTAAGCAGCTTTTCAAGATACTCGCAGGCGGTCTTCGGTGTGAACCTAAGAATAGCCATGGCTTTGTCAGCGTCCTGATTACGGATAAGATCGAGGACGATCTGCACCTTGCGAGGTGATATGCGGGCATATCTGAGTGTTGCCCCTTGATTCCATAGTCATACCTCTCCTTTCGACCGCTTACTTTCGTAGTCTTTGCACCGGCATGACCCTTTGAAGGTCCTTGTCGGGGCAAATTCGCCGAATTTATGACCGACCATATCCTCGGTCACATATACCGACATGCTTTTCTGCCGTCATGAACAGCCACCGTGTGTCCGACGAAATCGGGGAAAAATCGTGGATGAACGGCTCCATGTCTTGAGGACACGCTTTTCGCCGGCAGCATTCATTTCCTGAACTCTTTTCAGAAGAACAGGCTGGATGTACGGGCCTTTTTTAACGCTTCTTCCCATTGTTCTTTCTCCTTTCGCCGATTACTTCACATTGCGGCGCTTAACGATATACTTATCGGACGCCTTATGCTTATCACGGGTCTTGTAACCCATGGTGGGTTTGCCCCAAGGTGTAACAGGGCTCGGACGACCGACAGGCGCTCTGCCCCTCACCACCACCGTGAGGATGGTCGCACGGGTTCATGACAGAACCGCGGACGGTAGGACGCCAGCCCATATGACGCTTACGGCCTGCCTTGCCGAGGTTTTACATTCTCGTGCTCGGGGTTGGAAACGATACCGATGGTAGCCATGCAGTCTGCGGGAACATTGCGGAGCTCTCCGGACGGAAGTCTCAGAAGTGCCATGCCGTTTTCCTTAGCCAGAGCTGTGCCATATTACCGGCTGAACGGGCAAGCTGTGCGCCCTTGCCGGGGTAAAGTTCTATATTGTGAATGGTAGTACCGACCGGTATCTCGCTGAGCTTCAGCGCATTGCCCGGCTTTATATCAGCGCCGGTTCCGGAGACGATGGTGTCGCCTACCTTGAGATCCTGAGGAGCGATGATGTAGCGCTTCTCGCCGTCCTCGTACTTAACGAGTGCTATGAAAGCCGAACGGTTCGGATCGTACTCAAGGGTCATGACGGTGGCAGGAATGCCAGCCTTGTCTCTCTTGAAGTCAATTATGCGGTACTTGATTCTGTTGCCGCCGCCGTGATGGCGTACGGTGATGCGTCCGTAGCTGTTACGGCGGCATTTTTCTTGACAACGTCACAGACTCTTCTTCAGGTACAACCTTCGACAGTCCCGAATAATCCATGACTGTCATGCCGCGTCTGCCCATTGATTTTTTGTGACGGATGCTGAAATTTAATTGATTGCTCTATGATAAACAATTTGCTGCATTGTTTAAATTACGGAAGGTATATTTCTTTGTCAGCAAATTGCTATGCTGCGCCTGGTAAATTATTGAGTTAATATAATGTCTCTGGGTATTGCGCGTATATTTAAATTTGCATCTCTTGATGAGCAATAAGAGTATCGGCATTGACAATGCTGCAGGGCACGGTGCTACCTGAGCAGTCTTTGGCGCTGGGTATATGAAGGCGCCGTATCCGTTTGCTCTGAATGCTGACAGCCGGCCTTCCTCGTCTACAGCAGGCTGGTTCTCAAAGGTGTTGTAGATGAGCATCTACAGCGCCTTCAATGTACGGCTCTCTGTCGGTGGCCCCTTCAATGCGCAGGATGAAGGTGTGCTTGGCCATCAGGTAGGTAATAGCGGTGTTGCCAATGCATGAAGAAAATGTGACTTTATTGCCTGGCAGAAAATGCCTTTTATATTTATATAGGCAAAATTGCGGATAGCCATTTTTAGTTTAATTGCTAAAAGTGCTGTTTGTCAATGAATTTGTGATTTGGGTGAATGGGTGTCAAGCAGTAAGAAAAATCTTTTTGTTTAATGCAATTGGCTGATGAATGATTGGAAATTTTGTGGCATTGAGTGGAGAGATGGCACAATTTCTTTTAAAGGCTTAGATCAGGCTGAGAAAATTGGAAATGGGCTGTCTGAGTGTAAATGATAAAAGGAGAAGAAAAACGGCGAAGAGTACTGGAATTGTCTGCGGTGTTGATGGCCTGGTTGTATTGTTCTGTCAAGGAGTTGCGTACCAGCATGAAGTTACAATGGCGCAAGTTGAGATTTTGTGAGGGCGATGATCATTCCCTTGGGCTATTGCCTTTATTGGCAGTTGCAGTGATTTCTATGAGGTGGATGAGAATGCCATCCAGTATGCAGGCTATTGCATTCGTAAGATTGTACAGTACATGCAATTGAACAATTGA
>VOFC01006422.1_pt1 | contig 142841 bp, 203 predicted proteins | sample 5384161 | NCBI WGS metagenome assembly VOFC01 (sample SAMN12384722, study PRJNA508395) | human gut metagenome | isolation source: healthy gut B | host: Homo sapiens | reverse complement strand
AGATGGACGTTAGCACATTTGGGAGAAAATCATGTCTTACAGATATTCGTTGTAAAAAATGCGGACAGATGTAGAAGAATGTATGAACAGATTGTTCAGCGAACAAGGATGTGAAGATTTATGGGAAAGAAGAAACTTAAAAGAAAAATTGCCAACCTTGAAGATGATATGAGTTCTTTATTGATTGAAAATGAAAAACTAAGAAATATTATTTCAGGAATGCAATCATATGTGAAGTCTTATTGTGGAGCTGAAATTAAAATCATTGATCTGGATGGAATTATTGAAATTAAAAATAATTAGTGCGAGCCTAAGAGCCGAGCCGATATTTGTGAGAAATTGCAGATATTGGCTCTTTTTATTTTGGAGGAAATTGATTAAGTGATATCAGGTAGAAACAAAAAAGAATTATAAACGCAATAAAGAAAAAGCCTGTGAGCTGCGAAACTCTGCGTGACCTTTTCGATATGGCAAGAGCTGTATACAAAGAGGATAATGCAGAGCTTTCTTACTGTCTGAAAATCACTAGCTATATAAAACAGGTTATTCCACTTCTTGAGAAGTCAGATGCATTGAATAGCTTATACTGGGATGTCCTTTTGTGGGAAGCTCCAAACCGATTTGAGAGTTTCTTGCTGTATATGGAGAAAAACAGGCCGTACAAAAAGAAATTCTACGAACCTAGAATGAATCCGCTTAGCATTGTTGCTCAAGACTTGCAGGACTTGGAAGATGGCAAATATGACTTCTATGGATTGTCTATGCCGCCCCTAGGTAAGAGTACAATCTGTATTTTCTTCTATGCATGGATAATCGGTAAACGTCCATCGAGCCATAATGCAATGAGTGGTCACAGTGGTATTCTTGCAGATAGATTCCATAATGACTTGATTAAGCTAACAGAGAATGAAGAGTATACATTCCATGAAATTTTCCCGGATGTTCAGCTTGTAAGTAAATCATCAGAAAAAAAATGAACTGTATTACGATGCAGTTGAAAGTTTTGCAACTACAACTTGCCGTGATATTGATGGTACATGGACTGGTGCTGTAGATATTAGTGAAGATGGATATCTCTATGTCGATGACTTGGTACGTGATCGTAAAGAATCATTAAGTCTAAGACGATTAGATGGTCGATACCAAGATTATCTTAATATCCTTGTTGACCGTAAAAACGATGGTTCAAAAGAGTTGATGGTTGGTACGCGATGGAATGTTGCTGACCCATTGGGAAGAATCGAGAAACAGTACAAGAATAATCCACGATACAAATTTAGGAAAATTCCGGCACTTAATGAAAAAGGAGAATCCAACTTTAATTATCCGGTAAAAGGATTTTCAACGAAATACTATCATAATATGCGTGACAGACTTGATAAGAACGAATGGATGGCTAAATTTATGCAGACTCCATTTGTTCGTGAAGGATTATTGTTCCCGGCAGACGAATTAAGATACTACAATGGCATACTGCCAGAAGGTGACCATAGAGTCGTTGGCGCATGTGATGTTGCGTGGGGTGGTGGAGACAGCCTCTCAATGCCTATCGGTTATGAATATCCAAATGGAGATGTGTACATTCCTTCATGGATTTTCAATAAAGGCAAGAAAGAAGTTACGATTCCTCTTGTTACTGGAAAAATCATAGGAGAAAAGCTTACGGAAATACAGTTCGAAGCGAACAATGGTGGAGATATGTATTCAGACAGGGTAAGCACAGAACTAGAAAAGCATAATTACCATTGCAGCTGCTCTTATAAAAAAGCTCCGGGGAACATGGAGAAAATGACTAAGATGGTTGCGTATTCCGGTGATGTAAAGAAACATTTCATATTCTTGGATCCGGAACACCAAGACCAAGAATACAGTGATGCAATGGATGAATTGAATATGACTGTACAGATTGGTGATAACGAACATGACGATGCCGGAGATGGGATCACTCAGTTAGCAATGAAAATTTATGGAGATATTGACGGACCAGCATCAATCATTCAAAGTCCAGTTTAAGGAGGACAACATGAAAATCACTAGAAGAGATATTGCAAACTACAGATTACTTGGAATCCTTCTCGACAAGGACAGGAGAAAAGCTACAGAAGTATGTTGAGAAAAGACCTTCTTGTTATTCCGGCAAGGTATATGGCTCAAATCCGCAGTTTCCATATGAGCCGAGAGGATTCACCATTGGTGGTTGCTCAGAACATGAACAGGTAAAAATGAAAGAGTGGGAAGAGAATTGTCGCATCATGGAAGAGCGGATTAAGACAGATATAGAATATCTGCATAAGCTGGAAATGGAAATTGATAAAGTGATTGCAGATTGCAAGGACATTGAGGATAAAGCAATTCTTGAGTTTACGAAAGATGGAATGTCTCAACAGGAGATTGCGTTAAAGCTGCGTATCGACCAGTCATTGGTATCGAGAAGAATAAAAAATACGTTTCCGACTGAATTTGCATAAAATTCATAAAATACAGGGGTATAATTATAATCGAAGAAATTGTAATTCGTTCATTTTTTCAAGGATTGAGTCTTGCGTGGCGCTATCACGCGAGGCTCTTTCTTTTACACAAAGGTAGGTGAGATTCGGTGTCCGAGGACAATAAAGCATATGTATATCCTGAATTAACTGGCAGACGCCGGATTTATTCAGACGTAGACAAAATCACAAGAGACAATATTTTCGAGGTGCTTGAAAAAGCTATGGTAATTCACATGAAGAACGCCAATGAAATGACGCTTCTCATGAGATACGAGAAAGGCATTCAGCCACTTGTCAGAGAAAAGATTATTCGCAAGGAAGTAAACATTAAAGTTTCAGATAACCTTGCGAACCAAATTACTGAATTCAAGCTCGGATATGTATGGGGGCAACCGATTACATACGTCCAGCGTGGGAATAAAGACTTGAGAAGTTCTACAGATTCTCAGAACGAGATTCAAGACGATGGAATTTCAATGTTGAATGAGCTGAATGATTCAGAATATGCCTTTTCAAAAGACCAAGAGCTTGGACGATACGTTGAAATCAACGGTATCGGTTATCAGTTTGTCGATATCAAAAAGAATTATAACGGACTTGCTCCGTTTGACCTTGTGACACTTAATCCATTGTTTACATTCTGCATCTACAGAAATTCAGCACTTCAAGAGAAGTTAGCCGGAGTGACATTCCGTAGAACAGAGAACGGGGATGTGTACTACACGGTATTCACTCCTGATACTCGCTACGAAATTAAGAATATGCAGACTGTCATAAATGGCTCTATTGAAAAGAATGAATGGTCATTTATGGAAAGAAATGGCGAGAAGAATCCATTCAAGAAGATTCCGATTGTAGAATTCAATCGTTCTACAGACAGAACAGGATGCTTCGAGCGTCAGATTTCAGATATGAACGCACTGAACGTGGAAGTATCAGATTTTGCAAACAGCGTTGCACAGACAACTCAGGAAGTGTATTTCGGAGTTGGATTCGAATTACCTCCTGGAGAAGATGGAAAAGTACAAGCTCCAGTTGGAGGACAGTGGATTCTTGCTAGGAATACCGGAAACGGTGGAACTCCAACGCTAAAGGCTATTTCCAGTACATTTGATTATCAGGGAGTACAAGAGAATATTGTAAGCAAGCGAAACACTATTTTACAGAAAGCATACGTTCCGATTCAGACCGATCCTGGTGGCGGTTCTACTGGTTCTGCAATGAATATGTCCTCAGGATGGAGTGCTGCGGAAAACAGTGCTTGCAAGGAAGAACAGATTCTCAGACGAGGTAAAGCCGAAATCGTTGAGCTTGAGATGATCGCCATTAAGAGCACGAATGACATTCCATTCGACAGTCCGCTTAGGTCACTGGAATTTTCGGATATCAAGCCTAAATTTATCCGTAACAAAACATACGACCTTGCTACAAAGGTAAATTCAATGGTTGCAATGATTAAATCGGGTGTAAATGGTCGAGTTGCTATGGAACAGGTTGATTTGTTCCCGGATGTAGCTCAGGCGTGGGCTGACAGTAAGAAAACGATTGAAGAATATCAAAAAAATCGTTGAATCATAAAAAGTGAGTCTCAAACAGGAGAGGAGAAAAAGTTATGCCTGATTTGTCAGATCAGACAGAAAACTCTCCGATTCTTGATGGAATGAAGACAGGTGATAATGATGTTCACGAATCTTAGTTTTGATGAATTGAATGCGCTTGTGAAAAATGAGCGCAGTATGTCATTCAAAAAGTATTTCGGAGAAATGAATCTTCCGAAAGAAGAAAAATCTAAAAGGATTCAACTGGCAGAAGAACTGGAAGAGAATTTCATTGTCACAATGACGCTTCTGTTCACGATGGCTCAAGCGAATAAGATTGATTATGAGCTTATCAGAAAGCAGATTGAAGATTCCTATTTGGAAACGCTTAGGAAGTATGCAAGTGTGGATAGACACTTAGAGACATACGTTAAGAGCTTTTCTTACGATGTCATAGGCAGCACGAAAAAGCATAAGAATGATCCTTATTACTATTCACTGGATAGAGCAAGGTTCATGGCTGAAAACGAAGTAAATACGGCAATAAACCACGCTAGGTATATAGAAGCTGTGAATGCTGGAAAGACAATGAAGCGGTGGGAATCAATCATTGATGAGGTCACTAGAAAAGACCACATCGAGATAAACGGAAAGTATATTCCGATTGGACAGGCTTTCCATGTTGGTGATTCATGGATGTTATTTCCAAAGGACACATCCTTAGGAGCATCTGCAAATCAGATTGTGAATTGCCGTTGCGCAGTAATATATTTTTAGAAATTACAGTCATTAAAAATGTGGCTGTTTTTCATACATGGCACAGAGAAGTGCCTTATCAAACGCGAAAGACAGAGAAGTCTATAATCGCGAAATGTAACTATGAGAGAGAACTCTAAACGCGAAAGAAAGGAACATGATAATTATGGAAGAAAACAAAACCTTGAAGGACAGGGACCGCAGAATCAGGATCCGGATAACGCATCGGAAGAGAAAGAGCCTACTGTAGAAGAACTGATGGCACAGTTAGCACAGGAAAGAGCCAACAGTGCAAAGTTGCAGAATGACTACAATAAGGCATCCTCAGAAGCCGCCAACTACAGAAAGCAGTTAAAAGCTAAACAGACAGCAGAAGAGCAGGAAGAAGAGGCAAAACGCGAAGCAGAAGAAGAGCATAAAAAATATGTCCAGGGATTGGAAAACACAATCAAAATGACAAATGCTACAAATCGCTATCTTGCGCTTGGAATGTCAGGAGACATGGCTAAGGATACTGCACAGGCAGAGCTTGACGGTGATATGGTTAAAGTCACTGAGAACATGAGTAAATTCAAAGATGCTTCAATTAAAGAGGCTGAGACAGAATGGCTTAAGAGTAGACCGCCAGTAAATGTCGGACAGGGCGAAGATGAAGAGACTGATTTATTCCTGAAAGGATTCAACGGTTAATCTTCCTAGTATATACCGGGCACATAAAGATGTGTTCGCTGATTTCAAAAAAGTTAGAAAAGGAGAATTGAAATGGCTGTTAATTACGCTGAGAAGTATTCACGGATCGTGGATGAAAGATTTAAAGTTGGTGCACTCACATCTGCACTTGTAAACTACGCATACGACTGGGTTGGAGTTTCCACAGTAAAAGTGTTTTCTGTACCGACTGCTACAATGGGGGATTACAAGACAGATGGTGCTAACAGATACGGAACACCGGCAGAGCTTGAGAACGAATTTCAGGAGATGATTCTTTCCAAAGACAGAGCCTTCACATTTACAATCGACAAGAAGAGTGAAGATGACACAATGGGAACAATGGCTGCGGCAGCTGCGCTGAGACGTCAGATTGACGAAGTTATTATCCCTGAGATTGATACATACCGTATCGCTAAACTGGTTGCCGGAGCTGACGTTTCACACGTTGTAAAAGACGTTGCTGTAACAAAAGCAAATGCTTATGAGAAATTCCTTGCTGTACAGGAGATTCTTGACAATGCAAAAAGTCCCTACAGGTGGAAGAGTTTGTATCGTAACTCCGGGTTACTACAATATGCTGAAACTTGACGAGGCATTTACAAAGAAAGGTGATATGGCTACACAGCTTGCTATCACAGGACTTGTAGGTGAGGTTGACGGAGTTCTTATCATTAAGGCACCGGCTTCTTACTTCCCGGAGAAAACAAACTTTGTAATCACTAATCCAGTGGTTATGCCGTCACCAATTAAACTTGCTGAGTATAAGATTCATGAGGACGCACCTGGTATCTCTGGTAGCCTTGTAGAAGGTCGTGTACGTTACGATGCTTTCGTCCTGAATCAGAAGAAAGATGCAATCGGTGTTTGCCGTAACCCAGCAGACTAAGGAGTGATCGAAATGTTTACATTCGAGAAAGATGGCGTGAGAATGCGTGTGGAGTCTGATATTCAGGCTTCCGCATTTCTTTCTTGCGGTTGGAAACCTGTTGAAGAAACTGTTAAAAAGGCACAGACCACAGAGTCTAAGCCAAAAACAGTGAGACAGACAAAGAAATAGGTGTTTGAAGATGGATAAGTTGATTGAAGAGATATATGAGGATTTAAAAAACTGAATTGGGTATATCGGAAGAATCTGATTTATCCATTCTGAAAATAAAAAGTAAAGAACGCATATAAAGAAGTATGCGTGATACGGAATTACCCGAAGTCATATACAGAAGAGTTTGTTGCTGGAGATATGGAACGTTTCTATTCCAATATCCGCGGTTTGGCTCTATACGACTACAATCAAATAGGAGTTGAGGGAGAATCTTCCCACAATGATAATACTGGAACTCGAACGTGGTTTTCCGTAAATACGTATCTTGAAGGAGTTGTTGCTATATGCACACTAATTTAAGAAAGGAACGGTGATCCGTAATCTCCCGTCTACTGGGTTAAGTAGAAAGAAGATTGTGCGTGACCATATTGCCGATGTTAGCAAAATGGTCGCAGGGATATATGTGCAATGATGGTGGAGGGATAGCACATTGAGAAACTTGAAAAAAAATTCTAAGAAATTATGGTATTCAAATTACAGCGGAAGGGTTCCAATTGTCGATGAATATGGAGACGAAACAGGAGATTACACTGGCGGTTACGCTTCTCCTGTTGCGTTTCTAGCGACTTTATCAGCAAGTAGAGGTAATGCTTATGCTGATATGTTTGGAACGAATTTAAGCTATACTAGAACGCTTGCAACGGTAGAGAATCTTCCTATTAAAGAGGAGTCCTTGATATGGGTAAGTGAGCCAACACTGAATGCGGATGGTACTGTTGATTCTGATTCGGCAGACTATACCGTAGTTGGTATTGCGGATGGCTTGAATGGACTTGTCGTTGCATTGAAAGCGAGGGCGAAAGATGCCTAGATATTCTACCGGATTGTCAGTGAGTGGATTCAAGAAATTGAAAGCCGATATACGAAATTACAGAAACAGTCTGCAAGAGAAATGTGAGGAATTTGCATATAAGCTTGCAGAAGAGGGCGTTGCTGTAGCTCAAATGAAGATAGGCACTAAAGACGCTATCTATACAGGAGAGTTACTGGAAAGTCTGAATATCATTCCCGGAGATATCATTTATGATGGAGCTTCATTTAGTGTTTATACGGATTGCCCGTATGCTTGCTATGTTGAGTTTGGAACTGGCGTTGTCGGAGAGGATTCTCCGCATCCTGACACTTCTATAGCTGGTTGGAAATACGATATAAATGACCACGGTGAAGCTGGATGGGTTTATTTCAAAGATGGCAAACGACATTGGACAAAAGGTATGCCATCAAGACCATTCATGTATGAGACAGCGCAGTATTTAAGAGATATGAGCGTTATAAGCCATATTGCGAAGGAGGTGTTTGGAAGTGATTGATGTGTCAAACAGAGTGCTGAGTAACATAAAATCTTATGTGAAAGATACTTGCAAGAATGTCAAAATATTCCAGTAAAAGCCCTCCGTCATTTCCAGCAGTATCGGTTGTTCAGATTGACAATCAAGATGCTTGCATGGACTTGGAAAACAGTGAGAATGCTGTCGAGTCCGTAATTGAGATTCAGTGCTATTCAAACAAGAATATCACAGAAGCGAAGAATATCATAAATCAGTGTTGTGATGCTATGCGGAAGATGGGATACGCTCGATCGTATGGTCCGAAGCCTATTGACAATGCGTCAGACACAAATATATACCGAATGGTTGCAAGGTTTAAACGCCTTGCTGCATCAGTAGATGATATAACAAAATTTTAAATTTGTACCGGCTATTGATTGGAGATAGTCGCTAACCGCATTAATTAGCGGTAGAAAGGATGGAAACAAATGGCTAGTGTAAAAGCATTAAGTACAATTAACACAGTTCTCAAAGTCGGTGAGACTGGAGCTAAAGTAGCAAGGGTTTGTGCTATTAAGAGCTATCCTGACCTTGGCGGTGATCCGGAGAAAATCACTGTAACAGACCTTGAGGATACAGATGAAGCTTCTGTACCTGGTGTGCGTTCAGCAGATGACATGCAGTTTACAGCAAACTATACAAAAGAAGCTCACGCAGCTGTTCTTGCTGCTTGCGGAAAACATCAGATTTTTCAGCTTGATTTCGGTGCTGACGGAACTGATGGACAGTTCTCTTGGAGTGGAGAAATGTCTGTTAAAATCAATGGCGGTGAAGTAAACGGTGCTCGTGAGATGACACTGACAATCGTTCGTGATTCAGCTATAAAAGTAGGTGCGGCTGCGGACGAGTTTCCCTCTTTATAGTCCTTGGATAGGGCTGGATGATGATTTTATACTTGATTGTGAAGGGGAAGTAATTTTCCTTAAAAACTATTAGAGTCGCTTTAAGGCGGCTCTTTTTTTTGATTGAAAAAATGGAGGAAGAACAATGGTCAAAGTAAAAATTAATGGAAAAAACTACAACGTAAAGGAAATGGCATTTGCTGAGTACACGAAGATGGAAGAGCAGGGCTTCTCAATTCTCGATGCTTTCAGAAAAAAGCAGATGACACTTATCGCTATGGGATTTGTTTGTGCGGTAGTTGGTTGTGATAGAGATGAAGCTGAGCGCTTAATCACTCAGCATGTACTCGGTGGTGGAAACATTATTGACATCACAAACGCATTTGCTGATGCCGTTGCAGAATCAGATTTTTTCCAGAAGATGCTCGGAATGACTCAGGACGAGCAGGAGACTCCGAAGGAAGCTACGAAGTCCAAGAAAGAAGTGGAAGAAGTAGCCGAAGAAGAGTAATTATTCCCACTAGCTATACGCAATTCATATATGAATATTGGTTGCCTATAGCCGCACAATGCGGAATTAGTTGTTCTGAATTTTGGAAGATGACTCCGAAAGAAAATGAACGTTTACAAAAAGATTCAAGAGGATAAAGAGAGAGAAAAAGCCATCATGCAAGACATTTCAGCTTGGATGAATGGTTTGTATGTTCTTCAAGCAATTTCGTGTGCTGTATCGAAAGGCGCTAAATATACTGAAGCTCATATGATTGTTGAAGATTTCAATGAGCATGAATTAACAGATGGAGAAATAGAGGAAATCGTTCATGAAAATACGCAGATTGCAGCAGCTAATTTTGCGGCATGGGTCGAAGTTGCAAATAGCAAAGAATAGAGGTGAGAACAGTGTCTGAAATTGATAAGTTGGAAATAGCCATTGAATCGAACGCACAGCAAGCGAATCGTTCAATGGGAAAGCTTGAAAAGAAAATAGATAGTGTAACAGAAGCACTCGAACGTTGTATGCTCGTTGCTCAAGGTGCGGTATCTTTAAAAGGACTTAATATTGATAAGCTGTTCTCCGGAAAGGCTATGGAAAAGTCGGCAAAAGACATGGGGAAGAAGTTGTCGGATGACTTAATCAAAAACTTCAATCTTAATCTCGCCGGCAAAGATGTTGCAGGACAAGTCAAAAGTCTTTCCAATAAAATTGCAAACAGCCTTGCGAATAGTGCTGGAAAGCCGTATAAAGGCGCGGCAGATGACATGGAAGCTCTTGGTAATATCGTTAAAAAGGCATGGTCAAATTGCGAAGACCACGTCAGACGAATATCAGGAGCTATACAATTGGATTAAGAAAAGTGGGAAAATAAAAATCTCACCTGAGACAGCAAAGTCCTTAGGTGATGATTATAAGAATAGAACTCCTGTTGCTAAACAGAAATTTTCTACAAAAGGCGGAATCGAACTTGATTCCTATTATCAGGAATTAAAAGACCAGTTTCCAACAATCCTTAAGGAAGCCTACAGTGTTGAAGATGAATTTTATCAGATGGAAAATGCTCTGAGGAAATTCTATGAAACTGCAAACTCTTTCTACAAGCCTGAGTGGATGGAAGAAGATGTTTGGGATTCAGTCATTAATGGTGTAGACGATATCAGGAAAAGCGTAATTGATGCAAAGTCGGGAGTTACTGAATTCGGAGATGCATTACAAAATGCAGAAGAATCAGGCAAGTCTTTTTTCTCAGTTATTCGGTGCAAATATCAATACTTCTGGACTTGATAAAGCGGAAAAGAAACTTCACAGCGTTTCAAGAGTTGCACAGCCGAAAACGAAAAGCAAGAATCTTTCACTCAATGACCTTTTTTTGAAAAACATTCAAAAGTCGGAACAGACCTCGATGTTACTGGAATGAGCGTGAAGGAGCTTCAAGCTGGATTAAAAAGTGCTACAAGTAGTGCAGAGAGATTCAATGCTAGTCTTGAGAAGAAGCTTGCTACTCAAAGAAGTAAAGAACTTGGCGTGCAAATCGAAGGACTTGTATATGATATTCAGAAAGCTACGAATCAAGCTGAAATTTTCAGAGAAGCACTTGCGAAACTTCCGGGAAGTAAACCGTTTGAAATCAGTACAGCAAAAGATGCTGATACAAGCGGCGGCGGTTATGAACAGAAAGTAACTTCTGTGCCGGAAGAAGCCATGAATTATGACGCAAGTGCCATGAGATCTGTTTACGGTGAAGGTGCAGAGAATCTCAAGAACTTCAACGATGTTATGGATCGCTTCGGTGGTACTGCGCAAGAAGCATTTGAGAAATTGAATAACGGAACAAACTCGCTCAATACGAATAAAATAAATACTTATGAAGCACAGATTAAGCGGTTGAATGCTGAATTAGAGGATATGGCTAAACGCGGACTTACGCAGGGTGATCCTGAGTATGACAGAGTTATGCGTGAGAAAATCGAAATAGCAGAAGCTAAGAGACTGTATGAAAAGAGCATGAAGGAACAGGCTCAGGAAGATTTGGGTGCGAATGAAGCTAAGAAGGCAGCTCAGGCATTGAAAGAAGCCAACAAGCGTGCCGAACAGTTCCGAGAACACTGAAAAAAGACAGCTGGGTTTAGCAATAGAGTCAATAACCTTGCCAAAGCGCTCAAAAACGTCGGAAAGACAATGAAAAACGCAAGGGATATTGCTAATAAGGCCGCGCATCCATTCAGAACTCTTAAAGAACTGATGGGATTTGAAAGCAAAAAGAAGAATAATGGAATGCCATTCGGAAGAATGATAGGTTCTTCAATTATGTTTTCTACTATTTTCGGTTTGATTAGTCAGATTAAACAAGCGATTAAAGAGGGTTCAGACAACCTTGTACAGTACAGTGGCTCATATAATAATAGCATTTCTTCAATGGTATCTTCCTTTACTGTATTTGAAAAATGCTTGGGCTGTTGCGTTTGCCCCAATCGTGAATGTCGTTGCTCCGTACATATCATCATTTATTGATATGGTATCCAGTGCTCTAAATGCTGTTGGGCATTTTTTGGCAGCTCTCACAGGGAAGGGATATGTAGTACAAGCTAAGAAGGCTTGGAAAAACTACGCATCCGGATTGGACACAACTAAGGACTCGGCTAACGGTGCTGAAAAAGCTCTTAAAGATTTGCAGAACTATACATTAGGAATCGATGAATTGAATATTATCCAGCCGAATGATAACGGTAGCTCGTCCGAAGTAGTGGTTCCGTAGTGGAGCAAGCAGTCCTTCTCCTTCAGATATGTTTGAGACGATTGAAGTTTCTAATTCAATGAATCAACTTGCAGATAAATTCAAGGAAGCTATTAAGAATTCTGATTTCACTGAAATTGGAAAAATGGTTGGTGATAAGCTCAATGCAGCAATGGAGAGTATTCCGTGGGATGAAATTTATCACAAAGCGGATAATTTTGGAAAAGACCTTGCCACATTCCTTAACGGATTGATTTCGCCTGAGCTGTTCTACAACGTTGGGGCGACAGTTGCAAGTTCAATTAATACCGCACTTCATTCACTTAATTCGTTCGCGGCGAACTTTGACTGGTCTAACTTTGGTGCTTCATTGGCAAGCAGTATTACTGGGTTCTTTGAAACTTGGGATGCAAAATTAACTGGCGAAACATTCGGTAATTTTGTCAGCGGTGTTCTCGAAGCACTAAAGGGCGCAATTGATGGATTGCAAGGAGATAAGACATTTGAGATAATCGGGCAAAAAATTGTAGATTTCATTTACGGAATTGATTGGGGAAAAATCGCATGGGATTTATCAGGACTCTTGGTATCGCTTGCGAACGCAATCATTAATTTGCCGAATGATCTTTTAAGAGGTATCGCAATAGGATTTTTCACAAATGTATTCGACATGAGTGAAGAAGAAGTCAAAATGAAATTACCTAAATTTGTTTTACCGTCACTTTCAGGACTTGGATTGGCAGCTCTTGGTTCTGATATCATCAAAGGAGTTCTTGAAGGAATTACAGAGAATTCACAACCACTACTTGATTTCTTTACTGACTTGAAAGGCAAGATCGTTGAGAAATTTGATGATGTGAAAGATTGGTTTGGAGATAAATTTGGAAAGGCTCGTGAAGCTATATCAGAAAAAAATTCTCCGATGTCGGAACATGGTTTGGCAACAAGAAAACTGAAATTCAAGACAATACAAAGATGTCGATACTTGGATGAATACGAAGTACACAAGTGCTCGTAAGTATGTAAACACAGCATTTACAGACGTTGGAACATGGTTTGGAAAAAAGGAAATCTGATGTTCAGACTAATATGGATAGCATTAGTACATGGTTTAAGACGAAATACCAAGGAGCTCGTTCCAATGTAAATTCAGCATTCTTAGCTATAGGTTCGTGGTTTGGCTTAAGACGCAAAGAAATTGAAGCAAATATGAGTTCTATTGCTACATGGTTCGGAGATGTATTCAGAAGAGCCTATAATGGAATCACTGCAATATTTAATAATATTGGTTCTTACTTCGAGAAAGTTGGTGGATGGATTTCTGCTCCGATCAAAAATGCTTTGAATGGAGTTAGAAAAGCTGTCAACTGGATTTACGGTAAGCTTGGCGGTAAAGGAGACTTAATCGAAGCTTTTGCTACTGGTACTGGCGGTAACGGAGTTGCTAAAGATACTATCGGAATGGTAAACGATCAAGCAGGTGGAACATATAGAGAGCTTGTACAGTTCCCTAATGGTAGAACAATTATCCCTACTGGAAGAAATGTTGTATTGCCAATGCCTAAAGGTACGAAAGTCCTTCCAGCTGGTAAAACAAAAGAGCTTATGCAGGCTCGCAACATACCGCATTTTAAAAACGGTATTGGAGATTTCTTCGGTGGTGCATGGGCTAAATTTAAAGATTTCACTGGAAATGTATTTTCATATATTACTAATCCGGGAAAATTAGTTCAGCTTGCGATCGATCATTTTACGAATTTGAGTGGTGCTATTGAGCCTGGATTGTCTATGGCGAAAGGAGCTGTTAATACAGTTTTTGATTTGGCTGTAGATAAGGTAAAAGGGCTTTTTACTGAATTTGGACAAAGCAACGTGTCTTACAATGCTTCAAAAGGTGTTCAGCAGTGGGCTGACATTGCTGAAAAAAGCTCTGAGATTGACAAACCAGTACAGCGTCTCAAATCTGAATGCATTGCTTATGCAGATGCAACATGAATCGGCGGCAATCCGAATGCTATCAACTTATGGGATAGCAATGCCAAGAAAGGTATTCCGTCAAAAGGACTTATGCAGGTCATTGACCCTACGTTCCGCAGTTACGCAATGTCTCCGTATGATTCAAACATCTATGACCCATTATCAAATATGGTTGCTGCCATCAGATATACCGTTTCTCGTTACGGAAGTCTGTATAGAGGTTGGACAGCAAGAGGATATAAGGGTTATAAGAATGGCGGTATGCCAGTAAACGGGGAAGTATACATTGCAAATGAAAACGGATTTGGTTCTGAATACATTGGCCGTATGGGAAGTAATCATGTGGTTGCGAATAACCAGCAGATAGTTCAGTCCGTAAGTTCCGGAGTTGAAAGAGCGAATGATGAGACAAATGCGTTGTTAAGACAGATAATTAATTATCAAGAGAGACTTCTCAAGAAGGATTCGTCTGTAAGGATTGATAGCAAGAAGGTAAATCGACAGCTTTCACGAGGAAGTAGAAATTCAGGGTATAGTTTTAGTACCGTATAGGAGATGGTTTTATGGCGGCTAGACATATAAGTAATTTTATACAAGTAAATGGCAAGAGCTTTCCGGCTCCGAAGCGGTATCCGAACTTTGTAGTTACTACTGCCGTGAATGGAGCTAGAAATGCTTTTTAAACAAATTTGTTGGACAAAAAATAAGCAGAGACAACTATAAAATTGATTCATTAGAGTGGCCGTACTTAGATGCGGCCACTTGGTCTGCCATGTTGCAAGAATTTAAAAATTTTCTTGTAACAGTAAGATTTTGGGACATGGTTGAAAATGATTGGATAACTCTTACCATGTACCCAGGAGACAGAACGGCTGATGTTTTCAAGATTGATTCATTCGGTCGCCCTCTTGCTTATATAAACTGTAAAGTCAATATCATTGATGCGGGGTGGTAAGATGTACGAAGTATCAGATGCATATAGAGAATCAATGAAAAATCCGCTGAGAAATGCTTCTTACATGAAGGTAACACTCGGCGTTATAAATGATACAGCACAGAGTCAGGCATTGCTGAGTAATCAAAGTCAGTATGCCGGATTTTCTGATTTTGATGGAGTGTTTGAACAGAAAGAAGTTCAAAGCCAGTATGCAACATACGAGAACAATTTTTGGATGCTAGATGGATCCATGAGATTTCTGCCGATGCAGCATCTCAGTATGAACCTGTTGGAATCGTATCGAAGAATCTGTTTTCAAGCAGTTTCTCGGTGAAAATGACATTTCAAGAGAGTGTCGACATTGCCGGATTGACCATCAAGTTTGCCGGAAATTATCCTAGCAAATTCAGCATAATCACATCTGACAGAACATCAAAGAGCTATTCAAACAGCAGTTTGAACTTTACGACAGATGATAGATTTGATAACACAACTTCTCTTGAGATAAAAGTCACTGCAATGTCCTCTACAAACAATCGTGTGCGTATTGAGAGCATTTTATTCGGCAGTGCGATAGTTTTTACGGATAATGACATAATCAACGCAGAATCGACTTCTACGATATCTCAGATCAACGAGGATTTGCCGGAGATTAACTTCACGCTTACTCTTGATAATAACGATAAGAAATTCGATTACGACAATAAGGAATCAATTATCAATTATCTAAGGACAGGACAGGATGTAGTTGTTCAGATGGGATATGACCTTGACGATGGAACAACAGAGTGGATTTTGTTGCATGCATTAAAGCTGAGTGAGTGGTCATCCAGTGACGAAGAAGCGAGCATTAAAGCCGTAGACGTTCTTCAACAGTTCGGTGATGGTGACTATTACCGTGGAGACTGGCACGCAAAAGGAATTACACTGTATGCTTTGGCAAATTATGTAATTGCTGATGCAATCGGTACTTATTCGATTCCTCAAGACAAGTTTTTTATTGACAAATACTTAAAGTCCGTAGAGGTCAGAAACCCTATTCCATTAGTGTCACACAAAGAAGCATTGCAAATTATCGCTAATGCCGGAAGATGCATTTTGACTGTTGACAGATATGGAAAAAATCTGTATCAAGTCAGCATTCGACCCGGATGCAGAGACAACTTCTACTGAGACTGCATATTTCTCTGATGTTTCCAATGTGAATATTGACAATGAAAAGACGCGTTATGCGACATATGAAGATTCAATGTGGCAGCTCGGTAAAAGACCGCCGTTTCTTCCGAGGACTGGTGTTAAAGATGATGTCGGATTTGTTACAAAAGATATTGCTCCTAAAGGTGGAACGTTTTCGACACCTCCGCAGATTGTAAAGACGTTTGAGGTTCCTAGAAAAAGCAATGGAATGAAAATAAAAGTGTATTATATGTTCCCCCGTACGATGAGCATTAACACTTATCTGAAAGACCGATTGTTGAATCTATCGGAATTTCTGATGGAAAAATCAACTATGCTGATGTGAAAACATGGACTACAGATCACCAGTTTAAAGAATTCGACAAGATGGTTATTGAGTTTGGCAGAATCAATGCAAATACAAGACTTGTGGTTGACTACATTGAACTCGGAGAAAATATCGATCACACAATCGAAAGAGATGATATGTATTCTAGTCCGACAATGAGCAAGCCGGAGAACATCAAGAGATTGAAAAATATCAGAACTGTGTACTCAAAGTCCAATACGGTTGAAGAGGTTCTGAGCGAAGAAGTAGAATGGACGAATGAGACTCTACTTTATACATTTGATGAACCGCATCATTCCTATACAGCATCTCTTGAAAATGCATCAAGTGGTCTAAGCGTTGAGATTTCGGACATTGGAGCATATTTTGTCGAACGGCAACTTAGCGGAAATGACATGGGTAAAAATGTTCAAGTTATAGTAAACGGAAAGAAATTCAATCAGTCCAATGCTTATTCTGTTGAAGAAATCAGCAATTACGGCGTTGAAAAAAGATTGGAGCAATCCGCTGATATCAGACAAACAGTTGTGCGATAAAGTCTGCAAATGGGTTGCTGACTATTACAATCCAGGTATTGACTACTCTATTGATTACCGTGGAGAACCGGCACTTGCTGCAGGAGACACAATCTATCAAGAAAATCGTGACGGAGAAATGGTCAAGACAGTAGCGGAAAGCGTGTCGCTGACCTATGACGGAACTGTAAGTGGAACGCTTGAGACAAGGAGGTAATAGCATGGCATCATTTTCCGCACCTAGAACTGATTGGAATGTGAATTCCTTTTTCAGTTATGGAGCATATAACAGAATTAAGAACAATATTCAATATCTGATTGACTTGTCTTTTTGAGTTGTTTCCTGAATACGAATATGAGGATATGGGTAACGATAAGACATATTCCGATTTTCCGTATGCAGATGAATTCAATCTGATTGAATTGAACTTGAAGCTTTTACATGACAAGTCGTTCGGTTTTGTAAAATACACATTCTCAGATATGAAGAACTGGTATCCAAATCAGCAGACACCGTCTTATAAGGATATGAATAGATATGAACAGATGACCGTTGATTATTACAACGGTCTGAACAGCATCAAAAAACAAAAATAAGCTCGGAGATATTAAGCTTGGAATGAAGTTATAGGAGGTATCATGATGGCATTAAGAACTGATTTCAAAGACAGTGTACCGAAAAACACAACTGAAAATAAGAAATACAAAATGACGAACAACAGCGACAACACGGTTTCGTTCACTGATGTTACTGTGTATTCTCAAGAGGGTAGTTCTTATGGAGCGAAGGAAATCAATGAAGAGAGGGAAGCAATTAACTCTGTTATAGTTCCGAAAACAAGGACTGTTGAAGGAAGCTATCTGACTTGTGATGTTGCGGAAGCAGGAGCTGTAACATGGTTTAGAATTTCTAGTAATACGACATCAAAACTTGTAAACGGAACCGAATATAAACCGTTTACTGTGACGCCAGCGCCTCTGTTCGGAGTATTCCGCAGGATCTACATCAATGATTCTCTCGGTTTTATTTTTAAAATTACAACTAGCGGACAAGTTAGCATCACTCCATTCGGCGGAGATATTCAAGCTGGAGTAGGAATTAACGTATCGGAAGTGTTTATTAAAAAATGTTCAGTAATGTTGGATTTCGAGATTGGCATTACAGATTATAAAAGGCACAAGCGGAATTGCATAAATATCATAAATAATTACTGTACCATTATAAGTGTAATTATTTAATAGAAACACGAAAGAAAATCACTCAGAAAGGAGTAGCATCAATGGCGAAATGGAGTGAATACAAATTAAAAGAAACTCCGGCAAGTGAAGATGAACTTATGTCTTATGACATTGCCGGAAAAGCAAATAAGAGAACCACCATTGGCAAGGTGGCGAACAATACTGCGTTTAGCGGATTGAAAACAGCTAATAAGACACTGGTTGGCGGAATCAATGAGGTGAATGAAGAAAAGGCGAATGGCAAAGGAATCTCATTCTCAATCAACGAATCAGGTGGTCTCAGAGTAACTTATGACGATGGTAAATAGGAGGGTATGAACATGGCACAGGCATCTGTAGATATTGCTATGGAAAAAACATCACAGGAGATTCTTGAGATGTGTAAAATTATCCGCACAATGGTGACGGATGTAGAAAAATTCGACTGGAAAAATTTCGGGCGAATATGGCAACAGGAGAGCTGTTCTCTACAAAATTTTATAATTACGAAAGCTCAACGAATCCAGCTGGAGAAAAGCTGAATGCTTCAAAAGGACTGGTTGCAGTTCCTTCCACAGACAAGGTGAAGAATCAGGATGATTTTGCTGGAAGAAATGCATTTAATTACATTGACTGCAATTTCACGATGAATGATTCCGGTGATAAAATTCCGGTTGCAATTAAAGGTGGTAACGGATTTTCCAATACAGGGAAAGTCGATGTAGGAATCATGACTCCGCCTACTTATTGGGGCAAGGAAGAATTTGACGGATATTACATCATTCATTTTTCTGATACGCGCATCCGGAAGTGGGCTGTACCATTCCGACTCCGTGGACAAATGAAAGTCTTGGATACGGAATCGTCACAAAATACTATGCCGGTTTGATTGATGGAATCGCATACAGTTCTTCTGCGAAATGCGATTTACAACTTTGTTTCTGCGCAGTCGACAATCGGCGAGCTAGAAAAGAAAGGTGCTGGGTATGTCGGTTCCGGTTCGGAGCGTACTGCATATCTCCTCTGTATGTTGCGGATTAAGTATGCGACAAAGAACAGTCAGAAATACTTTAGAGGTTGTGTTGATACTGGCGGTCATCAGTACAAAGTTGCTGAAACTGGCGAGAATGTAAATTACGTGGTGATTACAACAGCTCAGGCGAAGAACTTATATGTTGGAGAAACTGTATCAATCGGTACTCCGGGAGCTAATAACAATGTTGATCGTGGACAGGCAAGCATGAATGCAATTGCAAAGAATGTGAGAATTACAGCGATCGAATCTATTGCGGATACAAACAGCAAGGTATATGTCGAAAAGGCTGGCATGACGCTTACTGCGGATGCTTATATTTCAACAATGCCACTGCATTCCGGTACAACAGATGAAGTACTTGGAGCTGATGGATACATTTCCAATGACGGAAAGCACGCATTCAAGCTCGGTGGTATCGAGGAAGGCGTTGGAGCTTACTTCATCTCCATGAATGAGATATGGAATAAAACCACAGCCAGTATGGTTGACTATTATGTGCGTCCGAAAGGAGTCGCTTATCTGCGACAGCTTCGGATGGAAAAAAGGTTGTTACAGTGGATTTGATTGATTCCAACGACTGTTGGATTGGAGATATTGACATTGACCTTGAGACTGGCGTTGATTATCTAAAAACGGTTGGAACTGGTGATTCTGTTGGCGTTGGAGACAGAATCTATAAAGGCGGTACCGGTACTGGTTACAGAGAGGCTTTGAAGCGTGGGGGCCTCTGGGAGTGGCGGGGGCGCTGGTTTCTGCTCTCGTCTCTCGGAGCGGGGGTCTCTGGGGCGCATTGGTACTGCGCCTTCTGCGTTTAGTTCCTACCACCTTTCAGGGGTGAATTTTTCGTAGAAAAGAGGGGCTCTTCCCCTTAATTAAGTTGAAGAGAAAATATAGGACTTGTCGTGCTGGCGTGGGAACCTCAGGAATGGCGGGGGACGCTGGTTTCTGCTACTCGAATCTCAGGAACGAGGTCTCTAGGACGAATTGGAACTACGCCTTCTGAATTTTATTATGCAAACATTATGCACCGCTGGGTGCTTGCACGGCATTTCGCAACAATAAGTTGTACCGTAAGGTCTTAAATAAGTAACAAGAAAGGGAGCTGGTGCCACGGCAGTGGTACTGGCAGTCTATACGAATTGGTATAGACTGGGGCTAGTAGAAAAAAAACCGAAAGTCCCTCGGAACTAAAATGAAACGATACTGCAAGAACATTGATATAACAAGCAGAGAATTAATCTCAGAAGCAACATGGAGCTGTATAAGTAATAAAATTACACGTAGCGACACAATTCACATGTTCATGGAATACACAGGACTTCCGTATCAGTTTTTGATGGATATGGCTCAAGAAAGCAGGTACATGCTAGACAGCATTGTGGAAACTGTCATAGATGGTATCCGTCAAGAAATCATAGAACAGAAGTATATCGTGAAGAAAATCCGTTACAGAATCAAGAAAGATTCTTGTACTGGTAAGCTACGAAATATCGGAATCCAAGATATTAAACAGCAAATCTACGATTATATCGCAGTATACGGCTTGAAAGAATTGTTTGAAAAGAAACTCGGCTTTTATCAATGCGGAGCAGTTAAACGTAAAGGTAATGAATTTGGAGCTGGAGCTATCAAGAAGTGGTTAGTAGATAAAAATATTCGTTGGGCATGGCAAGCAGACGTTCGGCATTATTATGAAAAATATAAATAAAAATGTTCTAAAAAAAGATGTTGAAACGTGATGTGAAGAATGACAGGCTTCTTCATTTAGTGTTCTTCTTGATTGATGCGTTCGAGTATGGACTTTCTATAGGTTCATATTTGAGCCAGTTCTTAGCAAATTACTATCTGAGCAAGGCTTATATTTACGCAAGCCAACAGTTCAAGGTTCGCAAGAGGAAAGATGGAACAGTCAAGAAAGTAAGGCTTGCAAGCCATGTGCTATTCCGGATGGATGATATCATTTTCTTCGGTCACAGCAAGAAAGACATGAAAATGCTAGTGAAAAGATTCAACGAATATATCGATAAAGAGTTAGGCCTTGAATTGAAAGAAACAGCTCATTTCATTGATTTGCAGACAGAATATGTAGATATTCTTGGACGGAAGATATCAAGAAAGAATCTGACGATACGTTCATCAACATTCTTGAAAGCAAGGAGAACTTATAAGAGAGCATATTCGTATGTCTGCCACGGGAAAGAGATTCCACTGAAACTCGCAAGAAGTTGTGTCGCAAGATACGGAGCGATCAAACACACGGATAGCAAGAGATTCCAAAGACGATACCACATTGAAACTATAAATAAGGCGGCTAAGAAAGTAATCGGACGAGCCGCGAAAGGAGAACAACGTGAAAACAATGAGATTTTCGGAGAAACAGGAGAAAGTAAACATCTATGAGCTTGAAAACGGAGCAAGAGATGCGGTTATTCTAACAAATGAACGAGAAGTTACAGAGACGGAACCGCTGGAAGATGGCAAAGAAAAAGAGACTACGGCATATGAGTATGATGGAAACATCTTCCGCACTCACTCACTGACAGCTGAACAGATCAAGGCTGATCCGAGAGCTATCTCGGACTACGAGGGAGATGAAGCTCCTACAGACGCAATGGTTGAATATGCAAACCTTAAAATTGACGAGTACACAGCACAGCTGATGGAAGAAGGACTTATTTAAGAAAGGCGGTATAAGCAATGAGAATTTTAGTAGAAAGCCTGAAAAGACTGTACGAGAATGACAGAGTGACAAAGGCGCAGCTACAGAAGAGAGTGGAAAAGGGCGTTATCTCAATTGATGAGTATAACTACATTGTTGGAGAGGATACGGAAAAAACGGAAAATGAAAAAGCGGAACAGTCCGAAGAATAGAGAGGACGAAACCATTGGAACACTTTTTTTATCAAACTTACGACACAGCATTGCCAATCGTCTTGACAGCTCTCATGGGCTATGTCGTGTGGCTTTTAAAAAATCAGAAGAAAGATAGGGATGCGAATAGTATAAGTATATGAGACTTGGCTCAATCCCATCGTATGCTTACGAGAATTTCTGTGAAATGTATAATGCGTATCACAAACTCGGTGGCAATGGAATGATTACAAAGATGATGCACGAAATTGAAGAATTACACTTAAGAGAAAAAAGGAGAATAATCATGGAGCAGATTATCAATTACATTAAACCGGAACTTATTGTTGTGGCTATTGCGCTGTACTTTATTGGCATGGCAATTAAGCAGTCTGAGACTATCGCAGACAAGTATATTCCTAGCATCTTAGGAATTGCTGGAATCGTGATTTGCGGTATCTACGTGATTGCAACTTGTACTCTTAGAACTGGACAGGATATCGCAATGGCAATGTTTACCGCAATCGTACAGGGAATTTTAGTGGCTGGATTAAGTAATTATGTCAATCAGTTAATCAAGCAGAGTGGAAAGGAAGAGTAATTATGACAGAGCAGACAGTAAAAGAAATTATCAAGAGTTTCGCCTACGGACTTTCAGCGAAAGAAATCTCGGACAATGAAGGAACATCACTGGAAACTATGGAAAAATTTGCAGAGAAGCACGCAACGGAGATCGAGCAGAAGAAAGCAGAACTGAAAGAAGGTGGCTGGTATGAGTAATCTGATTATTGACGTATCTTACCACAATGGAGTCATTAACTGGGAAAAAGTGAAAGCGTCTGGTTGTGCCGGAGCAATCCTTAGATGTGGATATGGAGATGATATCGCATCACAGGATGATAAGCAGTGGGTGAGAAACCTTGCAGAGTGTGAAAGACTTGGAATTCCGGTGGGAGTCTATCTGTATAGTTATGCGACTTGTGACAGACAGGCACAGAGCGAGCTTGCTCACATTTTAAGACTGATTAAAGGTCATACCTTCCAGTTACCTATCTTCATTGATGTTGAGGAACCAGGCACACAGGGATACGCACCTAAAGCGTGTGAGATTGTCTGTGAAGGACTTAAAGCAGCTGGATATACTCCTGGAATCTATGCTTCACTGAGTTGGTTCAACAACTATCTTGGCAGCGTGCGTGGAAAGTATGTTGAGTGGATGGCAAGATACAAGAATCTTCCGGAAGATACATACAATGGCCAGTACGCAATTTGGCAGTATTCCTCAGATGGTCATGTAGATGGAGTTAGTGGAAGAGTTGATGTCAACCATTGCTATATTGAGTTTGGAGGAAGCGTTCAGCCTGTCACACCGTCAGCACCATCTAAGCCGGTAGAAAAGAAGGACTTAGGACAGGTCGATATCACATATCAGGCTTTCACAGACAGATGGTGGCCACCAGTGGTGAATAAAATCGACTGGGCTGGGAAATGTGATAATGTTTCGATTAAGTGGCTTGCCATTAAAGTAAGCAAAGGAAGTATCCGGTGTAGAGTATATACAAGAAAGAGTGGCTGGTTGCCATATCTTACATTCGGTAACAGCTATGATCTGAACGACAGGTAAATGGAATCCTCGGAGATGGTTCAGAGATTCTTGCAGTTGAACTGTACTACATCACACCGGATGGATATAAGTACAAGATGGTCCATTACAGAGTTTCTGTGCAGAATAACAAGAACTTCTATGCAGATCAGGTCGATATACTGAAAGCAAGCGGCATGGACGGATATGCCGGAGACAAATACAGATTCATTGACAAGTTCCAGGCTTGGATTGAGTAATACTTTAAAGGCTACGTGTAAAAGCGTAGTCTTTTTTTTATTGCAGAAAACGTCTGTATCTATTATAATCATGTTCGTATAAGAATGATTGGAAGGAATAGAAAATGAACGAATTTAACGAATTGAATTTACCATCTGATTTTGTCGATTCTATATGGGATAATGCACCTACGGAAGAACCGGCAAGACAGTATTACTTTATGGATGTTGCGAAGAGATATGTAAAAAGCAATGTCTGAAAAACTAGGCAGGCCATTGTTATGTGCTACCAAGACATTTGGTTGTCAGATGAATTCGAGGGACTCTGAAAAACTGCTTGGTATTTTAGAGAAGGTTGGGTATGCAGAAGAAACGGATGAAGAGAAAGCGGATTTTGTAATCTACAATACCTGTACTGTTCGTGAAAACGCAAACCTTCGTGTTTATGGACGTCTTGGACAACTTGGTTCCATTAAGAAAAAGAATCCACATAAGATGATCGCACTTTGCGGATGCATGATGCAGGAACCGGAGGTTGTAGAGAAACTGAAAAAGAGCTACCGCTTTGTTGACCTTATTTTCGGCACACACAACATTTACAAATTTGCAGAACTTTTAACATCTGCAATACAGTCTGACAGAACAGTCATTGATATCTGGAAAGATACTGATAAGATTGTGGAAGACCTTCCGGTTGAAAGAAAATATCCTTTCAAGTCTGGTGTAAATATCATGTTCGGATGTAATAACTTCTGCAGCTATTGTATTGTACCGTATGTGCGTGGACGTGAAAGAAGCCGTGAACCGAAGGCAATCATCCGTGAGATCGAACGTCTTGTTGCAGATGGCGTTGTAGAAGTCATGCTGCTTGGTCAGAATGTCAATTCCTATGGAAAGAACCTTGAAGAACCGATGACATTTGCACAGCTTCTTCAGGAGATTGAAAAAATTGAAGGACTTGAAAGAATCCGTTTCATGACTTCACATCCGAAGGATCTGTCAGATGAATTGATTGAAGTGATGAGTAAATCAAAAAAAATCTGTAAACATCTGCATCTTCCGGTTCAGTCCGGAAGCAGTCGGATCCTGAAACTTATGAACCGTCATTATAACAAAGAACAGTATCTTGCACTTGCTGAAAAGATTCGCAAAGCAGTTCCGGATATATCACTTACTACAGATATTATTGTCGGTTTCCCTGGTGAGACAGAAGAGGACTTCCAGGAGACGCTTGATGTTGTAAGAAAAGTCCGCTATGACAGTGCATTTACTTTTATTTATTCAAAACGTACCGGAACACCTGCTGCAGTAATGGAAGATCAGATTCCGGAAGACGTTGTAAAGGATCGTTTCAATCGTCTTTTTACATGAGGTTCAGACAATTTCCGCAGAACAGTGTGCAATTCATGAAGGAACCGTGCAGACAGTTCTCGTAGAGTGTGTCAACGAACATGATAAGCATCTGATGACAGGTCGCATGAGCAATAATCTGCTCGTTCATTTCCCAGGGGATGAAAGTCTGATCGGTCAGCTGGTTGACGTTCACCTTGACGAATGTAAAGGATTTTACTATATGGGAACGATAGCTGGTAACTAGAAATCAAGATTGTCGTAAGTGAACTTTCTTTTTGATTTTATGAATCAGATACCTGTTTTTTCTGCATCTTGAATCAAACCCGTTCAAGAAATTCAGTGTTAAACTAAGACATATTTTTAAAATATTTCATGAGATTTATTTTCGAAGATGAATTCTAGATCCATGAGTATTCTGAAAACAGGAAGGAGATAAAAATATGACTAGAACACTGACAGGAAAACCGAGTATTGATCGCCCATGGATGCAGTATTATCCACCACAGTTGATGGAAGGACTTTCTATTCCGGAAGATACGGTTTATGAATATTTACTGAAACGTTGCCCGGGAGATGATGTCGCAGCAATTCATTACTATGGCAGAGAAATAACCTGGAAAGAAGTAAAAGAGCAGGTGGATAAAGTAGCACGTTCCCTTCGAGCAATCGGTTTTGGTGAAGGTGACGAAATCCCAATGTTTTTACGCGCTGTACCTGAATTCATCTACGTACTTCTTGCAGCAGAAAAAATCGGAGCTTCCCTTCTTTGCAGAGATAATACGATTCAGGAAAATGTTGATGCAGTAAAAAAATCCGGTGCAAAAATGATTATCGCACAGGATTTCTTATCTCATGAAGACCTGAACAAATATCGTAATGAAGCAGGTGTACGCGGAGCTGTTCTCTTAAGTCCTATACAAAGTGCCAATCGATCAGAAGTCCCGGATTATTGCTGGAATTATCTTGAATCACTTTATACAGATTATCCTGCATATGGTCCGTGTACAATATCCTGGGATGAATTTCTCAAATTAGGAGAAGCTTATCAAGGTACTGTAGAGGCAGAAAAAAACATTGACCGTCCACTTTTCCGTGCTTATACAAGTGGATCTACCGGTCCATCAAAACAGGTAATCCATTCTGCCCACACAATGATCGGAAATATGCATCAGATGAACTTTTATGGTGCATCCAGTGATTTTCGTCCAACCTGGCTCGTGACACAGCTCACACCGTCTCTTGTGGCAGTCGTTGTTGCTATGTTGCTTCTGCCTTTAGCTTCAGATAAATTGCTGATTTTGAGCCCGTTTGTAGCACCGGAAGATGTCGATCTTGAAATGATGCGCTATCGTCCGAACTGCTGGCCACTGATTCCTATGTTTATTGAAACAGTTATGAAAAATGGCAGAGTTCCGGATGATTATGATATGTCTCACCTGTTTTCCGCGGAGCCGGATGTGAAGCCTACAACAATAATCAGCTGCAGAGTGCACAAAAGTTCCTGAACGACCATAATTGTAAAGCAACATTTACAACCGGATATGGATGTAGTGAAGCCGGTTCAAATATGTCACTCCCGTTAACACCTCATCCAATTAGAAATGGAAATGTCGGAATTCCAATGCCGTTAACTACAATTTCGATTTTTAAGCCAGGCACAGAAGAAGAGCTTACATATAACACAATGGGAGAAATCTGTCAATGTGGACCTGGAACCATGCTTGGATACGATGACCCAGAAGCAACCGCAAAAGCTATCATGATACATTCTGACGGAACAAGATGGCTGCATACCGGAGATATTGGATATATGCAGGAAGACGGAACAATTTATGCATTAACCGAGGAGACGCACCTCGCTATGGCGGTGGTTCTCTTGCAACACTTCCGATGGAAAACCTTCTTGCAGACGCAGAAATCCCGGAATTGACGATGAATTTTTTGTAATCATTCCTGATCCGGAACATCATCGTTGCTTTGTGCCATATCTTTTGTTGTTCTTGATAAGGGATACACGGTGGATGATATTCGTGAAAAAGTATACGATTGTCCGGAAGAATATATGCATCCGATTGATATTATTGCACTTCCGGAACGTCCTTTCTTCCATTTTAAAACAAACAGAATCGGATTATCTAAAGATATTATGATGGGGAAATTTGAAAATTAAATTTTAATGATTTTTATGTAAGCATTAAGGTGTTGTCCGCTGATACGGCAACACCTTCTTCTTTTTTTTAATCATTTTGTGATGTGGAGAAACTTATGTTTCAGGTCCTACAAATGATGGAAATGGAAGCTTAGATTACAATGGAAGTGCCCAGATCACCGGCGGCATATTTGCAGCATCCGGTTCCTCGGGTATGGCACAAAATTTTGATTCTTCTTCAACGCAGGGCACTATTATGGTAAATATTGATGAACAGGAGGGTAATACTGAGATTTCACTCCTTGACAGTAGTAGTACTGAACTTCTTAGTTGGACAGCAGCAAAGCAATATTCTTCCATTATCATAAGCACCCCGGAAATCTAACAGGGAGAGACTTATACTATAACAGCCGGAACAGCAGAGCAGAGCGTTACCATGGATAGTCCGGTTTATGGAAGTAACGCTCAGGGAGAAATGCCTGGCAATGGTGGAGAAAGAGGTGACATGAAAGGCGGACCAGGGAACAGACAGCCTGACGCAGACATGGAGAAACCTCAGGGGAGCACTCCTCCGGATGCCCCATCCGGTAATAAGTAAGAAAAAATGTATGAGTATGAAACTAAAAATCATACACATGCATTTTTTCGTTTATTTATCATATAACAAGTGAAAAGCAAACTTGTTCATGTTATAATTGATTCAAAGAAAAATAGTAAAAATACTTTGCCAAACTTGATATAATAGCGAACAATGAGGCAGTACACTAGCAGGAGGGCAGAAAAATGTTTAAAACAAAATGTAAAAAACAGTTTCAAAAATGATCCTATCATTCATACTGATTACGGTAACTCTATTGTCCGGCTGTCAAAAGAATAGCACCCATTCTGCTATTGAGTTTGGAACTATAGATGTGTCTGAAATTGATAAAATCGAACTTTCTGGCACAACAGGTGGAAAGATGGAAATTTTTCCTATACATTGTCTGATCAGGAAAAGAAGGAGTTCGTCCATTTGCTGAATCAAGTTGAGCTTGGGGATGAAGTTGATAAAAATCAAGCATTATTAAGTGGAGCAGTTACTTACTATAAGCTTTATTTCCAAGGAAAAGACGTCGTTACACTCTGTCCGGGACATTATTTCGGTGTTGATGAAAAGTATTATGAGTTTGTTAATTTCGATAAATTGTGGGATGAATTTGTCACTTTCAATAGTAAACAAGATACCTCTGAGAAATTACAGGAAAAAGAACAAGTATATTTTGATGCAACTGTTCTTGAAGTAAAGAAAAAAAAAATCAATTAAGGTAAAATGTTCAGAATCCTTTGATAGTGGTATTCCTGTTGATGAAGAATTCTCTGTAACAACAAATATAGTAGAAAGTGGTGAGCTCCCTGATTTGAATGCCGGTGACCATATTCGTATTGTATTTGATGGCATCATCAAGGAAAGTTATCCTCTGCAACTTGGAAATGTCTTTGCTATATATCTTCTAGATGAAAACGGAAACTTGTGAAGTCCGTAGTCTGAAAGGCTCCTGCAGGAGCCTTTCGTTTTATGTCCCAAACCAATATATTTTATGGCCATAATATGAATGCGTGTTCGAAGTATGTTATACTGATACTGATTATGTGAGGCGAGGTGAATTCAACTTATGATAAAAATTGCAATCGTTGACGATGAAGAACAGACAAGAGAACAAATTCTCCGGACTCTAAAGGAAAATATACAGGAACAACACGAAGTAGAGATTAAACTATATGTATCAGGCGAAAGTTTCTTCGAGGAAATTCAGAAGGGTCACGCAGCGGATATTTTATTTACAGACATTCAGATGCAACAGCTGGATGGAGTGGAACTGGGGAAATTGGTTCGAAGGCTCTGCCCTGACATGTACATTGTCTTCATCACATCTTATGAAGAATATGCAGCAGAAAGTTATCGGATCGAAGCATATCAGTATATTTTGAAACAGGATATAGAATTTCGTCTTCCCGGAGTTGCTGAACAGCTTATTGAAAAGCTGCAAAAACAAAAAAGAAAGAATTCTGTATTATAAAAGACGGTACAGAACAGGTGAAATTGTTTTATAAGGATATTCTTTATCTGTATAAATCCAAAGGTGCTAAGTATGTAAATTATGTTACTACCCAAGGCGTTGTGAGAGAGCGAACTTCTTTGGAAAATGCACTGAAAATGTTAAATAGTAGACAATTTCTTCTGGTGGAACGTGGATACGCTGTTAATATAAAGCAGATTTGCAGAGTAAGCGGTGACACTATCTATCTCGAAAAAGGATATGAAGTACCGGTAAGTAAAGCAAGACTTGCAGAAGTAAAGCGAGAAATCAATCTCTACTGGAGGAATTCATAACGATGGATACACTTGGAATATGGATTGGACTGAATTTTCTTGAAACATTCCTTTTCTATTATCTGTTATTCGGAACAGTTATAGACAGAAAGACTCTGAAAACGAAAGATAAATGGATTCTCTATTTTGTTTTGATCAGCACTTCAACAATTATTTCTGTATGGGTCAAAAGATCTTTGTTTAGTGCTTATGGATACCTGTTGACGATTTTTATTTTGGTTTTAGGAAGTTTCCTTGCCTATCGAAAGAAATTGATTCTTCTTACAGGGATCGCATCTATGTATGAAGCAGCAATGACATTATTTTTATATGTCATTTATTACCTTCTCGCATTTATTTATGGGAATCAGGCAGAAAACCCTCAGATTCTATTTTTCCGTTACCATGAAAATGAAGTATCTTGTGTGATACGAAGCCTGTTATTAATTATTTCCTTTTTTATCATTTTCAAAATAAGAAGCTGGAAGAAGAAAAAAAAGACATAGAAGCATTTCAATGGGTATTTGTTTTATGTGGTGTACTGTTGTCAGCACTCGTTCTTGGAGTATCAGAAACTTTTAAAATACGGGCTTCTGTACTCTGCAGCTGGAATTCCGGTGATTCAGGATGTCTTAAAAGGAAGTCTCATCAGTTTTCTTACTATGATCGTGCTTGTCATCGTCATGACATTTCTTATATGGAAAAACAGAAACATAATGGGACAAAATACATTTCTTCTGATGAAAGAAGAGATGGAGAAGCAAAAGTATGAGGAAATAAAAGCTTCCATCGAGCAGAACAAAGAACTCGTTCATGATACAAAGAATCATTATCTTGTGATCAGTGAATATGTAAAAAATCAGGAATATGAAAAGCTGGAAAATTATGTAGATGAAATCAGAAGAAATTTCGTAAAAAATCAATCCACAGATTTATACAGGAAATCATGTAGTGGATCTGATTCTTGGGCAAAAGCGAATCCTGGCAGTACAAAAAGGGATTGATTTCCAATTGGATGTAACACCACTATCCAGTCTGACGATGGAAGAAAGAGAGATCTGTTCACTATTTGGGAATCTGCTAGATAATGCCCTGGAAGCCTGTGAGAAAGTAACTGATAAAGAACGTAAGAAAATCAGTATAAAGATTGAGCAGCATATGCAGATGTTGTTTCTTGAAATTAAGAATGGAACCGATAAACTTCCTGCCAAATCAGGACATACTTTTCTGACTTCGAAGCAGGATAAATCTCTTCATGGATATGGCTTGAAAAGTGTGGAACGGATTGTTACACGATATGATGGAGATCTGGCCTATGAAATGGAAGATGGAATGTTTGTTGTTTCAATTACATTTTTTGATCTATAAATACTCATGTCCAGTAATCCAGTACTTGAAGGCCATCCGCTTGCAGTACTTTCACCACAAGATTAAACTGAATATAAGAAAAAAACCTGTTCCAAATTTTCAGGATACGAAATTCGTATCACACAAACAGGAATGGAAATGGAGGAATGATGCCATGACAATTAAGAAAAAGAGAACTAAAATCATTTTACCATCGATTCTGACAGTCAGTCTTACTTGTGGTCTGTTACTTACGGGATGTCAGAAAACACCTGATCAGAGTGCAGTTGTCAGTAAGGCCGGAGGATTAAGCGAGGATGTAATTGCAGAACCATTGAAAGATGGAGAGACGCAGACACTGAATCTGCCGGAACACTGGGACACAACAGTAACATGGAGTAATGACCGCGGAGTTTTTCACGCAGATCAGAAATTAGAATCTGTTACGACAGGAAATCTTCCGGTGATTGAAGTCAGTCAGAAAAAACTGGAGCTTGAACAATTAAAAGGACTGATTTCCTATTTTGAAGGCGGAGAGACTTTGTATCAGACACAGGAACTTACCAGAGAATACTATCAGAACCTCTTAGATAGGATTAAGAACAGGGAAGGATTCTATGCTGACGACAGTGTGGAGTATGATTTAACAGGGCTTGAAAAGTTAGTGGAAGAAGTTCTTCCTCTTGCGCCGGAGCAGACACCATTGCAGGAAATTGGACAGATTGAATACACATCAAAAAAGACAGATCCGGCGTATGAAGCAAAAAAAGAAAATCACTGGAAGCTTACGGATATGATATTCTTCCGGATACCACAAAGCAGGATGGAATGGAGATTCATTTTCAGGCAACGGTTGGTGCAGATGCAAAGGGTACGATCAATGCAGAAACTTACGATCCGGAAGCAGGAAATTATAGTATCTTCTCCTGGTCAGAAGGAAATGGGATCGAACTGGCAACTATTGAAAACTATCTCGGCAATAGAGAATCGCACAGCCGAATATGGAGTTCCTGCAGGAAGCGTAAAAGAATCTTTTATGGAGAAACTACAAACACTGAAAGACCAGATGAAAGAAACCACTCTCTTAGAAGAGACAGCAGAAGATGAAGCTGAAAAAATTCTGAAAGATCTGAACCTCGAAAATATGCAGTTGTTGTCATCAGACAAAATCCTCTGGTATGCACAGTCTGATTATCCGGAAGCCACTATATTAGAACAACAGGAAGCATTATGGAATGCTGATCCAAATCTTGGAAAAACAGGTTATCGTCTTACTTACGTTCCTTCTGTTTCCGGATTAAAAATAAATCAGGATAAAACCGGAGGATATTCAGATGATAGTGGATTTGCATATGCACCTTCCATGCCGGTAGAGCAGATTTATATTGTAGTGACAGAAGATGGAATCCGTTCCTTCAAATGGAAGGGTATGAGTCAGGAAGAAAAGATAGTTACAGAAAATGTAAAACTCCTTGCATTTGATGAAATAGAAAACCGCCTGATCGATCAGGTGAAATATCTTTACCCTTCCAGTCAGCCTGCAGAGAGCAAGACGATATTTGGTTATGATGTTGCAACTGTCGAACTGGGATATACTTATATACCGGCATATAAGAATCCACAAAATGCCTGGCTGGTTCCGGCATGGTTTTTCACTATAAGCGAGAGTCAAGATGCAACTGCCGAACTTGGAACAGCCGGAAGAAAAATAGAAGGATATCAGACCGACTACATTGTATTAAATGCAACAGACGGTGGAAGAATAGGTTCTTATTGGAGATGATAGAATATGAAACGAAGACATCTTTTCAGAACAGAATTGAAATATGACTTTGGAAACCGAAGATTTTATATCTCTGTACTGGCGTTGTGTGCGGTTCTTTTGATTGTTGCACTTCCTTATCGAAATCATCTGATCGCTTTCGGTGGATCAACAGAAGGGGAAGCATGGTTATGCACCTTCACCTATGCAATCACTTCAGAAAAAGCCTTGCTTTTCTTTCCACTGTTGGTTCCTCTGGCAACAGCCGCAGATATACAGGAAGAATTACACAGCCGCTATGCATGGTTTCTTATTAACAGAATAGGAAAAAGAAATTATATTTGGATGAAAAGTTTTGGAGTCGCATTCACAGGTGGTGCCATTTCCGTTTCAGCGGCAGGAATTGCATTGGTTGTTTTTATAGTTATCTGTAGAAATATCCCGACTCTGAATACTTTGCAAAATATATCAGAGGTAATAAGTATCACAGGAATTGGATTTATCCGACTTTTTCTAAATGGAGCATTGTGGTCTTTATGCGGTTCACTGACAGCAGTTTTGACTAAAAATAAGTATCTGAGCTGTGCTGTTCCATTTATTTTATATTATGTACTAACAGTGTTTCAAGAACGATATTACCGCAATTATTTTTTCCTAAGTCCAAAGCAGTGGGCAAGCCCGGCATATTATGGAAACGGATTCTGCCTTTTGGCTCTGCTTCTGATCAGCAGTCTTCTGGCACTGGCTTTGCGTAAATGCGTGGTAAGGAGAGTGGTGGCATGAAAAAATCGCAATTTAAAACGGACATTCATCAAATCTTTCTTCTAACAAAAAGAAATTTCTCTGACTGGGGCAAAAATCCAAGAATTTGGATGACATTTGCATTAGGCTTTGTACTTTGTCTGATGTTGACAAATCAGATTTTAGAGCAGGCACAGACATTCCAGACACCGGTGCAGATGTTCGAGCCACTGATCTGGACCTTCGGTGACGCACAGTCCGTGATGCTTTCATCCCTTTTACTGCTGTTATTATTTGCAGATATGCCTTTTTGTAAATCAGATGACACCCTATTGGCTGATCCGGACAAAGCGAAGCGTATGGATGGCAAGTCAGATCCTATATGTGATCCTGGCTACTTGCCTTTATACCGTCTTCCTCTGCCTGACAGAACTTCTAATTGCAAGTCCCTGGGCTTACGTTGGAAATGTATGGAGCCAGACCGCTGCAAGCATTGGATATGGAAGTAATAATCATCTTACGGTTCCTGTGTCAATAAAGACAATGGAAATGACAACACCATATAAATGTGCAATCTGTGTTGTATTTCTTATGCTTTTTATTCGTTATTTATTACTTCCGTCATGCTTGTATTAAATCTACAGAAGGGAAGAGCCGGAGGCGTTGTTGGCGCACTCTTGATAAATCTTTATGGAATTCTTCTGACTCCGGATATTTTTCAAAAAAGTTTTTCATCTGGGTGGAGGGCTTTCCTATCGGGCAAATATTCTTTGCGGATGGTTATCACCCTTAAATCACGCAACATTTCCAATGCATAATTTCGGATATGATTATTTGCCACAAATAAAAATAAGCATCCTGTTATTCCTTGCAGTGATATGTATTTTGCTTTTCATCTCGAGAAAATGTATCAAACGATATAATTTTACATTTTCTCAGGTTGATGAATCCTGACGGAATAAGAAAGGGGAAAATTATGAAAGCTGCTGTGAAAGTTAAAAATCTAACAAAATCTTTTGGGAAAGAAAAAGTATTAAAAGGAATCAATCATACCTTTGAGGCAGGAAAAATCCACGGAATCATGGGATTTAATGGCTCCGGTAAAACTGTAATGTTCAAATGCATCTGCGGTTTTCTTCAACCTGACAGAGGGAGCGTATATGTCTATGGAAAAGAATTGGAAAAGATATTGATTTTCCGGAAAATACCGGAATGATTATCGAGAGTCCGGGATTTCTTCCATATATCAGTGGATATGAAAACTTAAAACGCCTTGCACAACTTAATCGAAAAATAGGAGATACTGAGATCCGGGATGCAATCGCAAGAGTTGGTCTTGATCCGTTTTCTAAAAAAGAAAGTAGGTCAATATTCACTCGGGATGAGAGAACGCCTTGGAATTGCACAGGCGATCATGGAGCGGCCAAAATTATTAATTTTAGACGAACCATTCAATGGATTGGATAAAAGAGGCGCACAGGATGTCTGCGAACTCTTTGTTGAATTGAAAGAAAAAGGGACAACTATCCTGTTAGCTGCACATAATGTGATGGAAATGGAATGGTTGTGTGATACGGTATGCGAGATGGATGCCGGACAGTTAGAAGTTGTTTATGAAAAATGAAATAATAATTTTTTCAAATTGAAAGAAGAGAGCGAACCCAAGAATATTAAACGAATATTCTTCAGTTCGCTCTCTTCGCACATTGCGATATAGGTACTCCGACAAAATGATACATTTCTACGTTCTCAACATCTTCAACATCAGCTTGAAATTCATGTTAAAATTTGTTAGAATGATTTGCGAACTTACATTCTAAAGAGTTTTTAGAAAACCCTTAAACTAAGGAGAAATTGATGGAAAATATTGACATAGATAAGCTGACGCCCATGATGAAAATTTATTGCGAGACGAAAGAGCAGTACAAGGATTGTATCTTATTCTACCGCCTCGGCGATTTCTACGAAATGTTCTTTGACGATGCCTTGACTGCATCCCGAGAGCTTGAGATCGCACTGACCGGGAAAAAAGCTGTGGTCTGGATGAACGTGCCCCGATGTGCGGAATCCCATACCATGCCGTAGAAGGTTACTTGAACCGTCTTGTTGCGAAGGGATACAAAGTTGCAATCTGTGAACAGGTAGAAGACCCAAAGACTGCGAAGGGGATCGTAAAGCGTGAGGTTGTAAGAATTGTTACACCCGGAACGAATCTGGATACACAGGCATTAGATGAAACGAAGAATAATTACATCATGTGTATCGTCTATATTGCAGACCGCTATGGAGTTGCGATCGCAGATATTTCTACCGGAGATTATTTTGTCACAGAGCTTCCGGACAGCAGTCGTCTTATGGATGAGATTTATAAATTCAGTCCGTCTGAGATCATCTGCAACGAAGCGTTCTATATGAGCGGTATGGATCTGGATGCGATGAGAGACAAGCTTGGGATCACGATTTATTCTCTCGATTCCTGGTATTTTGATGATGCTGTCTGCAAAGATAAGCTGCTTGAGCATTTCAAAGTAAAGAATTTTGCAGGGCTTGGACTTGCTGATTATGACTGTGGAATCATCAGTGCCGGAGCACTTCTGATCTATTTATTTGAGACACAGAAAAATTCACTTTCCAACCTGACACATATTACACCATATATCACAGGAAAATATATGCTGATCGACAGTTCTACACGTCGAAATCTGGAGCTGTGCGAAACTTTACGTGAAAAGCAGAAGCGTGGTTCCCTTCTCTGGGTTCTTGACAAAACACGTACTGCAATGGGCGCACGTACGCTTCGCAAAAATGTAGAACAGCCTTTGATCGATAAATCCGAGATCAACCGCAGACTGGATGCAGTAGAAGAACTGAAAAATCAGGCCATTGCCCGTGAAGAGATCAGAGAATATTTATCTCCGGTCTATGATCTGGAGCGTCTGATCACGAAGATCACTTACGGTTCTGCGAATCCGCGAGACCTCACCGCATTCAAAGGTTCTCTGGAGATGCTGCCACCGATCCGCTATATTTTACAGGATCTGCAGGCACCGCTTTTGAAAGAGATTTATGAAGATCGGATGCATTAGAAGATCTCTGCGAGCTCGTCACGAAAGCCATTCGTGAGGATCCGCCGCTTGCCATGAAAGAGGGAAATATTATCCGCGACGGTTATAACGAAGAAGTTGATAAGCTTCGCCGGGCGAAATCGGACGGAAAAGACTGGCTTGCAAAACTTGAGAATGATGAACGAGAAAAAACAGGCATTAAAAACCTGAAAATAAAAATACAACAAAGTATTCGGCTATTATCTGAAGTGACGAATTCTTACAAGGATCTTGTCCCGGATTATTATACTAGAAAACAGACCCTTGCGAATGCTGAGCGTTATATCACACCGGAGCTTAAAGAGCTTGAGGACATGATCCTTGGTGCAGAAGATAAGCTGTATGCACTGGAATACGAACTTTATAGTGAAGTCCGTGAAACGATTGCCGGACAGGTGGAGAGAATCCAGCAGACTGCCAAAGCAGTTGCCGCACTGGATGCGTTCAGTTCTCTTGCACTTGTTGCAGAGCGCAACAACTATGTCCGTCCGAAAATCAATGAAAAAGGAATCCTTGATATTAAAGAAGGCCGTCACCCGGTCGTTGAACGAATGATTCCAAATGATATGTTTATTGCCAATGATACTTACCTGGATGATAAGAAGCACAGAATTTCAATCATCACAGGTCCGAACATGGCAGGTAAATCAACTTACATGCGTCAGACTGCATTGATCGCACTGATGGCTCAGATCGGATCTTTTGTCCCGGCAGAGAGCGCGAACATCTGTCTTTCCGACCGTATTTTCACCAGAGTCGGAGCATCCGATGACCTTGCTTCCGGACAGAGTACATTCATGGTTGAGATGACCGAAGTTGCCAATATTTTAAGAAATGCAACCTCAAAAAGTCTTCTCATTCTTGATGAAATCGGACGCGGAACAAGTACATTTGACGGTCTGTCAATTGCCTGGGCTGTTGTAGAATACATCAGCGACAGCAAACTGTTGGGAGCAAAAACTTTATTTGCTACACATTATCATGAACTGACAGAACTCGAAGGAAAGATTGATAATGTCAACAACTATTGTATTGCTGTAAAAGAAAAGGGAGATGACATCGTATTCTTAAGAAAGATTGTAAAAGGCGGTGCTGACAAAAGTTATGGTATCCAGGTTGCAAAGCTTGCCGGAGTACCGGATCTTGTCATTTCCCGTGCGAAGGAAATTGTAGAAGAACTCAGTGATGAGGATATCACAAACCGCGTCAGTGAGATTGCGGCCAAGGAACATACTGCAAAGAAAAAAAAGTAAAGCAAAGAAGTATGACGAAGTCGATATGGCACAGATGTCTCTGTTTGACACTGTAAAAGATGATGACGTACTTGATGAATTGAAAAATATCGATGTCGGAAATCTTACACCGATCGATGCTTTAAATACAATCTACCGGTTACAGAATAAGCTGAAGAACCGTTGGTAAAAGGAAAGGCGGAAATATGCCACACATTCATGTATTAGACCAGATCACAATTGATAAAATTGCCGCAGGTGAAGTAATTGAGCGTCCAGCGTCAATTGTAAAAGAACTCGTTGAAAATGCGATCGACGCAGGATCTACTTCTGTAAAAATAGAGATCAAAGACGGGGGATTTCCTTCATCCGTATTACAGATAACGGCTGTGGCATTCCGCAGGATGAAGTGCAGCGCGCTTTTCTGCGCCATTCTACAAGCAAGATTGAGACAGTGGAAGACCTGTCTCACATCGCGTCTTTGGGATTTCGTGGAGAGGCTCTTTCAAGTATTGCAGATGTTACCCGGACGGAACTGATCACAAAGACAGCCGATGCAGAGTTTGGTACCCGTTATGTCATTGAAGGTGGAAAAGAAGTATCCTTGGAAGATACGGGTGCGCCAAATGGGACAACTTTCCTCGTCCATCAGTTATTTTACAATGTTCCTGCCAGAAGAAAATTCTTTGAAAACACCAATGACAGAGGCCGGACATGTGCAGGATCTATTAATGCATCTTGCCCTGTCTCATCCGGAAGTTGCTTTTCAGTTTTTGAATAACGGACAGGAAAAACTTCGTACTTCCGGAAACGGAAAACTGAAAGATGTGATCTACAATGTCTATGGCCGTGACGTAGCGGCTAACCTGATTGAGATCGATTATGAGAAAAACGGAATCCATATCACAGGTTTTCTCGGCAAGCCGATCATCACACGTGGAAATCGTAACTTTGAAAATTTCTTCGTAAACGGCCGTTATGTCAAAAGTGCAATGATCTCCAAATCCGTGGAAGATGCTTATCGTGATTTTGTAATGCAGCACAAGTTTCCGTTTGCAGTTCTGCATTTTCATCTGAGTGGAGAAAATGTAGATATCAATGTGCATCCGACAAAGATGGAGCTTCGCTTCTCGCGGCAGCAGGAGGTTTATAATACCGTCTTTGAAGCCGTACACAGGACTTTGCTGGAACCGGAACTGATCCAGAAAAGCAGAAGTTCCTGATCCGGTGGAATCGAACGAAAACATGGCAGAAAGACCGGAGCGAGTGAAAAAGACATTCACATCCGCTTCGACCAAAGATCAAGAGGATACCGGCAGTCCGTTTCTTCTTCGTCCGCGTAAGGAGAATGAAAAAGTAACAGCTGCGGAATTGATCAAAGAATCCAGGGAAACGGTTAAGGATGATGTTCAAGATGAGGATTATTTTATCCGTAAGATGAAGGAGCGCGTACTTTCTTACCATAATCGTTCTTCTTCCGCCGAAGTTGCAGACCGGAAAGAGATTTTCCGTGCAGATGAACAGAAAGACAAAATTGCTGAACATGTCAAATACGCCGTTGAAGCAGCAGATAAGACAGTTGCACCGGAAACTGCGGCAGCAGTTCAAAAATCCAAACCAGCTGTTGAAATGCAAACTGCCACCACCAGCACCGATGCAGTATCTGATTGTGAAATAACCGACGCAAAATCAGAACCAGAAAAACGGTACGCAGATGGATCTCTTTGAAGAAAATTTCTTAAAAAAAGAGATATCCGTGCAGAATATAAATTGATCGGCCAGGTCTTTGACACCTACTGGCTCGTAGAATTTAAAGATAATCTCTACATCATTGATCAGCATGCGGCTCATGAACGCGTCTTGTATGAGCGTACCTTGCGTGAAATGAAAAGCAGAGAATTTACTTCTCAGTACTTAAGTCCTCCGATCATTTTAAGCTTATCCATGCAGGAGGCACAGCTTCTGAATGAAAATCTGGACCGCTTTTCACGCATTGGTTTCGAGATCGAACCGTTTGGCGGGGAAGAATATGCAGTACGTGCAGTGCCGGACAATCTGTTCAGCATTGCCAAGAAAGAACTTCTGATGGAGATGATCGATGACCTGACCGAAGGTCTTTCTACTTCTATGACACCGGAGCTGATCGATGAGAAGGTTGCATCCTTGTCCTGTAAGGCTGCTGTAAAGGGAAATAACCGTCTTTCTGCACAGGAAGTAGACAAACTGATCGGCGAACTCCTGACACTGGACAATCCATATCACTGTCCGCATGGACGACCGACAATCATTGCCATGACAAAACGTGATCTGGAAAAGAAATTTAAACGAATTGTATAAATGGAATCGAGGAAATATAGATGGAACAGACAAACAAACGCCCACTTGTCATTCTGACCGGACCAACTGCTGTCGGGAAGACTGCTGCCTCCATCGGACTTGCCAAAGCGATCGGCGGAGAGATCATTTCTGCTGACTCTATGCAGGTCTACAGGGAGATGGACATCGGCTCTGCCAAGATCCGTCCGGAAGAGATGGACGGTGTGCCGCATCATCTGGTAGATGTTCTTGATCCGTCTGAGGATTTTAACGTTGTTCTCTTTCAGCAGATGGCAAAAGAAGCAATGGAAGGAATCTATCAGCGGGGACACATTCCAATCGTTGTCGGCGGAACAGGATTCTATATTCAGGCATTACTTTACGACATTGATTTCACAGAAAATAATGCCGATACTGCTTATCGGGAAGAATTAGAAGCACTTGCCAAAACCCAGGGCGCAGAATATCTTCATGAAATGCTTGAAAAAGTAGACCCGGAATCTGCGGAACAGATTCATTTTCATAATATAAAACGTGTGATCCGCGCGCTGGAATATTATCAGCAGACCGGACAGAAGATTTCCGAGCACAATGAGGCGGAACGTAAGAAAGAATCTGCTTATAACTCCGCATATTTTGTGCTGACAGATGATCGTAAGATTCTCTATGACCGGATTGATAAACGTGTCGATCTGATGATGCAGGAAGGACTTCTTGAAGAAGTCAATGCGTTAAGATTGCGCGGACTTAAAAGAGAAAGTGTTGCGATGCAAGGACTTGGATACAAAGAACTGTTTGGCTATTTTGAAGGAGAGTATCCTTTGGAAGAAGCCGTACGCATTATTAAGAGAGACACAAGACATTTTGCCAAGCGGCAGCTGACCTGGTTTAGAAGAGAACGAGATGTCATCTGGCTTGATAAAAGTGAGATTGGAAGAGAAGATGAACAACTGATCCAACAGATGCTCACTGTTTTAAAGGAAAAAATATTTATTCATTAGGATATCAGGCTGCATTTAGATAAAATGCAGCTTTGCCATGTAAATCAAACGATAAAAAACTTAAAAAGAAAGAAGAAGAAAAATGAATACACCAACTACAGAAACAATTTACGAACAACTAGGAATCAGTAAAGAAGTCTGGGCGTTCGGACAGAAGACAGAAGAGAAACTAAAAGAACGTTTTGAAGAATTTGACAGAAACGCTGAATACAATCAGTTAAAAAGTAATTCATGCCATGCAGGAAAACCGCGTAAGTGAAGGATGCTTTAACTATGTAAGCGGATATGGATACAATGATCAGGGAAGAGATACTTTAGAGGATGTCTATGCCTCTGTTTTCCATACTGAAGCCGCTCTGGTGCGCCCACAGATCACTTGCGGAACACACGCACTTGCCCTCGCGCTTGCAGCGAATCTTCGTCCTGGAGACACACTGTTATCTCCGGTTGGAAAACCATATGATACACTTGAAGAAGTAATCGGAATCCGTCCATCTAACGGCTCTCTTGCAGAATATGGAATCTCCTATAAACAGGTAGAACTTCTGGAAGATGGATATTTTGATTATCCTGCGATTGAAAAAGCTCTGGAAGATAAAACAATCAAACTGGCAACGATCCAGCGTTCCAAAGGATACCAGACACGCCCAAGCTACTCTGTAGAAAAAATCGGCGAACTGATTGCATTTATCAAAGAACGTCGCCCTGATATCATCTGTATGGTAGATAACTGTTACGGTGAATTCGTTGAGCGTATCGAGCCAAGTGATGTCGGTGCAGACATGATCGTCGGTTCTCTGATCAAAAATCCGGGTGGCGGACTTGCCCCAATCGGCGGATATGTTGCCGGAAGAGCTGATCTGATCGAAAACTGTGCTTATCGTCTGACTTCTCCGGGACTCGGTAAAGAAGTCGGTGCTACACTTGGTGTTACACAGTCCTTCTATCAGGGATTCTTCCTTGCACCAACTGTTGTATGCGGTGCTTTAAAGGGTGCTACTTTTGCAGCAAATATCTACGAAGCTTTAGGATATCCGGTAATTCCGAACGGTTCTGAATCCCGTCATGATATCATCCAGGCTGTTACACTTGGATCTGCAGAAGGTGTTATTGAATTTTGTGAGGGAATCCAGGCAGCAGCACCGGTAGACAGTTATGTAACACCGGAGCCTTGGGCAATGCCGGGATATGACAGTGATGTCATCATGGCTGCCGGAGCTTTTGTGCAGGGATCTTCCATTGAACTCAGTGCTGATGGACCGGTAAAACCACCGTATGCTGTTTATTTCCAGGGTGGACTCACATGGTATCATGCAAAGCTTGGTATTCTCAAATCACTGCAGAGCGTTATTGATACAGGCGTTCTTTCTATCGAGCGTGTGAGAGAACTTCTGTAAAACAATTTTTCGAGAGAATTCTATCGAAAATTCAGTTGAGTTGAATGAATTGTTATGTTAAAATTCAGACAGATGTAATCTGCTAAGAAAGTAAGAGGATATGAATTTTAATGAACACAATTGCAATTATAGGTGGCGGTGCATCAGGAATGATGGCCGCCATTTTCGCTGCCAGAAAAGGAGCGAAAGTTCTCCTTCTGGAGCAAAATGATAGATTGGGAAAGAAAATATTAGTGACAGGAAATGGCCGGTGTAATTATACAAACACTTACCAGGACGCTTCCTGTTATCGTTCGGAGCAGCCTGACTTTATCACGCGGGTACTGAATCAGTTTCCGGCAGAAAAAGTCATTGCTTTTTTCCGAGAACTTGGAATCTATCCAAAAGACAGAAATGGATATCTGTATCCGTACTCTGATCAGGCAAGTGCCATCCGTGATGTTTTGGAACAAGAAGTTTACCGTCTTGGAATTGATGTGCGTACAGAGACTTCCTGCACCGGAATACAGAAAACAAATGAACGATTTTCCTTGCAGACATCACACGGTTCTTTAACCGTAGATCAAGTGATTCTCTGCAATGGTTCAAAAGCTGCACCTTCCACCGGTTCTGACGGTTCCGGATACGCTTTAGCCAGACAGCTTGGACATCAGATAATTCCTGTACTTCCCGCTCTTTGTGCTTTACATTGTACCGGAAAGCATTTCCGTGCAATTGCCGGAGTGCGTGCGCAGGGAAAAGTTTCGTTGTTTGTTAACAGTGAATTAACTGCTGCCGATACCGGTGAACTTCAATTGACCGCCTACGGAATCTCAGGTATTCCTGTATTTTAGATCAGCCGCTATGCATCGAAAGCATTATATGAGCAGAAGGAAGTTGTTGCCATGCTGGATTTTCTTCCGAATATTCGGTTGATGAAGTGAAAATTCTTCTGAAAGAACGTGCCAACCGCCAGCCAGAAAAAACAGCAAAGCAGTTCTTTACCGGCCTGTTTCATGAAAAACTGGCCGCTGTATGGCTGAAATTTGCCAAGATCAAAAAAGAGAAGCTATGCGGCGACTTCACAGATGCAGATATTCAGAGGCTGGCATGGATGATCAAGGAATTCAAATCACCTGTAATTAAGACAAATTCTTATGAACAGGCACAGATCTGCTGTGGCGGTGTTGATACGACACAGATTAATCCGGAAACGATGGAATCCAGACTTGTTCCAGGGCTTTATTTTGCCGGAGAACTGATCGATGTAGATGCAATCTGTGGTGGGTATAATCTCACCTGGGCGTGGGCAAGCGGTTATGTTGCCGGACAGTCTGCCGCATCTGCATAATCGCCTGCTGCTAACTTGTAACCAATATCCGGATGATATACTTTAATATTAGATTTCCTGAAAGAAAGGATAGATAAATGATACGAATTAATCAGCTGAAACTACAGATTCCACACACGGAAGAAGCTCTTGAAAAGAAAATACAAAAGACACTTCATCTAAAGAAAGGTGATTCTTTTACTTATCGGATTCACCGTCAGTCATTAGACGCACGCAGAAAACCCGAATTATTCTATGTGTATACGGTTGATGTCACTGTTTCCAATGAGAATGCTATTCTGAAGCATTGTAAAGGAAACATCCAGAAAGTAGAAGAGAAGCATTACCAGATTCCATCTCACGGAACAGAGACTCTGAATGCCCGTCCGGTTGTCATCGGCAGCGGTCCTTCCGGACTATTCTGCGCTTATCTGCTTGCGCTGGAAGGATACCGTCCTTTGATTCTTGAACGTGGTGCCTGTGTAGAAGAACGTAAGAAGGATGTGGATCGTTTCTGGGAGACCGGTGTGCTTGACCCTTCTTCCAATGTCCAGTTCGGTGAAGGCGGCGCTGGTACATTTTCAGATGGAAAGTTAAATACACTTGTAAAAGATAAGACAGGACGTAACCGTTTCGTTCTTGAGACTTTCGTAAAATTCGGAGCGGACGAAGATATTTTATATGCACATAAGCCGCATATCGGTACGGATGTCCTGATTGATGTTGTAAGCCGATGCGTCAGGAGATCATTTCGCTTGGCGGTGAATTTTGTTTTCATACACAGGTCACAGATGTTGATCTGACATCAAAAACACTGAAACTTGTTCACCTCTCAGAGAATTCCGCAGAAGAAGAAGTATCTGCCGGAGCAGCCGTTTTTGCGATCGGTCACAGCGCCCGTGATACATTTGAAATGCTTTATAAGCATCAGATTCCGATGCGCGCAAAATCATTTGCCGTTGGAGTCCGTATCGAACACCCACAAACTTTGATCGATCATTCTCAATATGGAAGAGATCGGGGAAATGATCTTCCGGCAGCAGCATATAAACTGACCGAGAACTTGGACAATGGAAGAGGGGTCTATACTTTCTGTATGTGCCCGGGCGGATATGTTGTAAATGCTTCTTCTGAAGAGCATCGTCTTGCAGTCAATGGAATGAGCTATCATGACCGTTCCGGAGAAAATGCAAACAGTGCTGTGGTCGTCACAGTTACTCCGGATGACTTCGGTTCTGACCATCCGCTTGCCGGAATTTCTTTCCAGCGCAGCTTAGAAGAAAAAAGCTTATCAGGCAGGACAGGGAAAAAGTTCCTGTCCAACGTTTTGGCGACTTTAAAGAAGATCAGATTACAACTTCTTATGGTATGGTTCATTCTTGCATGAAAGGGGCTTCTGTCTTTGGGGATGTACGTGGTATCTTTCCAGAAGAAATCGCACAGTCGCTTGAGGATGGAATCACAGCAATGGATCATAAGATTCATGGATTTGCAGATAATGATGCATTATTATCCGGTGTGGAGAGCCGAACTTCTTCCCCCTGTAAGAATTGAAAGGGATGAGAACTTTGTCTGTGCTTCCTGTGACTGGATCTATCCATGTGGTGAAGGGGCCGGATATGCCGGTGGAATCACTTCCGCAGCGATGGACGGAATGAAGGTCGCCGAGGCAATCATTCAAAAATATAAATCTTAATCATTTATGAAATTTGTGGTTTTTTGGTATCTTCTCTATACACTTTTTTGAAACTGTGCTAAAATAAATCGTTGTATTATGTCATCGCAGTGATATGATTCACATGGAAAATAGAAATACAGAAACAATCAAAATGATGTATCTTGAAGACCGGCCTTATGAAAAATGTGAGCAGTACGGTGCAGAACATCTGACAGATGTGGAACTTTTAGCTGTTTTACTTCGTACCGGAACGAAAGGGGAGAATTCGCTTCGGCTTGCCCAGAAGATTCTGCATCCACCATTTGGCTCTGAAGGACTTCTCAGCATCCCACAGTGGTCTATGGAACAGCTGCTGAAGATCAAAGGAATCGGAAAGGTAAAATCCATCCAGATTCTTTGTCTGGCAGAACTTGCAAAACGTATAGCGAAAGCAGAAGCCTCACTGGGATTGGATTTTTCCTCTCCGGACAGTATTGCACGTTATTATATGGAAGATCTTCGGCATAAGAAACGGGAAGTAACGAAGCTTTTGCTTCTGAATACCAGATCCAGGCTGATCAGTGAGATGGATGTTTCAACAGGAACCATAAATTCCACACTTGTTTCTCCACGGGAACTGTTTGTGGAAGCTTTGCAGAAGAATGCTGTATCCATGATTCTTTTGCATAATCATCCGAGTGGAGATCCGACACCAAGCAAAGAAGATCTTCTGACAACCCGGCGCGTCCGTGAAGCAGGGGCTTTGATCGGTATAGAACTTCTCGATCACATCATTATTGGAGATAATTGTTATTTCAGTTTAAGGGAGAAAGGATTCTTTTCTCAAGAATCTGCAAATAGATAAGGGAATGGAGTGTATTTATGGCCAGGAATATATATGGGTTAGATCTTGGAACTTATGATATCAAGATTTTTGATAAGAAAAAAAGACCGCATATGGCATGCCAAGAATGTAATTGCCATGAAAGATAAAAAATATATTTTTTCTGTCGGAGATGAAGCGTATAAGATGTATGAAAAGGCTCCGGGAAATATACAGATCATATTTCCGATGAAGAATGGTGTCATTGCCCGTTTTGATGACATGCAATATCTTCTCGGAGATCTTTTGAAGGAAGAGCGTCCGTTTATCCGTGGGGCAGAATATGTGATCGCTGTTCCTACAGATGTCACAGAAGTAGAAAAGAAGGCTTTCTATGATCTTGTGCTTCATTCTGAAGCGAAAGCAAAATCAGTAAGAATTGTAGAGCGCGGTCTTGCAGACGGACTTGGACTTGGGATTGATGTTCTGGAAGAACCAGGAGCTTTTATCGCCAATTTAGGTGGAGGGACAACAGAACTTTCCGTTCTTTCCTACGGTGGTATTGTTATGAACCGTCTGCTTAAGATCGGTGGCGAACAGCTGATAGTGCGATCGCCAATCTTGTCCGTCATTCTAAAGATTTTATAATCGGACGTCCGACTGCCGAACGACTGCGGAAAGAATTTGGAGTTTTTGACCAGTCCACCGGAAGCTTTCTTACTGTATACGGCAGAGATATGATGCGCGGCGGTCCGTCGCACATTGACATTCAATCAGTCTTGTACGGGCAGCGATCAAAGAGCCTTTGAGAGAATGTGTACAGGCCATTCATTCCATGCTCGACCGTACGCCTCCCGATGTCCGGAGAAATATTAATAAAAACGGGATTTATATTACTGGAGGACTTGCTAATCTGCGAGGGATTTCTACTTATCTGGAAGAAAGTATCGGTCTGCCGGTTCACATGAAAACAGACCCTGAACTCTGTGCCGTCAAAGGTCTGCAGAGGATCATACTGAACAAGACCTTGTATAGAAAATTAAGTTACTCCATGTTAGACGAAGATTATAGGTGGTTAAGATAATATGAAAAAAAAAGAAGAATCAGACTTCTGTTATGAACAGATATTTACTTATAGGACTTTCTGTTTTCTGCATTTTTATGATGCTGTTATCTTCCTTTTCAGACAAAGTAGGAGGTCCATTTAAAGTTGTTGCAAATGTAACCGTTATCCCTCTTCAGCAGGGAATCAATCAGATTGGTGGCTGGATGGGAGATATGAAAGACAATTTCCAAACTCTGAAACAGGTACGCGCAGAAAATACAAAGCTTCAGAAACAGGTTGACTCTCTGATTACAGAAAATAACAATCTACAACAAGAACGTTATGAGCTTCAGAGACTGCAGGAATTATATCAGTTGGACAAGAACTATGCGGATTACAAAAAACTGCTGCGCATGTAATCGGGAAAGATTCCGGAAACTGGTTCAGTACATTTACCATTGACAAAGGAAGTAAAGACGGTATTGCCGCAGATATGAACGTAATGGCCGGAAGCGGTCTTGTCGGCATTGTCACAGAAGTTGGTCCAACCTGGGCAAAAGTCCGTTCTATTATCGATGATTCAAGTAATGTAAGTGCAATGGTACTTTCTACTTCTGACCGTTGTATTGTAAGTGGAGATCTGTCACTTATGAGTGATAACCAGATTCGTTTTGGTCAGATGGAAAACAATGATAATACGGTTTCCGTCGGAGACCAGATCGTCACTTCTTATATTAGTGATAAATACCTGCAGGGAATCCTGATCGGATATGTCAGTGAAGTAACGGTCGACTCTAACAATCTGACTCGTTCCGGATATATTACACCGGCTGTTGATTTTAAAAATCTTCAGGAAGTTCTTGTTATCACAACAACGAAAGCGGATTTGGTTGGATCCAATCAGAGCGAATAGGAGTGAATACTCATGAAATTAATGAAATTTAAAAGAGTTGCTGTAACTGTACTGATCGTACTTGCAGCATATCTGCTCCAGTGTACCTTATTCAATCATCTGGAACTTGCCGGAATTAAACCTAACCTGATTCTGATTGTCACAGCATCCTTTGGTTTTATGCGTGGGCAGAAAGAAGGAATGCTGGTCGGTTTCTTTGCCGGCCTTATCACAGATATCCAGTTTGGTACAATTTTGGGATTTTATGCATTACTTTACCTGGTAATCGGTTTTGTAAACGGATTATTTGAACAGCTTTATTTTGATGAAGATATCAAGCTGCCGTTATTTTTAATTTCTGTCAGCGAATTTCTCTACGGTATCATCATTTATTTGCTCATGTTCATGTTGCGAAGTGATTTTAACTTTTATATTATCTCAACCGCATCATCGTTCCTGAACTGATTTACACAATCGTGATCACACTGGGATTATACCCACTGATTTTATTTATTAACCACAAACTTGAAGCAGAAGAAAAAAAGGAGTGCAAGTAAATTTGTTTAGAAATATTTTAGACCGTCTGAAAGAAGCCGGAGCTTACCTGATGCAGTCAAGACTCGTTACTTTGATCATTATATTTTGTGTCAGTTCTTCCATCCTGATCGGAAGATTATTCTATCTTCAGATTGTAAAAGGGTCTGATTATCTTGAAAACTACGAATATTCTATCCGCCGGACGACATCCGTTGCAGCAACACGCGGAAATATTTATGACCGTAATGGAAATCTGCTGGCTTATAACCAGCTGGCTTATTCCGTGACAATTAATCTGTCAACCGTTGAAAACTCCATCACAACAGATAAACGTTCTGAAAAAAATGCGGCATTAAATAAAATCCTGGATCAGGTTCTTTCTATCGTAGAATCAAATGGAGATTCTGTTGTTTCAAGCTTTGGTATCATCCTGGATTCCTCCGGAACCTATCAGTTTACACAGTCAAGCGATACCCGAAAAGCTCCGTTTTATTGCAGATGTCTATGGAAAACGAACAATAGATGAACTTACAAAAAAAACAGCAGAACCAAAGTGCAGCGGATATCATTCATTATCTTTGTACCGATGAAAAATATGGATATGGCCTTGATGACAGCACATTAGAGCCTGCTTATATTTTAAAGATCATCAACATGCGTTATGCAATGGCATTAAATGCATATCAGCAGTATATTGATACAGTTCTTGCATCCGATGTAAGTGACGAAACAGCAGCAGCAATTATGGAGAATAAGGACGTTCTTACCGGTGTTGACATTTCAGAAGATTCTATCCGAAAATATACCGATGGAATGTATTTTGCATCTATTATCGGATATACCGGAAAGATTTCCCAGGAAGAATACGATGCGCTGGACAAGGATGAAAAGAAAAAGTACTCTCTGTCTGATATTGTAGGAAAGGCCGGCATTGAACAAAGCATGGACAATGTCCTTCAGGGCACAAAAGGTGAAAGAACCGTGTATGTAGATAACCTCGGACGTGTAACTGATACTGTCAGCCGGAAAGATCCTGAAGCCGGAAATGATGTATATCTGACGATTGATAAGAATCTGCAGGAAAATACTTATAAACTTCTGGAAGAGAAGATTGCCGGAATTGTTTTATCCAAACTACAGAATGTTCTGGAATACGATACATCCAGCGTAGATGACTCTAAGAATCTGATCATCCCGGTCAGGGATGCATATTATAATCTGATTGGAAATGCCGTCATCGATTCAGGACACTTTTCAAGCAGTGATGCAAAAACTGCCGAGCAGCAGGTTTATTCCATTTTCCAGGGGAAAAAAGACTGAGACGATTTCCCTGCTTGAATCAGAACTTCAGAACTCACAGGCCAGCGCATATACAGATCTTTCCAATGAAATGAAAGCATATATGGATTACATCTGTGATACCCTGCTGACAAAGGATACAGGCATCCTTATGTCAGATCAGATTGATAAGAATGATGCTACTTATATTGCATGGGCAAAAGATGAGACAATCAATTTATATACTTACCTGAATTATGCGATTTCTAAAAACTGGATCGATACTTCCAAACTTGGAAGCAGTTCTTATTCGAGTTCAGAGGAGATTTATCAGGAGATTTTGAACTATCTGCAGGATTATTTGAAAAATGACAGCAGTTTCGACAAACTTCTCTATGAAAATCTTATAAAATCAGGAAGTGTTACTGGTGAACAAGTTTGTGCTATCGTATATGAACAGGGTGTTCTTCCTATGGATGACTCGACATATAACGGATTACTCAACGGAGAGACAAATGCTTTTTCCTGGATCAAGAGCAAGCTGGAAAGCCTTGAGCTTACACCTGGTGAACTGGCACTTGAGCCATGTTCTGCCGGTGCAGTTGTAACAAATCCAAATACCGGAGAAGTTTTAGCATGTGTTTCCTATCCCGGATATGACAATAATCGTCTCTCAAACGTAATGGATCGTCCTTATTATGTGCAGTTGAGCATGGGTATGTCACGTACCTTCTACAACAGAGCGACCCAGGAGAAGACAGCACCAGGTTCTACTTATAAAATGCTTTCTTCTGTAGCCGGTCTGACAGAAGGGGTAATTAATGGAAACTCCTATATCAGTTGTTCAGGTGTATTTGACAAGATCACACCAAGTCCAAAATGCTGGATTTATCCAAGTGCTCATGGAAGTCTGAATGTAGTAGGTGCACTGCAGCATTCCTGTAATATGTTCTTCTATGAAGTTGGTTATCGTCTTGGACAAGACTCGAATGGTAACTATGACAGTGATACCGGTCTTGAAAAACTGGCAAAATATGCAAAAATGTTTGGATTTGACCAGACGTCAGGAATCGAAATTCCTGAATCACAACCTCAGATTTCTGATTCTGACTCTGTTCGATCTGCCATTGGACAGGGTACCAACAACTATACTGTCAGCCAGATCAACCGTTATGTGACAGCTGTTGCAAACAGAGGAACTGTTTACAGTCTTTCTCTCATTGATAAAACAACCGATTCGAATGGAAAACTGATCAAAGATTATACTCCGGAAGTTGTAAATCAGATGGATGAGATCAGCTCAAGTACATGGGATCTGGTACACAATGGAATGGAAAGCATGGTAAAAAGCAGCTCCACCTTTGCCGGAATGGATATTTCCATGGGAGGAAAAACCGGAACTGCCCAGTATAGTAAGATACATGCAGATAATGTTCTGTTTGTCGGTTATGCGCCGGCAGATTCACCTGAAATTTCAATTGCTGTCCGCATTGCAAATGGATATGCGTCTACCTATGCAGCTGAAATTGGAAGAGATATCACAAAAGTGTACTTCAATCCAGAATCCGCCGATGAACTGCTTCAAGGATATGCTTCTTCTTTAGGAACTGCAGAAGCCGGTGATTAATTAAGATAACGAAAGGGGATGGGATCATGAGTGAACTGGTAACAATAAAAAGCAGTCATTCCGGTATAGAGCTGCGGCTTAATGCCGAACTCCCATTCCCGGATCTTTTGAAAGCTGTAGAAGAGAAATTCCGACAATCTGCTGATTTTTTCAAGAATGCAAAGATGGCAGTTTCATTTAGCGGAAGGACACTTTCCATCAGCGAAGAGGAGCAGTTAATACAGGTTATTACGCAGACGACAAACCTTGAGATTATCTGTATCATTGATCATGATGAACGCAAGGAACTGATCTACAAAAGAGCGGTAGCACAGTGTTTATCTGAACGTGAAAAATCAGATGGACAATTCTATCGCGGAACATTAAAGCGAAGACAGCTTCTTGAATCCGAATCCAGCATTGTGATCTTAGGAGATGTTGAATTCGGAGCTAAAGTAGTTGCAAAAGGAAATATTATCATTCTCGGTACTCTCTATGGATCTGTTCATGCGGGAGCTGCCGGTGACAGGAATGCTTTTATCATTGCTCTCTCCATGCAGCCACAGCGACTTGTAATCGGAGATATTGAAGCAAAACGTCAACTGATCTATCAGGACAGCCTTTCCATCAACGGACCGCAAATTGCAGTTGTTGACGGAAAAAAGAATTTACCTTGATCCACTGATAGAATAAATCTTTGGAAAGACATAAGCATGGGAAATAGGAGGAATATTCAACATGGGTGAAGTAATCGGTATAACATCGGGAAAAGGTGGTGTTGGAAAAACAACAACAACAGCGAATATTGGAATTGGTCTGTCTTCAGCAGGAAAAAAAGTTCTTGTAATTGATACAGATCTCGGACTTCGAAATCTGGATGTTGTTCTTGGATTGAAAATCGTATTGTCTACAATCTTGTTGACGTCATTGAAAGCAAATGTCGTCTGAAACAGGCAGTGATCAAAGATACGCGATTTGAAAATCTGTACCTGCTCCCATCTGCCCAGACAAAAATAAGATAAGACAAGCGTATCACCGGAACAGATGAAAAAACTGATTGACGAACTAAAAGATGATTATGACTTCATTCTTTTTTAGATTGTCCGGCAGGAATTGAACAGGGCTTTAAAAATGCAATTGCAGGCGCACAGCGTTCCATTGTTGTTACAACACCTGAAGTTTCCTCAATTCGTGATGCTGACAGAATTATTGGATTACTTGAAACTTCCGGAATCCGGAAAAATGAACTTCTGATCAATCGTCTGCGCGTTGACATGGTTCGCAGAGGTGATATGATGTCTGTAGAAGATGTCACAGAGATTCTAGCGATTGATCTGCTTGGAGTCATCCCGATGATGAGTCTGTTGTTGTTGCAACCAATCAGGGAGAACCGGTAGTCGGCGAAGATTCCTTAGCCGGAAAATGTTACCAGAATATCTGTAGACGTCTGTTAGGAGAAGAAATCCCGATTTCCGATTTTAATCATAAACCCGGACTTCGCAGTAAACTCTCCAGTCTTTTTCATAAGAACTAGGAGGTCACATTATGAGTGTACCTTCTGTTACAATTGCAAAAAGACAGGTTGCGAAATTTGCTAATTACTGACAGAATTCAATGTACACCCGATATGATAGAATTTCTGACATCGGATTTATATCAGACGATTTCTAAATACATAGAAATCTCCCCGGAACAATTTGATGTCAAAATAACACGCACGGATATACATATAAAATATACAGGAGAAAAACATTGAAATCATTTTTTACTAATTTGAAACAGCGTTATAATATTAGAGATTATAAAATCAGTCTGGTTTTTCTGGTCACTCTGATTTCACTGGTCGGAATCCTTATGGTCCGAAGTGCAAGACCTGATTTAATGAATCGTCAGATTATGGGCGTTTGTCTTGGTCTGATTGTTATGTTTATTATCTCTTTCATTGATTATAAATGGATTTTAAACCTATATTGGCCGCTTTATGCTCTGAATATTGTTATGCTCCTGGCTGTTTTGGTTTTTGGAACAAAAGTAAATGGCGCGAGAAGATGGCTGAACCTTGGATTTACACAATTCCAGCCTTCCGACCTTACAAAAATCCTTATGATTCTGTTCTTTGCAAAATTCTTAATGGAACGAGAGCAGAAGATTAAAGAACCCAAAACGATTATTCAGGCAATTGCTTTAATCCTTCCATCACTTGCATTGATTTACAAGCAGCCAAACTTGTCTACAACAATTTGTATTGCCGCATTGTTTGCTGTCCTTCTTTACCTTGGAGGATTAAGCTACAAACTCATTGGAACTGTTCTTGTAATCACAATACCGACGATCATCATACTGCTTGTTGTTGCAATACAGCCAAACCAGCCATTCTTAAAAAGACTATCAGCAGGAACGTATCCTTGCATGGCTGGAACCTGAAAAGTATGCCGACGACGAATCTTACCAGCAATTAAACTCTGTTATGGCAATTGGGTCCGGACAGCTGACCGGAAAAGGGTATGATAATGACGCAACAACATCCGTTAAGAACGGAAATTTCGTATCTGAGCCACAAACAGACTTTATTTTCGCAATTATTGGTGAAGAATTAGGATTTGTGGGTTGTTGTATCGTCATTCTTTTGTTATTATTAATAGTGATAGAGTGTATCTTAATTGGTTTGAAGGCCAAAGATACAGGAGGGCGGATCATTTGCGGAGGTGTTGCTTCACTGATTGGAATCCAGAGCTTTATTAACGTCAGTGTAGCTACAATGATTTTTCCAAATACAGGATTGTCCCTCCCATTTGTCAGTTATGGACTGACTTCCGTAGTATGTTTTTTCATGGGAATCGGTTTTTGTATTAAATGTAGGCTTACAGCCTAATAAATATCAGTAAAGAGAGGATACCACTATGAATATCGGATTAGTAGCGCATGATGCGAAGAAAAAAATTGATGCAGAATTTCTGCATTGCATACCGTGGGATACTCAGTAAGCATAATTTATATGCAACAGAAACCACCGGTATACTGGTCGAGAATGTAACAAACTTAAGCATTCACAAATATCTTGCTGGACATCTCGGAGGAAAACAGCAGCTCGGCTCACAGATTGAACACAATCAGATGGATCTTTTGATTTTCTTCCGTGATCCACTGACACCTCACTCACATGAACCGGATGTTAATGACATTGTTAAGCTTTGTGATATTTATAACATTCCGATCGCAACAAATATCGCAACTGCTGAAGCATTGATCCTTGCTCTTGACAGAGGCGACCTTGACTGGCGGGAGATGTATCGATAATATGAGTAAACCATACAAAAAAGAAGAGAAGACGAAGAAAGCAACGGCATTCTGTCAGCCGCATACTTATTCCTGTCATATGTCTTATTGTTGTATTGTCCGGAGCTGTCGGCGGAGTCTGGTATTACAAAGAATATGGTGGTGATCCTGTCCGGACATATGAGACAGCCACTTATAACTCTAATTTATACCAAGGAAGTTTGTTTGCTGATGATTTATGCGTCGCTGCTGATGATGTGGCTCTCACTGGATTTGATGATGAGGATTCTCTTCATGCTGCAGGATTATTCAATCTAAATGATAAAACAGTTGAATATGGGTATAAACTTTATGATAAATTATATCCTGCAAGTACAACAAAAAGCTTATGACTGCATACCTTGCTTTTAAGTACGGTAATATGGATGACATTGTAACTGTTTCTGACAGTGTTTCAAGCTTTGCCTCTGATGAAGTAGTCTGCAACCTACAGCCTGGTGATACAGTGACACTTTATGATTTATTATGTGGTCTTTTACTTCGTTCAGGTAATGATTGTGGTGTTGCTATCGCTGAACATATTTCCGGAAGTGTAGAAGCTTTTGCTGAGCTTATGAACTCAGAAGCGAAAGCTCTTGGTGCCACTGGCAGTCATTTCGTGAATCCTCACGGACTTCATAATGAAAACCACTATACAACAGCATATGACCTGTATCTGATCTTTAATGCCTGCATTCAGGATCAGAGATTTATGGACATTATTTCCATGGATTCTTATACAATGAATCTTACCGGAGCAGATGGTACAACAAGAACATTTGATGTAGTCCCAACCAACTATTATTCCTCAGGGAAGATCAATGCCCCTGAAGGAATTCGTGTATTTGGCGGTAAGACCGGTACCACAGATGAAGCAGGATGCTGTGTGATCCTTTATAGCGAAGATCCGAAAAGAATCCTTATATTTCCATTATTATGGGGGCTGAAGATAAGAGTTTTCTTTACCAGGAGATGAACCGGCTTCTTGAGGCTGGAGAAACAACTAAAACAGAATAAAGAATAACCGATATGAAAAAGCCATGTGGCACAGAACAACAAATTAGAAGCTTTCATTTTTAATCTGTCCGCATGGTTTTTTTTCTATCTTATTTCATGTAATATTCTCCTTTACCGTTTCCTGTTTTCAGTAACGCTCTTTACTTTATTAATATGTATTCTTCCCCTGAAAGGCTGGAAATATACACAAAAAAATGATATACTAACAAAGTTAAAGCAGAAATGACAGGAGGTAATATTTTTATCTTGGCAAAGAAAAAAAAAGTCTGTAAATATAAAAAGATATAAGGCAAAAAAGAATTTAATATTGGAATGTTTCTGTTTGCAGTTGTATTTATTTATCTTATTGTTACTATTACCGCATATCTTTTAGAAGATAAGCCTTCTATTTATGAAGTGCGGGAGGGCAGTATTGTGAAGGATAATACCTATACCGGATTGATCATCCGCCAGGAAACAACTGTAAATGCAGAATCGGGCGGCTACATTAATTATTATCAGAATGGGAACAGCAAAGTCAAATATGGCGCACCTGTTTATGCAATTTCAAAGAATGCTTTGAATTTTGATGATTCATCTACGGAATCATCTTCAACTGCAGATCTTAGTCCTGATGTTCAATCAGGACTTGTGACACAACTTCAGACATTCAATGAAAACTATGACAATTCCAACTTTTCAAGTATCTATACCTTAAAGAATGAGCTGCAAAATACATTGCAAAATGCATACTGCACAACTAAAACTGCGCAGCTTGCATCTGTAATTGAGAGCAGCGGACAAACTGTCACAACCTCTTCTGCCGGACAGGACGGAATTGTTTCCCATACGATTGATGGTTTAGAGTCCTTAACTGTTGACAATTTTACAGCAGATAATTTTAATAAAACAAATTATAAAGTAACTGAGCTTACCGATCAGATGAAGATATCAAGCGGTTCACCGGCTTACCGCTTGATTACCAGTGAAAACTGGTCCGTAGTGATACCTTTAAAAGAAGACACCGCAAAAGAATTTCAGAAATCTAATTTACAGAATGTGCAGGTCCGCATAGATAAAGACAGTGAAAAGATGTGGTCCGCTTTCTCTGTTCTTGAACGAGATGGGAATTTCTATGGTGTTCTGACCTTTGACAACTCTATGATTCGTTATGCATCAGAGCGTTTTCTGAACATAGAACTTATCTTAGAAGATGAGTGTGGCCTGAAGATTCCAAAATCTTCCGTAGTAGAAGAGCAGTTCTTTGTAATTCCTCATGATTACATTACAAACGGAGGTAACAGCTCTTTAGAAGGTGTTATGGTTTTGGATTCAAAAGGAACTGCCTCATTTCAGGCTGTTGATATCTATGACACCTCCAACGATGGAGAAGTTTATTTAAGTCGAGATCAGCTGAAATCCGGAACAGTGATTGTAAAACCGGATTCTTCTGATACTTATACGATTGATACCCAAAAGCCATTAAAGGGCGTCTACAATATCAATAAAGGATACGCTATTTTCAAAAAAGTATCCATTTTATGTGAAAGCGACGAATATTACATTGTTCAGGAAGGAGATTCTTACGGACTTTCTAATTACGATCATATCGTACAAAACGGAGCCGGTGTTTCCTCTGATGATGTTGTATTTCAGTGATTTGATTTTGTAGTCCTTTGGAAATTGGATACAAAATTCAAAAGAGGATAATCAAATTTAAAAAGGAGAGATAACTTATGCTAGAAACACAGTTAAAAGAAGTAGAAGCAAAGATTCAGGCAGCCTGTGACCGTGCCGGACGCAAGCGGGAAGAAGTTACATTGATCGCCGTAAGTAAGACAAAACCGATAGAAATGCTTCAGGAAGCTTACGATCTCGGTGTCCGTGTGTTTGGTGAGAATAAAGTGCAGGAAATCACAGCCAAATACGATGCACTTCCTGATGATATCCACTGGCACATGATCGGACATCTGCAGACCAATAAGGTAAAATATATTATTGATAAAGTAGATCTGATCCACTCTGTCGATTCTGTCAAGCTTGCAGAGACAATTGAAAAGGAAGCTGCAAAACATAATCTTACAGCTAATATTTTAATTGAAGTAAATGTTGCTCAGGAAGAAAGTAAGTTTGGACTTAAAACAGAAGAAGTTCTCCCGTTTATTGAAAAGATTGCAAATTTCGAACATATCAAGGTCTGCGGACTGATGACAATTGCACCTTTTGTCGATAACCCGGAAGAAAATCGTCAAATTTTCGCAAATTTACATAAATTATCTGTTGACATTAATGAGAAAAAAACATTGATAATGTTTATGTGAACATACTTTCAATGGGAATGACCAATGATTACGAGGTTGCCATAGAAGAGGGAGCAACTATGGTTCGAGTTGGAACTGGTATCTTTGGTGCAAGGAACTATAATATCTGACTTAATTTATTAACCTGATGAATGAGTTACTGTTTACAATATTTTTGAACAGTAATTGAATAGTATCATTTTTTCGTTGGATCGTATGAATAAAAAAAGAGCGCCACCTGAAAAAGGGGACAAGATAGGAGTGTAAAAATGGGTGTATTTGATAAATTTCTTGACATCATGAAGTTAAATGATGACGATTATGATGACGATGAATTTTATGATGATGATGATTTTGCAGATGACGGTGATTTTGAGGAAAAACCGCGTCGTTCTTTCTTCGGTAAGAAGAATAATAAAGAGGAATCTTTCAATGACTTTGATGCTGATGAAGATAAGACGTTTCAGCCTTCTGCTTCCAGCAAGGTTACACCAATGCGTTCTGCTGCAAAACACGGCGGAAACATGGAAGTATGCGTTGTAAAACCAACTTCTGTAGATGATTCCCGTGAGATCACAGAGACATTACTTGCAGGCCGTACTGTAATCCTTAACTTAGAAGGTATGGATCTTGAGATTGCACAGAGAATTATTGATTTTATTTCCGGAGCAGCATTTGCGATCAGCGGAAACCTTCAGAAAATTTCTAACTATATTTTCCTTGTTACACCGACGAACGTTGATATTTCCGGTGATCTTCAGGATCTTCTTGGAGGATCTATGGAGACAGCAAGTGTCCGTGGAAGATACTAGAATTTAACTTCAACTATAGGAACTGGATTTTAGAATTATTATGATAAAAGAAAATCAGAAAAAAAGAAACAAAGCTTTTGGAACACAGATTTATTGAACTTTCCAGAATTGCTTTTGAACGTGAAATTGTTACATATTCGGATTTTCTTAACCTGAATGATCAGAATATCCTGCATACCCTGCCAAAGAACAAGCTTTATTCAAGATATGTTCTCTTTGGCGGGTATGATATGGCGGAGCGTCAGATGGCTGCATTTATCCCTGAGGCTCTTTCTTTGCGTTATGGGGTATCTGATATTACTCCGAAAGAGATTGATTATCCGTTTTGTGCTGTGAAAATAGAACCAAAAAATAAAAGATTTTCCGAAGACCTGACTCACAGGGATTTTCTTGGTTCCATATTAAATCTTGGGATTGACCGTTCAAAAACCGGAGATATTCTTGTGACAGAAGATTCAGCACTTCTTTTTATCAATAAGGACCTTGTATCTGTTGTAACAGAAGACTTAACCCGGGTTCGCCACACTGTTATAGATAGTTCTGTCATCAACTTAGATATGATAAACTACACACCTGATTTCCAGCAGATAAAAGGAACTGTTTCATCTGTTCGCTTAGACAGCCTACTTCCACTTGCATTTTCTTCTTCCGAAGTAAACTGTCCGGACTCATTGAAGGCGCAAAGGTCTTTGTAAACGGCAAATTGATTACAAGCAATGGATATCAGGTAAAAGAAGGAGATCTTATCTCTGTACGCGGATTAGGTAAGTTCCGTTTTGAGGAAGCGGGGAAAATCACTAAAAAGAATCGGATCAGTGTAACTATTCAGAAATATATATAATCTAAAAAGCTTAGAAAAGAGGAGCTTATCGACTCATGAATAATACAAAAACAAAGACAAAGAGTTATCTTTTCGCTGCCATTGGGTTTCTGCTCACATTAGCACTTGACCAATGGACCAAATATCTTGCATCTACTATCTTACGCCGTCTCGAGTCTTTCTCTTTGATTTCCGGAGTTTTTGAACTTCGCTATCTTGAGAACCGCGGAGCTGCATTTGGTATTATGCAGAATCGACAGATTGTGTTTGTGGTCGGAGGTATTATTATACTTGCTGTTATTTTGTATCTGTACCAGAAGATGCCATTTACACCACATTACAGACCACTGCGTATCTGTGCTGTACTGCTTGCATCCGGAGCTGTGGGAAATATGATCGATCGTGTGAAACTTGATTATGTTGTTGACTTTTTCTATTTCCGACTGATTGATTTTCCAATCTTTAATGTTGCAGACTGCTATGTTGTAATTGCATGTATTTTATTTATTGTTCTCATTTTATTTTATTATAAGGACGACAACGATTTTGAGTTTTTAAATTTTAAGAACAGATAAAAACGCACAACAGGAAGGATTCTGAAAGCTTATGGAAGAACTTCATTTTAATGCGGATATTACAGGGGAAAGGATCGATAAATTCCTTGACGGGAGAATAGAGAGCCTTTCCCGTTCTTATATCCAGAAATTAATTAAAGAAAAAAAAATTCTTGTAAATCAATTACCGGTTAAAGCGAATTACAAGTTAACAACAGGGGATACTATCATTCTTCAGATCCCTGACCCGGAACCACTTGATATTCAGCCTGAAAATATTCCTCTGGATATTCTCTATGAAGATGATGACATTCTCGTCGTTAACAAACCAAAAGGAATGGTTGTACATCCTGCACCGGGACATTACAGCCATACACTGGTCAATGCGGTTCTATATCACTGTGGAGAAAACCTGTCGGGAATCAATGGTGTAATCCGTCCGGGAATCGTCCATCGGATTGACATGAATACAACCGGTTCCCTTCTGATCTGTAAAAACGATAAAGCCCATCAGATTCTTGCAGAACAATTAAAAGAACATTCTATCACAAGAAAGTATCACGCTATCGTACATGGCAATCTGAAGGAGGATACAGGCACTGTAAACGCTCCGATTGGTCGGCACCCTACAGATCGTAAGAAGATGAGTACAAAAGCACCAAATGGGCGACATGCAGTCACTCATTACCGTGTATTGGAAAGATTTGGTAATTTTACCTACATTGAGTGCCAGCTTGAAACTGGTCGGACACATCAGATCCGTGTTCATATGTCCAGTATCGGACATCCAATTCTGGGCGATGAGATTTATGGTCCTGCAAAATGTCCTTATAAACTCCAGGGACAGACTTTGCATGCAAAAATCCTTGGTATCACTCATCCATCTACAGGAGAATACATAGAATTTGACGCACCTTTGCCAGACTATTTTAAAGATTTATTAAATAAATTAAGAAAAGCAAAACTAAGTATAGGAAATAATATAGGAAATAGTATAGGAAATAGTGAATTGACATTGTCTTTTTTCATCTTTTTGGTTATAATATACATAAGATTTCGCATAGACTTGAAAAGGAGTGTGGCTTATTATGAAGACAAATACTATTATAACAATCGGACGTCAGTACGGAAGTGGTGGAAAAGAGATCGGACATTTCGTTGCCGAGGCATTTGGAATTAAATTATACGACAAGGAAATGCTTGCGCGTGCAGCAAAAGAAAGTGGTATCTGTGAGGAATTATTTGAGACTCATGACGAAAAGCCAACGAACAGTTTTCTTTATTCTCTTGTAATGGATACATATTCTATGGGATATGCCGGCAACACATACACGGAGATGCCTATCAATCACAAAGTTTTTCTTGCACAGTTTGATGCAATTAAGAAGATTGCAAATGAAGAACCATGTGTCCTGGTAGGCCGTTGTGCAGATTATGCACTTGAATCCTATCCAAATGTTGTCAGCATCTTCATTCGTGCAGATATGGAAGATCGTATTCGTCGTGTAGCAACAAGACTTGATCTTACGGATGCAAAAGCAAAAGATCTGATCAATAAGACGGATAAAAAGAGAGCAAGCTATTACAATTATTATACAAACAAGAAGTGGGGCGAGGCAGCCAGCTATGAGCTTTGCTTAAACAGTTCTGAACTCGGAGTACAAGGTACAGCGAAAGCAATTGAACAGTATATTCTTTTTAAAAGAAAGTATTGAAAAAGAAGCCAGAAATATTGTTTAATCTTATTTATTAAAGTGTATAGTGCAAAGGATACAGAAGAGCAGTAGTGCATTCTTTCTGTATCCTTTTTATCTATTCTTATTCTTTTTACTTCCTATACTTCACGAAGCTTTACAGCACCTGCCGCCTGACGGCGTCGGTCTTCATCGATTGCTGCATAATGTTTCTTTGTTGTATTGACATCTTTGTGCCCAAGAACATCTGCGACAAGATAAATGTCTCCGGTTTCTTTATAAAGTGCTGTTCCGTAAGTGCTGCGCAGTTTATGTGGAGTTATCTTCTTATTCGGAGTGACCTCCTGGCGTACTTCTTTACCATATTTTCAACAGCCTGAACGCCCATCCGTTTTCGCTGGGTAGACAAGAACAATGCGTTTTCATGACCGGAGAGTGGTATAGTTTGCTTCCTGGTCGTGTAAAGATACGTCTTTAATGCATTCTCAACCTCTTCACCGAAATACACAACCATCTGATTCCCACCTTTTCGTGTTACAGTAATTCCGTTATTCTTAAAATCAATATCCTGGAGATCCAGTCCAACACATTCTGATACACGGATTCCGGTGCCAAGCAGAAGCGTCAGAATTGCCGATCTCGATTTTTTGTCTTTTCAAAATATGCTTTCCGCTGACCTGTAAGATTATCCCCTCCATGATCAACATAATCCAGTAGCATTGCGATCTCATCCGTATCAAGCCGTATGATCGCTTTCTCGTGCATCTTTGGCATCTCCACAAGCAACGTAGGGTTCTTTCTGATAATTTGACGCTTAAAATAATATCCATAAAAGCTGCGAAGCGCAGCCATCTTTCTTGCAAGTCCCTTTTCTGTGTTCGTGATACATTTTTCTTCGTCATTCTTATAGACCTTCAGATATTCCTGGTATTCCTCAATATCTACAGGCTCCAGGCGTTCCAGATCATGTACCTCAAATTGTTCGATCGTATAATTTTTATAAACCGGATTATTCTCCATAAGGAAATGAAAGAAAACACGGATATCATAGGCATAAGAAATCCTGGTCCGCGCAGATGTCGTTGGTTCCACCGCACGAAAATAATCCTTTGCAAATGGAGGCAATGTCTTCAGAATTTCTCTAAGACGTAATGTGTTATCTATATATGTCTGTTCATGATATGTTTTTCTGTTAGAAGTTTCTGCCATATTAAAAGCTCCTTTATAGATTCAAATGTACTGAAATCCCATATTTCTTATATATTTTAACATAAGTACTGTTTTTCGTCTATATCTTTTGGAAAAATCGGTATTTGTCGTATAGATTGATTTCTGTTAATAAAATCCGAAGAGACTATCTGCTGCTATTTAAAGCGCTATTTCGGAAAACAGATAGCAATCTTCTTCGGATTCAGGGAGTGTATATATCAATACATAGGGTGTATATTGATACCATTTATAATTTTTCGTAAGCGATCATCAGGTATTGACCTGCATGAATCGTATCTGAATCAAGATGATTCATTACCTTAAGTGCTTCTACATATTCGCTTACGGAGCCATATCCGTCTGTAATTGTTTCTTCTGCAATGCTCCAAAGGCTGTCACCTGGTTCAATTAATCTACTTGTGTAACAAATCTCAATAGCATCTGAGGTTCTCTGTTGATCTATTTCCTTTGCCGAAACTCGGAACATTCCAAAGTACATACAGCTGCAGAGAATAAAAAAGAATACTGCACATTACCAAACCAGAATGACGAATAACACCATGTTTCTTCTTTGAATTTACTGAATGATTTCCTGAATACTTTTTCATAATCCTTTTCCTCTCTTTTCGCTTACTGTATACCTATCTTCTGTTATTGCTATACATCGAACGTCTGTTCTTTTATGTTTTCATTATATCGTTCGAACAAATGTTTGTCAAGCATTTTACTTCATAAAACCGAACATATTTTCGCAACAAATGTTTGCTTTCTAAAAAATGCTGTGTTATTATGTTCTTATGATTATAGTAGATTCGGAGGGAACAATATGTCAGAAGGGAATATTACTCCTAAGCAAAAAGAGATTTTAGAATATATAAAAGACCAGATTTTAACAAGAGGCTTTCCGCCGGCAGTTCGTGAGATCTGTGAGGCTGTGAATTTAAAGTCTACCTCTTCCGTTCATTCGCATCTGGAGACGCTGGAAAAGAATGGTTACATAAGAAGAGACCCTACCAAGCCTCGTGCAATTGAGATTCTGGATGATAATTTCAACCTGACAAGAAGAGAGATGGTGAATATTCCGATCATAGGCCGTGTCGCTGCCGGCGAACCGCTTCTTGCAGAACAGAATATTGAAGATTATTTTCCTATTCCTGTAGAATATATGCCAAACAAGCAGACATTTATGCTTCAGGTACAAGGTGAAAGTATGATCAATGCAGGAATTCTGAGTGGGGATTATGTTATTGTTGAGCAGACTCCATCTGCTGAAAATGGGGAACAGGTAGTTGCACTGATTGAAGATGGCGCTACAGTCAAGACTTTCTATCGTGAAGAAGGTATTATCCGCCTGCAGCCGGAAAATGATGCATATGATCCGATCATTCTTACAGATGTCACTATCCTGGGTAAGGTGATCGGTGTTATCCGTATGTATTAAATCTCATTACTGGATATAGGATTTTTAATTAAAACTCAAAGTATAAAAAACTGGCAGAATGTAGTATTCCACTACTCTTCTGCCAGTTTTTTATAACTCTCATTATTTATGCTTCAAGATCTTCAACAGACACATGATGTCCATCTTTCCAGATTCTCTCCAAATTGTAGAACTGTCTGTTCTCACGATCAAAGACGTGTACAATAATATCACCAAAATCAAGTAACACCCATCTTCCGGATGCATTTCCTTCTCTCTGTACGAGAATATCCTGCTTTATGCAATTCTTCCTCCACATTGTCCACAAGGGCATTCACCTGACTGTCACTGTTTCCATTTACGATCAGGAAATAATCTGCAAGTACAGACACGCCTGAGATATCGATGATCTGGATATCTTCTCCTTTTTTTATCACTGAGGGCTGCATATGCCAGCTTTGCCATTTCTTTTGACTGATTCATCTTTTTATTCTCCTTTGTCGCTATAATATTGATAAGTTTCAATGCTCATCGGATCTACCGGCTTACCATTCTTACACAGATAATTAACCGTATTCCCTGCACAAAGACAGATTGCATGGTCAATATCGACAAACACAGTTTCACGGATCTCCTGAAGACCAGGAATTATCTTTCTGTTCGGTTCAATATAATCAGCAATATAAATAATCTTCTCAAGCATTGTCATCTCCGGTCGTCCTGTTGTATGCCATGTAATTGCACTTAAAACGCCTTTATTGGTCACACCATACTCTTTCTCCGCGAAATATGCTCCCAGTTTCGCATGGACCAATGCCGGCATCTCAAGTTCTGATTGTGTAAGCAGAATACCGTGTTTTTGACATCTCTCAACCTGTTCCTGCGCAGAACCATACTTTCCACAATCATGCAGAAGTCCTGCCATCATAGCATCATCGATATCTTCATGATAACGCATTGCAAGAGATGCTGCTGTATACATAACTCCGATTGTATGTTCAAAACGATCTTTTTCAGCTTTTTTTCCAGTTGTTTTCTAATGTCAATGAAAGCTTCTTTCATAATCGTGTTCTATCTCCTCTCTGGTTACTGTTCACTCCACACCACCATTTTGACAAGTGCAGATAAAATATGCTTTAAATATATAGATTCTTTTCTTTGATATAATCCGCAACAACATCAGGCACCATATAACGCACGCTGAGTCCCTTTGCTACCCTTTCTCTTATTGTAGTGGAGGAAATCTCTACCAACGGTGCGCGAAGCAGTTCTATATGCGCTCCGTATGCTTCCGTGAGATATCGTATCTGTCCCTTCATTGCTGAAGCATCTTTGTCGTCACGCATTGCTGCAAGAATCGTACAGGTCGTAAAAATTTTTCTGAAATCTTTCCACTCTTCAAAAGCAAACAGAGAATCCGCTCCGAGAATAAAATAAAATTCATCGTTTGGATAGATCTCGTTAAAATGCCTCATTGTCTGATACGTATAAGAATGCTTCTTCGTATCCGCTTCTGAAAGATTCAATGAGAAATTCGGATTACTTTTTATTGCAAGACGAACCATCTCGATCCTGTGATGCATTGCTTCTTCTGTATCGAGTGTCTCTTTGTGTGGAGGATTTCCATTCGGTAAAAACCAGATCTCATCAAGTCCAAAATCTTCATAAGCAAACTCACCAAGAAGAAGATGACCGATATGAATCGGCTCAAATGTACCACCCATAATACCAATCTTCATTGTCTGTACCCGTTCCTTTTCTACTATGGAAAACACGCTCTGCGAGTTTTCCTATATTCAAATTCAGCTTCCGAATCATATAATAACTCAGAAGCTGAAAAAATAATTATTTTGGAAGCTGAATTTTCTTTTTATCGTCTTTTCCTTCTCTGTAAAGTACGATTTTCTTTCCGATTACCTGAACAACCTGAGACTGTGTTCTCTCTGCAAGTGTCTCTGCGATTTCTCTCGGATCATCCATGCAGTTCTTTAAAACACTGATCTTGATCAGCTCGCGGGCATCCAGTGCCTCAGATACAGCCTGCGTAAGTCCGGGGTTCATACTTGCCTTTCCAATCTGGAAAATCGGATCCATTGTCATGGCAAGCCCTTTTAAATAGGCTCTCTGCTTTGTTGTCATAATCTTCTCCTTATTTATAGTAATCAAACTGTAATCCGTACATACGGACTGTATCGCCTTCCTGGATGCCAGCTCTCTCAAGATCTGCAAGAATACCTGAATCTTTCAGGAACTTCTGGAAGAATGCAAATCCCTTCTCTGAATCAAGATTCGTATATCCAAGCATCTTTTCAATCTTAGGACCTTCTACGACATACATTCCGGCGACCTGTTCTACCGTATATGGAAGATCCTCATAGATCAGTTCATCATCCGGGAAGTATTCCTGCTCGAATACTACCGGTTTCTGATCCAGCTTCTGAAGCTCGTTACTTACGTAGTAGAGAAGATCGGAGATTCCTTTTCCTGTAGCTCCGGAGATAGGAAATACTTTGATTCCCTTTGGCTCAAACTCATCTTTCAAGCGCTGAACCGGATCATCTTCCGGATCATAGATCAGATCCGTCTTGTTCGCTGCGATTACCTGCGGACGTTCCGCAATTTCCGGATTGTAAGCAGCAAGCTCTGCATTGATCTTATGAATATCATCAACCGGATCACGTCCTTCTGTTCCGGCTGCATCAACAACATGGATCATTAACTTTGTTCTCTCGATATGGCGAAGGAACTCATGTCCAAGACCAACACCTTCGGATGCACCCTCGATTAGTCCCGGATATCAGCCATAACGAATCCCTTTGCTCCATCCAGATCAACTACTCCAAGATTAGGATTCAATGTTGTAAAATGATAGTTTGCAATTTTCGGTTCCGCATTTGTAACACGGGAAAGCAATGTAGATTTACCCACGTTTGGGAAACCAATCAGACCCACATCTGCGATCACCTTCAACTCCAGATTTACCTCCAGCTCTCTTGCCGGCTGTCCTGGCTGTGCATATTTTGGAACCTGCATGGTTGCAGTTGCAAAATGCTGATTTCCAAGTCCGCCTCGACCGCCTTTTAAGACAACCTGACGTCTGTTCTCTCCGGACATATCAGCGATAACTTTTCCTGTAACAGATTCTTTAATTACTGTACCTTCCGGCACACGAAGAACAAGGTCTTTTCCGTCCTTACCGTGACAGCGGCGCTTTCCGCCCTGTTCCCCATCTTCGGCAGCAAATTTTCTCTTATGTCTGTAGTCAACAAGAGTATTCAGCCCTTCATCTACTTCGAAGATCAGGTCTCCACCGTGTCCACCGTCTCCACCGTCCGGTCCGCCGTTTGGTACATACAGTTCTCTGCGGAAGCTGCAGTGACCGTCTCCGCCTTTACCGGAACGGATCAATATCTTAGCTCTGTCTGCAAACATATTATTCTCCTCTTAATTTGTATCAACAACTGTTTCTGTATCTTTATTCACATCATATATGCGTAAATTTCTTCATCATCTGACAATAAAAGATTTCTTTGAAAGAAAAAGCCTCAGACCTTAAAAAACGTCTGAGGCTTCCTTTTGACCATGTATGCGAGTGAAAAGATTCCGTCGGAACTTTCCAGCCAAAACTGATTACTCAGCTACTGGATAGATAGAAACCTGTTTCTTATCTCTTCCTTTTCTTTCAAATCTTACAACACCGTCTACAAGTGCAAACAGAGTATCGTCTCCACCACGTCCTACATTAAGACCCGGGTGAATCTTTGTTCCACGCTGTCTGTAAAGAATGTTACCAGCTTTTACAAACTGTCCGTCTGCTCTTTTAGCGCCCAGTCTCTTTGCCTCAGAGTCACGACCGTTCTTTGTAGAACCAACTCCTTTTTTATGAGCAAAAAACTGAAGATTTAAGTTCATCATGGTTGTTACACCTCCTTGAAAATTATGTCGATATATTGTTCGTATTCATTGCTGTCTTCTATCTCTTCCAGACCAAGAATCATGGAATCCAGCAATAATGCGGCATCATGTGATGGTGTTCCGTCAAAACGGAACTCAATACTTCCGGTATCTTCATCCGAAACGCAGCTTGTCTCATCATCTGTAAAACGCTCAATTGAATTCAGCGCATTGATCACGAGAGCGGATACTCCGGCACAGACAATGTCTTCACCGGCTTCTGCATATCCCGCATGACCCTCCATATCAAACCCAACATATTCCTGCCGTTCGGTCTTATAAATGGTTACCTTAATCATCGGAAACAGATTAAGCGTTGATCTTTTCGATCTTAACCGGTGTGTACTGCTGTCTGTGACCATTCTTTTTATGATATCCAGATTTTCTCTTGTACTTGTAAACGATAACTTTCTTCGCTTTTCCGTCACCGATTACAGAAGCTGTAACTGTTGCACCTTCAACTGTCGGGTTACCAACAACCAGTTTATCATTGTTAACTGCAAGTACCTGGTCAAATGTAACTGCTTCTCCAGCTGCTACACCAAGCTTCTCAACACTAATGATATCGCCTTCGGCTACTTTGTACTGTTTACCACCTGTTGCAATAATTGCGTACATATGGCACCTCCTATTATCATTACTCGCCAGCTACGGTGTCTGAAATCAGAACTTAAATACCTCGTTGTGCGGCATACTCATATATATTAACTTGCAAATTTAGATTTGTCAATAGGGTTCATCTAATTTTTTTATTTTTTTCATAACAGTATTCAATAATACTTTTTCTTGTTATGATTCCAATGAATTTCTTCTGGTCATCCACAACCGGAACAAAATTCTGATTCATCGCTTTCTGAAGAAGATCCTCCATGTCAGCATCTGCCGATACAGCCTCATAATCTGCTTTTCGTGGGAAGTCCTGGATAAAAATTGTCTCTGCCTCTTTCAGGTTCAGATTCGTATACTTCTTGATTCCCCAAAGGATATCTCCTTCTGTCATTGTTCCGACATATTCCCCTGCCTTATTCAGCATTGGAATGGATGCATATTTATGAAATTCCATTGTTTCCAAAACCTGACGTAATGTGCTGTAATCATAAATAAAAAAAGCAACCTCGCTCTTCGGTTTCAGAAAAAATAAGATATTCATCTCTTTTCAGCCTTTCTTGGTTTTAAATCTGTGTCAGTACGAAAATCTCATACAATGCTTTGATCGCATTTTTAAAATCATCATGACGTACACCAACGATGATATTAAGCTCACTGGATCCCTGGTCGATCATCTTGACATTAATGTGTGCGTGAGCAAGTGCAGAGAAGATCCTTCCTGCTGTACCTCTCGTGGACTTCATTCCACGACCAACGATCGCGATAAGTGCAAGATCAGACTCAAGCTCAATATGATCCGGATTTACGGCTTTATGGATTCCCGCAAGGATCTTCTGCTCTTTTTCTTCAAAGGCATCCTTGTGAACAAAAATTGTCATGGTATCAATTCCTGATGGCATGTGCTCAATAGAAACACCATTGTCTTCAAATACCTGAAGTACTTTACGACAGAAACCAACTTCTGAGTTCATCATCGCTTTTTCAATCGTGATCGCAGCGAATCCATCTGTTCCGGCGATTCCTGTAATTGTGTACTTCGGCTGATAGCATGTTGCTTCTACGATAAGTGTTCCTTTGTCTGCCGGTGCATTTGTATTACGGATATTGATCGGGATCCCTGCTCTTCTTACCGGGAAGATCGCATCTTCATGAAGGACACTTGCGCCCATATAAGAAAGCTCACGAAGCTCTTTATATGTAATTGTCTCAATTGATTTTGATCCTTTTACAATTCTTGGATCTGCAATCAGGAATCCTGATACATCCGTCCAGTTCTCATAAATATCTGCATTGACTGCACGAGCTACAAGAGAACCTGTGATATCAGAACCACCTCTGGAAAATGTAACTACACGTCCTTCCTCTGTTGCTCCGTAGAATCCCGGGATAACAGCATTCTTAGCCTTTTTCAAGTCGTGCAGACATAATTTCATTTGTGATCTCGGACTGGAAATCTCCATTCTCATCAAAACGAACAACCTCTGCTGCATCAATAAATTCAAATCCAAGATATGCAGCCATGATCTTACCATTGAGGAACTCTCCTCCTGATGCTGCATAATTGCTTCCTGCTTTTTCAGAAAAGTTCTTGCGGATCACTTCAAAATCCTCATCTAGGGAGAACTTTAAACCAAGTCCATCAATAATTTCCTGATATCTATCTTTAATTGCTGCAAGCTTCTCTGTGAAATCTTCACCATTCTCAGCAGCCGCATAGCAGCCATAGAGCATATCTGTTACCTTTGTATCAGCTGAAAAACGCTTTCCCGGAGCAGATGGTACAACATATCTTCTGGATTCTTCTGCACGGATAATATTTCCAACCTTTTTAAACTGTTCTGCGCTCGCAAGAGAACTTCCGCCGAACTTTACTACTTTCTTCATTCTTGCTATTCCTCCAATGTAATTCTGCGTTGCTGTTTCGAGTTTCCGTGAACAGTAACAATACTGCTTTCTGCATTATCGGTTCATTATTATACAGTGTTCCACAGTTCTTGTAAACTTTTAAATAAGAAAACTTATAGGAATTTCTTATAAACATTAATAATAATCAATTAAAACGTGATCTCTCCATATTCCGCCCGTGCAGCCTTTTTCAGATCATCCGGTTTCAATTTGATCTGCATTCCAATCTTCCCGCCACTTACATAAATGTATTCCTGATGCTGTGCACTGGAATCGATCACAGTCGGAAATTGCTTCTTCATTCCGATTGCCGTACAGCCACCACGCACATAACCGGTCACCGCAGTAATATCCTTCACATGGAGCATTTCTACTGATTTTTCCCCGACTGACTTCGCAGCCTTTTTTCAGATCAAGCTCCGCCGCAATCGGAATAACAAACACATAATGCCCGCCTGTTTTTCCAACCGTCACAAGCGTCTTATATACCTGTTCATGCGGAAGACCGATTTTATCTGCTGTTGTGATTCCATCGACAAATTCATCACACTCATAGGTTTCATATTCATATGGGATCTTGTTCCTGTCCAAGATTCTCATTGCATTTGTTTTCAGTTCTTTCTTACTCATTATATTAGCATCTCCTTTGTTGTCTCTGCCTGCAAATGCATCTGCTATTCTATCTCTCTTACTGCTTCATGCAGCGGCTTACGCACTTTCTTTCTCGTCACCTCAGCAAGTCCAAGTGCTGTAATATCAACTAATGTTGTCGGATCGGATCTTTCGCAAGAAAATATCGGAATTCTTTTAATAAAGTTTCCTCATTCTTTTTCCTCATCCTGATTTATAAAATCAATCAGAATGATTCCAGACAGATTACGAAGACGTATCTGTCTGGCTGTTTCCTTCGCTGCCTCCAGATTCATCTTCAATGTAGACTCATCATCACCCTTTTTACGGACGTTTTTCCCGGAATTTACGTCTATCACGGTAAGCGCCTCTGTTACCTGGATCACCAGATATCCTCCATGTTTCAGCCAGACTCTTTCTGCTAAGGCATGTTCAACCGCTGTTTCCGTACTATAAATCTTTCCAAGTGGATAACCACTGTCATCGTGGAAATGAACCAGTTCCAGATTCTCCGGCATTTCTTTCTTGAAATAGCTGCAAATCTTTTCATATATTTCTGCATCATTCACAAGAATTTCTTCCATGCCATCCATATAGACATTTTTCAGATCTGTAATATAGGACGGTGGAGCAGATTTCAGGCATGAGAAACACACTCTGGAAGCAGCATATTTTAAAAGATGTTCATATTCCGCTTTCAGCTGTTCAATCTCTGTAAGGACATCTTCGAATGCAGCATCTTTTGCATTCGTTCTGATAATAAGACCATACTGGTCATTCTGATATTCCTGAAGGCGCTCCTTATAGGCTTCCCTGTCTTTTTTTTGAAATTTTAGAAGATACACCTATTCTTGTATTACCATGCGTCAAAACGGCATATCTGCCTGTCAGACTGATATTACCGGTCACTGTCGGAACCTTTGTCTTTACAGCTTCCCTGCTGATCTGAACTACCAGTTCATCACCGATGCAAAGTGGCTTCTTCCCAATCTTATGCGTAAAAAATGCATTCTGTGCATCTCTTAAATCAAAATAACAATTAACGCCAGGTTCGATCTCAAGAAAAGCTGCCCCTATATTCTGTACGATATTCTGCACTTTGGCGACATATATATCGCCAATCTGATGCACCTTTTCCTGTTCGTCGGACTTTGCACAGTGAATCTCAGCAATCTGATCCTCTTCCGAAAAAAAGGTCCACACATGATTTTCTTTTTTTTTCTATCAAAACTTTTCGTTTCATCTGTTTCTTCTCATTCCTCATCGCCTGTCATATCAACACCCATTGCCTCTAATGGAATCAAGGATCCATCTTCACTGCGATCTGTATACATTTCCAGTCTGTGATGCTGGAATTTCACGCTGTCCGGTTCAATTCCAATGAACTGACAAAATGCTTCCATCACAAGATCCGGTTTCAGATTCTCTACACTTCCTGCTGCCACTTTCAGGTAAACAGAATCACCTCGCAGTTCCCATGCATAGATCAATGGTTTAATGTCAACTTCCTTCTCGCTTCGTTTCGTCTGCTTTACGATCCGGATCTCCGGCTGTTCCATAAATTCTGAAAATCGTTCTTTCCAACCCTCCGGAAATGCTCCCTTTCTCACAGATGTCAGATAATCTGCTCCCGCAAGGATTGTCATTCCTGTCATTTTCTTTTCCTCAGCAATTCTGCGGATACTTACGATCTCGATTCCCTCGATCTGACAGGCTTCGTTCATCCTTCTGACTGCATCTGCACTGTTGACTGCTTCTGTTAATTCAATATCTAAATATTCGCCGTCACTTGTCAGTCCGATTCCAAGCGGGTTAGCAAATGACATGATCATATGCGGACTATATCCTCCTGAAAATGCAATCGGAATATCCGCGCGACGCATCACTTTCTGGAAGAAACGCATCACATCAAGATGTCCGATGAATCGGAGAGAACCATATTTTCTAAATTTAATTCTTGCCTTCATAACAGACACCTCCTCCAAATTTCGCTGCGCCACAGCCGGAACACTGCATACGGCAGTTCGGAGTTACTTTTTCTTCCATCGCACGATCCCATTCTCTGCGCAGGAACTTTCTTGTCACACCGATATCGATGAAATCCCACGGGAACAATTCATCTTCTCCACGCTCACGCAGATTGTAAAAATCAATATCAACACCCGTGTTCTCAAATGCCTGCATCCAAAGTTCATTGTGGAAACTCTCTGTCCAGGAATCGAACAAACATCCCAGACGATATGCCTCCTCGATCGCCTTGCTGATCTTACGGTCACCTCTGGCCATAATACCTTCCAGAACCGTAACTTCCGCATCATGCCAGTTATATTTCAGACTCTTACGGTTTAACTGTTCTTTAAATTCATCATTTACAAGATGTGCACGTCTCATATATTCTTCTGCTTTTACACATCGGAGCCCACTGGAACGGGGTAAAGGGCTTCGGTACAAAGAAAGAAGAACTTGCCGTGATCTGACATTTTCCATGTCTCTGGTCTTTTGGAATCTCATAATATCTGCGGGCAACCTTTTTCCGCAAGGTGAGCAATCTCTTTCATATCCTCCTCTATCTCCGTAGGAAGTCCAAGCATAAAGTAAAGTTTTACCTTTGTCCATCCACCTTCGAAAGCTTCTCCGGCTCCATTTAAGATCACTTCTTCTGTCAGACCTTTATTGATCACGTCACGCATTCCAAATATTTGTAATAGAATCGCTCGTATTTTCCAATCGATGACATGCATAGTTCAACCTTGCATCATTAAGATATTGATTGAAATTTCTATGAAAGATCTTGGAAAAGAGTCTGGATAAGACATATTTACTCACACCCAGATCTTTTGCCATTTCTTCCAATGATAACTTTTTCTTGAAATTTGCTGATATATAGGAAACCGTCTGGTAAATAAGGTCTTTGCTCCCCACATTACTCTTTTCTACCAAATTTAATTTTCCTATGCAGCGTGCCAACACAATTTGAAGATATGCCTGTGCAACAGTAATATCCGACTGTTCTGTCTCTAAAATTGCATTTATAACCCTATATACCTCTGATTCAACCTTTTCCGCTGTGATGATTGGGTATTCAGGAGCCATGGATTGCATGATATCTGCAAATTTGGCAATCGTAAATGGCGATGCAATCAGATAAGTCACTGTATTTACCCCTGGTGTCAGTACCTGATAGTGATGAATAACATTTGGAAATACAAAGCCTATATCTCCTTTTTCCATATGGTAAAGTTCCTGTCCGACACCAAGCTCTAATGTCCCACTCGTTACACAAACAATCTCCAGTGCATTATGAAGATGTGGTTCAATATGTTTTGACTTCCTATTTATTGCTATAATCTCCTCTTTTGTGTCAACATATTTTAATTGCATGAAATACTCCCCTTTGCAACATTTGTCTATATCTTCTTTCGATTTGGCAAGCAATTCTTTTACATCTATCCTATAATCAACTTGTAAATAAGGAAAGGAGGAATTGCAAATGAGCAATCTTAAAAAATATCTGAATGACCTTTTAATATTCTACGCTGAATATTTTGAGCATCCTTACCATGTATAAATACTAAAAGGACTATTTTGTGAAAACTGAATATTTTTCTTAAGGCCATTTCACAAAAATGAAGTGGTCCTTTTTTATTTTCAAAATACAGTTCTATCACTTTATATATAGAAAAAAGCACTGTCTCATCGAGCAACTACCAGACAACGCTTCTTCCTGTCAATTCTAATTCATGTCCAATTTATCTGTTACTTCATCTGCAGCAATTCCTTTTTCTGCTTTCAGTTTTTTATTTGCATCTTCAACATTCATTCTTGAAAGTGCAAACATAATCAATACATCAAAGATTAACGGAAGCCAAAGATACATGAACTGCATCATATCAAGTGCAGACTGTGGCTGAGTTGCATTTTTTCCGACATATCCACTGAGCTCAAGCATCCATCCAACAACAGCGGTTCCAATACCTCCACCGATTTTTACACCAAGAGAAGTACAAGAGTACATCGTTCCATCAATTCTCTTTCCCTGCGTAAGATAAGTGTATTCAGAGCAAGATGCAATAACAGCATTCATATCTCCCTGCCATGGTCCCTGACCTAAGGCTGCAAGAGCTGTAAACGCCATCATCAGCGGAACACTACCCATATATCCTGCAACAACAACAAGTGCTCTACCGATGACTGCTAAGACGTAACCTCTTAAGTTCAGTTTATACATGCCTTTCCACTTACCAACTAATGTCGGTGTAAAAATCAGGGCAATAATCAGTGGAATATTTACTGCCCATGCAAATTGTCCAAACAAATTCTTATTTTTCAGTACCCATGTCATGTAATAAATGCCAGCTCCAATCATGGCACCATATAACTGCTGTAAAATATATGTTCCACAAATCATCATGTAATATTTGTTTTTGACAAGAAGCTTGAATGCCTGTACCATTCCATACTTTTCATTATCATTCTTTACTTCTCCTTCATTAAGTTCCTCCTCCGGAAGTTCCTTAACAGAAAGTGCTGAAATCGTATTTGCGACAGACCAATGATTGCATAGATAATAGCAACCGTTCTCCATGCCGCAGCATCTCCACCGCATTTATCTACAAATCCAACTGTAATCGCCTGAATCAGAAGACTTGTTGAAAATGCAAAAATAAAACGGTAAGATCCCATCTGTACACGCTCTTTGCTGTTCTTTGTAATCAGTGACGTAAGTGCTGAGTAAGCAATATTGTTTGCTGTATAAAACACGCCATTTAACAGTGTATATGAGATAAAGAACCATGCATATTTAGCCGTTGTTCCCAAACTCACCGGTACTGTAAAGCAGCCGACCAGCGTAATGGCACAACCAATATATCCGTATAGCATCCATGGCTTCGCTTTTCCCATTTTACTGTGTGTTTTGTCAATCATTGATCCAAAAAATATATCCGTGAAACCATCAAATAGTTTTGATACGGCAATCAGGGTACCCACGACACCTGCAGCAAGTCCTACCGAGTCTGTCAAATAGGGCATCATGAAGGATGTCAGGAACGCATAGACCACATTTCCTGCGATATCACCCGATCCATATCCGATTTTGTTATACCATTTCAAATATTTTTTCTTCCATCGAATTTCTTTGCTCCTCATCTTCATCGCACTTAGAATCTCAATATGTCTAACCGAGTATGATATCTAATTCTTTTTTTTCTCTCTGTTTTTTCTGATTGCTCTGTATATCCGGACTTTACATTACAATCAGACTCTCTTTCCTTGTTTACGGGTTACATGAAACTTTATTATCCCTTTACATACGGTATCAGTGTAAACTGGAACCGGAATAATACATCATCAAATCGGTACTGCTCCAATACAACCGGTCCACAACTGTTAGAACCAATGCCATTTAATGCGTAGTCAACACAAAATACCACACTATCTGATTCTATCAATTCATAATTATGCGTTTTCTTCTCAAGTTCTTCCTGTGTATAATAAGAAGCATTGAATGAGAAGGCATTTTCCGCAGATACCACAATTCCATATCGGCTGTTGTTAAGTTCTACATATTCACAATCATAATGGCTTCCATTTTCCTGTGGGCGGATATAATCCTCATGTAAATCCCCTACATTTGCCCGGTACAGACCGTGACTCGCTGCCTGATGCTTGTCACGATAGCTCTCCTGCGGTCCCATTCCAAAGTATCTGGTATCTGCAAGTTTCTTATCCAGGAACATCCTCACACCAAATCTCGGCAAGTCTGGGAATTCTCCGTCTTTTGTTACTTCTATATCTGCATCAATCTTTCCTGCAGCATCTATTTTCCATGTGATCATCACATCAAGAATCTTCTGCACTGTCTCTGCCACAACAGATGCATGGCTTACAATTTTCACACCATGTTTTCCCTGCACAACCTCTGTCGTGTAAGCTCTTGTATAAGCCTTGTCATAGTGGGCTTTTTTCCATTCAGCCTTGATGTACATATCGTTATCTGTTGGTGCTCTCCAGATATTTAATTCCATCGGATGGTTCAAATATTCCCGTCCTGCAAATTTCATCTCTGTAAAGAGTGCAGTACGTCGGTCGATGGTATACGCAAATTCACGACCTTTGATGTGAATCTGTGTATCATCTTCATTCACCTGTAATTCAGAGTCCACTGCTGTCTTTTGCAGCCATTTCTCTGCAAGTTTACATTTTGCATCATCTTTGCTTACCTCAATTTCATCAAATCCAAGGATATGGTCTTCATCCAACAGTGGCAATTCCTTTTTCAGATGGTAAATAAGTTTTAAATAACATTTTCCACTCTCTGGCACACTGATTTTAAGGTTTGTTTTTCCTTCACTGTGTGATACCACAGAAAATTCCGAAAGTATGTCTTTGCTGATTACAAGCCCGTCCTGCGTCAGTTCATAGCTGATCTTCACATAATCTTTCAGGTCATCAAAATCCATGTAGTTATGAAGCACCAGTTCTCCACTTTCTTTGTCATAGGAAATAACCCTTGCCGGGCGATAAACATTCTTGTATTCCAAAAGTCCTGTATGTACCGTTCTGTCCGGATATACTAATCCATCCATACAGAAATTGCCGTCATGGATCTCTTCTCCATGATCTCCTCCATAAGCATAGATTGTCTTTCCATTCTCGGCAGTACCATGAGCAATCGCATGGTCACACCATTCCCAGACAAAACCACCACACATTTTATCGTTGTTCTGAATCATTTGGAAATAATCTTCAAAATCTCCAGGTCCATTTCCCATACTGTGACAGTACTCGACTAGAAGGAATGGCTTGCTTCCGTCCTTGTCCAGATATTCCTGAATTTCGGAAAGTGCCGGGTACATCCGGCTGTACACATCCAGATTGCTGTAATCATATGTTTCATCATAATTACGGTATCTTGCACTCTCATATTGTGTGATGCGGTCTGGATCATAATTCTTTGTCCATTCTAATGCTTTTTCAAAGTTGCAGCCATAAGCACTCTCATTTCCCATTGACCACATGACAATACAGAATCGGTTTTTGTCACGTTCCACCATGAGTTTTACACGATCAACGATTGCCTCTTCCCATACCGGATCATCTGCAATCTTCTCATTCCATCGCTTGAACCGGTTATAATCGGTGTCTTCTTTTCTGTAAAGCATAAATGGTCCATGAGCCTCAATATCTGCTTCATCTATCACCATAAATCCATACTTGTCACACATTTCATAGAAAAATGGTGCGTTCGGATAGTGGCTGGAACGGATCGCATTAAAATTATGCTGCTTCATTAACGTAAGATCGGTTGTAATCTGTTCCAGACTGATTGTAAATCCCGTAACTGGATCGGAATCATGTCGATTGACTCCACGGAATTTAATCTTCTGTCCATTTAGATAAATGACCTGGTCTTTAATCTCTATCTTTCTTAATGCAATGTGATCCACAATTACTTCATTTTCTGTTTCAAGGATCAGTTTATACAGATATGGATTTTCTGTATTCCAAAGTTCCGGACTTGCGATTTCTAATACAGCTGTTCCTTCTTCAGCAATACTTCCTAGTGCTACAACTGCTCCGCTTCTATCTTCAATCGAAATTTTTACATTTAACGGAGAGTAGAATTTTATGTCAATTTCTACTTTCGCAATCATATCCTCAATTCTTGTTTTAATATGATAATCCCTGATTGCCTGTTTTGGGCGTTTCAAAATGTACACATCCCGGAAAATACCACTCATACGGAATTTGTCCTGATCTTCCAAATAGGAACCATCACACCACTTCATGACCAGAACCGCTATGCTGTTCTCTCCGTCCCGAAGGAGGTCGGTGATATCAAACTCACTGGTCATATGGGAAACCTGGCTGTACCCTACATAAGAGCCATTGATCCATACATAAAAGCAACTGTCTACTCCTTCAAAGTTCAGGAAAGCTTTTGGTGCATTTTCATCTTTGTGATAAACAAAGGTATGTGCATATGTTCCACATGGAATATCCTGTGGTACATACGGTGGATCAAATGGGAACGGATACCTGATATTTGTATACTGATGTGTGTCATATCCTGCCATCTGCCATACACTCGGAACCTGAATCTCATCAAAATTTTCTGTATCATAATCTTTCTCAAAAAGAAGGGTTCCTGAACATCATAGATACTGTTAAAATACTGGAACTTCCAAGTTCCGTTTAATAACTGCATTCGGTCTGACTCTTCCCTGTGCTCCACCAGGTTATCCATTCTTTTGGATGCCGGAATAAAATAGGCTCTGGCTAGCATTGTATTTTCATGCAGTACGCTTAAATCCTCATAATAACGTGGTACAATCATAAATAACTCTCCTTTAATACATATACATTTTTTTTTGCACTTTGTTTTTCCACAGAAACCTTGTCTTTTACTTTTATGTTTACGCTTCTCTGTTTTGCTATATATATAGCTTATCCTAATCTGCAAAACATGTCTATGAATTGGATTAGACAAAATATGCACTAAATGATACAATAACAAAAAAGGAAAAAAAAGAGGTGCTGCCATATGTATATGAATACTGGTTATTTAAACCACTCCCACATGGATTTCAAAAGCAAAAGTCGTCCACTGATTGTAGGAAGCTGTGGCACTTATCGCCTTTCCAGCTATCCAAAATTGCCAACCTACCGTCCAAAGGGACGCCTGGATTATCAGATCATCTATATCACTGCTGGTTGTGGGCATTTTCATTTTGACAATGTAGATAACGAAACGATTGTTCCCGCCGGTAATATTGTGCTGTACAGACCGAAGGAACTTCAGAAATATGAATATTATGGAGAAGATAAGACAGAAGTATACTGGATTCATTTTACAGGTAGCAATGTAAAAAATATCTTGCGTCAGTATGGATTTCCGGATAAAGAACGAGTTTTCCAAATCGGCACATCTATGGAATATGAACGAATTTTCAAGAGTATTATCATAGAGCTTCAGCGTTGCCAAGATAATTATGAGGAAATGCTTGTTCTTCTGCTTCGTCATCTTCTTATCATCTTTCATCGGGAACTGACCAGGGAACATATCTCGAAAAATGAATACCTGGATCACGAGATGGATAACGCAGTTACCTATTTCAGTGAAAATTATAACCAGAATATTAGCATAGATGATTATGCTGCCTCACGTGGAATGAGTGTCAGCTGGTTTATCCGAAACTTCAAAAAATACACAGGTTCTACACCAATGCAGTTTATTGTGGGAATCCGAATTAACAATGCCCAGATGTTACTTGAAACAACAACCTATTCCATCAATGAAATTTCTAAAATCGTCGGGTATGATAATCAGCTTTATTTGTTTGCACCTGTGCCTATGCTATATCATTTAATGCTTCTTCCGATATGAACTCATCCTCTCCACAGAAACCTCCGGATAGAAGTAAGTAAGAATCGTTGCTTTCGGAACTCCTGCAGCCAATGCTTTCTTCACTTCCTCTTTCTGCTCTACTTCATCCTGCATGGAGAATCTTCTGCTTAATTCCGCATCACCAAGCACCATAAACTGCTCATAGGTAAGAGAATCTATATACACATTCTCGCCCTTATCCTTCAGTTTTTCATAATACTTTTACAAACTCCACTGCGTTTTTTATATCTTCTTCATCTGGATGCCCTTTGGCAATACCACCCACCAATTTAAATGGACCAAATGTGTCATAGCCCTTGCATCCGAATTTTCCTATCACTTTAGAACGCTTCTTGTCCAAAATCTGCTCTATGGATTTATAATTCGCACTTCCACCATAAGTACAAATCAGAAATATCTTTTTGTCGTCCGGTAGATTCTTCTCTGCAAATTCCAATATCGACTGATGAAATTTTGAAAAATAGATTCCTGATGCAAACCCAATTATATCATAACTGCTCAGGTCTGCATCTGGCTGTTTCACAGCATCAATCAAATTCACCTGACATTCTTCTGCGATCCTCTTTACTAATTTTTCTGTATTTCCATGATGCACAGATGCGTATACTATCGCTGTTCTCATTTATTTTCCTTTCTGCCTGCTCCATCACCACAAGTCGTATTTCTTCATAGTTTCTGCATTTCGATATTCATGCTTCTCATAATATCCGATCAGCTTTCCCTCATCTCTGAGTGCCACCATATAAACATCTTTATTCTGTTTTTCATTATGGAAGGTATAGACTATATTGTGGCTTTCGTCTGCTGCAAACCAGTCCATTACCTGCTTTATTTTCTCCCTTGATTCCGGATTATGACAATCTAACAGACTTCTTCCAATAAGTTTATCACCGCCTCGCTTCGCATAGCTGATAACTGCTGCCGGATTCATGTAAATAATCTCATGTTTAAGATTGCATATAACAACGGATGCCCTGTCCTGATCAACAATACTCTTATAAAAACTGACCGCATCTATCTTTTTATATATTTTTTTCTTCTTACTTTTCTCCATTTTATGTTGTCCTTAAAACTTCACTACTTCCGATTCATGTGTAAATGATGAAAATGTAGCTGTAGCATTCTTAAAATAGAATACCTCTGTGTTGCCATCATCGGCCGAATACATTTTCTGCAAGGAGGGGTATGCATCCAACATGGATTGTCTTGCTTCTCTTCTGTCATCTTCTACAAGTTCTCCTGCTACGCGAAGCCACTCTCCATTCTTAAATGCACAGATTTCTACCTTTGGATTTGCATGAATCTGTTTTGAAACATCTTTCACCTTTCCGGTCTGAATATACAGTTTTCCATCAAAAATATGTGCTGTTCCAAAAGGTCTTACCCTTGGCTGGTCTCCTTCCACTGTTGCCAAATAATATGTCTCTGCTTCTTTTAAAAAATTTACTACTCGTTCCATTGTATAAACCTCCTGCTATTAAAATCTATCAATAATAGAATTATACCATTCCATCGCTTCTTATGCACTAATCAATCGTATCATAAAACCCCTGTTTCACATCATTCCAGACGTAAACCAGGGGTTTCACTTATATCATTCTATACCATAGACAATACATGTACTATCTATTCACTTTTACTCTGTCTCATAAAAGACTTTCTTATCCAAAGCTTTATTCTGATGTGCAACGATTGTTGTACATACGGCATCACCTGTGATATTAACGGCAGTTCTTGCCATGTCCAGAATACGGTCGATACCCATGATCAGTCCAATTGCCTCGACTGGAAGACCTACGGAATTGAATACCATGGTCAGAGTTACAAGACCTACACTTGGTACACCGGCAGTTCCTACGGAAGCAAGGGTTGCAGTTCCGATAACTGTAATATAGTCTGCCATGCTCAGATGGATTCCAAACGCCTGTGCTGCAAACACGACAGCAACACCCTGCATGATCGAGGTACCGTCCATATTGATGGTAGCTCCAAGAGGAATGGTGAATGAAGAGATCTTCTTGGAAACACCCACTTTCTTGGACAGGGTATCAATGGACATCGGGATCGTGGCATTGGATGTAGCTGTTGAGAATGCAAATGCCATAACCGGGAAGAATTTCTTGATGAAGCGGATCGGGTTCAGTCCTGTGAAAATCTTTAACAGAATCTGATATACTCCCAGACACTGGATCGCAAGTGCCAAAAGTACTGCGATCATGTATTTTGCCAACGGAATAAATGCACTGAAACCGATATTTGCAAAGGTACGGCTGATCAGACAGAAAACGCCAATCGGGGCCAGGCTCATAATCATCATGGTCATTTCCATCATAATGTCATTAAACTGACTGAAAAAGTTTGCTACTGTCTCAGCACGTTCACCCATCTTCGCAAGGATAACACCAATGATCAGCGCAAATACGATAACCTGAAGCATGGTTCCGCTTGCCAGGGAATTGATCGGATTGTCCGGAATGATATTCAGGATGGTATCTGTCAGGGAAGTTGCTTCCATTGTCTCAACTGTGGACGCACTTGTCTTGATTGCACTCATATCAAGTCCCACACCCGGATTGATCAGATTACCAACTGATAAAGCAACTGTTACAGCAAGAGCTGTTGTTGCGAGGTAGAATACCAGTGTTCTCACACCTACGGTTCCAAGCTTCTTGGTATCACCGATGGACATACTTCCGCAGACAAGGGAACAGAATACCAACGGTACAACCAGCATTTTCATCAGACGGATAAATCCCTGTCCGATCACATAAAGGATTCCTTCTACAATAATATCATTTTTTACCTTGCTGTCTGGAATCAGATAACAAAGTACAATTCCAAAAACAGCACCTAAAAAGCAGAGCAATGAAAATCTTGGTCGTCAGACCAATTTTCTTCTCTTTCTTTTCATCTTTTACATTCTTATTTTTCATTCTAATTCTCCGTTCTTTCTTTCATATACTCTTCTAATGACTCTTTCCAGTCCGGCATATCATACACTTCAATAATACGGAGAATGAAGTTGTCCAATACCGCATACGGTGGTCTGACAGAAGAAAGATCTGACTGCTCTGTCGGAACTGCCTTTAATTCAACGTTTTTCCCTGACAATCTCAAGATCTCCTGAGCAAATTCGTAACGATTGCAGACTCCACTGCAAGTTACATGATAAGTACCATATTCATTCGTACTGATCAGATACAGGATCATTCTTGCGAGATCTTTGGCACTTGTCGGGGAACCAAACTGATCTCCTGCTACAGAAAGTGTTTTTCCCTGTTCTGCCACTTCGAGCACACGGTTAACAAAGTTATTTCCACCTTTTCCGTAAACCCAGTTACTGCGGATAATGAAATGCTTGTGTGTGAATTCTTTCACATAATTCTCACCAGCTCTTTTGGATGCTCCATAAACAGTCAGTGGATTCGTATCATCAAATTCTGTATACGGTTTCTTGCTCTGTCCGTCAAATACATCATCTGTTGAAAGCTGGACGATCTTTGCGCCATTCTTTCTTGCGACGATACTTAAGTTTCTTGCTCCAAGTGCATTTACCCGGTAAGCATGTTCCGGTTCTTTTTTCGCACAGATCGGTGTCTGTAACACCGCAGCAGTTGATAATCACATCCGGACGGTTCACAATACCGAAGTTAAGAACTTCCTCTGTGTTTGTAATATCCAGATCATCCGGATCCGTATTCAGCACTTCGATCTCTAATGGATCCAGAATGTCGTTCAGCGCTCGGCCGATCTGGCCGTTTGAGCCGGCTATCCATACTTTAATCATCTCTCATTTCCTCCTTCTCATGCAATGAAAAAGGCGCTGAATCCAATCAACGCCTCTCATATACTATAAAATAAACGTCAATAATATTTGATCAACCTACTGTTTCTGTGTCAAGATTACACTTTTAGTCTATCAAGAAAATATCATGGTTTTCCTGAATCTTCTCTATAATCTCATGGCTGCTTATCCCTTGAAGTTCTACACTGTTCTGACTGACATAAAGAAACACAAGAAACAGAAAAGTGGACAGGATCAATCTGGTAGTAAAGCTTCCTCTGCTATTTTCTTTCTTATCCAGATCTTCTGCTCCATTTCCTGCACTTTGCTCCAGACCATCCGGATATAATTCCCGATATAAACGACCATATCTTGGATGAATTGCCGGTGTTATCATACCGGTATTCCGCTGTCGTCTGCGATTTTCTTCCCACAATCTACGCCTACGGACTTCTGATTCTTTTTCCTGCACGAAAGATCCTCTCCATCTTCTTTTTTTCTAGTTTATGAAAGTTTCTTCTGCTTTATTCTTCCAGGAAAATCTGATACAGCGTTTTCTACCGGTCAGCCAGTTCTCCTGTAATATCTTCCCAGGTAATCCCTTTTTCTACCATGAGAACCATTGCATGATAAAGGAAATCAGATAATTCATACTTCACTTCCTCGACATTTGGATTTTTTGCAGCGATCACAACTTCTGTCGCCTCTTCTCCAACCTTTTTCAGGATCTTATCCAAACCTTTTTCAAAAAGATAGTTCGTATAGGAACCTTCTTTTGGATTCTCTTTTCTATCCGCAATTGTCTGATATACAGACTCAAAAATCTGAACCGGATTCTTGGCATCGTAATCATTTCCAACAATTGTTGTATAGAAACAGGAGCGGTTTCCCGTATGGCATGCTGCTCCGATCTGTTCTACCTTTGCAAGCATCGTATCTCTGTCACAGTCGATTGCAAGAGATTTCACATACTGGAAATGCCCGGATGTCTCACCTTTGATCCACTGGCATTTTCTGCTTCTGCTATAGTAAGTCATGCGCCCGGTTTTCACAGTATGCTCAAATGCTTCCTCGTTCATATATGCCATCATTAAGACTTCATTTGTCTTATAATCCTGAACAATCACTGGAATTAATCCGTCTGAATTCAATTTAAACTCACCGAAATCCATCTGGCTTTCAAAAGAAGTCATTTGAATTCCATTTTCTGCACAAACTTCTTTAAATTTGTTAAAGTCCATATCCAAACGACTGATGAATCTTCCTGATATACCTTTTACACCATCACTCTTTAAAATATTAAGGATCTCGTTTTCATCCATCGTATCCGTGACAACAACACACTGCGTTTCTGTAACATTTACAACAGAATTCAGATCCAGGCGATGCATAAATATCATCTCTGTACTATATGCTTCGATCAGATGCTGCTGTTTAAACAATGCATCGAAATCATTTAATGATACAGCGATTCTCTCTTTTCCAAAACGCTTGGATACTTCCTCGATTAATTCAATGGAAAGTGCTTTTGAGAAATTCAGCATTGCACGTTTTGCTCCGGCATAAAGAATCTTCTTCACATCTTCTGCACGTCTGATGTTTCCTCCGACAACCATTGGAATACTGATTGCACGGTTGATCTGTTTGAGGAGGCTGATCGTCTCATCATGTTCTTCATCTGAGTCTGACAGATCGAAAATGATCAGTTCATCCGCTCCTCTTTCATTGTAGTGGCGTGCAAGTTCCATCACATCATCTGCGATCACAGTTCTGTCATCGAACCACTGCACCGCTTTCCCTCTTTCTATAAAAAAATACAAGGGGTCAGTCTTTTATACATAATTCCTTCTTACTCCTTCTGTCACGCCGTTAAAGGCTTCCCTTTGTAGACCATACTTCTTTTATTCTTGGCTCTTCTGATACCGCCATATCCAGAGCCTTTCCGAATGCTTTAAATAAAGCCTCTGCCATATGATGATTATTCCCTGCATCAAGGATCTTAAGGTGCAGGTTCATTGCAGCACTATAGGAAACTGCATAGAAAAATTCACGCACCATCTCCGTATCCATTGTTCCAAGCGCCGGTACTGTAAAATCTGCCTGAAAGTTCAGATACGGTCTGCCGGAAAGGTCAACTGCTCCAAGAGCAAGAACCTCATCCATTGGCAGTACAAAATATCCGTATCGCTTAATTCCGGCCTTATCTCCAAGTGCCTGTGCGATTGCCTGTCCCAGTACGATTCCTGTATCTTCGATCGTATGATGGGAATCCACTTCAAGATCCCCACGCACCTTAACATTTAAATCAAATAATCCATGTCTTGCAAATCCATCCAGCATATGGTCAAAAAACGGAATTCCTGTATCAATCTGATTCTTTCCCTGTCCATCCAGATTGATCGTCAGTTCAATATCTGTCTCTTTTTTGTCTTTCTTTTGCAGCTTCCGATTCTGTTCTGCATCACACTCACAGCTCCTTTTCTCTTATTTTTCAAATCTTACTTTGATTGAATTTGCATGTGCTGTCAGATGTTCTGCCTCTGCAAATTTCTCGATATCTGTGTGGATCTTCTCAAGTGCATTTCTTGAGTAAGAAATAATGCTTGATTTCTTAATGAAATCATCAACGCTGAGTGGTGAGAAGAATTTTGCGGTTCCGTTTGTCGGAAGCACAGGTTAGGTCCTGCAAAATAATCACCGAGTGGTTCGCTGGAATACTCTCCGATGAAAATAGCTCCGGCATTACGGATTTTTGTCATGACATCAAATGGATTCGCTGTCACGATCTCAAGATGTTCGGAAGCAATAGAATTTGCTGCATCGATTGCATCCTCCATTGTCTCTGCAACGAGAATATGTCCATAATTATCCAGGGATTTCTGAATGATCTCGCCTCTGGAAAGCTCTTTTTTACAAATGCATCTGTCTGTGCAGATACTTTCTCTGCAAGTTCCATACTTGTTGTAACCAGAATTGCAGATGCCATCTCGTCATGCTCTGCCTGTGACAGAAGATCTGCTGCCACAAAACGTGGATTTGCCGTCTCATCTGCAAGAACAATGATCTCACTCGGACCTGCAATGGAGTCAATGCTTACATAGCCATATACTGCTTTCTTTGCAAGAGCTACGAAAATGTTTCCGGGACCTACGATCTTATCTACCTTCGGAATAGACTCTGTTCCATATGCAAGTGCTGCAATTGCCTGAGCTCCACCAACCTTGTAAACTTTATCTGCACCGGCCTCTTTTGCCGCAACCAGTGTTGTCGGAGTTACCTTTCCATCTTTTCCTGGAGGTGTTACCATGATGATCTCATCTACACCTGCAACCTTCGCCGGCATGATATTCATAAGTACGGAAGATGGGTAAGCTGCTTTTCCGCCAGGAACATAAACACCGACTCTCTGGAGTGCTGTCACTTTCTGTCCAAGAATTGTTCCGTCCGGTTTACTGTCAAACCAGCTGTACTGCATCTGTTTTTGGTGATAGTCTCTGATATTCACCAGTGCTTTTCTGATAATAGCGATCAGTTCATCATCTACCTGCTCATATGCTTCTGCGATCTCTTCTTCCGTTACAAGAAGATGCTCTGCGTCCAGTCTGACTCCATCAAATTTCTCTGTATATTCAAATACAGCCTCGTCTCCCTTTTCTTTCACCGCATTCAATATTTCCTGAACACTTGCTTCAAACTTCCCATAGTTATTCGGGCTTCTCTTTAAAAGGTCATCCAGAAGATTCTTCTTCGTATTCTCATTCAGTTTCTCTATACGCATTTGTCTATTCCTCCCTCAGAAGATTTCTTAAATTTGTGATCAGCTCTTTGATTCTGTCATTCTCCATACGCATACTGACCGGATTGACGATCATACGGGCGGACAGAGGGCATACCTCTTCTAGTACGACCAGTCCGTTTTCTTTCAGTGTAGAACCGGTTTCTACGATATCTACGATGACTTCAGATAAGCCAACAATCGGTGCAAGTTCGATCGAACCGTTTAATTTCACAATTTCTACTGTCTGATGTTTCTTGTTGTAGAAATAATCTTTCGCGATATTCGGATATTTTGTTGCCACACGGATCAGTTCATGATGTTTCAGTTTTTCTGCTGCCTCTTCATATCCACACACACACATCCTGCATTTTCCGAATCCAAGATCCAGGACTTCATGGACTTTACGTCCCTCTTCGATAATCGTATCTTTTCCGACAACTCCAATATCTGCTGCTCCGTACTCTACATAAGTCGGCACAGCCGGTCCTTTTTTGCGAGAAAGAATTTCAATCCCAGTTCTTCATTTACAAAAATCAGCTTTCTGGAATCCTTATCTTTCATTTCCTCGCATGTGATTCCAAGACGCTCCAGCATCTCCAGTGTCTTCTTTGCAAGTCTTCCCTTTGTAAGGGCAAATGTTAAATATCTCATTGATCTGCTCCTTTATTGCTGCTTTGTTTTCTTTTTTTGTATTGACCAGCTTCTCTTCTCCTGTCTGAAGATTGATCACTTCAATCTTCCGGTCCTCTCTTAAGTAAAGCATACTTGCAACAGAAGAACGCTTTCCATACGCTTCAAAAAGTCTCTCTTTCATCCCAGGAGTTTCTCTTCATCATCTCGACATTTTTTCCTTTTGCACGAAATGACCTCGCAAGAGAAATTGCCCACTGTTCCGTTGCATCCGTATAAACAAGCAGATTACGGTGTCCTGTCTCTACTTTGATCTTCTGACGATCCAGTGCACTCATAAGTTCATCCAGAATGATTGCGAATCCGATCGACGGTGTCTTCTTTCCAAACTTCTCAAGAAGGTGGTCGTAACGTCCTCCACGTACAACTGCATCTCCGGTACCATAAGTATAGGCACGGAAAATGATTCCTGTATAATATCCATAACTTCCGCTCATGCTCAGATCAAAAGTTACATGATCCTCTACTCCGTAAATTTTCAGCAGATCATAAATCTGGCGAAGACGTTCTACCGCAAGTCTTGCTGCTTCACCCGGCGCAATGCGTCCTGCATCTGCAAGGATCTCCGGTCCACCTGTCAGTTCCGGAAGCTGATGAAACGCTTCTTTCACCTGATCGGCAATCTCATAATGATCGAGAATCTCTTCCACACCAAAGAAGTTTCTGTTCGCAATCAATGTACGGATCTCTTTTTTTGTTCGTCTTCCAGATTCGTTGCCTCGAAAAGACTCTGAATAAAATCAACATGTCCGATACTTACCTGGAATTCTTTCAGGCCTGTTTTCTTAAGTCCGTCCACAACCATTGCGAGCATTTCTGCATCTGCCTCGATAGAATCCACACCAATCAGCTCTGCACCAAGCTGTGTATTTTCTTTCAGGCGTCCACGATAACTGGAATGATTGATAAATGTATTTCCGGCATAACACAGACGAATTGGGAAATTCTCTGTCTCAAACAGTGTTGCCACTGCTCTTGCAATGGACGGTGTAATATCCGGGCGCAACGCCAGAATATTCCCCTCTCTGTCAAAGAATTTATAAAGATCTCTAATCGATGTCGAACCGATCTCCTTGCGGAATACATCAAAATATTCAAATGTCGGTGTCTGTATGTCCTGATATCCATATAAATGCAATACAGTATTCAGCTTTTTTCTGCAATGCCAGTTTAATGGCACATTCTCTATTATAAATATCCCGAACGCCTTCCGGGGTATGTAACTTCTGCTCCATATCTCGTTCACCTTCCTGTCTTTTCTTGGTTTTTCACTTTAGTGTGCTACCACGTTAAAACCTGTTTGTAATTATACGGACTTTGTAGGATTCTGTCAATCCCTCGTTTCCAAATCTTTCTGAATTAAATCTAGATACGGCACAAAAAATAGCCATTTTTCAGTTGAAAAAAACCATTCAGGATCTAATTCTTCCAGCCGGACACTCTTGCGTCCCCCACTCTGCGCGCGGTCCCAAAACTTACGGATCTGTGTATACTGCATATAATAAAGCTCATTTCTTGCTGTATAATAGATCAGAAAAAAAGGCAATCCCGCCCTGCCGTTCAAACTTTTCCATAAAGTCCATCTGATGCTCATGTACATTCTGAAGTGGGAAGGTATCTACATTACACTCTTTCGCATCAAAACAGACCGGGATTCCCTGCACTGCTCCGATATAGTCTACCGTACTTGCTTTGTCGAAATACGCAAGTGTGATCTGTCTGTGGTCTTTATCCATACGTACCGGAGTGATCGGTGTCGAGATTTTCTGCATCAGTGCAAGTCCCATCTCACTGTATCTTTCATTCGAATGATTGATAAATTCCTCCAGTGTCGAACCTCTAAGTCCTCTCGAGTTCCATGTTGCCATCTCACATCACTCCCTGCGCTTTACAGATTTGTTCAAATAAGGCCGGGACAGGTGCTTTGATGATCTTTCCTGAAAGCTGTTTGATATCTCCCTCGCAATTCTCCGGGAATTCCAGACGGTAAGCATGCAGAAGCTGGGAACGAAGTCCGTATTCCTTTTTCAAAACATCGTTAAATGACCGGTTCCCGTATTTGTAATCCCCTGCGATCGGATGGCCGATGGATGCCAGATGTGCACGGATCTGGTGTGTCTTACCGGTGATCAGATGCACTTCAAGAAGTGTTGTTTCTCTATTTCGTGCAAGCACTTTGTATTCTGTATGGATTGCTGATGCCTCTTTCACATCTTTTGTCTGTTCAGCCGGCTTTTTCTGACTCACCGTGACTTTATTTGTCTTTTCATTCTTGACGAGATAACCATGAATCCTCTGATTCTCTTTTACCTGCCCTTTTACCAGGCAAAGATAATATTTCTTAAGTGTACGGTCACGGAACATCTCGCTTAATCCCTGTAATGCCTGCAGTGTTTTTCCTGCTGCCACGATTCCGCTTGTATTTCTGTCTAAACGGTTACAGACAGATGGATGAAATGTATGCAGTTCTTCTTCCGTGATTTTCCCATTTTCCAACAGATAATCAATAAAATACTCCACAAGAGAAGTATCCGTCGGGGATGCCTTCTGGGAGAGCATTCCGACCGGTTTATTGATAAATACAGCAGCCTCATCTTCATATAAGATATCTAACTGTACCTTCTTTTTCCCGCTGTCTGTTTTCTTGCAGAGGACGCTTTTTTTTCTTCGAAAACTGTGAATGATCGATAAAGTTCTCAATCGTCTCTTCCGCAAGAAATAACTTAATCACATCCCCTGTTTCAGCTGTTCATTTCCAACTGCTTTTTTTTCCATTCAGGGTAATATTCTTTTTTCTCATCATCTTATAGAAAAAAACTTTTTGGCGCTTTATTGAGATACTTTGCAAGGAATTTATCCATGCGCTGTCCTGCCTCATTTTTCTGGATGCTGATCTCTCTCATCGTCTTTTCCTCTTTACATTGATATATTCAGAATAAGATTACGGATTTCCTGTTCTCTTGCTTTCGTATCTTCCTGCTCTACTACAGCAATATTTTCAAGTCCCTCCACGCGGGCCAGAAACGGTGTATACTGATTTAAGATCTTAACAGTAAAACCTGTGTACTGATTCTGCGCAAGGATTGTCTTGATATGCTTTCCAAGTTCATCTGTATTTACTTTCTCATAATGTGTGTATCCGTAAATGTTGTGTCCCGAAATTACGATACAGTCTGTTGGCATGATATGCTCTTTGCTTGTAATTATAAGATCATAACAAACTGTTAAATGTTTTGATTTTCCTGCGATTTCCTTCGCCTGTGACAGTTCAATTGATTGATATGGATAACGTGCGATCACACCTACAAGTGCCTTTGATGCCGGAAGACATCCAAGGATAGCAACAACTGTCAGAAGATTCAGCCTCGTATGTGTCTGCCAGTAACCAAGAGCAAAAATTGCCAGAACGATTGCAAAATAAATAACCGTTCTTAAAATCTCCACTTTTCTTTTATAATTCAAATAACCTGGTTTTCCTTTTTGTATTTTCTTCATTTTTCATCCTATTCTAAATTCATATTTGCTGCATACGCACGAGAAATCCATGCGGCAGCAGTTTTGTTCCAAAGTAAGTTAATTTCATTGGGATTCCATAAACGGAGACTGATTTCCCGGATCTGCAGTCCTTCAACGCCTGATGAACCACTCTGTCTGCCTTCGCCATTGTCAGTTCCTTCAAGATATTCTGCGGTTTCCCGGAAAACTTGAAAAACTCTGTATCAACCGGACCCGGGCAGACTGCTGTGACGACAATTCCTTTTTTCTCAATTCTTCTCCCAATGATCTGGAGAAGCTTAAGACATAGGACTTCGTTGCCGCATATACAGAGAAATACGGTTGTGGGCAAAATGCAGATGCGGACGCAAGATTGACGATCCTGCTGCCAGCACGCAGAAATGGCAGACACAGTAATGTCATTCTTGTAAGAGACCGGCAGTTTACATCCACCATATCTGTCTGGATCCGGAATTTTTCAGACAAAATCTCTTCTACACTTCCTGACTTGCCAAATCCTGCTGAATTCACAAGCATTCGTAAATCCGGCTGTTCTTTCTCAAGTGAATCTCTCAATTCCTTATATACCTTTTTTCTTCTGAAGGTCACCCGCAAAAATCCGAAGAGGAACTCTGCTTTCTTTCGCAAGCGCTTCCAGACGCTCTTTGCGCCTGGCAATCACCCAGATCTCATCCAGATTTTTATAAAAATATCCAAGCTGACGTACAAATTCTCTTCCCATTCCCGAAGATGCTCCGGTTACGATTGCAATTTTCATCCTGCTTCCTTTCTTGAATCCTGTCTGTCAGATACTTAAATGTACCTATTTTCTATTCTTCTTAGAATGAACATTTCTGATAGATTTCTTCTTATTTTTCCCTTCAACTCTTCCTCTGTGTTCAGAATTGTTTTGTCTTTTCTGACCATTCGAACCTTTTGATCCTTTTTTCGGTTCCTTTCTGCCGGCTTTTTATCATTTCCTGAACCACGCATCTGTCTCGGTCTCACAAGACATTTCGGTCCGAATCCGATCAGATCAGATCTTCCTGCTTTATGAAGTGCTTCAATCACCAGATCATACAGCTCCGGATTACGATATTGGATCAACGCTCTCTGCATTGCCTTCTCATGCGGACTCTTCGGAACATAAACCTTCTGCATCGTTCTCGGATCTACCCCGGTATAATACATACAGGTGGAAAGAGTGGACGGAGTCGGATAAAAATCCTGCACCTGCTCCGGCATATAACCCAGATCCCTACAATATTCTGCCAGTTCTACTGCTTCTTTCAGCGTTGATCCAGGGTGGGAGGACATCAGATATGGAACCAGATACTGCTTTTTGCCAATTTTCTCATTCATCTTATAAAACTGTCTTGTAAACTCTTCATAGACTTTGTGCTCCGGTTTTCCCATCAGAGACAGGACAGGTCCTGCCACATGCTCCGGTGCTACCTTCAACTGTCCACTGACATGATATTCACACAACTCTCTTAAAAACTCCTGCTTCTTATCTGCGAGCAGATAATCAAAGCGGATTCCTGAACGGATAAACACCTTCTTAACTTTTGCAATATCTCTCAACTTTCTCAACAGACTGACATAATCTCTGTGATCTGCGTCCAGATTCTTACACGGGGACGGGAACAGACACTGACGCGTTTTACAAACGCCATGCTCCATCTGCTTTTTGCAGGATGGATGCCGGAAATTTGCTGTCGGACCGCCAACATCATGAATATATCCTTTAAAGTCCTTATCTTTTGTAATTTCTTTTGCTTCTTCAATCAGAGATTCATGACTTCTTACCTGGACAATTCTTCCCTGATGGAACGTCAATGCGCAAAAACTGCATCCTCCAAAACATCCTCTGTTGCTGATCAGACTGAATTTAATCTCCTTGATTGCAGGAACTCCGCCTTTTGCCTCGTAAGACGGATGGTAAGTCCTCTGATAAGGAAGGGAGTAAACATCATCCATCTCCATCTGTGTCAGTGGTGTTGCCCGGCGGATTCTGTACTACATACAGATGTTCAGAATACGGTTCTACAAGACGTTTTCCGTTAAATGCATCCGTATTCAGATACTGTGTGTAAAAAGCTGCGGGCATAATTCATCTTGTCCGCTTTGAGGTCTTCAAAGGACGGAAGGATTTCCGCATCATAAATACTGTCTAATGATTTTGCTTTTACAACCGTACCGGCTATATACGTGATATCCTCAACCGGTATCCCGGCATCCAGTGCTTCTGCAAGCTCTATGATCGAATGTTCTCCCATTCCATAAGAAATCACATCTGCACCCGAATCGAGCAATACAGAACGTTTCAGCTTGTCTGACCAGTAATCATAGTGTGCCATTCTTCGAAGACTTGCTTCGATACCGCCCAGAATGATCGGTGTCTTTTTATAAGTCTGACGAATCAGATTTCCATAGACTACGCAGGCATAATCCGGGCGTTTTCCCATCTCTCCCCCCGGCGTATAGGCGTCTGTCTTTCTTCTCTTTTTTGGATACAGAATAATGGTTCACCATGGAATCCATATTTCCTGCAGAGACAAGAAATCCAAGTCTTGGTTCTCCGAACACCTGCACGCTCTCCGGCTTACGCCAGTCCGGCTGTGCAATGATCCCAACACGATATCCTCTGGATTCCAGAAGACGTGTAATGATTGCGTGACCAAAAGAAGGATGATCTACATAGGCATCTCCGGAAACATAAACAAAATCTACCTGATCCCATCCTCTCTCTTTCATCTCTTCTCTGGTAATTGGTAAAAAATTTCCTTTCATGCTTTCTCCCTGTTTAACGTAATAATGAACAGTCACGCAATGCTTCCAGTTCCTGTCCTGTTAATTCTCGATATTCTCCTAATGCAAGCCGCGGATCAAGTACAAGGCTCCCCATCTGCAGGCGTTTCAGATAAATAACCTCTTTTCCGACTGCATGGAACATTCGTTTCACCTGATGAAACTTTCCCTCTCTGATCGTCAGTCGGATTTCAGAAATCTCTTCTCTTTTCAGAATTTCCAGATGAGCCGGAAGTGTCGGTTTCTCTTCCCCGATTTCAAGTCCTTCTGCAAATCTTCTCACATCTTCTTCCGTAACTTTTCCATCGATTCTGGCGAAATAGACTTTATCTACATGCTTCTTCGGTGACAAAAGCTGATGTGCGAGTTCGCCATCATTTGTGATCAGTAAAAGTCCCTCTGTGTCTTTATCTAATCTTCCGACAGGAAAGAGATCCTTTCTCTGCTTTTCATCAATCAAATCTAATACAGTACTGTCATTTTTATCTTCCGTTGCAGAAACCACCCCGGCTGGCTTATTTAACATGTAATATTCATATTCTGCATAAGCAACCATCTGTCCCTGGTAAAACACATGATCTTTTTCTGTGTCAATCTTGGTCTCCGGACGTTTTACCGTCTCTTCATTAACTCGAACCTGTCCTTTTGTGATTGCTTTCTTCACTTCTGTACGTGTTCCGATTCCCATGTCTGCCAGATATTTATCCAGTCTCAGTTTCATGAGTTCCACCGCCATCCCGGAAGGTACTTATTCTTAAGCATCTGATTCACAAGCTTTCCAAAACCAAGCGGATATCCATCCACACAGATCAGATACCATCCCTTGTCTTTCGGCTTCACAAGATCCTCCACATCCAAAGTCTCGCCTTTCAGATATTTCATAACGCGTTCGTCTTCTAATGGAAGATCGATCACCTGATCATATTCTTCCTTTTTCAGATTCATCGCCAGTGCCTGACTCGGCTCAAAACGATTCTTCTTCAGTTCACCCATCAGTAGGCCTGTTCTTAAGAAACGGATTCCACGAAGTGTCGGAAGTCCTTCCGGCATATAATACACTTTCTCTCCACGCAGATCCATGCGAGAGGAATCGAATTTTCGATCAATATGACCAAGAAATTCTTCCAGTTCTTCCGGAAGCTTCTTGTTCTTCCCACTCTCCGGAAGTCTCTTTCCTTCTTCCTGTTTTTCACCCTTCTGAAGAAGGGCAAGGAAATGGCCCTCTCCTTTCATCCGGTGAGGGAAAATACGGACGGTCTTTTCAAGTTCCGGATTCTTGCTTTCGGTCACCTGCGGCATTCCATTGACAAAGCCTTCATACCCCTCCATTTCACAGATCTGAAATTCAGGATATTCCTGGAGCAGATATTCAATCGTCTGCTCATTCTCTTCCGGTGAAAAAGTGCAGGTTGAATAAAGCAGCATGCCTCCCGGGCGGAGCATCTGGGCTGCCTGTGTCACAATGCTTCTGGATCTTTGAAAAAAACTCCGGTCCGTGTTCTTCCCATGCTTTCACCATCTTTTTCTCTTTACGGAACATGCCTTCCCCGGAACAAGGTGCGTCGATCAAAATCTTATCAAAATACTCTGGGAAATAAGAAACAAGCTTTCCAGGCTCTTCACTTAAGATGAGCACGTTTCCGATTCCAAATAATTCAAGATTCTTCAAAAGTCCCTTCGCTCTGAACTGCTCAGATCATTCGCAGCCAGTACACCGGTTCCTCCAAGCTTTGCCCCAAGTTCTGTAGCCTTGCCTCCAGGTGCTGCACAGACATCAAGCACACGGTCTCCCGGCTCTACCGGAAGACGATCTGCCGGTGTCATGGCACTTGGCTCCTGCAGATAATAAAGTCCTGCGAAATAATATGGATGTTTCGATGGCTGGATATTATCTCCATCATAATAGAATCCATTATGGATCCACGGAACCGGCTCTAACGGCCAAGGTGCGATCTTCAGGAAATCTTCCACAGAAATCTTCGCTGTGTTCACGCGCAGACCATAGTGACGCGGTTCATCATAACATGCCGTATATGCTTCATATTCAGAACCAAGAAGATCCTTCATTTTCTCTTCAAATACTTTTGGTAAATTCATATTTATTGTTTGCTCCTTTGCGATATCAAGATCAAAATACTTTACATTTAACTATATCATATTTCCATAGCTCCGGTATAGTTTCTTTTTTCTTTTCATAGAATATTTTTTTTTTGTAAAAGGAGGTTTCCTATGCTTCTGGCTCTCGTACTGCTTTCATTGTTTTTTACGATGCTACTATTTCCTGAAACTGTATTCCAGGGAGCTTGTGATGGCCTGCTTCTCTGGTATCAGATTCTGATACCTACCCTTTTTCCTTATCTTATTGTCACAGGACTTTTGTTGAAAACAGATGGTGCTGCTGTTGTCTCCCGTCTGCTTTTCCGTCCTTTCCATCTGCTCTTTGGAACTTCTTTCTATGGAAGTTTCGCCGTTCTGTCCGGCTTTTTATGCGGTTATCCAATGGGCGCAAAAATCATTGCCGACCTTCTTCTTCAAGGAAAAATTTCTCTTGAAGAAGCTTCTTACCTGCTGTCCTTCTGTAATAATGCAAGTCCATCTTTTATTATTACTTTTCTTGTTTCAAATACAATTCATCAGAAAGCTTTCTGCATTCCCTGCTTTACTGCTTCTTTTCGAACTATGATCCTCTTAAGCTTTCTTCAACGGATTCTAAGACATTTCATCAAAAATAAAGATTGGATTTTCCCGGAAATGTCCGAAGTTTTCACACAGGAGAATTCCATTTTTTCAAAACCACTGACGCACAAAACGAATTTTTCCGTGTTAGAATCCTGTATCCTGAACAGTTCAGAAACGCTTGTAAAAGTCGGAGGTTACCTGATGATCTTTTCTGTACTTCTTGCATTATTGGAACTTCTGCCGATTCGTTCACCTGGTTTTCTTCTCCTGAAATCTTCTCTTGAGATGACAAACGGAGTTCTTCTCCTGTCTCAAAGTCTTTCCCACCCCCAGGTTCTTTATCCGTTGCTTCTCGCACTTACCTCTTTTTGGTGGATGGTGTTCCGTTGCCCGCACACAATCCATGATTGCCGGTACAGGACTTAAACTTTTCTTCTTATATAATACAAAAACTGACCGCCGCACTGGCAGTCAGTCTTTTGACATTTCTCTATCTGAAATTTTTATAATACAATGTAATGACTACCTCAGGTCTCCCTGTCCATTCTCATCATAATATCCGTCCTCGGATGGAACTTCAAGTTCTGAACGGTTAGAGCGGACTGTATCGTAGCACTCCTGTAAAGAATTGATCAATCCGTCATACTTTGTTGTATAACTGTCCAGCGTATGTCCGATAATACTTTCTGCATTGGCAAGAAGATCATCTGTATACTGGATCGCACCAACACGGATTGTATTTGCATCCATTGTTGCGTTATCAAGAATCTCCTGTGCCTGTGCTGTTGCCTGAGTTACGATCTCATTCGCCTGCGCATATGCCTGCTGCATGATCTCATGCTCACTAACAAGCTCTGTTGTCTGAACCTGTGCTTCCTCGATCATTGCATCTGCTTTTGCCTTTGCATCAGCAAGAATCGCATCTCTGTTCGCAATAATCTTCTGATAGCGTTTGATCTCCTCCGGAGTCTTCATGCGAAGTTCCCGAAGTAATTCATCCAGATGTTCCTTATTTACAATAATCTTTGTTGTAGACAACGGCTGAAATTTACAGTCTCTGTCAATATATTCTTCAATCTCTTCAATGATCTGTTCAATGCGGCTGCTCATTGTTACACTCTCCTTTTTTTTTCATCTTTTTCTCTGAGTGCGATCTCGACGGCTTCCGGCACAAACTGTGATACGTCTCCCCCAAAAGCAGCAATCTCCCGCACTGTAGTCGAACTTAAGTAAGAATATTCTATACTTGTTGTCAGAAACATGGTCTCTATATCAGGCTTCATCCTCTGATTCGTCTGAGACATCTGAAGTTCATACTCAAAATCCGTAATTGCACGTAATCCCCTGATAACCACATCTGCACCTATCTGTTCCGCAAAGTCTACCAGCAATCCATCAAATGGTATAATCTCAACATTCGGCAGATCTTTCGTCACTTCCTTTAACATTTTAACACGTTCTTCTACAGAAAACAACGGCATTTTTGCTTTATTATTCAGTACTCCGACAATTAATTTGTCTACGATTTTACAAGATCTGCAAATGATATCATAATGTCCACGGGTAACGGGGTCAAAACTTCCCGGATAAATTGCTTTTAACATACTTCTTCCTTTCCGGCTTTCTCAATAAATACATGCTTGTTTGTCTTATATCTCTTCTCTTTGATCAAAGAATATCCCAATTCTGGAAGATATCCAAAATCTGTATCTAACGAAGCTTCTACGATGATCACCGTATCTTCATAGATCAGATCCGATCCTGCAAGGTATTCCAGAACTCTTTTCTCAAATCCCATATTATACGGTGGATCCATGAATACAAAGTCAAAAACCTTTTCACCTTCCAACTGATATAATGCGTTCATCACATCCTTTGTCAGTGTAAGTCCCTTCTTCTCCGGACGTGTGAATTTCAAATTCTCCTTGACACATTCCATCGCCTTAGGATTTTTCTCTACAAATACTGCTTCTTTTGCTCCCCTGCTGAGAGCCTCTATTCCGATTCCGCCACTTCCTGCAAACAAATCAAGGAAAATACAGTCATACATCTGCGGACTTATCATATTAAACAAAGTCTCTTTGATCCGGTCCGTTGTCGGTCTTGTCTCTATCCCCTCAAGAGTCTTCAGTTTTAGGCTTCTTGCGCTTCCTGCGATTACTCTCAAATATCGACACCTCCTGTCATTAACTATGGTGAATTTTAGCAGAAAAAAGCACCCGGGTCAATGCCGAGTGCTTTTCTCTTTTCATTTCTTGTGTTCTTTTTACTGTACATGACAGTTTTTGAACCGCTTTTCTGTCTGATGCAGACCGCTTCTGCAGACGATTTTTCTTCGCCTGTTACTTTTCTGCCATCTGCTTCTCCTGCTGTTCAATCATCTTTTTAACCATATAACCGCCGACAGAACCATTCTGTTTTGATGTGAGGTCTCCATTGTAGCCGTCTGTTAACGGAACTCCCAACTCGGATGCTACTTCGTACTTGAACTTGTTCATAGCTCCTTTCGCCTCAGGTACTGCTGTTTTGTTAGATGAACGACTTGCCATGATCTTTTTCCTCCTTTTGCATTTTGTAACTTTACTATTTAGCTTTGTTACGCTGTTAGTATGTGGAGGAAAATTAATTTTAAACTGGTAACTTCGGCAATCACTGATGCAGCCGAATTGCTCCATTGCTGTACAATTGCTGTAATCCGCAAACATCACAATGTTGTTTCCAGCATGATCCATCCAGTTTTATCCGTAAATGTTCTTTCAATTTGCAATGCTCAGGGAATTCCAGTTCCGGATCGTCCAGAAGAAGTCTGTCTGCCTCTTCACTTGCGTTTTGAAGCAGCTTTGCATCTTGAAATACATCGGCAACTTTAAAATCAAGCACACCACTCTGCCGGATTCCAAAAGATCCCCCGGGCCACGCAGTCGGAGATCTTCACTTGCAATAAAGAAACCATCATTTGAATGATTCAGGATATCTAACCGTTCCTTCGTTTCTTTTGATTTCGATGCTGTCATGAAAATGCAATAGGACTGATACTTTCCACGACCAACCCTTCCTCTCAACTGATGAAGCTGCGCCAGCCCGAAACGTTCTGCATTTTCAATCATGATCACTGTCGCATTCGGCACATCAATTCCCACTTCAACAACTGTTGTTGAAACAAGCACCTGGATTTCATTTTTTCCAAATGCATTCATCACTTCATCTTTCTCTTTTTTTTTCATCTTTCCATGCAGAAAGCTGACATTGATTGAATCTCCCAACGTTTCTGAAAGCATCTCGCAATAATCGATAACATTTTCCGCTTCCATTGCTTCACTTTCTTCAACCATTGGACAGATCACATAGCACTGACGTCCTTGTGCCACCTGTTTTCTTATGAATTCATAGGCCTTCGGACGATATCCTGTATCCACAACACAGTTTTTGATCGGAAGACGGTTCTTCGGGAGCTCATCGATCACAGAAATATCCAGATCACCATAAAGAATAATTCCAAGTGTTCTCGGGATCGGTGTCGCACTCATTACGAGAATGTGTGGCAGGTTTCCTTTACCTGCAAGCATTTCTCTTTGTTTTACGCCAAAACGATGCTGTTCATCCGTCACCACAAGTGCCAGATTGTGATAGATTGCTTTCTCCTGGATCAATGCGTGTGTTCCTATAATAATTGATGATTCCCCACTCTCAATCCGGGCATAAGCTTCTCTCTTTTCTTTTTTTGCTTTCATAGATCCGGTCAAAAGTTCTGCCCGCAGTGGGATCTGATACTGTTCCAACATGTCTTTGATATTTTCAAAATGCTGTCTTGCAAGTACCTCTGTCGGTGCCATTAACGCTCCCTGATAGCCGTTCAATCCTGCAAACAGTAATCCAAGAACTGCTACGATTGTTTTACCTGATCCAACATCTCCCTGAACAAGTCTGGACATGACATATTGACTTTTCATGTCTTTCTGCATATCATCCCATACCCGCAGCTGCGCAGCCGTCAGTTCATACGGCAGTTGTCTCAGGAATTCGCTGATTTGAGGCTGATCTTCAAAATGGAATCCGTTCTTCATCCTGTCCTGTGTATTTTTAATCTGGCGCAGAGAAAGAATAAAAACAAGAAATTCCTCAAAAACGAATCGTTGTCTTGCCGCAAGAAATGCTTCTTTATTCTCCGGGAAATGCATCTCCCGCACAGATTGTTCATAAGGCCGGAAATGATATTTCTTCGTAAATTCATCCGGAAGAAAGTCATCCTGTTCCCGCACCTGTTCTAATGCCTGACGTAGTGCTTTGATTACTGCATTGTTTGTCAGACCTGCTGTCAATCCATAAACAGGCTGCATGGTGTTGATCTTTTCCTGATAACGGACTGCCGGATCGTAAATCTCCGGATGTTCCATCACAAGGGAATCTCTTTTCTTCACAACCCTGCCGCGGAGAACAACTGCTCCTTTTCGCCCAAGTGTATTTCTTAAAAACGGCATTCGAAACCAGATCACCTTTATTGTTCCTGTCAGATCCTTTAAATATGCAGTCGTGATCTGTCTTCCTTTTCCCGGAGAAACCTGTACACGCCCAAAAACACTGCCACAGATCGTGCAGACTTTGCCTTCCTCCACTTCACTGATCGGAACCGGTTCTCCAAAAATCTCATACCCTCTCGGATAATAATGAATCAGGTCATCCACTGTGTAAACTCCGATTTTTTCGAAGAGTTTCTCCGTTTTTTCGCCCACACCTTTGATTGTTCCAACTCCTGCTTTTTTACTCATTTATGTCTGTCTCCTAAACAAAATAACCGGAACACTTTTCCCAAAATGTCCCGGTCTGTTCCTGATTTTAATACAGTACTGCTGTTCTGTCTCTTTACTGACAGTTCTCCTTATTCAACAGAAAGTACATAATAGTAAATTGGCTGTCCACCGGAATGTACATCAACATCTACATCCGGATATAAATCTTCAATCTCCTGTGCAAAGTTCTCTGCACTCTCCTCCTGTACATCCTGACCATAATACAGACTGATCAGCTCTGTGTCTTCATCCACCAGCTGTGCAAGCATCTCTTTTGTTGTCTCTTCCACAGACTGTCCGACAGCAAGAATTCCACTGTCTCCGATTCCCATAATATCGCCTTCGTGGATCTCTTTGTCATCGATCTTCGTATCACGGACTGCATAAGTTACCTGACCGGTCTTCACATTTCCAATTCCTTCGATCATTGCTTCCAGATTTGTCTGTGCGTCTGCATCCGGCATATAGTTAATGATCGCAGTAATTCCCTGCGGAACTGTCTTGGAAGGCACAACAATAATATCCTTATCCTCTGTCAGTATCTGTGCCTGATTAGCAGCAAGAATAATGTTCTTGTTGTTCGGAAGGATAAAGATATGTTCTGCGTTCACTTTGTCAATGGCAGTGAGCATATCTTCTGTACTTGGATTCATAGTCTGACCGCCTTCGATAATGTAGTCAGCTCCAAGCTCACGGAAAATCTCATTCATTCCTTCTCCGATAGAAACTGCAATAAATCCGACTTCTTTGCGCGGCTCCGCCTTTTTTCGCTTCAGCCTGCTGTGCAGCCAGCTTCTCCGCATCTTTGATCAATCTCTCCTGATGCTCTTCTCTCATATTATCAATCTTCATACGTGAGAGCTGTCCGTATGTCAGCGCTCTTCTGGATTGCAAGTCCCGGATCATTCGTGTGTACGTGGATCTTAACAATATCATCATCCGCACACATACGATAGAATCTCCGATAGACTCCAGATATGCTTTGAACTCTGTCTCATCTTTCGCTGTGAATTCTTTCTCCAGCATGATGATAAACTCTGTACAATAGCCGAATTTAATCTCTGTTTCTGCCTGTTCAGAAGGCTTCACCATCTTTGTGCCGGCACTTGCCTCGATCGCAGAATAATCAATCTCTTTTCCCTGGAATGCATCGTATGCACCACGCATCACTTCCAGAAGTCCCTGTCCACCGGAATCCACTACTCCCGCCTCTTTCAGAACCGGAAGCATCTCCGGTGTCTTTTCAAGAACTTCCTGCGCATAGTTGATCACTTCTGAAATAAATGTATCCAGATCTTCTGTTGTCTCTGCAAGCTCTGCCGCTTTCTGGGATGCTCCCTTTGCTACTGTAAGAATTGTTCCTTCTTTCGGTTTCATAACAGCCTTATAAGCAGTTGCAGTTGCACGTTCACATGCCTTCGCAAGTGTAATTGTGTCAATCTCTTTATGTTCCCTGATCTCCTTTGTAAAGCCACGAAGAAGCTGGGACAAGATAACTCCGGAGTTACCTCTTGCTCCACGAAGAGAGCCTGAAGAAATTGCTTTTGCAATCGCCACCATATCAGGATTCTCCAGCGCCTTTACTTCTTTTGCCGCTGACAAGATCGTCATTGTCATATTGGTTCCTGTATCTCCATCCGGTACCGGAAATACGTTCAATTCATTAATGAACTCCTTCTTTGCCTCAAGATTCGCTGCTCCCGCAAGAAACATCTTCTGAAGCAATTCGGTGTTTATCGTTTTAACAGCCACAATTGTTCCTCCTTAATCTATCACTCTGACACCTTCAACGAAGATGTTGATCTTATCTACTTTCATACCAGTAAATTCTTCTACCTTATATTTTACATTATTCATAAGGTTGTCAGAAACTGAAAGAATATTCACTCCATAAGAAACGATCACATGAAAATCAAGCGTAATTACATTATCTTCTGTGATCTCAACATGAATTCCCTTGTCAGGCTTTCTCTTTTCAAAAGATGCACAAGGCCATCTTTCATATTAACTGCTGCCATTCCTACTATGCCAAAGCACTCAATTGCCATTGAGCCTGCATATTTTGCAATGACTTCAGGATTGATTGTAATGATTCCAAGATCTGTACTCATACTTCCCTTCATCATATATTCCCTCCAATTCTATAGGTTCTTTCCATATATAACATGACTATTATACTATTACTTTTTGTTTTTTTTACAATACAGTTTTGATTTTTTTTTTTTAAAATAACACTTGCATTACTCGAAAGTTTCTGATAGAATATCATTGTTATGAGTCTAAAAGACCAGTTTAGATTGTTAGGAGGTGCAGTCATGGCTAAATGTGCTATTTGTGAAAAGGGTGCTCATTTTGGAAACAATGTAAGCCACTCTCATAGAAGATCACCAAAAATGTGGAAATCAAATGTGAAGTCTGTAAGAGTTAAGACAGAGGGCGGTTCTCAGAAAATGTACGTTTGTACTTCTTGCCTGAGATCAGGACTCGTTGAGCGTGCTTAATTCTCGTTTGATGATTCAATATGACACGGTATAAAGAACTTTATCTGTTTCTTCGGATAAAGTTCTTTTTTATCTGCAGAACAAACAATATGCCAGTACAATACCGGTAATTGCGATCACAGTTCCCCATAAGACATCAGAAAGCAGCATCATGACGATCATTCCTGCTGCAAACCAAAACAATGCAAATCCAAAAACTTTCTTCACAATACTGCTCCCAATATTTTCTATATTCTAGTAACTATTTTATTCTGCATCCAGAATATCTGCTACATCTTCTTCTGTTAATTTTTCATCTTTTGATGTAAAACGGTCTACCACATCAGGTACCATATCCAAAAGTTTTGTAATTGTATCCTGATTCTTGATATTCACAAGTTTCGTCTTTCCATCCTGAATAACGATCACAGCACTCGGTGTGATCTTTCCACCGATTCCACCGCCTGCTCTGTCTTTCTTTTCAGCGTTAAAAGAACCTGCTCCAATACCAAAAGAGACATCTACCAATGGAAGAATGATTGTTCCATTGATATGGATCGCATCTCCGACAACTGTCTTTGATGAAACAACGCTATCCATTCCCTGAAAGAGTGATTCTACTGTTTCTTTAAATTTGTTTCCGTCTGCCATAATCCTGACTCCTCTCATTTTATATATTTTCTAATGTGTTTGTAGGTAATCTTCACATCTTTATTCCAGAATAGCTTCCATGCAGGAACAGCAAAGTAAATAACCCGAATCTTCCCTTCTGCAGATGCATTTCCTCCAGCTTTTGTTCTTCAAAATCCGGCTGAATCTGAACATACTCACCAATCAGTCCGTAAATGCTCCCCAGAAAAAGCTAACATATATCCTGTCCAGGAAGGATCACTGAATCCAAATGTAACATTCGCCTGAAGCTTTTTAGGCTTCAGAACATGTAACAGATGGCAGAGTTCTTTCTTCACTGCCTCGAATGCCCGTTGATGTTTCTCATAAGTTAAAAAAGCGGTCAGAAGTTCTTTTTTCTCCTGCTTTTTTATAGTACCACAGAGTTTCTGAAATGTATATTTGATTTTTTTCAATTTAGATTCCGTCTGTACGTTTTCGGGCCTGCGCTCCTCTCGAACTTTCGTCTTTTCTGTCTCTGACTCTTTTTTTTATCTCTGGCTCTTTTTTCTGATGCTTTCTCAATTTTCACATCTTTTTTCCGGTAGATTATTCTTTACTTCCGTCTTCTTACCTTCCAAAGGTTCTTCTTCCAACGGCTCAGGAACCACCGGCTTCTCTGACGTTTCCTTTTGTTCCTCTTCCGAACTGTCAAATTTCTTCCAGGCAAGACGAAGCTTCCATTTTAATTCTCCATGTTCATAAGACGCTGATCCGAAATCAGATGAAACAGCCAACTGACCTTTCCATATGCCACAAGGGTATCAAGTGTATTCTCCCTTTTGCAGAAAATCTGTATTTCACCGGATAAAACAAGATTGTTAAAATCAGTAAGAGTAAAATTACGAGCAAAAAAAGAAGAATCCATCCAATTATTTTCAGTATAAGAAACAGAATATGTATCATACGCTTCGAATCTCCTTTTTCTCAAACTCTTCCTGACGATCCAAAAGGAACTTTCTCAAGTTTACCTCTCCCGTCTTCTCATATGCTTCTTCCGCAATCCTTTCGATCAGACTCAATGCGCCATCATACCCATTCGCAATTCCAACAATAAATAAAGATGCATTATCAAATATATGTTGCTTTAAAAGAAGCGACGAATAATATTCTAAATGGTTCTGCTTTCCCTGTGAAAGCGTAATTACATAGACAGAAGGCTGCAGTTTATTTTTCTGCAATTTTTTTATTAATTTCAGTTTTTTCTCTTCCCAGCCTTCGCTGACATATAAATCACAGAAAAATTTTGTCTGCATCTTTTCTCCTCCCATTAGTTGTAATAGGCGTCTAAAATATCCCCGGCGATTGCCACTGCTTTTCCGCTGGAACTTCCATCCGAACCTTCTGTGATCACACTGATTACCAGATCCGGATTATCCACATTTGTAAATCCCATAAACCAGGAATGTGTCTTTTCTCCATCTGACATACTGTACTCTGCTGTTCCCGTTTTTCCTGCAGCAGTATAGGATCTTCCTTTTAAGACAGATCCTGTTCCTTCCTCTACAACAGCTGTCATATACTCTTTCAATTGTGCAGCTTCATCCGATGTCATGACCTTCTTATAACTTTTCGGAACATTCTTTCGTATCTGGGAGCCCGTATAATTCGTCACACTTTCCACAAGATATGGCTGCATCATGGTTCCACCGTTCGCCACTGCCTCGGCAATCAGTGCCATATGATATGGACTTACGGTTGTCTTTCCCTGTCCCATTGCCGTCATCATTACTTCTCCCTCACTGGAATTCTGATCCAGTGCAAAGGAACTTTTCGCTGCATTCAGTACACCCGGAAGCGATTTATTGAACAATAAATCTTCCGCCGTCTGACGGTATTGCGTCAGATCCAGGCCAAGACCAATATTGGCAAAAGATGAATTACAGGAATTTGCAAAGGAACTTCTCAGATCCTCTGAGCCATGTGCATTTCCATTAAAGCAGTGAATTGTAATATCTCCCTGTGAAATCTCTCCATTACAATCATATGTATAATTCGGATAATCACTGTTCTGACGCATAAAAGCAAGTGTTGTAACCACTTTAAACGTCGATCCTGGAGCATAAGATCCTTGTGTCACACGATTCAACAGCGGACTGTTTTCTTCATCTGAATTCAATTCTGACCAGTCACTTAAAATATTATTCGGATCATATGCCGGTTTGGAAACCATGGCGAGAATCTTTCCCGTACTCGCCTCCATTACGATTGCCGCACCTTTGTTTGATCCAAGCGCATCATAAGCCGCCTGCTGCAGATCTGCATCCAATGTTGTTACAACTGTATCTCCTCGATTCTTTTCACTGAATTCATTCTGCAGTTTTTCAAGAAAGAATGCATTTGATGTCAGAAGCTCAAAATTCTCTACCGATTCCAGGCCCGTAGTTCCAAGTTTGGAATCACTGTATCCGATCACATGAGCAAACACTTCTCCATAAGGATACTCTCTCGTCTCTGATCCATCATCCCCAACGGCTGTCTGTGCAAGCACATTTCCATTCTTATCAACAATGCTTCCTCGTATAATCGTATCTGCATAAGCATCCTGTCTTTGATTATATGGACTGTTCACTACAAGTTTTGCCCGCACGACCATAACATATACAAGATATCCCATCCACGCGATAAAGAGACTCACGAAAAAGTAAGTGACTCTAGCGAACTCTTTGTTCCGAACGCGTTCTCCGCTGTCTTTGATGCCGCTGTTCCGGGACATCCTCGAATCTCGGTCTGCTTTTTTGTTGTTTTCTTACCGGGCGTTCTTCCCGATTCATTTCTTAAATCCCTTTCTCTTTGTCTTGCTCTGTCTCTGTTATCTCCATCATATTCTCTTCGTCTGTCACGTCCATCCTGACGGGATCTTCCTGATTTTGCATTCGAACTGCTCTGGCGGCGTCTTTCATTCTGCCTGCTGCGGTTTCTCTGTCTTGCGCGCTGCATCTCAATCTGATGCTCTTCTTCTGCTTCTTCATCTTCTCTGACAATGTAGAGCCCCTGAATAATCCCAAACATGATCATCGTACTTAACAGAGAACTTCCACCATAACTGACAAATGGAAGTGTTACTCCGGTTAACGGAATGAACTTTGTCACTCCTCCGATCTGCAGAAATACCTGAAAAAAATATAGCAGGTTCCCAGACCAAGTGCTACTAATTTATAGAAGAAATTACGCAATTCCATCGCAATATTCAAAAACATCACATAACAGCTGACGCATACAAGGATCAGACACAGTGTAAAAATCAGTCCCATTTCTTCTGTCATTGCAGAGAAGATCAGATCCGTCTCTGCAACTGGAATCGTATCCGGCTGACCACGGAATAACCCTGTTCCAAACCAGCCGCCACTTCCAATCGCAAACAACGACTGGGCAATCTGATATCCCCCTTCGCTATAAGCTGCAAACGGATCCTGCCATGCCGCAACTCTGACCTTAATGTGGGAAAACAGATGATATCCAATCACTGCAGCTCCACACCCTGCTGCCACACCTGCAATTGCATATAACGGCTGCCTTGTCGCAACATATAGCATAATCAGATACACAATAAAGAAGATTAATGCAGCTCCCAGATCTGTTGACAATACAAGGATCAGAACATGTGCTGCCGCTATCGCAGTCGTAACAACAACATTCTTAAATTCTGTCGATTTATTCAGGCTTGCTGCTACAAAAAATACAAACAGAATCTTAACAAACTCAGAAGGCTGCAGACTCACAGGTCCTATATTGAAACTCAGCTTTGCTCCTCCAAGTGTTGCTGCAAACAATGCAACGATAAGAAGTGCTGCTCCTCCAACTGCTGCATAGATATAAGTCCAGTTCTCCAGGAAAGTCATCTTCCGGATCAGAACCGGAACAATAAGACCAAAAACAATACCAACAACAACAAATACCAGCTGACGGATTGCAATTCCATAAGGAGACTTACTCTGTGCGGAAAGCCTTGTGATCATGATCATTCCCGCTGTGATCAACATACACATATTATTGACAACCAGTCTCGAAACATTCGGGTAGATCAGATTGTATAATAAGATGACTGCCATCACAATCACTGCCAGTGCACCATATATGAACATCATCCTCAGATCCTGCGTTGCAAAATACATTGCAATAAATGCAGTGATCTGTATCATAAATAGAAGTACATCCTGACGGATCAATACTTTGTTTTCCTCATCTTCATAACTTCTCGTAAAGATTGAAAAACAGGAAAAAAGTATATGCCGCCATCAAGATGATGATAAGGTATTTGGATACCTGAATAATAATATTAGCCATATTTCACCTGCTTCAAATAATTCCTCTGTTGAAATGTCCTGTTGTAAAATCTGTATCTTCTTTTCCTCTGGCAACAGTTTTTTCATCTGTTACGAAAAATGTATTCAGAACTGTTTCTGTCTGTTCTTTATCCTCCAGAGTAAACTGGATACGGCGCATCTTTGGATACAATTCATTCACTCTGTCCCATTCCTGTCTTAGATTGATCGGATTTTCCGTATAAATCACATTATAACAGAGATCACAATAGTTACGCGCAAAGAATTTTTCGTCTCTTCTGTCTTGAAGCACTCGTACTCCCGGTTTCTTAGAACAGCCTGAAGTTGTTCTCTCAATACACTGTGCAGATACCATAACCGGAATTCTTCCGTAAACAAGAAGTTCACCGTTTCTGATATCAAGTTCTCTTAGTTCTCTGCTGTTAAGCTCCAACGGAGCTGTAAAATCCTCAACTTTTTGCTGCTTCCAAAATTCTTTGCCATACTGATTAAAGATATATAGATTATGGTCTAATATAATCTTTTTGTCAAATCCTCTTTCTTTTAAGAAAAAGAAAGCTTCAAAATTTCGAATAACAACGCCGTCAATTGGCAATCGATTAAAGTTTTCAAATTGTCTTCCAAACCATTCCTGCGCATTCTCTCTGAAAATATGTGGAAATACCAGATACAATTCAACTCCGCTTTTTCTCCAAAAATCAATCCTGTCTCTGACATGTGTGTCTGAAAAGATCTGTGCCAAACAACCGGAAACCTAATGCAATCCGGCCAATCCTTTGAGTTCCCTGTCCATAAAGTTCCTCTTTCTGATTCAAAAAAGCTGAACACGGTCTCTAACTGTTCCTCTGTTTCAATAAACACAGAATATCTGTTCAGATTTCCATTTTCTGTCTCTTCTTTAAATGTTTCTACCTGTGTCGTTAAAGGATTGCATTCCCTGTAAAAAGCAGTTGCGATCTCTCTTCTCAATCCATCCAGTGCTGCTCTTCTTAAACTATTCAGCTGCTGCATCGGAAGAAATGCATCCTGATCCATAGATATTTCCAGATCTTTCAGGAAAAATAGCGTACCACCTGTCTTCGCAAGCTGTGTGCGAATTCTCTCTTCCTCCAATGGGCGCTTCTGTGCACGTTCAACTGCATGTTCTGTATATGCTGTATAAGAAAAATTCCCTGCAGCAGACCGTAAAAGATGCCGGATATCCAACCTGAAGGCTCAAAAATCCATAAATCTCCTCCTGCCGGTCTTCTTTCCTGTATTTCTGATCCGGACTCTCAATCAGTTCTTCATTTCGGATTCTTCTAAAAACAAAACCTTCTTTGAAACGCATCCCCTTCGGCACAAGAAAACGTAACTTTTCTCCCTTTGTGATCTTCTTGCCAAGTGTATAATTATCTTTCCCGCTACCGATTTCAAGAACATCATGTGCATGCAGATCTGTCAAAGCCTGAGCTGTGACCTCACGTCCATTTTGCGACAGACATCTGGCTGCTGCTACTCCGGCATGATTCGGACGATCCAGTGCCAGCATTTCTCTTCCATTATGCTGCTTATAATATCCGGTATCTGAATCACCGCGATTATAAAGATCCATCAGGTTTTCGCGGTCTTCCGGTTTCACCGCATAACCACTTTTCCCTTTTTTCAAATATAAATCCACATATTTCCGATACATAGCTGTTACTGCTGCCACATATTCCGGTTTCTTCATGCGTCCTTCTATCTTAAATGAGTCAATCCCGGCTTCAACCAGTTCCGGAATTAATTCCAACGTACAGATATCCTTCAGGCTAAGAAAATATTTCTTCTGACCATCTACTGTATAAGGAAGTCTGCATGGCTGTGCACATTGACCACGATTTCCACTTCGGCCGCCGATCACACTACTCATCAGACACTGTCCGGAGTAACAATAGCAAAGTGCTCCATGAACAAAACACTCTACTTCAAGGTCCGTTGTTTCATGAATCTGTCGAACTTCTTCCAACGAAAGTTCTCTTGCCGGGACAACTTGCCGCCCCCTGACTCTCTAAAAACTTCGCTCCTGCCGCACCAGTGATTGTCATCTGTGTACTCGCATGGATATCAAGATCCGGAAAATTGCTTCTGATAAATTGGAATACACCCGTATCCTGAACGATCACCGCATCCAAACCTTTCTCATATAATGGTGCCAGATAATCATACAGTTCTGCAATCTCATAATCTTTTAATAATGTATTTACTGTAAGATAAAACTTCTTCCCATAAATATGAGCACGCTCAATTGCTTCGATCAGCTCATCCTGTGTAAAATTGTTTGCATATGCTCTTGCTCCAAAACGTGCTCCTGCCGCATAAACGGCATCTGCACCTGCATTCATTGCTGCCTGAAAACATGCAAAGGATCCCGCCGGAGCCAGAATCTCCACCTGTCGGTCTTTTCTCATTCTTCTGTCATTATCCTTCTCTTTATTGTTATATTCACATAATCTATGAGAAACACGCTCCGCGAGTTTTTCTCAAGTTATCGCGACAATCGCCAAGGTCTTGTGCAAGTACGGACTTTGGCTCGTTGTTCGCGTAAATGAAAAAAGGCTGCCAAAGTGACAGCTTTTCTCATTTACCTTCTTCGGTTTTTCATCTCTGTCTCGAGCTTAACAATCTGCATCTGAAGGTCATTATTCTCTTCTTTCATCTTTGCAAGCTCTTTCTCAGCATTCTCAAGTTTGATCTGGGCTGAAATCAATTCATGCTTCAGATCATACATCTCTTTATCCTTGAGTTCGATATCGCTTTCCAGGGAATCTCCCTGTTTCTTTGCTTTAAAATAATCATCTGCAATATTAAGTGCAAGAAGGACATTCCTTGTGTCTGCACTCTGTTTTCTGTATCCTTCACTGTTCGTACATTCTGTGATTTTATGATTAAGATAGGAAGATACTTTCTGCAGATACTCTTCTCCTTCAAAGCCACTGAGAGTATAGACTTTTCCTCCGATTAATACTTCTGTAAAATGTTTTGCTGAACTCATAGCTTCCTCCTCGAGTTTCTATTCTTCTATTATAGACTATTTATCCTCAAAAACCAACTATTTTTTCAGAATTTCTATACTTCTCTCGGAATTCCAAGATGTTGGTAAGCTAATTCTGTTACAACACGACCTCTTGGAGTCCTCTGAATGAATCCATTTTTCAACAAATACGGTTCGTAAACATCTTCTAATGTGCCTGCATCTTCTGAAATCGATGCGGCAAGTGTCTCAAGTCCTACCGGTCCTCCCTGGAACTTCTCAATCATTGTGATCAGAATGTTACGATCAATATGATCTAATCCGAATTTATCCACGTCAAGAAGATCCAATGCATAATTTGCTACTTCTTTTGTGATCACACCATCATATTTAACCTGTGCAAAGTCACGAACTCTTTTCAGCAGACGGTTCGCAAGTCGCGGTGTTCCCCTTGATCTTCTGGCAAGTTCCATAGCACCTTCTTCTTCAATCTCTACACCTAGAACATGTGCAGAACGCAGAATGATCATCTTCAACTCTTCTTCATTATATAACTCCAAATGATGCACTACACCAAAACGGTCTCTGAGCGGTGCTGTAAGCATTCCTGCTCTTGTTGTTGCCCCAACCAGTGTAAATTTGGGAAGATTCAGACGAACAGACCTTGCTCCCGGTCCCTTTCCGATCATAATGTCGATCGCATAATCTTCCATTGCCGGGTAAAGCACTTCTTCCACCTGACGGTTAAGTCTGTGAATCTCATCCACGAATAATACGTCATGCTCCTGCAGACCATTCAGAATTGCAGCCATCTCGCCTGGTTTCTCTATTGCCGGTCCTGAAGTAATCTTCATATTTACACCCATCTCATTCGCTATGATTCCTGCCAGTGTTGTCTTACCAAGCCCCGGCGGTCCGTAAAACAGCACATGATCCAGTGCTTCGCCCCTTGCTTTCGCTGCTTCTATATAAATACTAAGCGTCTTCTTTGCTTTCTCCTGTCCGATATATTCTGATAAAAGCTGCGGCCTTAACTGTCCCTCTATCTTACTGTCTTCTTCCAGATTCTCTGTCGTTATAATTCTCTTCGCCATAACTGACCTCTCATTTCATAACTCTTTACTTCAAATTTTTATATCTGATCAGAGCAGATTCTTTAACGCTTCTCTCAAAAGATCTTCTACACTCGCACAATCAACAGATACCTTCTTCACTGCACGTAAACTCTCTGCACTTCCATAACCAAGTGCTGTCAGTGCCTGTACCGCTTCCGCCTGCATTCCGGTATCTGTCGCCTCAATTTCTTTTGACTGTTCACTGCCATGTGCTGCCTGTTCCAGAACATCCTCAATGCTCATCTTATCTTTCAACTCCAGAATCAGCTTTTCCGCGGTCTTCTTCCCAATTCCAGGAGCTGATGAAATTGTTTTTACATCTCCGGCCAGCACGGCAAAACGAAGTTCATCCGGAGAAAGGCAGGAAAGAATATTCAACCCGGCTTTCGGTCCGATCCCGCTGACACCGATCAACAGTCTGAAAACCTGAAGATCTTCGCCTGTTAGAAATCCATATAATTGCATTGCATCCTCACGCACGTTGAGATATGTATGAATTTTCACTTCTTCCCCAACTGCCGGAAGCATGGATAATGTCTGCTGCGACATATAAATTCCGTATCCGATTCCACCCGCTTCCACAATCGCTTTCTGCTCCTGGACTGCTGCCAGTTCACCTCTAATATATGATATCATCTTCCTCTATCCTTTTCCCTGCTGCACCAAAACCGCAACGCTTCCATAGTAATTATACCAGAGAAATTCCCTGGATCCTTTTTAAAACTTCTTTTGCCACAAGTCCGATCAGCAGCCCTGTCACTTCTCCTGCCACTAACAAAACCGGCAGATAATACCCCACCTGATATGTCTGTACAACAACCATTGCAACAAGAAGCTGCCCGATATTATGTGCTGTACCTCCACCAATACTGACTCCGGCAACACTGAACCTGTCTGATTTCTTAAGGAGAACCATAACAAGGAAACTCAAAAGTCCTCCTGATAAACTATATAGAATACCAAACAGATTTCCGAACATGAAGCCCGATAAAATAATCCTTGTCACGGAAAGTGCCAGTGCCTCTTTTATCCCCATCTTGTACAGAACAAGAACTGTCATAAGATTCGCCAGACCAAGTTTTGCTCCCGGTATTCCGAAATTAATCGGAATCAAAAGTTCCACATAGCTAAAAATCAATGCCAATGCTGTAAATACGCCAAATATCGCTACTTTTCTACCGTGCAATCTCATCCACCTCCGGTTTCTCTCCACCACGGATCGTTACTATAGTCTGATTCGGCAGGCAGATTATACTTTCCCCATCTCTTGAAATTGCTCTGTGGTTTACACAAATCTGATCCGGACAGTCAGCATCTTCCATACGAACCTTTCTGTCCTTTATGAGTACTTTATTCTTATCATTTACATCAATTTCCTGATCCTGTTCCAAGCGGTATCTTCCATACAACTCGCCATTTACCTGAATCTCTACTTCACTGTATTCATCTGTAGTTTTTTAAGAGCTGTAAACCAATCGTTAAAACAGCTACAAAAAAAAGCTGCTGCAAGTATCCAGTCATTCTTCTTCATTCCGCACCATCTTTCTTCCATAATGGTTTTGCTAATTCATCATAGCACAACCATATTTTGAATGCAACCACATGTTCGATTGTATTTTTATTCAAACCTCGTTATAATAAACACATCATTCATTTATATTAAGAACGGAGATTTTATGAAACACAAAAAAAATACTGGCTTGTTTCCTTACATTTTCTTTTCTGCTGACCGGATGTTCCACAAAAGATCAGTCACAGTCGCTTTCTATGACAGGAACCTATTTCGACACCGTTGTTAAGATTGAAGTTTGGTGAGCAGATTCTAAGATCATGGATGGCTGCAAAGATATCTGTGAGAAATATGAACAACTCTTAAGTCCTACGATCAATTCCAGTGAAATCAGTCAGATTAATCAGGCACACGGTACACCTGTTTCTGTATCGGAAGAAACTGCTGATTTAATTAAACTTGGAAAATATTATGGGGATCTTTCCGGCGGAAAATTTGATATCACAATTGCTTCTGCCAGTGATCTTTGGAATTTTCACGATAATGCAGATCATAGCATCCCTGACGCAGAGCAGCTGTCCGAAGCAGTTACTCATATCAATTATAAAACTATAGAAGTCAACGGAACAACGGTAACCATGTCAGATCCTTATGCAAAGATTGATCTGGGTGGTATCGCCAAAGGCTATATTGCAGATCAGGTAAAGAATTATCTTGTAGAAGAAGGAATAGAACATGCCTATATCAATCTCGGTGGTAACATACTGACACTCGGTGGAAAAACGGATGGTTCCAACTTTCGGATCGGTATCCAGAAACCATTTGCAGAAGACGGGACAGTTATGGCTGTTCTTCCGGTATCTGATAAGTCCATCGTATCTTCCGGAAATTACGAACGATACTTTAAGAAAGACGGAAAGATTTACCATCATATCCTTGACCCTTCTACAGGATATCCAATAGAAAATAACTTAAACCAGGTCACGATCATCTCTGACAAATCGGTTGACGGGGACGCCTTAAGCACAACCTGTTATGCACTTGGACTGGATGAAGGATTAAAACTTATCCGAAGTATGGATAATATAGAGGCTGTATTTATTACCGATGACAATACGATTTATAAAAAAGTGACTCTGTCGATTTAATCACTGATATTGATAACTAAAGAAAAAAGGAAGCTGATCATTTTAAATCTTCAGCTTCCTTTTCTGATCTCTTTTTTTTCAATAAGATCCTGTCGTATTATTAACGTAAAGTAATAATCTTTCTCGGGCATTTTTCTACACAAACACCACACTCTGTACATTTATCTGCATCGATATGTGCAAGGAAATTCGTTACAGTGATCGCTCCTGCTTCACAGTTCTTCTCACAAATGCGACATCCGATACATCCGGCCTGACAGATTGTCAACTGTATTTTTCCTTTTGCATTGGAATTACAGCGTACAAATGTCTTCTGCTCATATGGAATCAGCTCGATCAGGTGTTTTGGACATGCTGCAATACATTTTCCACATGCTTTACATGCTTCTTTGTCAACAACAGCAATTCCATCTACTACATGAATTGCATCAAATGGACAGGCAGCAACACAAGAACCGAATCCAAGACATCCTGAATTACATCCCTTTGCTCCTCCATTCTGCATCATGCTTGCCATCGTACAATCCTGAATACCTGTGTAATCATAATCTAAAATTGCTTTTTCACAGGTTCCTGCACATTTTACAAAAAGCGGTCTGTCTCTCCTGTGTGCCTGCTGCAACACCCATGATATCACCGATCTTTGCAGCAACAGGTGCCCCACCAACCGGACATCCACTGACTTCTGCTTCACCTTTTACGATCGCAGCTGCAAGTCCTGAACAGCCTGCATAACCGCATCCACCACAGTTATTTCCCGGGAGAACGCCTAAAATCGCTTCTTCACGTTCATCTACTTTTACAGCAAACTTCTTACCTGCGATTCCGAGGAAAACACCGATGAATAAACCGGTTCCACCGACGACTACTGCCGCCAAAATAATTCCTGTCATACTCATTTGCTCTTCCTCCTAAATTAATCCCGAGAATCCGAAAAATGCAATTGCCATCAGTCCTGCTGTAACAAGCACGATCGGAGTCCCCTGAAATGACTCACTGATATCATTGTATTCAATCTTCTCGCGAATTCCGGCCATCAGCACAATTGATACAAGGAATCCGACAGCTGTAGCAAATCCATTTACGACACCTGTGAGAAGCCCCATACCTGCACTCATGTCATCATAGTAGCCATTCTGTACGTTTGTCAGTGCTACTCCGAGAACTGCACAATTCGTTGTGATCAGCGGAAGATATACACCGAGCGCATTGTATAATGATGGCATCGCTTTCTTTAAGAACATCTACAAACTGTACAAGTGCTGCGATAACAAGAATAAATACAATCGTATTCAGGTAAGATAATTCTCCTCCCATGATATTTGGATTTCCGAGAATAAACTTATAGATCAATCCAGTTACAAAAGATGCGATCGTAATAACGAATACAACCGCTCCGCCCATTCCGGCAGCAGTCTTCACATTCTTGGATACACCGAGGAACGGACATATACCAAGAAACTGGCTCAGGACAACATTATTTACAAATGCTGAACCAACTGCAATTAATAATAATTCTTTCACTTTCTGTCCCCTCCTTTATTCGCTCTTTGCGTCTTCTTCGCCTGTCGGGAAGATCTTTCCACTGCAGGATGAAGCATTCCCGCAGCTTGCACAGCCTTCTCCGCATCCGACTGTCTCCGGAACCTTCTTTCCTTTCTTTGCCATATTGTTCTTTACTTTATTCTGTAAAGCAACAAGACCTGCAAGAACAAAGAATGCTCCCGGTGCAAGGATGAAGATTGTCAGTGGCTCGTAAGATTCCGGCATGACACGGATATCAAAGATCTTACCTGCACCGATTAGTTCTCTGACAATACCGATTGCTGTAAGACCAACAGTAAATCCAAGTCCCATACCAAGTCCATCGAAGATAGAAGGAACAACCGGATTCTTGGAAGCATAACTTTCCGCACGTCCTAAGATGATACAGTTTACAACGATCAGAGGAATATAAAGTCCAAGTGAATCACAAAGGCTTGGAACGAATCCTTCCATCAGGAACTGTACAATTGTTACGAAAGAAGCAACAATAACGATGAATGCCGGCATTCTGACAGAATCCGGAATAATCTTTCTCAACATAGAAATCAACATGTTAGACATGATCAATACCACTGTGGTAGTAAGTCCCATACCAATACCGTTGATTGCGGATGTTGTAACGGCCAGTGTCGGACACATACCAAGCATCATAACAAAGGTCGGGTTTTCTTTTACAAGACCGTTATAAAGTCTTTCTGTACATTTATTCATTACTTCCGCCTCCTAACTCATTTTGAAAATATACAAGTGCAGAGTCTACTGCATTTGTCACAGCATTGGTTGTGATCGTAGCACCACTGATGGCGTCGATCATGTCATCTCCTGACTCTCCTGTCTTTGTATATGTAAACTTTTCTACATTCTTATCTTTAAACTGATCTTTGAAATCTGCTTCCTTAGCTTTCATTCCAAGACCTGCTGTCTCACTGATACTGAGCATCTCAATACCTGTTACTGTTCCATCTTCCCTGATACCTACAGAAATATCAATGTCTCCGCCGTATCCTTCATGTGATGTAACATTTACAACATAACCAACTGTCTCGCCGGAAGATGTCTTTTCCCTCAGCCACCTCAGAAATATCATCTGAAGTGTATCCATTTTCTTTCAGAAGAGCGGAAGCTGCATCAGCATCAAATTCTGTATCCGATTCAAATGTCTCTGCATCTGAAAATACAGAACGAAATGCTTCCTGTTTTGCCTTCTCCTGTGCTTTCGCGATCGGATCTTTTGTCACACCATATACAACTCCGAGAAGGAGACCTGCAACAACAGTGATTGCTGTCAGAATCAACGTGTTTTTAACAATTTTATTCATTACTTTTCTCCTCCTTTACCAAATGGTTTTGGAAGAGTAACCTTCTCAATCAACGGAACTAAAAAGGTTACTGATGATGATCGCATAGGAAACTCCTTCTGCTGATCCACCAAAAATTCGGAACAGACCCGTCAGACATCCAAGACAGATTCCAAAAAGGATCTTTCCTTTGCTCGTAATCGGAGATGTTACATAATCTGTTGCCATAAACCATGCTCCAAGCATCAGACCACCACCACAAAGATGCGCTGTGATGATACTGAGGATCGAATCCATGTCCTCCAAACAATGTGATAAAAATTCACAAATGTCACAATGTAAGTTCCAGGAATTCTAAGATCAATTACACCCATAAGAATCAGGAACATTGCACCGATCATAATTGCAACTACAGAAGTCTCTCCGATTGTTCCTCTGATATTTCCGAGAACATAGACAATGTATTCACTGTTTCTCCTGCTTTCAGTTCTGCCAGAGGAGTCGGTCCTGTCACTCCGTCGTAAACAAAATAAGTCATCTTTCCTGCAAAACAGATCAGCAGAAAACAACGTGCTCCCAATGCAGGGTTCATGAAGTTCTGTCCAAGTCCTCCAAACAACTGTTTCACAACAATGATGGCAAATACTGCACCAAGCACACCCATCCACCACAGGGAGTGTCGGAGGAAGATTCAATGCGAGCAGAAGTCCTGTTACAACCGCACTGAAATCATTGATCGTAATTGGCTTATGCATTAATTTTTCATAAAGATACTCAGATAAAACAGCCGCTGCCGTTGTAACAACTACAAGAATCCAGGCATTCTCATGACGGAAATTCCAGATTCCGAAAAATGTAGCCGGAAGAAGTGCGATCACAACATAAAGCATAATGTTGCTGCTTGTTTATCACGGATATGCGGCGAAGAAGATACGTTATATTTCTCGTTCACTTTACTTCAACCTCTCTTATTTCTTCTTTCTATTCGCCAATGCTGTCTTACGCATTGAACCAATTGCCTGTTTCAGCTGACGTTTCGCCGGACAGACATAACTGCAGGAACCACATTCCACACATTCCAATCCATTCCATGCAACAAAAGATGCCTCATCTTTTCTCTTTGAAAAATCTGCAAGTCTGGATGGAATAATTCTGCTTGGACAGATCTCCACACATCTTCCACAGTTAATACATGCAGTCTCAAGACTCTTTGCCACAACGTCTTCTTTAAAAAGCAGAATAGAGGAAGAAGTCTTTGTAACCGGTGCATCCATTGTCACCATGGCAAATCCCATCATCGGTCCTCCGGAGATCAGTTTCTGCGGTTCCGCTTTCAAACCTCCTGCTGCCTCAACCAGCTCTCTGTGGTTTATTCCAAAAGGAGCCATAAAGTTGCCTGGTTTTTCGACTGCATCGCCGCTCACTGTAACAACACGTTCCATCAACGGTTTCCCTTTGATTACCGCATTGTGGATTCCAATCAAAGTCTCCACGTTATCAACAATACATCCTGCATCTGCCGGAAGCATGGTAGAATTGATTGCTCGTTTTGTCACTGCATAGATCAACTGACGTTCTGCCCCCTGTGGATATTTTGTCATCAATGCTTTCACATCAATTCTTGGTTCGCCGGCAACTGCTTTCTGTAACTTTTCAATACAATCTTTCTTGTTATCCTCTACAGCAAAAACACCTCTTGCATTTGGGAATAAAGAAAGGATGACCTTCATTCCGCTGACAAGATCTTCTGTATACTCGAGCATTCTTCTGTAATCTGCAGTGATATAAGGTTCACACTCAGCACAGTTTGCAATAATATATTCTATCTTATCCGGTTCCTTCGGAGAAAAGCTTTTACCTTTGTAGGGAATCCTGCACCGCCCATTCCTACGATTCCGGCATCTCCAATCTTATTAATGATTTCTTCCCTTGTCATCTCTTCCAAAGGCTTTACCGGTTCATATTCAACTTCCTTATACTCTCCATCGTTTTCTACAACAATGCACTCCACCTGGGATCCAGTTGGATTAAAACGTTGTTCCAATCCTTTCACTTTACCGGAGACAGATGAATAGATCGGAGAAGATACAAATCCTCCCGCTTCAGCAATCAACTGTCCTTTCAGCACACAATCGCCTTTTTTAACTACCGGTTTAGCCGGTGCTCCTATATGCTGTGAAAGTGGATAGACCAGTTCACCCTGAGGTACTACAGGTCTGATTGGCTGATCCTTTGAAAAACGTTTTCCATCATCTGGATGGATTCCGCCTTTAAATGTCAAAAGCCCCATCTCATTTCCTTCCTTTCTTTTATCATTGTCATTACAACAATAATATTTTAATTTTGTAATATTTATTTTACTAGAATGCACTCTGAAAATCTAGCAAATATGTAATAATTCTTGTATCTTTCGCTATACATCTTGTCGAATTTTTAACAGAAAAAGAAACCTGCCAATGGCAGGTTCTTCTAAAAAATAATTTATATCTTATTCCTCTGTCGCTTCAGCGTTATCAGCCTCAAGAGCTTTCATGCTCAGGCTGATCTTCTTCTCAGCTTCGTTAAGATCAACGATCTTAGCTGTGATTTCCTGTCCGATGGAAAGAACATCAGATGGCTTATCAACATGATTTTTGGAGATCTGGGATACGTGAAGGAGTGCATCCACACCAGGTGCAAGCTCAACAAATGCTCCGAAATCTGTCATACGTGCAACTTTTCCTGTTACAACGTTGCCTACAGCAAAATCTTCTGCTGCATTTACCCATGGATTTGTCTCCGGGAACTTCAGGCTGAGTGCAATTTTTGTATCACGGATGTCTTTTACGAGAACTTTCAGCTCATCACCAACATGGAATACTTTCTTTGGATTATCAACTCTTCCCCATGACATCTCTGAGATGTGAAGAAGTCCGTCAACACCACCAAGGTCAACGAATGCTCCGAAATCTGTTACATTCTTAACAGTTCCTTCTACTGTATCACCAACATTGAGTTTCGCGAACAGCTCTTTCTGCTTCTCAGCACGCTCTGCTACAAGAAGCTGTCTTCTATCACCGATCACACGGTTTCTTCTCGGGTTGAACTCGCTGATTACAAACTCAATTTCCTGTCCCTCGTACTTGCTGAGATCCTTCTCATAAGAATCAGATACAAGGCTTGCAGGAATGAAGACTCTTACTTCATCAACTGTTGTACAAATACCGCCGCCAAGAATCTGTGTAACTGTAGCTTTCAGCACTTCGTGGTTTTCATATGCTTCGCGCAGTCTCTCATTTCCTTTTTCTGCAGCCAGTCTCTTATATGTAAGAAGAACCTGACCCTCTCCGTCATTTACTTTCAGTACCTTAACTGTCATTGTATCACCTACGGATACAACTGTTGTAAGGTCAAGAGACTGATCGTTGGAATATTCGCTCTTTGTGATGATACCATCTGCTTTATATCCAATGTTTAAGATAATCTCATCCGGTTTCACGTCGATTACTGTACCTTCGACAACCTCTCCATTGTGAATTGTTTTAAATGACTCTTCTAACATCTGTTCAAAAGATAATTCTGACATTATTTTGAACCTCCTCAATTATATTGTTGGGCGTGGATGCCCCTGCTGTAATACCTACCGTTTCCACTGACCCTAATTGATTCAAATCCAAATCGCCAAGTGTCTGTATATAGTACGTATTGTTACATGCTTTGCGGCATATTTCAAATAACTTCTGGGTATTGGAACTATGTTTGTCACCAATAACGATCATAGCATCCACCTCTTCTGCAATGCGTTGTGCCTCTGTCTGGCGCTCCTTTGTAGCATTACAGATTGTATTTAAAACACTTACATCATAACTCTTTTTTAACAATAATTTCAACTAATTCTTTAAATTTATTGTAATTAAATGTCGTCTGGGCAACGATACAAATCTTTTTTTCCCTGCTCACAAGAATAATTTTCTGCTTCTTCCTTTGTCTGAAAGACCTCTACATGGTCTCCTGCCCAGCCCTTAATTCCCTGAACCTCCGGATGTTCCGGATTTCCAATGATAATAATATTCTCGCCCATCTCACTGTGTTTCTGCACGATATTATGGATCTTCTTAACAAATGGACACGTAGCATCTACAATCTGGATTTTCTTACTTTCCAATCTGTCATACACATCTTTTGCCACCCCGTGAGAGCGGATAATAACAGTTCCCCTTTCCAGTGTATCCAGCTCCTCTTCGCTGCGAAGGACGATCACACCTTTCTGCTCCAGATCTTTCACCACTTCTTCATTATGGATAATCGGACCATACGTATAGATCGGAAGATTCTGATTCTCTTCCACCTGTTTGTAAACTGTATCCACTGCACGCTTAACGCCGAAACAAAATCCAGCTGATTTCGCCTTTATTACTTTCATTCTATCCAACTCCTGCAAATTTATCTATGACAATATCTGGAAATCGTGTTTACAACTTCTTTCAGTGTCATATCTGAACTGTCAACAAGTATCGCATCCTCTGCTTTTTTCAGTGGCGCGATCTTTCTTGTCATATCACGGTAGTCTCTTTCTTCAATATCTTTCTCTATCTCTTTCAGATCGCACTGTACTCCCTTTTCAACAAGCTCTTTATATCTTCTCTTTGCTCTGATTTCTACGCTTGCTGTAAGATAGATTTTTACATCTGCATCTGGAAGCACATGGGTATCAATGTCTCTTCCATCCATGATCACATCCTTCTCTCTTGCAAGCGTTCTCTGAAGTTCCAGGAGTTTTCCTCTGACTTCCGGAATCGCAGATGTCATAGAAGCCATATTTCCAACTTCTTCTGTACGAAGCTTTGCTGTAACATTCTCTCCATTTACATAGATCTGCTGGATTCCGCTTTCATAACCAATCGTTACTTCCACATCTTTGCAGGCCTCTATAATCTTTTCTGTATCTTTTGGATCAATTCCAAGATTCAGAAAGTGAATGGCCAATCCACGGTACATTGCGCCGGTATCTACATAAATATATCCGTTTTCTTTTGCAACCTGCTTTGCTATTGTGCTTTTTCCTGCTCCTGCAGGTCCATCGATTGCTATATTATATCCCATTTTTATTCCTCCATCTTTTCTTTCTACATTCCATTTTCAAATCTAACAGTAACATCTATTCTTCCTGTCACAGGATTCAGAAATTCCCCAGTAAAATTTTCAATCACATCCTGCGTTAATTCCGGCAAGATACCCTGTTGACCACGCAATCTGAAGATTATATCCTCCGGTCACTGCATCAAGATCAAGCACCTCTCCGGCGAAATATAATCCTTTCATTTTTTTTTTGATTCCATTGTTCCCGGATCGATCTCCTTTACAGATACTCCGCCTTTTGTAATGATTGCTTCATTATAACTGCGAAGCCCTGTCAATGTCATTGTAAAATCCTTGATCAGATGAACCAGTCTCTGTCGTTCTTCTTTTGTAATCTCATTCACTTTTTTCTCAGGTTCAATCTCCGAGAGTTCTATCATAATGGGCTTTAATTTTGCCGGAAAAGAGTGAATCGATTGAATTTTTATACTGTTTATTATGGTTTGCATCAAACTCTCTGAGGATTCTTTTTATCAAGTTGTTCCTCACTCAATGCCGGTTTTAAGTCTATATGAAGTGTAAGTTCTTTTTTTTTTCTTAAAGTTTTTCCCACCACACTACTCGCGCTCAGAATAACCGGTCCTGTTACACCATAATGTGTAAAAAGCATCTCTCCGAATTCTTCGTAGAGTTTTTTCTTCCCATCTGTGATACAAATTTCTATATTTCGAAGAGATAATCCCTGCAATTCTTTCGCATACCATTGTCTGACTTCCATTGGCACAAGTGATGGCAAAAGTTCTGTCACTCTATGCCCTGTTTCTCTCGCGAAACGATATCCATCGCCTGTGGAACCTGTGGAAGGATAGGAAATACCGCCTGTCGCAACGATCACAGCATCTGCCTTCATTTTTCTTTCCATTAGTTAATAAAACCCCGCACACTTTATCCTGTTCACAAAGTAGTTCTCTCACCTCTGTGTGAAGAGAAACAGCTACTCCCTAATGATTTTAACTCTCTTGAAAATGCTGCTATCACATCAGAAGAATGATCTGAAACAGGGAAAACTCGTTCTCCACGTTCAATTTTCGTCTTCACACCAAGTTCTTCAAAGAAATCGATCACCTGCTGATTTGTAAAACTGTAAAATCCACTGTATAAAAATTTCGGATTACTTGTCACCGCCGTAAATAAATCTTCTATATCAGCGGCATTCGTTATATTGCAGCGTCCTTTTCCCGTAATAAACAGCTTTTTCCCAAGCTTTTCATTTTTCTCGAGCAACTGAACATTCTGACCATTTCTTGCAGCAAAAACTGCCGCCATCATGCCGGCAGCCCCGCCGCCGACCACTATCACATTGCTCATGCTCTATTCTTCTCCTTTATTCTGTCTGTAAGACTCGTTCGTTCCTGCGCTGCCACCTTCCTGGCTGCTTTCTTCTCCGCTGTAAACCTGATATTCACCCCAGATTTTCTCCAGAGTCTCTAATGTCGAGACAACTTCTTTCTGTTTTTTCATACAGATTGCAACAATCAGAGCATTGATCACACTCAATGGTGCAACAAGTGAATCGACAATAGATGCCATATCACTTCTTGCGATCAGATTGCAGGAAGAATACTGATTCATAGGTGAATGGATACTGTCAGTAAGTGTGATTACTTTTGCCTTTCTATTGCTTGCAAATTCCAATGCTTTCAATGTTCTCATCGAATATCTTGGGAAACTGATTCCTATAATCACATCTCCTTCCCCGATTCGAATGATCTGTTCAAAAATCTCACTGGAACTGTTTGTATTTACTGTAATTACATTGTCGCATACAAGATTCAGATAAAATCCCATAAAAAGAAGCAAGTGGTGCACAGCTTCTGATTCCCACAACATAAATTCTCTTTGCTTCTAAAAGGGTATCAATCGCCCAGTTAAATGCCTTATGATCGATTGCAGACAAGGTCATCTTGATTTTCTCAATGTCTGACTGAAGAACTGTTTCAAGGATCTCACTCTGTGTAATTCGTCCATAGGTCACTTCCATACGCTGGATCGAATTCAGCTTGTTTCTCACAAGTTCTTCCAATGCATTCTGGAATTCCGGGTATCCCCTATATCCAAGCTGGGTTGCAAATCGTACAACCGTAGATTCACTGACACCCACAATCTCTCCAAGACGCGCCGCTGTCAGAAAAACTGCCTTATCATAATTTTCTTTCACATATTCTGCAAGGCGCTTCTGCCCCTTGCTCATCTTCTCATATTTTGCTTCGATCCTTCCGATCAGCTCATTCATATTCGCTTCAATATTGCGTTCTGATGTTTCCATTCTTTTACACTATTCCTAATCCCTAAATATTTCATTATCCGTCCATCAGCTTCAACAGATACATAAGAGTTCTGTCATACCTCTGCTTTGCTGATTACTTCACAGCCCGCGTGTACTCTTTCAGCCAGATTCGTTCTTCCTCTGAAAGGTAAGGGGACACTTTTTCATAAACCTGCTTATGATAATGATTCAGCATTTCTTTCTCTTCTGTACTCATTTTCTCTGGCAAGATTGCATCCAGATCAATTGGTACATAAGTAAGAATTTCAAAATTCATAAACTGTCCATACTCATTCTTAACTGTTTTTCTGACAAGCAGCTCATTTTCCAGACGAATTCCATGGGAACCCTCAATATAGATCCCCGGTTCATCTGTAATCACCATATTTTCTTCCAATGCCGGAGCCGGTCTCTCCCCCTCTTTCCAACGGAAATTGATCGGTCCTTCATGGATATTCAATAAATAACCAACACCATGCCCCGTCCCATGATTAAAGTTTAATCCTTCTTTCCAAAAGACCTCTCTTGCAATACAATCCAGATTCGCACCACTGCATCCATAGAGAAATACAGTGTTTGCCAGGACGCAGCATTGCTCTTGCAACCAGTGTGAAATGTTCTTTTTCAATATTCCCCACTTCTCCAAGTGCAACCGTACGCGTAATGTCGGTAGACCCTTCCAGGTAATGACCTCCTGTATCTGTCATGAAAAGCTTTCCTTCTTTTAAAGGGACATTGCTTTTCTCATCCGCACTATAATGAACAATTGCCCCATGTTCTCCATATGCACTGATCGGGCCAAAACTTGGTCCGAGGAAATGCTCCTGCTCTGCACGTAATCCTTCCAGCCTGGCAGAAGCAGACAACTCTGTAATCTCCACTCTGCCAATATTCTTCTTTAACCAGTACATAAACTTTGTATGTGCAACAGCATCCTTCAAATGCGCTTTTCTCAAATTCTCTGCCTGTATTTCATTTTTAACTGACTTCATCAGGATTTCCGGGTTCTGCTTGTCGACAATTACTGTATCTTTGGAAATTGCCTGATACAAACGATAATTCATAATTTTAGAATCCAACAGAACTTTATCTTCTGATGTCATTTCTGAAACCACGCGATAAATATCTTCATATGGATAAATTTGTATCTGATTCTCTGCAAATAAATTCACTATTTCTTCAGAAAATTTTCTAATGTTCGCAAACAGCTCAACTGAATTATTATAAACGATTGCGTAAGAAAGAACAAGTGGACAATATGCAATATCATTACCTCTTATATTGAAAAGCCATGCAATATCATCTAAACTTGATAAAATATGAGCATTGCATCCATTTTCTTTCATTTTTTCTCGAATTCGTTTTAATTTGGATTCAATATTCTCGCCCGAATATTCGTCTTCCAACAAAAATGCCGGCTCTGTAGACATTTCAGGTCTACCTGTCCAGGTGTCTGGTGCAAGATCCAGACGAAATTCGATAGATGCACCTTCCCCTTCTGCGATCTGTCGATATTTTTTTCCCCTTGCGCATTCACAGTACGCCCATCAAACCCGAGAACAGCTCCTTCTTCGAGCTCTTTCTTTAAGAATTCTTCGATTGTGGGAACTTCCGGCTCACCCGATTTATAGAGTGTGATCCCACTCCCCTTCAACTGGGCTTCTGCCTGAATAAAGTATCTGCCATCTGTCCACAGCCCCAGCCTTCTCTCTTTGTAAAGACTGCAGTTCCTGCAGATCCACTGAATCCTGTCATATATTCACGAAATTTAAAGTAATCACCTACATACTCACTATGATGATAATCATCTGTGGGAATGATATAGCAGTCTATATTCTGCTGTTCCATTGCATTTTGTAATCTCTCTATTCTGTCTAAAACACTCATATCTGCCGTTACTGAAAACTTATAAAAAGTTACAAACTTCTATGTTTCATTCCTACTTCAACGAGTATGCTTTTGATGATATAAATATCTATCTACTCACAAGTTCTTGTACTCTCCATAGGCGTAAATTCCGGATTAACGTACCCGTACATATTTGCACTAACGTTTTAGTGTCAGCTTGCAAATCTTTCTCCATAACCCTTAAGATTTATTGATGCCTGAAAATCTCTATCAATTATATTCCCACACTCACATCTATATTCCCTGTCAGATAATTTCAAGTCTTTTTTAGATGTTTCCACAGCAACTGCAAAGCTTTGATGATGGATAAAACCGATCAGCCACAATAAGCTGGATCCCTTTATCGCTACACCTATATTCAAGCTGTTTTCTAAAAACAAAAAATCCCTGTTCCTGAACTGCTTTGGATAAATGTCTATTTTTCATCATCCCTCTGACATTCAGATCTTCAATACATATAAATCTTGGCTTTCGATTTACGATCTCAGATATGGTCTGATTCAAATAGTTTTTACGGATATTTGTTAATCTGTGATTTCGTTTTAATAAGAGTTTTTCCTTTTTGATTACATTATTTGTTTTACAGTAACTTTCCCCTTTCTTATTTTTCTCGTAAGAACGAGAAATCGCTGTAATCTACATTTCTGTTTTTCTAGTTTCTTTACTTTCTGACTCTTATTGATGTTCTTATACTTAGTACCATCAGAGCAGACAGCCAGGTCTTTGATCCCCAGGTCTATGCCGACTCCGTCCTCATTCAACGTTTCCCTGCTGTCAGGAAATTCTACACATACACTGATCCACCAGTTCAATCCATCAAAGGATATTCGCGGATTCATATATTTAACATCTGTTGGAATACGTCCATGTTCTGCAAGTCTTACCCAATTTATTTTTTGCTTATTTGCTTTCCAGCTGGAAGAAAATCCTTCAAACCTAACGTGGGTATTACTGAATTGTATCTTAACGTTGTCCTGATAGAACTTCGGCATTGATCTCTTTCTGGACTTGAATCTTGGAAATTTTTGCAAGCCCTTGAAAAAGTTCTTATACGCAGTACAGGCATCTTTAATCGCCTGTTTGGTTACATTATTTGAAATATTTAATAACCATGCATATTCATCATAATGTCTAAGCTTTGTAAATTCTTTTTCTGAGTTCTGAATCTGAAATAAATTTTCCACCTTTTTCGTAGTTTTCTATTTCCCTTGCCAAAGCCCAGTTATAAGCAAATCTTGAAGCTCCTGCGTACTGAAACATCTTAGTTTTCTGTACGTTGTTTGGTATCAACATTACTTTTATGGCTTTTTACCATCTGTTTCCTCCTGCATCAATTCTCGGATAAGTTTCTTAGCTTTGTTCGCTCGTTTTCCTTGTAATTTGCAACTGAATACTGTGATTATTTGAACCAGATCTTCAACAAGTTCCTGCTGTTCAGAATAATATCTATAGCCACTTACCTATGATACCACCAAATAAATTTTCTTACAAATGAAAAAAGACCAGAAAACACAAATCTTTTAATCTGTTATCTTCTGGTCTTTCTATTCAATTCATAATCTAACTAAATCAGTCAGAATTATACCGGATAAGATCCGTTCTCTGTATCCGCTACTGTCGCATCCACCTTTGTCTGCTGTGCTTCTCTATACTTGAAGAAGTCTACAGCAACCTGTGGGAACAGTGCGTAAGACAGTACATCTTCATCCTGCTGGATCCACTGTTCGCATTCTTTGCGGAGTGTGTCTAATTCATCCGGAATCAGATCTGCCGGACGGCATGTGATCGGTTCTTCATCTCCAAGAGCCTTCTTCTGAAGTTCTGGATCAACCGGTTTTGTTGTCTTACCGTATTTACCTGCAAGCACATCCTTTGTCTCTTTTGTGATCATCTTATAACGCTCACCCATCAGCACGTTGAATACAGCCTGTGTACCAACGATCTGTGAAGATGGTGTAACAAGCGGCGGCTCACCAAGATCTTTACGAACACGCGGAACTTCCTCGAGTACTTCGTAGAATTTATCCTCAGCATGCTGCTCTTTCAGCTGTGATGTCAGGTTGGAGAGCATACCGCCCGGTACCTGGTACAGAAGAGTCTTGATGTTTACGCCAAGGTTCTTCGGATTCAGGAGACCGCTGTCCAGAGCCTCATCGCGCATCGGTCTGAAATAATCAGCGATCTCTGCAAGGAGACTCTGATCAAGTCCTGTATCGTATGGTGTTCCCTTTGAATGCCTCTACCATAACTTCAGTTGCTGGCTGTGATGTTCCAAGTGCAAATGGAGACATTGCTGTGTCAATGATATCGCAGCCAGCCTCAACTGCTTTCATGTATGTCATGGAAGCAACACCGGATGTATAGTGTGTATGCATCTCAATCGGGATATTTACTGCATCTTTCAATGCCCCAACAAGCTCTGTTGTCTTATATGGAACAAGAAGTCCTGCCATATCCTTAACACAGATTGAGCTTGCACCCATATCTTCGATTCTCTTCGCAAGGTCTACCCAATACTCCATTGTGTAAGCATCACCGAGTGTATAAGACATTGCAACCTGTGCATGAGCTTTCTCTTTGTTCGCAGCCTTTACAGCTGTCTGAAGATTTCTCATGTCGTTGAGACAGTCGAAAATACGAATGATATCGATTCCGTTTGCCACAGATTTCTGTACGAAATACTCTACAACATCATCAGCGTATGGACGGTATCCAAGGATATTCTGTCCGCGGAACAGCATCTGAAGTTTTGTATTCTTGAATCCATCACGGAACTTTCTAAGTCTCTCCCATGGATCTTCCTTCAAGAAACGCAGGGAAGCATCGAATGTAGCTCCTCCCCAGCACTCTACTGCATGATATCCAACCTTATCCATCTTATCAATAATAGGCAGCATCTGCTCAGTCGTCATTCTGGTAGCAATCAATGACTGATGGGCATCACGCAGAATAGTTTCTACTATTTTAACTGGTTTTTTTTCAATTTCTGCCATTTATTTATCCTCCTAATTTACTTAACGCCGAAAATAGCCATAAATGTTCCGGCTGCTACTGCAGTACCGATAACGCCAGCAACGTTCGGTCCCATCGCATGCATCAGCAGGAAGTTGGTAGGATCAGACTCAGCACCAACCTTCTGCGATACGCGAGCTGCCATCGGAACGGCAGATACACCTGCTGAACCAATCAAAGGATTAACCTTACCATGTGTAAGGACACACATTAACTTACCGAAGAGAACGCCTGCAGCTGTACCGAATGCGAATGCAATAAGACCAAGAATAACGATCTTGATTGTATCCCAGTTTAAGAATGCTTCTGCACTTGTTGTAGCACCTACAGAAGTACCTAACAGAATAACAACGATGTACATCAAGGCATTGGAAGCTGTCTCAGACAGCTGTTTAACAACGCCGGACTCTTTGAACAGGTTACCTAACATAAGCATACCAACCAGAGGAGCTGTGGTAGGCAGGATCAGACATACAACAATAGTAACGATAACCGGGAAAAGGATCTTCTCAAGCTTGGATACAGGACGAAGCTGACCCATCTTGATCTTTCTTTCCTTTTCAGTAGTCAGAAGCTTCATAATAGGGGGCTGGATAATAGGAACCAGTGACATATAAGAATATGCTGCTACAGCGATAGGTCCCATGATAGCTGTCTGCTGCAGTTTACCTGCAAGGAAGATAGATGTAGGACCATCAGCACCACCAATGATAGATACAGCAGCTGCTGCTTTGTCTGAAAATCCAAGAGCCATAGCTCCAAGATAAGCTGCGAAAATACCGAACTGAGCTGCTGCACCAAGCAGAAAACTCTTCGGGTTTGCGATCAGCGGGCCAAAGTCTGTCATCGCTCCAACTCCAAGGAAGATCAGAGAAGGAAGGATGGACCACTCGTCAAGCTGATAAAAGTAATACAGAAGTCCACCAGTTCCGTTCGCTGCATCCTCAGCATGAAGCATAATATCCGGATAGATATTTACAAGCAACATACCAAAGGCAATTGGAACAAGAAGCAGTGGCTCAAATTCGTGGCGAATTGCCAGATAGAGAAACACGCAGGCAACAGCAATCATGATCAGGTTACCAAATGTAAGATTCATGAACGCTGTCTGTTCTACGAGGTTTCCCAATGTATTTGAAATATATTCCATTTGTAAAAACCTCCTGGTTCAGTTACTAGTTTAATGTAGCAAGTACAGCTCCTGATTCAACAGCATCACCTACTGCCACATCAATGCTGGCAATAGTTCCTGCCTCTGGGGCAACAACTGGGATCTCCATCTTCATTGCTTCAATGATAATAACTGTATCTCCAGCCTCTACCTTCTGTCCAACAGATGTAGGAACCTGGAATACTTTACCTGCTGCTCCAGCTTTTACCTGGATGCTTCCAGCGCCTGCTGCCGCTTTCGGTGCTGCTGCCGGAGCTGCCGGTGCTGCTGCTCTAGGTGCTGCAACCGGTGCTGCTGCCGGTGCGCCTGCACCATTCTCTTCTACTGTTACATCATATACATTACCGTTTACTGTGATTGTATAGTTTTTCATCTAATTATCCTCCTGATTAATTCCATCTGTTTGATTTTCTTCTCTTAATAGAACGAACAACAAATCCATCTGTAGAAGTTCCCTCTGCTGTTGCAATTGCTGCTGCGATTACTGCTACAAGTTCTGCATCATCTTCTGCTGCAGCTACCGGTGCTGGAGCTGCCTGTACAGGTGCTTCCTTCTTCTCTTCCACTTTCTTATCTTTATTTGCCAACTTCTCCTGAAATTTCGGAATGTATCCAAGCAGATAAATAATGAATGAAATGAAAATCAATACAACGAATACAGTTCCCATACCAAGTACCGTATTCAAACCGGCTTTCTCAAGGATTTCTCCTGTTGAATAATGAGCAGAAACATCCATACTCTCCATGTTGCCCTTTTCATCAAAACTGAAGACGATGTCTGCATCTCTGTTTTCATATTTTGCTTCAGATGTGAGTGAAACTCCATCGTTCTTTACTTCCATTGTCCAGTCGCCATGTTCAACATAAGCACCGCACTCTTCTTCTGCTGCTTCCCAGGAGCTGATCATTGTAAGGAAGTCCTCTCCATCAACCGGAAGTCCTGCATTCATAAGCTGTGTGTCAAGCTGAAGATCACGCATATCAGAAAAGCTGTCAAGCTGCTCTGTTGTCATCGCTTCGAAATTCTGAACAACAAACTCAGCATACTGTTCTAATGTTGCCTGATCATATTCTGTTGTCTCAGACTTACCACATCCTGTGAAGCTAAGAACGAGAATGAGGATAAGTCCTAATAAACTGATTTTTTTTTCTTCACTTCGCCTCACCTCACTAAACCGTTCCGTGTTTCTTAGCCGGACGGTCCTCTCTCTTTGTAAACAGCATCTCAAATGCTCCGATCACATATTTTCTTGTATCTGCCGGCTCGATGATCGCATCAACATATCCTCTTGCTGCTGCTGAATTCGGGCTTGACTGAAGTTCTTTGTATTCAGCTGCTTTCTCATTAAGAGTCTCAGCATCTGCGTCTGCGTACATGATCTGTGCTGCAAGCTTCGCATCCATCATTCCGATCTCTGCTGTTGGCCATGCATAAACAAGATCTGCACCAATTGACTTACTGTTCATAGAAACGTAAGCACTTCCGAATGCCTTACCAACGATTACATTTACCTTCGGTACTGTAGCGTTAGCAAATGCATATGTCAGTTTTGCAACTGCGCTTGCCATGTTCTTCTCTGACTCTACTGTAGCAGCAAATCCTGTTACATTTGTCAGTGTAAGAACCGGGATTGAGAATGCATCACAGAAGTTTACAAAATCTGTTGCTTTCTTGCATCCGTCTACTGTAAGAACGCTGTCGAACTCAGCCTCTACTTCAGCTTCTGCATTGTATACTTTAGAGCGGTTTGCAACAACACCAACTGTCATTCCGTTCAGGCGGATAAATCCTGTAACCATCTCTTTTGCGTAGTCTTTCTTTGTCTCAACAAGAATCTGATTGTCAGCAATCTGTGCCAGTGCGATTGCTGTATCTTCTGATGCGTTAGCAATGTCTGCGCAGATACGGTTCAGGTCATCTGTGCATTCCTCATAAGACATATCATCTTCGTTGTTTGCCGGAAGCATACATACAAGATCACGGATCTGTCCGAGGATCTCTGCCTCTGCACCGATTCCGTCTACAAGACCTGCTGTCTTGCTCTGATAGTCAGCGCTTGCTGTGTTACACTTGGAAATCTCATTTCCTTCCAGTGCATTTGGAGAATTAACGAAAAGTTTTCCGTCTTTTGCTTCCATAAATGTGAAATCTGTAAGCCCCGGAACAACTGCAAGACCGCCGCCGCACATTCCAAAGATTGCTGTAACCTGCGGAATCACACCTGATGCAAGTGCCTGTTTGTGATAAAGGCTTCCAAATGCCTCAAGTGCATCTGTAGCTTCCTGAAGTCTGAGACCTGCACAGTCGATCAATCCGATCACCGGTGCTCCCATCTTCATAGCCATATCATAGATTCTTGCGATCTTCTTCGCATGCATCTCTCCGAGTGCTCCACCCAGAACATCAGCATCCTGGCTGTATACATAAACCAGGTTACCGTCAATCACTCCATATCCAGTGATAACACCGTCAGAAGGAGCTGCCTTCTCCTGCAAGTTGAAAGTTGTGCTTCTAGCTGTAACAGCTCCGCCAATTTCAACAAAGCTTCCCTCATCAAGCAGTGTGGCAATTCGTCTGCTTGCTGAGTTTTCTGTTGCATTGTAGCTCATATTTTAGCCCTCCATACTTATAAAATAATTTTAAAATAAACCAAAATTTCTGCCTATTGTATTATATACTAGGACGATTAAAATTTCAATTCATATTTTCCGCAAATTGACATTTTTTCACAGGACATTGTTTTTGTCGAGCTTGGATTCTTCTGTTCCGAATAAAGTTTCCACTTTTGCACTAACATCCGCAGAAGCGCGTTCTATGGTTGCTTCATCCACACGGCCCGCTCCACCTCATCCCTTCGAATGTCTGTAACGCTTGGAACAGAGCACTCACCGTGTGTGGTTTGTGTCTGTCCCAAGCTAACAGACAGAACGAAGTGTATTCGGAACCGCTCTTATGCCTTAATCGTGGATGAAGCAACCATAAAACGTGCCTCCGCTACGTTATCTAAAGAAGAAGTTTTTATCCCAAACAAAACGAATCCAGAAGACAAATACAGAATTAACAGCCGGGAGAAGGTGGAGCTTTGTCGATGAAGATTTCTTGATCTTTTGATTTTAGTTTCTGTATTTTCGAGTGAATTTTGTATTTGTAGGAGAAAGTTTAATTTTGAACTACGCAAGCAAGAACGGGTCTACTGTTGCCAGGGACACATGTAAGGCAGGAGCGTTCCGAATACACCTTGTTCCGTATGTTAGTAAGAGCCAGAACAGACACCACTCACGGTAACTGCTCTGGCTCTTATGTTACATACTTTCAAAGGGATGAGGTAGAGTGGGCCGGTGCCCCTGGCAATAGTAGACCCATTCTTGCGACCATTCTGTCAAAACTTAGCCCATTGTATAAATTCCCTCGATAAATTACAGTCTCTTCGCTATTGCTTTAATAAACTCCTCACTATTGAGTACTGTCGGATTCTCGATCGTTGTGATCAAAGCGAGGTCTTTTGTCATCTCTCCTGCTTCGATTGTGTCGATTGTTGCTTTCTCAAGTTTATCTGCGAAGTCCATCAGATCTTTGTTTCCATCCAGCTCGCCGCGTTTTCTGAGAGCTCCTGTCCATGCGAAGATTGTTGCAACTGAGTTTGTAGATGTCTCTTCACCTTTCAGGTGCTTATAATAGTGACGCTGTACAGTTCCATGAGCAGCTTCATATTCATAATATCCGTCCGGAGATACCAATACGGAAGTCATCATTGCAAGAGAACCGAATGCGGAAGATACCATGTCACTCATAACATCTCCGTCATAGTTCTTGCATGCCCAGATATAACCGCCCTCTGATTTCATGACTCTTGCCACGGCATCGTCGATCAATGTGTAAAAATACTCAATTCCTGCCTCTTTGAACTGATCAGCATATTCTGCATCAAAGATTTCCTGGAAGATATCTTTGAATGTATGATCATACTTCTTAGATATTGTATCCTTAGTTGCAAACCAAAGATCCTGTTTTGTATCCAAAGCGTAAGAAAAGCAGCTTCTTGCAAAGCTCTCGATGGATTTATTGATATTATGCATTCCCTGTACGATTCCCGGTCCGTCAAACTCATGAACCAGTTCTTTTGTCTGGCTTCCATCTTCTGCTGTGTATACAAGTTCAACCTTTCCCGCCCCCCGGAATCTTCATCTCGGATCCTTTATATACATCTCCATAAGCATGTCTTGCTATAGTGATAGGCTTCTTCCAGTTTTTAACACATGGCTCGATGCCCTTTACAATGATAGGTGCCCTGAATACGGTACCATCAAGGATCGCACTGATGGTTCCGTTGGGACTCTTCCACATTTCTTTCAGATGATACTCCTCCACACGGGCTGCATTGGGCGTGATGGTTGCGCATTTTACGGCAACTTTGTATTTCTTTGTTGCGAGTGCGGAATCAACTGTTACCTGATCATCTGTCTCATTTCTGTGCTCAAGACCAAGATCATAATATTCTGTGTTCAGTTCAATATATGGCTCCAGAAGATCTTCTTTGATCATCTTCCAGAGAATTCTGGTCATCTCGTCTCCGTCCATCTCTACAATCGGTGTTGTCATTTTAATTTTTTCCATCTTTTGCTTCCTCCTGATTATGTTTTTCTTCTATTTTCTTTAGGTTCTGCATCACGTGAAGAATATGTTCATTTGCAAGCTGTTCCGCCAGATCCGGGTTTCTGTCCCTGATTGCCTGAAGAATTGCTTTATGCTCCTCAATTGACTTCTCGGCTCTTGCCTTCACATTGATCAAGGACGTCCTTGCCATTTGAACATATCGGTGAAAATCTGTAAGAACATGACACAGCATCCTGCTTCCGGAAGCCTCATATAATATCGTATGAAATCTTCCGTCTAATCCTGTTACTTGTTCTTTATTGTATCCATTTTCTTTCTTCATCTGAAATTCTGAAAGTAAAATAGTCTCTTCTAATTCTTCTAACTGGTCTTCTGTAATATGTTCCGCCGCCCATCTGGCGCACATTCCTTCCAGATACTTACGCATCTGATAGATATCCCAGATATCCTTCTGGCTGATTCCGGTAACATAAGCACCTTTATTCGGTACAATCGTCACAAGACCTTCTAATTCAAGCTGTCTTAACGCTTCCCTTACTGGAGTTCTGCTGACCCCGAGTTCTTTCCCGATGGTAGCCTCTCTGAGTTCATCCTGTTGTTTGTATCTGCCTTTGAGGATATCTTCACGGAGTCTCTTAAAAAACACGTCCTCCCAGAGAACGGTCCTGATATTCTTCCATGATTTCCTCCTATTCTCTTTTTTGTATGATTGTATACGATTATACAAATATTGTCAAGATGATTTCATGCCGATATCATTGTATTAAAATGTATCCATTTTTGCATAATACTTCTCCATACTATCTGTTCATTTTTATATGCTTTGTACCATATCTTATTTATCAACTTATTGTATACAAAAAGGTGGTCTCTCACATAGAAAAACCACCCTGTTCTTTTCGTTATAAATTAGCTTTCAAAATCAGCTTAGCCAAATTACACTTCATTTATTTTTTATTTGATCACACGTACACCAAGTACATCTGCGATTGATTCCAGTTTGTTTACAACATCATCAGATACGCTTCCGTCTACATCAATTACTGTGTATGCATACTCTTTCTTGCTCTTATTTGTCATAAGTGCGATATTCTGATTCTCCTGTGCAAGAAGTGTTGTAAACTGACCGATCATATTCGGCACATTACGGTGAAGAATTGTAATTCTGTCTCCGCCAGCTTTTACTCCCACGTTACAATCCGGATAATTAACGGAATGTGTGATATTTCCGTTCTCAAGGAAATCACGGATCTCAGCAACAGCCATCTGTGCACAGTTGTCTTCTGACTCTTCTGTAGATGCTCCAAGATGCGGAATTACAATTGCGCCTTTCACACCTACAATTTCCTTTGTTGGGAAATCTGTTACATAACGGTGTACTTTACCTGCTACAAGTGCATCAACGATATCTTCCTGATTTACAAGAACATCTCTGGCGAAGTTCAGAATTACAACGCCCTCTTTCATCAGACTGATTGCATTCTTGTCAATCATTCCCTTTGTACTGTCAAGTGCAGGTACATGGATTGTGATATAATCGCACTCTTTATAGATTTCATCTACTGTTGTTGCGTGATGGATACTTCTGGAAAGTCTCCATGCAGAATCTACGGAAACATATGGATCATATCCATAAACTTCCATTCCAAGATGTGTTGCTACATTCGCAACAAGAACTCCGATTGCTCCAAGTCCGATCACACCAAGTTTCTTTCCGGAAAGTTCTGTTCCTGCAAATGCTTTTTTTTTTTCTCAGCAATCTTTGCGATATCTCCATCTTCCTCGAATTCCTGTACCCACTGAATTCCACCAACGACATCTCTGGCTGCGAGAAGCATTCCTGCAATCACAAGTTCTTTTACACCATTGGCATTGGCACCTGGAGTGTTGAATACAACAATTCCCTTATCTGCACACTTATCCAGCGGAATATTATTCACTCCGGCTCCCGCACGAGCGATTGCTTTCAGGTTCTTTCCGAACTCCATCTCATGCATTTTAGCACTGCGGACAAGAATCACGTCAGCTTCATCCGCATTTTCTGTCTTTACATAATTTTCATCCAACTTATTCATGCCAACGGCAGAAATTGGATTCAGGCAATGATATTTATACATCTTACAGATTCTCCTCTTCAAACTTCTTCATAAACTCAACCAGTGCAACCACACCTTCGTACGGCATTGCATTATAGATGCTGGCACGCATTCCACCTACAGTTCTATGTCCTTTCAGATTCTCAAATCCAGCTTCTTTTGCTTCCTTAACGAATTTTGCATCCAGATCTGCATCGCCTGTCACAAATGGTACATTCATAAGAGAACGGTCTTTCGGAACAACAGTTCCTTTGAACAGTTTGCTCTGATCAAGGAAATCATAAAGAACTTTTGCTTTCTTTTCGTTGCGTTCTTTCATTACTTCAAGTCCGCCCATCTTCTTAAGCCATTTGAAGACTTTACCACAGATATAGATTCCGTATGCCGGTGGTGTATTATAAAGAGATTTTGCATCTGCATGTGTCTTATATGTAAGCATTGTAGGTGTTCCCGGGAGAACATCCTCTGTGATCAGATCTTCACGGATGATTGCGATCACAACTCCGGCAGGACCGATATTCTTCTGAACTCCACCATAAATCATTGCATATTTTGTTACATCTACAGGTTCGGAAAGAAAACAGGAGGAGACATCTGCCACAAGATCTTTTCCTTTTGTGTTTGGCAGTGTTTTTAAATTTTGTTCCGTAAATAGTGTTGTTTTCACAGATATATACGTAGTCTGCATCTTCTGAAATCGGAAGATCGGAACAGTCTGGAATGTATGAAAATGTCTTATCCGCTGAGGATGCAACAACATTTACCTTTCCATATTTTGCTGCTTCTTTTGCTGCTTTCTTTGCCCACTGACCTGTCACGATATAGTCAGCTTCTTTGTTTTTCATAAGGTTCATCGGGATCATAGCAAACTGCTGGGATGCTCCACCCTGAAGGAATAACACCTTATAGTTATCCGGAATATTCATCAGATCTCTTAAATCCTGCTCTGCTGCTGTAATGATTTCTTCAAATGCCTTGGAACGGTGGCTCATCTCCATAACAGACATTCCAGTTCCATTATAATCCATCATTTCTGCTGCCGCTTCCTTCAGTACTTCTTCTGGCAGAACCGCCGGTCCCGCTGAAAAATTATACACTCTACTCATTTTTAATTACCTCCTGTTATTGTGTATCTATAGAAACTCCGTTTTCACAGATTTTCTCACATAAAAATAAAATATTCCTTTATTTATCAGCCATACAACTATATGGCTGAAACTTATTATTTTTAGTTTTCTTTTGCTTTCAGATCCTGCTCATCAAATGCTTCGCTGATCGCAGCTCCCCGGTGCTACCATCGGCCATACTTTATCATCACAGTCGATCATACAGTCAATCAGAACCGGTTTTCCACATGTCAATGCTTTCGCAAAGCACTCTTTAAACTCCTCCTGTGTTGTAGCTCGAAGTCCTACTGCTCCCATCGCTTCTGCAAGCTTCACATAGTCAACTGCATCACGGAGAACTGTCGCAGAATATCTTTCATCATAGAAAAGATCCTGCCATTGACGAACCATACCGAGTACATGGTTATTAACTACAACCTGGATAATCGGAACATCATGTCTTACAGCTGTTGCGATCTCATTCATATTCATACGGAAACATCCGTCTCCGGCAATATTTACAACAATTTTATCCGGACATCCTGTCTTCGCACCGATTGCTGCTCCAAGACCATATCCCATTGATGCCAGCAGCTTACCTGCCCCACACTGCATCTTCTGTTCTTACGTTTCATGTGTTCCTCACTTTATATGGATGCATGGCATAGTACCTGCCGTCACTGCGGCAGGTATTCTGCAAACCTTTTACACCTTTTACCATAAAAAGGATGGATGACCGAATGTTGTCCGGACAACTATATGTGTTTTGAGACAAAACTCGATTGCTTCGCAACGCTCCGTTTCCGATCTTTCAAAGCTTTTATCCGAAATCGTATAACAAAGTCCTCTATCCTAGCATCCACATCTCTCGATCTTCAACCCTGACCGGTACACCTTTCCTGGAGCATCCTCCACGTGACAATCCCGTGTGGAGCCTTCGCATGACAGGTTCATCTCCGCACCTTTGCACAATCTGCCCTTTTTCACCATTATCACCAATTCTCGCGACCGGATGCATGATTCCGTCTGCGGATGCCTTTAGAGGCGTTCCACCGTATAGCCGCCAATATTTCCCGGAATCTCC